>CEAE01027273.1_pt1 | contig 403590 bp, 339 predicted proteins | sample 554951 | NCBI WGS metagenome assembly CEAE01 (sample SAMEA3182076, study PRJEB8094) | gut metagenome | biome: human; feature: gut; material: Stool; isolation source: human stools | place: Canada | collected 2012-03-28
CCGTCAGATCCGCAAGGTAACAAAAAACAAGGGCGTGTTCCCATCGGATACAGCCCTTGAGAAACTTGTTTATCTTGCATACCGCAATATACGTAAGAAATGGACCATGCCACTGGCCAATTGGGCTACCATCTCGCAACAACTGGCTATAAAGTTTGGAAACCGGTTTAAATTATTGTAATTTTACGCTCGTCGGGACGGGTGGTCCCGCCCCTTGGCGCGGGCCGTTCCCCGACCGATGAGTTTTCTAGAGATAAATAATGCGTGACACAGTTTATTTTACACTACCGGTTATAGAAAGAGTTCGGTATTGTACCGGACTCTTTCCATTTAACCGGGACTTTATTCTTTTATAAGTATGTTCTTTTATTTCTTTTATATTATCGGTATCTGTCATTAGCTTCGCTCAAAACCTCTTCTGATTATTTCATCAAGGTATAGTCAGAGCGTAGCGAAGAATCTACTTTCTTTATGAATACGCAGAGAAGAGATTCTTCGCTACGCTGAATACGGATAGTATAAGCTAATTATGGCGACATACTTGGTTTATAATCAGTACTTATAAGAAAACTTGAGAGATAATTGCATTGTTTGTGATGCAGTATTTGCTCAAGATTCAGCTCAGCCCCGACAAAAAGTTGAGCGCACTTTTACCCTCATGCCCTCATAATGTGCTGCATCCCTTTGTCCATCGGGCATACAGCTATGAGGGTAACCATGAGGGCAGCATGAGGGTAAGGCGTTACTCTCATAGCGTATCGTCCGCTCGCTTCGTGGCATCCGGGAAAAACAATGGCAAGAAAGATGTATACCCCTTTGCTTTCTATGCTGAATCACAGAGGTTTGTCGTGTTGAAGCACCTTGTCTGTCAACGGCTCACTATGGTGGGCTTTCTTGTTCATATGGGCAGGGCTGACGCATTAAAAATATTTCATTGATAAAAGTTCACAAAGAAGTTCATCATCCCATCCAGCAGCCTTTCTTTTTCCTTTCACGCTTCCCTTTCTTTCATTTTTCTTAATGACCATCAGTGCTATTTTATTCATAAGTGAAACATTCTGTGCCGCATTGCCCGTTTTTCTGCCTGCGTCTTCATTAAAGGAGACATCCAATTGCCAATGTAGATTGTTCTCAATAGCCCAATGTGCCCGTATGGCTTCTGCTATTCTTTGAGGCTCAAGTCCCAATGAAGTGATATAGAACCTATGGTTTACAGTCGTCTCGCCTGTCGTCCTGATGGTTCTTTGCGAGGAGATTCTCACAACTGCCTTCAATCCCTTCCAATCCTTTAACATCCCGGTTAACGCCTGGCAACTGTACACAAGACACTCACGGCGTTCGTGTCTGCCATGAGCCTCTTCCTCCGTTATGTATTTGCCGTATCTGGTGGCATAATAAGCCTTGTTGACATCTATATTCTTCTTGTCCAAATCATCGAACCATCCTTTGACTGTATTATAAAGATTCCGATGGTTTTCTTTAAGAGCCAGGACATAATCCGCCCCACACTCTATTATCTTTTTGGCAATATCCGTTTGACAGCCCATTGCATCAATGGTTACAAGGCATCCGGTTAAGTCCAATGCTTCCAGCAACAAGGGGATAGCCACAATCTCGTTATGTTTCTCATTGACTTTCAGTTGTCCAAGGCTGATTCCATTAGCTGTAGCCCAGGCACTGACCATATGGAGCTTAAATCCGGGATTCCCGGCGGGGTGGGAAGAGGTACACTTGCTGGCACCACGGATGGTCTTGCCGTCAATGGCCACGACACCCTCATATTTCTCACAAATCTCAAACATCCAGTGCCGGAAAATACGTTCGAAATACTCAGGGTTCAGAGCGCTGAAAAAGCGGTTGAAGGTATCATGGCTGGGGATGGATTCCAATCCGGGAAGACGCTCGCGGAAAAAGTCAATCTTGGCATTGCCGAAATCCTCTATCTCATACCAGGACTCCGCGCCACATATGACAGCAGCCATGGCGATATAAACGATGGCATCGGCAGAATGTACACGTTTTCTGTCAATACGAGGGTCATTGATTTGTTTACAGATACTAAATATTGCCATTGTTCTTGTCAACTTATGTTTCTTAATTGCTTATAAAGATAAGGATTTTAGATGATGTATGAAAGCGTTTTGTCTATTAGTTATCAAGCATATAAAGTATGCTTTTAATAGAATTATAATAGTTACTATGTTTGTAAATGCTGAAAATATTCGCTTGTCGGGACGGGTGGTCCCGCCCCTTGCCGCTGGGCGCTCCCCGACCAATGAATTTTAGATAAAGTAAAATAGGCGCAATAATTGAATTACTAAATTTGTAATTGACAAGATTCAATATTCAGTAATTAAAACTATTACACCTATGGTGCAAAGAAAAGAATTAAATTTTGAAGGTCAAAATATCTATATAGGTATTGACGTTCATTTGAAGACTTGGCATGTGTCAATCCTCACCGAATCCGGTTGCTTGAAAAAGCACAGCCAGCAGTCTTCCGCCCAAGCGCTCTTTGAACATTTGAAGAAACATTATCCCAACGGTAATTATCTGTCCGCTTATGAGGCCGGTTTCAGTGGCTTCTCCACTTATTATTCATTGTTGGATTTTGGTATAGAATGTCTTCCGGTTCATGCTGCCGATATTCCGACGGGACAATACGAATCCGTGATGAAAACAGATGCCATTGACTCCACCAAAATAGCGAGGGCTTTGAAGTCCGGTCTGCTTCGGGGTATTTACATCCCTAAGAAAGAGGTTCTTGATGACCGTAACGTCATGCGTTTGCGTATAACTTTGAAACGGCAACTTTCCGGTTACAAGTCACGAGTGAAGCACCTGCTTTATAATAACGGAGTTATTTATCCTGAATGTTTTCAAAACTCAAAGTCTCATTGGTCGAAACGCTATCTTAAATGGGTACATGAAGATGTACAACTGTTATCAGAAAGTCGAAATTCACTGGATCTGTTGTTGAGACAAGTGGAGTTGTTTCGTAAGAGTCTCCTTGAGATTACCCGTCTGGTACGTACGTTATCCCGTAACGGGCGTTATGGGGAAGCATACGAGAACATCGTCTCCATTCCCGGTATTGGTATGATTACAGGCATGTGCCTTTTGACAGAGATAGGTGACATTCACCGCTTCCGTAATGAAAGACAATTCGCCTCCTATCTGGGACTGGTACCTACAAGCCATAGCAGCGGTGAAAAGACAAGTCACGGCGAGATGACGTTCAGAGGAAATAAGCGGCTTGGCCCTTTACTGGTGGAGAGCGCCTTGGTAGCCATACGGCAAGACAGGGCATTGGCCGCTGCCTACGGAGAGTATTGCAAGCGTATGTTGCCGCAAGAGGCGATAATCCGCATAACCCGTAAATTGTCAAACAGAATACTGATTATACTCAAAAGTGGAAAAAAGTATGAGCATGACAGATGTTACTGACAGAAAATATAAAAGAGCCCTTCAGGCAAATTTCAACCGGGACGACTCCTGCATAAATTATGATGAACCTTCAAGGTTGCATCTCTAAATAGATTGTTGCGTCCTACCTATTATTCTGAAGAAGTAAATTGTTGGCTGCATACATTGTGGTACAACTTATAGAAGTTTGTCTAATAGGGCTTTTATTTAATTTTAAACGACACAAGGCTTACGGCTTTGGGTTAGTTCATAGGTTGTGGCTTTAGTCGCAATCGGGATGAATATTGTTTCTTTTTGTGAACTCAAAAAACGTAAGTGATTGATTTATAAAGTTAATAACAAATAAAAAGGTATTCAATTATTAGGAATACAACATAGAAAATATTTATGGTAAAAACTATAATGCGTCAGCCCTGTAGGCGTTTTTATCAAAGGAAAACGGTGCTGAAGCATAAGGATGCTTGCCTTGACGATGATGAACGCCAAGGGAGAGCAACCTCGCAACCATATTGAAGTTCCGCAAGTTGATTTGGTTCTGTTGTCATATCCGTGTTTCTTGATTCGTAATCCTTATCGTTTATTCTACAATCGGTCAAGCTAAACCGAGGAAAACCACGGCTCTTTCATTTAAGGGAGTCAGAAGGAGTTATCGGGAGTTAAAGGGAGTTGGAAGCCGGTAGTATCGTTATATATCAACAAGAGTATCGGCCTTTAACTCCCGATAACTCCTTCTAGCTCCCGACAACTCCTCTAAATGAAAGAGCCGTGGAGGAAAACTTGAAAAATCAGCAGCAATGCGCCTCTCTACAAGAACTTTTGCTATCTTTGTGTCGTTGATGCCAAAAGTGGCTGATTGAATAGAAAAAACAACAGGAGGACAGCAGATGGACCCATTGAAATACATAGTACCCGGTAGAAAGAGACTTCCCTACGGCATGATGAACTTCGCGGATATCCGCCAAGACAATTATTATTATGTGGACAAGACCCGCTTCATCCCCATGATAGAGGAGGCGGACCGCTTCTTCTTCTTCATCCGTCCGCGCCGCTTCGGCAAGAGCCTCACGCTGAACTTGCTGAGACAATACTACGACGTGCGCACCCGTGACAAGTTCGAAGCCCTTTTCGGTGACCTGTACATCGGGCAGCATCCCACGCCGAGCCGCAACAGCTATCTGGTGCTCCATCTCAACTTCTCCGGCATCGGCGGCGAGCTGAACGACTACCGCAGAGGGCTGGATGCGCATTGCGGCATTACTTTCGAGAACTTCTGCAAGATATACGCCGACCTCCTTCCGCAAGACACTCTGGAAGGACTGCGCAAGGCGAACGGAGCCGTGGAGCAGCTGGACTTCCTCTGTCAGGCTTGTGAACGTGCCGGACAGGATATGTATCTCTTCATCGACGAGTACGACCACTTCACCAACACCATCCTTTCCAGTCCCGAAAGCCTGCGCCGATATACGGACGAGACGCATGGCGAAGGTTATCTGCGCGCTTTCTTCAACAAGGTGAAAGCAGGAACGGATTCATGCATCAAACGTTGTTTCATCACCGGCGTAAGCCCCGTGACGATGGACGACCTCAGCAGCGGATTCAACATCGGCACCAACTATTCCCTCGCGCCGAAGTTCAACCAGATGATGGGATTCACCGAGGAGGAGGTGCGCGAAATGTTGGCCTATTATTCAGCAAACAGCCCCTTCCACCACAGCGTGGACGAGTTGATGGAGATGATGAAACCGTGGTACGACAACTACTGCTTCGCGCAGGAATGTTACGGTGAAACCACCATGTACAATTCCAATATGGTGCTTTACTTCGTCAAGAACTACATTGACGATGGCAAAGCGCCACGCAACATGATAGAGAGCAATATCCGCATCGACTACGAAAAGCTGCGCATGCTCATCCGCAAGGACAAGGAATTTGCCCATGATGCTTCCGTCATCCAAACCCTCGTAAGCCAGGGCTTCATCACGGGCGAACTGAAAGACAGCTTCCCTGCCGTCAGCATCACCAATCCCGACAACTTCGTCAGTCTGCTCTACTACTTCGGAATGCTCACCATCAGCGGCACGTATAAAGGAAAGACAAGGCTCACCATCCCCAACATGGTGGTGCAGGAACAGCTCTATACCTATCTGCTGAATACTTACGACGAGGCCGACCTGAGCTTCAGCTCTTACGAGAAGAGCGAACTTTCCTCGGCTCTGGCTTACGACGGCGACTGGCAATCCTACTTCGGCTACATTGCCGACTGCCTGCACCGCTATGCCTCGCAGCGCGACAAGCAGAAGGGCGAGTCCTTCGTCCACGGCTTTACCCTTGCCATGACTGCGCAGAACCGTTTCTACCGTCCCGTCTCCGAGCAGGACACGCAGGAAGGTTATGTCGATATTTTCCTCTGCCCGATGCTGGAAATCTACTCCGACATGAAGCACAGCTACATCGTAGAACTGAAATATGCCAAGTATAAGGATTCCGAAACCCGTGTGGAGGAACTTCGCCGGGAAGCCATCGCCCAGGCCGACCGCTATGCCGAGACGGAAACGGTGAAGCGTGGCATCGGCACCACCCGGTTGCATAAGATTGTGGTGGTGTATAAAGGTATGGAAATGCGGGTTTGCGAGGAAATCGGTTGATTGGCTACAAAAGTTTGTCATTCGGCTTTCATAAAACATGGTGGTACGGGAACATTGGCTTGCCATGCAAACGTTTCCGTAAGCTTGCTGTTACTTTTCTCTTGCGTTAATCGGTTTGCCCTTTCTTTTCCGGCTATATTTGTGAAGTGATAACTTTGAACACTTCATATTATGAAAATTATCAATCAACGTAAGATTTCTGTTTTATGGCATTTAATATGCTTCAGTTTAGTGCTGGCATTCGCGGCATGCAGTGACGACAAAGAGGAGTTCCAGGAGTATCTGACTCCTGCTTCCGGTAGTGAATCAATCTTTGAGCAAGGTTTTAGCTTTGGTGAAGCTGCTTCTTCGCAGAGCGTCAGTTTTGAGGCCGGGCAGCAGTGGACAGCCGAGCTGAGTGGCGAGGATACCGGCTGGTGCAACATCAGTCCGGCAAAAGGTACGTCCGGGAAAGCCACGATTATGGTTTCCGTCGGCAAGAATGAGACAGGAAAAGCGCGGACGGCACGATTGAATATTGTGTCCGGTTCGAAGAAGAAAGGAATATCTGTCACTCAGGCTGCCAATGCGATTGTAGTTCCGGATGGTTTGAGTTTTGCACCGGCAGCACCGGATGCCGACCAGCCCCTTGTAATTACTTTTAAGGCGGATGCAAAGTCTGCTCTTTATGGGCATAAAGGAGATGTGTATGTGCATATCGGGGTGGTCAGTGAAGGAACTTGGCTGTTCGTTCCGGCAGAGTGGACGGAAAACAAGGATAAATGCAAGATGACTTTAACCGAAGCCAACGTATGGAGTATTACGTTGAGTCCGAATATCCGGGAATGGTTTGGAAGCGGAAAGACACCGGTGAGCCGGCTTGGAATAGTGATTCGCAGTGCGGACGGCAGCAAGAAAGGGATAGAATCGGATTCCTTTGTTGAGGTGACCGACACAAAATATGAAGGTTTTGTTCCTGGTGAAATTAAAACTGCAGCAGTGCCGGCCGGTATGGTCGAGGGTATCAATGTAGTGGATAATTCTACGGTGACACTGGTACTTTATGACAAAGATGCGAATGGGAATCATAAGGACTTTGCCCATGTAGTGGGCGACTTCAATAACTGGACATTGGGCAATGACGAAAAATCGCAGATGTATCGTGATGATGCTTCCGGATGTTGGTGGATTACGTTGGCGGGGCTGGATGCTGGCAAAGAGTATGCTTTCCAATATTATGTAGGTACGAAGGCGGGTGAAGTGGTTCGCCTGGCTGATGCCTATACGGAAAAGATTCTTGATCCTGATAATGATAAATATATTCCGGCTTCTACCTATAACGAAAGTATGGCTTATCCTGAGGGAGGAGTAGGAATCGTTTCGACCTTCAAGATACAGAAAGACAGTTATAACTGGAAGGTCAATGACTTTAAAATAGCAAATCCTGAGCAATTGGTGATATACGAATTGCATCTACGTGACTTTACCGCCTCCAGCGACATCAATGGTGCAATGGGCAAGCTTTCTTATCTGAAGGCTATGGGAGTCAATGCCATCGAACTGATGCCGGTGCAGGAGTTTGACGGAAACGACAGTTGGGGGTATAATCCTTGCTTCTTTTTTGCGATGGATAAGGCTTATGGCACAAAGGCCATGTATAAGCAGTTTATTGACGCTTGCCATGAGGCGGGTATGGCAGTTATTCTGGATGTGGTCTATAATCACGCTACAGGAAACAATCCGCTGGCTAAACTTTATTGGGATGGTGATAAGACTGCAAAGAATAATCCATATTTCAATGTGGAAGCACCTCATCCTTATAGTGTGTTCCATGACTTCAATCATGAAAGCCCGTTAGTGCGTAAGTTTGTGAAGCGCAATCTGCAATTCTTGTTGAAGGAATATAAGGTGGATGGGTTCCGCTTTGACCTGACGAAAGGATTCACACAGACTTCTTGTACTGAAAGCACGGCATCCAATTACGATGCAAGTCGCATTGCCATCCTAAAGGATTATAATGCTGCCATCAAGGAAGTGAAAGAGGGCTCTTATGTTATCCTGGAGCATTTCTGTGATTCAAAGGAAGAAAATGAACTGGCTGCAGATGGCATGCACTTATGGCGCAACCTGAATAATGCCTATTGTCAGTCGGCTATGGGATATGCTGAAAATAGTTCTTTTAGCAGCCTTTATGAGAAAACACCTGCATGGGTAGGTTTTATGGAAAGTCATGATGAAGAACGCGCAGCTTACAAACAGTCGCAATGGGGTGAAGGTATACTGAAAACCGACCTTGATGCTCGCATGAATCAGTTGGCGCTGAACACTACATTCTTCCTTACTGTTCCAGGTCCTAAAATGGTTTGGCAATTTGGAGAGATGGGATATGACATTTCCATTGAGGAGAATGGACGTACGGGCAGGAAACCGTTGCATTGGGAGTATCTGGAGAATACTGACCGCAAGGAGCTGCACGATGTTTATGCGGATTTAATGAAATTGCGTAACGCCCATCCGGAATTGTTCGATTCAAGTGCCATCTTGACATGGAAGGTCGGAGTTTCTGATTGGGACAACGGTCGTTCATTGTTGGTAGAAAGTGTAACGGGCAAGCAGCTGGTTGTTATGGGCAACTTTACGCATAATGCGGTTGATGTAGCTTTCCCGGCAACAGCTGGTAACTGGACCAATTATTTTACCGGAAAGAGTGAAACAATAAATACACAGGTCAATGTACCGGCTCATGGATATGTAGTCTACACTAATTTCTAATTTCGGTAAAAATCATTCATACATCTTTATCAGCACCCGATTCAGCCAGTTCCAACGGAAACGGAACCAGCGTCGGGTGCTGCTTTGTTTTCCCCCGAAGCGGAGAACGAACTCACGGTAGCCATGCCTGCGGAAGGGAAGTCCCACATCCATGAACTCTAAGTGGCGGTATCCGCGTTGTTTGGCATCATCCAGTGCTTTCCATACGGCAAGAATCCCCGGATATTGCAGGGCATAAGTCTTGCGCATGCCACCAGAGAACCATAGATAGGCGCTGTCATCTGAATAAATGCATGCGCTGCCACCGATAATCTTCTCCTTATAAATGACGATGAAGATTTTGCTTTGCTGCCCTTTTGTCAACTGGTTTTCGAGATGCTGAAAGAACTTGATGCTGGGGAAGTGGCGCCGTATCTTGGAAGAATATACGTGGCGCAACATCTGGGCAAAACAGAGAATCTCCTCTTTGGTACGTGCTTCCCGTACTTGGGCGCCGTTTTTGAGCCCTTTCTTTATTTGCCGGATACGTGACGGGCTGAAACGCTCTTCCACCTTTTCGACGCTGTGCAGCGAGTTGCGCACCCGCAGCCAATTGATGGCGATGTATTGGTTGTCCCGGAAAGATTTGTATCCGAACATGGCATTTTCCAGGTTGCGGAACTCGATGAGAAAAGAATCGCGCAATGCTTCATTGGTAAGCCTTTGCAGCATGTCACTGAAGATAATCTCTTTGTCTGCCTCGTTATTGAAATATTCTCCCGTACCGTACACCTCACATCTTTTGATGATGCCGGGTGGAAACATGCGGACACTTTTACGTATGGCGGCAAGCAGTTTCGCAACGGGCTTGTCATCTTCGGATGCCACAATGAGTATGGGGGTATACCCCGGAGTTTCCTCATAGATTCGGAACAACTCTGTGGAATGGAAGGTGTTGGTGCCTGGCAGGTCAGGAACCTTGCTCCCACGGTAATATGTAGTGAGTTTGAGGGGCATGGCCTGCAAATTTAAAAAATAATCTCGTATCTTTGCAAAAATTATTGTTAATGTGTCGATGTGCACATTAGCATATTAGCACATAAAATCATTATGGAAAGTTTCAGTGAATTGATAAAAGCCCGCCGCAGCATGCGGAAGTTTACAGAAGAAGAATTGACACAAGAACAAGTCGTTACTTTGATGAAAGCAGCCCTGATGGCACCCACGTCGAAACGCAGCAATGCATGGCAGTTCATAGTGGTGGACGAGAAGGATAAATTGAAGGAATTGTCCTATTGCAAGGAGCAGGCATCGCAGTTTATTGCCGATGCGGCACTGGCAGTAGTGGTTGTTGCCGACCCGCTGGCAAGCGACGTGTGGATAGAAGATGCTTCCATTGCTTCCATCTACCTGCAACTTCAGGCCGAAGATATGGGGCTGGGAAGCTGCTGGGTGCAGGTGCGCGAACGTTTTACGGCTTCCGGTATGCCTTCCGGCGAGTATGTGCACGAGGTGTTGGATATTCCTTTACAGCTGCAGGTGCTTAGTGTTATTGCTATCGGCCATAAGGGGATGGAGCGCAAGCCTTTCAACGAAGACAATCTGCAGTGGGAAAAGATACATATCAATAAGTACGGAGGAAAGTAACAGTGAGTGCAGCAAAAGCAAACAATAACCGTGATACATATAAGGCCACTGCCATCACACTGATTGTATTCGGCATTCTTTACTTGGTGGACAAATTGGTGCATTTTTCTGCAATCGGCTTGCCATGGGTGATGAATAAGGATAATTTTCTGCTGTATACCGCAGTGATTTTTCTGCTGTTCAAGCATGACAAGTCAGTGGGATTGGTATTGATAGGTTTGTGGCTGATATTGAACTTCGGGTTGATAACTGCCTTACTCGGTACGATGTCCGCTTATCTGCTGCCGTTGGCGTTGCTGGTATTAGGGGCTATTCTGTATTGGTTGGCAACAAGATAAGTGTATGGCGGGAAGAAGTATAGAAGATATGTCCATTGCCTTTATCGGTGCCGGAAATCTGGCTACTAATCTGGCAAAGGCTCTTTATCGGAAAGGGTTTCGTATTGTGCAGGTCTACAGCCGTACAAAAGAATCGGCGCAGGAATTGGCACAGACGGTGGAAGCTGCATATACCACGGAGCTGCAGGCGGTTACGAAGGAGGCGCAGCTTTATATCGTTTCGCTGAAGGACGCGGCTTTTGTAGAATTATTACCCCAGATTGTTTCTGGAAAGGAGAATGCTTTATGGGTGCATACAGCCGGCAGTATTCCTATGAATATTTGGCAGGGGCATGTTGCGCGTCATGGAGTGCTTTATCCGATGCAGACTTTCAGTAAGCAGCGTGAAGTGGATTTTGGACAGATACCGTTTTTTGTGGAAGGCAACTTGGAAGAGGATGTGCGGCTTCTGAAGGATATTGCCTCAGCCCTATCGGAAAAAGTGTATGAAGCAAGTTCTGAGCAGCGCAAAAGTTTGCATCTGGTGGCTGTGTTTACGTGCAATTTTACCAATCACATGTATGTGTTGGCTGCTGAACTGCTGAAAAAGTACGGGTTGCCGTTCGAGGCAATGCTCCCCTTGATAGACGAGACGGCCCGTAAGGTGCATGAGCTGGAACCGCTTGCCGCACAGACAGGACCGGCTGTGCGCTATGATGAGAATGTCATTGACGAGCATCTGCGGATGCTTGCCGATGAGCCGCAAATGCTGGAACTATATCGGGAGATTAGCGAGAATATACATCGGTTGGCAATAAGATAACCGGACGCCGATGCTTGCCTCTTTTGAACGAATGTTTTGCTGTATATAGGTATATTATAATGAACAAGAAAAAAGTGCAATGAGTACCATAAACTATGATTTGAAAAAGATAAAAGCCCTTGTTTTTGATGTGGACGGTGTGCTGAGTGCCAATGTTATCCCTATGAGTTCAGAGGGTGAACCTCTGCGTACGGTCAACATAAAGGATGGTTATTCCCTGCATTTAGCTGCTAAGCAAGGGGTGTTGCTGGGTATAATTACGGGTGGACGTACAGAAGCGGTCCGCAAGCGTTTTACTTCTTTAGGTTTTGAGGATGGAAATATCTATATGGGTTCTTCTGTTAAAATCCATGATTACCATGACTTCCGTGACCGTCATGGCTTGAAGGACGAGGAAATATTGTATGTAGGTGATGATATTCCCGACTTGGAGGTGATGCGTGAGTGTGGTTTGCCGTGTTGTCCTAAGGATGCTGTGCCTGAGGTAAAGGCTGTGGCTCGCTATATTTCGTATGCAGAAGGCGGTTATGGCTGTGGTCGCGACATTGTGGAACAGGTATTGAAAGTGCAAGGGCTTTGGATGGCAGATGAAAAAGCTTTCGGTTGGTAGTTGTTTCAATCGTTAAATTGTAAATCGTCAAATCGTAAATGATATGATGTTAGATAATCTGAAGAAATATAAGGTGATTCTCGCCTCCAATTCTCCGCGAAGGAAAGAATTGCTGGCTGGTTTGGGAGTGGAATATGAAGTAAGAACTTTGCCCGATGTGGATGAATCTTATCCCGAGACATTGCGGGGAGCGGATATTCCTCTCTACATATCCAGGGAAAAGGCAGATGCCTACCGTGATATGATGCATCCGGACGAATTGATGATTACGGCAGATACCATTGTCTGGCTGGATGGACAAGTTCTCGGAAAGCCCAAGAATAGGGAAGAAGCCATGCAGATGTTGCGCGACATGTCCGGACGTACCCATGAAGTGTTTACCGGTGTGTGCATCACTACTACTGAGTGGCAACGCAGTTTTGCAGCGGCAACAGAAGTGCGTTTTGCTAAACTGAGCGAAGAGGAAATTGCCTATTATGTGGACAAATACCAACCCATGGATAAAGCCGGAGCTTATGGTGTACAAGAGTGGATTGGATTCATTGGGGTGGAAAACATATCCGGGAGTTACTATAATATAATGGGGCTCCCCGTACAGAGACTGTACAGGGAGTTGTTGGAGATCTAAACCAGATCCATCATTAGAGGGATATCTTTTTCACTGATTCCTTGTCTGACAAGTGTTTCTTTGTCTTTACCGAACATTTCTCTAAAAATCTCCTGCCCGCCATATTCCAAAGCTGCTTTACTGTAAAGTTCTGCAGCTTTTTCTATTTTGCCCGTTCTCCAAGCAACATGTCCGGCATTGAGATAGTCTGCCGCGAGTGGTTTGGAGGTGAGTATCTTTTCGTAATACTTCATTGCTTGCTCATACTTGCCGTTGACAAACGAACACCAGCCTATAGCACGCCATGCTTTGATACAATTGCTTTCGATGAAATCAAGCTTGAAGAAATATTGCAGAGCCTCTTCATATCTTTCCAGTTCGGCAAGGCAGCTTCCGGCGTAGAAAAGGACATTATGGCTTTCCGGCTGGATTGCCTCCACTTTCTTATAGTATTCCAGTGCAGAGGCAAAGTCCCTTATCTGCCTGTAGCACGTAGCGAGATGGCGGATTGTCCAGACATGGTCGGGCTTTAGTACATCGGCTTTCAGGTAGGCGTCTATCGCTTCCTTATACCTCTTTTCCTTTTGCAGGCAATAGCCAGCCTTTTGGAAAATGTCTGCATTTGCATGGTTCAAGGCTATCAATTCCTTATAAAGCTCCAATGCTTCTGCCGGGTGTTCTTTGCGGAAGTGGAAGTCGGCGATGGTAATCAGCAGCTCGGGTTTGCACAGAATCTCTTTGAGTGCCGGGATACGGTGCAGGGCAATCTCTTCCTTGAAGATGTCACGGAACTCGTGTCTGCGCTGGCTTAATTTGAAGAAACGGTATAAGTCGTGGACATACTGGTTGCTGATGACATCCGGTCGTTCGGCATACTGCCGCAAAGCGGAGGATTTGCTTTCGTCCATGAGTGCATCCAGATCCTGAGAAGTCATCTGGCTGAGCATCATCGTACGCTGTGACTGTGGTATATGTGCCATTGTAAAGCAAAGGGAATATTTGTCACTATTGCAGAAGAAACCGGATTGGAGGATAAGGGAGAGGATGGCATTGTCTCCGGTAGGCTTGAATCCGAATTCCTTGATGATGCTGGAGTGATGCATGTCGAACGGATAGAACCAGTTGTACGGTTCCTTAAAGAACGGATAAGTCTTGAGTTGTGCAAACGTACTCATATAGACGTCAGCGCCTTCCAGCTGTAATTCGTTCATCTCTCGTATCTTGTCTCCCAGTCCGGAACTTTCAAAAGCTTTTTCCCAATCCGGATTAAGATCGTTTTCCTCAGGGTTCTCTTCAAAACCGAATTTCATGTTGCGCATGATGTTCACATTCCTCATCATCTCCGGAATGATTTCTTCACGCATCTTCTTGTCTATCTTTTCCGTTTCCTGGCTACGGAGCAACTCGATATAAATACGGTTCAGTTGCTTGCCGAAACTGCTGTCTTCATTGAGCAGGGAAAGGCGGGCTGTTAATTCGGGATAAAGCGACAGACGGGTGGGATGAAAAAGAAGTGCGAAAGCGATACCTACCAAAGCCCGTTGGTTTACTTGCGTATTTGCATGCGTTACGGCGTTCAGCAACCATGAGAATTTACGGGTATCAAAGCACTCCATCAGACTGAGCATGACGGCACTGGTGAACAGGCACAAATCATTGACGGGAAGCATTTCTGATTCCAGTAATCCTTTAGCTTGCTGTTCGTCTTCTGTAGACCAGTCGCTGTTGCTCCATGTGGAAAGAAAAAGGACCTGGGCGGTTTGTTCGTGCCGTTGAAGTAGGGCGTCCAGACCTTGGTTGTCCGGCATCAGCTGACAAACGGCCAAGTCATCAGGGAAAGATTCCAATACCTTCTGTAGTGCGGCAATATTGTATTCTTTGGGGAGGCGTTCCCGGTTATTGCGCAGGGAATGGTAATAGTGCGTGGAAACTCCGTCAAGGAGAGACAGACGTGCCTGGTCAGCGACTTCCCAAGTTTCGGTCAGAATTTGACGATATAGTTTCTGACGTTCAGGATCGTCGATTCCTTGGCGCATGTATTGCAGCATATACTGATAGGATGTTTGTGCTTGTTCCAAACGGTTACGGAGTGCCCAGTCACCGCTGTTCCAAAGAAAGGCTTCCAGTTGGGATTGCGCTTCCTTCAGCCGTTGCTGCTTGAGTAGAGCGACAATATGCTGATATTGCTCTTGTATGGCTTGTTCGTTCATAAATCAGTATCTTTTGAGGTATGTATTCTACAAAACTACAAAAAGAATGCCAAAAAGTTCGGAATTTCTCATTTTTCATTTTTAGAAACGAACTTGCAACTGGGCTTGAAGCAGGTTTGAATTCTCTCCTTTATGGCGGTTACAGTATGTGTATTGGGCTTGCAGACGGCATTTGGGATAGAACCAATACTGTACACCTGCTACATAATTGGTCTGTTTATCGGAAATAGTTTTATTTTTGTTGAAATAGTCATAAGAGGCTATTACGTCAAATTTGGGAAGCACATGGGCAGATACGGTTGCATAGTAACCATCACTTTTAACGTGTCCGTCTTTTCCAGCCAAGTATTCTGTACGTACATCTACGGATTTTGTTTTGATGGTAGCACCTGCCGACCAGCGGTTTCGGGCGTAATTCTCTCCTATGGCTATATCCGGATTAATGGAAGAAACGGCTACGGCGCATCCTTTTCCTTTAACAAAAGAACCGCCGACGGACAACCATTTCAATGGATGTACCATAAGGCTGCCTACAATGTCTTTTTGATTGTTTTTGTCTTTTAGGTTGATGCCTTGTCCGTTCATGATGGCAAGGTTATAAGTCATCAAAGAGTTAAACAAGTCTCCATAAATTAGTAATCCCATATCACGACCGCTTGCAGAGCCATACAAGGGATCACTGCCATTGATACCGGCCAGGTAATTGACAGCTTGAGAATAACAGTTTATTAATTCGACAAAGCAGGGAGACATTGGGTTCTCAATGGTATACATGGTTTTGAACTGTCCGATACGTGCTGTGAGTTGAGGGAGAAAACGGTATTCCGTGTAGGCTTCCAAGATTTTCCCGGTATTGGCAAAGCTGTACATGAAGTAAGCCGACCATTTATCGGTGATTTTACCGCGTGCCATAAAGATAACTCTCTTTATATCAAAAGTATTGCTGGTACCTTCGCCCGCATCATCGTATGTATATCCCACTTGGGCATAGCCGGAGAGGGAAATGCGGTCTTTTAAAGTGTTGACTACATCATTCAGACAAGCATTTTGTGCTTTCAGGATGCATGTGGCTGATAAAAGGATGCAGGATAGTAGAATTCGTCTCATTATTAGGGATAAGGATAGTATAAAAAAGGCAACCCTTTTTTCAAAGAGCTGCCTTTGGATGTTATTTTACTTGTTTTTATTCGTTGATAGCAGCGATACCCGGAAGAATCTTTCCTTCGATTGCCTCAAGCAATGCACCACCACCGGTAGATACGTAAGACACGCCGCTTGCCAAGCCGAACTTGTTGACACAAGCTACAGAGTCACCGCCACCTACGAGTGAGAAAGCACCGTTCTTGGTAGCTTCTACGATAGCTTCGCCTACAGCACGTGAACCGTGAGTGAAGTTCTCGAATTCGAATACACCCGTCGGACCGTTCCAAAGGATAGTCTTGGAGTTCTTGATGACATCTGCAAAGATCTTTTCAGTCTCAGGACCGATATCAAGACCTTCCCAACCGTCAGGAATTTCGTCAACCGGGCAGAACTTGGTGTTGGCATCGTTGGAGAAAGAATCTGCAATCTTGGCATCAACAGCTAAAACAAGGTTTACGCCTTTTTCTTTTGCTTTCTTCATCAGGTCAAGAGCCAAATCCAGTTTGTCATCTTCGCAGATAGAAATACCGATTTTGCCGCCCATAGCTTTAGTGAAAGTATAAGTCATACCGCCGGCAATAATCAGGTTGTCTACCTTGTTCAGCAGGTTTTCAATGATCTCAATCTTAGAAGAAACCTTGGAACCACCCATGATGGCGGTAAACGGACGTTGGATATCGTTCAAAACTTTATCAACAGCCTTTACTTCTTTTTCCATCAGGTAACCGAACATCTTGTTGTCCTTGTCGAAATATTTAGCGATCAATGCAGTAGAAGCGTGTGCACGGTGAGCGGTACCGAAAGCGTCGTTTACATAGCAATCTGCATAAGAAGCCAATTTCTTGGTGAATTCTTTCTGGCTTTCCTTAACAGCAGCTTTGGCAGCCTTCTTTTCTTCGTCTGTAGCATCTTCAGCCAAACCGCGGGGTTTGCCTTCCTCTTCAGCGTAGAAACGGAGGTTCTCGAGCAACAACACTTCACCCGGTTGCAGAGCGGCAGCCTTTACGGCAGCTTCTTCGCCCATGCAGTCGTTAGCAAATTGCACCTCAACACCCAACAACTCTTCGAGATGCTTCAGAATGTGCTTCAAAGAGAACTTGTCAGCCGGGCCTTTCGGACGACCGAGGTGAGAACCGATAATTACACTGCCGCCATCGGCCAAAATCTTCTTCAGTGTAGGAAGAGCGGCACGCATACGGGTATCATCTGTAATGTTGAAGTTTTCGTCCAAGGGTACGTTGAAGTCCACACGAACGAATGCCTTTTTTCCGGCAAAGTTAAATTGATCAATTGTCATAATACTCTATTTTATTTAAAAGTGTTATTAAATTCTTTTTAGTGAGCGCAAAGTTAGCATTTATTTCTTTTTTTTGCTATGAAACCGTTGTTTATTCTTTGTCTTTGCCGTTCTCTTTGCTAACTTTATATTTCTGGCAGTAATATTTGCACATTAATTGCAAACCGCAGGTATCACATTGTGGAGTACGTGCCTGGCATACATAGCGACCGTGCAGGATAAGCCAGTGGTGAGCTATGGGGATATCTGCTTCCGGTATATGTTTTACCAATTCTTTTTCGACACTGAACGGAGTTGTACATTTATCTGATACCAGGCCCAGGCGATGGCTGACGCGGAACACGTGTGTGTCTACCGCCATAGCCGCTTTATTGAAAACAACGGATTGGATGACATTGGCTGTTTTGCGGCCTACGCCGGGCAGTTTTACCAGTTCTTCAAGGGTATCGGGTACCTCACTGTTGAATTCTTTCACCAACATCTGTGCCATGCCTACAAGATGTTTGGCTTTGTTGTTGGGATAGGAGACGCTGCGGATATATTCGTATACCACGTCGGGAGTAGCAGCGGCGAGTGCTTCGGGAGTAGGGAAGTCCCGGTAAAGGGCGGGGGTAATCATATTGACGCGTTTGTCCGTACATTGTGCAGAGAGAATAACTGCTATCAACAGCTCGAACGGATTGTCATAATGCAACTCTGTTTCGGCTACGGGAACGTTCTCCCTAAACCAAGCAAGGATTTTTTCATAACGCTCTTTCTTTCTCATCTTAATTTGTTTTTATGATAGTGAGGAGATACTTTCAGATTGAAATAGAAGATGGAGATAACCGTGAGGCAGGCTCCGAAAAAATATGCCATATCGAATGAGGTAATCTGTGCGATATAACCTCCTGCTGTCAGACCTATACCAATGCCTACATCCCATGAAGTCAGGTAGGTAGAGGTGGCTGTTCCGCGCTGGTTGTTGGGGGCCAGGTTTACGAACAGCGTATTGAAGGCGGGGAACATCGTCCCGAAGCCTACTCCCAATAGGAGGGCAACCATAAAAAACAATATGTTTGTCAGTTCCGGGACGGTCTTCATCAGTAGTCCGCAAGCGGATAATATGAAGAAACAGCTACATACCAGATATAGTCCTAAAGTTATGACTTGGGTGATATGTCCTTTATCCACTTGTTTGCCGGAGAACATACGGGACACTGCCATGCCGACGGCCATAAAAGTAAAAAACAATCCGGAATTCAAGGTAATTCCTATTTCTTTGGCATACATGGCTACATAAGTGCTTGTCATGCCATATGGTATGGAGAGCAGTAGCAGTGCGATTCCTGCCGGGATACCTTTCAGCAGCACAAAGCGGTCCAATGAGATAGGTTCTCGTTTGACTGGTTGTTTGGGTGGGGTCTTGACGAGGCATGCGGCAACAAAACCGATAGTTCCTGATATGAGCGAGCTGGCAAAAATCGTTTCAAAGGAATATATGTCATGCATGAAAAGACCAATCATCGGGCCGAAGCTCATGGCTGTATTGTTCATCAGTCCATAATATCCTACGGCTTCGCCGCGACGGGACGAAGGGGTAATATCAATTACAATTGTATTTCCCGCTACGGTCACCATTCCAAATGCAAGGCCGTGGACAACCCGCAACATGATGAATAAGGATAGGACTCCCGCTAACATGTAACCTGCGAAAATGGTGATAAAGATGAAGTATGCCACCAGATAAAGAGGCTTGCGGGCTAGCGTGTCGAGCAGGTATCCCGAGAACGGGCGTATGCAGAGCGAGGCAATGGTGTAGCATGACAAGATGACACCCACTGCTGCATTTCCGGTATGGAATACCTCAGTCAGGTAGAATGGAAGAACCGGTAGTATCAGATAAAAGGCAAAATACAAAAGGAAATTGGCAGCCAGGATAAGGCAATAGCCGGAAGTTACAAGTTTGTCTTTTGCCATAGCGAAAAATAGTGGTTAGCGATGAGTGGTTAGTGATGAGTGATTAATGATATGCTGAAAATGCGCAACTTATTAATCACTAATCACTAGCCGTTATTCACTATATTTAGTAAGCGCTCTCGAATTCTTTCAGAAAGCGTGTGTCATTTTCAGAGAACATACGAAGGTCTTTCACCTGGTATTTCAAGTTGGTGATGCGTTCTATACCCATACCCAGGGCATATCCGCTATACACTTTGCTGTCTATTCCGTTCAGCTCCAATACATTCGGATCTACCATACCGCATCCCAGAATTTCTACCCAACCCGTATGCTTGCAGAAAGGACAGCCCTTGCCGCCGCAGATATTACAGCTGATGTCCATTTCGGCACTCGGCTCGGTGAAGGGGAAGTAGGAAGGACGCAGACGAATCTTGGTGTTACTGCCGAACATCTCTTGAGCAAAGAGCAGTAAGGCCTGCTTCAAGTCAGTGAAAGACACATTGCGGTCTACGTATAAGGCTTCTACCTGATGGAAGAATGCGTGTGCACGGTAGCTGATGGCCTCATTACGGTATACACGTCCCGGACAAAGTACGCGGATAGGAGGCTGCGTGGTCTCCATAACACGGCTTTGCACGCTGGATGTGTGTGTGCGAAGAATGATGCTGTGCGATACGTTTTCTGTATCATTTTCGATGAAGAATGTATCCTGCATGTCGCGTGCCGGATGGTCTTCGGCAAAATTCATGGAGGAGAATACGTGCCAGTCGTCTTCCATTTCCGGTCCATCGGCGATATTGAATCCCATACGGGCAAATATATCGATGATTTCGTTTCTCACGATGGAAAGCGGATGGCGGGTTCCTAATTCTATCGGGTAGGCTGAACGAGTCAAGTCAATATCGTCACAACCAGTATCCTGGCTTTCGAACTGTTCCTTCAAGGCGGCAATCTTTTCTTGTGCTTTGTTTTTCAGTTCGTTCAAGCGCATACCCACTTCTTTTTTCTGTTCGGCGGCTACATTGCGGAAATCTGCCATCAAGTCATTGATGGCTCCTTTTTTGCTGAGGTATTTGATGCGGAGTGCCTCTAATTCCTCGGGGTTAGCGGCTTTCAGTGCCTCTACTTCCTGCAGAAGCTGATTGATTTTAGCTATCATATCGTTGTTATCTTATTTATTTTCTAAGTTAAAAACGGTGCAAAGATACAATATTATCATTGTTTTGCCGCCAATTGGGGAAGATTATTTGGTGTCAGTGGTACAAAATTTCATGTGAAGAAGCAATGATAAAGGATTGGAGAAAAAATAATAATATATAAAAGTCTTCATATTGTTTATGGAAAAAACATAAATGAGCGTTGTTTAGTGACTTTTAAAATATACTTTTTGTATCTTTGCGCCCCGTTTACCGTTCTATGGAGGTAGAACAAACTGGCGGTTGGTATTTATTAACATACGTCAAAGAGAGAGTTAACGGAGTAATTGTTGCATTAAAGTTAGAGTTTGAATTGATGAAATTGAAGACAATCCTGCCAGTCGTGGCAGTTGCGGGAGTACTCATGTGTGAGCCTGCCGTATTGTTGCATGCCGGTACATCTGATTTTGCTTCTTCCGAAGCTATGGGATGGTTCCGTAAGAAAAAGAAGAGTGAAGCCAAGGACAGCGTTCAATCCAAGAGCGACTACGAGAAATTGACGGGTTCAGGTGCTATTGCCTGCAAGGGAATGTTCAATGTTTACCAGAAGAAGAGCGATTATTACTTTGAAGTGCCGGCAAGGCTGCTGGGACGTGATATGCTGGTAGTAAATAAATTACAGCGTGTTCCTTCCGAACTGAATGAGGCGGGTGTGAACCGTGGTACGAATTACGAAAATCAGATGGTGCGTTTTGAATTGGACAAGGCTGCCAACAAGCTGTTGGTACGTCAGAGCCGTCCTCTTCCATTGGCGCCGGATGAGGATGCCATACGGCAGTCCGTACTGGATAATTATATTTCTCCGCTGATAGCCGGTTTCAAGATAGAAGCATTCAATAATGACTCTACCATGATAGTGGTCAAGGTCAACGATATTTATGATGGTACGGAGACGAGCATCAATAATGTCTTTACAAATATCAACCTGGGAACTTCGGCCATCAAAAATCTCTCCCGCATTTTATCTATCAAAGCTTTTGAGAACAATGTGGTAGCTACTTCCGAGTTGACAACTAAGGTGACTGAGGGAACAACGACTGTGTTTGTTACGGTCGAAGTCAGTTCCTCTCTGTTGCTGTTGCCGGAGAAACCGATGATGGGACGTCTGGATAGTCCGCGTGTAGGTTACTTTACCAATCCGTTATTGAATTACAGTGACGGTCAGCAGCGTGTAGACAAGAAACCCTTCATCACCCGCTGGCGTCTGGAACCGAAACCGGAAGACCGGGAGCGTTACCTTCGCGGTGAATTGGTGGAACCGGCCAAGCCGATTGTGTTCTACATCGAGAACTCCACTCCCCGTCGTTGGCGGAAATATATCAAGCAGGGAATCGAGGATTGGCAGGCTGCTTTTGAACGTGCCGGATTCAAGAATGCTATCATAGCCAAAGAACTGACGGACAGCATGAATGTGGATAAGGATGACGTGAACTACTCCGTGCTGACCTATGCGGCCTCCACCAAAGCCAATGCCATGGGACCTTCTATCCTTGACCCACGTTCTGGCGAGATATTGGAAGCGGACATCATGTGGTGGCATAATGTGCTGGGTATGCTCCAGGAATGGATTACAGTGCAAACCGGTGTCGTACGTCCCGAAGCAAGAGGAGTAAGGCTGCCGGATGAGCTGATGGGCGATGCCATGCGCTTTGTGGCATGCCACGAGGTGGGGCACTCGTTGGGCTTGCGCCACAATATGATTGCTTCCTGGACTTTTCCGACAGATTCCCTGCGTTCCAAAACATTTACGGATCGTATGAATACCACTTCCTCCTCTATCATGGACTATGCACGTTTCAACTATGTGGCACAGCCGGGTGACGGTGTTACGGCGCTTTCTCCCCATATCGGTCCGTATGATATGTTTGCCATAGAATACGGCTATCGTTGGTATGGTAAAGAAACCCCAGAGGCAGAGAAGGACTTGCTTGCCGACTTCCTGAGCCGTCATACAGACCGTTTATATAAATATAGTGAGGCGCAGGATGTACGTGATGCCGTAGACCCGCGTGCGCAGAATGAAGATTTGGGCGATGATGCTGTCCGCTCATCTCTGCTGGGTATTGAGAACTTGAAGCGTATTGTTCCTCAAATCATCCAATGGACTACTACTGGCGAGAAAGGACAGACTTATGAAGAAGCTTCCCGCCTATACTATGCGGTTATCAACCAATGGAACAATTACCTCTATCATGTATTGGCAAACATCGGTGGTATCTATATAGAAAACACCGTTGTGGGCGACGGACAGAAAACCTATACTTTCGTAGAAAAAGAAAAGCAGCAAGCCGCCCTGAAGTTTCTGCTGGACGAAGTGCTGACCTATCCCAAATGGCTGTTCGACACGGAAGTTGGAGAGTACACTTACTTGCTGCGCAACACTCCACTGGGCGTAGTGGAGAATGCACCGACACAAGTGTTGAAGAATGCCCAATCCTATATCCTTTGGGATTTGCTGGGCAACAACCGCCTGATGCGTATGTTGGAGAACGAATCGGTGAACGGCAAAAAGGCTTTCACGGTGGTAGAGCTGATGGATGGCCTGCATCGCAACATCTTTGCCACTACGGAACGCGGTGCCTTGCCGGACGTCATGACACGCGCCTTGCAGAAGAACTTCGTAGATGCACTGATTACAGCAGCTGCCGAAAGCGAAGGAGTGAAAATAAACAAAAAACTGATGGACAACCACTTCTTGCTGGACCATCAGACTGCCCTTTGCAGCTGTGACGAGCATGCCGGTAAGACTTTGGATGCCGACCGTATGGGTGCACACCGCGAACTGAACTTCTACGGTTCGCAGATAAACCGCGTATCTGATGTCATCTCCGTGAAGCGTGGTGAGTTGCTTCGCATCAAAGAATTGCTCCAAAATCGTCTGGGTGCATCGGATATAGCCACTAAATATCATTATAAGGATTTGATTTTGCGTATCAATACTGCATTAGGAGTAAAGTGATTTTTCTTTTCAATAGAGTATTAATTAATTTTATATGTAACGCATGAAAAAACGTGTATTAATCGTTTTGCTATGCTTTGTAGGAGCTTTGTCATCTGCTTTTGCTGCAGAGAAAAAAGTCCAGGGCGTAGTAATATCTTCAGAGGATAACCTACCGCTTATCGGTGCTTCCGTTTATGTGACTGCGGAAGACTTGAAAAAGGCGGGGAGTGCTCAGACTACAATGGGGGTCATCACTGATGTGGATGGTCAGTTCTCTATCGCTATACCTGCGGGGATAACCCGTTTCTTTTGTAGCTACGTGGGATATGACGTATTGGAAGTGAAGCTTGTTCCGGGAAAGGAACATTATGAAATAACACTTCATGCATCTTCCCAAATGCTCGATGCCGTTGTTGTGACGGGTTACCAGACAGTGGAGCGCCGCAAGCTGACGGCAGCGGTATCCAAACTGGATATATCGGACGAGACCATCGGTGCAGTAAAAAGTATCGACCAGGCACTTGCCGGACAAATTGCCGGACTTTCTGTCAGCCCGACTTCCGGTGCTCCGGGTGCTCCGGCAAAGATACGCATTCGCGGTACTGCTTCATTGAATGGTACACAAGACCCTTTGTGGGTGCTGGACGGCATTCCTTTGGAGGGAACGGATGTTCCCGAACCGGATGAGCTGAATGACATCACCAACATGAAGCAATCTTCCATTGCAGGCCTGAATCCGGCAGATATTGAGAATATCACCATCCTGAAGGATGCGGCAGCCACTGCCATCTATGGTGCGAGGGCAGCCAATGGCGTCATTGTGATTACAACAAAGAAGGGTAAGGTCGGTAAACCGGTTATCAATTTCTCGTCCCGGTTTACCTATACTCCTACATTGAGCCTTGACCGGTTGAACTTGCTGAACTCAGCGGAGAAAGTAGGATTGGAAATGGATATGATCCGTAATAACTATTCTCCGGACAATCATAAAGGAGGCGTATATAATATTCTTTCCAATTACAATGAGTTGTCTGCTTTTCAGAATGGAGGATGGGATGCCTTGAGCAGTGATACACAAGCTGCCATCAACCGTTTGAAGAGTGTTAATACAAACTGGGGAGATATCCTTTTCCGCGATGCTTTCAGCCAGGAATATAACTTGAGCCTTTCCGGCGGTACGGAAAGGGTTACGTATTATACCTCTTTCGGCTATTATAAAGAGGATGGAAATGTGGACGGTGTGGGTATGGACCGTTTCAACTTGGTAGGAAAGACTTCCTATAAGGTGAACAGTATACTGAAAGTGGGTGCCTCCATGTTTGCCAACCGTCGCAAAAATACCAATTATCTGACAGATGCATACGGTATGTCGAATCCCGTGTTCTATTCACGCAAGGCTAATCCGTATTTTGAACTTTATGACAAGAATGGCAACTATAATTACGACTACGATATTCAGAACAACACTGATAAGGATTTAGGATTCAACATCTTTGAAGAACGGCAGAACACGTCTAATGAAAGCGTGGTGAATTCTTTTTCATCTATATTTGATGCGGAGTTACGGTTCAATGACAAGTGGAAGCTGACTTCCCAGTTTGGCTATCAGTTGGAAAAAACTTCCAGAGAAGAAATAGCGGACTGGGAAAGCTATGCCATGCGCTATTACTATAAGTTGAGCGAATACTCCCAAGGTGGAGAAACCAAACACTTTCTGCCCGAAGGAGGTATGCAGAAGTCTTATGAAAACTCCAATTCACAGATTACTTGGAAGGCGATGGGAGAATATCGCGACAGCTTCAATGATATTCATGAACTGGAAGTGATGGCAGGTACCGAACTGCGCAAGACTTGGTACGAAACCTTGTTCTCGGCAGGGTATGGCTTCGACCGCAAGACGTTGACCACCAAGCCGGTGATTTTCCCCAACGAAAGTTACGCCACGTCTTTCCCGCTCCATCAGACGACGTATAAGGAGAATGCTTATGTGTCTTTCTACTCTACGGCCTCCTACTCTTTATTGAATCGCTACACGGTGGGAGGAAGTATCCGTTTTGACGGTTCCGATCTTTTCGGTGTGGATAAGAAGTACCGCTATCTTCCTCTTTATTCTGTCAGTGCCTTGTGGCGTCTGTCACAAGAACCGTTTATGCAGCAGGCCAAGTGGGTAGATAACCTGGTGTTCCGTGCATCTTACGGTCTGCAGGGAAATATTGACAAGAATACTTCTCCGTTCTTGTTGGGTACATATCGGTCGGAGAGTATTTTGCCCGGAGTATCGGAAGATGTAATTATCATTAATTCCGCTCCCAACAAGAAGTTGCGTTGGGAAAAGACGCAGTCTGTCAATGCCGGCTTTGATTTTTCTGTATTGAACCAGGCTATCAATCTGAGCGTGGACTATTATTACCGTAAGGGTACCGATTTGATAGCTTTGCGCATGCTTCCTCTGGAGACGGGCTTTACTTCAATGAACGTCAACTGGGCAAGTATGGAGAACAAAGGTGTGGAAATCAGCTTGTCTACCCGTAACATAACGACAAAAAACTTCTCCTGGTACACAAATTTCAATTTTGCCTATAACGGTAATAAGGTATTGCAGGAAAACATACCGGAGCAGCAGACCACTCCGGGACGTGAAGGCTATCCTGTAGGGGCAATTTTCGCACTGAAGACTGCGGGAGTGAATAAGGAAACCGGTAATATGATGTTCTATAATCCGGAGGGAGAGAAAGTGACCTTGAAGGAGCTTTACCGCCTGAAGGACGAGTGGGGGATAGGTATTGCCTCTTCCGATGTAACTGCAGCCGAAGAGAGAACCTTTTATTCGTATATCGGGAGTAGCGATGCTCCTTATACGGGAGGTTTGATTAATACCTTCAGCTATAAAAACTGGGAGCTGAATGTCAATTTCTCTTTGACGTTTGGCGGGTACGTACGTACGCAACCCTCTTATGACATCATCAATCCGGATTATGGCAAGAACTATAATGCGGATGTGCTGAACCGCTGGACTCCGGAAAACCCGAATGCGGAGCTTCCGGCATTTATGCTGAGTGCTTCCAACCCGGAAGAGTACTCCTGGTATGATTCTAAAACCATCTGGAGAGATTTGGATATCTGGGTGAAGAAGCTGAACTACGTACGTTTGCAGAATCTGCGTCTGGGTTACCGTATCCCTGAGCTCCTGACAAAGCGTTTGGGAATGAACTCGGCAACGGTATCTATTGAAGGACGTAATCTCTTCGTGTTTGGTTCGGGATATAATAACTACATGGATCCGGAGTCGATGTACAATCCTTATGCAACTCCCGTACCCAAGTCGGTTACATTCAGTTTGAACTTGAATTTCTAACTTCAAAAGCAGAAAGAAAATGAAGAAAACAATAAGTCTGATGATAATGGCCTGCATGCTTCTGCTTGCGGCATGCGACAACTATCTGGATATACAGCCTACCGGTAGTGTCATTCCCAATTCTTTGGCTGAGTATAGAGCGTTGCTTGCCCGTTCTTATAAGGACGTGAGTAAATTCAGTGACCGGGGAATGGCTTGTTTCCGTTCCGACGAGATGCAGGTTCGGGATAATGAATATGACCAAAATTATTATATGGATATAGAGCGCTGGAACGACCTTGCTCCCAATGCCTATACCTCATCGTTTGAATGGGCCAAGTATTACAATGTGCTTTTTATTGCCAATCACGTTATTGAGAGCAGAAGTGATATTAAGGAAGGCACTGAGGAAGAGATAAATCAGCTTGTAGGAGAAGCGTATATGCTCCGTGCTTATGTACATTTCTTATTGGTAAATCTTTATGGACAGCCCTATACTAAGGAGGGAGCCTTGGATACCAAATCGGTACCGCTGAAATTGGATACGGATTTAGAGAAAGTCCTGAAACGCAATACGGTGGAAGAAGTTTATACTTCCATCCAAGCAGATATTGACGAGGCACGCAAACTGGTCATGAAGGCAGAATGGGAACAGAGATATTCATATCGTTTCAATGCGGCTTCGGTAGAGGCGTTTCAATCACGCGTATCCCTTTATAAGGGCGAGTGGCAGGCGGCTTGGGATGCTGCTGAGGCAGTGCTTGCCGTGAAGTCTGTATTGGTAGATTTGAATGATGCCGCTGCAACTCTTCCTAACAGTTATAATTCCGTGGAAAATATTACTCCACTGGAGACACCCCTGAGCAGTACAATCAATGGGGCTGCTCTGGCTACTCCGGTTTTTCTCTCCCTTTATGCTGAGAACGACCTTCGGCTGGACAAATATTTTGCTGAAACGGATGAAAAAGGTTTCCGGAAGAATAAGAAGGCGGGAAGCAATAACTACTTGTGTACTTTCCGTGTGGGTGAAATATATCTGACGGCTGCTGAGGCTGCTGCCCGACTTGGAGAACTGTCTCAAGCACGTACTCGCCTGCTGGAACTGATGCGGAAACGTTATGCACCGGAGGCCTACGAAGCGAAATCCGTTGTTGTCAATGCCATGGATAAGGAAGCGTTGGTACAGGAAATATTAGATGAACGTGCCCGTGAACTTGCTTTTGAAGGACATCGCTGGTTTGACCTTCGTCGTTCCACCCGTCCGCGTTTGGAGAAAGTGCTTGATGGTACGCGTTATGTACTCGAAGAGAATGATGCCCGCTATACATTGGCCATTCCGAAAGAAGCCATAGAAGCCAATCCGGGATTGCTGAACTGATAAAGATAAAACTCCCCGATTCTGTATTGACGAGAATCGGGGAGTTTTGTCTTTATGTGGATTGGATATGTATTTTTTACGTACCTTTGCACCGTTTTTTGTAATAGACAGTATAAGATGATACAGAATCAGAGACCTCCTATCCGTAGAATTGCTTTTCCTATTCTTATAGCATTGAGTATTTCGCATTGTTTGAACGATATGCTGCAATCGGTTATTTCGGCAGTATACCCTTTGTTCAAGGAGGATTTATCCTTGAGTTTTGCCCAGATTGGTCTGATTACGTTGGTGTATCAGATGTCGGCGTCCGTGTTTCAGCCTCTAATGGGATTGTTCTTTGATAAGCGCCCCATTGCCTGGTCATTGCCGATAGGTATGGGCTTTACTTTGGTCGGTATCATGAATCTGGCTTTTGCTACTAATCTGTATTGGTTGCTGGCTTCGGTATTCATTGTGGGTATCGGTTCGTCTGTACTCCATCCGGAGGCGTCACGTATTACTTTTCTGGCTTCCGGCGGAAAACGCGGACTGGCGCAGTCTCTATTTCAGGTGGGCGGGAATTTGGGTGGCTCGCTTGGACCGTTACTGGTGGCTTTGCTGGTAGCTCCTTACGGGAGGCATCACATTGCCTTGTTCATGGTTTTTGCCTTGATTGCCATCGTGGTGATGATTCCTATATGTCGTTGGTTCCGTTCCTACTTGAACCACATCAAGAAACGCCCGATGCTTGTGGCAGGAAAGATAGAACGCCCTCTTTCCTCAAAGATGACGGTGTTTGCCATAAGTATTCTGCTGATACTTATCTTCTCCAAATATATCTATATGGCAAGTTTGACGAGCTACTATACATTCTATCTGATCCATAAATTTGGTGTTACTGTTCAGGCTTCACAGCTTTTCTTGTTTGTCTTCCTGGTAGCCACTGCCATCGGAACATTGGTGGGAGGTCCCGTAGGTGACAGGGTAGGACGTAAATATGTCATCTGGGCTTCCATTCTTGGAACGGCTCCATTTAGTATGATGATGCCTCACGTAGGGCTTGCATGGACAGTAGTGCTGAGCTTCTGTGTCGGTCTGATGCTTTCTTCCGCTTTTCCTGCCATATTGCTGTACGCCCAGGAATTGCTACCCAATAAGCTGGGTTTGATTTCCGGGTTGTTTTTTGGTTTCGCTTTTGGAATTGCCGGTATCGCTTCGACTGTATTGGGAGGTATGGCAGATAAGTATGGTATAGAGGCTGTTTATAATGTATGTGCCTTTATGCCTTTACTGGGGTTGGTGGCTTGCTTTCTGCCTAATTTGAAAAAGAGATAGAGATTTTTTATTCCCATTGTCAGCCATACGGAGAGAACGAAAGGTGCGGTCAATGTAATAATTCCCCAATTCATTCCCACAATTTGCAATACAACAGAGAGTAAAACGGAACATGCAGCCCATATACAGCTCATCCAGCTTTTACCTCCTAAAGCAAGGGCACACAATACGCCATTATATCCCATCAGACCCATATTCAAAGCTTCGGAATCCACTCCCAATAATGTGGCTAGGAGGAGGGGGAGAAGTGCTCCCAATATGGTATATACTGCTGCATTCCGGGAATTCACGAGAATGCCTGCAAGGAAAAATAGTCCGGTCATCATGTTTCCTTGAAACATCACCTGGCCTATGCCCATACTGAAACATTGTAAGTAATTTATGGAGGAAGAAGCGGGTGTTTCTGTATCAGAGACGAGTAGCATGTCAGGCATCAGCCAACTGCACAATCCCAGCAGCATCCATACAGAAAGGATAAAAGGGGTAGTGAATCCGGGCAACACGCGTTGCATGTTGAAAAACCGTGCAATGTAGGTAGATGCACACGAGGCAATAGCCATCAGCATCAAGGAACTTACAGTCAGAAGCATAAAGACCCCTACGGCTATTCCTACCAGTGTACCGTTAAAACCATATAATCCATTTTTTATATCATCACAGTCATATCCTGAGATACGGGCTGTCAACGTACTTATTATGTTGCCACTTACAGCCAATAGGCCCATTTGCCATGAATTCAAAAAGATTCCAATCAACATCAATAATCCGGACAATGCATTGTTTTGGAACATGACTTGCCCTATGCCACGTCCTAAAATAAGTAATGACTTGCGTGTAAAAGCTTCTTTCATGAGTTGTCGAATGAAAATGGACTATATGTAAATTTATAGCTCGTTAATGCGTACAAAAAAAACGATTAGACTAATCTAACCGTTTTAATTTTCGTGGAGCGTATGAGACTCGAACTCATCACCTCGACACTGCCAGTGTCGCGCTCTAGCCAGATGAGCTAACGCCCCGTTGCCAACGTTTGCAGGCTTGCTTTCGTTTTTGATGGTGCAAATATAATGCATTATTCTGAAATAATTGCTATGTTTGCGAAAGAATTTGAAAAAATAAGTTATGCTGATATATAATACCACTTATCATGTAGAGGAAGGAGAAGACAAAAACTTCCTGATATGGATGCAGGAACACTATCTTCCCGAGGTAGAAAAGAACGGAACATTGTATGCTCCACGTATAGCCCGTATCTTGAGTCATATTGAAGAAGGAAGCATCTGCTATTCTGTTCAGTTTGAGGTAGAAAACTCTGCCAAACTGCATCGTTGGTATCAAGAGCAAGGAGTGAAACTGAACGAGGAATTACTGAATATCTTTAAAGATAAAGTGATTGGCTTTCCTACATTGATGGAGGTAATAGTGTGATACAACCGGTCAAAGAGAAAATAATATTGGGTATAGACCCTGGTACCACCATTATGGGGTATGGAGTATTGCGTGTGGCAGGTGTCAAGCCGGAAATGATAGCCATGGGAATTATCGACCTCCGCAAATTTGGAGACCACTATCTGAAGTTACGTCATATTCATGAACGGGTACTGAGTATCATAGAGAGTTATTTGCCTGACGAGCTCGCTATTGAGGCCCCTTTCTTCGGAAAGAATGTACAGTCCATGTTGAAGTTGGGGCGTGCGCAAGGCGTAGCAATGGCAGCTGCTTTGAGCAGGGATATTCCCATTACGGAATATGCTCCTTTAAAAATAAAGATGGCCATCACCGGAAACGGACAGGCATCCAAGGAACAGGTGGCGGACATGTTGCAGCGTATGCTGCATTTTCCTAAAGAGGATATGCCTACTTTTATGGATGCAACGGACGGGCTTGCTGCTGCCTATTGTCACTTTCTGCAGATGGGGCGTCCCACGGTGGAGAAAGGCTATCATGGCTGGAAAGACTTTATTGCCAAAAATCCGGATAAGGTGAAGAAGTGATAAGAATTGAAATGTAGAATCTAAAAATAATATCATGAAATTGAATGAACTTGCTATCATTGGAGTGGCTGCAACGACGGTTGTAAGCTGCACTCCCGCGAAGACGGAGTATGCTTCGTACGAACTTTACCCTGTCCGTTCGGGTAGTCTGACAGAGATGGAATATACACCTGCTGCCACGCAATTCACATTGTGGGCACCTACGGCGGATGAAGTTCGCCTGATGTTGTTCGAAGCAGGAGACGGAGGGCATGCCTATGAAACTATTTCAATGGAATCCTCTGAAGAAGGAACTTGGAAAACTAAAGTTGAAAAGGACTTGATAGGTAAATTCTACACATTCAATGTGAAAATCAATGATAAGTGGTTGGGGGACACTCCGGGTATCAATGCCAAAGCTGTAGGGGTGAATGGAAAGCGTGCCGCCATCATCGACATGAAATCCACGGACCCCGAAGGATGGGCAGATGATAAACGTCCGGCATTGGCCTCTCCTGCCGATGTGATTCTTTATGAAATGCACCATCGTGATATGTCCATCGACCCGTCGTCGGGTATTGAGCATAAAGGAAAGTTCCTGGCATTGACAGAACAAGGAACGGTAAGTCCCGACAAGCTGGCAACCGGCATTGACCATCTGAAAGAATTGGGAGTGACACATGTACATCTTCTTCCGTCTTATGACTATGCCTCCGTTGATGAGACAAGGCTGGACGAGAACAAGTATAATTGGGGATATGATCCGCAGAACTACAATGTGCCTGACGGCTCTTATTCTACCGACCCCTACAAACCGGATGTTCGTATCCGGGAATTCAAGCAGATGGTGCAGGCTCTGCACAAAGCAGGTATCCGTGTTGTTCTGGATGTGGTGTATAACCATACTTTCAATACATCCGACAGTAATTTTGAACGTACAGTGCCGGGATACTTTTACCGTCAGCGACCGGACGGAACGTATGCAGACGGTTCGGCTTGTGGCAATGAAACTGCCAGCAACCGTCCGATGATGCGTAAATACATGATAGAGTCTGTATTACATTGGATTAATGAATATCACATTGACGGATTCCGTTTTGACTTGATGGGTATCCATGACATCGAGACAATGAACGAAATCCGTAAGGCGGCAACGTCTGTAGATCCGACTATATTTATATATGGTGAAGGATGGGCGGCATCGGCTCCACAGATGGCGGAAGATTCTCTGGCAATGAAAGCCAATACTTATAAGATGCCGGGTGTTGCTGCTTTCTCTGACGAAATGCGTGATGCTTTGCGCGGTCCGTTTAATGATAATCATCAAGGTGCTTTCCTTGCCGGATTGCCGGGAGGAGAGGAGAGCATAAAGTTTGGTATTGTAGGAGCCATCAGGCATCCGCAAGTAAATAATGACTCTGTGAATTATAGTAAGGCTCCGTGGGCGGAACAACCTACACAGATGATCAGCTATGTTTCCTGCCATGATGATATGTGCTTGGTGGATAGGCTGAAAGCAAGTATCCCGGGTATTACTCCCGTAGAATTGGCAAAGCTTGACAAACTGGCGCAAACAGCCGTATTCACTTCCCAAGGTGTACCGTTTATTTATGCCGGTGAGGAAGTGATGCGTGACAAGAAGGGAGTACACAATAGTTTTGAGAGTCCCGATTCCATCAATGCGATTGATTGGAGACGAAAGGCGGAGCATGCAGATGTATTTGCTTATTATAAAGGGTTGATACAGCTTCGTAAGAAGCATCCGGCTTTCCGTATGGGTGATGCGGATTTGGTGCGTAAGCATTTGGAATTTCTACCGGTTGACGGCAGCAATGTGGTGGTTTACCGTCTGAAAGAAAATGCCAACGGTGATGCATGGGGAGATATTATACTAGTCTTGAATGCCCGTAAGGAGCCTGCCAAACTTACCGTACCCGAAGGTAAATATACAGTGGTCTGCAAGGATGGCTTTATCAATGAACAAGGTTTGGGCACACTGTACGGCCCCGAAGTTGTTGTTCCGGCCCAATCGGCACTGATTATGTATAAATGATGATTGGATGATGCAACAACATACAATACACATAGCGGGGGGCGTAGTACGCAACCCGCTTGTTCGTTTGACAGAGCCTGCCACCCTTGATTTCCTGGCAGGAGAACACATTGCCATTGTAGGACCGAACGGAGCCGGAAAGAGCCTCCTGGTGGATATGCTGACGGGAAAGTATCCTTTGCGTGATGGTGAGCTTACTTATGATTTCTCTCCCTCCCTCACGAAAACTGCCTATGACAATATCAGATACATTGCCTTCCGTGATACTTACGGTTCTGCCGATGCCAATTATTACTATCAACAGCGTTGGAATGCCCACGACCAGGAGGATGCTCCGCTAGTACGCGAAGTGCTGGGAGAGGTAAAAGACGATGCCTTGAGGCGGCAGCTATTTGAACTTTTCAGCATAGAGCCAATGCTTGACAAGAAAATCATTCTTCTCAGCAGTGGGGAGCTGCGCAAGTTTCAGTTGACTAAAGCTTTACTGACTGTTCCCCGAATTCTTATCATGGACAATCCTTTCATAGGGCTGGATGCGCCTACCCGTGAACTGCTTTTTAATTTGCTGGAGCGGCTTACCCGGCTGGGCGAGTTGCAGATTGTCCTTGTGCTTTCCATGTTGGATGACATACCTTCATTTGTTACACACGTTGTGCCGGTAGAGGACATGAAGGTGGGCGAAAAGATGGAACGTGAGGAGTATGTGCAGGCATTCTGTGCGGGCAATCAGATGCGTATTCAGGAAGAGGCCGGAGCGTTGGAGGAATTGCAGCAGCGTATTCTCGATTTGCCCTATGAACATGCGAATTTCACTTCGGACGAAGTGGTGAAATTGAACGGGGTTAGTATCCGTTACGATGACCGTACCATTCTGAAGGAGCTGGATTGGACAGTGATGCGTGGTGAGAAGTGGGCGCTGAGTGGCGAGAACGGTGCCGGCAAGTCTACCTTGCTTAGTTTGGTTTGTGCGGATAATCCGCAGTCATACGCCTGCGATATCAGTCTCTTCGGACGGAAGCGCGGAACGGGGGAGAGTATTTGGGAAATCAAGAAACACATTGGTTATGTCAGTCCGGAAATGCATCGTGCTTATCTGAAGAATCTGCCTGCCATAGAGATTGTCGCTTCCGGTCTGCACGACAGCATCGGATTGTATAAATGTCCTCATGCCGAACAGATGTCGGTATGCGAGTGGTGGATGGAGATTTTCGGTATTGCCGCCTTGAAAGACAATCCTTTTCTGCAACTCTCCAGCGGGGAACAGCGTCTGGCATTATTGGCACGTGCTTTTGTCAAGGACCCGGAACTGCTGATATTGGATGAACCGCTTCATGGACTCGATACATACAACCGCCGTCGAGTCAAGAAGATTATAGAGGCATTCTGCCATCGTCGGGATAAAACGATGATTATGGTAACCCACTATGAGAATGAATTGCCGCAAACAATTACTAACCGTTTATTCTTGAAGCGAAACCTCTGACCAGATAATAATTACGTCAAGCAAAGATAATAAAGGACTAGCAGGAACCATTTATGGTGTAAATCGTTATATTTGTAATATCAACCATCTAAACATTTATATCATGAAGTTTTTTATTGATACGGCAAATTTAGAACAGATTCGGGAGGCCTATGACTTGGGCCTACTCGACGGAGTTACCACTAATCCTTCGCTTATGGCAAAAGAAGGTATCAAAGGAGTGGAGAACCAGCGTAAGCACTATGTGGACATCTGTAATATTGTGCAAGGCGATGTGAGTGCCGAGGTGATAGCTACCGACTATGAAGGCATGATTAAAGAGGGTGAAGAATTGGCAGCCTTGAATCCGCATATCGTAGTGAAGGTGCCTTGCATTGCAGAAGGTATCAAGGCCGTTAAATACTTCTCGGGCAAAGGTATCCGTACAAATTGTACTCTGGTATTTTCTGTCGGTCAGGCATTGCTTGCAGCCAAGGCAGGTGCAACGTATGTTTCTCCGTTTGTGGGGCGTCTCGATGACATCTGTGAGGATGGCATTGCATTGGTTGCGAAGATTGTAGAGATGTACCGTTATTATGGATATACCACCCAGGTACTTGCCGCCTCTATCCGTCATACGGCACATATCATGCAGTGTATAGAGGTGGGTGCTGATGTGGCTACTTGTCCGCTTTCGGCCATTAAGGGTTTACTTAATCATCCGCTGACCGATTCCGGTCTGAAGAAGTTCCTTGAAGATTACAAACGCGTGAACGGATAAACTTAAAATATCCTATAAGCCTATCTTTCAATGTAATTATTGACTAATATTGGTGAGAAATAGAATAAAAAGATTTATTTTTGCATCTTATATTTAGATATACAATAAGGCACCGATGAAAGATAGGCTCATAGGATTTATTAAGACATACTGCTTGTTTGTCTGCATTTTTGTGTTGCAGAAACCACTATTTATGCTGTTTTACAAATCGCTGTATCCGGATGCCTCGTGTGCGGACTGGTTCAGTGTCATTTGGCATGGGTTACCTTTAGACCTATCTCTGGCTGGTTATCTGACAGCTATTCCCGGTTTTCTTTTCATAACCTCTGTATGGACACTTTCTAAATCCCTTCATCGCATCTGGTGCGGCTATTTCCTCTTCATTTCAGTACTTATCTCCATAATTTTTACTGTCGATTTAGGATTATACGAGTATTGGGGGTTCCGTTTGGATGCTACTCCGTTATTCTATTTCTTTTCCTCCCCTAAAGACGCAGTGGCCAGTGTCAGCATTTGGATGGTGCTGGGGGGAATTGTGGCAATGGCTGTTTATGCTGTCGTGCTGTATGCTGTTTTCTACGGCATCTTGCTGCAGAAGAAGCTGTTGCTGCGGATGAAACTGCCTTATCGTCGCCTGAAGGTGTCAGGTATATTGTTGCTGATGACGGGGTTACTGTTTATTCCTATCCGTGGAGGCTTTACAGTATCTACCATGAATGTGGGGAAAGTCTATTTCAGTGCCGAGCAGCGTCTGAACCATGCAGCTATCAACCCTGCATTCAGTCTGATGGAATCTCTTGCCAAGCAGAAGGACTTCAGCAAGCAGTACCGTTTTATGGAAGCTGCGGAGGCCGACCGGCTTTTTAAAGACATGCTTGAACCCGCAGGTGGCGGTGGTCAAACGGAAGAGACAGATTCTGTGCTGCAACCTGCCGATTCACTGCATACTTTATTCAATACTCAGCGTCCCGATGTACTCTTTGTGATTCTTGAGAGTTTTTCCTCCAGGTTGATGACAGCTTTGGGAGGTGAGCCGAATATTGCCGTCCATCTGGATAGCTTGAGTAAGGAAGGGGTGCTCTTTACGAACTTCTACGCCAACAGTTTCCGTACGGACCGTGGGCTGGTGGCTATCTTGAGTGGCTATCCTGCCCAGCCCACTACTAGTATTATGAAGTATCCCCGTAAAACGCAGTCCATTCCTGCCATTGCAGGCAGCTTGCGGAAGGCGGGTTATGGTACCAAGTATTATTATGGCGGTGATGCCGACTTTACCAATATGCGTTCCTACCTGATGTCATCAGGCTTTGAAGACATTGTTTCCGACCAGGATTTTCCCGTAACGGAACGTTTAAGTAAGTGGGGGGCGCACGACCATCTCGTATTCAACCGTCTGCTGGAAGACTTGAAAGCCGAAGCTGCCGAAGGAACTGCCGAAGAGAAAACTCCTCATTTCCGTGTCTTGCAGACCTCCAGCAGCCACGAGCCTTTTGAAGTACCTTTCCGTCGTCTGGAGAATGACCGGCTGAACGCCTTTGCCTATACGGATAGTTGTGCAGGCGATTTTGTAAGACAGTTCCGTGAGCTTCCCCAGTGGAAGAATACGGTGATTGTGTTTGTTCCAGACCACTTGGGAGCTTATCCCGAACATATCGACAATTTGTCGGTAGAACGCTACCGGATACCTCTGTTGATGGTGGGCGGTGCTGTCCGAGAGCCGAGGCGCATTGACGTCTATGGCTCGCAACATGATATTGCAGCCACGTTGCTGGCCCAATTGGCGCTGCCCCATGATGAGTTTGTTTTCAGTAAAGATATGCTTAATCCCGCTTCCCCTCATTTCGCGTTCTTTACCGTACCCGATGCTTTCGGTATGGTGACAGCGGACAATCAGGTGATATTCAATTGCCAGGCGGGTACTGTGGTAGTGGATGAGGGCACAGCAAAAGGGAAGAACCTGCCGTTGGGCAAAGCCTATTTGCAAAAATTATATGATGATATAGCCAAAAGATAACGTATGACAGCACTTATGGACGCCTTGCAAGGGGCAATAGATGTAGACACAAACATATTTTTTTCCATCAATCGGATGCACAACATGTATTTCGATTATTTTATGAGCGCTTATAGCGGTAAGTGGGTTTGGATTCCCATGTATGCTGCCATCTGGTATGTGATGTTGCGCAATTTTCATTGGAAGGTCACACTGCTTTGCATGATAGGACTTGCGCTCACCATTACTTTTGCCGACCAGGCATGTGCCACTTGGATACGTCCCTATGTGGAGCGTATGCGTCCTTCCAATCTGAATAATCCCATTTCGGAGATGGTGCATATCGTCAACAATCATCGTGGAGGGCGTTATGGTTTTCCTTCGTGTCATGCCGCCAATACCTTCGGATTGGCGTTTTTCCTGTTCTTTCTATTCCGCAAGCGGTGGCTTACTCTTTTCATTATGGCCTGGGCGTTGCTGACGTGCTATTCGCGCGTATATCTCGGTGTGCATTATCCGGGTGATTTGTTGGCAGGGACTATTGTGGGGCTGATTGGTGCCTGGCTGATTTACCGCTTGTTTGTGAAGGTTAGCGGATATAAGCGTGTCGAGCATGTCACTCATGTCTATGCTCCTATATGGGTAGGGTTGCTGACGATAGCGGGGATGCTGGTTTATGCCGGAATACGGATATTGTTGTAGATGACAGTCTTTAGAACTGATAACCAGCAGTCACCATAACCTCCCGTGGACGGATATTCAACCGTGAAGTATAGCTTTGTGTGGCCGAGTAGGTAGTATAGGCATACTCTTTCTTGTTGAACAGATTGCTGAGGCTGGCTTCCACTCTCCATTTCCTTGTCTTATAAATGAGTGATGCGTCTACAAACAGTGTGTTGAGATGCGTATCGCTGTTTAAATCGTTCCGGTAATGTTCTCCGGAAAGGCAGAGGTCGACGTGCCCGATGCTGAATGTGAGGTGCATACGCTGTACGAAGTCCAGTAGAGGAGCAAGGTGCGCGTCGTTCCCTATTTTACTGCCGCCATAGCTGATTGTGGCATGATATTCGGCTTCGAAAGCTTCGGCGGGCGACCATATCAGTTTGGGTTCCATCTTAAGATAGTCATAACGGTATTTTTGAGGCGGGCCGTTTCCGGCTGTTTCCGTTTGTGGAGTGAGGGCGTCTGTATCTGAAACCCGTGTCAACTGCCAGCCGGTATTGCGGCTCAGTTGTAAGTCAAGTGAGGTTTTCAGATTCCAGTCGAAAAATCCCTTGGAGAGAGTGCTGAGCAGGAACCAACTTTGTGTACTGTTGGAATGTAGGCGAAGGGTGTGGACAATGCGGTTTTCAGAGATACTCTGTTCATTCAAGGTGTTGTAGTGTACATGCCGGTAGGACAAAGTGGCGGTGGCGAAAAATTCCTGCACGGTATTCTTGTATTCTCCATAAAGGTTGTATTGTTGGCGTATACTGACGGGGAAGAGGCCGTCAGTGTTTTTCCAGGTACGGTAGTCTGTCCGATAGGTAAAAGGGCAGAGGTCTGTGACATCTCCTGCTGAGCGGTGTAAACTGCCGTAGAGGGAAATTTTCCAATGGTAGTCCGGCTGATAGCGCAGATAGAGTGACGGATTGAAAAAGAGAAAAGAACGCTGTTGCGAGAAGTAGCGCTTATAGCTGAGAGGGAGTGACAGACTTCCCTGCCACTTGCCTTGCTCCAATTGGAAGTAGGAGGAGAGGTAGGGAGAAAAACTGGATGCGCCAAATGTTTCCATTCGGGTGGAATGGTACTTTACCGATGCCCATTCGCCCTTTATACCGGCGGTGTATTGCCGGGTGAAACCGTTGTGTTTTCTTAGGTGGCTGGCCTTATTGTCGTTGTAAAGGCTGTGCTGGATGAATTTGTCTTTCCCGTCGTGTAGTGACAAGGAGGAGGGTAGATAGGCATACTGTGTGGCAGAATTGAACTTCCATGTGCTTTTCTCTCCATTGCGGATAAGGCTGAAGAAATTCTTTGCCGTAAACTGGGAGGTGCGCATCGTTTGCTGCAACTCGTGGGAGGTGCCGCGGTTCGTTTCACTTTCTGCCAGGAAGCGGTTCGACAGATAGTGGATGGTCTTGTTATCCTCATAGTGCATTTCCATATGGGCGGCATCGTTCTGCAGGCAGTAGTGGTAGGCTTCATCCATGCGTATGGTGTCATCGGGCTGGTAGTAGACTTGCGAGTTGCCCCGTTGCTGGGTAATCCGGTTATGGGTATATCCGGCTTGCAGGCGCAGGGAACGTTCGTCGTTCCATTTATACATGCGGTTGGCGTTCAGTGTATGGGTTTCGTTGAAGAGCAGCCGTTGCTTGTCGAGGGGAGCGCTGATGCCCGGTTGTACCAGAAAGCCGTGCAGGGGAATCTGTTGGGATGTGTTGTTTGTCAGTATATGTTGCTCACGGCTAAGGTCGGTACCGTTGTTGTTGCTCTTGTAGCCGTAGATGCTTTGCTTGCCTTTACCCAGTTGGAGGGCATTGGCGGCGTTTTCCCAAAGAAGCGTTCCTTTGTCCCTCTTCGTTTGTGCCGTTCCGGTCGTTTCTTGTGTTCCATCGCTCCAGCCTGCCCCCAGGGTACCGTTGACAATCCATTGGTCGCGTGCCTGTGGGTCGAGTTTCAGGTTCAGGGCTATTTCATCCGAACTGAGTTTTCCTTTCAATGCCTTGACCGATTGGTAGTTCTCCATAATTTCTGCCGATTTTACGGCTTTGGCACTGAGGTTGTTGTTGATTTGGCTGTAGCGTCCACCCGTCACGTCCATACCCTCCACAAAATAGTGGTCGATGGCTTTACCTTTATATTTCACCTGCCCGTTGTCGTCAATATCCACACCGGGGAGCTTTTTCAGAACATCCTTGATGTGTACGTCCTTGGAAGAGGCAAACTCTGCCAGATTATACCTTACGGTATCTTTCCTGCCATGAATGCGGCCGGGACGTATTTGGACTTCTTTCAGTGCAATGGCTTCGGGATGCAGACGAATATGGAGTGTTCCTGCTGCCGATATGTTGCGTATTTCCCGTCTATAGCCCAGCAGTGATACGCTGACTTGCAGGTTGCCGTTGTATTTCCATGGCAGGGAATATCTCCCCCGGGCATCGGTCAGGGCGTAATCTATCATGGTGCCGTTTCGCAGCACACTAATCATTACGGCTTCCAGCGGTTGTCCGGTTTCTTCGTCCGTTACCAAGCCACTGAGAGACTGTGCATGCGCTGTCATTGCAAACAAGGCAAGGATTGGCAGCAAGAGTTTCTTGAAGTGTATATCCATTGGAGTTCGATGGGATGAATCAGTCAAGTTCCAGCGGATTGTGGGCTATATTCTTCGGCTTCCTGGCTTCATTGCCCTGGTCGTCGCGTATGGTGATACGTACGTTGGGCGTGTTGCCCATAATGAATCCTACCGGGTCGGCATAGTATCTTTCGTGGATTTTGTTGTACGCCTTGCGGTTTACGGGTTCATAATCTTTTCCGTTGAAGAGGATAGGTCGGTAGGAATGGCATTGCTCCATACCGGTGCAGGTAAAGAGATAATGCCCCCTGTTGTCTTCTGCTTTCAGTATCAGTCCGGGCAGTCCGAACAGCTTCCACGGCCCTTCGCTGGAGGAAATCTCCGGACTGTACCAGACAATCCATCTGCGTCCCTTAAACACGCATTCTGCTTTTTGGCAGAGATACGAGAGGATGGTTGCCGTGTCTGTCTGCAGCGTCCACTGTGGGCGCTCTTCCGGTTCCTCGCACCGGAGTCTGTTGATGTCTCCGGCAATTTCATCCAGTGTGGTCACTTTGCCTACGGGGTATCTCTTGTAGGTCTGTTCGTTCAGCTTGCTTTTTCCGAACTGTTTGGCGTGTTCAATCATCGTTTCTTGCGAGGCGTTATTGGCAATGTCGGCAGCAAATACCGAGTCGCCCACATACTTTGTGTAACTGTAGAACTTGGAGCATTTCTTGCCGATTTCCAACATCATGGTTTCCTGGAAACGCTCTTCCGACAGTGTGTCCGTACAGCCGTCCACCTCATACTGCACCATGAGTACAGTCTGGTCTATGGTATCTTTTCTGAACGTCTTGCCGGAGCCGATTTTGATGTTAAACTGTGCGCAGGCGGTTGTGGTGGTTATCAACAGCATGGCGGTGAGTAGAATCTGCTTTTTCATACTTTTTCGTTGTTAGGAATTACTGTTTCGAGGACGTGTCATGTGTCCTGTCGTCGCAAATCTATGCGGAATTTGTCTTTCCGGAGTGAGAAAGTTATTACTGAAATGTTACTCAAATGAGAATAGCCGCCTCGCGCGTACCTCTGATTGGAGGAAACCCTTACCTTTGTATAGTATAAAAGAAGAACAGACTCTGAGATGGAAAAACGAATCAGAATAGTATGGGCATTGTCACTGATATCCATGCTGCTACTTGTAGCAGGGCAGGGATATTGGTTGTGGAACCAGTATCAGTATAAGAATGAGGAATATGAAGAAGAGATACACCGCCTTGTCATGGATGCCGTGGCAGTGAACGACTCTATCCGGCGTGAACAGCCGAAGAAAGTGTTCAACAAGCCTAATATATCCTTTTTCAACACCAATGTGGACATGCATACGGATAGGGATTCATTGACCAACAAGCTCAAAGAGCGCTATACGCGTACGTTTGTGGTGGGGGCCATGGCAGATAAATCCGTTCTATCCACGGCAATGAAGGATAGTATTGTCTATAAGGACAAGATTGTGATACATGGCGAAGACAAGCTGCTTTTCAACATGAGCTTCAGCGAGGCGATAGTTGCTTATCAGTTGCAGATAGATGTCCCTTTTACGTTGCAGCGCTTCGATTCGGTGCTGGCGACTAAACTGGACGGCATGTCTTTCACTACCGGACTAGTCACGCCGCGCGACAGCCTCTATCAATGGGTGGAAACCGTAGAACGGCTGGGGAGTGATTTGCATCCGGTCATCCGTCTGGTTTATCCTTACAATCCGCTGAAGCGGGAGTTGGTACAAGTGGATGTGCAGGTGATGCCGCATACTCTTTTGCTCCGTATGGGCTGGCAACTTCTGGGCAGCTTGGTATTGATTCTTCTGCTGTCTGTCTGCTGTTCCAGATAAAGACCATTTTGAAGCAGCACCGTGTGGACGAGTTGCGGAAAAGCTTTGTCAACACCATGATACACGAGTTGAAACGTCCCGTGCAGGCCTTGAAGATGTGCGTCTCTTTTCTCAATGACAAAACAATGCGTACCGACGAGCAGGCCATGGATGAAGTGGTGCGTGATTCTGTTTCCGAGCTGGACAACCTTTCCGCCTACCTCCGGAAGCTGCGCGACATGACCCGTGCTGACGATGAGCAGACACAACTTTCCCTCAGTACTTTCGATTTGAAACCGGTTGTGGAGAAGTTGATACGCCTGCAGCATGCTCCTGAGGGAAAACAAGTGTCTTTCGAGACACATTTCACGGACAACCTGTTGGTTACGGCCGACTCCGTGCACATGGCAAATATCATCAGTAATCTGATGGAAAATGCCGTGAAATATTCGGGAAGCTCCGTCCGTATCCGGGTGGAATGCCGCCTGCATGGCCACGAGCTCACATTGAAAGTTTCCGATGACGGCATTGGTATCCCTGTTTCCGAGCAGGGACGGGTATTCGATAAGTTTTACCGTAGCAGCAACTTGCCTGACCGTTCCTTGCCGGGCATCGGTTTGGGGTTGAGTTATGTCAAGTTGTTGGTTGAGGCTCATAGGGGAACCGTCTTTCTGACCAGTCAGATTGGGAGGGGGACGACGGTGGAAATAACCATTCCACAATAATCTGCACAGATGGATATCGAGAATATAAATAGCAACTCATGAAACCACTGAAAATTCTTTTTGCTGACGATGACCTGAAGTATTCCATGCTTCTGAAACGCTTCCTGGAGAAAGAGGGTTATGAAGTGACCTATGCCGGAAATGGTCTTATCGCCCTCGACCAGTTTCCTCTTGTCAAACCGGACCTTGTCTTGCTTGACATCAATATGCCCGGGCTCAATGGCTTTGAAGTGGCAAAACGAATCCGGGAGGCAGACAAACATGTCCTCATCTTTTTTCTTTCCGACCGCAGCGACAAGGCTGACCGCCTGCAAGGATTCCAACTGAAGGCGAACGATTATCTTGCCAAACCTTTCTATCCGGAAGAGCTTACGGCGCGTATCCGCGAGCGTTTCACTTCACAGTTGTCCGGTGTGGCAGAGGATGAGATGTATGCTTTCGGCCATTCCGTATTCAATTACAGTACGAACGAGATTCGTACGGGAAATAGTAAGGTGCTGATTACTTCCCGTCAAGCCGATATTCTTCGCTTGCTGGCGCTGAATGTGAATAAGACTGTCAGTCGCGATACGTTGCTGGATGCTGTGTGGGGCACTGCCTCATATGCCAACTCCCTTGCCTTGAATGTACAGATGTCCTATCTGCGGCGGTCGCTAAAAAACGACCCGAGTGTGAGGATTGAGTCGTTGATGAAAAAAGGGTATATGCTTGCCGTTCTCTGAAAACATCTTTATCTTTGGATTGTTATACAAACAAGACACTTCAAAAAAAAGAGAGCTTATGATGAGTTTAGGAGGATGGATGAATAAAGTCCTGATAGGTTGGGGGATAGACCCGAAGTTTGCCGATATGTTTGACGAGACGATTATTGCACTGCTGATGGTGGGGCTTTCGATAGGGCTGGACTATTTGTGCCAGGCAATCTTCGTTGGCGGTATGAAGCATTATACCCGACGCTCTCCCCATCAGTGGAATACGTTGCTGATGAAACGCAGGGTGATACACCATTTGATACATATTCTGCCGGGAATCCTCATCTACTACCTGCTGCCCATGGCCTTTGTGCGTGGAAAGGAGATGCTTGAGTTCTCACAAAAGGTGTGTGCTGTCTATATCATTGTGGCGGTGCTGCTTACTATTAACGGCTTGTTGCTGGTGATGCTCGATGTTTATAACATGAAGGACAAGCAGAAGAACCGTCCGCTGAAAGGCTTCGTGCAGGTATTGCAAGTGCTGCTGTTTTTTATCGGAGGTATCATAGTGGTTTCAGTGCTGATAGGCAAGTCCCCTATGACCTTGTTTGCCGGTCTGGGCGCATCTGCAGCTGTACTGATGCTGGTATTTAAGGACAGCATTCTGGGGTTTGTGGCCGGCGTGCAGCTCTCTGCCAACGACATGTTGCGGATAGGGGACTGGATAGCGCTGCCGGGTGGCGTTGCCAATGGAGTTGTAGAGGAGATTACGCTGAACACGGTCAAGATACGCAACTGGGACGAAACCATCTCGACCGTACCACCGTATACCCTGGTGAACAACTCTTTTCAGAACTGGCGCGGCATGCAGGAAAGTGGCGGGCGACGGGTAAACAAGAATATCTTTCTGGATATGACTACCCTGAAGTTCTGCACTCCGGAAATGCTGGATAATATCCGCAAGGAAGTCCCCTTGATGACCGACTATCAGCCAGCAGAAGAAGAGGTGCCAACCAATGCGCAGCTCTACCGTATCTACATCGAACGCTATTTGTGCAGCCTGCCGGTGGTGAACCAGGAGATGGACTTGATTATCAGCCAGAAGGAGCCCACGACGTATGGGGTACCCATCCAGGTATATTTCTTCTCTCGCAACAAGGTATGGAAAGAGTACGAGCGCATTCAGTCCGACATCTTCGACCACTTGCTGGTGATGGTACAGAAGTTTGACTTGAAACTGTATCAGTATTCCGACTAATATATCAACCGGAACTCCGCATATACAGGCAAGTGGTCGCTGTATCCTCCTTGATACTTCATCCCGTAGTAGGTGCGGAAGGGTTGCTGCCCTCCGTATTTCTTGTCTCTTGTCAGTAGGAAGGGCAGGCAGAATACGTCTGCCTTCGCTTCCTCTGTATATAGCGGTGCGTGTTCTTGCAGCAACGTACCCGATACGATGATGTGGTCCAGTAGTCCCCATTCTCCTTGATACTTGTAGCTGCCGAAGTGCTTGCGTGTTTTGGCTTTTCCTGCCAGTAGATGGTAAAGTTTTTGTGGACGTAGAGAGTCTTGCAATGTTGACGGTGCTGCTGCCTCCAACACCTCCTTTACCGATTTATTCTCCGGATAATCGTTGAAATCCCCTAAAAGGACAATTTGCGGATGTCGGCGTATCGTGTATAGGCTGTCTATGGCATGCTTCACCTTTCGGGCAGCCAGTAGCCGGTAAGGTTCAGACTCTCTTGCCCCTCCCGAACGGGATGGGAAGTGAGCTACCAGTACATCAAGCGTATCCCGGTTCAGCAACAATCCGTTGATGTGAAGAATGTCCCGTGTGGGACGGCTATTCTTCCGGGGCTTGTCTACGGGGAGGCTCTGATAGGAAAGCAGTTTGAAAAGATTACGTTGATACAACAGCGCTACGTCGATGCCGCGTTTGTCGGGAGATTGTGTCATCACATACCGGTAGTCTGCTTCGCGCAAGGCAGAGTAGCGGGTAAGGTCGCGCATCACACTGTCATTCTCCACCTCACACAAGGCAACAAGGGCAGGCGGCGTCCATCCTCCGGTGGCGATGATGACGCGGGCTATATTATCCAGTTTCTTTCTGTATTTAGAGTAGTTCCAATGCCGGGTGGCATCCGGCAGGAACTCGTAGTCATTCTTTAGTGTGTCATGTCGGGAGTCGAATAGGTTTTCTACATTGTAGCTTACTATCCGAAACATGAGGGTATCTTTTCCTTCTTGCCCGTACAGACTGATGTACGGGCAGAGAAGGAAGAGTATAACTCCTATCTTATGGATAACGTTCATACAAACTATTTCCGTTCCCCTTTTAGGGAAACGAAGGATATCTATTTCGCTGGTATGTGCTTCAGTATATCCAGCAGATGGTCCCAGAACTTCTGTACAGTAGGAATCAGCATCCGTTCGTCGGGAGAGTGCACACCCTGCAGGGTAGGTCCGAAGGAAATCATGTCCAGTGCCGGGTATTTGTCAAGGAACAGTCCGCATTCCAGACCTGCATGGATAGCTTTTACCTTGGCATCTACACCGAACAAACGTTTGTAGGACTCAACAGCCACTTTCAGGATTTCTGAATGCGGGTTGGGTTTCCAGCCCGGATACCCGTCGCCGAAGGATACGGCTGCTCCACCCATTTCAAATACAGTGCGCACCATATTGGCAATGTCTTGTTTGGAGGAGGCGGTAGAGCTGCGCTGGCTGGTCTCGATGCGGATGATATGACCGGGCTTCATCTTTACGGAGGCCAGATTGGTGGAGGTTTCCACCAGCCCCGGAATGTCTTGGCTCATGGCATACACACCGTGAGGTGCGGCATAGATGGTTTGCAGCAAGCGCTTGGCGGTATCTTTGTCAATGGCTTTGGGACGGGCTGCTTCCGATTCAAGCACGAATTGGAGGTCCGGGTCAACGACGGCATATTCTGCCTCCACTTCGGCGGCAAAGACATTCAAGTCTGTGCGCAGGGCATGCTTGTCGGCATCGGGTATGGCAATTACCGCGTGTGCTTCGCGGGCAATGGCGTTGCGCAGGTTACCGCCGTCTATTTCGCAAAGGTACATGTCGTACTTCTGGGATGTCTGGCTCAGGAAGCGGTTCAGCAGTTTGTTGGCATTGCCGCGCCCCAGGTGTATGTCGCCGCCGGAGTGTCCGCCTTTCAGCCCCTTTACCTGCACTTTGCAGCAGAAATACCCTGCCGGTACGTCCACTTCCCGGTAGGTGAATTCGGCAACGGAATCTATACCGCCTGCACAGCCGATGAAGAGCTCGCCTTCATCTTCGGAATCGAGGTTCAACAGAATGTCTCCGTTCATGAAGCCTTCTTTCAGGGCGAAGGCACCGGTCAGTCCGGTCTCCTCGTCCACGGTGAAGAGGCATTCGATAGGACCGTGCTCAATGCTGTCGTCGGCAAGGATAGCCAGTTCGGTGGCTACACCGATGCCGTTGTCGGCTCCCAAGGTTGTACCTTTGGCTTTCAGCCATTCACCGTCAATTTCGGTTTCGATAGGGTCGGTCAGGAAGTCGTGCTTCACGTCGTTGTTCTTTTCACATACCATGTCGATGTGCGATTGAAGTACGACAGTCTTGCGGTTTTCCATACCCGGAGTAGCGGGTTTCTTTATCAGAACGTTTCCGGCTTCGTCCACCTTCGTTTCCAACTTATGTTTTTCTCCGAATGCTTTTAAGTAAGCAATGATTTTCTCTTCCTTCTTCGAAGGGCGCGGCACTTGGCAAATTTCCTCGAAATAGTGAAATACACCAGCCGGTTTCAAGTCTTTTTTTTCCATAATTATCTGAATTAGCGGCTGCCTTACATGTGTTTATGCAGCCTTCATTATCAATTGTCAAATATCAATTCTCCATTAAATTAACCACTTATTGCTAAATATGGTTAAATTGATTGACTATTTTATTCCCCTTTCTCTTTTTTTAGAGTAAAAAAGGCGAGTTAGTCCAACCAAAGCCCTATATTTGCACCCACAAAAATAGTAAAAACACTATTTTCATGTAACAAAATTAATGGAAATGCTTGATACAATATTGATAACTCTGTTAATAGTTGCTATTTGCATTGTTTTATTGGGTGTAAAGGTCTTTTTTGTGAAAGGCGGCAGGTTCCCTAACGGGCATGTCAGTGGCAATAAGGCAATGCGCGATAGAGGTATCGGCTGTGCGCAGTCGCAGGACAGAGAAGCACAACGCAAATCCCGTTTTTCCATTGATGAACTGGAAAAAGCCTTAAACGATAGTATGAACTAATTTTAAAAAACAATATTTATCAATTATGAAGAGATTAAACTACCTCATGAACGGTCTGGCAGCTCTCGCACTGATCGTTTTATTTGCTCAATGTGCCGGCAATACTGATAAACAGACGACAAGCGCTCCTGCACAAGCCGGCGGATTATCGGAAATGAAAATTGCTTATGTTGAAATAGATACGCTTTTGGCAAAATACAACTATTGCATAGACTTGAATGAGGCTATGGTGAAGAAGGGCGAGAATGTCCGTCTGACATTGAACCAGAAAGCCAGCGAACTGGAGAAGCAGAAGCAGGAATTCCAGACAAAGTATCAGAACAACGCTTATCTTTCTCAGGAGAGAGCGCAGCAGGAATACAACCGCATCGCAAAGTTGGAGCAGGATTTGCAGAACCTGAGCAACAAGCTGCAGTCTGAACTGATGAGTGAGAATGAAAAGAACAGCCTGCAACTGCGTGATTCTATCAACGCTTTCTTGAAGGAGTACAATAAGACAAAAGGTTACAGCATGATTATCAGCAATACGGGTTTTGACAATCTGCTCTATGCAGACAGTGTCTACAACATCACTCGTGAGATTCTGGATGGCCTGAATGCAAGATACTCTTCTCCGGTGAAGAAATAATATTTATCCTATGATATAAAAAAGGATGTACTGAAAAGTACATCCTTTTTTATAGGCCTCTCCCTCGCCCCCTCCCCCGTAGGGAGGGGAGTTTTGAAGTGTTTGTATTTTGTAGGACTATCTCTGTCCCCCTCCCTACGGGGGAGGGGCTAGGGGAGAGGCTTTTAATGCTCCGATTGTACGCTTTACCCGCTCCGCAGTAGTGATGGTGTGTGTGTATTCATCAATATGTACCGTTCCTCCCATAGAGACGGCGGAATTGTGATAGAGCATGGAGCTTTCGATATTTTCCCTGGCGGAGAAATGAAACTCGCGGATACCGGTTTCTCGGGCAATGTGGGCTATGTTGGTTTCATTCACCCCACAGCCTGCCAATAGGATGATTCGGTCTGATGCTTGTTGTTGGAGTTCTTTCAGAAGGGGAATGCCTCGCTCTGCTGTAGGTTGCTGTCCGGAAGTTAGGATGCGGTTGCATCCTAATGCGATAATATCTTCTATTGCTTTTTGTGGATTTCTGCATACATCGAAAGCACGGTGGAAGGTGACGGACATCCCTTGTGAGGCTTTCATAAGCTGCTCCATCAATGGAATGTCTACATCTCCTTCTGCCGTCAGGCAACCGAACACGACTCCGTCAGCGCCTAGGCGGCGGGCATTCTCTATGTCTTTCAGCATGATGCGCTGTTCGGTGGAGGAGTAAAGGAAGTCTCCTCCACGGGGACGGACAATGATATGCAATTTGGTCTGCTGCAATGCTTCCCGTGCGATGAGGATATCGCCGTATGAGGGGGTTGTCCCTCCCTCGGGGATGCCTGCGCATAGTTCCACCCGGTCTGCTCCGCCGGCTTGTGCGGCAATACAACTCTCTACGGAGTTGGCACAAACTTCAAACTGATAATCTTTCATTTTGTAAAGTTATGGTTGTGGTGCAAAAATAAGAAAAGGGTGAATACGAATTCACCCTTTTCTGCATTTATTTTCTTTTCTGATGTTACTTTGCGTAGCTCACCGCACGTGTCTCACGGATAACGGTAATCTTCACCTGACCCGGATAAGTCATTTCGTCCTGAATCTTCTTGGCGATTTCACCGGAAAGGTTCTCCGTCTGCTTGTCGTCAATCTTGTCTGCACCGACAATGACACGCAACTCACGGCCTGCCTGGATGGCATATGTCTTTGTCACTCCCGGATAGGACATGGCCAGTTGCTCAAGGTCGTTCAGGCGCTTGATGTATGCTTCTACAATTTCGCGGCGTGCTCCCGGGCGTGCTCCTGAAATGGCATCGCATACTTGTACGATGGGGGCCAGCAGGCTGGTCATTTCCACTTCGTCGTGGTGGGCACCGATGGCGTTGCAGATGTCCGGCTTTTCCTTGAACTTTTCCGCCAGCTTCATACCATAGAGTGCATGCGGCAATTCCGGTTCCTCATCGGGTACCTTGCCTATATCATGCAGCAGTCCGGCACGTTTTGCTTTCTTCGGGTTGAGTCCCAGCTCTGATGCCATCACAGCGCAAAGATTGGCTGTCTCGCGTGCATGCTGCAAAAGGTTCTGGCCGTATGAAGAACGGTATTTCATCTTACCGATAATGCGGATAAGTTCCGGATGCAGACCGTGGATGCCCAGGTCGATAGTAGTGCGTTTACCGGTTTCGATGATTTCCTCTTCTACCTGCTTGCGTACTTTGGCAACTACCTCTTCGATACGTGCCGGGTGGATACGTCCGTCTGTTACCAACTGGTGCAATGCCAGACGTGCAATCTCACGGCGAACCGGGTCGAAAGCTGACAATACGATAGCTTCCGGAGTATCGTCTACCACAATTTCCACACCGGTGGCAGCTTCCAGGGCGCGGATGTTGCGGCCTTCGCGACCGATGATACGTCCCTTTATTTCATCTGATTCGATGTGGAATACGGTTACTGAGTTTTCAATGGCTGTTTCCGTAGCCACGCGCTGGATGCTCTGTATCACGATGCGCTTGGCCTCTTTGCTTGCTGTCAGTTTGGCGTCGTCCATGATGTCGTTAATGTAGGACTGGGCCTGCGTTTTGGCTTCTTCCTTTAGGGATTCTACCATGCGCTCTTTGGCTTCTTCGGCAGAAAGTCCGGAGATAGCTTCCAGTTTTTCTATTTCCTGGCGCTGCATGTGCTCCAGTTCTTCTTTCTTCTTGTCTACGATGGACAGCTGGGCTTCCAGATTTTCTTTCACGGCTTCTGCTTCCATCTTCTTGCGCTGGATTTCTTCCTGGCGTTGGTTCAGTACCAATTCACGTTGTTTCAGCTTGTTTTCTGCCTGCTGTATCTTTTGGTTACGTTGGGCCACTTCTTTTTCCAAGTCCGCCTTCTTGTTCAGGAATTTTTCCTTTACTTCCAGCAACTTATTCTTCTTAATCACTTCCGCTTCCGCTTCCGCATCTCTCAGGATACCGTCGTATTTGTTTTTCAGCCCGTGCTTGAAGAACAAGTACGAGGCAAACCCTCCGACAATGAAGCAGGCAATGGATAATACTATTGTAACTACTGTCATTTTATTAATTTGTTTTTAGTGTATAAATAAAAAAGCACTGCATAAAAGCTTGCTTTGATGAAGGGCAAACTTTTGTACAGTGCGCGAATTTCTCTCTTTTACCGACCCGACGGAGGGATTGTAGCTTATTGTTCCTTGAAATAAGTCTCCAATACCTCTGTCAGTTCCTTTATTTTAGCGGTATAGGGTTCAGTATCATTACGGTCCTTCAACTGAAGGTTTTCTAAAGCGAACTGATAGGCCACCATGGCTATAATTCTCTCTAGAGACACATTCTGATAATGCTCCCGATACGCATTGAGCCTGATATCTACCTGCTTGGCGGCTTCTCTTACCATTTCCTCGTCCTCACGGTTGATTGTGAGAGGGTAGGAGGCTCCTGCCATCTGCAGGTTTATCTTTATCTTATCGTTCATACATCCTCTTCTCTTTATTCATTCAACAAAGCGATGCATTTATCGACTTCACGCACTAATTTGGACAATCGCAGTTTCGTCTCTTTCACGTCACTGCCGTTAAGGCTGATTGTCGTAGCTGTTTTTAGGTTCGTGTAGTTAAGTTCCAGTTCCCGGTATTCAGCTTGTACCTTCCCGTATTCCTCCTCTTTGGCTTCAAGAAGTTGCTTTAGCTCAGCATTTTCGCGTTTTAATTCATCGTGCAGATAGATTAAATGCCGCAGTCTGGCTTCAAAGGTACTTAATAGCTTCTTTTCTTCGTCTGTCATCACTACACCAAAATTGTACACAAAAATACGATTTACTTGGAGATTACAAAAACTTTTCGGAGAAAATGTGTTGTAGAAGTGCCGAAATAACCGAAATGGCCTATGAAAGCTTGGTTTCGGGGGATTGAAAAGGGGCGGACTGTTTATCAAAAGATAGGATATGTGGATAGGTGTGGGACTATTGGTTTTCTGCAAGGATTCTCTTCCTTTCTTTTCAAACGCTTAGTATTTCTGTTGCTAACTATTAATCGTCCGACAGTTGTTGAATTATCGTCCAACAACTGTCGGACGATAATTAGACATATGTCGGACGATAATAAAACGGTTATCGGACGATTAATAGTTAGTAAGGCAGGAATTACTTTTTGCTGTTTCCGGAACTACTGCTTGGGAATGATTGGAATAATCTATAGTAAAGGAGGATGCAAAGAAATAAATAAAATAATTTATATAATAGTTTGGTTTATAAAATAAACTAATTATATTTGCAACATCTTAGATTGTCAATCGGGGAATATGTGCTGAAATGAATAAGAATTTAGCTGATTAAAGATTATGGAAGATAAGATATTTGATATGGGGAAGCAGAAGCCGGTTGCTGGAGTGGTACGGGATAGTTGGCAGCATCAGCTTTGGTGGATATTTACTGTACTAACGGTGATGTGTTTGTATTGGCTTTCCAATATCGTGTTGTGGGTTCCCTGGAGTCATAGCCCCCGGTTGGGTATGTTGCTGATGCTTACTGTAAACCCTCTTTTCTGGGGGATAGGCATTTATGCTTGCTTGTCTTGTGGGAGTAATGCCGGGAATCTGATGAAGAAGGCGTTGTTTGTATCATTGGTTGCTGTGGGAATATCTTTACTTTCGGATTTTCTGTTTTTTGCAGTATGCATGGAGTCAAAGGATGTATGGCATATCACTACTTTTTATGGTTATGCCTGGTTGGTGATACTGGCTTTGGGTGAGGCTTTCTTTTTGCGTAAAAGCTTGTTGGCCAGATGTTATGTGATGACGGTGAGAGTACTGCTGGTTTTAGTGGGCATTCTACTGTGTTTATGGATTCTTCAGTATACTCTTGTTTAATTCTGAAAGGAGGGAATATGGAAACCTGGTTTGTGTATATGCTTACGGCCAATTGGCTACTGATGCTTTTCTTGATATTGAATGTATTTGATGTTGAATAATAAATCTATTGGTTATGAATGACAGAGTGTTGAATGAGAAGGAGAGTTTGGAACTCATTGCTCAAATGATACAGAATACGAAGTCCCGGATGACTCGGAATTCCGGAGCTCCTTTTCTGATATGGGGATATACGACCATAATAGTGTCGTTATTGGTTTGGTTTCTGTTGAAGGAAACGGGAAATTATCATTGGCAATGGCTGTGGTTTTTGTTGCCGGCTATTTCCCTGCCTTCTACTTTATGGATTGAGCACAAACAGCCGAAGATGATTAAGACTTATATTGACCGTATTGTAGGATATGTATGGGCGGTATTCGGATTAGGGGGCTTTTTTGTTTCCTGGGTTTCCATCTTCTTCTGGAATATGTCTGTCCTTTTTGTCATATTACTGATGATGGGAATGGGGACGGCACTGACGGGACTGATTATAAAGATGAAGGTAGTGACAGTGTGCGGAGTGGTGGGAGCTTTGGCCTCTGTGGGGTGTATCTATGTACACGGTTTCGACCAAATACTGGTTTTTGCATCGGCTTTTGTTTTTATGATGGTGATACCGGGACATTACTTAAACGGAATGGCAAAGCAGGATAAATAAATATTTATTGATTATGGAAGACAAGAAACTGAACGAGAAAGAGAGTTTGGAACTCATCACTCAGATGATACAGAATACGCGTCGGAATTTGGACACAGGTAGCGGAAACATGTTTTTAGTGTGGGGATATGTGAGTGTATTGGTGACATTGACGGTGTTGGCGGGTGTGTACTTTACAAAGAATCCTCTCTGGATGTGGGGATTTTGGGGAATTCCCGTTATCGGGTATTTACTGACATTTCTTTTGATGCGTAAGCGTCAGAAGATGGTAAAATCTTACATTGACAAGATTTTAGTTCAGGTTTGGAGGATGTTTGGACTGATTTGTATGATATTTGTATTGATGGCTACGGATCTTGAACGGTATGAGGTTATTCTTCCTATGGGGGCTATTGTCATGTCGATGGGAAGTATCATTACGGGTTGCATCATTCGTTATACTACATTTTTTATCTTTCCGGCTATGGGGCTTATGTGGGGTATGAAGAGTTTCTTTGATGCACTGAATTCCGGAACGTCATACGTGTCTTTGGTTTGGTTTACCGGTGTGGTGGTCTTTGCCATGATTGTTCCGGGGCATATTTTGAACTATAAAGCCCGGAAAGAAGTTCACAACAGAAAGTGAGGTATAAGATGAAGACAATAAATAATGTTTTGGACAGATTTCTGCTCTCCTGGAAATTTATGGTATGGATGATTGTTTTGCTATTCATTTTATTTCCGGTTGCAATAAAAGAAGTTCAATGGGAATCTGTTGGAAATATGGTATTCTATACGTTGGGACATGCTTTTATTGGGGCTTCCTTTGTTGGGAATATCTCTCTATGCATTGTTGAAAAATAAATGGAAGAATAAAATTTGATATGTTTAAAGAACTGAACCCTTTGCTCCACAGTGAACTGCGGCTTGCGGTGATGTCGTTGCTCATCAGTGTTGAGGAAGCGGATTTTGTCTATATCCGCCAACAAACGAAAGCTACGGCAGGAAACCTCAGTGTGCAGTTGGATAAGCTCAGCAAGGCGGGTTATGTGGAGATAACAAAAACTTTTAAAGGAAAAATGCCTTGTACACTTTGTAGGATTACTCCGCAGGGAGTGGATGCCTTTGAAGAATATATAGAGGCGTTGAAATCTTATCTGGTGGGAAAATTATGATTTTCCTGAGAATTTGATGGGATTGATGGAAAATGGCAGTGTCTGATTAAAAACAATGAGAAATTATGAAAAGGAGTATTGTTTTATTTGTCCTCTTGTCTGCATTTGTAGTAGGCGTATGTATGGTCAATGCGGCTTGTGGAGCCTCATTGTCAAGAACTGAATCTGATGATGTACTGGACGGCATTCAGAAAAAAATTGAACTGGCTATGAACAATTGCTTTGTTCAAAATACTGCAGCTCCGCTCGATAGTCTGTTTACAAAGCTGAACAAACTTGAAGATGGGAATGGTATGGTTCCGTATTGGAAGGCTTATATTACCTACTATAAAAGTGTTTTCTATTTGAAACTTGGAAAGAAGGAAGATAGTGGGAAAGTGATAAAGGAAGCCTCCGCTATTTTGAATGATATAGGGAACAAAACTTCTGAAACCTATGCCTTATTAGCGCTTGTGCAGAGTTTTTCCATTCAGTTTGCTTCGGGTATGGAGGCAGGAAGAATATCTGCTGGCATTCGGGAAAATGCTGGGAAGGCTTTGGAACTGGACTCTACCAATGTAAGAGGTTGGTATGTATTGGGCAGTAACGATTATTACACTCCGGCTAGTTTCGGTGGCGGGAAGAAGGTGGAATATTATTTGAAGAAAGCTACTTCATCTCCTGACAAGAATACAGATGATTCCAGCCTGCCTACCTGGGGAAGAGAATACGCCTATGCTCTCTTGATTCAATACTATATGCAGAACGATAGGACGGATGAGGCCAAAAATTGCTTGCTGATGGCAGAGAAGGAGTATCCGGACAGTTATTTTATCGGCGAATATAAAAGGAAACTGGACGAATAATTTATCATTCTTCTGGAACCACTGTGCATTTAATTGCCTCAAAGGTAGGAATCTTCAAAAAAAGGTTTCTACCTTTGTCTTTTCTTCAAGGAGTAATTTTTTGAATAGGTAGGAACTACAAACAATGAATTGATATGAGAATCTTGGTTACTTATGCCGTACAAGGCGAATTTACTGAATTGAAATTTCCCGGACTGATAGGGGAGGAAGAGGTGCAGGTTGGCTATCTCCGTACCGGTGTGGGAAAGGTGAAATCGGCTTTTTATCTTTCTGAAGCGATAAGCCATGCGCAACCGGACTTGGTGGTCAATGTGGGTACGGCAGGGACTATCCGTCACCAGGTAGGAGATATTTTCGTATGCCGTCATTTTGTGGACCGTGATATGCAGAAACTGGTGGAGCTTGGTATGGAGTATGAGATTGATTCAATGGATTTGTTGTCCCAAAAAGGATATTGTTTACACTGGCCGGCAGGCGGTGTATGCAATACGGGGGATACTTTCTTGACAGAACTCTCGGATGTGTCCGGTGATGTTGTGGATATGGAAGCCTATGCCCAGGCTTTGGTATGCCGTGCCAAGAATGTTCCTTTCATTTCGGTGAAGTACGTGACGGATATTATCGGGCAGAACTCCGTGAAACATTGGGAAGACAAGCTTGCCGATGCTCGGAAGGGGTTGGGAGAATTCTTCGAAAAATTGGGAGGAGTTTGATTAATGTGCTAATATGCCAATGTGCTAATTGGCTGCGCTATGTGTATATTAGACTCTCACACCGCAGGTCATTGGCACATTAGCACATTAACCACATTAGCACATTCATTTATCTCAACGTCTTGAATGACAGTATATGCCAAGTCACCCCCACAGCGACAAGGAACAATACTATCTTTATTTCTGTTAGTGGAATCAAGAAGAAGATGCAGTAAACCATTGTTCCCCACATCAGCAGTAGGGAGATGATTTTGGCACGTAGAGGGATGGCTTTGTTCTCGCGGAAGTTGCGGATGTAGGGACCGAGGCATTTGTGGTTCAGCAACCATTGGTACAGTCTGGGTGAGCCTCTGAAGTAGAGTGCTGCCGTGAGCAGCAGGAAAGGCGTGGTGGGCAGCAACGGCAGGAAGATGCCGATGATGCCGAGTGCCAAAGAAACTGTTCCCAAAATGATGCAGACGGTTTTCATGCGGCAAATGTAGGAAAAATAATAATATAGATAATATGTATGCGAATAAAGTAAAGAAGGTTGTTGCCGTCCACGACTTGTCGGGAGTCGGACGGGTGTCTCTGACGGTGGTCATTCCCATCCTTTCGTCTATGGGTTTCCAGGTGTGTCCGTTGCCTACAGCCGTATTGTCGAGCCATACCCAGTATCCGGAATTCTCTTTTCTGGACTTGACGGATGAAATGCCGAAGATTATTTCCGAGTGGAAGAAGCTGGAAGTACAGTTTGATGCCTTTTATACCGGCTATCTGGGTTCTCCGCGGCAGATACATATTGTTTCTGACTTTATTGATGACTTCCGCCGACCGGACGGTCTGGTTGTGGTAGACCCGGTGTTGGGTGATAACGGACGGCTTTATGCGAACTTCCACGAGTCCATGATTGATGAAATGAAACATCTCATCACCAAGGCCGATGTCGTTACCCCCAATCTGACGGAGCTGTTCTATCTGCTGGGTATTCCTTATAAGGAGATGAATACGGATGAGGAATTGAAGTCATACCTTCGCCGGCTTTCCGATTGTGGTCCCGAAGTGGTGATTATTACCAGTGTGCCCGTACGGGATGATAAGCATAAGACGTCCGTGTATGCCTATAACCGGAACGGTAACCGCTACTGGAAGGTTACGTGTCCTTACCTGCCGGCCCATTATCCCGGAACGGGGGATACGTTTACCAGTGTCATCACCGGGGCACTGTTGCAAGGTGACAGTTTGCCCATTGCCCTGGACCGTGCCACGCAGTTCATTCTGCAAGGTATCCGTGCTACTTTCGGATACGAGTACGACAACCGTGAAGGTATACAGCTTGAAAAGGTGTTGCATAATCTCGACATGCCGATTCAAATCTGCAGCTATGAATTAATTTAAACCAATCTCATCTTATGAAAAAGAAAATATTCCTGGCAGTGTTTCTCTGTTGCGGCATGTTTGCAGCAATGGCGCAGACTGCTGCCGACTCTCTTGCCATCGTTTCTGCCGACTGGCAGACTGAGCCCCTGCAGAAAGGGATGCTTTATAAAAAGGCAGTATTCAGTTCTTTGTATGGAGTTCCTCAGGAAGTGTCTATTTTTGAAATATCCCCGAAGCGCTACCGTTTCGATGTGCTCGTCCACAATCCCAAAGAGGAGACCAGTGTAGCCGCCCGGCATGCAGGTGCGGTGGCGGCCATCAATGGCTCCTATTTTGATATGAAAGCCGGAAATTCCGTCTGCTATCTGCGTAAGGACGGGGTGGTGATAGATACTACCTCTACCGGGGTTCTGGCAACAGTGTCCAATGGAGCTGTACTCATAAAGAAAGGCAGGCTGGAACTGATTCCCTGGAGCAAGCAGGATGAAAAGGCATGTACTTTGAAAAAAGGCACTGTGCTGGCTTCCGGTCCTTTGATGCTGAAGGACGGGCAAGTGTGCGACTTGTCCGGGACTAACCGGAATTTTGTAGATACCAAGCATCCCCGCAGTGCTGTGGCGCTGACAAGAGAAGGAAAAATCCTGCTTATTGTCGTTGACGGACGTCGGAAGGGAAAAGCGGAAGGCATCAATATACCCGAGCTTGCCCATATGATTCGTGTATTGGGTGGGGAGGATGCGTTGAATCTGGACGGTGGCGGTTCTTCTACGCTGTGGAGTGGGGAGTTGCCGGATAAGGGAATAGCCAATACCCCGAGTGGCAGCGCAGAGCGTAAGGTTGCCAATTCTCTTTGTGTGTACGAATAAGTTAGGGAAGTAAATGGATAAATCTTAAGTTTTTTGTAATTTTGCCGTCGCATCGAGGTGACATTAGATGCGGCAACTTATTATATTAATTAGCGTATTAACAATATGTACACAGTCATCAAACGTATGGAAGTGTCGGCTGCCCATAGCCTGAAACTTTCTTATCGCAGTAAGTGTGAGAATCTGCACGGTCACAACTGGATTATCACTGTCTATTGCCGTTCCAAAGAGCTGAATGCGGACGGAATGGTGGTAGACTTCAGTCACATCAAGCAGGTGGTAAAGGAACAGCTGGATCATCATAATCTTAATGAAGTGCTGTCCTTCAATCCCACAGCCGAGAACATAGCCCGTTGGATATGCGACCAGATACCCACTTGCTTCAAGGTAGAGGTGCAGGAGTCGGAATCAAACATTGCCGTCTATGAGGAAGATTAATGAGATATTCTACAGTTTGCAGGGAGAAGGATACCATACGGGTACCCCGGCTGTCTTTATCCGTTTTTCCGGTTGTAACCTGAAGTGCCCCTTCTGTGATACGCAGCATGAGGACGGCATACTGATGTCCGATGAAGATATCGTAACAGAAGTCAGTAAATACCCTGCCGCTACCGTGATACTGACCGGTGGAGAACCCTCCCTTTGGATTGACCGTGAATTTGTGGATTGTCTGCACCAGGCGGGAAAGTATGTCTGCATTGAAACAAACGGTACCCGTCTGCTGCCGGATAATATAGATTGGGTGACCTGCTCTCCCAAGCAGGGGGTAAAGCTGGAAATTACGCGTATGAATGAAGTGAAGGTGGTGTATGAAGGGCAGGATATTACTGTTTATGAGCAGTTGCCCGCCTGGCATTTCTTTCTTCAGCCTTGCTCTTGCAGCAATACGGCCGAAACGGTGGATTGCGTGATGAAGCATCCTAAGTGGAGACTTAGTTTGCAGACACATAAGCTGATAGATATCCGGTAGGCATTTATAAAACGAATAATGGCTGTAAGCAATGCTTACAGCCATTATTCGTTCATGCACGGGAGGAGAGGCTCGAACTCCCGACACCCGGTTTTGGAGACCGGTGCTCTACCAACTGAGCTACTCCCGTGTTTGTGGCTGCAAAGGTAATGCAAACTTTCAAATATGCAAGTAACAGACGTACTTATTTTATAAAGAAAGTTGCTTACAACATCTGTAAGTCCTGATACATAATGCGATACGCTGCTGCTTTTTTTCCCAGTGCCAGCGGGTAGGCTCTTGAGGAAGAAGGCATCCGGTAGAGGCGCATCGGATGGTTTTCGAAAAGAAACTCCGTGAAGTCGCCTACTTTGGGCTTGTCGATGGAAAACTGCGTGCACAGCGTGTCCGTTGCCTTCTCGCCGGTGGTGACGATAGCCTTGCATTGCGGTATCCGGTGCAGTAGGGCAGGAATGTCCGTAGGCTGCACTACTTCCAGAAACTTGTCCGAGGCATTGTCCTGCAGGCGCCGTATGGCAGAGGCTGTGTCGAACAAGGCAATACCCTTTTTCTGCAGGAAACTGATGAGGCGTTCTTTGCAGAAAGCCTTCTTCGTCTTGTCTACAAAATAATCCTTGTCGTTGAAGAAAAGGAACCCGGTAATCCTCCACATGTCATTGTTCCAGTTGGGGTAGTAAAACTCCATGGACCACCGCTTTTTCTGCGGAGGAAAGCTTCCCAGCATCAGCAGACGGGCGTTGCCGGGAAGGAAGGGTTCTAAAGGGTGTTGTTCTATTTCCATACTTTCCAATTTCATTGTTCTGCCTGCAAAAGTACGGAATATATCTTGGATATGCTATCCTGCAATGTCCTGATTGCTCATTCTGTCGGTGATTTGGAAGGGGAAATCAGGATATTCGTAGAGGCTGAACCGGGATTCTGTCTTGCCTTCCGTATAGTTCCAGATGGTGGCATATTCTTCGGCGTCTTCTCCCATGGCCTGCAGTTGGCGGAGGTAGGAGGCTATGGACTTGTTCTCTACGATATATATTTGTCCCAGCCGGTCTATTATAGGGCTGTGGCGCCGGGTGCTGTCATGGTCGAAACGCAGGATGCGCTTGCCTTCGGGAGTGATGCCTACCATGTTGAAGGTCATGCTCTTGCCGATGGCGGGCAGGTTGAGCACATTGCGGTCGGTGGCGAGGAAAGGCAGGTGGTGCGTTTTCAGGAAACGCCGGATGCAGGCTGCCGGGTCATGGACGGTTCCAAGCAGTACGGACAGATTATGGGCATCTTCCTTGGTCAGCTTCCCGAAGCGCTTTTCTTCCCGTTGCTCTTGTACGGAACGGCTGTTGGGGGTAAACACGGCATTGTTTTCTTCAAAACCTTTCACGGAGAAGGTGTAGTAGCAAACCACTCCCAACTGATTGAGCACTTGGCGCAGGCGGGTGGTATGCCCTCGGCGGGATGCAGCTACGTTGTATACCAGTTGGTTATCAATGAGCCAGCCTGCCGCCAGCAGTTTGCGTATTCCTTCGGCAGCTTCCGGAGTGACTTCGAGCGGGGTTTGGAAATGTGTCTGGATAATGAACTGGCGGATGCCGATGGTAGACGCCTTTTCCTTGAATTCCCTTAGAATCTCCACCAGCCCGTCATTGATGCGCATGGGCAGGTAGGCGGGGAGGCGTGAGCCGAGGCGTACACGTTGCAGCTCTGCATACTTTTCTCCCTCGGGCCGTTCCTGATTGGCTTTCCGCTTGCGGACTGCCATGCGGTAGACGGCGTCTAATATGTTGCCCAGCGTCTTGTTTTGGCTCATCAGTGCGTCACCGCCGGTGATGAGAATGTCCCGCAGTTGCGTGTCTTCCTCAAAATAGGCCATCAGCCGGCGCAGCTTCTTTTCCCATGTCTCCTTGGGACGCAGGGTGTCAAACTCAAAATTGAGCCGTTTGCTTTGAAAGTCGTACATACGCTGACAAGATGCGCAGAGTCCTCCGCAGGCGCGTCCCATGGTGTCGGGGATGAGGATGGCCACTTCCGGATAACGGCGGTGGATGTTATGCCCGTCGGGCAGCAGCCAGCCGGCGGCGTTGGGTTTACCTGGTTCTACGATATCCTCCCGTTCCCAGGCACGTATCTGTCCGTAGGTTTCCACCAGTTGGGGTGAATAGAGTATATAGCTGCGCAGGGCCTCGTCGTCGTATCCGCTGCCGGTGCAGTTCAGCAGTGACAGATAATAGGGGGTGGCGAAGAAAGGCATTCCCTTCTTGCGGGCTTTTGAGAGCAGGTACATGGTTTCGGCAGAAAGGGAGTTGCCGAGAAGACGGTTTAGCTCCGTAGGGCTTTTGACGGCCATGGCAAGATGGAAACGGAAGTCATTCCACCATTCGCTGACGAGGTTGAACTTCTCCTCGTAGCTGAGTCCCTCTTCGAAATGGAAGCGGGAAGCCGGGTTCTTGCGGTGCTCAATCTTCTGCACCAGTGCATGCAGGATGCGTTCCTTGTTCTTTGCACGGATATGCTGCACGTCTTCATCCAGTCCGCTGGGCCAGCGTTCGGTCAGGGTTTTGATTTTCTGTGCGGAGGGCAGGGTGGGGGCTGGCTGGTGGAGGCGTTTGAACTGCTGGAACAAGTCGATGAACAGGTCCGTTTCCGTTTCCTCTTCCCATTGTCCCGTGAGGAAGGAATGCAGCATTGATAAAGTTGATATGGGCAGCTGTTCTCCGATGGAGAGCTCGTGTACTTCCTGCCCGTCAAATTCAATCAAGAGTCGAATTTGCTTACCGGCCTCGTTGTCCACTTCCGGATGTCCGGCAATGTACTCCGTCAGGTTGGCCTTGAAGGCTTCCGCATCGTCGCTTTGAACGGCGATGCTGACCAATTCAGGGAGTTCGTGCCGATAAAGTTGTTCCAGTTGTGATAGAGTGAGTGCAAGCATTTTCTTTTGTTTCATAAGCGGTTGTTTTTTTGAAGTTAATATTTATGATGGTTGACGCGGGGTGCGTCCTTGTGTTCCGTGAGGGGAAAATGATTTCATTTGCTAAAAATAACAAAAAAAAGCGGGAAATTTCTTTCCCGCCTTCTTGTTTCTAAAGTTCTTTAGAATTCTTTTTCTTTTATTTCTCTTCGTTGGCTTTCTGTTTCGGTTCCTTTTTGGCCAGCATCACTACGTTGTAAACGTACTCGGTCATCCATTGTTCCGAATATCCCAGACGCTCTTTGTACTGGCGTACTGCCGCTGCCGTCTTGTGTACATCGTCCTTTTTCCATACGGTTTTTGTACAGACGTCGTGTACGGTTTTTTCGGTCATGCTGCGCAGTGCTCCCTTGAAGATGGAAGGCATGCGGAATTTCCACTGCATCAGGTTTCCCATCAGCATCATCAAGTCATTGGAGAAGCCTTGATACATAAAGAGATAACCTTGTACGTCGTTCTGCGTACGGCAGTGCTTCTTGACGGAAGTATCAATTTCCTTGAAGAAGTTTTCACTGATGCCGTAGTCCTGCATCAGCATCTTGCGCGAAGCGGCCTTTTCCGCTTGTCCCAGGCGGCCTCCCTGCGTGGGGATTTTGAACAGACGCTTGAAGTTGGCTACATCCGGCACAAAGCGGATATTGGTGATGCCCAGGTTGGCGGCTATTACAGACTGGAAGTAGACGCGTGTCAGTGACACGAAGTCTTCCACATTCTTCGAAGATACTTCTCCGGTATTCTTGTTGAATAGTTTGGCAAATAAACTCATATCAAATTACGAATTACTGATTACAAATTACAAGACCGCAGGTCATCCGGCGGTTCCGGCTGCAAAAGTACGAAATAAGTTGGTTATCACCAGCACTCTATGTCTTTTTCTACCTCTTTCAGGCGGTTCTTGGTGAAAACGGGGTCTTTGATACCGGCGCTTTTCTGTGCGCGGTAGTCTTCAAGCAGCCTGAAAGCGTATTTTCCGAGCAGGCTGATGGCGATAAGATTGCAGATCGCCATGAGTCCCATAGTGACGTCGGCAAGGCTCCATGCCAGGTCGAGGGTGGCAACAGCACCGAACATGACCATGCCGCCCACCAGTATACGGTAGATGTTGAGCACCCATTTACGGTGGGTAAGGTAGCGCACATTGGCTTCTCCGTAATAATAATTTCCCAGAATGCTGCTGAATGCGAAGAAGAACAAGGCTACCGCAACGAAGATGGCTCCCGAAGGTCCTATCTCGTTGGTCAGCGCATGCTGGGTAAGCTGTACGCCGTTTGTGGAACCATCCAGTGGAGCACCGCTGAACAGAATGATGAAAGCGGTGCAGGTACATATAATCAGCGTATCGGTAAATACTCCCAGCGTCTGAATCAAGCCTTGCTTCACGGGGTGGCTGACGTGTGCGGTTGCCGCCACATTGGGGGCGGACCCCATACCGGCCTCGTTGCTGAACAGCCCGCGTTTGATGCCCTGCATCAGCGCCATGCCGACACCCCCTCCCAAAGCCTGCTCCCATCCGAAGGCGTGGCCGACAATGAGTGCCAGGACTCCCGGCAGCTCTTTGATGTTCAACAGAACGATGATAAGTGCCAGTGCAATGTATCCCAACGCCATGATGGGGACGATGATGCTGCTGACTTTGGCTATGCGCTGTACGCCTCCAAAGATGATTGTCAGCGTGAGTGCGGTGATGATGCCTCCCACAACGGCATGGTCGAACCCGAAAGCGCCTTCGAAAGCGGCACACAGTGTATTGCTCTGTACCGAGTTGAATGCAAATCCGAAGGTAATGGTGATAAGTACGGCAAACAGTGCCCCCATCCACGGCTGTTTCAGTCCCTTACGCATATAGTAGGCCGGGCCGCCGATAAAGGAGTCTTTGCCCTTTATCTTATACAATTGGGCCAGTGTAGATTCTACAAACGAGCTGGAAGCACCCAGGAGGGCAATCACCCACATCCAGAATACAGCGCCCGGACCGCCTACTGCAATGGCGGTGGCAACCCCTGCAAGATTGCCCGTACCTACACGGCTGGCAATGGAGATGGCAAATGCCTGGAACGATGAGATATGCTTTTCCTTGGCATCGCCTTTCCCGCCCGAGTCGCCCAGCAGACGTACCATTTCCTTTATCATCCGGAACTGTACAAAGCGGGTTCTCAGCGTAAACCATACGGCGCATCCCAACAGCAGGGCAACGAGGATGTAGGTCCAGAGCAGGTCGTTTATCAGATTTATTATTCCCATAATGTATATGTACAGTTATCTATTTGTAGTAAAAAAAACTCACACAAAACAAGTGCTACCCTCTGTCGTTACTTTAGGCTGCTTCTGTAGTTATTCAAGGCTACCTCTGTCGTTAACTGAGATAAATTTCTTGCAAGTCGGTGATAATCAACGTGGTATAAACTCGTGTGCTGCGATTTGTACCATGGACAAATCTGGACAAACCTGACGGAATCTCCTTGCCTATTTCAGCTTGAAGTGAAATTTGTGTCCTTCAAACACCGGTTCCACTATGTCATAACGAACAAACTTTGCCAGCAGATGTTCGGCGGCGCGTCGGGAAAGATGCGCCAGGCGGCAGTAACGGTTCAATGACAGGCGGTCGTTCTCTTCCAGCAGATTGAGCAGCAGCTGTTCCCGTTCGGTATATTCTATCAGTTCTCCTTTCGGACTTTCGCTTTGTTGCCAGACACGTAGATGGACGGGAGTGGCAAGGATGTTTTCATCCTTGATACGGAGATAGGCAAGATATTTTCCCGTTTCGTCCTTGGCATATACCGGCTTCCGGTCACTTTCCTCGATTTGTACCACCAGCACACTACGGCCTTCCACCTGATAGGTCTGCATGGTATAGTTCACTTCGGGGCTGCAATAAAGTCCGGCAGCCGCTTCTATCATATATTGTTCTTCGTCTGAACGGACACCGGCAATTTTCCCGTTATCTTTCACTCCGATGAGCAGTTTTCCACCGTCTGTATTGGCAAAGGCTGAAAGGGTTTTGGCTATCTTGCGGGCGTCGGATATTTCGAACTTGAAATCCTGCTGTTGGTGCTCTCCTTCGGCTATGAGAGCGTGTATATATTCGGTGTCAGTAAGCGTTTTCATGCTTGCAAAAGTAGATAAAAAATGCGTAAGAGCCCCTTTTTGCGGCGATTTTACCGAATATTTCAAAAAAAATATCGTTTTTCTGCATTTATTTCAAGAAAGAATGTATTTTTGCCAGACATTATTAACGAAGTAATTTAAAAAGGATTATGAAAGAATTAGTTGAAAAAGTAGCTGCATTGTATGCAGACTTCTCAAAAGATGCAAACGCTCAGTTGGAAAACGGTAACAAGGCAGCAGGAACTCGCGCTCGTAAGGCTTCTTTGGAAATCGAAAAAGCTATGAAGGAATTCCGCAAAGCATCTTTGGAAGCTTCTAAGAAGTAAGAAAAAAAGCATATTTGATGCTGCGAAAGACTGCCACTACTGGCGGTCTTTTTTGTTTTTGAAAAGTATTATTGCTACTTTTGACGCAGGTATTATGGATGAAAACGTTCTCAATAAACTGAAGATACTGGCAGAGTCGGCAAAGTATGACGTCTCTTGCTCCTCCAGTGGTACGGTGCGCTCCGGCAAGGCAGGTATGCTGGGGAACACTGTGGGTGGCTGGGGCATCTGCCATAGTTTTGCCGAGGACGGCCGTTGTATCTCCCTGCTCAAAGTGATGCTTACCAATTATTGCATCTACGACTGCGCCTACTGCATCAACCGCCGCAGCAACGACCTGCCGCGTGCCACGCTGTCGGTGGCCGAGCTTGTAGACCTCACCATGGAGTTCTATCGCCGCAACTATATCGAAGGGCTTTTCCTGAGCAGTGGGGTGGTGCGTAATCCCGATTACACGATGGAACGCCTGGTGCGCGTTGCCAAGGACCTCCGCACTATCCATCGTTTCAACGGATATATCCATCTGAAGAGCATTCCCGGTGCCAGCCGCGAACTGGTGAATGAGGCAGGGCTTTATGCCGACCGTCTCAGCGTCAATGTCGAGATACCGAAGGAGGAGAACCTGAAACTGCTTGCCCCGGAGAAAGACCATAAGAGTGTATATGCGCCTATGCGCTACATCCAGCAGGGAGTCCTTGAAAGTTCGGAAGAACGCAAGAAACACCGCCACGCTCCTCGTTTCGCTCCTGCAGGACAAAGCACACAGATGATAGTAGGCGCTACCGCCGAGACGGACAAGGATATTCTGTATCTTTCGTCGGCCCTCTACAAGGGACCTACGATGCGGCGTGTCTACTATTCGGGCTATATTTCCGTCAATACCTACGATAAGCGCCTGCCGGCATTGAAACAGCCCCCTTTGGTGCGCGAAAACCGCCTTTACCAAGCCGACTGGCTGATGCGCTTCTATCAGTTCAAGGTGGAGGAAATAGTGGATGATGCCTACCCGGACCTTGATTTGGAGGTTGACCCCAAGCTGTCCTGGGCTTTGCGCCATCCCGAGCAGTTTCCAATCGATGTGAACAAGGTGGATTATGAGATGTTGCTCCGCGTGCCGGGCATCGGCGTGAAGTCGGCACGGCTGATAGTGGCTTCTCGACGTTTCTCCAAGATAGGTTTCTACCAGTTGAAGAAGATAGGGGTGGTGATGAAGAAGGCGCAGTATTTCATTACCTGCTGCGAGTTGCCGATGCGCACGGTCAATGAGCTGACTCCGCAAGGGGTACGCAGTCTGCTGTTGCCCAAACCGAACAAGAAAAAAGTGGATGAGAGGCAGTTGATGCTTGATTTTGGCGAATGAATATCTTTTTATACGATAAGACTTTTGAGGGATTGCTGACTTCTGTTTTTGAAGCCTACTCCCGCCGCACTTTCCCCGATGCACTGTTGTTGGAAGGAGAGCCTCTTCCATTGTTCTACGATGAAATATTTACAGTGATAACCGATGAGGAGAAGTCCGGTCGCGTCTGGCGCGGATTGCAGAAGAAGCTGTCGTCTGCGGCACTTGCCTGCCTCGCCCAATGCTGGCTGGCAGAGGAACCGGAAACTCCCATGCTGCTGTTCCGCTATATCCGCAAGGCGATAGATGCTCCTCGCTCCATTGAAACGAACTTTGCCGACCCTGATGTGCTGGAGTTCTCCCGTATGTGGAAGCGGGTGGATTGGGAGCGTATACGCCTGCTTCAGTTTGTCCGCTTCCAGAAGGCTGCGGACGGTACTTTCTTTGCTGCCGTCGAGCCCGAAAAGAATGCCCTTCCTTTGGTGACGGGGCATTTCAAGGACCGTTTTGCCGACCAGCGTTGGCTGATTTATGATATCAGGCGAGCCTATGGGTACTATTACGACTTGAAGGAGGTGCGCCAGGTGACTTTTGGTGAGGACAGTCGCGAAGGACATCTTGTCACCGGCATGCTCGACGAAAGTCTGATGGACGGAGACGAACAGCTTTTCCAGTCTCTCTGGAAAACCTATTTCAAGGCAATCTGCATCAAGGAACGCCTCAATCCCCGGAAGCACAAGCAGGACATGCCCGTGCGCTATTGGAAATATCTGACGGAAAAACAGCAGTGATTCCCTTTATTCGATTTTCTCCACTGTCACTTCGGGAAATTCCTGCATCAGTTGCAGCAAATATCCCTCATCATAGCTTTTCTTGGATTTGATGACCATGGTCACTTGATAGTTGGTGTACTCTCCCTGCACTTGCCGGTCCAGGTTGTAGGACACCACCAGATAGTCTTTGGAGTTGAATCGCCGGGACACTTGCGGCAGTATCTCTTTGCTGGAAGTGGAAAAGGTTATCACGGAACTTTTCATGCCAATGCTTTTGAAAATAAGGCTCAACAGTTCGAGCCCTGCCAGAGTCAGCAGGGTGGCGGCAATGCTGATGGTGTACATTCCTGCACCTACTGCCAATCCGATGCCTGCAGTAGCCCATATTCCTGCGGCTGTTGTCAGTCCCCTGACTATCTGTTTCTGGAAAATGATGGTACCCGCACCGATGAATCCGATACCGCTGACTACTTGTGCGGCAACACGGCTGGGGTCCAGCGTCACACTGCTTTCCTTGATGATTTCCTGAAAACCATATTGGGATACAATCATGATGAGCGCGCTTCCCAATGATACCAGGAAATGGGTGCGGTAGCCTGCTTCTTTGGCACGGTATTCCCGGTCCAGTCCGATAATGGCACCCAATATTCCGGCTACCAGCAACCTGAGCACAAAATCAAAGTTTAACATCATCATCGTATCCTCTCTTTCTTTTTTATTAATTGATGACCCAATTCTTATTGTGGGGCACTGTTTTCTTGGGGTTGTAATGCATTCCGGCTTGTGTCGGTATTTTTAGTATGTATGTACGTCCGCTTTTATTCATCAGCGAGGTATCCCGCAGCCACGGATTGGCATCTTTCAGTTGGGCATAGGTGATGCCTTTATCTTTGGCAAACTGTGCCAGGTTGCCGATGCCCGTTGTGACGGTCACTTCCGTGTAGGGGATGGGCGGATAAAGATGTTCCCGTTTCAACAGAAAGCCGTACTGCTGTGGATTGCTGATGACTGCTTTGGCTGCCAGCAGGCGGAACATGTAGCGCGAAGTCTCTTCTACCAGCCATAAGTCGACAGCCTGGTCCACCATTTGCTTCTGCAGCTGTGTGGAGATGCGTCCTTGCCCGGCATTGTAGGCGGCGGCTACGCACAGCCAGTTCCCGTATTTCTGATAAGCATCTTTCAGGTACTTGCAGGCTGCTTTGGTCTCTTTCTCGATATGGTATCGTTCGTCGATGTTGCTGTTCACCTCCAGTCCGAATTCGCGTCCGGTGGCAGGCATGAACTGCCATAGGCCGGCGGCACCCGCAGGCGATTTGGCAAGCGGGTTCAGGTTGCTTTCTATCACAGCGAGGTACTTGAAGTCATCGGGAAGGCCGTTGGCTTTTAGTATAGGCTCTATGACGGGGAAGTAGCGGTTGGCACGCTTCACCATGAGCATGGTGGTGGAGTGCATGTAGGTGAAGGACATCAGTTCGCGGTCCATACGTTCGCGGTGGTCGTAGCGAAGCAGGTCAATAGCTTGTCCGGCAAAAGTGATCTTGTCCGGTACGCTGGGGGAGGTCACGCAGTAGGGAACTTCGGATTTCACGGAATCGCGTTCGGGATTCAGCGTACTGCTGCCTGCGAGGAAGGGGAGGCTGGAACCTGCGCACAGTGCAATGGCAGCGGTAAGCACGATATATTTTGAATTTTTCTTCATGTCTGTATGTCTATTTCTGTTTGGAGACGTGAAGATACGAAATCAATTCGTTATAGGCAACCTTTCCCATAGCCATCGTGGAATCATACGCCAAAAAAATACCAGTACCCGGTAGCGTCCGTCAATGACAACTACCCGTCTCTTTTCTCTTAAAGCCTTGATTATGTGCTGTGCTACACGGTCTGCTTTCATCAGCATCGGGTATTTCCCGCTTTTCAATAAATCGGTGGCAACAAATCCCGGACGGATGTCGGTGAAGTGTATATCAAGATGCTGCATCCGGGCAAGTTGTGCCAGCGCTTCGATATAGGTATTCTGGAAGCGTTTGGTGGCAGAGTAGGCCGGTGCAACGCCCAGTCCTTTAGTGCCTGCAATGGAACTGATGACAGCAATATGTCCGGAGCCTTTTTCCTTGAAATAGTTGAAGGCGGCAGTCACCATGCGGGTAAATCCCTCTACATTGGTACGTGCCGTGTTCAGTTCGATGTCCGGTTGTAAGTCCCGGTTTTGATGTCCCACGCCGGAACTGAGGAAAAACAGGTCTATGCCTCCCAGCTTTTTTATCAGGTTATGGAGGTGTAGAGTCGCTGTCTCTTCCGTAACGTCCAGCTGTTCCGTGACTATCCGGTCGGGTGCGGTGGCTTGCAGGGCATGCAATGCTTCCTCTCTTCTGCCGGCAATACCTATATGCCAGCCTTGTTGTACAAGTATCCTGGCTACTTCTTGTCCGATGCCTGAAGTGGCACCGATGATGATGGCTTTCTGCATGATGATAGGGGATTATCCGATGACGGTTGCTACAATTCTTCTTCCTCCGCCCCGGTTGCGGAACTCGCAGAGATAGATGCCTTGCCAGATACCTATGTTCAGACGCCCATTGGTGATGGGGATGGTGAGGCTGGTTCCGCTGAGGGTTGCCTTGGCATGGGCGGGCATATCGTCATCGCCTTCGCATGTATGTTGGTAATAAGGTTCCCGTTCTTTTACGAGGCGGTTGAAGATGGCTTCCATATCTGTCTGTACGTCAGGGTCTGCATTCTCGTTGATGGTGAGGCCTGCGCTTGTATGCTTGATGAACAGATGCAGGATTCCGGCAGACGGAAGCGGTGGAAGGTTGCGTATAATCTCCTCTGTCACCAGGTGAAAGCCACGCCGGCGAGGGGTTAGGGTAAATTCTTTCTGTGCGGTCATAAATCATTGTTTTTCGTTTGTTGTCAGGATGGTCTTGTCCGGCAGGGCAGTTCCACGGTGAATGTGCTTCCCACTCCCATTGTCGAATCTACGGTAATCACTCCATTCATTTTCTCAACGATGGATTTGCAGATGGAGAGTCCTAATCCGGCACCTTGGGCAAAAGAGTCCACCTTTTCGAACCGTTCGAATATCATTTCCAGTTTGTCGGGGGGAATACCGCATCCAGTATCGGAAACACTGATTCTTATGCCGTCTGTGTCCGTTTCGTAGTACACTTCGATATGTCCCTGCACGGTGTTTTTCAGTGCATTCGATATGAAGTTGTTCAGTATCTGTTTGATGCGCATCGGGTCGTGCTCTATCTGGCCGGGGGCTGCCGGATACCTGGCAAAGAGTTTCACTCCTGCCGGAACGTTCCGTTCGTACTCGGTAATACTTTCCTCGATGAGTTCTGCCGGATTGAACCATTCGGAATGGAGCTCTATGTGTCCGGCCTCTATCTTGGAAAGGTCCAGAACGTCGTTGATTAGTTTGAGCAACAGTTGGTTGTTGTGGTTTATCAAAGAGATGTACTGTTCCCTTTCCTGCTCGTTTTCCACGTAGTGCAGCAGGCTGGAGAAACCGATAATCGCATTTAGCGGCGTGCGGATTTCATGGCTCATATTGGCAAGGAAAGCGGATTTCAGCCGGTCTGCCTCTTCGGCCTTTTCCTTGGCTTGTATCAGCATTGCCTCCGTCTGCTTTAATTGGGTGATGTCGTAATTGATGCAGATAATCTCTATGATGTTCTGTTCAGGCATGTAGCGTTCTACAATGATGTTGACGTGGGTCCACATGAAAGAACCGTCTTCTTTAAGAACACGTACTTCCCGGCTGAGCTTGTGTGCCAGTCCTCTCTTTACGTTCTGTAGGAAGTCAAGCATGATAGTACGGTCGTCTGGGTGGAGATGATTGTAGGTTCCGATGATTTCAGACAATGGTGTTTCTGTTTTCTCACCCAAGTTCTTGTACCAGCTGCGTTGGGCATAGCCTTGCTCATTAAGAAGGTCATAATTGGCATATCCCACTTTGGCATAGTCACCTATAAGCTCAAAGTGGCTCTCGAACTCTTGTATTTTGTTGTAAGCGACGGTCGTTTCCGTTTTGTCTGCGTTGATTAGCAGATAGTTGGTCAGGTTGTGATTATCGTCGTAAAGGCTTGTGACTTTGGTTACAAGGTCTATGGTGCCCGTCTTCTTCTGTGTCTTGTAGTAATTGCCTATTTTAGAGAAGTCATACCGGAAAGTGAAGTCTGCATTTTCATGTTTTCTTAACTTGCTTTTCATCTCTTCCGGGAAAATCGGATTCTCGAAAATATTAATTCCAAGTAGATCTTCTTTCTGTTTGAGATGGAACATTTCCTGCTCTTTGTCATTCATATCTATCAATATTCCCTCTCGGTTATAGAGCTCAATTCCTACCGGAAGATATTTATAAATATTATGGAGGAGACGGTTACGCTCTTGTAAGGCTTGGGATGCCGATGACATGTCGGGACCGTCTTGTGTTTCGGCAATGCCGTAGACTTTGACATTACCGTTTTCATCGGTTCTCTGCAGGCATATCTTGCTTCTTATCCACGTTGGACCCTCTACTGTGTTGAGCAGATATACAGTCTCTTGTGTCTGTCGGATATTGTCGAAGGAATGTGTGGTAGTATGCCGTTGTTCCTCTTTCAGGATACGTTTGTTGAAATCTTTAAAGCTGATGGTTCCATCCTCATCCAGTCCCAGCAACCGGGAGATATATTCGGAGCAAATGTAGCTTTCGGTCTTTAAATCAGCTTCCCACCATCCCATATTGGCATTGGTCATCATTGCTGACAGTAAGTCATAATCAAATTTAGAATTCATACCGGAATCTTTGATAGTGATGTTTTTGTTCTGTCACAACAATTAAGATATTGACAAAGATACATTATTTCCAAATTAATCTGTGATGAACGGAAATAAAAATAAGGGTTATATGTGTTTTTGGGAAATGGGAAAAAGGTACCCGAGTTTTTGTACTTGCCGGAATAAGACGTATATTTGTTGCAATTTTTACATTCTAACAAGAAAATGCCATGAAGCGTATTGGACTCTTTGTAATAGTTTTTTTCTGCATATCACTCTTACTCCATGCAAGCGGCCCGCGTGTCTTGTTTATCGGAGATTCTATCACGGACGGTAACTGGGGAAATGCCTGCGGGATGCCCAAACCGACTGCGGAACGAAGCCTTTGGGATATGAACCATATTTACGGTAGCGGCTATATGTATTTGTGTGCAAGTCATTATCAAGGAGATTTCCCGGAAAAGGAATATGCTTTTTTTAACCGTGGCATCAGTGGAAACACTCTCCGGGATTTGGAGAAACGCTGGGAAGAGGATGTCATTGGAATGAAACCGGATGTGCTTTCCGTCTTGGTGGGGACAAACGATGTACATTACTATCTGCAGGGTGACAAAAAAGAGCCTTTTGATTTTGAAGGATGGGAGAAATGTTACCGTTCCTTGCTTGACCGTTCTTTGCAGGCCAATCCGGAATTGAAGATAGTGCTGGGCACTCCTTTTGTTGTCAATGTCGGCAATATGCGTAAGAGTGAGGACTTTGCAGAACGTGATAGTCTGGTGCGTCGCTGTGCCGCCATCGTAGAGAGGATAGCGAAGGACTATCAGACGGTATTTCTTCCTTATAATGCGATGTTCGATGAAATTCTTGGCATTGCTCCGGCTTCTCAGGACACCTATTGGATTTGGGACGGTATCCATCCTACTCCTGCAGGGCATAAACGAATGGCGGATATGTGGATAAAGCGCGTGAATTTATAATTTATCAATAAAATAGAGAGTAATGGAAAAAGTGATTATCAACTCGTACGAGGATTTTGAAAAGCTGGTAGGCCAGCAAATCGGTGTTTCGGAATATGTAGAGCTCCCTCAGGAGCGTATCAATCTGTTTGCTGATGCGACATTGGACCATCAGTGGATACACGTCGATACGGAACGCGCCAAAGTGGAAAGTCCTTTTAAGAGCACTATTGCACATGGGTATCTCACCTTGTCCATGTTGCCATATCTGTGGAACCAGATTATTGAAGTGAACAACCTGAAGATGATGATTAATTATGGTATGGACAAGATGAAGTTCGGTCAGGCGGTATTGTCCGGACAGAGCATCCGACTGGTTGCCCATTTGCAATCTCTGTCGAATCTGCGCGGTGTGGCAAAGGCGGAAATAAAGTTTGCCATCGAAATACAAGGTGAAAAGAAGAAGGCACTGGAAGGGGTGGCTATATTTTTGTATTATTTCAATTGATTATGCGTAAGATGGTATGCCCCCAATGCAAGGTGGGGGCATTTTTTGTGATGAACGGACAAGGTGAGCGCCTGCCGGTCTACATCTCTGACAAAGGTGAGATTGTACCTAAGGACGGCACCTCCTCGTTGGAGGGATACGACCAGGATACGGTTTATTGTTTGTGCTGTTCCTGGCGCGGGACTCCGAAACGTTTGGTGAAATACTGATGGACATACTCCTGCCACAAATGGCGGAGTGCCGCCACGGGATGGTACAACAGCATCCGTGGTCCGGCATACCGCATGACTTCACGCATCCGTTCTTTCATTTCGGGCTTGTAGCAGTGAATGCTGCATTGCCTGCAGGTGGATTTATTCTCACCGAAAGGACAGCGTGAAAGACGAATGCGGGCATATCCCAGCAATTCCTCGCATCGGGGACACAATTGCTTGTTACCTTCCTTTTTCCGGCAGTAGAGGCGGACCATCCGTTCTACTGTCTGTTTTTCCTGCTCGATACGGGATGGCATGTTTATTGTTTGGACTGCCAGCGTTTCAAGGTCGGGAAGAATTCTTTCATACCGGCAATGGCTTCCTCTTTAGTGAAATTCATTCCGGAATCCTTGTTGAATTCGTCGGTGAACTGTGCACAATGTTCTATCATTTCGTCCATAGTGCAGTCTTGTGCAAAATTGCCGTGCTGGTAGCAATAGGTGCAATATTCCTCGTTGAGGCTACCGTCGGCATTGGTTCCGAGTACTTCTGCAGATGACAAGGGCATTCCGCAGCTTTGGCAAAGTTTAGCTTCCATAATGTGTGGAGTTAAGTGATATGCAAATATAGAATATTATTTTGGTTGAAGCGTCCTTTTCAGATAAATCATGTCTTTCAGTTGCTTGCCTCCTTCAAATATGGGGTGGTCGTAATTATCGATAAAGAAATCGGGTACCCGGTGTGAGTATGCAAATCCGCAGCTTTCATAGAAGGGGATGGTTAGCGGACTGTCTCCAGTGCCGACAAGCATAGTATGGCACCGGTCTTTATAATGTTCAAGAACGAATGCTATCAGTTGTCTTCCATATCCCTGGCGCTGGTATTCCGGATAGACAGCTATGCTCTTTATTTCGTAGATTCCTTTATCCTCGCAGGTGATTACACAAGACGCTTTGACTGTATCATTATCGGATAGGATGAACATCTCTCCCCGTTCCAGATAACAGTCAATCATGGACTCTTGTTCGTCGGCAAGCAGCAGCAGGTCAAGATATTGCTTTTTGTTGCCGGATATGGGATGTATTCTTATCATATTTCTGAATTTCTGGTGTGAAGTTAGTCATTTTCTATTGAATTACAATGGATATCTCTTTTTAACTGTTGAATGGTTGAGAGTTGCCGGTGAACAAAATCTGCCATACGCCGTTCTCCTCATAACATGATAATCTGATGAAGTTATGAGTAAGTTGAAATTCTCTTTTCTGGTTTTGATGCTGATGGTATCAGTCTCGGCTTCTGCCGATTGGGCACCTGCTGATGTACAGGCTGCACTGAAGAAAATGTATCCTACGGCAGATGATGTTGCCTGGTCGCATGATGAGTCTTATTATGTGGCAGATTTCCTGATGAACGGTTTTGATACGAAAGTCTGGTTTGACGGGCAGGCGCAATGGGTAATGCAACAGACGGACTGGGAGACAATGGACGAAGTGCCCCCTGCCGTTTACAATGCTTTTGCCGCCAGTGAATATTCCGGAGGGATGGTGCAGAATGTCACTTGGGTACAGTTTCCCAAATGGCAGTCCATCGTGGCGGTAGAGGTAGGGATGGCAAATCTCCAGACGAAATATCAGATATTGTTTACCCCGACGGGCGAAATCATCCGTGCCCGTAATGTCACCTATACATACAATCCGCTCGGCGCAGCCACTTTCTTGTAACGTCTGTTCGCATACCTGCTGAATTTATCATATCTTTGCCTTCCCAAACCAGACTTTTATGGACAAAGACACTTTTCAGCAGGAGGTTTATAATGTAGTGGCCGCAATCCCTCCGGGGCGGGTGGTGACGTACGGACAGATAGCCTATCTTGTCGGAAGACCTCAATGTTCGCGCATGGTGGGACATGCTATGCACGATGTGCCCGACGGCATGTGTCTGCCCTGCCATCGGGTAGTGAACAGCCAGGGCAGGCTGGCACCGTGCTGGGCGGAACAGCGGGCTTTGCTGGAGGCAGAGGGCGTGACGTTCAGAAAGAATGGGTGTGTGGACATGAAAAAATGCCAGTGGGAATTCATGAAAGAGCAAATACAATAAGATTATGAAATTTATAGGTGCACATGTATCGGCCAGTGGGGGAGTGGAAGCGGCTCCCGTCAATGCCAGTGAGATAGGGGCAAATGCTTTTGCCTTGTTTACCAAGAACCAGCGTCAGTGGGTGGCAAGGCCGCTGACGGAGGAGAGTATCAGGGTGTTTAAGGAAAATTGTGGGAAGCTTGGCTTCGATTCCCGCTATATCCTGCCTCACGACAGTTATCTGATAAATTTAGGGCATCCCGAAGAAGAAGGGTTACAGAAAAGCCGTGCCGCTTTTCTGGATGAGATGCAGCGCTGCGAACAATTAGGGCTGAAGTTACTGAATTTTCATCCGGGCAGCCATCTGAATAAGATTTCCGTGGAAGAGTGTCTGGACAAGGTCGCTGAATCCATTAATCTTATATTGGGCAAGACGCACGATGTGGTGGCTGTCATAGAGAACACAGCCGGGCAGGGTAGCAATGTGGGAAATGAGTTCTGGCAGCTGGGACATATCATTGACCGGGTGGATGACAAGTCTCGCGTTGGAGTTTGCCTTGATACCTGCCACACGTATACAGCAGGCTATGATATAGTGAATGAGTATGACAAGGTGTTTGAGGAGTTTGACACAGCGGTAGGTTTCGGCTATCTGCGTGGTATACACCTGAATGACTCCAAGAAAGCACTCGGCTCCAGAGTAGACCGTCACGACAGCATCGGCAAGGGGCTGATAGGTATGGATTTCTTCCGGCGCTTTATGCAAGATGTGCGTTTTGACGGTATACCTATTATTTTGGAGACGCCCGATGAATCGCTTTGGGCAGAGGAGATAAAACTGTTGAGAAGCTTTGTCTCCTCTGATTGAGAGACTATGCCCTGAATACACATTCTATACGGTTACCGTCCGGGTCGAGGACGACACTTTCAAAATATCCGTCGCCGGAGGTACGGGGCTCTCCTGCGATGGTATATCCCGCTGTACGTAGCCGTTCTGTCTGTCGGAGGACAGCTTCCTGGCTGTCGAAGGCAAAGGCAAAGTGGGTCAGTCCCAGTCTGTTTTCCTCAATAGGGGTATTCTGTATGTCCGTACGGCTCATCAGTTCCAAATCCGTTCCTTCATCGAAGTGAAGGAAATAAGATTCGAATCCTTTTTTGGGGTTGATGTACTTTTCATTGCTGCTCCCGTTGAAGTAACGTGTGTAGAACTCTTTCATCTCTTCCAGTTGGAAGGTCCAGATGGCGATGTGATGTATCTTCATAAGTTTGCTAAATTATAATCTGTGTTCAATCTGAGTAATCTGTGGTGGGGTTGGTAATTGCAGGTGCAGAATAGGGAAAGGCTTTCCCATTGGGTCGGTTTCGTCCCGGCCGGCCACTTGGAATCCCATATGTTGGTAAAATCGGCAAGCTTGTCCGTTCTGCTCGTTTACATCCACTTTGTGGATGTGTTTTTGGTGGACGGCGTACTCCATGAGCCGTTTTCCGTATCCCTTACCTTGTTGGTCGGGACGGACAAACAACATCTCGATGAGTTCATCGCTCAGTCCCATAAAGGCGGCAATTTCTTCTTTTTCGTTGCGGATGATGTAAAGCTCTACGGCAAGAAAGTACTGCTCTCTTATCAGTGGTTTGTAAAACTGTATATCCTTTTCTGCCAGGAAGTGGTGTGTGCTGCGGACAGAGGCTTCCCAGACGGTCAACAGTTCGTCATAATCTTGTGGGGTAGGTCGGAGTATCATCATTTATTGCATTACTTTGCTGGTTATTAATCAGTAGGCAGTCAGAATTCAGCTTCTTTGGTAATCCTTACGGTTTCTCCCGTTATAGGGTGGGTAAATTCTAAGTATTCGGCATGCAGATAAAGCCGGTCTGCTTTCTCCCCGTAAAGTTCATCACCGATGATGGGGCAGTGCAAGCCAAGCGGGTGTGCTGCATGTATACGTAGCTGATGGGTTCTTCCCGTGCGCGGATAGAAAGCGATACGGGTCCGTTTCCCGTCCAGACGTTCCAGAACTTGATAATCGGTGATGGCGGGCTTTCCGTGTTCGGTGTGTACCATTTGCCGTGGGCGGTCAAGTGGATTCAGGCAAAGCGGGAGGTCGACCGTACCTTTGTCCTTTGGGACAATACCCTCGAGCAATGCGACATAACGTTTCCTGACCAGGCGGTTCTTGAACTGGGCCTGCAGGTTCTGGTGTACACGCTTGGTCTTGGCAATGAGCATTAAACCGGAAGTGGCCATGTCGAGACGATGCACCGTCAGGGGACCGTCAGCTTCGGGATATTGCTCACGCATCAGGCTATAGACGGAGACTGCATCTTCCTTGCCGGGAACAGACAGCATTCCTGCCGGTTTGTTGATGACCGAAAGCCATGGGTCCTCATAAACAATCTCCAAATTTTGGGAGGGTACCTGCATTCTTTTCAACATGGGGTTTTCCTCTACTTGTAGACCTTGCAGCATGTGTTGCAGTATAGGTTCGCACTTTCCTTTGCAAGCCGGATAATAGTGGCCGTGATGGCGTATCTCTGTCTTGGGGGAATCACCCCACCAGAACTCGGCCATGGCAATAGGTTTCCATCCGTGCAGATAAGCTTGTTGCAGCAGTTTGGGGGCCGCACATTCACCTGCGCCGGCAGGAGGTGTCTTGTGCACGGTCTGCCCGAATATCTCACAGAGATTCTTGACTTCTCCCCGGTAATTCAGCATCCCGAACTGTTCGAATAGCTTTTGCTGCAATGCTGCAGAGCGGGTTTTACGTTCAGACTTCAATGCTGAAATCCGTCTTTCCCAGTCTTCTGTCTGCGTTTGCAGTGTGGTAATCCTTGCTTTCCATGAACGTTCCAGGCGTTTATATTCTGCCTTTTGGAACTGGCTTTCCCGTATCAGTTCGGCTTCTTCCTGCGCATTGAGTTCTTTTTCTTTTCTGCGCTGTTCTCTGGCTGTTTTGGCTTCTTTCAACTGTGCTTTGGCTGTTGCCAGTATGTTTTCTGCTGACTGAATGGTCCGGGCAAGCTCTGCTGATAAGGCGGCATATGCTTTGTCATTTTCCAGTTGCCGGATGTTGCGGTTGATGGAAGAGATGTTCTCTTCTTCTATCTTGAAAAAGCCTTGTGGCTGTAGCAAGTTATATACGGGAGGAACAAAAAAGGGATGTAGGTTCTTTCCGGCCAATATGCCTGAGAATGCAGCTAAATATCCGGTTTCTCCATGCTCGGTTTGTACAATCAGTACCCCGAACATTTTGCCTTGGCGCAGTTCGTCCTTCCATGCAGTTTGTCGGGTAAGATAGCTTTGTACTTCTTTGGCTGCCAATATACATAATGGGTGCGGAGTATAGCAGAAAGGATAGGTGAACCTTTCCGGAAGCGGAATGTCGGTTATGGAAGTAGTAAAACGGTGCAACATCATGTTGCAAAGATACTATATTTCTCTCATAACAGACCGTTTGTACTGCAAATCTTTATTTCGTTGTATATAGGTTGTATCGCTTATGAAGAAAAAAACATCTTTGGGAAAGTTTTACTTATTCTCCGTTTATACAAATATGTATATATGTGTGAATTAACTTTGTTTTTGATAAATTGGCAACTCTGTTATCCTTAAAAAATGACTATTAATCTGTCTCGGATATTTTCTTCTTCCATAGACTTCTTTTTGTGTACTTTAGATGTTATGCCGTCGTATGAATACGGATGAAGAGCTTTTGCCTTAGTGATACTTGTAAAATAAATTAAGTTATTGCCTTTTTTGTTTTATTGGGGAATGGTTGTTTTTTAAACTTCCTGGATATATAAAAGAAACTTATTTCTCTTTAAAAAGTTGTATATTAGCGCCTTAAAGTTTTTCAAAAGATTATATGGGCAAAAACAAAGAGAAATTAAACATATTCTTGCTTCATTTTTTAGAACGGTTGAATAGCAATGAACCCAATGAAAGGAAAGTTATTGAATCGTTGACCGATTTCTGCAACTACTATGACTTTACGAAAGGGTTTATCTATCAGACTGACGGATTCCGTTATTTCTTATTGAAAGAAACGATTGGAAATGAAGGTGGGACTATGAAACCCCGTTTCGATATGGGAGAGTTGAAAAAGGAGCATGTCGATGCCATGAAAGCTCGGGATAAACCTTTCTATGGAAACAGAAATGCGGATGCTTCATGGGATGATATTGACATTCTTGATTTCTACGGTGAGGATTCTTTGTTAATCAGGCATTTTGAAGATACTGAGGGTAAAATCATCGGATTCATAGGTTTTGCAGGCAGGGAGGAAGAGACCTATCTCACGGAAGAGGAGTTGCAAATCATTCATCTCTTGCTGGGCTCGTTCTCTAAGGAAATTGCGGTCAGGGAATATAAGGAAAGGGAAGTGAGGGCCAGCAATACATTAGGCAGTATCATGAATAATATGGGCGTTGATATTTACGTCAACTCTTTCGATTCCCACGATATGTTGTATGCCAATAGGTCTATGGTGGAACCATATGGCGGTATCGAGCATTTCTGGGGGAAAAAATGCTGGGAGGCCCTCTACTCGGACAAGACGGGGGAGTGTGAGTTCTGCCCAAAGAGGCATTTGATAGATGAAAACGGACACCCCACCAAAGTCTATTCGTGGGATTATCAACGGCCATTTGACAAGTGTTGGTTTCGCGTGTTCAGTGCAGCCTTTGCTTGGGTGGACGAGCAGATGGCGCATGTCATTACCAGTGTGGATATCGACCATCAGAAAAAGATAGAGGAGGAATTGCGGGTCGCCAAGGATAAGGCAGAACATCTGGACCGCTTGAAGTCTGCTTTCCTGGCCAATATGAGTCATGAAATCCGTACTCCGCTCAATTCCATTGTCGGTTTTGCAAGCATCATTGCCGAACTGGACGATAGGGAAGAACGCCAGGAATACCTTGCCATCATGCAGGAGAATACGGAACTGCTCTTGCAACTGATATCCGACATTCTGGATTTGGCAAAGATAGAAGCGGGAACACTTGATTATAATATGGGGTATGTGGATGTCAGTGACTTCTGTAAGGACGTGATGCGCAACTATGATATAAAGGAAGACAAGGCTGTACCGGTTCTGTTGGCTCCCGACTTGCCCGATTACCGTATCTATACCGACAAGAAACGTCTGATGCAGGTGGTCACCAATTTTATAAACAACGCTTTGAAGTTCACCAGTGAAGGGCAGATCCTTTTGGAATATCATCCGGTGGAAGGTACCGGTCAGATAGAGTTTTCTGTGACGGACACCGGTATGGGTATTGCTCCGGATGCCGTGGCTACTGTGTTCGACCGCTTTGTAAAGCTTAATACCTTTGCGAAGGGCACGGGTTTAGGCTTGTCCATCTGTAAAAGTATCATTGAGCATCTTGGCGGGACTATCGGTGCTGAGTCGGAATTGGGAGTCGGCAGCCGTTTTTGGTTCAGACATCCGTGTGCCGAATGATTTTATTTGCCTATATTTGTGCGAACTTCAATATTTATGGATAAAAAACTCTGTACCGATGAAAAACAAGACATGGACGTGCCTGGTTGTTGTGGCAGCAGCATTGCTGATGGCGGGTTGCGGCAGCAGGACAAAGAAACAAACAAATGAAGATGTAAGTATGGATAGTGTCGGTGTAACATGCAGTGGCGTAAAGACCTTGCAACTGGAGGGAGTGCAGGCCACTTGGATTCAGGATAATGCTGGTGAGCATTTGATGCCGAGAACGATTTTCCCGGATGCAAGCGATGAATTGATGGAAAGTTTGTCGCTTCAAGGCGGTATTCCTTCTTCCATGAGCACCTTCCTGGTAGATACGAATGGTATCCGTATCCTTTTTGATACGGGAATGGGAGCTCCCGGCAGTCGTCTGTTGCCCGGATTACAATCTTTGGGTATCTCTCCGGCAGATATTGGATATCTGTATCTTACCCATTTCCATGGCGACCATATCGGTGGAATGATGAAGGGAGACAGTGTAGTCTTCCCGAATGCCGAAGTGTACGCATCAAAAGTGGAATATGATGCCTGGATGGCAATGCCTGCCGAAAGGAAGGCGCAGGTCGTAAAGACGATGGATGCCTATAAGGAACGGCTGCATCTGTTTGAGTTTGGCGATACCTTGCCGGGTAATGTGGTTGCCATGGAGGCAGTCGGTCATACTCCCGGTCATACGGTTTTCCAGAGTGGCAAGTTACTGGTGATTGGTGACCTCATCCATGGTGCGGCCCTTCAGTTGGAGCATCCGGAATACTGCGCTTCCTATGATATGGATAAGGAAGCTGCCGTGAAAGCACGCAAGTATTTCCTCCAATATGCCAAGGACAACCAATTGACGATGGCAGGTATGCATCTTCCTGCTCCGGCCTTCAAATAGAATGGGAGAGTGTCAAAAGTATATGAGTACTTTCATTATGCTATATTTAGGCGCGGATAGTTCTGAGCCCCTCGTTATTCCTTTTTACTTTTAGAAGCGGCAGTCTTGTTCGATGTATGTCATATATTCGTCGTAACTGATGTGCCTGCCTCCCATTGTTTTGAGGTGAGGGGTTTCGAACTGGCAATCTATCATGACGCCTCCATGTTCCCTGAAGAATTGGGCCAGATGGATGAGGGCCAGCTTCGAGGCGCTGGGAACAAGTGAGAACATGCTCTCTCCAAAGAAACAACGTCCCAGGGTCACTCCGTACAGCCCACCTACCAATTGCTCTTCTTCCCATACTTCCACGCTGGCGGCGAATCCTTGTTCGTGCAGGTGCGTATAGGCTTCCATCATCTTCGTTCCGAGCCAGGCTCCTTCTTGTTCCATCCGCAATTCTCCGCAGGTTTGTATGATGTCTTGGAAAGCTTCGTTGAAGGTGATTTCGTACTTTCCTTTGTTGATGAGCGTACGCATGGAGTGGGAGATATGGATTTCGTCCGGAAAGATGACGAAACGGTCCATCGGGCACCACCATTGTATCAGTTCTTCCCGAAATGCGTACCAGGGGAAGATGCCGTTGGAGTACGCCAGGATGAGGCGGTCAATGGATAGGTCACCGCCCACAGCGAGCAACCCGTCGGGGTCGCCGTAGTGAGGGTCGGGGAAAGCAAGTTTATCCGTCAGTTGAAAGACCATATCGTTATTCGGTTGCGGGTTGTAGTTTCAATGCTCCGTTTTCCACTTGCACGCGGACTTTTCCTCCTGCCTTCAATGTACCGAACAGAATTTCGCGCATCAGCAAGGGTTTCAAGTGGGCGGCTATCACGCGGTCCATCTCCCGGGCGCCGTATTCGGGAATAAAACCCCGTTGGAGCAGCCATTCGTGTGCTTCCTGGCTCAATACCATTTCCACCTGGCGGGAAGACAGCTTGCTGCCTAGTTCTCCGAGTTTCTTGTCGAGGATAAGTGATGCCATCGGGCGGTCCATGTCATGAAAGACCACCGTGGCAGAGAGGCGGTTGATGAATTCGGGCTTAAAGGTTTTCTTGACTTGTTTCAGCATGGCTTCTCCGGCGGTGACCTGACTGTTGAAGCCGATGGACGCTTGGCGGGCATATTGTGCTCCGGCATTGGAGGTCATGATGAGGACCACGTGTCGGCAGTCGGCTTTCCGTCCTTTGTTGTCGGTCAGTACGGCATAGTCCATTACTTGCAGCAGGATGTTGAATACGTCGGGATGCGCTTTTTCTATTTCATCGAGCAATAGTACGCAGTTTGGAGTCTTGCGTATGGCGTCGGTCAGCAGGCCGCCGTCCTCGTAACCCACGTAGCCGGCAGGCGAGCCAATCAGTTTGGCTACGGTATGCTTTTCGGTATATTCGCTCATGTCAAAACGTTGCAGGGCGATGCCCAGCTCGGCGGCGAGCACTTTGGCAACTTCGGTCTTTCCTACTCCGGTGGGGCCTACAAAGAGCAGGCTTGCCAGCGGTTTGTTTTCGTCCAGCAGTCCGGCTTTGGACATTTGCACAGCTTCCACCACCTGACGGACGGCTTCTTCCTGCCCGTAGATGCGGGAGCTGATGCGTTCGTGCAGGCTTTCCAAGGCGGTGGTGTCGTCCTCTTTCATGGCGAGGGCATTGACTTTGCAGGTACGTGCCAGTATGTCGGTTATCAGTGCCTTGTCCACGGTCTGTTCTCCGGAGTCTGTGGGATGTATTTCCCGGTAAGCTCCTGCTTCGTCCACCAGGTCGATGGCTTTGTCGGGCAGGAAACGGTCGCTGATGTAGCGGGCGCTTGCCTTTACGGCATAGGGGATGACGTCGGGCTCGTAGGTGACGCCGTGGTAGGTTTCGTATTTCTCTTTCAGGCCTTCTACGATATGTATGGCTTCTTCAATGTTCGGTTCCAGTATGTCTATCTGCTGGAAGCGGCGTACCAGTCCCTTGCTGCGTGCGAAGTAGCGGTTGTACTCGTCGTAGGTGGTAGAGCCGATGAAACGTATTGCCCCGGTTTCCAGATAGGGTTTCAGCATGTTGGAGGCATCCATGGAGCCTTCACCCGTGCGTCCGGCGCCTATCAGGTTGTGTATCTCGTCGATGTAGACGATGGCATTTCCCTCACGACCGATGCCTTCCATGATACTTTTCAGCCGCTTCTCGAAATCGCCGCGATATTGTGTGCCTGCCAGTAGACTGCCCAAGTCCAGCTCATAAATGCGGAAGCCGGCAAGCCGTTCGGGGACGTTGCCCGCTTCGATACGGGCGGCAAGCCCATAGGCAAGGGCTGTTTTGCCTACACCGGGTTCGCCCACATGCAACGGGTTGTTCTTTTCTTTGCGGCAGAGCACTTGTATGGTTCGCTCCAACTCCATCTCCCTGCCGATAAGCGGGTTGTGGCCTGCCAGATGGTCGTTGAGGCAGGTCACGTAGTTACGCCACGGTTCTGTTTTCTCTTGTTCATCGGGAGATGGCGTACCGCCTGCTTCTTCTGCCAGCTCCGCTTCTTCGTAGTGGGTGATGAGCAGGCTGAGGAATTCGGGCAGGTCGCCGCCGACTGCTTCCTTCAGGAAATGGCATGCCCAGGAATCTTCCAGTTGCAGCAAGCCTTGTATCAGATGAGGAACATCCAGCTCTTCGGCGCTGGAATACTCTGTCACCGTATAGGCATGTTGCAGGAGTGAGCTGAGCTGGACGGAAAGTCCCAACTCGTATTCCACATTGTCGGGGACAGTGTCCACTTCTTCCGTCAGATAGTTTTCCAGCGAGATGCTGAGCTCCACATAATTGTAGAAGGTATCTTGCAGGGTGTGGATAAAGGGTTCCTGCTCTATAATGGCGCTCAGCAGATGTTCGGGCATGATGAACTCGTGCCGGTAAGACTCGGCCTTTCTTTGTGCGGAAGCGAATGCTTGGTTTACGAATATCGTATTTTTTATATCCATATTGTTTCTTTCTTCTTATTCTTCTTCCTCCGGGGTGACGGTGAGCCGGAGGGGGAAACCTTCATTGCGTGCCATGCGGGTGGCTTTCTGAACTTTGGAGTGGGCGATGTCGTATGAGTAGATGCCCACTACCGCGGAGTTGCTCTTGTGCACCTGCAGCATCAGTGTTTCCGCTTCTACCGATGATTTGTAAAAGACGGTGGTGAGTACTTTTACCACAAACTCCATGGTGGTGAAGTCATCATTGTAGATGGTGACTTTAAAGCGTCGGGGTTCCCGTAATTCTATGCGTTCTTTTTCTTTGAAAGAAGATTGCTGTTGTTCCATTTCTTTTTAAAAACTACTGTTAAGACATTGTTCTACCGTTGTGTGGGCAACGAAAACTCCTGCCAGTCATATTCGTCTCCGTACTCGTCGGCTATGGCTATGCGTATGGTGACGTTACCCGTCTTTATCCGTTCTCCGGCACTGATGTTGGCGGTGTATTTCACACCGTTGCGCGGAGTTATTTGCTCTATCATGACCGACGGCGATATGTAAATACGCTTCATGCCCGTGGTTTCCACCACCACCGGCATTACGTTGTAGGCTGTTTTGTTTCCTTCGTTCATGATTTCAAAAATCACTTTACAGTTTTCGCCCGAATTGATGACGTGGTTGCGGCTGTCGTCAATGAAACGTATATTCCGTATCCTCAAGTGGTCGATGGCCGATGCTTGCGGCTGTCTTCCGGATTGCGGGGGATAGGGCTGTGTCCTTTCTATCCGGTAGCTGTACTCCTCCTGCTTTTGGGGGGCTGTGGCTGCATTGGCAATGGCAGCTCCCGCAATGGTCCCGATGATGGTGCCTATGGCGGAACCCCGGTATCCTCCTCGCCAGCCTCCGTTACTGTCACCTATCAGCCCGCCGATGGCACCGCCTACATTGCTTCCGATGGCAGCTCCTGCAAGCACTGCGTTAGGGTCGCCTGCAGCCATCTGGCTTGTGCCGCATCCGCTGAGGATGATGGTTGCTGCCAGGATTCCTATAAAAGACTTTTTCATGTTCATAAGCCTATCATTATTATGTTGGACAGATTGTTTTATAAAAGGGCTATTCCCGATAAATCATCTTTTTGGTCATGCCTCCGTCAATGGTGATGTTTTCGCCATTGATGAAGTCGTTCTCGTCTTGACATAGGAATAGGCACATACGGGCAATATCTTCCGGTTTGCCAACCCGTCCGGAGGGATGTTGTGAATGGTCTTCTGCCCGTAATTGTTCATAATCGTGTGTCTGAATCCAGCCCGGAGAGATGGAGTTGACCGTGATGTGCCACTCTGCAAGCGATAAAGCCAACGCATGCGTCAATGAATAGATACCTCCTTTGGAAGCTGCATATCCTTCACTGCCCGGTTCACTCATCAGATAGCGGGTAGAACAGAGATTAATGATTCTTCCGTAGGTATTCGTGCTGTTTTGACTTTTGCGGTGTACTGCCAACGCATGTGAAGTAATGAACACCGGACGTAAATTCACAGACAATATTTTATCGAACGTCTCCACACTCGTTTCTGTGATGGGAGAGAATTCACTGATGCCGGCATTGTTTATAATGATGTCAATATCCCCCCATTCCTTGAAAATATTTTGCAGGCAAAGTTCCAATGCTTCTTTGCTGTTTAGGTCGACGGGATAGAATTGTGCTCCGGTGGCTTGGGCGGTTTGTTGTCCTTCCAGTTCATTCTTGTCACAAAAGGCTACTTGGTAATTAAGCTTGCAGAAGGCTTCTACAATGGCTTTGCCAATACCCCCGGCACCTCCGGTCACGAAAACTTTCTTTCCGCCTTTTTTGAGGGGAAGTGTCGGCTTATGTAGCGTTTGTGCCTTACCGGATTTTTTCGCTTTCTCCCAAGCTGCTTTGCGTGCCCGGTATTGCTCGTACTGATTTTCAAGATAATTATCGGCCATATATGTTTCCGGTTTTATTGTTTAACTGTCTTTTCTCCGAATAAGTTCACTATATTGATACAAGCCTTCATCTCTCTTCCTCCTTTTTTCCTTGAATTCTCTTTACTTGTTCCTCTATTTCCTCAATCGAAGGCAGTTGACTTTTAATATCTTCGGGAATCAGCTTAGACAGCTCATACTCTGATATGCCGATAGGCTGATTTGTTGATTCCAGTGCATATTGCGCCATTACTTGGTTTTTTGTCTTGCAGATAAGCAAGCCGATGGTGGGGTTATCGCCAGGTTTACATTTTAGATGGTTTACGGCACTGATATAAGTACCGAGTTGACCTATAAATTCAGGTTTGAACTTCTGCACTTTTAGCTCGATTACGCAATAACAACGCAGTTCCAAGTGGTAAAAAAGCAAGTCGGGATAGATTGTTTCATCGCCTACTTCCAAAGGCATTTGACGTCCTACGAATGCAAATCCTTTACCCAATTCAAGCAGAAAACGAGTGATATTCTGTGTCAAAACCTTTTCTAACTCTAATTCTTGAAAATCTTTGGTAATGGTCAGGAAATCGAAGTTATAGGGGTCTTTGAGTGTCTGTAGAGCTAGGTCACTTTGCGGTTTTGGTAGCAGACGACTGAAATTGTTTACCGCTTTGCCTTGCCGCTCATAGAGATTGGTATCAAGAAAGTTGAGCAAAACGGCACGACTCCAGCCGTTTTCTACAGTTTCATTCAGATAGAATAGAGCCTTATCCACTTCCTTGCATTGGGAGATGATATAGAGATGATGCCCCCAAGGGATGGAGAAAAATTTCTCTTCACCTAATTTGGAAACAACTTGTTGCCAAATTGTATATGGCTCATTATAAAATAGATACCACTGCTTTATACTGCGTATGTTTCTATATGAGAACCCTTTCATATCAGGAAATTCTGCCATCAGCTCATGACTCAACTCTTCGAGAAATCCGCTTCCCCAAGTCATTTCTTTCTGCCGTTCTATAATTTCTGCCCCCAGTTGCCAGTAAAGGTGAAGCAGTTCGCTGTTCACGCGTACAGCCGCTTTAATCTGTGCACTACGAATGTCTTGTTTTAGGTGGTTTACCCAATCCTTGAACGGTTGATTTATAGATAGTGCTGTTTTCATATTTTTATTTTCTTCATCGTCATATTCGATGTTTCTATTTCACAAAGTTAAGAAAAAGAATTTATTTCAACTGTAATCCTTTCCGTCTTTTCTACCTCTCCACTTTTACCACACAATATATCATCTCCCCCTCTCTTTCCTTTACCTCATCCCGTGTTGCTGCAATATCCTCCCGAACACGTTCACCCGTTTTGCAGAGAATAGGTATCGCACTATGTTACTGTATTTCCTCCTATATTTTCGCAGGCGATAATTATTCCCCTTGTAGGGCTTCAAAAGGGAATCCGTCTGTTTCCCTAAGGAGAACGGTTTGTTTCAATATGGAGAACAGTTTGTTTCATTAGTAGGAAACAGTTTGTTCCGTTAAAGAAAACAGTTTGTTTTATTGAGTGTGAACAGTTTGTTTCATAGTATGTGAACACTTTGTTTCTTACTGTTGTAACAAAGTGTTCACCGTTGTGAACTAAAGTGTTATCTATATTTTCAGTGATAAAATGACATGAAAAGGGGGCTGAAGATTACCTTTCTACCATTTGTATTCCTCGCTGTAAGAGTCGAAAGCCGGTTCTCCCGGAATGTTGTATTGGTGGAAAGTTCTGCGGATATAGTTCTGGTCTTCGGGGGAAAGGTAAGATTCTTCCCGGTAGAAGCGGTAGTATTTTCCGCGGCCGAAATGGGCTATCAACTGGCTTTTCAGGGGTTGGAGATTCTTGTAGGGAACTTCATCGAGCAAGTGGCTGATTCCCCACGCAACATGTATCTTTTGTGTCGATTGGAAATAGGCGCATTGACTGCTATCCTCTGGAATGCACAGTGGATTGATGATGCGGATGGACGGGTACTCGGGGGTATCGCGAAGGGCAGCTAAGCGATGCAGGCAGTTGTCGGCTTTCGGGCATTGGTTGTTGAAACAGCGTGAGTAGTTGGCAGGTGCTAAAGGTTTCTCGGAAGAATGTTTCATGTTTATATATACTTTGATGAAGCGACAAAGATAACACTAACTTTTTGATATAGCCTTCTGTTCTCTTGTTTGAAATGCCTCTTCATTGAAAAAACAGTAGCCGGAACCACTGAATCCAGTAATTCCGGCTATACCGTTCTTTCTTATAAGCAAGGATGGACTATTTCACCTGGATGATGTCATAATTCAAGTCACTCACCGCCTCTTGCAGGCTGTCGTTGACAAGGCGCAAGGTAGTGTCGTTCACTACTACGAAGTACACCGGAGTGTCGCCGTCGTCTGGAGTCAGTTTAATGACTGTTTTCTTCTTGTTATTGACGTCTTTCTGGATAACTTCTTTCTTTCCTTTGGAAGTAAAGCTTTTGTTCTTTCCGGGGCCTTCGGCATCCAAATAAGTTGTTACCAACGTATAACCGCTTTCTCCATCAGGACCTACGCTGTCCACGCTCAATACATACTGGATGCCCGGACCGTCGGCAGCAGGAAGAATTCCCTCGTATACGGCTACGGCAGACGAGTCATTGCCGGCAACAGCCATTACCCCTTCGTCCACGGCAACAGCATCATTGTTCTGGGTTCCTTTTGATTGGCAGGATACCAATGCAGCGGCAAAGGCTGCAATCATCATTACTTTTTTCATTGCTTTAATGGTTTAAATTAATTATAAAGACGCAATAGCGTTCGTTATTCATCTTCTTCTTTCTTGATGACAAGCAGTTTGTCCACTCGTCCGCGGTCCATATCCACTACTTCGAAGTCCAGGTTTTTGTAGCTGAACAAGTCTCCGGCTTTCGGCACCCGTCCTATCAAGAACATGGCAAGACCGCTCAAGGTGGTGAAGTCTTCTTCTTTCAGGTCATCATAGTTCATAATGCCCATCGCCTCCATAAAGTCATCCAGATTCATGGAAGCTTCCACCAGCATGGAACCGTCTTGACGAACAACGATTTCCTCTTCTTCCGTTTCATTCTCTTCGAGGATGTCTCCGAAGATACTTTCCGTCAAATCGTGCAGGGTGATGATACCTTCTGTATTTCCATACTCGTCTACAACAACTCCGAACTTGTTTTTGTTCTTCTTAAACAGCTCTAAAACTTTCTTTGCATACAAACTTTCCGGAATAAACAAAGCAGGGCGTGCAATACTACGTAAGTTGAAGGGTTGTTCGCCGCCCATCATCAAGATGATGTCCTTTACGGAAACCACACCGATAATCTCGTCCTTTCCCCGCTCCACCAGGAGATATTTGCTGAAGTGTTCTTCGTGGATGATACGCAGCACCTCTTCCGGTGTGTCTGTGGGATGGAGCACAACGATGTCGCGGCGATAGGTCATCAGGTCATTCGCTCTTTTGTCCGAGAAGCGGAACACGTCACGCAGCATTTCCGTTTCGTCTTTGTCGATGACGCCTTGTTCCGAGCTTTGGTGCAGAATCATCTTCAGTTCGTCTTGTGTCATTTGGCGTTCCTCGCCACTGTTCAGTCCGATGAGTTTGTTCATCAGTTTGGTGGAAGCGCTCAACAGGCATACAAACGGATAGGAAATCTTGGTCAGCACAATCATGAAGGGGCTGAGCATGGTGGCCCATCGTTCCGGGTTGTTCAAGGCGATGGACTTGGGCACCAGTTCGCCTATGATGAGCGACAGATAGGTGATGATGGCTACTACGGTAATCATGGCGAGAGTCTTGGCATAGGCGGCTACTCCCGGAATGAGGGCGAACAGCGGTTCTACGTCATCAGCGATGGTGGCACCACCATAGGCACCGGATACGATACCGATAAGAGTAATACCGATTTGGATGGTGGAGAGGAATTTTTCGGGTTCTTCCAGTTGTTTCAATACTCCTTTGGCTCTTTTGTTCCCTTTTCCGACAAGAGTTTCAAGGCGTGCTTTACTTGAGGAGACTAAAGCGATTTCATACATGGCAAAAATGCCGTTCAGAATAAGTAAAAGTAGAATGATAATAAACTCCATAGTGGATTTTGAATAGTTTGTGAGGCAAAGATAATGATTTTTCAGTATTTATTGTTAATATTGCCATCCGTTAGAAAAAATAAACAATAAATAGATGAAAAAAAGAATTATTGCCTTGGGGCTTTTGTGGTGTCTGTCTGCCGTAATGTTGCAGGCGGCACGTGTAGACACGGTGTTGGTGAGAAGTGCAGCCATGAATAAGGATGTAAAAGTTGTGTATGTATTGCCTGATAAGGCTATCGGCAAGCAGGCTTGTCCGGTGGTTTATCTGTTGCACGGTTATGGCGGCAATGCGCGGAGCTGGGTGCAACTGAAGCCGGAATTGCCGCAGATGGCAGATGAGAAAGGGATCATATTTGTATGTCCGGACGGCAAGAACAGTTGGTATTGGGACAGTCCGGAGAATCCTGCCTACCGTTATGAGACTTTTGTCACCTCGGAATTGGTGAAGTATACAGACGGGAACTATGCTACCATTCCCGATAGAAAGGCGCGTGCCATCAGTGGATTGAGTATGGGCGGCCACGGTGCTTTGTGGAGTGCTATCCGTCATAAGGATGTGTTCGGTGCGGCGGGCAGTATGAGTGGAGGAGTGGATATACGGCCGTTCCCCCAGAATTGGGAAATGAACAAGCAGTTGGGAGAGTTTGCTGCCAACAAGGCATCTTGGGATGCGCATACGGTGGTCAACCAGCTGGATAAGATTGTAAATGGAGACTTGGCGCTAATCATCGACTGCGGTGAGGCCGATTTCTTTCTTGAAGTGAACAAGGACTTGCACAACCGGCTGCTGGCAAGGAAGATAGACCATGACTTCATCACCCGTCCCGGTGGACATACCGGAACGTATTGGAACAACTCCATAGACTATCACGTCCTTTTCTTCGACAAGTTCTTTAAGAAGTAAGTAGTTTATTATTCGATGGTATAGTTCACGGTGCGTGTGTAGTCCTGCTTGTAGCCGTTCCTTATATGCCTGACGACTGCATGGCAGGAAGTGACGATACCCCGGTTATCTAACGTATAAGTATAGGTGGTGGTCTCTTCACTTTCTCCGTTGCTGTCCGGGATGAGTTGGGTAATCAGATAGTTTGCAGGTTCTCCCAATATCTTCCCGTATATGGCAACCGCATGCATGGAAAGCGGATACATGTCCGTAATGAATAGGCTTGGTATTTCGGAGATATTTGCAATTTCATTGCCTGATGGTGTGGTAGCCGTACTGTTGTGCTCAAAAGTGTCAACCTTTTGCTGTATGCGCAATGCCCGGAAGTTGCTGTAGTCTATTGTAATGAATGAGTATTCTTTTCCGTCGTCCAGCTTTTCTGTGATGTTTTCCAGATAGTATTTGTCTTCGGTGTTGATGAGGTAGGAGAAGGTGTAAGTACGGGTATTTCCTGCCATATCCTGACTGGTACAAGTGGTGGCATAACCTTTGTCATTCAGCGTGTAGGTTGATACTGTACCTGCTTCGTCGGTTATCACGGCTTGATGGTCCTTGTATTCGACAGTAGTGGTATTCTCTATCTCGAAGAGTTCGTCTCCTGCTGTAAAGCTCTGTTTGCCGGTGTAGCTGGTCAGCCTGCCTGCACTGTTGTAAAGGTAGGTGTGGGTGGCAGTAACCGGTTGCGCATCGCTCTCTATCACTTCTTTGAGTTCGATTTTGGAGAAAGGAGTGGTGGGGTAGGTTGACGGCTCCGGTTCTGGCGTATCATTGCCATTGTTATCATCGCTGCAAGCTGCCAGTCCGCCGAGCAACAGCAGGCTGAACATGATTCCCGAAAATCGGGTGATGATTGTAACTCTTCTGTTTAGTTTCATCCTATTGGTCTTTTTATTTGATGCGTACGGCATGGCTTGCCCGACGTTCAATGGAGTTTGCGAGAGTGGTCACTCTTAAAGAACGGGTATCTTCTTGTGCGGGCGGTTGTATGCTTCCGTCGATGGCGCCGAGTGCAGTGCTCAATAAGGCTTCGTTGGTATCTCCAAAGGGCAGGAAACGTGACATGTCGCTCATCTCATTCACTACATATCCCGAGTAGGCCGGTTGGAATCCGGATTCATAATCAGATTTCCCTTCCGAATTGTATATCTTGCAGACGATGGGATTCATCGTTATCATCAGTTCGGGGCTGGAGAAATTCCTGGAACCTACATTCTTGCCTACGGTAGTACCGCCGATGATGACAACATCCATATACGGGGCGAGGCAGTTAATCACCATTTCGGAGGCGGAGGCAGTCTGGCTGCTGGTAAGTACGTAGAGAGTATTCAGGTTTAGGTTTGCTCCGTTTCCGATGAGTCCGGAGTTCAGGGTGAACGGTACTATCTGCGGATTGAAGCGGTTGTTGAATTCCAGGTACCCCAACTCTTGTCCCAAGGCGGAGGAAGGTGCAAGCATGGTACACAGCAATTCTGCGCAACTCAGTAATCCACCGTTGTTGTAGCGCAAGTCAAGGATGAATTCGTTGACTTGCTGTGATGCGAAATATTGGAATGCGCTGCGCAGGTCGTTGTCATATTCATTACTGTTGTCCGTGGGGCCGGAACTGAAGTGGTTGTAGACCAGATAACCTATTTTCTTGCTGCCTGATGTATATACATTCTTATAGTGCACCGGGTTGTCGTTGACGGGACGCGCCGATGCTATCTGTCTGGGTTTGTCGTAAGCAACGATGGCATTTTTCTCCACGTCGTAATAACCTACTGTAAGTTCCATGGCACTACTTCCATACAGTTTCTTATAATTCTGTTCAGTAATAAAGTTCCCGTCCATCTTCATAATCCAGTCACCCCGTTTCAGCCCGATTTCCGAGGCCGGGCTTCCGTCGGCAACGTAAAGAATCTGTGCAACAATGGCATTCTCTTCTCCTTCTACTTCTATCTGGTTGGTAGTGAACTGGAATCCGTAGCTGTAATCCGTATAGGGGATGCTGCGGGTAGTGGTGACGCTGACCAGACTGTCGATGGTGGAGAATTTGTCTTCTTCGGATTTGAGCGAGGCAAAGAAAGTGAAAGGGGCTTGAAAATAGTTCAGGTCGTTGGTATGGGGGATAGCGTCTACCCAATAGTACCACACACGCATGGTATCGTCAATCCAGCGGTCTGTCTGGGTCTGTCCGGCATACTCTTTCCAGCGGTCCACCCCGCAGGAAGTCAGATAAATGGGAAGAATCAGGGTTCCCAATATGAGTATCAGTATATTTCTTGCTTTCATGGGGGCAAAGATAGTGCAAATTGAGTGCAGAACTTTCATGCTTGCATGAAAAAGTTTTGCCGAAATGCAGTCTATCTTATCTAAAGATAGAAAATTGCTTGCTTATCTACCACAATTGTGGTATAAAATTCCCTAATCTGTGTCATTGTCTGCCCCGGCTTATCGCTCTATCTTTGCAACATCCGAATGAGAAACGGTTTATTCACCTAAAATACAAACGACAATGGAAACAAAGAAATTGCACTTTGAGACTCTACAACTTCACGTTGGACAAGAACAACCCGACCCGGCAACTGATGCCCGCGCCGTACCTATCTATCAGACAACTTCGTATGTATTTCGTAATTCGGCCCATGCGGCAGCCCGCTTTGGCTTGCAGGACCCGGGGAATATTTACGGGCGGTTGACGAATTCCACCCAGGATGTGTTCGAGAAACGTGTGGCGGCTCTGGAAGGCGGTGTTGCCGGATTGGCCGTAGCCTCGGGTGCGGCAGCCATCACTTATGCCTTTGAGAATATCACCCGTGCAGGCGACCATATCGTGGCAGCTAAGACCATCTACGGCGGAACGTATAATCTGCTGGCCCACACATTGCCTGCCTACGGGGTTACCACTACTTTTGTGGACCCGGGCAATCTGGACAATTTCGAGAAAGCGATTCAGGAGAATACCAAGGCAGTATTCATTGAAACGCTGGGAAATCCGAATTGCAACATCATTGACATTGATGCCGTTGCTGAAATAGCACACCGTCACCGGATTCCTCTGATTATAGATAACACCTTCGGTACTCCTTACTTGATTCGTCCCATAGAGCATGGGGCAGATATTGTAGTCCATTCGGCAACGAAGTTCATCGGAGGGCATGGTACGTCCTTGGGTGGTGTTATTGTAGATAGCGGCAAGTTCGACTGGGTGGCCTCGGGGAAGTTTCCCCAACTGACGGAACCGGACCCGAGTTATCATGGAGTACGTTTCGTCGACGCTGCCGGTCCTGCTGCCTATGCCATCCGTATCCGTGCCGTATTGTTGCGTGATACCGGTGCCACAATCAGTCCTTTCAATGCTTTCATTCTGTTGCAAGGATTGGAGACGTTGTCGCTTCGCGTGGAACGTCATGTGGAGAATGCCTTGAAAGTGGTTGAATTCTTGAAGAAGCATCCCAAAGTGGTTGCCGTGAACCACCCGTCCCTGCCCGAGCATCCTGACCACGCGCTTTACGGGAAATACTTTCCGAATGGAGGCGGTTCTATCTTTACGTTTGAGGTGCGGGGCGGTGTGAAGGAAGCGCAGACGTTTATTGACAGTTTACAGATATTCTCGTTGCTTGCCAATGTGGCTGATGTGAAATCCCTGGTTATCCATCCTGCCACCACTACCCATTCCCAATTGAGTGCACGGGAATTGGAAGAACAAGGCATCAAACCGGGCACGGTCCGCCTCTCCATCGGGACAGAACATATCGATGATTTGCTGGACGACTTGTCCCAGGCATTTGACAGAATTTAAAAGAATAACAGTATACGATAGAATGAATATTGCTGTATTATTGTCGGGAGGTGTAGACAGCTCCGTGGTGGTACATCTCCTTTGCGAACAAGGTTACCGTCCTTCTCTATTTTATATCAAAATAGGGAGGGACGATGCCGATTATATGGACTGCTCTGCGGAAGAGGATATGGAGATGGCTTCTGCCATTGCCCGGCGTTATGGATTATCGTTGGAAGTAGTGGACCTGCACCGGGAGTATTGGGACCAGGTGGCGGCTTATGCCATTGATAAAATAAGACGTGGCTTGACTCCCAATCCGGATGTGATGTGCAACAAGCTGATAAAGTTCGGGTGCTTTGAGCAACGTGTGGGGAAGGATTTCGATGTCACGGCAACCGGGCACTACGCCACTACGGTGTTGAGGGATGGAAAGACATGGCTCGGTACCGCTGCCGATTCCGTGAAAGACCAGACCGACTTTCTGGCACAGATAGATTATCTGCAAGTTTCCAAACTGATGTTTCCATTGGGCAGACTGATGAAGAATGAGGTTCGTGACATAGCCCTGCGTGCCGGATTGCCCAGCGCCAGACGTCGTGACAGTCAGGGCATCTGCTTTCTGGGAAAGATTGATTATAATGATTTTGTGCGCCGTTTCCTTGGCGAAAGGGAAGGGGATATTGTGGAGTTGGAAACGGGTAGAAAGTTGGGCAAGCATCGGGGCTATTGGTTTCATACCATCGGCCAGCGTAAAGGATTGGGGTTGGGTGGAGGACCGTGGTTTGTTGTCCGCAAGGATGTGGAGGAGAATGTGATTTACGTGTCCCGCGGATGTGATACGGCATTGCAATACGGCTATGAATTCCGTATGTACGATTTTCATTTCATTACGGATAATCCCTGGAAGGGAGCGCAGGAAGAGGTGGAGGTGACTTTCAAGATACGCCATACGCCGGAGTTTGTCAAAGGCAGGTTGCAAAAGGAGGCGGAGGGTTACCGCATTGTTTCGGAAGAAAAGCTGCAAGGCATTGCTCCGGGCCAGTTCGGAGTGGTGTATGATGCTGATGCCCGGCTGTGTGTCGGGAGCGGGGAGATTTATATATAATATTCCACCAAGTCTACGATGCCTGCCTTCATGGCATATTTGGTGGCTTCGTGCGCATTGTTTACACCCAGTTTCCGGAAGATATTCTTCCGGTGGCTGTTTACCGTATGGAAGCTGAGGTTTCGTTCGGCAGCTATTTCTTTGGTTGTTTTCCCCAGGGCTATCTCTTTTAGGATGCTCCGTTCGGCAGTAGTCAGTAAATCATCTTTGATGGTAGGATGAGTGGGGGAGGAGGAACCGTTGCCTGCGAGCAGCAGGTTACTGACGTGATTACAGATGAATCGCTCCTTGCGTGAGGCGCATTGTAGTGCGGTCAGTATCTCTTCTTTGGAATTATCCTTCAGCGCTACGCCGAATGCCATGCTGCTGAACAATACCTGGCGCAGGAACGGTAGGCTCAATTCGTCGGAAAAGAGTAGCCAATCGGCTTCCTTGAAGCGTTCGTGAAGTACCATTAGCTCTTCAGCTCCCGAAAAATCAAAAAGGGTATAGTCCAGAATGACAACGGCGGTGGGATGCAGGCGTAGTTGCTGTATCAGTTCTGCCTTGTTGTCGGCTTCCAGCAGCAGGGAGGTGTCTTTCTGTCTGCCCAATAGGAACATCATGCCTGCTTTGGTGATATCTTGATTGTCTGCAATGATAAATTCTCTCATGACATTGGTATATAAAAAACTCCGCTACAAATGTACACTTTTTAGTGTGATTTGTGGCGGAGTGGGAATATATATATTTATATAAGGGTTTTACCAGGAACGTCCCTTGAATATGTTGGATTGTTCCAGCGGAACCAGGTTCCCGCTCAAAGTCATGGTGTTGGAGTTGAAGTTCGGGCTGATGGTTACGGTTGCGTTGTTCCCGCCATCGGTCAGCGTAAGGAATATCTGGGCGGAAATGCCGATACCCTGGATGCTGAAGTTACAATTCACGTTGCCCCGTTTGTCGGTAGTCATTTGGATGTCCGATACGGTTCCGTCTACTGTTACACCGCCAATGCCGTTAGGACCTGGGTATACGGTGTTGAAGGCTACCTGCACGGTGCCACGTCCTTGGTTGACCAATACGAAGTTGGTGTTGGAGTTTACAAATGCGGTCTGTCCGTTGCGGAACATCACTTGGTCTGCCTCCATTACGAACTGGTGAGCTTTCAAGGCCGCCATTGCGTCATCGTACGAAATGGCATCCTGTGCTTGTTCTTCAGCTTTCAGGCGTGCACGTTCTGCGTCTCTTTGGGCTTTACGGTCTGCGCGCTTTTCAGCTCTACTCTCTTGTGCATACATGGTCGTTGTTGCCATGCTTACCAATACTACTGCTGCTAATGCAATAAACTTTTTCATAATCGAATCTTTTTTTGTTTAGGTTTAAATAAATTGTTCGTTATAAGTTTATTGCAAGAACAATGCCTATCCAGGATTGTTCACCGGTTTTTTAATTATTTTATATCCGATAGCAGCAATAAAGATACTCATTACCGGACTGATAAGGTTGAAGAAGCAATAGGGAAGGTAGGTCAGTGTGGGTACACTCAAAATGGTGGCTTGCGTCATGCCGCAGGTATTCCATGGGATAAGCGGGGAGGTGACGGTAACGGCATCTTCCGTGGTACGGCTAAGTAGCCGGCTTTCGTAGCCTTTCTTTGCGTAAACGTTGCTGAACATGTTTCCGGTGAGGATAATGCTGATGTACTGGTCTGCCGTGGCAAGGTTCAGGAACAATCCGGAACATACGGTGGATGCTACCATGCTGGCTGTATTCTTCATGAAGCGGACGAATAGGGAAGTGATGCTTCCTAGCATGCCGCTTGCCGTCATGGCTCCACCGAAACACATGGCGCAGATGATGAGCCAGATGGTATTCATCATTCCTGCCATACCTCGTGTGGCAATCAGTTCTGTCAACATGTCACTGTCAGTTTGTAGACTGGTACTGCCATAGAATGTCATCATTATCCCTTTGAACATATTCCCACCTTCCGCTATCTCATTCAGTAGTCCCGGTTGGAAGATGAAGGCGAATATCCCTGCCAGCAGAGTGGAGAGAAAGAGTGTGATGACGGAAGGCACTCTCCGGGCAATCAGTATTCCCGTAATCACGGGAACAGCCAGTAACCAGGGAGTAATGTTGAATTTGGCGTCCAATGCTGCCGTAAATTCCGCGATCTGTTGTGTATTGTTCGTTTCGTGTGTGAGTCCCATTACTGTAAAGATGACAAGGGTGATGAGGAGAGAGGGGACGGTGGTGATCATCATATAGCGGATATGGCTGAATAACGGTGTTTCCGTTACGGATGAGGCAAGGACTGTGGTATCCGATAACGGTGAAATTTTGTCTCCGAAATAGGCTCCCGAAATGATGGCACCGGCTATCCATCCCTCTTCAAAACCTTGTGCCTTACCTATGCCCAAAAGGGCGATACCGATGGTGGCGATAGTGGTCCATGAACTTCCCGTCATTACTGATACCAATGCACAAATAATGCAGGTAGAAGCAAGGAAAAAATTCGGATGGATAATCTGCATACCATAATATATAAGGGTAGGTACCACCCCACTTATCATCCATGTGCCGCTCAAAGCACCGATAATCAATAGAATAATGATAGCTGTGGCAACACCTGAAATGTTGTTGGTGATGGCAAGTTCATAATCTTTCCAAGGGATGCGGTAGAAAGCCATGCCGATAAAGACACACATACCAGTGGTGGCAAGCAGGGAAATCTGGCTTCCTCCACTCAAGGCGTCACTTCCGAAAGTATGGATGGTGGCGAACAGCATTCCTACGAGAAAAGCGATGGGAAATAGAGAAACGAGTGGAGAGGGTATTTTCTTTGCTGAATTCATAGGGTTGTTTTTGACTATGCCTGGTTGACGAATCTATTATCAATCTGTCGTTTATAGTTTGATGCGACAAAGGTATAACAATTCTGTTCAATATCTTCCTTATCCTTTGCATGATAAAAATTATCAAATCTTTGCGTTTGCTTGGAAAAATGATAGTATCCTTGTTATTTCTTGCTGTAAAGGGTGATGGACAACGATATTATTGTTAAAATAACGCCGGTGCCGACCACGCCACTCCATCCCCAAGTCTGCCAACTGCTTCCTGCAAGGAAGGTACCCAAAGAGCCGCCGATGAAGTAAGTGGTCATGAAAATCGTATTTACCCGATTGGAGGCAGACGGGTAGATGTCGAAAATACTGGTCTGGTTGCTGAGTTGGATACATTGCATGCCTATGTCTATAAGAATGACACCGGTAATGATACCTGCATAGTTGTTTCCGCAGAAAAAGAGCGAGGCCCATGCAAGCAGAATCATTCCGCAACCGATAAAGTTGAAATTGCGTATGCCTACCTTTTTTACATATTTTCCTACAAAAGATGCGGTTAAGGCTCCGGCAATGCCGCAGAGCCCTAGTATGCCGATGACATCGCTGGATGCATGGAACGGGGCTTCTCCCATTTTGAATGCAAGGCAGGACCACATGGCAAGGAATGAGCCAAAGGCCAGTCCTGCACGTATCGAGTAGATTCGTAGAGAGGGGTATTCTCTTACTAATGAGAAAAGAGACTTCATCAGCCCGGAATATTTGCCTTGGAAAGTCGGTTGTATGTCCGGTAGTACCTTTAATACAACGATAGCGCATAGTAACATCATTCCAGCGGCGATGAAGTACATTTCACGCCAGCCAAGCACTTCACCCACAAATCCGCTGACAACACGTGATGCAAGTATTCCAGTCAGTAATCCTGAGATGACGACACCTACATTCCGTCCCTTGTTTTCGGGGCGTGAGAATTGCGAGGCAATCGGTACAAATATTTGGGGTATCATGGAGCAGATGCCGGTAATGAGTGATGCTGCCCAGATGATGTAGATGTTCGGTGCCATGGCAATGGCTAGAAGGGAAAATATGAGTAGGAAGAAATTCGTTAGGATGATATTCTTGCGTCGATAGAGGTCTCCTAATGGGACGATGAACAATAATCCCAGCGCATATCCGATTTGTGTAATCATGGCAATGAGGTTCGTTTTGAATTCAGAAACTTCCAATTCATGCCGCATGATATTAAGCAGGGGTTGATTGTAATACAAGTTGGCTACGGACACGCCAGCTACGATAGCAAGTGTCCAGAGTATATGTGCCGGTAATCCTCCGTTTTCTTTCAGTTCTTGTTTCATGCTGCAAAGATAATGTCTTTCTGTTTCATGCGCAAGATATGTGAGTATGATAAGAATATGTGTGAAGTGGTATCATCTTTTTAGCCTTTCCGTTTGTTATACTATTATTTTGTTTGAGAATAATTGATTGGAGCTATCTTGGATAAGCGGAATGTTGTATTGATATTTAAAGATACGTTGGGCATGGGAAATGAATGGTTTAGAGAGTTGCTGGGTATGAAATGCAGGTGGACGGAATGCAGGCTCTGCTAGCAAACGAGGGTTGGTAAGGTGAATTCGATGATTCAAGGAACCTGCCGTTCCCCCATTAGACCGCCTCCTGATGACATACTTGGGATTATCCTGCTATTGACTGAAAACTCGGGTATATATTAGTACGAATCATTATTACTTAAACTTATAATAGTATGAAACATTTATCGATAATAATAATAGTAGTGTCATTATGCGTTTTCCTGCTATCCATCGGCGTATATCATAAGGTTCCCTGGTCTGTTCTGCCAATAGTGGCTAGTGGAATCTGTATATTATGTTGGCTTTTGTTCCATTTACTCTGTATCAGTGAAGAAAGAGATTTACTGAAAGAGGGAAATCAGTATTTCATTGATACCTTTCAAAACATACGTAATCCCATTTCTTTGATTAAGACACCGTTAGGGGCAGTTTACGAAGGAGACTGTCCGGAAGACATAAAGAAGGAACTGGCTGTTGCACTTCATCATATAGGCGGGCTGGAGCAGCACTTGATAGCGTTGATGGAGTTGAAACGACTATTTGGCAATTCTGGTAGCCTGGTAGTTGCAGAACATGAAATCGGCGCATTTATGAGGAAGAAAGTGTCTTTTTTACAGTCTCATGTGGCCGGGTTGCAGATGAAGCTGGATTTGGTTCCGGATTTTGACTATGCAAGCGCTTGGTTTGATCCGGGAAAGATATCTCCGGTTATCGACCGGTTTGTATTGAGTGCCATCGAGTGTTCTCTGCCGGAAACGCATCTCTCGATGCAGGTTTCGTTGAAGGGAGATTACTGGGCAATCAGGATTAAGGATACAGGCAACAAGCGATTTCTGAAATGTTGCAGATGGTACTCGTCGCGGCTTCCTATTCTGCGACCTCTGCATGGCAAGCAGTATGGCATGGGCGGTGTGTTTTTTGACAAGTTGATGAATATATGTGACGGGAAAATACTGACTTTGGAAAAGGAGGCTCTGCTTCGATTTCCCATAAGATGTTCGTGTGCGGTTTCGGGGGTGTATACATCCTTAAATATTCCGGACACTTTTCAGGTGAATGAATCGGAAATGGCTTTCCATGGTTTCTCGAAGAAAAAAAATATGGATAGACCTTTAGTGATACTTGCTGATAATGACAAGGGATTCAAGGATTATCTTGAGAAACGTTTATCGGAATGTTTTGTAGTGAGGAACTTTGATGACGGTCAGGAAGCATTGGAGGTAATATGTGAAGAGTATCCGGATTTGGTGATTTGTGATATCATGTTGAAAGGTATGAGCGGTGAGGAACTTTCTTCTAAACTGAAGACGTCGAGGGACACCTCCTTTATTCCGGTGATATTGATGGGGTCGCACATTGATGTGAAACGGCGGGAAAAGCGTTGTTCTTCTCAGGCTGATCTCTTTGTATGTAAGCCCTTTAATCTGGAGGACCTTAAAGTGGAAATATCCATATTGATAAATAATAGCCGTTTTCTTCGGAAGACATTTCTTCAGAAAGTTTTTGGAGAAGATTTTTTAACGAAACCTATGGAGCGGGCTCAGCAGGATGCCAATCTGGCATTTTTGAATGAAGTGAAGCTTTACATTATGGAGAATATGGATAAAGAGGATTTAACAGTAGATGATATTGCCTCCAGGATGTGCATGAGCCGGACAACCTTTTATAATAAGTGGAAGTTGTTGACGGGAGAAGCACCCAAATATTTGATTTCGAGAATCAGGATGGAGAAGGCACGGGAACTTTTGGAAAGCGGAAAATTTTCTGTGACTATGGTTGCTGAAATGGTGGGTATGCGAAATCTGAAAAACTTCAGAGGCAGGTATAAGGAGTATTTTGGAAAAACACCGAAGGAGTTTATGAAAAAAGTATGATATTTATCTGAAGAAAACTTTCATAGAAAGGCTGTCACATATTAGATAATGGACAGCCTTTGTTTTGAAATGGGAGATAGGAGAACTGAACATCCTAAGCTAGCTATAAAGAAAAATCTCTCATCGTTTTCGCTTTGGGGATAACTGGGTATATATGATTAGATTTATTTGCCGATGCAACATATTCACATCACTGATTATCAGTGACCATTCATCTTAATCGGTACAACCTCACTTCTGACAAGTTCACAGGAAATGGGGACAAATGCAAGCCGTTGTCTTTCATCGTTTTGCATATATGCCTTGTACCGCCTTTCTCCAGCCCATTTGCAAAATGTCCGCCATCAGTTTCAAAGCACTGACTGATAGGATATTTCCGCATGGATGTTACAGAACGCTTGTGCAGACAAAGGTAGCGTTTTTCTTTGGATTTCGGTGATTTGCGAGTAAAATTTTGTTGGTTCGCTCCGAAAAATGTGTGCTTCTTAGTGATATTCGTTCCGAAAAATGTAACAAGTCTTGCGTATTCGATTGGAAAAATGTATTTTTGCATTGAACTAATCGTGGGAAACTATGCTTAAAAGAAAGATAGAAACATATTTGGTGAAATGGAAGGAGGCTAAGGACAGGAAGCCTCTTGTGATAAAGGGTATCCGTCAATGTGGAAAGACATATATCGTGCAGAAGTTCGCAAAGGAGCATTACGAGAATGTGGTCTACATGAACTTCATCCTTGAACCTGACAAGAAATCGGCATTCACGGGCAACATAGATGTTGATACCATCATACTCAACCTCTCGGCTTTGATTCCCGGCAGTCGTTTTGTCAATGGGAAGACTTGCATTATCCTTGATGAGATACAGGAATGTAAGGAGGCGAGGACAGCCTTGAAGTCATTCCATATAGATGGTCGCTTCGATGTTATTGCCACAGGCTCGCTTTTAGGCGTGAAAGGCTACGGCAAAAGCAAGAAGAAAAACGAGGAGGGGCAAGATTCCGTACCCGTGGGATATGAAACGGCCATAGATATGTACCCCTTGGACTTCGAGGAATTTCTTTGGGCAAACGGCATCAATGATGCGGTGATTGATTCTGTCAGAACATGCTTCGAGAAAGAAACGCCTGTTCCCGATGGTATCCATAAGGCAATGATGGAGCTGCTGTATAGATACGTTATCGTCGGAGGTTTGCCCGAAGTGGTGAATTGCTTCCTTGAAACAAAGAACATTGAGCTTATATATAAGGTGCAGCGTAACCTTATTGCCGAATACGAGGAGGATATGGTGAAATATGCGGACGATTCCGACAAGCCTCATATCCGCGAATGTTTTGAGTCCATCCCGACACAATTAGCCAAGGAGAACAAAAAGTTCCAGTATTCCGTAGTCAAGAAAGGTGGACGGGCTTCGCAATACATGGGAAGCATCCAATGGTTGGAGGATGCCGGGATAGTCCAACGGTGCTATAACACATCCATAACAGAATTGCCTTTGGATGGTAATGCTATCAAGGATTGTTTCAAAGTCTATGCTACGGACATCGGTATCCTTATGGCTATGCTCGATTATGGTACGCAAATAGACATATTAAAAGGCAACCTTTTGGGCTATAAGGGAGCCTTTTTTGAAAACCTCATGGCAGACTTCCTCTGCAAATCAGGGCAGAAGTTGTACTACTTCCACAAGGAGAGCGGTCTTGAACTTGACTTCTTGGTAAGGTTCAAAGGTGAGTGTGTTGTTCTTGAGGTGAAAGCGAAAGCAGGTAAAGCAAAAAGCATGACCACCGTTCTTAAAAACAAGGATGTGTACCACGTGAACAACGCCATCAAGTTGGGGCAATACAATGTAGGGCGTGAGGGAGACGTATTTACTATCCCGCTCTACATGGGATTCCTTATACAAGACAAACTTACGGATGCGATTATTCCGGAGGTGGATTTGAGTGCATTGGTTGATTGATGATATGAGAAAACATTGAATTTTGAATCTATGGATGTTCTGGCGCATTTTAATAGTATAGAGGAACTGACCAAAACACTTTCACGTGAGCAAGGATTGCTGAGTGAAATGTTTGAGAAACGAAAACTGATGAAGTTTCCACTTGGGCTTGCTATTGAACTTGTGGGTGGAAATGAAACTCGGTTGAGAAAATTGGTAGATTATGGCGTGTTGGTGGAATCCGGCAATGCCGTTGAAATTGAGAGTGACTACCTGAACTTCTTTGAAGAAGTACTGAACGTCAACGAGGAGATTAGCGTGCTGAGTGTGCAGGAATGTATCAACACGTTGAAGGAACATATCGGGTATTTCCTGCAGGAGATGAATGCCAATCGCAAAGCCGGGTATCAGGACAATGTGCGTCAGTTGCTGAAAAAGACCGGATTCAGAACACTGAAGAATGTGGTAGACCTGAAACGCAACATGGACAACACCTATAAGCAAGAACCCAACTATATCATCAAAAAACAGAAATTGCAGAATTTGGACGAGAAGAGTAATAGTATTCGCTCCATGATACGTGAATGTGAGAAGCTGATGGATAATGAGCATGCCTTTTTTATCATGGCCAACGATCCGCACATGGCAAAGACCTGCAGTGATGTGAAGCATGATTTTGTGGAAGCTTATCATGCCTTAATGGAAATCAACAGACAAATTATCTTCTACCTCAATCAGATTGACCAACAAAACCGACTTTATAAAAAGATACGCAAGTTGAAATACCTGCAAGATCAGCTACTCATTAAGACTGACACAAACCTCATACAGGTACTGGAAGAAAGAAATCCCCTTTGGATGGAATCGCGTCAATACAACAAGATACGTCTTTCTTTGGAAATGCTGAGTGGAAGCGAACAGGTGGCAAAGCTACTAAGACGGATTGCTGAACGTAACGGAATACAAAAGACGGCGAGAACAGAAGCGGAGCCCTTGACAGATGAGGATTTGGGAGAACATATCCAGCTGTTGAAGGAGGTGGATGCTTCAGAAGTCTGGAATGCGTTTGTTGCTTCAAGCTATAATCTGTTTGACTTCCTTCTAAAGTACGACTATAAAGTGAAACGCACGATAGAGGATTACGCAACCCTCTTCTGTCAATTGGTTATTCTGCATTCCGATGAATGCCGGATGACCGGAGAATATGCAACTTATCAAGACATTGAATATCCTATAATTTATGCGAAATAATACCCAAAGAATATACGAGCGACTAAGCCGGGGAGAATTCCTTTCGGTAGACAGCAGTGATACCTCCAATCGTCATTTGTATGAGGATATAGAGGAGAATGTGGAGGATTATACAGAATACTTCAAGGAAATCGGCCTGCAATTGGAGGCTGGCAACGGTTACTTTTATTTTTCACGAATAGGCGAAAGCAAGCAGGCTGTGGAACAGAAGTTGGATAGTTTCTCAAAATGGCTCGACTACCTAGATTTCCTAAAATGCTACAACCAGTCGTTTACTGCCGGATACCAGTTTCGTAAAAGTCATCTGACCGAGCAGATGAGTTTAGATATTGAATTGAATGAAAAAGCACATCATTTGTTCAAGAAATATGGAGCGGGGTCTAATATTGAGATTGTAAATAAATTGCTCCAGGAGATGCAGAATATGGGCTTCGCAGAGTGTGTGAGCGAGCAAGATGAGACCTTTAAGGTTACTTCGGCGTTTCGATATGTCGAAGAATTGGTAGAAATGATTCAAATGGCGAACGAAGATGAAATACCTGAATAAGATTATATTTATCAACAGTGCCAATATCCCATACGCTGAAATTTCCGTAGATGGCAATGTGCATTTTACCGGGACACAAGGCGTGGGGAAAAGCACCGTATTGAGAGCACTGCTCTTTTTCTACAATGCCGACAAACAACGTTTGGGGATTCAGGCCGGGCAGAAGTCTTTTGATGAATTCTATTTCCGCCAATCCAATTCCTATATACTATATGAGGTGATGCACGAGAATGGAGCCTATACAATACTTGTCAGCAGATACCAAGGACGCGCCTCATGGCGCTTCATTGATGCCCCCTATCAACGAGAATGGCTTATCACAGACGACAAGCAGGTGGTGAGCGATTGGGTGAAGATTCGTGAGCGCATAGACAAAAATGTGGCAGTTTCTGCAAGGATAGAATCAGGCACGATGTTCAAGGATATCATCTTTGGCAACACGCATGACCATAAATACACACGCTACGCATTAGTTCAAAGCCATAATTATCAGAATATCCCGCGAAGCATTCAAAATGTGTTTCTGAACACCAAACTGGATGCAGACTTTGTAAAGAATACGATTATACAATCCATGGCAGATGAAGATTTACCAATTGCTTTGCAAACCTACCGACGACTTGTTACAGACTTTGAACGAGAGTATGACGAGATTGACTGTTGGTTCCGTCAAACTCGCGACGGTAATTATCCGGTGCGGCAACAGGCACTGAAGATTGCAGAACAAGGCCGTAAGATTGTGGCACTGGACCAACAGTTGCTGGATGTATGGCGTAAGTTGAATCATGCAGTGGCTTATAACGAACAACACATACCGCTTTGGGAAGTTGAAGTGGCAGAGGTTAAAGCTGAGATTGAGAAAGAACGCGGCCGGGAGAAAGAACTTACGGCAGAATACGACAAAGGAAAAGATTCGCTCAATCAAGAACTGGGAGCCAAGAAGAGCAAACTGAAGGATATTGCCCAAGCAAGAAAAGATTTTGATGCAATCGGTATAAATGATAAGCTCTCCCTTGCCGGTCGCGAGGTGTCTATCAGGCAAGAAACGGCTGACAAGCAAACTCTGTTGAATGATTTATTGAAAACCCATGCTTCGATAGAAGAAAAATACAACATCGCAAGGGGTAAATTGGAGAATGCACGTCTGGCATTTGAAAACGCACAGAAAAAGGATTACTATGAGATGCAAGCCGGACTGCAACAAGAACGTAAAATATTAGAGGATGAACGTACCAAGAACAAAAATCTAGTTATAGATGCCTTCAATGACCGGCGACACGAATCTGACGAACGTTTGCAAATGCTACTGGAGGAGCAACATAAGGCCGACAGCGCTCTAAAGGAACTTCGTCAATGGCATCCTATGGCTGATGAAATAAAGCAGGTGGACGAACATCTTCTACAGTTGAGCTTGAAAGAGAAGGAGAATGCTGCACAGCAGAAATCTGTAAAAAGTCAGATAGGTCAAATCACAGCCGAATATGAAATGAAGGAGGCGGAAATAAAGCAAACATCTCAACGTGAGCAGGAACGTCTTGAGGTTGACCGTACTCGATTCCGTGGTCAAATAGAGAAAATAGAAGATCTGCTTGCTCATTTAGACGGTTCTCTTTACCATTGGCTTTGCGAGAACACGGAAGACTGGGAAAACACGATTGGCAAAGTGATTGACGAAGAACGTATTTTGTATGCACAAGGACTTGAACCCCAACTGGACAGGGAGTCCGGCAACATGTATGGTGTGAAGGTGAATTTGGACAATATCACTTCCGTACATCGCACACCAGACGATTATAGACAGGAAAAGAAAAACTTGGAGGAACAAGTGCAACAGATTAACCGTCGACTCGTACAAATACCAATTACCCTGCAAGAAGAAATGTCGAAACTTGCGAAGAAATACACGTCATTGCTTAACCCTCTTCGTCAAGAGGCGACATTGTTGAGGGTGGAAGAAGAACAAATACCTGCCAAACGGCAGAATCTGCAAAACCAACGGCATAAGCTGGAGATGGAAGAGTTGGAGAAAATTGCTCAAGAAAAAGAGATTCGCGGACGTTCCTTCAATGAAGCGTTGCTGAAAGTGCAAGCGGAAAAAGATGCCCGTGACAAGAACGAAGCCAAAAACAGGAAAGACCTGAAAGAACTTGACGCATCATTCAACAAAGCTTCAAAGGAACTTGACGAAAAACTGCGTATTTTCAAGAAATCACAAAGGGAAGAAGCAGCAATACGTAACCAAGAGTTTGCGGCACAAAAGAAGCAACTCGATGAACAGCAAAATGCTGAACTGTCCGGCAAAGGCGTTGACATGAACCTGCTCCAACAATATCGTAAAGATTTAGAGGAACAGAATAAGCTCTTGGCAGAGATTGAAGCTAATCGCCAAATTGTTATCAGATATCGCGTTGCCGAACAAAATCTGTTTGCCAAGGAGCCGGAAATCAAGAAAGCCATTAAGGATATTGAGCAGCAACTCGCAATGGTGCGTCAGCGTTATGAAGACAAACGGATGCGCATCGAAAAGAAATGCAAAGAGCAGGAAGAGCGTCAGAAGGGCATCCTTAAAGAACTGATGCACGGAAAAGAAGGATTGAATCTCTATCATCAGATGGTAGAGAACGAGCATTTGGTGCCAGACGCTTTCCTTTCTGATGGCAAGATGATAGAAACGCAACTAGATTGCCAGCAGCTCCTGAGTCAACTTCGAGGTACTGTCAACCAAAAACGTGAAGCAATAGACAAACTAAAAGATGTGGTAGTCAGCTTCAATCGTAACTTCAAACCTCAGAACGCTTTCCATTTCAGCACGATGCCGGTAACGGACAATGACTATCTACAGATTGCCATTGATTTGCAGGAATTCATGGACAATAATAAAATTGAGGAATTCCGTAGGCGCACCAGTGACCACTATAAAGACATCTTAGGACGTATCTCAATGGAAATAGGTTCATTGATGAAACGCAGGTCGGACGTTGACAGAGTAATACAAGACATCAATCGTGATTTCGTGGAAAAGAATTTTGCAGGAGTTATCAAGAGCATTGAACTAAGAGCGAATGAATCGTCAGACAAACTCATGCAGCTACTTATGTCAATTCATGATTATACCGTGGATAACGCCCTTTCTATTGGCGAACTTAATCTTTTCTCGAGTAACAATCGCGATGAAGTGAACCGCAAAGTAGTGGATTATCTGAAGAGCCTGGCCCACCAGTTGCAGAACGAGCCCAATCGCCCAACAGTATCATTGGGCGATGCTTTCCGTTTACAGTTTCGGGTGAAGGAGAACGACAATGATACGAACTGGGTTGAGCGTATCAATAATGTAGGATCGGATGGTACGGATATTCTTGTGAAAGCAATGGTCAATATTATGCTTATCAATGTCTTTAAGAAAAAGGCTGCACGAAAGAGTGGTGATTTTATTGTGCATTGCATGATGGATGAGATAGGACGCCTGCATCCGAACAATATCAAAGGTATTTTGCAGTTTGCCAATTCGCGTAATATTTATCTCATCAACAGTTCACCAACGTCCTATAATCCTTACGACTATCGTTACACCTATCTTTTGAGCAAGCATGGTGTAAGAACGAGGATCGACAAATTGCTGAAACGAACAAAATAGTTGGGTGGTATGGCAGTAAGTACATCGATGCAAGCATTGATAAAGGGTGAACAAGTCTCGGGCTCAAAGCTAAATGGTAAATTACGCGACGAGCTGTTGGCAGAGGGCTTGTTGCTGGTCGTGTTCCATGGGTCAAGACAATCATTTCGTGCCCGTGATGTGGAAGCCCTGAAAAGGTTTCTTACAGATAAGGATGAAAAGTATCGTCTTCTTGAAGTAGATGCTTCAGACTCCCGTGCATCTATGGCTACGAAAACAGGAAATTCCAAACTTGTGATGGTTCGTTCTTGTCCGGGATTTCCTGTAAATAGTTATGAACCGATTGAATGTCGTCTTAATGGCTATCCATTTATGATAAATCCACAGGAAGGAAGCTTCCTATTTGTCACAGACTGGAAGACGTTTATTATTCCGGAGGACGTAATAGTAATCGGAATTGAGAATATGGAGAATTTTAGAATGATTCGTTGGCAAAAAGCGTTCTTTGAGAAATATCTTCAATCACACGAGTTTTCAAATAGAGTTCTCTTTGTGTCCCGATATCCACAATCAACAGACCTTAGACGATGGCTATGTTCTATTCCCAATCATTATCTTCATTTCGGTGATTTTGATTTGGCGGGAATACATATCTTTCTTTCTGAATTTCAACAGTATTTAGGCAAGGAACGTTCTTCCTATTTAATCCCCGACGATATTGAATCTCGCCTGAAATCAGGATCAAAGAAAAGATATGACGAGCAGTATTGCCGATTCAGGGATATTCAGTCGGATGCTTACGAATTACAGCAACTAATAAACATCATTCACCGTGAGCGAAAAGCGTATGACCAAGAAGGTTACATTCAGTATAATCCACTTGGAAAATAAGTTTTTGAATCCTCATGATTCAACATAGATAATACAACATTTAATTACATGGATTATGGCAAAGCAGATATTGGCAGGAGTCAAAGAGCAGAGTTTGAACGAGGTGGCCCACTACCTTATGATATACATTCCGTTTGATGAGGACATGTGCAGTTATACTGATGCGTGGCTTGGCGAGTTGTATAAGAACAGCTACCCTTTAGTTTCTAAAGGAATGTGGTCGGCGGTGATAAATCTGAAAACTCACAAACTTTTGAATTGGAAGCCGGAATACGGAAGCCTATACTTCCAAGCAAAGGTGTGTGATAGCGGAACATACTTCCTGCTTGACAAAGACAAACAGGTGATATGCAAAATCGCTGGTTATGTGCCTAACGGACTGATACCGGAGGCCGATGATTGTGGGGATTATATCCGGCTTAGAATCAATCATGATGGGCTGATAGAGAACTGGCTGGAGAAAGCAGACTTTTCTGAATTTACTGATGGTGCTGAGATTGTCAATAGCATAGACATAGATATTGAAGAAGAACCGATACTTGATACCAAATTAGAGTTCACTTACAGCCAGCTGATGTCCAAGCTGCTTCGCCTTCCTAAATTCTTGCAGATGGAAATCGGAAAGGCGCTGGTTGCGAATGCATCCGAAGGATTTGAAGACGAAGATGATGAATGTTAGTGGAATGTAATAGCTGAGTTGTCTACAATATGAAACGGTATTTATTGAAAGAAAAATCGTAATTTATGAAACAGACACCTCTTATAAACATATTGACTTACAAATTACCTAGTAATGTCACTCACCCCATCTATCTTGAATACAATAGCAGAAGGAGGGAACTCGACCGGATATGGGCTAATCCTGAGAATAATTATCAGATGCTTCAAGATTATATCTCCACGATTGAGGCATTATTGGCAATCAGTATATTCTACAGACATGTGATGGGGCATATGCTGGGTGCTGTCTCTTTCTGTAAGTCTGTCACCCAGAAACTCGGCATGAAGAAAGAATGTGCAATCAAAGTCGGGGGAACGGTACTTGACAGTGAACAACAAAGATATCTTCTTTCCGCAAAAATCACATTTGAACAGATTCAGGAAAGGTATCAGTTGACACCGGAATTCTTTGAGTACTCCGAGACTATTCAGTTTTTGAGAAATTGCAAAGAATTGTTTTATCAGAAGGAATATGAAGAAGACTACCCCTTTTAAAGCACCGTCAGACTTTGAAAAGGAACTGACTGATTTTTCAAACAGATATAGGGTATTGCTTGCAGAGCATTCTAAAAGAATAAGTGACTATTTTGAGATGACTTGTTATAATCTTGTCATCCGATACTATGAGAAGAAAGGTTATGAGTTGGAAGTACAGAACTTGCAGGCGGGAAAATTCAAATTCAAGTGTAGCCCAACAGGACTGCTAAAGAACTTTTCGTATTTCAAAGCCACTAAAAAAGGTGATCATGGTATTGATGAAGTTGTTTATATTTTTCACAACGCCACAGCGCAGTCCGCGTTTGACAAAAAGGTATTTACAACTCCTGATATTGTAGTTGCAGACACCAACATTTCTGCGGAAACGACGGACTATTATATTACAAAGAAAACGCTGTCATATATTCCTAAAGAGAACCTTGTCACTTTTTGCGAAGCGAAACATTTGACACCTTTCCCTGAATTGATGGTGAATTTTATTGGGACTGTTCATGAATTGAAACCAGACTGTGTAGATGATTCTGAGGAACACCCTGTTTCTGAACATTTAGCCCCTTCCCTTATGATGTCTGGAACATTTGGTAGATCAACAAGAAGAATACAGAAATCTTTTGAAAATAGGTATTACGTGAACTTTTTCGATAATCTCTTTGAAGATATTTCTGTTAGATTGTTTTTATCTAAGTATGGTCTCGATCAGATTGCCACTTTGGGCAAAAAGTGTGACAAGGCTCCGCTGTTAAAAGATTCATAGGCATAACAGTGCCTATCTATCGTTTGTTTTAGAGCCTCATAGTGTTATCTGTAACGAATGAGGCTCTATCTCTAGAAATTCAGTTGTTCATGTTTCCTGAACAGCGAATATGCTAATCGTTGCCAAACAATCCCTTATCTTTCCAAATCTGGATTTCTTTGTCAAAATCAGAAAGATACTCTTTGTCTTGAATCAAGCGAAATTTGTCGTATTCTGCATACGCTCTTTCTTTCGCCCGTTCAGCTGAAATTGTACCAGCACCATTCAATTTATCATACTCATATAGCGTCAAGAAGTCATCTAGCTGCTTCTTCCAATCCGCCATCGTAGTAATAATCTGACGCTCCGCACGAAGTTCTGCCACATCAAGGAATGCGGTTGATAGACGATTTAAGGCTGAGACTTCCTTATCTGATAGGTAGTTCTTGGCAACTATTGTATCAGACTTTTTAACCCTGCCATCAGGTGCGTTCTTCCATGTAGTTAAACCCATATGCGGCATTTCGGCATCTGCTCTTGAATATATGATTTCTGCGGCTGTTTGATGAGTAACAGCCCAATGCATCATATTCTGTACCATCTTGAAGAATGACTGGGTAGTTTCTGATTTAGGGTCATAATCAGCACTACATTCGGCATACACATCAGTGATTTTTTGATAATATCGGCGTTCTGAAGCTCGTATCTCACGGATGCGCTCCAACAAGTCATCAAAATAGTCTTTGCCAAAATGTTTGCCCTGCTTCAATCGTTCATCATCTAATACAAAGCCTTTCACAATCATTTCTTTCAGGACTGATGTTGCCCAAATCCGGAATTGGGTGGCTTGGTAACTGTTTACACGATAACCAACGGCTATGATTGCATCCAAATTATAGAACATCGGTGTGCGCTCCACGTCTCGATCTCCTTCCGATTGAACTATCCCAAATTTTCGGATAGTTGCTTCTTTGGTTAGTTCACCCGATTCGTAAATCTGCCCAAGATGATAGTTAATAGTTCGTACATCCACCCCGAACAAATCTGCCATACGTTTTTGAGACATCCAGAAAGTTTCGCTATTGAAGATAACTTCAATACGTGTTTCTCCTTGCTTTGTCTTATACAACAAAATGTTGGAAAATAGACTATTATTGATTAACTCGGTTGCTGGTGTTTCCTGTTTGAAATACTCCCTTGCCATCTGCACTTGCGGTTTCTTGCTATCGGAATTTTCCGCAATTATCAGACAAGCCATGCGAGACAGATGGATATTCTCCACTTTACGAAATGCACCAGAACCCAGCTTAACCATTTCAACCATAAGGTTAAAATGTTCTGCCGTATCAAGTCCCTTATTATTGGCTATCGAAATAGCTTTATTTATTATGCGGGTAAACTTCTGATACGTACTATAGCCTAATGCTGTGCATAAATCACGAGAAGGCCAATACTCTTGTCCGTCTTTATTGAGTCTCTTTATTTGCTCAAAGTTTGATTGTAGAGGTGGTATGTTATTATTTTCCATTGTCTTGGTATATTTCAGAACGTTACCTTATTAGCTATTTTATAGCACAACATGAAATTTATTCAACTTCATTATCTTCATCATTCGGCATCACGGATTTGACGAATTCTATGAATTGTTTGTTTGTACTTTGTTTTACAATATTTTTTAGGCTGTTCATTAATTCATAAGCATCATCGCCTGCTTTATGTATTAAACCGATATAAAAATCCTTGTTTTGCAAAATCAATGATTGACATGTAGTGTCCGTAATTACCGGTTTCACAATTTTATCAAGGACATCTCCTGCTCTGTCACTCAAATTTCCATGTAATCTGAACCAAGATTCAAAAAAATGGAATTTGTTAGAATTAATTGATCTTTTACCATTGCAAAATTCATTTCTTATATCCGTTATTGTAGACTTAACTTTTCGATAATCTATCATTTCTATAATCTTCTTAAAGAGGTTTGGCATCTGATTTGTCGTCTGATTTCCTGAGGAAATATCGACTAAAATCATTTTGGCAAATTCTGTCAAATTCTCTGGCAAAGAACCGATTTTGCTCAACAGATAATCTGTTGCAACAAGCCAATAGTCAGAAGAATAGTTTGCCCTCTGTGAGTACAGTGTATTAGCACTGATTTCAGATAAGGTTTCAATGGCTATTTTATTGATATGCTCGGTTAGTGGATTATCTATCTGAGTTGTTAAACTGTAAAAAGATGCATTTGGAATCACCTTCTTAATATCGTTTTTACTAATATCTTCATCTAAATCAATGTTCCATTCAGCTAAATGCTCTATCATTGCATCATCTGTTACATGAATTCTATTTTTGATGTTTTCATACTGAGGTAGTACTTCGGAAAGTGATAAACGCTCCCCTAATTTATTATTAACCATGTATTGTAATACGTCATTTAACAATGGAATATTCCATCCGACACTATTGATTAGCATCTTGCCATGATTTGCATAAAAATCCATGATTTCTGCAATATCTTTTATATTCTCTCCATGAATTAAAGAGATTGAACGACCAAGTGATAATTGCATAGCTACTAAATCGCAATATCCCGATTCTTGGATTTTACTATCATCGGTTTCCAACTCTGAATGCAGTTGATTTATGTAGTTTGGATCTAGCTTTGTAGACAAAGGTCGTTCTTCGTCTGGTGCCAATAAACGATATGTCGCAAAGATACTGCCAACATTGTTTTTATTTACCTTTTTCTCGTTGATACAGTTCTTAATTGTTTGCAATAGTGTCGTAAATGCATAAGTTGAATCGTTTTTGAGTGTTTTTACAACATCTTTATATTCGAATTTATCTGGAAGATAAGTGGATAGATAAGCGTCAAGGCTCTCTGGATTTGTTTTTACTTGATAATACTCATAAGCTTTTTCTGGGGCGTTGTCTGTATCATTTATAGCTTGAATGCACCCTATAAATGTTTTAGCATCAACTTCTTTAGGCTCAATTATTGACACAAAATCACATGGCACCCCATTCTGCTTAATGAATTGTTCTATTTCGTGTAATGCCTTAAAATAGTTACCACCATTAAAATCCTTGAATCGAACTATCTTCTTGTATAGTTGATTAATAATGTTGTTTTGATTCGATGCATCTAAATGTAATAGCAATTTTTGATATTCAACGGGGAATAGTTGTTCCTCAAGCGTATCTTTTAATTTCCTTTGTGCAATTAGTTGCCATATATGTAAGATATTGTCATTTTTCCGAGTTAATGTATGAAGGCAATGTATTATCTTATTAATTAATGTATCATCCATACCTTTTACGACCTCGTCCAACACAATATCAAATAATCTATTGGATTCGGCATACTGGTTTATGTCATGGTCTTCTTCTCCGTTGATACAACCTTCAATATACTTTGTTAATGGAATTTGTCGAGCGTGTTCAACATCCACACCATATACTAAAGCAGAAATCTCACGTTGAGTTCGTACATCATTATTGATTATTGTTTGAATACCATTTAAGTACTCTCCTGATAAAATCTTTTCGACAGGATTAGACAGAATTTCAGCCTTTTTTAGACAGAATAAAGCGATGTTGATTATCGAAATATCATTGCCCCATTCTTGGCAAAGTGCAACTATTTCATTAATAAATGAGATTATTTCTCTGACATTGGCATTGGGATAGACCAATCTGAAAACTCTATTTATAGTCTCACTTGATTCGTTTTCTACTCCAAACGCTTCGATGAACAATTTGTTAAATACATTTCGATAATCTGTAATAACAGGAGGAGCAACCCGATAAACGACAGGGAAGGTTTTGTTAATAAAGTACCTTGTTAACTGCTTAGTTTGCTCCTCTGATTCATTGCCAAATGCGCATGCTAAATGAGTTTCATCAAAAGGAATAACTGCCCAAATATTTTCAAAGCCACTATCTGCAAAGAACGTATGGATAGAAGACCATAATTCCTTTACTTTTTCAGCCGGAAGACGATCCATATTATCAAAAACAAGAACCAATTTATGCTTGTTTTTAATGAAATCGGAAATATCTTGCATCCATGCTTTAAATTCATAGACAGTCGGTTCATCTTCGCTTAGAGTTTCATAACATACGTCGTTTTCAACTTTATCTTGATAAATTGCTAATAAATAACTTAACCCATACTTATGATTTTTGTGATATGCTACCCACCAAATGATTAATGCACTAAGAACTGGTAATGATGCAATTATAATAGATAATACAGAGAACAACCATGTTGTATTAACTGGCTTTATGGCATATGCAATAAATGTAAAAATAGGAGTTAAAATTGCAACTAAAAAAGCAGCAACCATACCATTACTGATGAGAGGATACTTTTCTGTTACTGTCTCAGTTTTACGAGCCAGTAAGTATTTAAGTTTCTCTGACCATGTTACAGATTTCTTTCCTCCACCTTTAATTGTTATGGCTGTATTACCAGACAAAATTTTATCGTCAATGAGTTTGCATGTTAATAATTCCAATATAGATCGACGTTGTAAATCTTCTTGGTGCCCCCATGCGTCATATTCAAAAAAGTAGTATCCGTCCGCTAATTCTTTTTCTAACATTTTTACGACATTGGACTTTCCTGATCCCCATACACCTTCAATACCAATAATTCGAGGCAATGCGCTTTCTTCGTTCAGAGTATCATTTTGACGGAAATGACGTGCAATAGTCTTTGCCAGCCTTTCTTGTGAACAACCATCAAATTTATCTATGCCGCAGGGCTTATTCTGAATAAATTGCGGATATTGTTTTGTCTGATTCTGATTACTCATATTTTCTTGTTTTTATAAAATCTATATTTACGCTGCAATCACCTGGCTGATAAGTTTCACATAGTCAATCAATGATTTAGGACTATCCCGGAAGATGGTGGTGAATCTATTGAAAGGCGGTTGCTGCAATACGACGGTGGCAATATCGCCATTCTCGCACACATAGCGGATGAGCGTGCGTAGGTATTCTTCCTGCATACGGGTCAGTTCCGCACCATGAATCAATGTCCTGTATTTTTCCAGTGCAATATCCTGCTCTATACCAATGATTGAACGGATAAAGGCAGCAACATTGTGCTGATAGGGCTTTGTCCTGGTCTGTGCATCAAACTCTTCTTTAGATCCCAATTCTTCCCAGAAAATCTGTTCCAATCGGGCAATGTCCAGTTCGGACAACGGTTCAAGGTGATATATCTTCTGTAAAGTGTCATCGTCTGACAGATGCTCTTTGAGGTAGTCTTCCACCCTGCGGCGATAGGTGCGGATAGGGGTTACGTTGACTCCTGAATTGTCTTCTTCAAATGTGTCCGTTACATTGATGGTAAATGTTTGCCCTGCCGTTCCGCCATCCAAATATTGGATAAGCTCACGAAGTTCCAGCCTGATGCGTTCGAGTGAGTTAAGACTTTTCGATTCCCAGAAATGAGTAGATAGCACCTCGTTCAGCACATCCATCTTAGCCATCACTTGCGGAATAGAGGCTTTTTTCTCTTTGAGATAACTGGCTATGTCCATTATTTTCCGCTCTGACGATGTGGAATTGACCGTTTCATCTACTAACGCAAGTTGAGATTTTAGCACAAGGGCATCAAATTTTAGAGCAGAAGTGTCTGTCGTTGCATTTTTGAATAAAGGTGAGATATTACCTTTCATTGCCATCACATCGCCAAGAGTTAAACAAGCCATAGCTTCCGGTGTGGCGTATGTCTCTACGGCTCTCTGTTGAAGGCGCACATCTATTCGATTCCTATTTAGGTCGGCTATCTGCTTGTGTAAGATATTTGCAAGGTTGTCATGAAAAGCCTTTGATACCTCCTTGCTTTGATATGCTCCATCCTGCAAGGCGAATTTAATATCTGTGCGAAGATTAAAAAGCATACTTACAATGGACTGCGATTTTGTGGGTTTGGCTCCTTCGGGATTCATCTCAAAATAGTCAAAGTTCCGGTAGAAATCGAATATTAAAAATTCTTCTTTATCCCTGCCTTCGCCAAACAAGTTTTCACACAGACGTGTGCCTCTGCCTATCATCTGCCAGAATTTTATATTGGAGTGGATAGGTTTGAAGAAAACCAAGTTTACGATTTCAGGCACATCAATGCCCGTGTCGAGCATATCTACAGATACGGCAATTTGTGGTTGCTTTTCTGCATCGGCAAACTTATCGATCAGGTCGGATGAATATTTCTCGTAATTATCAATTACCCGGCAGAAGTCCGCTCCCAAGTCGGGGTAAAGTGCGTTAAACCGTTCGGCTATGAACACGGCATGTTTGTGGTTATAGGCGAATATGATGGTTTTGCCTATCATGGTATCGTCTTTCACCCGGATTCCATCGTTCATCAGGCGGTTCAGCACATGATCTACAGTGTCTTGGTTGAAGATGTATTTGAATATCTCCGTTGCGTTGATGGTGCGGCTGTAAGGTTCATCCGGATCCAGTCCTGCCTTCATCTTTTCGTACTCAAAAATTTCTTCCAACTGTTTCCGTTCTTCAGGAGTAAGTTGTTTTGGGTCAATTCCTTCGGTTAGAATCTTTGAATTGTCCTTTATCGCTTTGAATGGATTCAGATAGCCGTCGGCTACCGCTTCGTCATATTCGTAGCTGTCGGTCGGTTCTCCTTGCTCCATACCGAAGAGGTCGTACGTGGAGCGGTCAACCTCATCACGTGGAGTTGCCGTCAGTCCTAAGAGCAATCCATCGAAATACTCAAAGATTGCTCCATATTTGCCAAACACACTGCGGTGTGCTTCGTCAATGATGATAAGGTCAAATCTGCCTAATGAGAATGTCTTGGCATCCCTGTCCAGATGTCCTATCATAGTCTGATAAGTGGAGAAGAGGATACGTGCCGATATATCCACATCGCTGTCACGCAAGGAACTGACCGTCATATTGGGCAATAACTTTGTGTAATTCTTTTTTGCCTGATTGACCAGTTCGATACGGTCGGCAAGGAACAGTACATTCTTCACCCAATTGTTTCGCACCAATACATCCACAAGCGAAATACTGACACGTGTCTTTCCCGTACCTGTCGCCATAACTAACAAGGCACGGCGATGCTTGTTGTTGTAATGCTTGCAGACCGACTCAATCACCCGCTTCTGGTAGTTACGGTTGGTTATCTTGTCTGAAATCTGTAAATCGGTAATGTCGCCCCGTCCGCGTTGGGTAATCATCCTGCGCAACTCGTCAATGGTATGGAATCCCATTACTTTTCGTGACGGATATCCGAGGCCGTCTATTATGTTGGTTTCAAAACCGTTTGTGTAATAGATTACCGGACGGGGGCAGGCATAGCGTGTGGCAAGGCAATCGGCGTATAGTTCTGCTTGATGGCGACCTACAGCTGCATCCACGCTGGTGCGTTTTGCCTCAACTACGGCCAGAGGTGTTCCGTCTGCATCAAACAATACGTAGTCGGCATATCCAACACCGCTTTCGTTGGGCATGCCTTGAACCTCTATTTCTATTCCGGCTTGGCGAGGAATAATTTCATCCTCGTGCTCCGATACTTTCCAACCAGCTTCATGAAGCAACAAGTCGATGTATAGTTTACGGGTTTCAGTTTCCGACAGGTCGTTTACAACAGGCTGTGCCTCTACTGTTGCAGGTTGTGCATCGCTGCTTTCTTCCACCGCTTGCGCCACAGTGTCAGCCGCCTGCGTGGTGACGGCTTGTGTTTGACCCGTTGGAGAAACAACTGCAAGATTTCCGGGCTGGAGTGATTGAGGTATCAGTTCCTTGTCAAAATCCGGCAAGGTATCAATAACTTGCCATGCCAACAAAATGGAACCGATGATATAATAGAGGTTAAGCGTAGCAAAGAAAGACTCTCTGCGGCCCACAAATCCATCATCGGCATGGGCGGCATTGTTTCCGATTTTGCGCACATAGTGGACACGCTTCATCAAATCTTCACTGGTGATGAATGCAGTAAAGCGTTCATCGGTGGTGAGCGAGAGCAGTGAAGCACGTTCTCCGATTTGCCATCCCTTCAGGCGGTAAACGGTCTTGACCATTGTTTCCAACGCAAGACGTGCATTCTGAGCGGAGATTATGGGATTCACTACTTGGAAATCTTCCGCTGTCGAACAGTACTTATAGACCGTGTTCAATCCGCTTATATCTTTTATGATGTCAAAGTTCCTCATACCTCAATCATTTAATAAATTTCCAATAACCGTCTTTGTCAGAGCCGATGCGCTGAATGATTGTTCCATTCAGTTTCTTGATATGTCGGGCAACGGTGGCGCGACCGATACCCAGCATTTGTGCATATTCATCGTAAGTGTATTCCGGATGTTCTTTTATTGCGGCGACAAGCCGTGAAGTGGTGTCATTGGCTTTTACAGTATCACTTGTAGTATCATTTACAGTATCACTTGCGGTCTTTTGATACTGTAAAATCCGATTTTTGAGATTGGTAATATGTTGTGACATCATTACATCTTGAATAATGACACTGTCTTCGTGTTCACGGCTGTCTATCAATGCCTGTATATATTCTCCTTTTGCTTCTTTCGTCACAATGGAAGGGATAAGTCCCAACTGCCGTTGCACCATGTTCATCAATAGGCGTGTGGTGCGACCGTTGCCGTCCACCCACGGATGAATGGTGACCAAGCGGAAATGGGCTTCAAAACTCAGACGATAACAGGCGGCCATGTTGTTTTTGTCAACGGATGACAATGCTTCGTTCAGCCACTCACAAAACTCAGCTGTTGCTTTAGGAACTTTTTGAAAAGCCAAATAGCTCTTTCCTCCGATACCGGCACTCACATTGCAACGGCGTAACTCACCTTTGGAGGAATCGAATGTACCGCCTAATGTGGAGTATTCCGAACCGGTGCGCCGCATGACCTTGGCAGACAGCTCACACAAGAATTCAACCGTGTAAGGCCGGGCAGATTTTACCCATTCAAATCCAAAGAGATAGGCATTCTTCAAGTCCACATTCATCATCTGCTCCATGAGGCTTCTTCCCTTGGCGGCAATTCCTTCATCAAATAGAAGTTGGTTTTCCACCTCGGTAACGGTAGAACCCTCGATGGCTGTGGAGTGCGTGATAAGCGAATAAAGGTAGAATTTGTCGTAATCTACCTGTTGCTCAATACCTGAACTGGTGTATCGGTTGATGGTCTCTCTTATTTTTTTGTCTATCTCTTTCATTGTACGGTCGTTTTTATGAGAAATAATACTGCATCCGTTCTGCCATCAGCGTTTCAGCATCTTGCAGTTGTAGGCGTAGCTGCTCTTTTTGCTGCTCAATAGTCTCTACTTTGAGGGCAAAGAGTTGTTGCAAATCAGCAGATGGGACTGGTATAGGAAGGCTACTTAATAACTTTTGATTGATGTTTTGAATGCCAATTCCATTTGATTTTAATAGATGTGTTTTCTTGAATCCAGAATCCGTTAAAAGAGCAATAAGATATTTGTTACTTATTTCAACAGATTTCCTAAATCTAATGCAGAAACCGCTAAAAGTCACTTCCGCATCATTAGGGTAAACTTCAAGACATCTACCAACTAAATTTTTGTTCCCATTTGAACGTACAAATACAATATCTTCATTGTTGAGCAGATATTCTTGCGGAATGTATTTAACTTCAATTGTTGGTATATCCTCAAATGAGGAGAGTTTTTTAATGTTCTGAAAATCTCCCACTCCTATTATTTTCAAAACTTTACCTTTTTCTCCTTTACTATAATTCAGGCCATTCTTAAAGTCCCCAAGTTGCCCCATTGGCGTAATCTCCCAACATTTATCATTAATTGCGACATTCCCGAACATATCCAGAAAAATGGATTGCGCCAGTGCATTCAAGTCCTCCAATTGTGCTTTGTAGCCGTCAATCATCGCTTGGATGGCATCTAATTCGGAAGCAATGGCTTGCTGAATAGATTTATCTTTTGGATATTTAATTCCTATTTCCTTTAAGAATTTGAAATGTCTCGAGTAACCATTACTTGGTATATCTGACCATTTTATAACGTAATACAGATATTTCGCAGATAGTTTGTTGTTAGGCTGTAAAACTTTAACGCCATCAGCTCCTACACAAAAGTCAAAATCTACATATTTGACGATACGAGTGTGGTCTCCAAATATAACGACATTACTCAGATTGTCATTGAGACTATCAACTGAGTTACAATATCCGGATATAAAGTCTTTCTCCTGAGAAATAATAGGATATTTCCCAGTTAGAAGATAATCTTTCTTTTGAACTGCCTCTTTAACTTTTAATGTCTTGATAACATCTTTTATTAAGGCATGCTCCCACTTCGTCTTATCCACTTTCATACCTTTACGAATTTAGCAGTTTCTTAAACTCGGCAAAGGCTGAATCAATAGCCTTTTGTCTTTCTTCCATGCGGGCGATAATCACCTCCGGGGCGTCATACTGAACCGCTTCACGCTCCACTTCGTGATAACGTTTGTAGCTGAGGTCGTAACCATTAGCACGAATTTCGTCGGCAGTTAAAAAGAACGATTGTTCCTTGCGGCTGCGGTCGGCTTCCGCTTCGAGATTATGGAAACGGGAGATAATGTCAGGAATGTCGTTTTGCTCCGGGGTAGGAGTGCGTTGTGTCGTTAGAGAATAGCCATCGGCACGCATATCGTAGAACCAAACCTTGTCCGTTCCACCCGTTCCGGTCTTGGTGAAGATGATGATGGCCGTGGATACCCCGCTGTAAGGCTGGAATACGCCTGATGGCATGGTGATGACAGCTTGCAGACAGTGATTATCCACCAATGCGGAACGTATGGTTTTATAGGCTTGTGCGTCGCCTGTCAGAACCGTATCGGGTACAACAGATGCACACCGTCCGCCAGCCTGCAACATGCGCATCATCAGGGCGAGAAACAGCAACTCCGTCTTTTTGGTCTTGACTGCCGATTTCAGTGTGTGCGCTATATCATCCTGATCCAGACTTCCTGCAAAAGGTGGATTGGCAAGGCAAAGCGTGTATTTGTTGGTGTCGTTGTTTTCGTCCGACAATGAATTGCGATAGTAGAGGTTAGGTTCGTCCACATCGTGCAGCATCATGTTCATACAGCCGATGCGCAACATAGACGCATCGGAGTCCGATCCGTGGAAGATTTCGCTGCGGAACCGTTTCATTACATCAATGTTCAGCAGCTCATTGCCCTGATGCTCTTTGATATATTTTGCAGCCTCCATAATGAATCCGGCAGAACCCATGGCCGGGTCACAAATAGTATCGTCAAGTGTGGGTCGCATCAGTTCCACCATCATGCGGATAATGTGGCGAGGAGTGCGGAACTGCCCGTTTGTCCCAGATGCAGCCATCTTGCTGAGCATATACTCGTAGATGTCACCCATCATGTCGGCACCGTCAGAAACCAATTCTTCTATACCCTCCACCACACGCGACAACAACCGGGCATTGGTTATCTGAAAAACCGTGTCCTCCATGGCACGGCTGTATGCAGAACCCTCACCACCTATATGGCGTAGGAAGATGAACACATCGTTGCGCACACGGTTCAACATCCGTGCAGGCTCCATCTCTTTGAATATATGCCAACGCATTTCGCTATAAGGCACATCCTGGTCTGTCGATGGGTTGTGCCACACGCCTTCGGGAAAAGTCGGATTGAGCAATTTGTCACCGGTAAGGTTAGCAATGGATTCCTTTTCCTGCTGTTTCTCATCCAGCATTTTCATAAAGAGCAAATAAGTCATCTGCTCAAAGATAGCCGATGGCTGAGTGAAACCATTGTTCCAAAATGTCTGCCACACGGCATCCACCTTTTGTTTTATATCGCCTGTAATCATATTATTGTCTATTTATTCAATGTAAAATTAGGTAAAACAAAGATGCTCGCTACTTTTCGGGAGATTGAATAAGTTCCTTTACATCAACATTCAAAATCTCAGCTATTTCAAACAGTACCTCTAAACTTGGTTGCCGTCTGTTACAAACGTATGCATTTACTATGCAGAAGCTCTTGCCAAGTTTATCTGCCAACCAAGTCTGCTTGATTCCTCTTTCTTCAAGCACCTCTTTTATTCGATTCATGGGTTTATCCATTACACTAATTTTTACAAAAGAAATCTATTGTCAAATCAACCATTAACGCTGTTATGGAAACTCCACGTTTTTCTTTATCGTTCTTTACAGATGATTTTACAACGGAGGAAATGAAACTTGTTGCCAAATGCAACATCTTGTTGACAGGCTTATCTTCTGGTTTATTGTTGAGAACCGCATCTATTCCCTGCAGTGTTGTAATTACTGCATTCGCTTTTGCAAAATTTTCATCCTCTGGTGCTATTGTTTCTGCAATACTTATCGCATATTTCATTACAGAAAGCACGTCGGAAACTTTTAATTGTTGCCCCTGTGGATTCTGATATACAACGTCTTCTTTTCTAAAAATGCGATTGGTCTGATAAAGAATATTTTGCGCATATGCGTAATGAGTTCGATATATGTCGCGAATATTAATCTCATTTTGCAAGGCTCTCAAGCACCCCACAATGTTCATTCGCAATGATGTGTCATCCTGGATATTGTCGATAGAAGTCGGTGACACCCCAGGTATAAATCCATTTGACAGCATTTCCAGCTTCGTTTCACGTTGCACCAAGTCTGCAAACCCCGGAATACCTATATTGAGTGTTGCTATATAGTGTTTTCTCATTCCATTTCTATCTCCCAGCATATATGCTTTATAAAGATTGGAATACGCAATCTCCAATTTTAAGACATCGTTGGCTTGTTGCTGTTCAAGTATGCTTATTGCGTTCATATATTTATCGTTTCATTTTTTGCAAAGATATAAAATTATGTGCTATATAAAGAGTAAAGGAGAGGAAAAAATCCCCTCCTTAACTCTAATACATATATCAGACATTCAAATCTTTCAGTGCCAGTGCATAATTGTGTCCGAAAAGGTCTTTCCTGACGAACCTCAAACCGAGCGTTTGGTAATAGCCGTATTCATCTCCTTCGGTACAGAGATACTTGTAGCCGTAGCGGGGCATGTACTCCTTGAAGAAGCGAGCCAAGTCTTTTAGGTTTTCTTCTTGGTTCTTCTTGAAGTTGCTGCGCACGATGATGATGCTCCAGTCGGGGAAGTTGCCCACACCGTTGCTGTACACCCAGAAGCGGATGTAGCACTCTAAATCACGCTCACTGATGTTTACGCAAAAGCCATTGGCATTTTGCATCACGCTACAACTGTTTCTGTAGCCGAACTTCTCACACAGGTAGAGATTGAAATCACAAATTAAATCGTTGTGTAACATAATTGATTAAGTTTTAATTGTTAATAACTTGATTATAAATGAAAACCTCGCTTGCGCTTAGCCTTTTTCTTCTTCATCAGGCGATTGAACTCGGCTTCTTCTACGGCAGTGGCATCGTAAGATGAACTGCCGTTTAGCAGACCAAGACTTATGCTCGCTCCTTCATTAAGATGAGAAACGCTTTGCTGCACCTCTGCCTCTTCATGCTTAGGCTTCTGCTGAGCTGATTCAAACAAGGATGCACAAGCATTCTCTTCCAATCGGTTGTCGATGTTCATGTAGCTGAACTCACGACTGACCTTTGAACCGGAAAACGAGAAACCACCATACTCAAACTTGACACCTTGAATTTCCCGTGTAGTGCGACTGACCTTGAATTTCATATCAATGTCCCGGTCAGCAAGAGCATCTTTCAGTTCGTTCCAACTCTTGGCATTGGACAGTTCTTCTTTCAAAGCCTTGTATATCTCGTGCTTTGCCCGGTCGTAAGGACGCAAGCGTTCCTCGTTGATATGGTCTTTGCCATTGGCGAAGTGCAGTCGGTATTTCGCTGTCAGCATCTTGCAAACTTTCTCATTCCGGCGGAAGTCGTTCTTGTCACTAATCGTCTTGCCATCATTATCCACCCGATTGAAGACGATGTGGCAATGTGGATGTTCACGGTCGATGTGCCGGGCAATGATGTATTGCGTATTCTGAATGCCCATCAGCTTCATGTAGTCATGAGCGATTTGTAACATCAGCGCATCATCGTGTTTTAGGCGGTCGCTATCTTCTAGAGAGAAGTTGAGCGAGGTGTGTCCGACAATATTCTTTACCTTTTCATTGAGCAACGATTGTAACTCAAATTGCTCCGCCATTTGTTCGGGTGTACCGTCCACTCCAACCGCCTCCAGCAACTTGGACTTTTCTTCTTTGAGGACGTAGCAGACGCATCCGCTGAACGATGTTCCTTTCGTTTGTTTACCTATCATCTTTCAGCCGTTTTATAAGTTGGTTAATACGTTCCGCCATTTCTTCGCATCGCTTGGCAACAGCAGAGAAGCCATAGGTGTTTGCCTGCCTCGCCAATTGGTTGAGGTTGGTGCTTTCGCCAATCAACTGACGGATGATGTAGATATGCTCTTGCGTGATTCGTTCACGTACCGAACCGTTCTCAATGAACGAGCGGATGACCTCACTTTGATTCCTTTTAGTCCGTCTGCAAATCGCACCGAGTAAGGCGTACTGCATATCTGTCAGACGGAGAGTTATCGTATATTTCTTTTCCATTTGATTCTGTTTTTTAGTGAATAATTTGTGACCATCGGGAGCCGTCTCCTCAGACTTTTTGAGGAGCAAGTGGTCGGGAATGTAATACACCGACATTAACTTGCTACAGTAAAAAAGTCTCATATTTCTTCCCTTCGGTCATAGTCTGAACCCCCGTTTCTTAGGTGGTGAAACCTTTGGATGAGGGATGCCTCGTTGCACACTAACGAGCTTCAAATCGAGTGCATCTATCAGTATTTTCAGAGCGGGATTCCTCTTAATCATCTGCTGAAGTACTGCTTCGTCAGGCTTCATTTTGAGCAGATAATCGGCAATGTCGTATCCCTCTTTTCGCTCGGTTTCACTGGCGTTGGCCTCCAGATAATCGAACATCTGCACCTCGATTCCACAACTTTTCATCAGTCCGATTTTGCTCTGCCAATAGTCGGTTGCACCCAAGTCAGGGAACAGCACAACACTTCTTCCAGCAAGAATAGACAGGCTGTTGGCATTGAAACAACCGTTCTTTCCCCCTGATGCTATCCATAGAAATTGAGGAAGGTAATAGGATGCGATGAGGGCCGTTTTCTCGCTTTCAACTAATGCAACAGGTCGGTTCTTATTCTCTGAAAGCAGATGCTCACCAAAGAAACATTGCCTCAGATTATAATCTCCCTTATGCAACACAGAGTGTGCCCACGTGACATGATTGTATGGTTCTTTTATTCGTTTGCCAGTTTCGGGATTGTAACGCATAATCTTACCAGTGCGGACTCTGTTCTGATTATCCGTCTGCCAGAATACGGTTGCACCGTCCCAATACTTGGATGTGCCTACCTTGTACTTCTTCATTAGCTTCAATGTTTCTGCTTCCCCAAACTGAGCCGATAGAAATTGGAACAACCTATTTACTGGATAGCCTCGTAATGATTGGTTGACGATGTCCAAATCAATGTAAGAGGTTGTCACGGGCTGTACTACCTTAACAGGAGCATAGCTTCTGAAGGTGTTATCCGAGAGCTTTTCTTTCTCCACCGGATTCTGCTCGAAGTAATCACGAGGCGTGAAGTGGTAACCACATTTCTGCTCGTGGTCACAACGTCCCACGTATTCGGGAAACTGGATTTGCTTCTCCGTATCAATGTACTTGGAGAAACATCTTTGGCGGTGGCAGTTCGGACATGTGTGCCGAGTGCTGACACCTTTGTAGGGTTCTAATATGAATCTGTGTGTACTCATTGTCTTTTCGTTTTTGGGTGTGTCACTTTTGTCGTTATTGTCGCTTTCGCTGGGAAAGTGTCAAAACCGACAAAAATGTCACTGGTTAATCTTTGAATATTCTCCGTGCTTCTCTTTGCGGAACAGCGTTCCGATGTTATCATTGGGAAAGCGTTGAAATGTTCGCTCCTTCATTCCGTTTTGTTCGGCCAACTCTATTGCTTGAGAGGTCGTGAAGAATGGCGGAAGCTGATTGACTATCGACTGTTGCTGACTGGTGAGAGTATTCTCATTCAAGATGTTCTGCACACTCAATGCAGACTCTTTGAAATACTCTGTCAGTTTGATGGCTCGTTCCACCGTCAGCAGGTCGATATGTGTCTTATCGCACTCTCCACAAGCCCATCGTGCTAATTGGATTATCAAGCAGAAGCGGATGATGTATATCTCCAGCTTGCAGTAGATACTTACAATCGTGTCGTTGGTCTCTCGGTCACACAACTCAGAGAAATGGTGCTGCCACTCGTAAAGTCGTCTTTTAGCTTTTTCTGTGAAGGTTAAAACGTGCGGTTCAATCTCTCCAAATTCGTTTAGACTACAATCCTGCTGTATCAGTTTCTCTATGATGGCATTCCATTCCTGTTCGATGTCCTCCGGCAGTTCCTTATCGTTCCAACGTGCCTTCTGTTGTAGAATGGGCATTACAAACAGAATACGGTCAATAAAACCGTTGCTGGAACGTTCGCCTTTGGCCAACTCGCTCAGGATTTTCTTTTGGATCGTACCAATGACCGAGATATACGGACGCTTGATGAAGATGGAACTCTTGGCATTCTTGCGATCAGATATGGTGGTCTTGGCACTGAACACCGAAAGCCAGAACTGTTCCTCCGAACCGTTATTGTAGCGGTTGAAGTTCTTGAACCAAGCGGATAACTCGTCAGCCCACAGGCACAAACCACGTTTGTTCTGTGCATGAATGAGGCTCAAACCTTCGGGTGTTACATCAGATACCAAGAAGCGTTTGCGGATAGGCTCTTGTGAAAATTGCTCTCCACCGCTTTCCGCACGTTCCTTGCGGCTCATACTCATCAGCTCATCGTACTTGGCAAGAGCCTTTTCAAACTCTTGATTCTGCTTGTAGTCATAATCAAGGAAAGGTTTCATAGCGAAACTGAGAGGATGACTCTTGTTTGCTCCCGGTCTTCCAATCAATGCCATATACAGGATTGGACTTTCCATCCAGCCCTGCTTGATTTGAGCAAGATGCGTGTTTCCAATACCAACTGCCATTGCCGTCAGAATAGCTGCGGCAATGTAGTCGGTAGGATAGTTGTGGCATTCGTGTACCTCATGGATGATGCGCTGAATTTGAGTGGGGAATATGCTGATAGGGAACTCCGTGCCAGCCAGTCTTGTACTCAAATCAATCGCTTCATCTATGACAGATACGGGATTGATAGAACTTGTATCCATACGTCAGACGGTTAGAAGTTAAAGGATGATTTAGGCTTATGCTTGACACTGCCTTGCATATTGGCAAGCATCTCTTCATAAGTCTGTTCTGCCGTCTTTCTCCGCCCGTTGTCAATCCATGCCAACAGCTCGTCCTCGTAGAAATAGAGTTTCTTACCTTTCTTGTAAGCAGGAAGCAGCCCTTTGCGTACCAATGTATATATGGTAGGCTTGGCTTTTCGGATGATACGGCAAGCATCCTCAATTTCAACCAACATGTGTTTGTCTGATGCTGGAGGCTGAAGTTCCGACACCATTCTTTTCAACTCGATGACCTGTTCGGTTAGATAACCTACCGCCTCGGGCAGCTTATCAAATGTTACTGTTTCGTTTTGCATACGCCAATCGTTTTTAATTGTTCGACGGCAAAGGAAACAGGTGTTTCAATGGTGGAAACATCCACCAAAATATAACCGTGATATAACTTTTTGATGGTAATAAGTGGTGATTACAAGGAATTTAAGTACTTTTGTGCTTATAAAATAGGTACAGTGTTAAAGATAAGTTTTACACAATGAAAAAAATATTGTTGTTCTTCTCAAAGCCAATAGTTGGTGGTCTTTTATCATTGATAGGATTATTGGAAATTCTATTTAGTATTCCATCATCATATATTACATACCCTATACCATTGTGGATAATTGTTATAGCAATAGGTCTCGTTATACTATTGCCATACCAGTTGAAGCGTTTAAGAATCTTATACTATATAAGGCACTATACATCTGATTCATTTGGTGGGTCTTGTCTATATAAGTGGTGTTGGACTAAAACATCGGACAAATTCAATGTTTATGGATATTTCCCTATCCGTATAGATGTTGTGGAAAATGTAAAGTTAGACCCTAATATACCAACAATTGATTGTGCTCATCATTATATTCACAATAAAAATTTATTGGAAGAATATATAATGATATGTTTATACCATAAGGTTGAAAATACGAAACAAACGAACTTGTTTGTTCAGCAGCTACATAGCTTAGAGGCTCATTATTCTAGTCAAAATAGAAGGTAGCTTCTTTGTTATGCAATTTTCCTATCTAGCTCAATCTTGCACTCCGATTCCGTGTGCGACATCTTGCGTTCAATGGTAGATATTTCTACATCACGAAAGGTATGAGCGAATACCCTTTTGATAAATGTGGCTGTCTGCAAGCGCGGTTTGCCAAATGCTTTGCCGACGTTCCAGCCGAAGTGCATAGCATCAATGGTCTTTAATTGAGAACTGAGCTTTATCGGTTCGACTTTAGGCTGGGATTCGGACAGATAGTATTCTGTGATATATCCGCATAGGCGATGGAGGCTTTCTTCATCAAGATAGGGAACCAAAGTACGTTTCGTGTAGGTGATGACTTTATCAAGCCTTTCTTGGGATGCACGTTCTTTCTCAGCCATTGCATTAGCACGAAGTACCTCATGTTCTGATGGCTGGGTGGACTCTTCAATAGAAGGTGAGGCGTATTCCTTTGGAAGATTAGCCTCTCCTTCGTCTGTCTCGGAAGGCATGGGAGTCGAAACCTCTTCTGACGTGTCAGATGTGGTTTCGACTTCAATCAATGCTTCAGAAGCAAGAGGATCTATATCTACAACTTCTTCAATAGCTTCAGGACATCCTTCAACCACTACAATCTTGCTGCGATAGCACTCAAATCTCAGAAAGCACTTTTCTATTGCTGGTGAGAGGATTTGAGTGAATACCATTTGCAGATTGAAATAGATGGCAGACATGACGATGGAGCAGACTACGAGAATAAGGTAGCTGCTAAACTCGTCCCAACCATAATGTAATGCGGTTTGACGAGCTAAAACGCCAATGACAACTATTGTACTGAAAACCATCAGATGCAATGTAATATGTTCTATCTTTTTCTGTTCCATAGTGATATTTGCTAATCGTTTGTGTGCAAATGTATATCATTTATTTTTAGCAAAATGCGAGGTTTTGCCCATCAGAGGGCTTTTGACGACATATTACATCAAATGTCACCACATTACACTCTTTATAATGAGGGAGTTGTAACTTTCTTATTTTCTGGTGAAAATAGTTGGTGGAACGGGGTTGAAGGTCTTAAAACAAAGAATATCTGCACTATTTGCGGGCAAATATGCAGATATTCTAATGTAAAAAGTAATACCTTGTCAACAAGACAATGTACTACTCGTACCCTTGTTTAGGCATAGCAAGATAGGGTGGCCTTGCGTGCTTGTGACTTTGTTTGTCAGCCACAGCCTGAACTCTATGGAATGTCCGGTGTTTACCTGATAAGATAGGGCAATAACCATCTCTAAATTATACACATCAGCGTTATAACCGTTCTCCAGTTTGATGTACTTACATATTTTGTACTCCTTCAAAATGCCGACCCTCAACATCCCTTTGATAGCAGCGTGGATAACCCCAGCCGTTGTGTTGAACAGCTCGGCAATCTCCCATGTGGTCATCCACACCTCGCCATCGGTGGTATGGATACCTTGTCCGTTGTCAGTAATGATTCCTCGTTTCACAGTCGGATTTTATTTGAGTGAAATCTTATTGGCAGTCTCTCGCTTCTTGGAATTGACCAAATCGGCATAGATCTGAGTCGTGGTGACGTTCTTATGCGTCAGCATCTTTGAAACGGTATAGATGTCAGTACCTAAGGAGATTTGAATCACAGCGTAGCTATGCCGGAATCCGTGGAAGGTGATGGGTTTGGTTATTCCCGCCTTTTTGAGCCAGTTCTTCAGTGGATAGTTAATCATGCTTCGCTTCAAGCCTTTGAACACCTTGCCCGTTCCGGGCGTCCCGCATAGTTTGTAGGCTTCGTTACTGATGGGGAGCGTTGCTTCCGTTTGCGTTTTCTGTGTTCTGATACGCAAGCAATAACCCTGGTCGGGTGCAAGGGCAAAGTCTTCCCATTGGAGATTTTGAATGTCGCTGATGCGTAAACCTGTCAGACAAGCAAATAGAGAGGCAGCTTTCAATACGGGAATGTCGCAGGGCGTGGCGGCAAGTTGCTTCACCTCATCCAGCGTCAGGTACTCTTTCTTCACTTCTTGCGGTTCAATCTTTTCAAGATAGTCATTGATGTTCTCCCGAAGCCATTTGTCCCGATAGGCAATCTTCAACAGACCTCGGAATGTGGAGTAGTAGCCGGATGCCGAATTGAGTGATATGGAGCGGCTACTGCGCTTGAGTTGCTTGGCGTGAAGAAGGTACTCGCGGAACTTCTTGCACAAGTCCACGTTCACCTCGCCAAACGTGCAATGACCTTTGACGAAGTTATGGAAATGCTGATAGACAAACTGCCATTTCTGGTCTTTGTTCCGGCACATCTTCTTGAAATAGGCGAGGAAGTCGGCCTTCTGCTTGGTTTTGTCCAAGAAACCGAACTCTTCATTGATAAGCGACTGTACCCGGATGCAGCGGATAGCCTCGGCCTTGTTTAGCATATCGTTGTTGAACTCCCGCTCCATCTCGTTCTTGGGATGAGCATAGATGTAGATGCCGAGGTATTCCCGGCGGCTCATCTGCATGGTTTCAGGGTTGCGGACTGCCGGATAATAATCCAGATACAAGGAGATACGGTTGTTACGAATCGATCTCTGACGAACTGTTACTTTTGTACACGTGTGTGTCATGCTGTTTGATATTTAGAGTTTTACATTTGTTTGGTGCAAAGGAATAGGGTGATTCAATGGTGACAACACCCACCGAAGAATAACTTATTCAATCTTTGGGGCGGCAAGTAGTTTATCCAACTCCGACTTGGAAATAAGCGTGTATTTGCCCTTCTTCACCTTCGGGATATTGTGATACGTTGCGTAATGATAGAGCTGGTCACGAGTGAGGTTGAACTTCTCCATCGCTTCCGGCACAGTATAATACTTCGGTTCTTCGGGCGCAGTCATGCCTTTAGCAATATCCACATGCTTCTTAGAGTAGTACACCATGATGCCCTCTTTCTTCTTCGGGATGGCATTCTTGGAAACGAAACAGTAGACGGCGGCCAAGGTCATGCCGAACTTCTCCTGTATCTCTTGGCTACTATACCATTCCGTGATGTCGGGGTTCGGCGCTTTCTTGGCAAAGTAAGCGTCTATGTGCTTCTTGCTCCAGTAGGTCTTACCCCGATTGAATGTCCGAGGGATGTTGTTCTTCTTGGCGATGGCAAATACCCATGACTCTGCCACATTGAATTTCTCTTTGACCTCAGCTGTGGTGTAGAAGTCTGTGATGGGGGCTTTTTCCTTTGTTGGAGTATGGAACTCTGTCGGGTGATTGAAAAGCTCATCAATATCCTCTTTCTTCAAAAGGTATTTGAAGCCTAATCGAATAACCTTTAGCTCGCCTCGTTTAATATAAGCGTACACTGTCGGTCGGGTTACACCAAGATAGATTGCGGCTTCCGTGATTGTGAGAAAGGGTTTGTCCTTGATTCTTTCAATAGGCTTTTCCTCAATCTTCTTCTCTACGATTTGATTGTTCGCTTTAATTGCTGCGTCACGCTTCCTTTTCTTATATAGAGCGTTGGCACATTGTTTGGAACAACACGCTGTTGTTGTCTTTTGGGCGATAAACTCTTTACCGCACCAAGCGCAAATTCGCTTAATTTTTAGGTTACTGCTCATTTCATTACATCTTTATTTCTCCGTTTTTCTGTCAATTCCCGTAAAATCGTGTAAAATGGCGTAAAGTTTCTCTACTACCTTTCCTCTCGATTTCCGAGCTTGTAACAAGCGAGCAACAAATACGGTACAAAAATGAGCTGATAAAGCCTCATAAACAATAACTATCGCTTACAAGGCAAAAAAGAAAGGCGCTCAAAATGAACGCCTTGATAATAGTTGATGATATATGCTAATCGTTGGTAATTACCGCTTACTTCCCGACGCAGAAATGTTCAAAAATATTCCCAAGTACCATATCGTTCGTAACTTCCCCCGCAATATCGCTTAGATGGAAAATACATTCGCGGATATCTTGTGAAACAAAATCTCCGGATAGATTTTCTGCTAGCCCTTGTTGGACCCGGTGGATGGCTTCCAAGGCATGGGTCAAAGCCTCGTAATGGCGTATATTCGTGACAATGACATCGTTTTGGGTAACTGTGGGCAGGTTAGCGGCAGAGATTAGCATTTGCTGAAGCTTGTCAAGGTTGGTACGCCCTTTGGCAGAGATGGAGATGCATTGCACATTAGTAGCGGCCACGGTGAAACTGGGGTTGGGGATGGTTGAGGCATCCTGCACCAGATCGGCCTTGTTGAATACGAGAATGAGCCGTTTCCCTTCGCAACGGGGAAGTATCTGGGCAGTTAGTTGTGGTATCCGTGAGACGGCGTTCGTGGCATCAACTATCCAGAGCACGATTTCCGCCTGCTCCAATTTCTGGAAGGTTCGCTCAATTCCTAGGTTCTCGATGGTGTCGTTCGTTTCGCGTATGCCTGCCGTATCAATAAATCGGAAAGTTATCCCACCAAGATTGACTGTGTCTTCTATCACATCGCGGGTTGTCCCGTGTATGTCGCTTACAATGGCTCGTTCCTCGTTTAGTAGTGCATTCAACAGGGTGGATTTACCAGCGTTCGTTTCGCCGATGATGGCTACGGGCACGCCGTTCTTGATGGCATTGCCTACACTGAAGGATTGTACTAAACGGGAAATTACCTGCTCTATGCCGTCTGCTAGGAGACATAGCTCGGAGCGGTCGGCAAATTCCAGTTCTTCGTGGTCGCTGAAGTCCAGCTCCAGTTCTATGAGTGATGTGAAGTGCAGCAATTGGTCGCGTAGTGAGGCCAGCTCTTTACTGAACCCACCGCGCATTTGGCTCATGGCGAGGCGGTGAGTGGCGGCAGAGGTGGAGGCGATGAGGTCGGCCACGGCTTCGGCCTGGCTTAGGTCCATTTTGCCGCCCAAGAAGGCCCGTTGCGTGTACTCACCGGGAGCTGCCAGGCGGCAACCATTACCGATGAGCAGTTGCAACACCTTCTGAAGAATATAGCTCGAACCGTGGCACATGATTTCCGTGCTATCCTCGCCCGTGTACGAGTGGGGGGCACGGAATAAGCTTACAAGTACTTCGTCTATGATGTTTTCTTCTTCATGGATATGACCGAAGGTAAGTGTGTATGGCTTGGCATCCTTCAGCTTCTTCCCCTTCCGGGCAGGGGTAAATATGCGGGATGTTATCTCTATGGCATCCGGTCCGGAGACACGGATGCATCCTATGGCTCCCCCTTGGGCGGTGGCTATGGCACAAATGGTATCTTGGTTCATTTTATCCGGCTTATTTTTATTCAGCAAAGATAATGGTTTCTTTACAAAAAAGAGAGATGGTGATTCAACTTATGGGCTTTTATCGTAACTTTGTGCAAATCGATAATGGATAGATGCTTATAAAGCCTAATCCGCCTCTGTGCCCATTGTGGGTATAGCAGGACATTGCTACACTATACAGACCAGCAACGGGCACGTCAAGCAGGATGTGATGAAGTCATTACTAAACCCTACTCCTAGGATTGGCTGAAGGAAAGGGAGGAGCATTTCTTGAAGGATACTTAGATACGGTCGAGTACTGTTTTGATAAGAGTATCTATCGTATTCTTGTATCCCGTGTTAGCTTCTTTTATCAGGCGGTTGGCAATGACCATGCATACCGTCATGGCCTTGTGCCCCATCAGACGGCTCAAGCCTGCCAGGGCAGAACTTTCCATCTCGAAGTTGGTGATACGGTAGCCGTTGTATTCAAATTTTTCAATCTTCTCATTCTGATGTGGGTCGGCAAGCGGCACGCGTAACTCGCGTCCTTGAGGTCCGAAGAAGCCCCCGGCGGCAATCGTTACGCCACGTACCATGTCGTTTTGTGCGATGCGGTCTATCAGTTCAGTGCTTGCGTCAATGACGTAGGGGGCAGGGGCACACATGTTGCCGGACCATCCCATATGGTTGAGGAAGGCACGCTCCATGGGCAGGTCGCACACGGAGTTGCGTCCGGCATAGAAGTTGAGCAGCCCATCGAAACCAATGGACTTTTCAGAACATACGAATGTGCCTACCGGAGTGTAGGGTTGCAAGCCGCCGCAGGTGCCGATACGTACCAGCTCAAGGCTACGCAGACGGGGCTTTTCTTCGCGCGTCTCGAAATCGATGTTTGCCAGGGCATCCAGTTCGTTCATCACGATATCGATGTTGTCACATCCGATACCGGTGGAAACCACCGTAATACGTTTCCCCTGGTAAGTACCGGTGATAGTCTTGAACTCGCGGCTTTCCACTTCACATTCCTTGTTCTCGAAATGGGAGGCAACCAGTGCCACCCGTCCGGGGTCGCCTACCAAGATGACTTTGTCTGCCAGCCATTCGGGCTTTACGTGAAGATGAAATACAGAACCGTCTTCATTGATGATCAGTTCGGAAGAGGCGAAATATTTCTTCATATGCTTGAGGCTTTAATCTTTTGTTTATAAATAGAAACGCCGGGAACCGATTCTTGTTCACCGGTTCCGGCGTTTCGTCAGTTACTTTTCGGGTTATTTACTCAACGGCTGGCTGGTATTGCCCGTCGTCGGTTTAGCAATGTTTTCGCGCATGGAAGTGTCGGCTTCTATATTCTTCATCCGGTAATAGTCCATGATACCCAGATTGCCGTTGCGGAATGCTTCGGCCATGGCCTTGGGTACTTCCGCTTCTGCCTCGATAACTTTGGCACGGGCTTCCTGGGCTTTTGCCTTCATTTCCTGCTCTGTGGCTACGGCCATGGCGCGGCGTTCCTCTGCCTTGGCTTGAGCAATGTTCTTGTCGGCATTGGCTTGGTCTATCTGCAGGGCGGCACCGATATTCTTACCTATGTCAATATCAGCAATGTCAATGGACAGAATTTCGAATGCTGTTCCGGCATCCAACCCCTTGCGCAATACCAGTTTGGAGATAGAATCCGGATTCTCTAATACAGACTTATGATTCTCTGACGAACCGATGGAAGACACAATACCCTCGCCTACACGGGCCAGAATCGTGTCTTCTCCGGCACCTCCCACCAATTGGCGGATATTGGCGCGCACCGTTACACGGGCCTTGGCAATCAGCTGGATACCGTCTTTGGCAACAGCTGTCACGGGAGGGGTGTCAATTACTTTGGGGTTAACGGACATCTGTACGGCTTCGAACACGTCACGGCCGGCAAGGTCGATGGCGGTTGCCATCTGGAACGGCAGCTCGATATTGGCTTTAGAGGCGGATACCAGTGCGTGTACCACCCGCTCTACGTGACCTCCGGCAAGGTAGTGCGCTTCCAGTTCGTCGCGCGTGATGTTTTGCAATCCTGCTTTATGAGCTTCAATCATGCCGGGCACAATGATATAAGGAGGAACATTACGGATACGCATCAGGAAAAGTTGTACCAGCGAGATGTTTACTCCCGATACTTTGGCAGACAGCCACAAGAAGAACGGTACATAATGGAAGAAAAGTACCAGGAAGATAATGCCTCCTATAATGAGGAAGGCGGTTAAATACATTGTGCTTGGATCCATGAGATTAAATATTAATTGTTAGTTATAAATAGGTTGATTCCTGAAATTTCACTGCTTGAGCCGTTCCACTAAGAGGACTCCGTCGGCAATACGGTCTACGATAATCGGAGTCTTTTCGTTCAGGAAGCCGTCTGATGACTTTACTTCCACGATGTCTCCGTTGATTTCGGCATAGCCGATAAGAGCCAGGCGAGTAGTGGTTACGCCTATATCACCTACCTTGACTTTTTCCTCGGCACTACGGTCTACTTTGGAGGTGATGTTTTTTTTCAATGCAATTTTGTCGAGTGTCTTGGAGCGCATGAACCATACCAACGAGCCGATACAAGCCAGGGCAGATATGATAAGCGTAATGACACCTGCCGTGGTGCCCATATAGGCAAAGGCATAGTAGTTGGCAAAGATGATGCAACCTCCTGCCAGAAAACCGGCAACGCTGATGCCCGGAATTACGAATAATTCCACTAAGAACAAGATTACTGCTCCTATAATCAATGAGGCGATAATGAGTATATCCATAGTTGTCTTTATTTGGTGGCTTGTTTTTCCAGGTTGCGCACTTGAATGGCAGTCTGCTCCATCTCAGTGGACAATTGCCGTACACGTTGCTCCAGGTCGAGGATGGCGGCGGACATCTTGTCCTTTTCCTGCTTGTTGGCTCGGGAGTATTCCGAACGCATATCTTCCAGTTTCTCCTGCAGTTGTTTGTAGCTCTGCTCCAGCTGATTGTATTTGCCATACAAGGCTTTGGCCTGCGGGGAACGGAAATCGTCCAGCTGGTAATAGGTGGAGTGGTCATCAATGACGAATTGGAAATCGTGCTTCTTGGTGGTCCGCGGCTTTGCGTTGGCAGCGGTCCGAAGCCTTTCTCGGGCGGCCTTTACCGCATCGGTGTCCGTCCATGTGTCCTTGATAGAGTGAAGTTGCGCCAATGATATCATCTTGTCCGGGTCCATCCCTTCGTAGTTGTACACTTGCTTGGATGAGTTGGGAATGAATACATAGATGCACACTTTGCCTTCCGGCTGGTAGCGGTCGGAGGCAAACCATCCCAAGTCGTTGAATTCGTCAATGACGTACATATAGTCGTTGTAGGGCGAATTGAACGGCATGCCCACATTTTCCGGCATCAGATAAGAGTCGGTATTCGTATTGTAACGGGTGACGAAAATGTCATATCCTCCCATCGAGCCAGGGCCATCCGAGGCATAGTAGATAGTGATACCGTCCGTAAGTACATAAGGGTAGTCTGCATTCATGGCCTCGTTGATGCTTCCGGGCAACAAGCTGCCATCACTCCATTTGTCCAGCAACTTGTTGCGCGAAAGGATACTGAGGGTGCTGTCCGGTTGCATTTCGCTATAATATAGCTTATTGCCCAGCTCCGTTTCGTATACCGTTCCGCCTTCCTTACCGGAATCATTGAAGTAGGTGTCGTACATGAACAGTTTGCCCGATTCGGGGCTGATTTTGTATGCATCCAGGAATTTTTCCTTGTCTACCACAAAGCTGTCGATGAAGCAGACCTCTTCCACGCCTTTCAGCATGCGCAAGTTGGATTTGCTTTTTTCCAATAATTGTTCGGCCTCTTCGGTGGAGCGTTTTCTCTTTCTCAGGTCGGAAATGTAGGTCTCATAAGTCTCGATGGCATCTTCGAACTGATATAAATCATTGTATGCCCGGGCCAAATAGAGTTGCCCGCTGGGGACGCGTCTCTTGACGGCGCTTTCCAGGTGTTTCAAGGCTTCTGCGGGTTCGCCGGTTTCCAGGCAACATACACCGTACCATAGGTTGTAATTTCCATTGCCAGGTTGTGTCTTGACGAGTTTTTTGAAGGCGGGCTTGGCTTCTTCGTATTCTCCCTTCTCGTACAAGGCTTTGGCTTCTGCCAGGCTTTGTGCGGAAATTGTTATGCTCAAAAGGCCGAATAGAAAGAAAAGGATATATTTTTTATTCATATTGATACATGCTGATTTGTTCAGAAGGTCAAAAATACAAATTTATCGTGAATAAAGCTGGTTTCCGTAATTCTATTTTGTTAATTCTTCTTTAAATCGTTCTTTTGCCTTACTTTTGCAGCCGGAAGAGCTATAACTTATAACTCATAACTCGTATCAATGGCACAATTTACTGAAGAAGAAAAGATGTTGCGCCGCATAGACAAGCGGTTTAGCAAAGGTGTGGTGGAATATGGACTGATAGAGGACGGCGATAAGATTCTTATCGGGCTTTCGGGAGGCAAGGACTCTTTGGCGCTGGTGGAGTTGTTGGCACGGCGTGTCCGTGTCTATAAACCCCGTTTTTCCGTTGTCGCCGTACATGTAGTGATGAAGAATATACCTTATCAAAGCGATGTGGACTATCTGAGGGAGTACGTAGAGTCGTGGGGAGTGCCTTTTGTTCTCTTTGAAACGGAGTTTGATGCCACGACAGATACCCGCAAGTCTCCTTGTTTTCTTTGCTCTTGGAATAGGCGGAAGGCATTGTTTACCGTAGCCAAGGAGCAGGGATGCAATAAAATCGCGTTAGGCCATCACATGGATGATATTCTAGAGACCTTGCTGATGAATATCACCTATCAGGGAGCGTTCAGCTCCATGCCTCCTCGGCTGGTAATGAAGAAGTTTGATATGACGATTATCCGTCCGATGTGTCTGGTACATGAGGCGGATTTGATGGAGTTGGCGCAAGTGAGGGGGTATCGTAAGCAGGTGAAGAATTGTCCGTATGAGTCACAATCCAGCCGTAGTGCAATGAAAGGCATTCTGAAACAGTTGGAGGAAATGAATCCTGAGGCACGCTATAGTCTATGGGGGAGTATGACGAATGTGCAAGAGGAATTGCTGCCTGCAATCATTAATCATTAATCACTAATCACTAATCATTAATCACTATATGAAAGCATTTTATACCATTTTGCTATTGATTGTATCTAATATTTTCATGACGTTTGCCTGGTATGGGCATCTGAAGCTACAAGAGACAAAAGTCATCTCCAACTGGCCGTTGTATGCCGTGGTGCTGTTTTCTTGGGTAATAGCTCTGGCTGAGTATTCTTGTCAGGTTCCGGCCAATCGGATAGGCTTTTTAGGCAATGGAGGCCCGTTCTCATTGATGCAACTCAAAGTGATTCAGGAAGTAATCACTTTGATAATCTTTACGGTGTTCACAACAGTTCTTTTCAAGGGAGAAACGCTGCATTGGAATCATTTTGCCGCTTTTGTATGTCTGGTACTGGCGGTATATTTTGTATTTTATAAATGATGGGTTAATCGCATTTGCGCATTATTTCATATACTTCTCCATCCCTTTTGTTAAGAACGTTTGAAGCTTTCCTTCTTCATCCGTATAAATGAAGCAGGCGTCGATATCCGGATGTGCATCCGCCACGCGTTCTGCTTCTTCCAGCCCCATCACCATGAATGCCGTGGCATAGGCGTCTGCACTCATGCAATCTTTGGCAATGACGGTGGCTGACAAGATGCTGTGCTGTACCGGATAGCCGGTACGCGGGTCGATGGTATGCGCATATTTCTTTCCGTCTTTATAGTAGTAGTTGCGATAATTGCCCGATGTAGCCATGCCTAAATCCGTAACTTGCAGCACTGCTTGCAGTTCCTGGTTCACTGCCAGTGAGTCGTCTATCGGCTTGTTCAAACCGATGCGCCAAGGTCCATTTTGAGGGTTTTGCCCGTGAACAACCACTTCTCCGCCTATATCGACCATAAAGTTGCGGATACCCTTTTTCTTCAGAAGTTGGGCTATGACATCTACTGCATATCCTTTTGCCACAGCGCTGCACGAGAGCATTATACGTGGGTCTGTTTTCACCACTTTCCCTTCATCGGACAATTTTACTTTTTCGTATCCTGTCATCTCCAGCAGGCTGTCTATCATGGCAGAGTCGGGGAAATTACCCTTCTTGAACCCAAATCCCCAGGCATTGGCAAGAGGGGCAACGGTGATATCGAAGGCACCATCGGTCTCCCGGGAGATTTCCATGCTACGTCGGAAGACGTTGGTAAAGAATGTGTCGGGCACAATGTCCTCGTTGCGGTTGATGCGCGTAATGGTCGCCGTGTCATTGAAAGGGGACAAGGAACCGTCGAAACGTTTGAGTTCCGCTTCTATCTCTGCCTTCAGATTTTGGTCACATTGATAAGTCACTTTATATACCGTACCGAATATCAGTCCGTTATCCGTCTGATAAGGAGTGACTTGGTTGTGGCGGGCAAGTATCCAGATGGTTCCCAGTACCAGTAGGGCAATCCATAAAAAATTCCGTTGTACTTTCTTTTCCATATCCTATCTGAGTTTTTACTTTTTAATTAAAAGAAGAGATGCTCTACCAATATCTTGGTACCGATGATGACGAGGATAATCCCTCCCCAAAGTTCGGCGCGCAGTCTGCGGGCTATGCCACATCCGAAACGGATGCCGAACATCAGGCCGACCATCGACAAGGCGAATGATACAAAACCGATAATGCCGATGGGGGAAAGAATAGCCGAGAATTGCTTGATACCGAGGAATGCAAACGAAACACCTACCGCCAATGCATCGATGCTGGTTGCCACGGCCAGAGCGAGCACCACCTTCAGGCTGGTAGGGTCATACTCGTGCTTGCAATCTTCGTCCTTGAAGGATTCCATTATCATGCGTCCGCCCAGGAAGGCAAGGATACCGAATGCAATCCAATGGTCAATACTTTCTATCAGGTGGCTGAAAAAACTGGCGCCTATCCATCCCAGCAGAGGCATCAAAGCCTGGAAAAAGCCGAAGCTGATGGCCATCACCAGCATAGGGCGCAGCCGGGCGCGTTTCAATATAATTCCGCTGGCTATAGAAACGGCGAAACAATCCATCGCAAGTCCTACGGCCAGTAGCCAAATCTCTAACCCTGTCATAAGTCGCTTAAAGAGGTAGTTTATAAGTTATCGTATAGGTTACTCCCATCGTGTTGGAGCCATATTTCCCGAAACCGGGCACATACCACGGGGCACCGTATTCATTGGCCGAGGCAGACAATTTGAACTTGAAGCGTAGTGACCAGCCCATGTACAATGCCTTCCAGACGTGCGCCCGGATACCGACACAAAATTCCGCCCATTGCATGGAGCCTTTCATTCCTTTATGGTTATAGGGCAGGCTGCCTCCCCATATCTCGTCGTCCAGATTCGGATTGCCTACGATGCCACCGTATATCGGGTCGTCCAGTCCCAAGGCGTCTACATCGTACTTGAAGCTGCTTACACCGTAACGCAAGCCTACGAGTAGCATGTGTCCGTGCTGCTTCTTGTATAGCGTGTTATAGTCCATTCCTATGCGGAAGTAGGGGGCGTTGCTTTTGTAGTGTATGCCTTTGTCACTCCAGGTGTCCGTGGAGCCATATCCCAGTTCGGCAATAGGGAAGAAGCGGTTCTTGAGGTTTACATCCACGGCCACTTCGGAACTCAGGAAATCTCCTCCAAATACGGAACTTCCGATTCCCCACAAGTCCAAGCCGACGGACATGCCGTTGTATAACGGATAGTGCACTTCTTCTTTCGCGTCCTTCTTCTCCTTCTTGGGAGGTGCTCCCTGGGGGGGGACGGTAGGATTCCCGTTCTGCGCCCGTAGGGGGAGGAACATCAGCAGGCAGAGTGCCAGACTAATAGAATAACTTAAGATTTTCCTTTCCATAGATGCCTGCTTCATTGTCTTTGATGTATATCGAGTCCAGAGAGATGCGGGTGCACGTTACGTCTGTGATGGCCTGCTTCATCTGATAGCCGCAATCCATCGATAGGAAATAGGGGGTGTTGGTGTGGCGTATCACCATCGTGTCACTCTTATTCCGGCTATACTTGAATATCAGCTTGGTGGAATCCTCCGTATAGCGCAGTGGCAGGGAGATGTCGTGTACCTTCTTCTGGTTGTTGATGATGATGGAGTCGGTGCCGTATGCTGTGACGGTGAGCGAGTCGAGCGTGTCGTTCTCCACGTATTGGGTTTCGGGGTCTACTCTATAAAGAATGCAATTCACCATGGGGCGTGCCGTCATGGAGCAATCTGCCTCCTCCGAGCAGGAGATAGCTATGCTTATTATCGGGCAAAGGATAGCTCCGAGTATGACAAGTCTGACTAATTTTTTCATCGTTAAATGGTTTTCTCTATTTGATATTTGTTTCGTTCCGGGGCATTACGTGAAATCAGCTCTCCGAGGAATCCTGCCACGAACAGTTGTGTGCCGATAATCATGGAGGTCAACGAGAGGTAGAAGTAGGGAGAGTCCGTCACAAGGCGGTAGGGCATGCCATGGTGCATGTAGTACAACTTGCTGACACCCACTATGACCACGGCTATGAAGCCGAAGATGAACATCAGCGAACCCAGCAATCCGAAAAAGTGCATGGGCTTGATGCCGAACCGGGAAAGGAACCAAAGGGAAAGCAAGTCCAGATACCCGTTTACAAAACGGTTCAGCCCGAACTTGGTCTTTCCGTATTTGCGTGCCTGATGGTGCACCACTTTCTCGCCGATTTTCTTGAAGCCGGCGTTCTTGGCCAGGTAAGGGATGTAGCGGTGCATTTCGCCGTATACTTCTATATTCTTGACCACCTCTTTGCGATACGCCTTCAGTCCGCAATTAAAGTCGTGCAGGTTTTTGATGCCCGATACTTTGCGGGCGGTGGCATTGAACAATTTGGTGGGGAGGGTCTTCGACAACGGGTCGTAACGTTTCTGCTTCCAGCCCGATACGAGGTCATAGCCGTCTTGGGTAATCATGCGGTAGAGTTCGGGTATTTCGTCGGGGCTGTCCTGCAGGTCGGCGTCCATGGTTATCACGACGTCGCCTTGTGCTTGTTCGAAACCACAGAACAATGCCGGCGACTTCCCGTAGTTGCGGCGGAACTTAATGCCCCGTACCTTGTCCGGAGCTTGTGCCTGCAATTGTTCGATTACCTGCCAGGAACGGTCGGTACTTCCGTCGTTCACGAAAATCACTTCGTATGAAAAACCGTTGGCATTCATCACCCGCTCAATCCATGCGAACAGTTCGGGGAGTGATTCTTCTTCATTATATAGTGGTACGACAACTGAAATATCCATTGATGTATGATTTTTCTATTTTACAATTGAAATAACATTTCTTTTTGCTGTTCCGTCACTCTGCCGGAGCGTCGTCTTTCTTGCGTCTCATCACGAACAAGGCGGTGGGGAAAGCCAGTATCGAACCCCAAAACACATTGGACGATATCATCTGTAGCGTAATGTCGATAGGGCTGAGCAGTCGGGCTGTCTCCAGAGCTTCCTGATAGGTGGCGATGTACGAATCCATTCCCGGCATGTTGCTTTGGGCAAGCGTGTCTACCATCGTTTCGCACGTGTTTATCACATATCCGTGGTCTATGAATCTGAAGTAGATGTAGTGTGCCACGGCGGCAAGCAGCGCGGCAAACATATACATGAAAACGGTGAATACCCATGCATGCAGGAAGCTGATGCCGCCTCCGCATACCTGATTACGATACATCCGTGCATAATAATATCCCATAAAAGGTACGCATAGCGTGAGTCCCATGAAAAGGAAAAGTAAAAAAGGAACCGACAGCCCCACAGGAAAGAGTATGAACTTCAATATCCAGAAACCTCCCATATAGGTACCGAACAGCATTGCGTATCGTTGCATGTAACCTCTATTTTCTGCCATCTTTCTTAGAAATAATATGCAAAGGTACAAATATAGTTGGATTCAAGGGCAAGCCGATGTGTAGATTTTAAATAAATTAGAGGATTCTTTGCGGGGCAAAAAGAAAAAAGCAGGTAACACTTTCGTATCATCTGCTTTTCTTTCGAGCCTCTTGTCGGATTCGAACCAACGACCCCGAGATTACAAATCACGTGCTCTGGCCAACTGAGCTAAAGAGGCGGGTGGGTAAGCTTGCTATATCGCGCCGCTACAACCAACTACCTTTGCTGCGATCAAGCCCTGGAGGATTCGAAGGGAGCTGGCCGTATAGGACTTACCCGTTTTTGTTTTGCGGTTGCAAAGGTAGACATTATTTTGAAATCTGCAATAGCTTGTGGCGATTTTTTTATTTGTTTTTTTAGATTCTCTGTTCTATTCCTCTTCATGGCCTTCTTATATAGACACTTTGGAGGGGAGGTACGGATTCTTTCCGGCATTACGATGGACAAATATTCCTTTTACTAGAAAGTATTCGTCCGACATATGTAACCTTATCGTCCGACGGCTGTTGAATTATCGTCCGACAGCTGTCGGACGATAATTCAACAGCCGTCGGACGAATACTTCTTAGTATACCGGAATCTAAAGTATAGTTATGCAAAAGATTGCCATTTGAGAAGAAAATAATAATCGGGGACAAAAAAACAGATAGGCTATTGTGTGCTACCTTGAAAATAAGCATTATTTTTGTGCAACTAACTATATAGTCATTATACGCATGAACAAACACATATTGTCATTCTACCTTTTTTTCTGCCTTTTTCTTTTTCCCCCTTTGGTCGAAGCAATTGCCGGCTGGAATAGCTTTATCGTCAATTTTGATAAAAGTGTTTATGGTAAGGGGACCCAGACTTGGCAGATAGCACCCTATGATGACAAGTGGGTATATTTCGCCAACAAGAACGGTATGGTGCAATTTGATGGCAATGTCTGGAATGTGTTTCCATTGAACAATGCTTCCGATGTGCGTTCCGTTCTGGCTTCTGCCACCCAAAAAAGAATTTATGTGGGGGGCATCAATGAATTCGGCTATTATGAACCGGATACGGACGGTTCTTTGGCCTATCATTGCATGTCCGATACTTTGGAGAGTTCCGTTCGTTTTCTTGGAAATGTGTGGGGCATCCATGAGACAGACAATATCTTGTATTTCCAAGGGGACGGGTGCGTGGTGAAGTACCTGAACGGCAAATATACCGCCATTGAAATGAATGCCAAGATAGACTGTTCCAATATGGTCAATGGTATTCTTTACATCGGTACGGACAGAGGCGTATGGCTTTTGGTTGGAAACACTTTTTTCCCTCTTCAGGGTGCCGATGCGTTGGCTTCCAAGCGTATTCGTGGCATTATACCTTATAAGAAAGGTGTTCTGGTGGTGACTGCATACAACGGACTTTACTATTGTGACGGGCGTACGATGGAACCGTTTGTCACCGGTGCCGAAGAGTTTATGCGTGAGAATGAAGTCTTTTGCGTAGCCAAAAAGGATGATAAGATTGCCTTGGGAACCATTCATAAAGGATTGGTACTGGTGGATTGCAGCACCATGCAACTGAAATATTTCAATGAGAACAACGGCTTGCGTAACAATACGGTGCTTTCTGTCTCCTTCGATACGACCGGAAACCTCTGGGCCGGTCTGGATAGCGGCATTGACTACGTCTGTCTGAGTTCTCCTTTTACGAATCTCTATTCCTATCCTTATTCCTACGGCACGGGATATACGGCGGCGGTAGAAGGCGGTTATCTTTATTTAGGTACCAATCGGGGTTTGTATTACACCTCGTATCCGGTACAGATGAACGGCGATTTGCCGGATATCCGTCCGATGCCCCAATCCAGCGGACAGGTCTGGAACCTTTGCCGTATAGGTGATGAACTCTTCTGTCTGCACGACCGTGGTATTTTCCTTATCAATGGTACTTCCGTAAAACGTGTGACGGATATTGCCGGCGCCTGGTGTTGCCAACTTGTGGCAGGACGTACGGACCTTATGTATGTCGGGGTATATAACGGTATTTATTTGGTTGGGAAAAAGAATGGAGAATGGCAGGTGGTTGGCAAGATTGAGGGTGTGAACGATTCTTGCCGTCTTTTTGAGCAGGAAAGCGATAAGGTGATTTGGGTGTATAATACAGACCACGTTACCCGTGTGGATTTGGATAATGATTTGACAAAAGCCGTACGTATAAAGGAATATAGCGCGAAGGATGGTTTCCCGGTAGGGCGTGATATGTATATAGCGAAGATAGAAGACCGGGTGTATTTTGCCACTCCCCGGGGAATCTATAAGCATAATCCTCATAAAGATGTCATGGAGCCTTGTCCGGATATGAACAACCTTTTGAATGGCACCACGGCCTATTCGCGTATCTTGGAGTATCACGATAAGTTGATAAGTTTGAGCCCTCACGAAATCTGTATTGCCAATCTGGGTACCTATAAGCGGGGGGCGAATACAAGCATTAATCCCATCCAGCAATCGCTGATTGAACTGGTACCCGGTTTTGAAACGATTATTCCTCTTTCAGATTCGCTGATGGTGGTTCCTAATGAAGGAGGTTTCGCTTTATTCAGCATCCCGGCCGTAAGAGAGCGTCAGGATCGTAGCCACTCCTTATATATAAGGAACATGTATCTGTCTTATCCCAAGGATTCATTGGTATATACCGCAAACTTTTTAGGAGAGAAGCCGGTTCCGGTGATAGCTTATTCCATGAATTCCGTTCGTTTTGACTATGCCCTTTCTTTTTTTTCGGTAGGGGATGATATTCGTTTTCAATATCGTTTGAATAAGGGAGGCTGGTCCGATTTCACAACGGTACGCACCAAGGAGTATAGCAGCTTGTCGGAAGGGGAATATACGTTTGAAGTTAAGGCGGTCTTTCCTGACGGTACGACATCATCGGATACAATCGCCTTCCGTATACTTCCACCGTGGTATCGCAGTGCTGCTGCATACGTTTGTTATATCATCTTGGCTTTGCTTGCCTTGTGGCATGTCTATCGCTGGGATGATGTCCGCGTGAAGCGGAAAAAGCAACAGGCTGTGGTCGAGAAGGACAAGGAACTGCATGATATGGAAAGGGAATATGAAGAGGAGAAGGCTCGCCAGGAAAAGCAGATTATGCAGTTGGAGAAAGAAAAGCTGGAATACGATTTGCAGCATAAGAGTCAGGAAATGGCCAATCTGATGATAAACTTTGTCCGTAAGAATGAAATGCTGACTGAAATCAAGTCGGAGATACTTAAAGTATCCGCATTGCTGAAAGGTGAGGGTGCCCGGGAAGGAAAACAGCAGCTTATACTTATTAATAATAAAATAGACGGTAATATACAGAGTGACGAGGTGCTGAAGCGTATTGAAGACCAGTTCGACTTGATACATAACAATTTCATGAAACGTCTTCATGCCAAGCATCCGGAGCTTTCGCACAACGAACGTATGATGTGCGCTTATCTGAAGATGAACCTTTCCACGAAAGAAATAGCACCTCTGCTGAACATTTCGGTTCGTGGAGTTGAAACAATCCGTTATCGTCTTCGTAAGAAGTTCGCTTTAGAGAGAGAGGATAGTTTGACGGATTATTTAAGCAATAAACTGTAGTCTTTAGATATTAACTTCCTTTAAAAGAAGGAAGTGCATGGAAGGGAGGAATTTAATATTCCTCCCTTTTGTGTTCTATAACATGTTGTGACGTAATACTTAAAAGTATATATTAAGTATTGATTATTAGTAAGTTATTTGTTGATGACGTATTGATAACGTATTTGAATTTTGTATTTGACGTATTTAAGAATGATTGTTTTTTGTTTGTTTTATTGCCTTTTACTCTATGTTTGCACTGTTCGATTGAGAACAAAACCGAGAAACGTTAATCTTAATTTAGTAAAACTTATGAAAAAGTTATTATCAGTTTTATTTCTGTTAAGCTTTACCTTGGCTTCTGTATATGCCCAAAATATACAGGTAAAAGGTACAGTGGTAAGCGGTTCGGATAATGAACCGTTGCCTGGAGTAAATGTGGTAGTTAAAGGAACTACCAATGGTGGAATTACTGATTTGGACGGTAATTTTACATTGTCGGTTCCTGCCGACGCAACACTTTCTATTACCTATATTGGTTTTAAGTCACAAGAAGTAGCGGTAAATGGAAAAAATTCCTTGAAAATAGTTCTTCAGGAAGATTCAGAAACGCTGGACGAAGTAGTAGTGGTGGGGTATGGTGTTCAGAAAAAAAGTGTGGTAACAGCATCTATTGCCAAAGTTAGTAGTGAGGATTTGGAAAACAAATCTCCGGTGCGTATGGATAATGCATTGAAAGGTTTGGCTGCAGGTGTGGATGTAACTTCAGCTTCTGGTCAGCCGGGTGATTCTCCTCGTGTACGTGTACGTGGTATTGGTACTATTAACAATAGTGATCCCCTTTACATTGTAGACGGTATGCCTATTGGGGGTGGTCTTGATTTTGTAAATCCTAATGATATCGAGTCTATCGAAGTGTTGAAAGATGCTGCTTCTGGTGCTATCTATGGTGCGCGTGCTGCTAATGGCGTTATTCTAGTAACTACCAAAAAAGGTAAGATGGGTAAGGCACAAATTAATTACAATTTTTCTTATGGCTGGCAGAGTGCATGGAAGAGACGTGATGTGACTAGTGCGACAGACTATGCTATCCTTCAGAATGAAGCCAATGTGAATGGTGGTCAGGCTCCAATTTATGCAGATCCTTATAATTTGATTGATGCTAATGGAAATTCTATCAAAGGATTTGGCACTGATTGGCAAGATCTTGTTTTCTATGACAATGCTCCGGTAGTGAATCATGATGTGACAGTTAGTGGTGCATCGGAAAAAGTAAATTATTATTTGTCTTTGGGGTATTATTCACAAGATGGTATTGTTGGTGGTAATCACGGACATTCTAATTATGACCGTTTGACTATTCGTTCCAATACTCAATATAATCTAATTGATGCATCTAAAGAACGCGGTTTCCTTAATAAATTGGATTTAGGTGTAAATTTGGCTTATATGCGTACGCATTCAACAGGTGTTGGTACTAACTCTGAATTCGGTTCAATTTTGGGATCGGCTCTTTATCTGTCTCCTATTTTGACCCCTACATTGACTGGTGATGCAGCTGAAAAGATGATTGAAACTTATAAAGATTTTGATTTGCCTCGTGATGCAAATGGTGATCCTTATACAGTACCTGGCTATGGAGGAGCTTATCAGGAAATGAATAATCCGCTGGCTATGATGACATTGACTCCTACAAAGAATTGGTCGCATAAGTTTGTTCCAAAGTTTTCTATTGATCTTCAATTGTGGGATAATTTGAAGTATCACTTCAATTATAGTGCTGATATGGGATTTTGGGGTAATGAAGGGGCAACTAAGAGCAAGTATTATCTCTCAGCTAATAATAAGGCAACACATACTAATGCATCTTCATTCAAGGCACAGAATGTGACATGGCAGATTGAAAACACATTAACTTATGACAAAACTATCGGCAAACATACATTTGGTGTTGTATTAGGACAGTCTGCCCTTAAATATAAGGGAGATCAACTTGGTGGTAACCGTTGGAATCTGGTGAATCCTAATAAACCTTCTATTGATTATGCTACAGGGAATGTTGAATATACAAAGGATGCAGATGGTAATATTACTGGTGCTACAGTTCAGTATGGCGTTTATGGAGGTCCTTATACAGAACATAGAATGTCGTCTATGTTTGCTCGTTTGAGTTATAACTATAATGAACGCTATATGATTCAGGCTACAATCCGTCGTGATGGTTCAAGTCGTTTTGGTATTAATAATAAATATGGTACGTTCCCTTCAGTATCTGTGGGATGGAATGTGACAAATGAAGAATTTATGGCTGATACGCGAGAATGGTTGTCTAACTTAAAGGTTCGTGCTAGTTGGGGTAAGAATGGTAATGATAACATAGCCGAATTTGGTTATACTTCATTGACAGCCATGGGTAATAATGTTCTTTTGGGTAAAGATGCCATCAAATGGAATGGTTCTAAAGCACAACGTTTGGCAAATCCTGATTTGAAATGGGAAGAGAGTGAGCAAACTGACTTAGGTATTGATTTGGGATTCTTTAATAATGCTTTAACGTTCAGTGCCGACTATTACATAAAGAAAACCAATGGTATGATTATTACGATGCCTATCCCGAGTTATGTAGGTGAAACTAAACCTCTTGGTAATGTAGGTGATATGGAAAATAGTGGCTTTGAGTTTGAACTTGGCTATAAATGGAATATTGCTGATGCTAAATTTGCTGTAAAGGGAAATGCTACTTATCTTAAAAATGAATTGAAGAATTTGGGAAATGATACTGGCTATATGGATTTAGATGGTATTCAAGGATTCTCTGGCGGCGGTACACGCGGCTCTAACGGACAACCTTTCCCCTATTTCTATGGTTACAAGACTGACGGTGTTTTCCAGAATATGGATGAAGTTCGTGCTTATGTCAATAAAGATGGTAAAATGATTATGCCGGATGCGGTTCCTGGTGATACACGTTTTGTGGATGTAAATGGTGATGGTAGCATCTCGGCAGATGACCGTACTAACATTGGTAATGGTACTCCGGATTGGACTTATGGTTTGAATCTTAATGCTGATTGGAAAGGCTTTGATTTTAATATTTTCTTCCAAGGTGTAGCTGGTGCTGATGTGTTTGATGGCACTTATCGTACAGATGTTGCTTCTGGTAACTATCCTTCTTGGATGTTGGGACGTTGGACTGGTGAAGGTACTTCTAATAAGTATCCTCGTCTGGCTGTCGGTAATGCAACGAACTGGATGGTATCTGATCTTTATGTTTGTGATGGTTCATATCTTCGTCTTAAGAATATTACTTTGGGATATACATTGCCTAAGACTCTTACTCGCAAACTTACTATTGAACGTCTGCGTGTGTATGTGCAAGCTGAAAATCTTGTGACTTGGACCAAATATTGGGGATTTGATCCTGAAATTTCTTCAGGTGCAACTTCTCTTGGTGTTGACCGTGGTATTTATCCGCAGGCTCGCACATATACAGTAGGTGTAAATGTTTCTTTCTAATCTAAAAATAAGAACTATATGAAAACAAATAAAATATTAGCAATAGGCTTACTTGCTGCCGCTACAGTGTTGACTACCGGTTGCAGTGACAGTTTTCTTGAGGTGGAAAATCCGACAGGTGAACCATTGGAAGATTATTATACTACGGATGAGCATATTCAGGAAGCTCTGATTGCCGCCTATGACCCTCTCCATTGGCCAGATTGGGGATTGGGACAGTACAATGCCTTGAATATTGACGGTGAAATTATGGGCGATAATTTTTGGGTAGGTGGTGCAACCAAGACCGATATGCAGAATTGGCATATGTTGTTTAATTATGAGGCTAATGAAAATAATACACTTGGCTCTCTTTGGACAGTGGACTATTCTGGTATCAAACGTTGTAATGACTTACTGAAATATCTTGATTGGGGTACTGATGTTACTGAGGCCAATCGTAAACTCTATGAGATGCAAGCCCGTTTACTACGTGTTTTCTATTATAATATGTTGTGGCATTATTTTGGTAATGTACCTTTCTATTTGGAGAATCTTTCCGAACCTCCTTATACGGCTCCGCAATATACTGCCGATCAGGTTTATGCTGAGTTGATCGCAGAACTTGAAGCTGTAATTGACTCTAAGGTGTTACCTTTGAAATATTATAAAACAATCAAAGAAGGTAAAGAAGTTGACGACGAAGGTCAGTTGGGACGTGTCACTCAAGCTATGGCTTATATGGTATATGCTGAAATGGTAATGTATCAGAATGATGAAAGTCGTTTCTCAAAAGCTTTAGGTTATATGAAGGAGCTTATTGATAGTCCTAGCTTTAGATTGAATCCTAGTTTTGCCAACATCTGGGAAACGGAAGGTGAATGGTGTGACGAATCTATCTGGGAAATTAATTATGAGCAAACTAATAACGAACGTGGCTGGGGAAGTCCGTTAGCTGTTGGTGGTACAGTGCTTCCTACTCTGATTTCTCCTAACTCTTTCCCAGGTGATGATGGTTGGTCAAAGGGTAATGATGGCTGGGGATTTATGCCCATGCGTCTTGAAACTTATCAAATGTTTAGTGAACAAGACAAACGTCGTGATGCAACTTGCTGGGTGATTGCCGAAGATGTAGAATATACGAAACGTTATCAAGATACTCATATTTGGTTACAAAAATATCGTCCGTATGATAAGAACTTCAAGCAGTCTTCCGGTGACCAGAATTTGAACTATAATAACAATTATCGTTATTATCGTTATGCTGAGACATTACTAAATGCTGCAGAACTTTCTCTTCGTACAGGTGGAAGTGGTACAGGTGAGGCTAAGACATGGTTGAACGAAGTTCGCACCCGTGCCGGTTTGGCTGGACTTGCAAACGTTACGGTTGACGATGTACTTACAGAACGTCGTTTGGAATTTGTAGGTGAAGGCAAGCGTTATTTTGATTTGGTACGTGCTGAAGGAATCAGTGGAGCATCAGCCAGCAATAAGGCTACTACTGCACTGGTCCCCGATGAATATGGTTACCGTACTAATTCTTGGACTGCCAAGAAGAAATACATTCCTATTGCACAAGGAGAGTTGGATTCCGATCCGGCTTTGGTTCAGAATGCTTATAAATAGTTTACCATAACTCCATTAATAAATAATTGATATGAAAAATATATTTAAATATATGGCAGGCGTGTTGGTTGCTGGTTTTGCAATGACTTCATGTTCGCCTGAAGATTTTACGGGAGCCAATGGCAATATCCCACAAGCATCGGATTATACTGATAACTTTAAAGTTACTGTAGATCAGACAACCAATTATGCAAACTTTGAATTTACTTCTGCTCCTGGAGTGTCTCCAATTTGGATAATTGACGGCGCTTATCAAGCCTCATATGGTTTTTCCAAATATTATCGTAAAAAAGGTTCATATACAGTAGAATGTAAAGTAAAGAACGCAAATGGCATTAGTGATGGTTCGATAACCAAAACCTTTGAAATAGAGAAGACTATTATGAACGGTTTTGGTGGTTTTGTGGAAGATAGTGAATTTAACATGTTTAAGGGAGTAACTTTCAATGTGGCATCTTTCTACTATGCTCCAGGATGGGGGCAGATTGCAGATCCAAAATATACTTATCAGAATGGTGCATTTGTTGTTTCCTTACCGGAAGCTACTACCGATCAGTGGCAAGCTCAGATGCATGTGGAATTGGATAAGGTAATTGCTTTGTCAGTGGATAAAACCTATGATTTTTCGGTGATAATCACTTCTACTACCAAACATCCGGGCGTGACGGTTAAAGTACAGCAGAAAGGTGATGACAATACGTTTATCAATATGCAGCGTGTGGCTTTAGATGCTAATGAGCCTAAGTGTATATGGTTCAGTAACGTACCCGGTGTGAATATTACCGATTTGAAGTTTGCACTTGATTTTGGTGGTAATGAAGCTAATACGGATATTACTTTGGAAAGCTTTGTCTTGAAAGACCATGCTAATGATGACGGTACGGAAATTCCTGAAGTACAAGAGCCTGAACCTTCTTGGGTGAAGGTGGATAGTGAAGACAATCTTTGGAACGGGGCAACCTTTACCAATACTTTCTTCTATGCAAACCCGGATTGGAGTGCTAGACCTAATCCAGATTTAGTGGTGGATGGAAATGCTTATACACTCACTTTCCCTGATGCTACTGAAGCACAATGGCAGAACCAGTTCTCGTTTGTTACAGATTTGTCAGCCGATACAGAAACTGCCTATGATTTCTGTGTCACTCTAAATCCTAGTACTGATTTGAAGGGGGTAACAGTAAAACTGGTTCAGACTGATGAACCTGATGTCAAACATGATGATAACTTCTTCTTTGCAGAACAGACGGATTTGTTGGGTAATGAAGATAATAAATTTTGGGTTGCAAATAAAAAGGCGCCTAAAGATATGCATGCTATATCTTTAGTCTTGGATTTTGGTGGAAATCCTGCTGACACAAAAGTGACTATTAAAGATATTATTTTCCAGACTCATAGAGATTGATGGCTAGTATTAGATAGAATATTGGTCTGCTAAAAGCAGTGAATAATAAAAAGGGGGAAGGATGTGGGTTATCTTGGCAATTGCTGGAGTTTCATCCTTTCCCTTTTTCTCTACTTATGTTGTAAAATATATATATATATGAAATACTATTGTCTATTATCTATTCTTTTGTTTTCGTTGATTGCTTGTGGCAGTAGCGATGACAAGGAACCGCAATCCGAGGATGTTACCATTAAATGTTCTCCTGAAAAGATAGAGGCTGTTGCACAAGCTAGCCAATATGTGGTGAATGTGGTTTGTTCTGGTAAAGAGTGGACAGCTTTTGCCTCTGATGATTGCAGTTCATGGGTCAAAGTAAATGTAATGGGTTCTTCTTCTAGCCAAGGCACAGCGACAGTTATAGTCAGTGCTCATACGGGTACTACTTCTCGTACTGGTACGGTGGTGGTTAAATCTGGTGCTACTCGTGTATCTATTCCTCTTACGCAAGCGGCTCCTTTATCAGTGTCACAGACTGAGTTGTATTCTAATTCTATAGGAGAATCTTTTGTCTTATCTGTTATTGCTTCTGGCGAATGGAATGTGAAATCCAATGATAGTTGGATTAGCGCAGAAAAAAATAGTGGGGAAATTGTTGTGACCACTTTAGCTAATGATGCAAAGATTTCCCGTACGGGTACAGTTGAGGTTGTGGCTGGTGCAGAGAAAGTAACGGTAACAGTTATTCAAGAATCGGCTGAAGATCTGGATATCAATACTCCTGAGGGGTATCGGTTGGTTTGGCATGATGAATTTAATGAGGGCACATCTCTTGGCAATGATTGGACACACGAGGTTCAAGGAGCAGGGTGGGTAAATAATGAACTTCAAAATTACGTCAATGGTTCTGCTGACGGAAAGCGTGTGACAGAACTTGTGGACGGTAAGTTGAATATTAATTGTTTCAAAGGCTCCGATGGTAAAATTTACTCTGGTCGTGTGTATGCTAAAGTGAATACTGGTTGGGAATATGGCTATTTTGAAGCACGTATCATGTTGCCTGAAGGCAAGGGGACGTGGCCGGCTTTTTGGATGATGCCAGTTGGTAATGACTGGAATACTAACCCATGGCCCATGTGTGGTGAAATAGACATTATGGAGGAAGTGGGAGTCGTACCCAACGAAGTCTCTTCGTCTATCCATACGCAAGATTATAATCATACTATAGGTACGCAGAAAACACATGCCATGACTATAGAACAGGCAGAAGGAGAATTTCATCTCTATGCTTTAGAGTGGACAGAAGATGCCATCACTACATACGTGGATGGCAAGGTACAGTTGGCTGTTACCAAGCAACAATTGGGAGCTGGTCATAATCAATGGCCTTTCCATTATGCTTTCTATCCCATTCTGAATCTGGCTTGGGGCGGTGATTGGGGTGGAATGAACGGTGTGGATGAGTCTGCTCTTCCTGTAACGATGAAGGTGGACTATGTACGCGTGTTTCAGAAAAAATAGAGCCTTCATATTTAAATTTTATTTAAATATGAAGGCTGAATGTTTTTTATTTATAACATAAATACCTTATGCTTTAGGACAATTGATAATGAAAAAAGAAAAAATATTTATTTTTATCTGTTTAGTTTTGTTGTCTGCCTGTTCTCCTTCTTCTCTAGACGGTATTGTAATAGAGAAAGCGGCAGACGGTTATAAACTTTCCATTGACGGAAGAGAAACCTATATTAAAGGCGTAGGCGGCACATATCGGTTGGACATTGCCGCCCAGAGTGGTGCCAATGCCTTCAGAACCTGGGGAGGTAATGTGGAGGAGATAAAGAAAAACCTGGCATTGGCTTCGGAGCACAACATGTACGTAATGCAGGGAATAGGCATGACCAAAGACTCTATACGCTATTACGATGATGAATATAAGAACAAGATGCGCGAAGAAGTCCGCTTGTTGGCAGAAACGTTCAAGAATGATACGAGTTTGCTGGCTTGGGGTATTGGCAATGAAATTGAGTTGGGAAATGCTAATATAGCTGCCGCATGGAATTTTGTGGAAGAACTGGCACAGCTGATTAAGTCGATAGACAAGCGTCATCTGGTTTCGACAGTGATTTCCTACAATCCGTCGGCATTGGACTCTGTGGCAAAGTATGCTCCGTCTCTCGATTATGTGGGCATCAATGTATATGGTCCGATGGGAGAGGTGCAGGCTGTTGTTGACCGGTCGGACTACAAGGGTGCATTTATGATTACCGAGTGGGGACCGACCGGTTGGTGGAAAACAGCGTCAACCGAGTGGAAGGCACCCATAGAGCAGACCAGTGAAGAAAAACGGCAGGTATACGAAGAGCGTTATACGCAATATATTTCTGCCAATACCCGTTGCTTGGGCTCTTTTGTATTCTTGTGGGGACAAAAAGAAGAACGTACGCCTACTTGGTTCAGTATGTTTGTAGAGGATAAGGTGGATTCACTGCCATTGAAAGGAGAGAAAACTCCTATGGTGGAGGCCATGCAAAGAGTGTGGACCGGCAAGGAATTGGATGAAACGGCTCCGATAGTTCGGGGCATGACTATCGATGGTAAAAGTGCCATTGATAATGTCCGTATCAAAGCAGGTACTTTATTTAAGGCGGAGGTTTCCGTCACAGATAAGGAGAACGATTCTTTGGCTTATGTGTGGGAAGTACTGAAAGAGGCTACAGTCTTGGGTTTTGGAGGTTCTTATGAGCCACGTCCGGAAAGAATGGGTGACGTGGCCGTGTCAGACAAGAATGTGTATGAGACTATGATTAAAGTTCCCGGGGAATATCGTTTGTACGTATATGTACTTGATAATACGGGCTTTGTCTCAACAGCAAATATTCCATTTCAAGTAATAGATTAAAGATGAAAACAATGAAAATGCTCTCTGCTTGTTTATTGCTGCTTCCTTTTATATCTTGTACTCAAGTGCAGGATACAAAAAATGACGCAGTCATCGAGCAGAAAATAGAAGCGCTGTTGTCCCGTATGACATTGGAAGAAAAGATTGGGCAGATGAACCAGATTTCTTCTTATGGTAACATAGAGGATATGAGCGGATTGATAAAGAAAGGTGAAGTCGGGTCTATCCTGAATGAAGTAGATCCGGTGCGTGTCAATGCCTTGCAGCGTGTGGCAATGGAGGAGTCCCGCTTGGGCATCCCCTTGCTGATGGCGCGTGATGTGATCCACGGTTTCAAGACCATATTCCCTATTCCCTTGGGACAAGCGGCATCTTTCAACCCGCAGGTGGCTAAGGATGGTGCACGGGTAGCGGCTGTGGAGGCTTCTGCCGTGGGTATCCGCTGGACATTTGCGCCGATGATAGATGTGGCTCGCGATCCCCGTTGGGGGCGTATGGCCGAAGGATGTGGCGAAGATACTTATTTGACTTCAGTGATGGGTGTTGCTATGGTTGAAGGTTTCCAGGGAGATTCGCTGAACAGTCCGACTTCCATAGCCGCATGTCCTAAACATTTTGTAGGTTATGGTGCTGCCGAGGGCGGGCGTGATTATAATTCCACTTTCATTCCGGAGCGTCGTTTGAGGGATGTATACCTTCCTCCTTTTGAAGCTGTGGCCAAGGCAGGGGCAGCCACTTTCATGACTTCGTTTAATGACAATGACGGAGCACCGTCTACCGGAAACACTTTTATTTTGAAAGATGTGCTTCGTGGTGAATGGGGATTTGATGGAATAGTAGTGTCAGACTGGGCTTCGGTAGCCGAAATGATGGCACATGGCTTTGCTGCCGATTCTAAAGAGGCAGCAATGAAGGCGGTGAATGCTGGTGTGGATATGGAGATGGTCAGCTATACGTTTGTCAAGGAATTGCCGGAATTGATAAAAGAAGGTAAGGTCAAGAAGTCTGCTATAGACGATGCCGTGCGGAATATTCTGCGTATCAAATTCCGGTTGGGACTGTTTGATAATCCTTATGTGGATGAGAAACGGATAGAGGAACTTTATGCTCCTTCTCATCTGGAGGCTGCCAAGCAAGCTGCTGTGGAATCGGCCATCTTGTTGAAGAACGAAAAGAAGACATTGCCTTTGCAATCTTCGGTAAAGACGGTTGCTGTGGTAGGTCCGATGGCAAATGCACCTTATGACCAATTGGGTACCTGGATATTTGATGGTGACAAGACAAAAACCGTGACACCGTTGAAGGCTATCAAGGAACTGGTGGGGGACAAAGTGCAGGTGATATACGAGCCGGGTCTGACTTATAGCCGTGACAAGAATATGGCAGGTGTTGCCAAAGCCGCTGCTGCCGCTGCACGTGCTGATGTTATTTTGGCGTTTGTAGGCGAAGAGGCTATTCTTTCAGGAGAGGCGCATTGCCTGGCCGACCTGAACCTGCAAGGTGCGCAAAGCGAACTGATTGCCGCTTTGGCGAAAACAGGAAAACCGGTGGTTACTGTCGTAATGGCAGGGCGTCCGTTGACCATAGGAAAGGAAGTCGAACTCTCGTCAGCTGTACTTTATTCGTTCCATCCCGGAACCATGGGAGGACCGGCATTGGCCGACTTGCTGTGGGGTAAGGCTGTGCCAAGTGGCAAGACTCCGGTGACTTTCCCGAAGATGGTAGGACAGATACCGGTTTATTATGCTCATAACAGTTCCGGACGTCCGGCTACGCGGAATGAGGTTTTGCTGAATGACATTCCGTTGGAAGCGGGGCAGACTTCGTTGGGATGTACTTCTTTCTATATGGATGCAGGTTTCGATCCGCTGTATCCGTTTGGCTACGGTCTGTCGTATACGACGTTCAAATATGATAATGTGAAACTCTCGTCTGCCAATCTGAAGAAGGAAGATGTGCTGACTGTGACTTTCGACCTTGAGAATACCGGAAAGTATGAAGGTACCGAGGTAGCCCAGCTTTACGTGCAGGACAAGTTTGCTTCGGTGACCCGTCCGGTGAAAGAGCTGAAACGCTTTGCTCGCGTCACATTGAAGCCGGGTGAGAAGAAAAATGTATCGTTTGAACTTCCGATAAGTGAACTTGCTTTCTGGAATATAGATATGGTGAAGACGGTGGAAGCCGGAGACTTTGCTCTTTGGGTGGCACCGGATAGCCAAAGTGGAGAAGAAGTTTTCTTTAAGGTAGTAGATTGATTGTTGATTTAAGGTTAAAAAGAGAAGGGGCGGACCGTGACGGTTCGCCCCTTCTGCTTTCTTCTTTATAAGCCCCGCCTTCCGGCAAATAACTCATCACTTATTACTTATAACTTTCTTATATCCATACACCGCATTGCTTCCCAGTTCTTCTTCGATGCGAAGCAGTTGGTTGTACTTTGCCATACGGTCTGAGCGGCTCAGCGAACCGGTCTTGATTTGTCCGCTGTTGGTAGCTACGGCTATGTCTGCGATAGTCGCATCTTCCGTTTCACCGGAACGATGGGAAGTTACGGTAGTATATCCGTGGCGGTGTGCCATTTCGATGGCATTCAGTGTTTCGGTCAGCGAACCTATCTGGTTTACTTTAATCAATATGGAGTTGGCACAGCCTTTTTCGATGCCCATTGCAAGGAAGTCCACATTGGTGACGAACAAATCGTCTCCTACCAACTGGCAACGGTTGCCGATACGGTCGGTCAGTTTTTTCCAGCCGTCCCAGTCGTTCTCGCTCATGCCGTCTTCGATAGAGTCGATGGGATACTTGTTGATTAACTCTTCCAGATAGTCAATCTGTTCGTCGGCAGTACGTTTCTTGCCTTTTTCACCTTCGAATTTGGTATAATCGTAGATGCCATCATGGTAGAACTCGGAAGAAGCGCAGTCCATGGCAATCATTACATCTTTGCCCGGTTCGTATCCGGCAGCCTTGATGGCGGCAATGATGGAGTTCAAGGCATCTTCTGTACCCTCCAGATTAGGAGCAAAACCTCCTTCATCGCCTACTGCTGTGCTGAGGCCACGGTCTTTCAGGACTTTCTTCAGTGCGTGGAACACTTCGGCACCCATACGCAAACCTTCGCGGAAGGAAGTGGCACCTACGGGGCGTATCATGAATTCCTGGAAAGCAATGGGAGCGTCACTATGCGAACCGCCGTTGATGATGTTCATCATCGGTACAGGCATCACATAGGTATTTGTACCACCGATATATCGGTAGAGTGGGATGTCAAGGTAAGCGGCGGCAGCCTTGGCTACAGCAAGAGATACGCCGAGGATGGCATTGGCACCCAGATTGGCTTTCGTTTTGGTTCCGTCCAGTGCAAGCATGGCATGGTCGATACCCATCTGGTTGAGGGCGGACATACCGATGAGCTTGGGAGCAATGATATTATTGATATTGTCCACGGCTTTCAGGACACCTTTGCCTCCGTAACGTTTTTTGTCACCGTCACGCAGTTCCAATGCTTCGTGTTCTCCCGTGGATGCTCCTGACGGGACAGATGCACGGCCTATGAAGCCGGATTCCAAGGTTACGTCTACTTCTACAGTTGGGTTACCTCTTGAATCGAGGATTTCACGTCCGATAATCTTCTCTATTTTCATATTCAGTCAATTTTAATTATAAACTATCTTACTAACAAATGAAAACAAGGAATTGTTTTTCGTTTTTAATCCTTTATTGTAATGCCTAAAAGAGCAGTCAACTCCATGGCTTGGGAAGTATTGACGATGGCTCCCCGTATGTCGGGCAGGTTGAGGCGTATACCTCCTATGTGCGAGTCGCTCAAGTCGATTCCTCTTAGAGGGGTGTGTGAAAACTCGGATTCTACCAGCTCACAGTTTTCAAAGGCGATGGAGGCAAGTTTGCAGTCGTTGACGTCGCTGTTGCGCAAGTCACAAGAGGTGAAGCGGACTTGATTGATTTTACTCATGGAAAGATTGAGGTATCTGGCATTGCAGTCCTTCATTGTCAGATGGTTCAATATTGTTTCCGGCAGATTGGTTCCCACCAGTTTGCAGGATATGAATTCCACTCTGAACAGAGAACTTTCGGCAAATGAGATGTTGGAAAGGTCGCAATGTTCAAAACGTACATCAGTGAAATGGCAGGATTTCAGTTTGCAGGCGCTGAATTGGATATGACTGAAAGTACAGTTGGTGATGCTTTTGTAGGAATACTCCATGTGTTCCTCTGTCCGTTTACCGAAGTGAAGGTCTCTGACAGTTTCTTCCGTATTCAGCCATTCTTCTAATGATTTGGAACTTTCACTTTGTCCCTCTAAGGTAGGAGGGATGATGCGTACGGGAGGCATGACAAAAGGCTTGCTGGGTTTCATAGGGGTGTTTGGGTTATATACAGCGTCCGAAGGCGCCGCCGGCGAAGGCTGCCAGGACTCCTAATGTGATACTTAATAAGGTATATAAGGCAAACATTCCGTAGAATTCTTGCTTTATCAGAATCAGTCCGTCATTGCTGAAAGTGGAGAAGGTGGTGAATCCTCCGCACAGACCGGTAGTCAGCAACAGCCGTACCTCAGTAGAAAGGTTGAAACGGGCGGATAAGGTATAGAATAGCCCGATGAGGAAACTTCCGAGGATATTGACTGTGAATGTAGCCCATGGGAAAGAGTAGGGGACTATGCGCTCGTGGAGCATCATCTGCACGCAGTAGCGCAGTACGCTGCCGGTACCGCCGCCAAGGAATATAGCTATCAGTAATCTAGTCATAGGTTGTCTGGGGTTGGTTTTGGCTGCAAAGGTAGTGAAGACAAAGGAATTTCAGTAAATCATAGCCCGAAATTTCATAAAGCAATTCTGTACTGGGGGAAGTAGTTATTGGTGGGATGTATATAATTTTGATATTTGATATGAGTGATTGCCAATCTTGGTTCCGGATAGTTCGTGATGGGGCAGAAGCGATTTACTAAATCTTGGAGGAAGATTTAGTAAATCGTTGCCGGAGATTTAGTAAAATGTCCGGGAGATTTTAGTAAACGAGTAGAAGGGGCTTTGGAAGGATGACTGGTTTGTCTGTATTTTTGGATACGGTAATAACTTGTGAAACTTGAGCCACTCTTGAAATTGAGGTCTTAACTGTTCAAATGCCATATTGTAGAGACCTCTCTAGAACCTTGTCTTGATAATCAGCGATTTATTTTCATTGGCTGTAGAGATTGTACCCATTCCTTCTCATTCTCTTCCTGCCTTTCTTTCTTCACTTGTAGAGAAGGGTTGTTTTTAATTTGTTGTTTTTTAGAGTTTTAACGAAATTGGTTGTAGATGTCATTTCCTTGTATTCCCGTCATTCACACCCTAACTTTGCAACATCGAATTCAAGAGAATGAAAGTTTATCGTTGAGGCCTCACGATGGATCTCCACTTCTTGAAAGAGAGGAAAAGGCTTCGGCCTATTTATTACATTATTATATTAACTTTCTAAAACATTAAAAATTATGGGACTTCAGTATGTAGTGGCAAAGAGAATCTTTGGTTTTGACAAGGACAAAAATGTAAAGTATGTAGCTAAATCCGTAGGAGCGGGTGAATTGGATTTTGATAAGTTGTGTGCCAAAGTGAGCCGTATTCTTGGTATTCACAGAAAGACGGTGGACTTAGTGGCTGCAGGACTGGTGGACATCATGTCGGAAGAAATAGACGATGGAAAGACTGTTCGTTTAGGTGATTTCGGATTGTTCCGCCCTTCTTTTGTAGGGAAGAGTGCTGATACGGAGGCTGGCGTTTCGGCCAGTAACATTGTCCGTAAACGTATTCTGTTTTTTCCGGGGAAAGCTTTTAGTCAAATGTTGGGCAATATGAGCGTCACCAAGATGGTGGTTCCCGATACGGACTATACGGATGGAAGTAGCAATGGTGGAGGGGATAACTCCAATCCTTCGGGAGGCAATGACGGGGACCAAGGTGAAAATCCTTTGGGATAATTCCAGTGCACGATTAAAGTTGTAAAAATATGGAGGGCGAAGTTTTCGTAGCGATACTTCTCCTTCTATTTTGTTTGTAGGCAGGATATTGTTCAAGGGAAGTTGGTTTTCATGCAAACGTTTGCCGACAAATCATCTATCATTTTAGTTTAATTGCGTCAGAGTGTATTTCTTTCCTGCCTATATTTGCATCTGGAACATAATTTTATAAATATAGCATGAGAAACATGAAAGCAATCTGTACAAAATTAGCCTGCTTCCTGCTCGTTTTGTTGGTGAGCGGCGTAGCAATGGCAGAGAGTATTACCTCTCCCAACGGACAACTTCAATTGAATTTTTCGGTGAATGCGCAAGGCGAACCCGTTTACGAACTTTCTTACAAAGGAAAGCCGGTGATTAACCCTTCCAAATTAGGACTCGAACTGAAGAACGCCCCCGGTCTGATGAATGGCTTCACGATGGCGGATGCAAAGACTTCCACTTTCGACGAGACTTGGGAACCGGTATGGGGTGAAGTAAAGCAAATCCGTAACCACTACAATGAGCTGGCTGTGACGCTCAACCAAAAAGCGCAGGATAGGAACATCATTATCCGCTTCCGTTTGTTCGACGATGGTATGGGCTTCCGCTATGAATTCCCTTTGCAGAAGAACCTGAACTATTTCGTGATTAAAGAGGAGCGTACTCAGTTTGCCATGACTGGCGACCACACTGCCTTCTGGATTCCGGGCGACTACGATACGCAGGAATATGACTACACAGAATCCAAACTTTCTGAAATCCGCGGACTGATGAAAGGGGCCATTACGCCTAACTCTTCGCAAACCCCGTTTTCGCCCACCGGTGTTCAGACTTCTTTGCAGATGAAGACTGCTGATGGTTTGTACATCAACTTGCACGAAGCTGCTTTGGTGGATTACTCTTGCATGCACTTGAATCTGGATGATAAGAATTTTGTTTTTGAATCTTGGCTTACTCCCGATGCAGTAGGCGATAAAGGTTATCTGCAAGCTCCCTGCACGTCACCGTGGCGTACGGTTATCGTAAGCGACGATGCTCGTGACATCCTTGCCTCTAAAATCACGCTGAACTTGAACGAACCTTGTGCTTACGAGGACGTTTCCTGGATTAAGCCCGTGAAATACGTAGGTGTATGGTGGGAAATGATTGCAGGTAAGAGCACCTGGGCATATACAGACGACCTTCCCTCCATCAAACTGGGTGAAGTGGACTACTCCAAAATGAAGCCCAACGGCCGTCACGGTGCCACTAACGAAAATGTAAAAAAGTACATCGACTTCGCAGCTGAGCACGGTCTGGACCAAGTATTGGTAGAAGGCTGGAATGAAGGCTGGGAAGACTGGTTTGGCAAATCCAAGGATTATGTATTCGATTTTGTGACCCCTTATCCCGATTTCGACGTGAAGATGCTGAATGAATATGCCAAGAGCAAAGGCGTGAAGCTGATGATGCATCATGAGACATCCGGTTCGGTGCGCAACTACGAACGTCACATGGACAAGGCCTATCAGTTTATGGTGGATAATGGCTACAATGCCGTGAAGAGCGGATATGTAGGTAATATGATTCCCCGTGGTGAACATCATTATGGGCAATGGCTGAACAACCACTACCTCTATGCCGTGAAGAAGGCAGCCGACTACAAAATTTGTGTAAATGCGCACGAAGCTGTACGCCCTACCGGTTTGTGCCGTACTTATCCTAACTTGATTGGCAACGAATCTGCACGAGGAACTGAATATGAGGCATTCGGCGGTAGCAAACCGTTCCATACCACATTGCTTCCATTCAACCGCTTGATTGGCGGTCCGATGGATTATACACCGGGTATCTTCGATACCAAACTTGACTTTATGGGCGATTTGCCCCACGGACAAGTGCAGACTACACTTGCTAAGCAACTCGCTCTGTATGTAACTTTATACAGCCCGTTGCAGATGGCTGCCGACTTGGTTGAGAACTACGAAAAGCACATGGATGCTTTCCAATTCATCAAGGATGTGGCAGTAGACTGGGACGACAGCAAGTACATTGAAGCAGAACCGGGTGATTACATTACCGTGGCCCGTAAGGCAAAAGGAACCGGCAACTGGTTTGTTGGAGGTATTACAGACGAGAATGCACGTACAGCCAACTTTACGCTCGACTTCCTTGAACCGGGCAAGCAATACGTAGCCACTCTCTATGCCGACGGTAAAGATGCTGATTACAAGGAGAACCCTACTTCTTATCAGATAAAGAAGGGTATCGTAACCAGCAAGACCAAAATGTCCGTGAAGGAAGCGCGTAGCGGTGGTTTTGCATTGAGCTTGATTGAAGCGACTCCGGCTGACAAGAAAGCTGTGAAGAAGTGGAGATAATTTAGGGTAGAAAGAGTTTTTATTAGGCATTAGTGAGGCCCCGCAGAAGTCCAATCTTTGCGGGGCTTTTTTTGTGTTAGGGTAAGCTCATTCTTATACCGTAAAAATAGCATCAAGACCCGAGTTTTTGGTAAGTTCGTTCTTTGGGGAAACCTTTATTTTTGCACTCAGATAACAGATTGCATAATCATTAAAAATCAGAGATATGAATACGGATAAGAAAATCAGTCGTCGGGAGGCTTTAAAGCGTATGGGATTTGCCGTGATGAGCGGTGCTATCGCATCTTCCGGCCTACTCTCGTTGGCATCCTGCGAAACAAAAAGGAGTAAGCGTATCATCTTTTATTTTACCGGAACGGGTAACAGTCTTTACATCGCCCGTCAGTTGGCTGGAGAGAACGCAGAATTGTTGAGTATCCCTCAGATGGTGAAACGGGGGAAGTATGAATTTGAGGCAGATGAAATCGGCATCGTTTATCCCATCTACGGTCATATGCCTCCCTATATGGTACGGCAGTTCATTCAGAAAGCAAAACTGAAGGCAGAATACAAGTTTGCTGTCCTCACCTATGGTGCAAGGAAGTGCGATGCGGTAGAGATTTGGGACCGTATATCCCGTAAAGCCGACAATGCGTTCGACTATATCAACACTATCATCATGGTGGATAACTGGCTACCCAACTTCGACATGAACGAGCAACTCAAGATAGACAAGCACATCCCCGAGAACTTGCAGAAGATAACGGCAGATATCAACAGTCGGCAGCATTGGCACGAACCGGTGACGGAGGAGGAACGGCAACAGCACCAAGGTTTTATGCAGCGGAGTGGACTCGACCCCGAGGTGGGCTTCCTGATGAAAAGCGAGAAGTTCTTTACCGTGACTGATGCTTGTATTGACTGTGGCATCTGCACCTACGTTTGTCCGCGCGGCAATTATGAGCTGACGTCGAGAGGAGTGAAGACGTCCGGTGACTGCGAGTTCTGTTTTGCCTGCATACAGAATTGTCCGCAGAAGGCTATTCAGTTCATAAAGCAGGAAGATGGCTCTTTTCCTGACGGAACGGAGAAGAACCCCAATGCCCGCTATCGTAATGAGCATATTTCGCTAATAGATCTGAAACGGGCAAACAATCAAAAACTATAATCATTAACCTCTGTATTTTGTCGGATTTACACCCAGATGTTGTTGTACGTAACGGCTAAAATAAGCAGGAGAGGAAAAACCGAACATATCGGAAATACGGACGAACGTTAGTGATTTGTCGCGCAGCAAACGCGAGATGTCGAGTGTGGTATAACGGTTTATCCAGTAGTTTGCTGTATAACCGCTTACTTTCTTGGAAACTTCCGAAAGATATTTGGAGGTGACACATAGGCAGTCGGCATAATAGGTCACTTCACGATGCTCGCGGAAAGTTCCGTTCTCCAGCATGTTGAGGAAACGGCTCATGATGGAAGCATTTTGTACAGAGATATTGTCCTCGCCATATAGATGGGAGTGGAAATCGAAGAAGTCGAGTATCAACATCTGTGTGGAGGCGATAAGCATATCGCGATGGAAATGATGGTCTGTATTCCGGAGTCTGTATTCCACTTGTTCAAAATCCCGGAGACATAGCTCTTGCTGTTCGGTAGTCAGGGACATGATAGGATTGAGAAATAGGGAAAGTTGCCCTTTCATGCCGTAGTTGTTCTGTGGTGTACTCAGCACCACAAAGCCCGATGCGATATAGATGACCTTTACGCGAAAATCTTCTGAAGGTTGAATTTTCTCTACCAGTTTTCCTTTGCGGACAATCATCAGGTCGCCGGCACGTAGCTCGCGCTCCTCTCCATTGTACTTCAATCGGCAGATTCCTGACAGACAGAGGGCGTGTGCAAGATAGCCACTGTATGCGTCCGTCCCCAGACCTTGAAGAGTATCGGCTATTATAATATTTGCGGTTTCTCCCATTATACAGTTGTTTGGTTTCGATCACAAAAGTATATGTTTCCAATAATATAACTTCTATTGTGGGCAAGAAATATATTGCCTTTTTTATTCATTTCAAATCTGCCCGAATTTCGCAAATTCTTCATACCTTTGCATCCGTTAATTTTAGAAACCAATAACAAAACAGAACTTATGGGAGGTTTTTTCGGAACAGTCGCCAAAGCAACAAGCTGTGTGGCGGATTTGTTTTACGGCACAGATTATAATTCACATTTAGGGACAAAACGTGGTGGGTTGGCTACATACGATGCAGAAACGGAGCAGTTTACCCGTTCCATTCACAATCTGGAAAGCACTTATTTCCGCACGAAGTTTGAGGATGAACTGGACAAGTTCAAAGGAAATTCCGGAATAGGAATCATCAGCGATACAGACCCTCAACCCCTTATCCTCAACTCCCACCTTGGTCGCTTTGCCATTGTAACGGTAGCCAAAATAGTAAATCTGCAAGAACTGGAAACAAAACTGTTGGCCCAAAACATGCACTTCGCCGAACTCAGTTCGGGCAAAACCAATCAGACGGAACTTATCGCCCTCCTTATTATACAAGGAAAGACATTTGTCGAAGGAATTGAAAATGTGTATAAGCATATCAAAGGTTCCTGCTCCATGCTGTTATTGACGGAAGACGGCATCATTGCCGCTCGCGACCGCTGGGGACGTACTCCGATTGTGATTGGCAAGAAAGACGGAGCGTATGCCGCCACAAGTGAGTCGAGCAGCTTTCCGAATCTTGGTTATGAGATAGACCGTTATTTGGGACCCGGAGAGATTGTTCGCCTGCGTGCCGATGGTGTGGAACAGATGCGCAAGCCTGATGAGGGAATGCAGATTTGTTCCTTCCTATGGGTATATTACGGTTTCCCCACTTCCTGCTACGAAGGTAAGAATGTGGAGGAAGTGCGTTTTGCCTCCGGTTTCAAGATGGCACAGACAGATAAATCAGAGGTGGATTGTGCCTGCGGTATTCCTGATTCGGGTGTAGGTATGGCGCTTGGGTATGCCGAAGGTAAAGGAGTTCCTTATCATCGTGCCATTTCCAAATATACTCCGACTTGGCCTCGTAGTTTTACTCCCAGCAAGCAGGAATTGCGTTCGCTGGTGGCAAAGATGAAGCTGATTCCCAATCGTGCCATGCTCGAGGGTAAGCGTCTGCTGTTCTGTGATGACTCTATTGTCCGGGGGACTCAGTTGCACGACAATGTGAAGGTGCTGTATGAGTATGGTGCCAAGGAGGTGCATATCCGGATTGCTTGTCCTCCATTGATATATAGCTGCCCGTTTGTAGGATTCACGGCTTCCAAAAGCGACATGGAACTGATTACCCGTCGTGTCATCAAGGAACTGGAGGGTGACGAGAATAAGAATCTCGATAAGTATGCCACTACCGGCTCACCCGAATACGAAAAGATGGTGGACGTTATCCGCGAGCGTTTCGGACTTTCATCCTTGAAGTTCAATACGTTGGAAACTCTGGTTGAAGCTATCGGATTGCCTAAGTGTAAGATATGTACGCATTGTTTTGATGGTAGCAGCCATTTTTGATTGACATTTTGTCCTTAAGGAATAAAAAAGGGGCGTGAATTGCTTGGCAGTTCACGCCCCTTTTTTTATCTTTACAGCACAAAATAGTGGTTAATGATTAGTGATTAATGATTAATGCCATTCGGATAATGCTTTTCGCCAATTACTAATCACTGACCATTAATCACTAACCATTAATCACTAATCATTATTCATCATGACTTTAGTAGAACGTTTTTTAAAGTACGTAAGCTTCGATACTCAGTCCAGTGAAGAGACTGAGATTACTCCGAGTACTCCGGGGCAAATGGTGTTTGCCCGGTATCTGAAAGAAGAATTGGAATCTTTGGGTCTGGAAGAAATCACGTTGGACGAAAATGGTTATCTGTTCGCCACTCTTCCTGCCAATACAGACAAGCCGTTGCCCGTCATCGGCTTTATTGCCCACATGGATACAAGCCCCGATATGAGTGGCAAGAATGTTTCTCCGCGTATCGTGCAGAATTATGACGGTAAGGACATTGTTCTTTGCGCCGAAGAGAATGTGGTTCTTTCTCCTGCCCAGTTCCCCGAACTGCTCGACCATCAAGGGGAAGATTTGATTGTGACCGACGGCAAGACCTTGCTTGGTGCCGATGATAAAGCCGGTATTGCCGAAATTGTATCGGCGGTGGTATATCTGAAGGAGCACCCCGGAATCAAGCACGGTAAAATTCGTATCGGCTTTAATCCGGATGAGGAAATCGGTTTGGGCGCCCATAAGTTCAATGTAGCGCAGTTCGGTTGCGAATGGGCCTATACCATGGATGGCGGAGAAGTGGGTGAACTTGAATTCGAGAACTTCAATGCGGCCTCTGCCAAGATAAGCTTCAAGGGACGGAATGTGCATCCGGGCTATGCCAAGAATAAGATGATTAACTCTATCCGCGTTGCCAACCGTTTCATGTCCATGCTTCCGGCTGACGAGGCTCCGGAGCATACCGAAGGTTACGAAGGTTTCTATCATCTGATAGGCATTACCGGCGAGGTGGAGCAGACAACAGTCTCTTACATTATCCGTGACCACGACCGCACCCGCTTTGAAGAGCGCAAGAAGGAGATGGAACGTCTTGTGGCAAAAATCAATGAAGAATACGGTCCGGGTACCGCTACTCTGGAACTTCGCGACCAATACTATAATATGCGCGAGCAGATTGAACCGGTGATGCATATCATCGACACCGCTTTTGCCGCCATGAAGGCAGTAGGTGTAGAGCCTCGTGTAAAAGCCATTCGCGGAGGTACGGACGGCGCCCAGCTCTCTTTCAAGGGCCTGCCTTGTCCCAATATCTTTGCCGGTGGCTTGAGCTTCCACGGCCGCTATGAGTTCGTGCCTATCCAGAACATGGAGAAAGCCATGAACGTCATCGTCAAGATTGCCGAGCTCGTAGCAAGCAAATAGATAATTCATAACTCATAACTCTAATAGTTCCATGAAAACCACTCCGTTTACCGAAAAACACATCTCGCTGGGTGCCAAGATGCACGAGTTTGCGGGATATAATATGCCTATCGAGTATTCCGGCATCATTGACGAGCATCTTACAGTATGTCAGGGTGTCGGTGTATTCGACGTCTCACACATGGGAGAATTTTGGGTGAAAGGTCCCCATGCTTTGGACTTTCTGCAGAAAGTGACTTCCAATAACATAGCTGCCCTCACACCGGGGAAAGTACAGTATACCTGCTTCCCAAATGAAAATGGAGGCATTGTGGACGACCTTCTGGTCTATCATTATGAGCCGGAGAAATACCTGCTTGTCGTGAATGCGTCGAACATTGAGAAAGACTGGAACTGGTGTGTGTCTCATAACACGGAAGGCGCTGAATTGGAAAATGCTTCCGAGCACATGGCACAGCTTGCTGTGCAAGGACCGAAGGCTATTCAGGCTTTGCAGAAGCTGACTTCCATTAATCTTTCCGACCTTCCTTACTATACTTTTACCCACGGTGAGTTTGCCGGAGAAAAGGATGTCATTATCTCCAATACCGGATATACCGGTGCGGGTGGTTTTGAGCTTTACTTCTATCCGGAGGCTGCCATGAAGATTTGGGATGCCGTGTTCGAGGCAGGCGCGGAGTTCGGCATTAAGCCAGTTGGTCTGGGTGCGCGCGATACGCTTCGTCTGGAAATGGGCTTCTGTTTGTATGGCAATGATTTGGATGACACCACTTCGCCCATTGAAGCGGGTTTAGGATGGATTACCAAGTTTGTGGAGGGAAAGAACTTCACCAATCGCCCGATGCTGGAAAAACAGAAAGCGGAAGGCACTACCCGTAAGTTGGTGGGATTTGAGATGATAGACCGCGGTATCCCCCGTCATGGTTACGAGCTGTATAGTACAGACGGTATTGCCATCGGTGTGGTTACCTCCGGAACTATGTCGCCTACCCGTAAGATTGGTATCGGAATGGGGTATATCAGACCCGAATACAGCAAGGTCGGTACGGAAATCTGCATTGACATGCGGGGACGTAAGCTGAAAGCTGTGGTTGTGAAGCCGCCGTTCCGCAAACAGTAGTTTGAATAAATGACTGAGAATGAAGAATTTGGCTGCGCAATGATGCCGCATGACAAATTCTTCATTCTTTATTCTTAGTTATTCCTTTCTCTATATTCTGCTTATCCTATCCAGCATTTGGTTTGCCCAACCTATCTCTTTATTGGTCCATTCCTTTTCGGTTCCTTCTATGCCCTGGCCTTCGTAGGCCGAAAGCAAGATGATGTATTCTTTCAGTATATCGGTGGCTTGGGCTTGTTTGTTCATGCGCATCAATAATAGTATTTTTTGTTTATATATGTCCAGATTGGGGCTTGTTCCTGCCATCTCCTGGGCTTTATCAAGCATGGCGAGGCAGCGGTTGTTCACTTCTTCCGTATTAGACAGTGCCATTTCCGCTTTTACCAGGATGATGTAGTCATTGTCCGTGGCTAGTCTGTTGTCAATGTTCTTGCGTATCAGCCGGGCAGTTTCCTTATAGCGCTTGTTGGCGTAGTTCATACTTGCGTTGAAAGAAACGACATCGCTGGTAGTCCGTAGGTAGGGGCGGGCACTCAAGCTATGGGATTCACCGGCCTTTTCTATACGCTTTTGCAGGTCGCCGATGCTGCCGTAGCGAGGAATGTCCTTGTTGCGCTGGTGCAGGTTGTAATACCCTATAATTTTACTGAGGGCCGATGCGATTCCGTCGGGATTATAGCCCTTGAATGCCAGAAGTTGGCGCGCAAGGCGGTCTGAAGAGATTTCCTGGGAAGTTTTGTATTTCATCCCCAACCGGTCCGTTGCCGGAATGCTCAAAAGGGAAGCGATGGCTCCGATATCTGCCACCAGACTGACGGCATAAGCATCTTCATTATCGTCCCAGTAGGCCACATCGAGGGCTGCACTGGCGGTAGTGGCAAAGACATCTGCCCAAAAAGCTGCACGCTTGGCACGCCGCTCGGCACGGTAAATGTTGTTTACCTGATGGTCGAGGACGAAATGTCCCAGCTCACATGCGATGACGGCGGCCAGTTCGTCTTCGGAATCAAGAGTGCAGAGGAGGCCCGTACTGATAACCATGGAGCCGTTGGGAAGCATGAAGGCATCTGGTTCGGGCGACTGGATGATACGTATGTTCAAACTCTCCCCGCGATTGCTGTCAATGGTGGTGGCGTTCAACTTGGAGAACACTCCCTGCACGTACGAAACGATGTAATCTTCCTGATAGGCTATCTCATTCAGTTTGTCGAGATAGTCCAGGCACTCTTCGTCGATTTCCTGGCGCAGTTTGTGCTTGTAGCCGCGGTCGCTGAAATATTCGTAAAGATGGTTTTTCAAGTATATCTGCTGCCAGAATTCCCGGTCGGTTTGCGGAGCGGATATGGCAATGTGCCCCATCTCATTCGAAGGAATGGTCTCTTGCATGCCGTTCATTTCGACAGCATAGTAAATGTTGTTGCTGCTTTCACCGGGATTCTTCATTTTGACAACCCGGCGGATAATGACCGGTGTACCGGCGGGAGATTGCCGGTACTCTTTTGTCAATTCTCCTTTGACAGCGATGTTCCCGCTTAAATCTTTGTACTTTTGGGGCTTGGCAAATCCTGCCGTTGCGACAAGGATTGTCAGGATGAATAGGGTGGCAAGTCGTTTCATGATTAGTATATGTTTTCGGTTTTGATGATACAAAAATAGGGAAGTGTTTTTTCCCTTTCTCGTTTTTTTCCCTATTCTGTGATAGGAGATTCCCTATTTATCGGTCCTGCAGTGGGAGGCGGAAACAAAAAAGGGAACCTTTCAGTGAAAGACTCCCTTTTTTCAGTTTGCTTGAAAACTGATTATTTCTTACGGTTACCGTAACGGCTCATGAACTTATCAACACGACCGGCAGTGTCAACCAGCTTAGACTTACCTGTGTAGAACGGGTGAGAGGTGCTGGAGATTTCCAGCTTTACCAGCGGATAAGTTTCACCTTCGAATTCGATAGTCTCTTTCGTGTTGCAAGTGGAACGAGACAAGAATACATCACCATTTGACATATCTTTAAATACTACCGGACGGTAATTTTCAGGATGAATACCTTTTTTCATTTTGATATTTTCTTTTAAAAATTTATATTCTGTTACTATTTTGGTAATAAATAGTGTAATGGTCTTCTTTTCAGAGCGCAAAGATAGTGCAAGTTGGAGACTCTACAAAATAAATTCAGATTTATTTTTATTTAGTAGGTTTATCGCATTTTATTTCTGATTTTTGCAGGACTTAATCTTGTGAATTTATGAGGAAACTACTTGTCTTATGCTCTTTCTGGCTGTGCGTGGCAACGCTGGGGGCACAAAATGCGGAACGGAAACTGTATAGTGTTGCGTTCTACAATCTTGAGAACTTGTTTGATACGATTCATGATGCAGGTAAGAATGACTATGAGTTCCTGCCCGACGGCAGTTACCAATGGACGGCAAAGAAGTATGAGTCCAAGCTGCAGAACCTTTCCAAAGTGTTGGGTTCCCTTTCGCGTGATTTAGTGCCGGAAGGTCCGGCATTCATCGGTGTGGCAGAGGCGGAGAACAGCCGGGTGCTGGAAGACCTCGTGAAGCAGCCGGCCATTTCCAATTATGAGTTCGTGCATTATGAAGGACCGGACAGACGGGGCATCGACTGTGCCTTGCTGTACGACCCGAAGCAGTTCAGCGTTACCCACTCAAAGTTGGTGCTTTCTACTCCTTTTGAGGGGGATACGGTGCACTTGACGCGCGGCTTCCTGATTGTGGACGGACAACTGGCGGGAGAGCGTGTCTGCGTGATAGTGAACCACTGGCCCTCCCGTGGGGCAAAGTCACCGGTGCGTGTGCATGCAGCCAGGCAGGTAAAGGCCTTGAAGGACTCTCTGATGCGTAGCGACAAGAAGCTGAAACTCATCGTGATGGGGGATATGAATGACGACCCGATGGATGAAAGCATGGAGGTGCTGGGTGCACGCAAATATCCGAAGCAGGTGAAGAAAGGCGAATTCTACAATCCCTGGTGGGAGACACTGGAAGACAAGGGAGTGGGGACATTGCTCTATCGGGGCAAGTGGAACTTGTTTGACCAGATTGTCATTTCGAAACCGTTGCTGAAGGCTAAGAAAGGGTTGCGCTATGATCACAATGAAGTTTTCATCCGCGATTATCTGATTCAGCAGGATGGCAAATACAAAGGTTCCCCCTTGCGTACGCATGGGGGCAGGACTTGGCTGAACGGTTACAGTGACCATTTGCCGACCATCATCTATCTGAAAAATTAGTATTACATAATAATGTGTAAACAGATGCCGGAGAGCAAACATGTTCTCCGGCTTTTTTGTTGATAGAAGTATAGATGGCAAAAGTATGGCTGGCAGAGATAAATGCAAAGAGTTTGTAATATAGAGATTACAATAATCTGTTAAATGAAGCCAATAGCTTTAAAATAGAATGGATTTGGTAGGATGAGCCGGATATTTTATTCCTCTCAAGTTCTTTACTTTAAAGGATAATGATTACTTTTGCGTAGAATTTTAATTCACTAACAATAAAATTTAAACAAAATGGTTAATTACAAAGATTTAGGACTGGTAAACACAAGAGAGATGTTTGCTAAGGCTATCAAAGGTGGATATGCTATTCCGGCATTCAACTTCAACAATATGGAACAGATGCAGGCTATCATCAAGGCTGCAGTTGAAACAAAGTCTCCGGTTATTCTTCAGGTATCTAAGGGTGCCCGTCAGTATGCCAACGCTACGCTGTTGCGTTACATGGCTCAGGGTGCTGTTGAGTACGCTAAGGAATTGGGTTGCAAACATCCTGAAATTGTTCTTCACCTTGACCACGGAGATACATTCGAAACTTGCAAGAGCTGTATCGACTCCGGTTTCTCTTCAGTAATGATTGACGGTTCACACCTTCCGTACGAAGAAAACGTTGCACTGACTAAGAAGGTAGTTGACTATGCCCATCAGTTCGACGTAACTGTAGAAGGCGAACTCGGTGTATTGGCCGGTGTAGAAGATGAAGTTTCTGCAGAACACCATACATATACTAATCCTGAAGAAGTTATTGACTTCGCTACCCGTACAGGTTGCGATTCACTGGCTATCTCAATCGGTACTTCTCATGGTGCATACAAGTTCAAACCCGAACAATGCCACGTTGACCCTGCTACCGGTCGTCTGGTTCCTCCTCCTTTGGAATTTGCCGTTCTGGATGCTGTAATGGAGAAACTTCCGGGATTCCCCATCGTTCTTCACGGTTCTTCTTCAGTTCCTCAGGAAGAAGTTGATACTATCAACAAGTATGGTGGTAAGCTGGAAGCTGCTATCGGTATCCCCGAAGAGCAGTTGCGTAAGGCTGCCAAGTCTGCTGTTTGCAAAATCAACATCGACTCTGACTCACGTCTGGCTATGACAGCTGCTATCCGCAAGACATTTGCTGAAAAACCGGCAGAATTCGACCCGCGTAAGTATCTGGGTCCGGCTCGTGACAATATGGAAAAACTGTACAAGCATAAAATCATCAACGTGCTTGGTTCAGAGAACAAATTGGCTCAACTGGACTAATCGAAAGATAATCCGAATATAGCGTCAGCCCTTGCAATATTGATGTTGCAAGGGCTGACTTGTTATATATAGGCCGGTGTTGTGGGATGGTTAAGTTCGCCGGTTATTTCAGAAGCGGATGTTTCAACGTGTACAACAGTCTGTTTCCTTTAACAAAACAGTCTGTTTCCCTTAACTGAACAGTTTGTTTCAATAAAGAGAACACTTCGTTCCAATATGCAAAAACACTTCGTTCCAATACGTAAGAACACTTTGTTTCTACATATCCGAACACTTTGTTTCTCTATACTGGAACAAAGTGTTCACCGTTATGAACTAACAGATTAGCTATATTTGAGACCGGTGAAAAGCATATCCCCGTGACACCTATTCCATACTAAAAATCCCTTGCAGATGGCTGGCAGGCGAGGTGTCTGCAAGCTATCTGCAAGGGAGATTTGCAAGAATGAGCTCTCTGTGTGGAGTGCGCGTTATAATTCTATCACTAATGATTCTCTGGGGCCCATCTTCAGCTCTTCACCGAAGGTGATGGCCTTGCCGCTAAGAATATCTTTTCCCTGCTTGCTGTCTTTTAGGATTTCCTTGTAGAATTTCAAAGGAACGGTGGTCTCTGCATCTGTACCGTTCAGCATCACGAATATCGTCTTGCCTTCGTACTGGCGTGCGTAGGCATAAACACCATTCTGTACCATGAACTGCACCATGCTGCCTTTGGCAATCACATCGTTTCCTTTGCGCCAGTTTAGGATGGTCTTGTAGAAGTCGTAGCACTCGTTCTGTATTTTGGTACGTCCGGCTGGGGTCAGTGCGTTTGTTGCGTCACCGGTCCATCCGCCGGGGAAGTCCTTGCGGACATAGCCGTCGCTCTTGCTCTTCACGCCATTCATCATGACTTCCGTTCCGTAGTAGAGTTGCGGAATGCGGCGGGTGGTAAGCAGCAGGGTAGAGGCTTGCTTCAGCATCGGAAGGTTGTTGCCTTCGCCCAGGAAGCGGTCGGTGTCGTGGTTTTCGATGAATGCCAGTACGGAAGCGGGGTTGGGGTAGAGGAAGTCGTATACGAAGTTATTGTATATGCGGTCCAGTCCCTTGAACCAAGTTTCGGTCTGTTCATTCTTGGCGGTGTTTATCTTGTCAAAGAAGCTGAAGTCCATAACGGTCTTGAGGTTACTGTTCTTGGGGGCTGATAGCTTGGAATCCTTCTGCCACCAGGCGGTGTAGGCGGGTTCGGTAACCCAGGTCTCGCCCACGGTGTTGTAGTTGGGATATTCTTCGTTGAGCTCTTTCATCCAGTTGCTCATGGCATCATAGTCGGCATACGGGTAAGTGTCCATGCGGATGCCGTCGATGTTGGCGAATTCAATCCACCAGAAACTGTTCTGTACCAGGTAGCGGTAAACGTGAGGGTTCTTCTGGTTGAGGTCGGGCATGGAAGGTACGAACCAGCCGTCGTTCATCTGGTCGGCATCGTACTGGGAAGTATAAGGGTCTACGTGCGGGGTCAGTTTGAAGGAGGTCTGCACGAAGTTGTTTTCGTGGTCGGGGTTGTTGAACCAGTCTTTGGAGGGCATGTCCTTAATCCATACATGCTCTACGCCGCAGTGGTTGAAAATCATGTCCATTACGATTTTGATGCCGCGTGCATGGGCTTTTTCAATCAGTTGCTTGTATTCTTCGTTGGTACCGAAGCGCGGGTCTACCTTGTAGTAGTCTGTGGTGGCATAGCCGTGATAGGAACCGCCGGTCATGTTGTTTTCCAGTACCGGAGTAAACCAGAGGGCTGTGACGCCGAGGTCGGAGAAGTAGTCCAGGTGTTGTTCGATGCCGGCAAGGTCACCGCCGTGGCGTGCATTGGGGTCTTTGCGGTCTATCTTGTACTCGGCCATGCCCGCAATCTGGTCATTGTCCGGGTTGCCATTGGCAAAGCGGTCGGGCATCAGCAGGTACAGTGCGTCGGAGGCGTCGAAACCTTTATGTTCGCAACCTTTCTTGTTGCGTGCCTTCAGTTCATATTCCTTTACGAGTTTCTTTTTTCCTTCAGTGAAGGTGAGGTTGAATTTGCCGGGTTTTACATCCTTGTCCAGTTTCAGATAGACCAGGAGGTAGTTGTTGCTTTCCAGCTTGACGGTGCTGCTCAATGAGACGCCGGGATAATTGACGGATACTGCCGCGTTGCCGATGCCTTCGCCATAGACCATCAGCTGGAGTTCCGGGTTCTGCATGCCGGTGTACCAAAACGGAGGGTCGATTTTGTTCACATTCATAGCTGCATACGTACTGAGGGAGAGTAAGAGTGTTCCCAAGATTAAGAATACTTTTTTCATGATAGTAACTTTACGGTTAATTTTTGCGCTAATTTAAAACAAATAACGGAGAAAGTTAATCTTTCTCCGTTACTGTACCTTATTATATTATGCAAACGTTTTCATTGGGGCTATTTGATGGGGGTTACGCTGGCGGTATCGACCTTTCCCTTGAAGAAGTCCTCTTTCTTGCGCTTTTCTCTGATGTCCTTCAGCCAGTTTTCGGCGGCATTGTATCGGTTGTCTTCTCCGATGATGGGAACTCCGTCCGCATCTACTTCCTGCACTTTGTCCTTGCTGTTTTTCGGACGGGTTTTCAGGTATGCCGTCAGATATCTCTCTGCTTTGGACACATCTTTCAGATAGTAATAATAGATAAAGGCTGCGTCGTAGAGCAGTTTGTGTTTCTGCCGGTCGTATTTTTCGTATTGCGTCAGAAGGGTATTCGCCTGGTCGGTGTATTGAAATGCCATCTTGTAGCAGTCCGCAAGCCCCACATATAGGCGGGACATGACACTGTCGCTGGGCATGGCGAGGCTTACGGCAGTTTCCAGATAAGTCACTCCATCCTCTTTCCATGATGTCTTGGAGCAGGCGCGTCCCAGATAATAGAGAACGTTGATGTTGGTATTGTCATCTTTAAGAGCCCTTTCCAGCAGGTCGTGTGCTGGGTAGAAGTCTTCGAGGGCATAATAGCTGATTCCGGCGTAGAAGCAGGTTTGGAAAGAACTGTCTTTTTCCTGTAACAGTTGTTCATATCTTTCTATTGCTTTGGGGTAATCTTTGTTCAGGCAATAGGCTTGGGCATTGATGCGGTTCACAAGGACGTTGGTGGAGTCTATGGAACGGTATTTCTCCGTTATGTTTATGGCGTCTTCATACTGGTGGCCTGCTACATAGATGTTGCCGAGTTTGGCAGCAGACAGGTAATCATTGGGATATCTTTTCTGTATGTCCAGGTAGGCATCTATCACATGCATGATTTCTGTGTTGTCATAGACTTGCCCCATACTTTCGGCTCTAAGGTGTAGTACATAGGCGGAACTGTCCCTTTCTGCCAGCAGGTTGCTTTCCTTTAGAGACTCACGGTATCTCTTCATGTTCATCAGCAGACTGATATACTGGATGCGTGCGTATTTATTGTCCGGATTTATGTGGAGCGCATTTTGGTAGTAATCCAGTGCCTCGCTATATTTGGCAAGTGATTTGCAGCATTCGGCAGCTTCAATGTATGCCCGGGGATTGAGAGAATCCTGAGCTACGACTTCCTGAAATACGCTCAGAGCTTCAAGGTTATTGCCCAGCCCTTTCAGCGCTTTTCCTTTTTGGTAGAGTAGGGGGACGGTCGGGGTTTCTTGATCGATCAGCATCAAGGCTGTTTCATAATCGTAGTTGGCCATCGCCTCTTGAATGGGATTTGTGGTCTGTGCCGCCAGAAGCGAACAGCATGCACTGAAACATAAGGAGATAAAAAGCTTTCGCATACAGTATATCATTTATATGAGGTTAAACTGACTGCAAGTTACTAAAAAGAATGTATTTACGAAATAATCGTAATCTGTTTTAGATAGATTAACGAAAAAGCCCCTCCAAAAATGAAGGGGCTCTAAAATAGTTCAGAATTCAAGCCGGATAACGGAATGAATAAATGTATTACATTAAGAATCCCAGCAGGATACCTGCTGCTACAGCGGAACCGATTACACCGGCAACGTTCGGGCCCATGGCATGCATCAGCAGATAGTTGGTAGGATCGTATTCCAGACCTACTACTTGGGAGATACGTGCAGAGTCGGGTACGGCAGATACACCGGCATTACCGATCAACGGATTAATCTTGTTGCCTTTCTTCAGGAAGAGGTTGAAAATCTTCACGAAGATGACACCGGATGCTGTGGCAATGACAAATGATAAGGCGCCCAGACCGAATATCTTGATTGAATCAAGGGTTAAGAACTCGGATGCTTGCGTAGAAGCACCTACTGTCAAACCAAGCAGAATAGTAATGGTATCAATCAGCGGACCACTGGCTGTGTTTGCCAGACGACGTGTAACTCCACTTTCTTTCAGTAAATTACCGAAGAACAGCATACCCAGCAAAGGCAGACCGGATGGTACAAGGAATGTGGTTAGTAACAAACCGATAATCGGGAACATTACTTTTTCCGTATGTGAAACCACACGGGGAGGTTTCATACGGATAAGACGTTCATTTTTACTGGTCAGCCAACGCATAATAGGCGGCTGTATCACCGGTACTAATGCCATATATGAATAGGCTGATACCGCAATGGCACCCATTAAGTTAGGAGCCAGTTTGGAAGAGAGGAAGATGGCAGTCGGACCATCGGCACCACCAATGATACCGATTGCACCAGCCTGCATCGGGTCAAATCCTATGGCAAGGGCAATCATATAAGCACCGAATATACCGAATTGGGCTGCTGCACCAACCAACATTAATTTGGGGTTCGATATCAAAGCAGAGAAATCCGTCATGGCACCGATACCCAGGAATATGAGTGGCGGGTACCAACCGGAGGTTACTCCCTGGTACAGAATATTAAGTACGGAACCTTCTTCATAGATACCGACTTTCAATCCGGCTTCCATATTGAAAGGTATATTACCAATCAGCATACCGAAACCGATAGGAATTAATAGCATCGGCTCAAATTCCTTGGCTACAGCCAAGTATATGAAAAACAAACCTACCAGAAGCATTACCACATGTCCTACCGTTGCATTGGCAAAACCTGTATAAGTCCAGAAGTCGGCAAGGTTGTTTCCTAAAAATGTGATAAATTCTCCCATATTATTCAATAATTACGAGGTCAGTACCTTCGAGAACAGAGTCCCCTTTGTTTACATTGATGGCTGTAATCTTACCGTCTTTATCAGCATTGATATTGTTTTCCATCTTCATGGCTTCCAAAATGATGATAACTTGTCCCTTCTTTACTGTATCGCCGACATTTACTTTGATATCGAGGATTACACCGGGAAGCGGAGATTTTACACCTGACTTGCCGGTAGAAGCAGCGGCCGGTTTTACTACCGGAGTAGCAGGAGCAGCAGGAGCGGATGTGGCTGCCGGACGTGCTACCGGTTTAACGACTACCTTCGGTGCTTTTTCCATTTCAACTTTGTAGGGAGTACCGTTCACTTCTACATGAGCGATGTTGTCTTCAATATCTCCAATGGCAACTTTATATACGTTACCGTTAATTTTATATTTATATTCTTTCATCGTTTTATTTTATTATGGGTGACTTACTTTTTGTGAGGAGTCTCACGCAACGTATAAATCTTTGAACTCCACGGTGAGTAACTGCGTTTTACACGGGTAATGGTAAGTATCGTGTCTTCCACATCGTGTACATCGCTTTGGAATTCGTGCATGGCCATTGAAATGGCAGCAAAAACTTCTCCCGGAGCCTGCCCCAGTTGTTTCTCTTTTGCTTCTTGTTTATCAGTAATACCTTTAGCTTTCATGGCATTGCGTTTGCTGAGGTTAACTGATATTTTACCTATAATCTTGAAGGAGATGTAGAGTAATATCAGCCCGCAGAATACAACGCTCATGGCAGAAATAGCCATACCGATACCTACGCTGTCATGCTCTTCGAATTTTTCCATTTTGGCATTGCTGTCGATAGTCTTGTTGTTGGTACTCGGAGTGACATATTTATCTTCGCTTCCACCCTTTACTTCCCATTGGTCGGCTGCATCACTGACACGGGCATAGGATTGGTTGGCTTTTAAAGTACCGGCAGGCACTATGACTTGATCAAGCAATTTCTTGCCGGAATCATACAACCCAATCCAGTTGGCATTTGTGGCATCCAGTTTGAAGTTCGTATGAAATGTACCGCGTCTTGGTTCTCCATCAGCCCAGAAAAGTGCATGCTGACGTGGTTTTATGAGTGTCAGAACGTCACCTTTGGGAATGAAATAACTGGCAGTATCACCCGGCTGGCTGCTGAATTTCAGATAGCAACCTGCAAGGTCGGCGCTGCCGTATGATCTGTTGAATATTTCAATCCATGCGCTGTGCACACCGTAGTCATCCTGATAGTTGCTTTCGTTGTTGACCAGCACTTCATTCAGCAGCAGTTTGTTGTTCGATTTCTGTTCTTTGCAAGAAGAGCAAAAGCCTAACACCAGCATCAATGAAAGGAATATTCCGATTTTTGTTTTATTCATAATCGTTCTTGTTTTAGTGTGAAAAGCTTGATTACAAGGGAATATTACCATGCTTCTTAGCCGGGTTAGTCAATTTCTTGGTTTGCAACTGTTGCAGGGCACGAATGATGCGGAAACGTGTGTTACGCGGTTCGATAACATCATCAATGTAGCCATATTTAGCTGCATTATAAGGATTGGCAAACAACTTGGTGTATTCAGCCTCTTTTTCAGCCAGGAATTGAGCCGGATTTTCCTGCTCTTTGGCTTCGCGGGCATATAATACTTCTACGGCACCTGCACCACCCATTACAGCGATTTCAGCAGTAGGCCAAGCATAATTCATGTCGCCACGCAGCTGCTTACAGCTCATCACGATGTGCGAACCACCGTAGGATTTACGCAGTGTGATGGTAACCTTGGGTACAGTAGCTTCACCGTATGCATACAGCAGTTTGGCACCGTGCAGGATGACGCCGTTGTACTCCTGGCCGGTTCCCGGAAGGAATCCCGGTACGTCTACCAATGATACGATAGGAATATTGAAGGCGTCGCAGAAACGGACGAAGCGTGCGCCCTTGCGGGATGCGTTGCTGTCGAGCACACCTGCCAGATACTTCGGCTGGTTGGCAACGATACCTACGGACTGTCCGTTGAAACGTGCGAAACCGATAATGATATTCTTTGAATAATCTTTTTGGATTTCGAGGAACTCACCATTATCTATGATAGCGCCAATTACCTCGTACATATCGTACGGTTTGTTCGGGTTATCAGGAATGATGTCGTTCAGGGAATCTTCCAGACGGTCGATAGGGTCTGTGCAGTCTACATAAGGAGCTTCTTCCAGATTGTTCTGTGGAATGTAGCTCAACAGTTTGCGGATAAGAGCCAAGCCTTCTTCTTCAGTCTGTGCAGTGAAATGAGTAACACCTGATTTGGTGGAGTGAACGCTCGCGCCACCCAGGTTTTCCTGGCTTACGTCTTCTCCGGTTACAGTCTTTACTACCTTCGGACCGGTAAGGAACATGTAGGATGTACCTTCCATCATCAGCGTAAAGTCAGTCAATGCAGGAGAGTAAACGGCACCACCGGCACAAGGACCGAAAATACCGGAAATCTGCGGGATGACACCGGAAGCAAGGATGTTACGTTGGAAGATTTCAGCGTAGCCAGCCAAGGCATTGATACCTTCCTGAATACGTGCACCGCCCGAGTCGTTGATACCGATACACGGAGCACCCATTTTCATGGCTTGGTCCATAATCTTACAGATTTTCAGAGACATGGTTTCGGACAGTGAACCGGCAGAAACTGTGAAGTCCTGTGCGAAGATATAAACCAGACGGCCTTCGATTGTACCGCAACCGGTTACTACACCGTCACCGGGGTAGTGTTTCTTTTCCATGCCGAAGTTGGTGCATCTATGTTCTACGAACATGTCCATTTCTTCGAAACTGCCTTCGTCGAGAAGCATGGCTATGCGCTCGCGAGCTGTATATTTACCCTTCTCGTGTTGCTTTGCAATCGCTTTTTCACCACCACCGAGACGTGCTGCAGCGCGGCGGTCTATAAGCTCTTTAATCTTTTCAAGTTGATTACTCATGAATTTATATTCTTTAATGTTTATACAATTTATGGTTGGACGATTTATGGTCGTGCTTATTCCGGTTTTTCGCAAAGTTCAGTCAGAACGCCGAGGGTTGACTTCGGATGCAGGAATGCAATGTTCAGACCTTCTGCACCTTTGCGGGGAGCTTTGTCTATAAGGCGGATACCTTTTTCTTCGACTTCGGCAAGCGCACCGGCCACTCCGTCTTCAACGGCGAATGCGAGATGATGCATGCCACCGTTACCGTTGTTCTTTTCGATGAACTTGGCAATTGTGCTTTCGGGAGAAGTAGGTTCCAACAATTCGATCTTTACATCGCCCACTTTCAGGAAAGCGGTTCTAACTTTCTGATCTTCCACGGTTTCGATGTTGTAGCATTTCAAACCTAAAACGTTTTCGTAGTACGGAAGGGCTTCTTCAATGCTCTTAACGGCAATGCCCAGATGCTCAATGTGTGAAATCTTCATAACTATATAAATTAATGTTAGTATTGTATCCTTTTTAATAAAGGTATAAAGCAGCACAAAGAAAGAGAATTCTTCCTTAATAAAGAAATTTTTCATCAATTAATTCATGGATAATTGAACTTTAGAAGGATTTTTTCAGACTTTAGATAGAGACCGGTTGTTTTCCTGATATCGTCCGCTAACGGACATCCCCACTGTCCGAAAATGAACACTTACCCCTCTATGAAATCTTCCCGGCCACTTGGCACACTCTTTGCTTTTCTGTTTGCGACAATTTTAAAGATTGAACATGAAAAAGAATATTTTACTTGCAGTTTGTTTTTTGATGCCGTTGGCAACCATGGCGCAGAATGATACTTTGGGACATGAACGCAATATTACGCTGTCGGAGGCCATTGTACTGGCCCGTACGCAGTCTGTGGATGCTGCTGTGGCATTGAATGAATTGAAAACCGCGTATTGGGAATACCGTACATTCCGTGCGGACTTGTTGCCGGAAGTGAATTTCACCGGTACACTACCCAACTATAACAAGTCCTACAGTACCTACCAGAATTCCGACGGCTCCTATAGCTTTGTCCGCAACAATACACTGGGGCTGTCCGGCCAGCTTTCGGTAGACCAGAACATTTGGTTTACGGGGGGTAAGCTGTCACTGACTTCTTCGCTGGATTATCTCAAACAACTGGGTTCCGGAGGAGCGAAGCAGTTCATGTCAGTCCCCGTGAGCCTGGAGTTGACGCAGCCGGTCTTCGGAGTGAATACCTTGAAGTGGAACCGCCGTATAGAGCCCGTACGCTATGCTGAGGCAAAGGCCGAGTTCATTTCAGCTACGGAAGAGGTGACGATGAAAACCATCACTTATTTCTTTGAGTTGCTGCTGGCCAAAGAATCGCTCGCTACCGCCATGCAGAACAAGACGAATGCCGACCGCCTTTATGAAGTGGCCATAGCCAAACGTAAAATGGGACAGATATCCGAGAATGATTTGTTGCAGCTTAAACTGAATTCATTGCAGGGCAAGGCCGACGTGACTGAGGCAGAGAGCAACCTGAATGCAAAAATGTTCCAGCTCCGTTCTTTCCTCGGGGTGTCCGAGCAGGAAAGCCTGAATCCGGTGTTGCCCGCCACTGTTCCCGATATAAAGATGGAGTATGACCGTGTGCTGAACAAGGCACTGGAACGCAACTCCTTTGCACAGAACATTCGCCGCCGCCAGCTCGAAGCTGATTATGAAGTGGCAACGGCACGCGGAAACTTGCGCAGCATCGACCTCTTTGCCAGTGTGGGCTATACGGGGCAGAACCATGAATTCTCTTCAGCCTACCGGGACTTGCTTGATAATCAGATTGTGCAGGTAGGCGTCAAGATTCCTATCCTTGACTGGGGCAAGCGCCGCGGCAAGGTAAGGGTGGCAAAGAGCAACCGTGAAGTGGTCTTGTCCAGAATCCGTCAGGAACAGATGGACTTTAATCAGGACATCTTTTTGCTGGTGGCTAACTTCAACAACCAGGCGCAACAGCTGGACATAGCCGAAGAGGCGGATGTCATTGCTGAGAAGCGTTACAAGACCAGTGTAGAGACCTTTATGATAGGTAAAATCAGCACCCTGGACCTGAACGATGCACAGAACTCTAAAGACGAAGCCCGTCAAAAGCATATTTCAGAGCTGTACTACTATTGGTATTACTTCTATCAGCTCCGCAGCTTGACCCTTTGGGATTTTGAACGCGATACGGAATTGGAAGCTGATTTTGAAGAGGTGGTAAGAGGATAAGTCGACGGGTTGCAAGTGATAAGTTATGAATTATTTGCCGGTAAAAGTACCGTATATGCGATATTATAGGTAAATAACTTATAACTTATCATTCATAACTCTGCTTTTTTACTTATTTTTGCGGGAAACAAACTACAATTTTTATGATACTGATAATAGACGACGATAGTGCTGTGCGCTCTTCCCTCAGCTTTATGCTGAAGCGTGCCGGATATGAGGTGAAAACGGCTCCGGGCCCTCGCGAAGCTATGGATATAGTTAGGGCCGAAGCTCCCGCCTTGATTTTGATGGATATGAACTTCACTCTTTCCACTACCGGAGAAGAGGGACTTACCTTATTGAAGCAGGTAAAGGTGTTCCGTCCCGATGTGCCCGTTATTTTGATGACGGCATGGGGAAGTATCCAGCTTGCCGTGCAGGGTATGCAGGCCGGCGCATTCGATTTCATAACCAAGCCTTGGAACAATGCTGCTCTTTTGCAGCGCATCGAGACGGCCCTTGAACTTACGGCCGCCCCGAAAGAGGTGCCGGAAGAGCAGACTACCGCATTGAATCGCAGCCATATTATAGGTAAGTCCAAAGGGCTGATGGAAGTGCTGAACACAGTGGCTCGCATAGCCCGTACCAATGCTTCGGTGCTGATTACGGGCGAAAGCGGAACGGGCAAGGAGCTGATTGCCGAAGCCATCCATATCAACAGCCAACGCGTGAAGCAGCCCTTTGTCAAGGTGAACCTTGGTGGCATCTCGCAGAGCTTGTTCGAGAGCGAGATGTTCGGCCATAAGAAAGGGGCGTTTACCGATGCCAGTGCCGACCGTATAGGGCGTTTTGAAATGGCAAACAAAGGTACCATCTTCCTCGACGAGATTGGTGACCTCGACCCTTCCTGCCAGGTGAAACTGCTGCGCGTGCTTCAGGACCAGACATTCGAAGTGCTGGGCGATAGCCGTCCCCGCAAAGTCGATGTGCGCGTCGTTTCCGCCACTAATGCAGACCTCCGCAAGATGGTGTCCGAACGTACTTTCCGTGAAGACCTTTTTTACCGTATCAACCTGATTACCGTAAAACTGCCCTCCTTGCGGGAGCGCCGTGAGGATATACCTTTGCTGGCACGTCATTTTGCCGACCGTCAGGCAGAGGTGAACGGCTTGCCGCGTACGGATTTCTCGGCCGACGCTCTGAATTTCCTTTCCCGCCTGCCTTATCCGGGCAACATTCGTGAGTTGAAGAATCTGGTGGAGCGTACCATTCTGGTCAGCGGCAAGCCGGTGCTGGATGCCACGGATTTCGATGCCCAATATCTGCGTCACGACGAACCGGCCAAAGCTGCCGAAGGTACTTCTTTTGCAGGTATGACCTTGGATGAAATAGAGCGGCAGACTATCTTGCAGGCGTTGGAACAGCATAAAGGGAATCTCAGTCAAGTGGCAGTGTCATTAGGCATCAGCCGCGCTGCGCTTTACAGACGTTTGGAAAAATATAATATTCAAGTCCCGTGCGCATAAAATTCTTTTTCTTCATACTTGTCCTTTTTCTGCTCGGTCTGGGTGGAATGCTGGTATATCTGCTGAGTGGGAAGCCTTCTTTGTATCTGTACGTATTGGAGGGGCTCATCGGGTTTATCCTTATCTATCTGATAGTATTCTATAATAAGATAGTGAAGCCGATGAATACCATCGGCAGCGGTATGGAGTTGCTGCGCGAGCAGGATTTCAGTAGCCGTCTCAGCCGGGTAGGGCAGTACGAGGCAGACCGCATTGTGAATATCTTTAACCGAATGATGGAGCAGCTCAAGAATGAACGGTTGCGCATGCGCGAGCAGAATCACTTCTTGGATTTGTTGATTCAGGCATCTCCAATGGGGGTTATTATCCTGACAATGGACGATGAAGTGTCGCAACTGAATCCGATGGCGGTAAAGATGCTCGGTGTCCGTATGGAGGAGGCGATGACAAAACGGCTGGACCAGATGGACTCCCCGTTGGCTGCCGAACTTTCGTCTATTCCCAAAGACGAGACGGCGGTGGTCCGTCTCAATGATGCGAATATTTATAAATGCACCCATTCTTCTTTTATTGACAGAGGGTTCAAACATCCTTTTTTCTTGATAGAGCGTATGACGGAAGAAGTGATGCGTGCCGAGAAGCGTGCCTATGAAAAGGTAATCCGCATGATAGCTCATGAAGTGAACAATACCACTGCGGGCATCACTTCCACACTCGATACAGTGGAGCAGGCACTTTCTACAGAAGATGATATGGAGGACATCTGCGACGTGATGCGCGTTTGTACGGAGCGTTGTTTCTCGATGAGCCGTTTCATTACCCGTTTTGCAGATGTGGTAAAGATACCCGAACCTACCCTGGCACCCGTCCAGCTGAATGAGTTGGTGTCCATGTGCAAGCGTTTCATGGAAGGAATGTGCAATGACCGCAATATAGAGCTACGTCTGGAATGCGACCCAGAGGTGGGAATGGTGCGTATGGATGCTTCTCTTTTTGAGCAGGTGCTTGTGAATATCATCAAGAATGCCGCCGAAAGTATAGAGGGGGACGCCGGAGAAAACGGACAGCAAGGTGAGATAATAGTAAGGACCACTGCCCCCGCTTCTGTCGAAGTCGTTGACAATGGTCCGGGGATAAGTAAAGAGACCGAAGCTAAACTCTTCAGCCCCTTCTTTTCCACCAAGCCGAACGGGCAGGGAATTGGCCTGGTGTTTATCCGGGAAGTTTTGAGCCGTCATGGTTGCACGTTCTCCCTGCGTACCTACAGCGATGGATTGACCCGCTTCCGTATACTATTTAATTGAAAATTGAAAGTTTTACCTTTCACCTTTCAATTTCTGCTTTTAAAGAATTCTTTTGCATATTCGTCCAATATCCTTTTAATGCCTTGGCCGATGGTCGCATAGTCTTTCTCGTCCAGATTGGCGAGTGAGGCGCGCACGCTCCATTCGGGGCCGTCAAAACCACCGCCGTTCAGCAGCACCAGAGAGGTTTCTTTGGCAAGGCGGAAGACTACGTTCAGCGGGCTGTAGGTACGTTTCAGATATTCTACAAAGTCGTCCCCATAGAACTTCTTTGCCCAAACCAGCATGTCGATTTCTGTATAATAACCTACACGCAACGGGTCTTCCGTCAGCGTGAAACCGGTATTCTCCCAAAGGGCATGCAATCGGCGGCGGATAATCTCCTGCATCTTTTGCTTGTATTTGTTTTCCTTGTCCAGCAGGGCAAAGGCGGCGAAAAGGCCCATCTGCATCTGTTGTGGCAATGACAGTCCGGCGGTATGGTTCAGTGCCACCTGGCGACTGTCGGCAACCATACGGTCGATAAACTTCAGTTTTTCAGGTTCCAGAGTGAGGGTGGAGTAGCGGCGGTGCAGAATCTCCCGTTTCTCTTTCGGCAGTTTGGCTATCAGCTTGTCGAACAGATTGAATTCGTGCAGGGCGATGACCGCATTGCGCCATCCGGTGGCACCGAAGTATTTGGAGAATGAATAGACGCAAAGCGTATTGTAGGGAATTTCTGCCATGAACGAACGGAAGTGCGGACTGAATGTACCGTATACGTCGTCTGTAATAATCATCAGATTAGGGTTGTCATTTCTGACGATACTCACGATGCGCGCCATTGTATCCGGACTGAGTGTGTAGCTGGGCGGATTACTGGGATTGGTGACAAAGAGGGCCTTGATTTTAGGGCTTTTCAAGCGGTCTATGTCTTCGTCGCTGTACTGCCAGAGGTGCATCCCTTCGTTATTCATGCGGTTGGCATGTATTTTGGTCACTCGAAACTGGTAGCGGCTGAGTTGTGGGATTTCAATATAGGGGGTAAAGGCAGGAACCATGAGGACGATGCCGTCCCCTTTGTTCAGCAGGAAGTTTTCCTGCAGGGAGTCGAAGATGTAGCACATGGCGGCTGTTCCACCTTCGGTGGCAAACAGGTCATAGGCACCCCGGGGAGGACGGTTGTCGCACATCTCTTGCGAAAGGTAATCTTGCACAAGGATTTCCGTAAAATGAAGGATGCGGTCGGGCACGGGATACTGGTCGCCTACAATGCTTTCGGCCCATTCGTGTACAAGGCTGTCGGGGTCGGCGGCATGCTGCATCAGCAGGTAGTTGTAGGTTTGTTCCAGCAATTTGGCGCCCGGTGCGTTATTGTTCTTTTTCAGGAAGGCTTCGAAGTGGGAGGCAATGCCTTTTTTTTCGGGGATGCCTGCAATGCCCTCGGGCAAATCCATGATGCGGCGGCACTCTTCCAGGCCGAAGCTTCCCAATAGGAAGAAGGCTTCGCGTGGAGCGGTTGCAATCCAGTTGGGGTTGCCGCGCCCTGCGTTCAGCATGGTACGGGCGGTTTTCTTCAGACTCTCGTCTGCCATGTCTATCAGGCGGTTCTTCAGTTCGAAAGGACTGATAGATTCCATTTTCTTTTCTAAAAGTTTTGTATCCATAAGCTCAAGTTTAGGCTCGTTATTTATTGTTTTCAGTCATTCGGTGAATAATCTCTGTTCATGTGGCGGACTATTTCTTTCCTTGCTTGAAATTAATCGTCCGATATATGTTTCCTTTTCGTCCGACAGTTGTTGAATCATCGTCCGACAGCTGTCGGACGAATAGCTATTAGTGAATGGGTATATAGTCGCTTGCATTTCCGGCAATAATTCTTTGAATGCTCCGGATTAGTAAGCATTGGTACAGAATCGTCTTATATTAGCAAAACGATGACTACACCCCATATTATTAATAAGGTATTGCCCACGGCATAGGTCACGGTGTATCCCAGAGCAGGTGTCTCACTCTCAACGGCATCCTGCACCGCGCCTAAAGCGGCCGTAGTGGTACGTGCCCCCGCGCAGACGCCCAAAGCCAGTGCCGGATGGAACTTGAAAACATACCTTGCCAGCAGCAAGCCGATAATCAGCGGCAGGGTGGTGGCGGCTGCTCCCACCAGGAACAGGCTGATACCTACGTCGTGGAAGCCCTGCACGAAACTGGGACCTGCCGAAATGCCCACTACCGCGATGAACATGTTCAGACCGACATTGTTCAACACCCATTGCGAAGGTTCGGGAATGCGCCCGAAGGTGGGGTGCTTACTGCGGAGCCAGCCGAAGAACAAGCCGGCAATCAATGCGCCGCCGCTTGTGCTCAAGCTGATGGGGATGCCGCCGATATGGACGGAAAGTGCTCCGAACAAACCTCCGACAAGGATACCCAGGCCTACGAATATCATGTCCGTCTGGTTGGTAGGACGGTCTATATACCCCAGACGTTTGGCTGCTGCTTCCACTTCCTGCCTGGTACCTACCACTTCGATGACGTCGCCGGCATCTACTACCGTTTGTGCCAGCACGGGAATGGATATTCCGGCGCGCTTGATGCTCCGGATACTGACACCGTGCATGAACTTTTCCCTTCGGATAACTGCAACCGTCTTGCCGGCAACCGTCTTGCGTGTGATTGTAACCGGTAACTTTTCGGCAGGAAAATCCAGGAGCTGGGCATCTTGTACTTCCGGCCCTATCCAGCTTTCTTCGCCTATGATGTATTCGCGGCGTCCGCTTAGCACTACTTCGTCTCCCGGCTCTATCTGTATGTTCATGCTGACTTCCACCACAACTCCGGATTTGCGGAGGCGTTCCACAAATAGACGTTTGTCGTGCTGCCGGAAGTAGACTTCCAGGTCAATCACCCGCTTTCCATTCTTGAACCATTCGTTTTCGACCCGGTAGGCACGGAAAGTGACGGGGCGTGCCGCCGGCATGAATCCCGGTTCGTCAGCCAGAGAGCTGCCCATCTTCGCCTCCAGTTCCTTGCAGGCGGCTTTCACCTTTTCCAGCCCGCCTAGCATCTTGGGACCGATGGATGATAGGACCCATGCCGAGCCTGCCGTACCGAAAATGTAGGTGACGGCGTAGGATACGGGAATGATGTTGACGTAACTTTGTCGTTGGGCCTCGTCCAGTCCCATATTGGCCATGGTGTCTTCTGCCACTCCGATGACGGCGGAGATGGTTTGCGAACCGGCCAGCAGTCCGGCAGCTTCACCGGCATTGTAGCCCATCATCAGGGCCAGCAGCCAGGTCACTAACAGTACGGATACACACATCAGTACGGCAAAGCCTACTTGGGGTAATCCGTCCTTTTTCAGTCCGCGGAAGAACTGGGGACCCACTTTATAGCCCACGGCAAAAAGGAAAAGCAGAAAAAATACCGACTTTATCGGACCCGGTACGGCTATATTCAGTTGCCCTACCAGTACGCCTACAAGCAGTACACTGGTCACTGTGCCCAGCGTAAACTTACCGATACGCAGTTTCCCCAGCCAGAATCCCAGGAATATAGTGAGGAAAATGGCAAGTTCGGGGCGTTCCCTGAGCTGGTTGAAAATCCATTCCATAATCAAGTTGTTTAGGTTATATATTGGTTGTTCCGATGCTTTCTGGAGCGTCGTTTCGCTATACAACGGCTTTTAACGGGAAGTGTTTTATACAAAAGGAGTTTTTTAGAACATTTATTCCGTAAAACCGAACTTTAAGAAAAAGTTTTCTTCCGTACCTTTGCCATCCAAATTAGGTAAAACAAGGTATGAAGTTGTTTTTTAGGGTATTTCTGCTTATCCAGCTGGTTACTCTTCCATTGAGAGCACAATATATGGTGCAAGGCGTTGTCACCGATTCGTTGACGAAGGAGCCGTTGCCTTATACGTCAGTTTATCTGAAAGGAACTACGGAGGGAGGGATGACGGACAATAACGGCCGTTTTTCCTTCAAGACCTATCGCCCGGAGGCCACGCTGGTCATTTCGGCCGTGGGATATAATGAATATGTCCGGCTGATTCATCCTGCAAAGTCTTCTAAGTTCAATATTGCCCTTTCGCCAGCCACTTATGCACTGGATGAGGTGGTGGTGAAGCCGAAACGTGAACGGTATAAGAAAAAGGATAATCCCGCAGTGGAGTTTGTACGCAAGATGATAGAGCATCGGGATGACTACTCGCCCGACGAACGCGACTTCTGGAAACGTGACCGCTATGAAAAGATGACTTTTGCCATCAATAACTTCGACAGCTTGAAGCAACAGAAGTGGCTTTACCGTAAGTTCAAGTTTCTGACGGATTATGTCGATACCTCTGCCGTTACCGGCAGGCCGGTACTGGCCATCTCCAACCGTGAGTTACTTGCCACAGACTATTACCGCAAGTCTCCGCATAGCCGGAAACAGTGGGTCACCGCCCGCAGGCAGGCAGGAGTGGACGAGATGCTTTCCCAGCAGGGTATGGAGCAGGCTATCAGTGTCACCATGACCGATGTAGACCTTTATGAGAACAACATCACCTTGTTCACCAATAAGTTTGTCAGTCCGCTTTCCTCCCTTGGGCCGTCTTTCTACAAATATTATCTGATGGATACGCTTACCGTTGCCGGAAAGCCTTGTGTTGACTTGACATTTGTCCCTTTCAACTCCGAGTCGTTCGGTTTTACGGGACATTTATACGTCATGCTGGACAGTACCTATTTTGTAAAGCGTGCCGTCATGAACTTTCCTCAGAAAATAAATCTGAACTTTGTGGACTACATGAAGATTGAACAGAATTTTGACCGCGCGGAGGACGGTACGAGGCAGTTGCTCAATGAGAGTATCACTACGGAATTCAAGTTGGTGGACAATAGTGACGGTATTTATGCCAAGCGGGATGTGTATTACAGAAACTATCAGTATGAACCGGATGACAAGGCTCTGCAGGCTTTCCGAAAACCGGAAAAGGTGATTGAAGAGACATCGGCTTCCGGCTATTCGGAAGCATATTGGGATGCCAACCGCCAGGTGGAAGTCAGCAAGAAAGAGACTTCGGTGGACAAGATGATGGCCCAGTTGCGCAGCTATCCCGTTTATTTCTGGACGGAGAAAGTGTTGAAGGTGCTGTTCACGGGGTATATTCCCGCTCCGAAGGAAAAAGAACCTTTGTTCTATATCGGTATGATGAATACCACTATCAGCGGAAATACACTGGAAGGGGTGCGCTTGCGTGCCGGCGGTATGACGACGGCATGGCTCAATCCGCATTTGTTCGGCAGGGGCTATATGGCATACGGTTTTCGCGACCATCGTGTAAAGGGACTCGCCGAACTGGAATATTCTTTTCATAAGAAGAAGGAATATGCCAATGAATTTCCTATACATTCGTTGAAGCTCCGTTACTTGTCAGATGTCAATCAATATGGACAACACTATCTTTATACCAGTCAGGACAATGTTTTTCTTGCTTTGAAACGTCAGAAGGATGACCGTATCGGTTATCAGCGGAAGGCGGAACTGACTTATACCAATGAGTTCCATTCCGGTTTTTCCGTACAGATGACGACGCGTCTGCGTAAAGATGAATCATCCCATCTGATTCCTTTCGTCAAGCAGGATGACCGTAATACGTATGTAAAAAGTATTTCGACCAGTGAACTGGAATTGAAGCTGCGCTATGCTCCCAACGAGAAATTCTTCCAGACCCAATGGAACCGTTTCCCCGTTTCGCTGGATGCTCCGGTCTTTTCGCTTACACATACCATGGCTGCCAAAGGGGTACTGGGAGGAGACTATACCTATCACTATACGGAAGCGGGTTTTCAAAAGCGTTTCTGGTTCTCGGCATTCGGTTATACGGACGTTATCCTGAAGGCCGGGAAAGTATGGAACAAGGTTCCTTTCCCTTTGCTCGTCATTCCCAACGCGAACTTGTCCTATACCATACAGCCCGAGTCCTATTCACTGATGAATGCCATGGAATTCATGAACGATGAATACGCTTCCTGGGATGTGACCTATTACTTGAACGGCTGGCTCTTCAACCGTATTCCTTTGTTGAAAAAGTTGAAATGGCGTGAAGTGCTTTCCTGTCGCGGCTTGTATGGGAATTTGAGTGATAAGAATAATCCGGCTTTTCAGCAGGATTTGTTCCGTTTTCCTGCCGGCAGCACTACAATGGGGCATACGCCATACGTAGAGGCAGGTGTAGGTGTTGAAAATATTTTCAAAGTATTGCGTGTCGATTATGTATGGCGTTTGACTTACCGAAATTTACCAAATATCGACAAATCCGGGCTCAGAATCAGTCTACACATGACATTTTAACTTAAATCTTACTAATAGGACATTAAATCGGATAAAATGACTAATCCCAATTGAGTAAAATACCCTAAATTTGAGCAATTTTTTAAACTCTAAATAATACAATGGCAATGAAAGAAAACATTAAGCCGGCAACCGGACGCCTGGGCGTGCTGGTAGTCGGAGTAGGTGGTGCGGTTGCAACCACCATGATTACCGGTACATTAGCTGCTCGCAAGGGCTTGGCAAAAGCTATAGGCTCAATCACACAAATGGCTGCTATGCGCATGCAGGATGGCAAAGAGAAACTTATCAAAGACATAGTGCCTTTGGCTGATTTGAATGATATCATTTTCGGCGGTTGGGACATTTTCCCGGACAACGCCTACGAAGCTGCTATGTATGCCGAGGTTTTGAAAGAGAAAGACTTGAATTTGGTAAAAGACGAACTGCAAGCCATCAAGCCGATGCCTGCTGCATTCGACCACAATTTTGCAAAACGTTTGAACGGTACGCATATTAAGAAGGCTGCTACTCGCTGGGAAATGACAGAGCAGTTGCGTGAGGATATCCGTAACTTCAAGGCAGCCAATAACTGCGAGCGTATTGCTGTGCTGTGGGCTGCAAGTACCGAAATATATATTCCTCTGTCCAAGGAGCACGAATCTCTCGCTGCTTTGGAACAGGCAATGAAGGAAAACAATACTGAAGTAATCTCTCCGAGTATGTGCTATGCATACGCTGCCATTGCAGAAGGCGCTCCGTTTATTATGGGTGCTCCTAATCTGTGTGTGGATACTCCGGCTATGTGGGAATTCTCCAAGAAAATGAATGTGCCCATTTCCGGTAAGGACTTCAAGAGTGGCCAGACTTTGATGAAGACGGTGCTTGCTCCGATGTTCAAGACCCGTATGTTGGGTGTAAGCGGCTGGTTCTCTACGAATATTCTGGGTAACCGTGACGGCGAGGTACTTGACCAACCGGAGAACTTCAAGACAAAAGAGGTCAGCAAGCTGTCTGTTATCGACAATATCTTCGAACCGGAGAAATATCCTGACTTGTACGGTGATGTTTATCATAAGGTACGCATTAACTACTATCCTCCTCGTAAGGATAACAAGGAAGCATGGGACAACATCGATATTTTCGGCTGGATGGGCTATCCGATGGAAATCAAGGTTAACTTCCTGTGCCGTGACTCCATTCTTGCTGCTCCCATCGCGCTCGACTTGGTTATTTTCAGTGATTTGGCATTACGTGCAGGTATGTGCGGCATCCAGACGTGGCTGTCCTTCTTCTGCAAGAGCCCGATGCACGATTTCGAGCATGAGCCGGTACACGATTTGTTCCAGCAATGGCGCATGGTGAAAGAGACTCTCCGCAACATGGTGGGCGAAACTGCACCAAGTTATTTGGATTAAAAAAACAGTGATAAGGTGATAGAAATAAGGTGGTAAGGTGATAGAGTGATAGCACTTTACCACTTTATCACTTTTATTACTTTATTGCATTTATCACTTTACCGTTTTTATCGCATTTATCACCTCATTACTTTTTTGATGAAGAAACCCTCCCTCCTCCCAGTCATTATCGGTACGGGCTTTGGCTCGGGCTTTTCTCCTTTTGCACCCGGCACTGCGGGAGCTTTGCTGGCTACGCTTATCTGGTTCGGGTTGTCTTATCTGGTTTCAAGTGCCTGCCTTTTGTGGCTGACAGTAGCATTGATTTTGGTATTTACACTTGCCGGTATCTGGGCTGCTAACCGCCTGGAGGCATCTTGGGGCGAAGACCCTTCGCGCGTGGTGGTCGATGAAATGGTCGGTGTGTGGATTGCCTTGCTTGCGGCGCCCGCCGGACATGTATGGTATGCATTGGGAGCATTTGTCTTGTTCCGTTTGTTTGATATATTCAAGCCCTTGGGCATTCGCCGTATGGAAAGTCTGCCGGGTGGAATCGGGGTAATGATGGACGATATTCTGTCTGGAGTCTACGGATTTATAATTTTGATTGTGGCAAGATGGATAATCAGTTGAAATCAAATGGCAAAGGTGTGTCGTGGCGCCATTCTGTCTGGATCTTCTTCAAGGCCCAGATTTCTGCGCAATTCGCAAGCTTTGTCGATTTTCTGGTGACTATCCTTCTGGTAAAGGCTTTTGCTGTTTTTTATCTTTATGCCACATTCACGGGTTCCGTGGTAGGAGGCATTGTAAACTGTGCCATTAATTACGGATGGGTGTTCCATGCCGAAGACTGTAAGAAAACGCATGTTGCCGTGAAATATCTCTTTGTCTGGGGAGGCAGCATTATACTGAATACCTGGGGCACTTTTGCACTGACCGAGTGGCTTACGGGCATGACATGGGTCAATGGGCTGTTGGGATATTATATAGACAATGTATTTATTCTGTCAAAGATAATAGTAGCAGTGCTGGTAGCTTTTTTTTGGAACTACCATCTGCAACGTTTTTTCGTTTATCGTAATCACAATATAAAAGGCTTTCTGAAACATTATTTAGAGAACAAAAAAGACGAATATGAATTATAGAGATTGGTTGCAGCAGGTGATATACAAGATTATCAATCCTGTGGTGCATGGTATGATTAGAATTGGCATTACGCCTAACTTTATTACGACTACGGGGCTGGTGCTGAATATCGTGGCGGCTGCCTTGTTTGTGTATGCCGGGGTGTACAAGAGTGGTGAACTGGCCTATGTAGGCTGGGGAGGCGGTATTGTGCTCTTTGCCGGGTTGTTTGACATGATGGACGGACGTGTGGCACGCGTGGGTAAAATGAGTTCTACTTTCGGTGCGCTCTACGACTCAGTACTCGACCGTTACAGCGAGCTCGTGACATTGTTCGGCATCTTCTATTACCTGATGCTGCAAGGCTATTTGTGGGGCTCCATCATTACATTCATTGCGCTGATAGGTTCGCTGATGGTGAGTTACGTGCGTGCCCGTGCCGAAGGTTTGGGGCTGGAGTGTAAAGTGGGTTTCATGCAGCGCCCCGAACGCGTTGTGCTGACTGCCCTCGGTGCCATGTTCTGCGGTATCTTTGGTGATTGTACTTTATTCGACCCGATGCTGATACTAATTGTGCCTATGGCAGTGATTGCAATATTGGCGAATTTGACGGCATTTGCCCGCTTGGCGCATTGCTATAAACTACTGAAAGACAAGGAATGAAAAATAGTTTGTTTCCCTCTGTGAGAGAGGCGGTGCTGGTGATTGTCATCACAGCGTTTTTCCTGATTCTGACAGCGGTCTGTATCGGGCTTCGTCCGGAACATTTCCTGATGGCGGGTGTATTTTTGGTATTGTTCTTTGCCGGACAGACAACCCGTAAGTTGGCAGTGGCGCTGTTGCCGTTTTTCATATTCGGCATTTCGTATGACTGGATGCGCGTATATCCCAATTACCAGGTGAATCCCATTGATGTAAAAGGACTTTATGAGGCAGAAAAATCCCTTTTTGGCTTGTCTGTAGACGGTGCTGTCCTTATCCCTTGTGAGTATTTTGCTTTGAACCATTGTCCTGTTGCCGATTTCTTTGCCGGGATATTCTATCTCTGTTGGGTACCGGTTCCCATTGCATTCGGGTTGTGGCTCTATCTGAAGGGTGACCGTAAGGTATATCTTCGTTTTGCGATGGTGTTCCTGCTGGTTAATCTCATCGGTTTTGCCGGCTATTACATCCATCCCGCTGCTCCGCCCTGGTATGCCATGAATTATGGTTTCGAGCCGATACTCGACACTCCGGGCAATGTGGCCGGCTTAGGACGTTTTGACGAATTGCTGGGATGCTCCATCTTCAACTCCATTTACGGAAGGAATGCCAATGTATTTGCAGCAGTGCCCTCGCTCCATGCCGCCTATATGGTGGTGGCTTTGGCCTACGCGGTTATGGACCGCAGCAAAAAGTGGTTGATAGCGTTGTTTGCGGTGATTATGGTCGGTATCTGGTGGACGGCTGTCTATTCGGGACACCATTATCTGATTGATGTGATGCTGGGCATCTCTTGTGCATTGCTGGGTATTTTTGTTTTTGAGAAAGGACTGATGAAGTGGGGAGCGTTCGGACGCTTCTTTGAAAGATACAGTCGATACATTAAATAAGGTATACAATGAATAATTTTGTTTTTTATAGTCCTACAGAGTTTGTCTTTGGCAAGAATACTGAAGTGCAAGTCGGTGCATTGGCGCGTAAGTATGGTGCACAAAAAGTGATGATAGTATATGGAGGCGGTTCTGTTGTACGGAGTGGTCTGCTGGATAGAGTGAAGCAATACTTGCAGGAAGCCGGTGTGGCTTATTGCGAAATGGGAGGTGTCCAGCCCAATCCCATTGACGGTAAGGTGTACGAAGGTATTCAGCTTTGCCGTCGTGAGCAGGTGGATATGATGCTTCCTGTGGGAGGTGGTTCGGTCATAGATACGGCAAAGGCCATTGCTGCCGGAGCCCTCTATGATGGGGACTTCTGGGATTTCTTTATCGGTCGTGCCAAGGTGGAGAAAGCGTTGAAAGTAGCCGTGGTGCTGACTATCCCGGCTGCCGGAAGCGAGGGTTCGGGCAATACGGTAATTACCAAGACAGAGACACTCCAAAAACTGGGTCTCTGTGCCCCCGAGCATTTGCGTCCCGTATTTTCCATCATGAATCCTGAACTGACCTACACCCTCCCGGCTTATCAGACGGCTTGTGGCATTGCCGACATGATGGCCCACATCATGGAGCGTTACTTCACGAATACACCGGATGTGGAAATCAGCGACCGGCTTTGTGAAGGCACCTTGACAGCTATCATTAAAGAAGCTTACCGGGTGAAACAGCAACCGGACAACTATGCCGCGCGTGCCAACATTATGTGGTGCGGCACTGTGGCGCATAACGGAACTTGTGGGGTAGGGCGTGAGGAAGACTGGGCATCCCATGCACTGGAACATGAAATCAGTGCTATCTATAATGTAGCCCACGGTGCCGGCTTGGCTGTAATCTTCCCTGCCTGGATGGCTTTTATGGCAGAACATAATCCGGCAAAGATAGCCCAGTTTGCCCATCGTGTTTTTGATATACCCAAGTCCGAAGATTTGGAAGAGATGGCTTTGGCAGGTACTGCCCGACTGAAACACTTTTTCCGTTACATGGGCTTGCCGGTTAGCTTTAAGGAGTTGGGTATCGAGCATCCCGATATAGACCGTATGCTCGTCAGTCTGCGGCGCAATAAAGGCGAACTGCTTGGCAACTACGTGAAGCTGACCATGACTGATTGCAGGGAAATCTATCGTTTGGCTTTATAACGAAAGGCATGTTTGGGGAGAGCTCCCCCAAAGCAAGAGCTAAAAAAGACGGCGAAGATAAATACCCTTCGCCGTCTTTTTTATTTGATTTCGATTTCTTCCTTCATGTCTATCTCTTCCCCTTGCAGGTCGTAGAATACATATTCCAGGAATGCTAATTTCTGGTTTGGAATAATCTTGATACCGAATCCGTACTTCATCTGCCACTTCCGTTTCAAGGAGACGAGTCCCTGATTGACGTAGGCTGCGATGTACGGGTGGATGTGTAACGAGAATTTCTTTATCTTCAATTTGTTGACCAGGTAGTCAATCTTACTCTCTAAGGTGTCCGTAAAGAGGATGGACGATTTGATGGTGCCTTTACCGAAGCAGGTGGGGCAGGTTTCCGTCGTATTTACATCCATAGCCGGGCGTACACGCTGGCGTGTAATCTGCATCAGTCCGAATTTACTGAGCGGCAGGATGTTGTGACGTGCTCTGTCTTTCTGCATGTTGGCACACATACGTTCGTAAAGCTTCTGTCGGTTTTCGGCTTCATTCATGTCGATGAAGTCCACCACGATGATACCACCCATATCCCTTAGTCTGAGCTGGCGTGCCAGTTCGTCGGCTGCACCCAGATTCACTTCCAGTGCGTTGGCCTCCTGCCCGTTGGCATTCTTGGTGCGGTTACCGCTGTTCACGTCTACTACGTGAAGCGCCTCAGTATGCTCAATAATCAGGTAGGCACCACTTTTGTATGAAATGGTCTTGCCGAATGACGACTTGATTTGTTTGGTGATACCAAAATTGTCGTAAATGGGGAGTTGACCTTTGTACAGCTTCACAATTCCTGCCCGTTCAGGGGCGATGAGGGTTACGTAATCCTTGATTTCGTGGTACACAGCCTCGTTGTTCACGTGGATGTTTTCGAAGGAAGGATTGAACAAGTCGCGCAACAGTCCTACGGCACGGCTGGTTTCTTCGTAAATCAGTGTCGGAAATTTGGTGGCCTTCTGTACTTTTGTAATGGCATCTTCCCAATGTTTCAGTAATACTTTAAGCTCTCCGTCGAGCTCGGCAACACGTTTTCCTTCGGCCACGGTGCGGACGATGACGCCGAAGTTTTTCGGCTTGATACTCATCAACAGTTGCTTGAGGCGTGCGCGCTCTTCGCTCGATTTAATTTTTTGTGATACGGAAACCTTGTCATTGAAGGGAATCAGCACGAGGTATCTTCCGGCAAAGGAAAGTTCGGAAGTCAGTCGCGGCCCTTTGGTAGAGATAGGTTCCTTGACAATTTGCACCACTACTTCTTGTCCCACCTTGAGTGTGTTGGAAACCGTTCCGTCCTTTTCAAGGTCGGGAAGTATGGTTGCTTTGGTAATGGGATTCAGCTTCTTCTTGTCGCTTAAAGTTTGCTTTACGTACTTCTCTAACGAGTTAAATTGAGGACCCAGGTCCAGATAATGAAGAAAAGCGTCTTTCTCGTAACCCACGTCCACGAAGCAGGCATTCAGGCCGGGCATCAATTTCTTGACGCGTCCCAAATACATGTTGCCCACCGAAAAGGAGATGTTTCTTCCTTCGCTCTGGAGTTCCACCAGCTGCTTGTCTTCAAGCAGTGCAATGGATACCTCTTTGGGCTGTACGTCTACAACGAGTTCGCTTGTCACAATAATTGGCTTTTAAATGATTCAATTTACTACTTAAACAAAGAACAAACCCGCGAGACATTTTGCTTCACAAGTTTGTTCTTTATTTTGTCCTTCAGACTAAAAATTACTTTTTGCTTTTATGTCTGTTCTTTCTTAGTCTTTTTTTACGCTTGTGCGTAGACATTTTATGTCTTTTTTTCTTCTTTCCGCTTGGCATAGCTTCAAAATTTTTATGGGTTAATACTATTGTTTATTATTTCTTCACTGAGAGGGTGAACGTTTTTGCAGGCTTAAATGCCGGAATGTTATGTTCCGGAATGATTATTGTAGTGTTCTTGGAGATGTTGCGAGCAGTTTTCTGAGCTCTTTTCTTCACTACAAAACTACCAAACCCGCGGAGGTAAACATTTTCATCTTTGGATAAAGATGCCTTTACTGCGTCCATGAATGCTTCAACGGTTGTAAGTACGGTTGTCTTATCAATTCCGGTGTTCTTTGTAATTTCGTTTACAATATCAGCTTTAGTCATTTTTCTTTAAAAAAAATATTATTACTATAGTTTTCCTAATTTTTTGGACTGCAAATATATAGCTTTTCCGTGGCTCTAAAAAATATATTTCGGACAATTTTCTAAAAAAGTCTTGGCATTAAGCTTTGTTAGGCTGAAAATGAAGTATTTTTGCAGCATGAATATTTTTAGCGGAACATTGTTGGACTGGTATGCGGAGAACAAACGCGACCTTCCGTGGCGAAATACCACGGACCCTTATCTGATATGGATTTCTGAAATCATCTTACAACAGACAAGAGTGGCGCAGGGGTATGAGTATTTTCTGCGTTTCATAAAACGCTTCCCGGATGTGGTGTCGCTGGCTGCTGCGTCCGAGGACGAAGTGATGAAATATTGGCAGGGCCTGGGGTACTATTCGCGTGCCCGCAACCTGCATGCCGCAGCCAAAAGCATGAAGGGGACATTTCCGAAAACCTATGCAGAGGTACGTGCTTTGAAGGGAGTGGGGGATTATACGGCAGCGGCCATCTGCTCCTTTGCCTATGACATGCCTTATGCGGCGGTCGACGGGAATGTGTATCGGGTGCTTTCCCGCTATTTCGGCATTGATGTTCCCATTGATTCTACTGAAGGGAAAAAGACTTTTACCGCTTTGGCGGGTGAGGTGCTCGATAAATCCAGGCCGGCAGATTATAACCAGGCAATTATGGACTTCGGAGCCGTGCAGTGTACGCCGCAGTCGCCCAACTGTCTGTTTTGTCCTTTGTCCGGCAGCTGCCGGGCATTGTCTGAAGGAAAAGTGCAGCAACTGCCCGTGAAGCAGCACAGAACCAAGACCACCAACCGCTATTTTAATTATATATATGTACGCATGGGCGCGCATACCTTGATACATAAGAGGACGGAGGACGATATCTGGAAAAATCTCTTTGAATTGCCTCTGGTTGAAACGGAAAAAGATTTATCCGAAGAGGAATTTCTGGCATGTCCGCAGTTTCATGCGCTGTTTGCAGAGGGAGAGGTGCGGATGGTCCGTACACTGCTTCGGGGGGTGAAACATGTATTGTCCCACAGAGTGATTTACACCAACTTCTACGAGGTTACTCTGCCCGATAATTCGAGCTCCTTCTCAAGTTACCAACGGGTTGCAGTCGAAGATTTGGGTCGTTATGCGGTGCCCCGCCTTATACATGCTTTCTTGGAGAAATATGTATAAAAGTTGTTTGTATTCTTGCATGGTGTGAATATTCTCGTTAATTTTGGCAGCAAATTAATAAAATAGAAGCTTATGTCAGTAAATAAAGTGATATTGATAGGAAATGTGGGACAAGACCCTAAAATAACCTATTATGAAGGTGGAAACTGTGTTGCCCAGCTTTCTTTGGCCACTACGGAGAAAGGATACACTTTGCAGAATGGTACGCAGATTCCGGACCGTACCGAATGGCATAACCTGATATTCCGTGGCCGTTTAGGCGAAATCGTTGAGAAATATGTGCATAAAGGCGATAAGCTTTACGTGGAAGGTAAGATACGTACCCGTTCTTACGATGACCAGGGAGGCATCAAGCGTTATGTGACTGAGATATTTGTCGACAATATGGAGATGCTGACTCCGAGAACGGCAACTCCCGGTGCTGGCCCTTATGCGCCGCAGGCGGGAGCCGCCCCCCAGCCACAACAACCAGTACAACCGCAGGCTGCCCCTGCACAAGATAACCCGACGGACGACTTGCCGTTCTAATTGTTTAACTAAAACCAAAATCTTTGGACCCAGACGCTTATTTATGCCAGTTGGCAGATGTTTTTAACGGTATATCCGTACAGACTCCTTCTATTTCGGCCGTTGTAGCCATTGTGTTGGCAGGTTTGCTTTTGCTTGTTTCCGGTTTTGCATCAGCTTCCGAAATAGCCTTTTTCTCTCTTTCTCCGTCAGACCTGAATGCAATAGCGGAGAGAAAGCATCCTTCGGATGAGAAAATCAGTAATCTGCTGGACAACAGCGAACGTTTGTTGGCAACGATTCTGATTACGAACAACTTCGTGAATGTAACCATAATCATGCTCTGCAACTTCTTCTTTATGAATGTGTTCCAATTTCATTCTCCCATTGCAGAGTTCCTCATTCTGACAGTAGTCCTTACATTTTTGCTGTTGCTTTTCGGTGAAATCATGCCTAAGATATATTCGGCTCAGAAGACGCTGGCTTTCTGCCGTTTTGCCGCTCCCGGCATCACGTTTTGCCGTTCCGTATTCTATCCGATGGCATCTATGCTGGTACGTTCCACCTCTTTCTTGAACAAGCATATGGTCCGCAAGAACCATAACATATCGGTCGATGAACTCTCGCATGCGTTGGAGCTGACCGACAAGGCAGAGCTTTCGGAGGAGAATAATATTCTGGAAGGTATCATCCGCTTTGGCGGGGAAACGGCCAAGGAGGTCATGACCTCTCGCCTTGATGTGGTGGACCTGGATATCCGTACCCCTTTCAAAGATGTGGTGAAGTGCATCGTAGAGAATGTCTACTCCCGTATTCCCATCTATGCGGATAGCCGTGACAATATCAAGGGGGTGCTTTATATCAAGGATTTGCTTCCCCATCTGAACAAAGGGGATAATTTCCGTTGGCAGTCGCTTATCCGGCCCGCCTATTTTGTGCCCGAAACCAAGATGATTGATGATTTGCTGCGCGATTTCCAGGCAAACAAGATTCATATAGCCATTGTGGTCGATGAGTTCGGTGGTACGTCGGGCATTGTCACCATGGAGGACATTATTGAGGAGATTGTGGGCGAAATTCATGACGAATACGATGATGAAGAACGTACATATGCCGTACTGAATGACCACACTTGGGTATTTGAAGCCAAGACCCAGCTGACTGATTTCTATAAAATAACGAAGATAGACGAGGAAACGTTCGATGAGGTGGCAGGGGATGCCGATACGCTTGCCGGACTTCTGCTGGAACTGAAGGGGGAATTTCCTGCTCTCCATGAAAAGGTGACCTACGGCCGTTATGAGTTTGAGGTGTTGGAGATGGACAACCGCCGTATCCTGAAAGTGAAGTTCACAGTAAATGCCCCGGCAGAACCCAACTCTTCTTCCCTTTAATTTTTAATTATTAATTTTTAAATTGTTCCGTGCCCCTCTTCTTGCAACATACCGCTCTTCCCTGTCGATGGGGAATTTGGAAAACGGAGGAATCTCCGGAGGAATTGCTGGCCATGCTTCCTCATCAGGAAGTATACCGGGAAGGTATGCGGCGCTTCACCGCGGCACACCGCCGTTTGGAGTGGTTGGCTGTCCGCGTATTGCTTTATACTCTGTCGGGAGAAGAGAAAGAGATTGCCTATCATCCCAGTGGGAAACCTTATCTGGCGGATGACTCCGCCTCTCTCAGTATTTCGCATACGAAAGGTTATGTGGCTGTTGTCTTGGGATTGCCGGGTCGGGAAGTGGGTGTTGACATCGAGCAGTATGGTGAGCGGGTAAGGAAGGTGGCACATAAATTCATGCGCGAAGATGAACAGCCATCCGTGTTTCGCGGAACAGACACTTGGTCACTGTTGCTGCACTGGTCGGCTAAGGAGACCATGTTCAAATGCCTGAATGCTTCCGAGGTTGATTTTCGCGGGCACATGCGCATTCTGCCTTTTGCTGTAAATGAAAGCGGCGTATTCTCCGCCGAAGAATATCGTACGGTGGAGAAACGCCGGTTCACTATTCATTATTATTTGTTTCCGGATTTTGTCTTGACATTGAGTCTGTAAATCTCTTACAGCCTTTCCAGTTGTACCGTGAAGTGTCTCATCAACGGAGCTTCCCAGGTGATGCGCACTCCGCGGGTAATACTTTCCCGTTTGTCATATACATTTTTCAAAGCGGCTGCCACCACATCCATGTGGTTGTTGGTATACACGCGGCGGGGGATGGCAAGCCGAAGCAAGTCCAGGCCGTTGAAGCGGTTTTCGCGGGTCACCGGGTCGCGGTCTGCCAGCAGATACCCGATTTCGCAGCCGCGTATGCCTGCTTCCAGATAGAGCTCAGCGGTCAGTGTTTGTGCCGGGAATTCTTCTTTGGGCACATGTGTCAGCACTTTGGGGGCATCCACAAATATGGCATGGCCGCCTGCGGGACGTTGGTAGGGTATCCCGTACTCATCCAGTTTCATGGCTAGATAGCCCACCTGGTGAATGCGGGTTTCCAGATTGTCAAATTCAGTATTTTCATCCAGGCCGATGGCAAGGGCGTTCATGTCACGACCGTTCATGCCTCCGTAAGTAAGGTAGCCTTCGAACTGCACGCAGAAGCCTTTGGCACCTTCATACCAGTCTTTCCGGCGGGTGGCTATGAATCCGCCCATGTTGACAATACCGTCTTTTTTGGCACTCATCGTCATACCGTCGGCAAGGTCAAACATCTCGCGGGTAATTTCCTTTATGCTCTTGTTGCGGTAACCTTCTTCTCTCATTTTGATGAAGTAGGCATTTTCCGCAAAGCGTGCCGAGTCAAAGAGAACGGGCTTGCCGTACTTGTCGGCAATGGCGCGGACTTCGCGCAGGTTCTGCATGGAAACCGGCTGGCCGCCTGCAGTGTTGTTGGTTATGGTGACGATGACGAACGGTATCCGTTCGCTATGTTCCTGTAATGCTTTTTCCAGTTTTTTAGGGTCTACATTGCCTTTGAAGGGAATTTCCAGCTGTGTCTGTTTGGCTTCGTCTATGGTGCAGTCCAGAGCCAATGCCCGGCGTCCCTCGATATGTCCTTTGGTGGTGTCGAAATGGGAGTTTCCCGGCACAATGTCGCCCTCGTGCACCAAGTAGGAGAAGAGTACATTTTCGGCAGCGCGTCCCTGGTGGGTGGGGATAATGTATTCAAATCCGGTGAGGCGGGTGATGACTTCCTTCAGTTTGAAGAATGAGGTGGCTCCGGCATAGCTTTCGTCACCCAGCATCATGCCTGCCCATTGGCGGTCGCTCATGGCTCCGGTGCCCGAGTCGGTGATGAGGTCGATATAAACTTGTTCCGATTTGAGTTGGAATACGTTGTAGTGGGCCTCTTTCAGCCATTGTTCGCGTTCCTGGCGGGTACTTTTGCGGATAGGTTCCACCATTTTGATTTTCCATGCTTCGGCAAATGGTAATTCCATAGACTCTGTATCTTTAATAATTTGACAATAGGTTAACGGATAAACCGATTATTGCGGTTTAATGTGCCGAATTTAGACAAAATCTATGTAATAACCAATTTAAATATGACTTTTTGTAATGTAAATGTCCGGACGAAATCACTTCGGCCGGACATCATCAAATAAACTTGGCAGAGTTTATTACCTTCTTTACTTTCTCTGAATTAGGTTTGATGAATGAAATGATGGACGGTTTGTCCGGCTCATTAGACTCAACGCTTTTTCCTCGAAAGCAATGATAAAGTATGCATGGCAGGTCTTCTGACTTGTTTCTGTTGCAGGCGCCTTCCCGGAAGAATATTCCAGTGGCATAGAGTAATTGTCTGCAACGTTGCACGAAACTTACAGCAGCGGGACTGTCCAGGATTTACACCTGATTCCCTTTTAATCGCTTTCCCAGAAGAGGGGGAGCGAACCAATGCATGACAAAGATACGGATTCTTTTTGAGAAAACAATTCTATGAGTGATAAATTTTCTTCCCCTCTCTCTTTCTTTTTGCCGACAAATTGGCAAGGTTTTGCCACCCTCTTGGCAAGACTTTGTCACCGCGTTGGCAAAACTTTGCCATAGGCATGGCAAAAGTTTGCCAAAAGCATGGCAATAGGTTGGCAAAATTACTCTCTGATTGATAGTGACTTAAGGCGATTTAAGCAATCCGTCATGTCGGTAAGGTGAAAAGATACCAATACAAGCCACACTTGCCACAAGAACCTTCTCCAGAGGTATGCAAAGCATTTTGTTTGGTGTGGTAAAACGGGCTGTTATCTCTCTTTTGCCAGTGTGAATACAAACTCCAGTCCTCCACCTTGGTTGTTTTTGGCAGAGATGGTGCCTCCGTGAATAAGGACTGCATTCTTCACTATGGCGAGCCCCAAGCCGGTGCCGCCCAACTTGCGCGAGCGTCCTTTGTCTACACGGTAGAAGCGTTCGAACAAACGGTTCAGATGTTCGGGAGAAACGCCGATGCCGGTATCGGCAAAACTGAAATAGTAGTAATTCTCGTCTTCGCGGAAACAACTGATGTTGATGTGTATGTTGGTGCCGGCATAAGCGATGGCGTTGTCCATGAGATTGCGGAAGATGGAGTAGAGTAGAGAGTAGTTGCCCCGCAACTGTATCTTCGGTTTTAGGGAATTGACAACGGTGATTTGCTTCTGTTCCAGTTCCAGGGACACTTCGTTGACGATGTTTGAAACCAGCATGCTGATGTCCACCTTTTCCATATCAATCATGTTGGCGGCTTCGTCCATGCGGGTCAGTACGGATATGTCGCGCAGCAGGCGGCTCAGGCGGTTGCTTTGCGCGTAGCAGCGTTCCAGGAAGACCTGCATCTTTTCGGGTGCAATGTTTTCGTTGTTCACGATGGTTTCCAGATAACCTTGTATGCTGCTTACGGGGGTTTTCAGCTCGTGGGCGATGTTCTGGGTCAACTGCCGTTTCAGCCGTACTTGCTCTTCTTCCTGGGTGATGTCGTTGATGGAAATTTCAAAGCTGAGGTCTTGGAAGATGATGCACTCCACGATGAAGGTGCGTCCGTTCTTGTTGATGTGTACGGACATCCTTCGTTCTTCGTTGTAGGAGGGGCGCTTCTGCGCCTTGTTGATGAAATCCGTTATCTTCTGGAATTCGCAGATGGAGAATATCTCTTCGGTAGCCTGCAGGTTGGAGTCTGAAATCAGATTGCCGTATTGGGTGAACAGATTGTTTACCAATATCTCCTTTTTGTCTCTGTTGAATACGCCCAGTCCTTCGCGGGAGGTTTGCAAATGGGTGATAAGCTTTTCGCGCTCAATGTAAAGCGCCTCTTTGGTTTCGCGCAGGCGCTTGTATATCTGTATGATATGCTGCGAAATCTCTCCAAGCTCATTGTGCGGGAAGGCGGCTTGTATGTCCATGTCTATGGGTTCGTTCTTGTCGGCCCTTTTGGCAAACTCGCGCAGGTGGTTGATGGCGCTGCCCAGTTTGGAGGTGAATTTGTAGAAGACGGATATCAGCAGCAGTGATACAATGACCGTGAACCAGATGTAGTGTGGGTCGGCAGCCAGATTGTTCATCAGGTTGACGTTGTAGGGGAGGGCTGAGCGGATGATACAGCCTTCGTAGGCGGTGGCAGAATAGAAATAGGTCTTGCCGGTGGTTTCGGAGATGCGCCGCAGGTCATAGCCCTTGCCGTCTTTCAGCGCTTTCTGTACTTCGGGGCGTTTGATGTGGTTGTCCAGTTCATGGCTGTCGTTCTGGGAGCTGTCGAACAATACGTTGCCATGAAGGTCTACCACAGTGACGCGCAATTCCTTGTTCACATGCTTGGAGATGTAGCTGTCCAGCATGGAAGTCCATAGGCTGTCGGGGAGGTAGCGAAGCTCCTGGTGCAGTCTGTCGTTATAATCTTGCAGCTGCATGTCCAGCAGCTCCACTTTGTATTCCTTTTCCCGCTGATACTGGTAGGCGATGAAGCAGGCGGCGAATACGAGGAACAGCGAGATGACCGAAAGGAAAAGCTTCCGGCTGAAGGACAGAAAGTGTCTGTCGTTATTCGGCTTCGAAACAATAACCATATCCCAAGCGTGTTACGATACATTTGCCATAAACTCCGATTTTCTTGCGCAGACGTGTGATGTTCACGTCGATGGTGCGGTCCAGCACATATACTTCGTCGCTCCAGATGCGGTTCAGTATATCCTCGCGCGAGAATACGCGTCCTTTATTCTGCAAAAGCAGCAATAAGATTTCAAATTCTTTTTTGGTGAGCGGTGCCTCTTCGCCGTCAATGCAGACTTTCTTCTTGATGATGTCCAGTACCAGCGTCTTGTAGACAATCTGTTCCGGTGCATGTTCCGTTTCTCCTTGTCGGGTGCGTCTAAGTACGGCTTTGACACGTGCCGCCACTTCGCGCAGCGAGAAGGGTTTGGATATGTAGTCGTCCGCTCCCAGGTTGAAACCGGTCACGGTGTCATTTTCCGTATCTTTGGCGGTAATGAAGATGATGGGTATCTGGGCTGTCTTCTTGTCCTTCTTCAGCATGCTCGCCATTTTGAAGCCGGAAATTTCTCCCATCATCACGTCCAGCAGTAGCAGGCTGTAGCTGCCAATGTCCATTCTCAGAGCTTCTTCAGCGGAGTTTGCCGTATCCACTTCGTAGCCTTCGTTTTCGAGGTTGAACTTCAGAATTTCACATAAGTCTTCTTCATCGTCCACTACTAAAATCCGGTAATCGTTCATTGCTTTGTTGTTTATGTATGACAAGGATAAAACAATTCTCTTGTCACAAAGTTAAACTTTATTTCTTTTTATCGGCAAAAATAGTGCAAACCGAATGCAGAATTTTCATGTTTGCATGAAAACTTGTGCTGAGATGCAGGCCATTTCTACTTTCTGGGTACAAAAGTGAGGCTAATTTGTTACGGAATGATGAAACAAGTGTTACATTTGGGTTACATTAAATTCTCGTTTATCTAAAAGCCCTGTCACATATAAAATATTATCTTTGCTTCGTAAATATTGAATTGTATGAAAGAACTTATGTATATCAGGAGTTTCTCTAAAAGGCGTTTGCCGGTTATTGTGGGAACTCTGCTTTTAGTGATAATCGGCTCTGTCTGGCTGAATACGGCTCCTTTCCGTTCGGGCTTTGATATCGCGGATGAGCTGGGCGGTAATATATTCCCTTCCAGTATCCTTTCAGTGGCTACCACCGATGCTCAGGTCATAGTGCCGGTAGACTCCATGTATGTAGGTAATCCGAAGTCGTGCATCGCTGTCCGTGTCCGTTCGAGGAATGCTTATAGCCGGGTGCGGGTAGAAGTTGCGGAGACTCCGTTCTTTTCCCGTTCAGTGTCGGAATTTGTGCTGGCAAAACCGCGTACGGAGTATATTATCTATCCTGATATCATATGGAATTATGAGGCTCTGAAGAATAACAACCAGGCGGAACCCATTAGTGTGGCCGTTATGGTAGAGATGAACGGTAAGGATTTGGGGCAGAGGGTGCGTACTTTTTCCGTTCGCAGCATTAATGAATGTCTGTTGGGGTATGTCACGAATGGTACAAAATTCCATGATACCGGCATCTTTTTTGCAGCATATGTAAATGAGGAGAATCCTATGATTGACAAACTGTTGCGTGAAGCGCTGGATACGCGTATCGTCAACCGTTTTTTAGGCTATCAGGGAGGTGCCGAAGTGGTGGACAGGCAGGTTTATGCCTTGTGGAATGTACTGCAGAAGCGTAAGTTTCGTTATAGCTCGGTCTCCAATACGAGCCTTTCCAGCAATGTGGTCTTTTCACAGCGTGTGCGCACGTTCGATGACGCCTTGGAGTCCTCGCAAATCAACTGTGTGGATGGAAGTGTGCTTTTTGCTTCTCTGCTCCGTGCCATCAACATAGAACCTATATTGGTGCGCACCCCGGGGCATATGTTTGTAGGATACTACACGGATTCCAGTCATAAAGACATGAATTTCCTTGAAACGACCATGATTGGTGATGTGGATTTGGATGATTTCTTTCCGGACGAACAGTTGGATTCGACGATGGTGGGAAAGTCGCAGAACCAGATGTCGCGCATCACCTTTGACAAGTCCAAGGAGTATGCCAATAAGAAGTATGCCCAGAATAAGGAAGGCATTCATTCCGGCAAACTGAACTATATGTTTCTGGAAATATCCAAAGAGGTGAGAAGGAGAATACAGCCGATAGGGAAATGAGGCGTAGAATGCAAACAGCCGATTTTCACGAACCGGCCGTTCCAATCATCATCTATGAATGAAGACCGTTGAGAGGCTTCAATGAATTAAAACTGAACACTAGTGATTTCTATTATAAAATTTATCAGCGCTGAAAGTATATGTAGCAGGTGTATATGTCTCTTTACCCTCAGTGTCTTTTCCATTAACAATTACCCTCTTGATTGTTGGATTTTCACGGTTTGCATTTCTCACACTCATGCTACGTGCTGTCATGAAATAATCTGTACCATTATATATGTCACCACTGATATGGAAATTCCACAACATGGAAAGAGACCAGTTTTTATAAGTGAAACTTGTATATATTAGTATTATGCTGAAAAATAAAATGTTAATGTAGATTATATGTGGAATTTATTATTGTTAATAGTCTAACACTATTTTTTGATGAACTTATGAATCATTTTAACTAATTTGCTTTTTAGAATCCTTATCCATACCAATATCCCCACGTAATCAAGTTCTTTTTATATAAAAAGATTTATGAATATGCTTTAATGCGTAAATCAAATAGTTCAAAACATTGCTATATATAAATGATAAATGTGATGTGTTTTTCGTTTTTTCGCATCATTGAGATATATTATATACAAGTACGGCATTAATATGATTAAGAGTTAATGCTTTGAATAATTACTAAATAGATATTTAAAACTTTGCAAAAATATAAATGCAAATGTTTTAATATTTATTTAGTAATTTTTAATTCGATTGATGATAGAATTTCTAAATTAATTCATATGTTTGCAAACAAATCCAAATAATAGAGCTTATGAAAAGAAATTATTGCTTATCATTAGTGTTGCTTGCATTGTTTGGGGTGTCTGCACCTTTTGCTGCTAATGCAGCTGTTGAAAGTGTGCTAAGTTCCCAAAGTACTCAGCAAGCCAAGAAAATCACAGGTAAAGTTTTAGATGCGGCAGGCGAACCCATCATCGGCGCCAGCGTGTTAGTAAAAGGTTCTGGTACCGGCGCTGTGACGGATATTGATGGAAATTTTTCTGTAGAGGCGCCGGTGGGTAGCACATTGGAGGTATCTTTCATTGGCTACAAAACAGTGACATTGAAGGTGACGAACGCCACTACTTATACTGTGAGTTTGCAAGATGACTCACAAGCGCTGGACGAAGTGGTTGTGACGGCAATGGGTATCAAGAAAGAGCGCAAGGCTTTGGGATATTCAATGGAGGATGTGAAGTCGGATGAATTGATGAAGATGAAAACTGCCAATCCTATTTCATCCCTTTCGGGGAAAGTGGCCGGTGTGAATGTTACTCAGTCATCCGGTGCCGCTGGTGCGGGCGCTCAGATTATATTGCGTGGAGGAACGTCGGGTGCTGAAGGCAAAGACAATCAGCCGCTCTTTGTGGTGGATGGTGTTATTTTTGATAACTCTTCATCAGTGGTGGGCAATTCGGCTTTCGATGGTTCCATGCGTTCTGCCTCTACTACTTCCAATCGTTTGATGGATATAAACCCCGAAGATATAGAAAGTATGTCGGTGCTCAAAGGCCCTGCAGCTGCCGCTTTATACGGTTCACGTGCAGCCAACGGAGTTATTCTTATCACTACCAAGAAAGGTAAAGAGGGCGTGGTTGAAGTGAATATCAATTCTAAGTTTACTGCTTCATGGGTAAAGAGCCTGCCGCAAACGCAACGCCAATATGCCCGTGGATATATGGAAGACCAATATGATTCAAAGAAGAACTATACTGGTACTGTGTTTAATGACTTTGCTTATACTTCGTGGGGAGAGAAGTCGAACGCAGCTACTTATGATAACATAGGTGATTTCTTTCAAGGCGGAAACATTTTCGATGAAAGTGCCAGCGTAGCCGGGGGTACCAAGAACAGTAAATTCTATCTTTCAGGGTCTTACTATGATCAAGTAGGTGTTGTACCCGAAACAGGATACAAGAAATATGCTTTCCGTTTCAATGGTGAGCAGAAGGTGGGGATTTTTACCTTTAACGCCAGTGCCGCTTATAGCGATGCTCATACAGACCGTACTTTGACGGGTGCCGGGCTTTATAATTCGAGTGGTAATGGTGCTCTTTATGGTGTGTACAACTGGTCTCCTTTCGACCGAATGACCCACTATCAGAACGAGGATGGTACCCGTTATCGTTTGTTTGGCGATCGTCTTGATCCATGGGACGAACGCGACAACCCCTATTGGATTGTCAATCGTAACCACATGTATGACGACATCGACCGTTTCAATGGGATGCTCAGTATAAAAGCCGATATTGCCAAATGGTGGTTTGTTTCTTATAAAATAGGTATTGACCGTTATACCCAAACTGCTTCCAACCGTTTGGCTGCCAATGGCGTGCTTAAACAAGTGTGGCAAAAAGGTATGATGAGTGACAACACCCAGCAGTTCCGCTATATGAGCCATGACTTTATGTCAAACATGAGCCATAAGTTCGGTGATTTCGATTTGAATCTTTTGTTGGGTGCCACAATGGACGAAACCAAGACAGACCGTAGCTCGATGATGGCTTGGAACTTTTCCGTTCCTGATTTCTTCTCATACGCCAATGCCAGTAAAGACAATAAGCAATTCACACATGCAGCTACTAAGAAACGTTTGGTAGGAGCTTTTGGAGAATTCCGTGCATCATGGAAAAATATGCTCTATCTCACTGTGAGCGGTCGTAATGACTGGACTTCTACTCTTCCTCTTGAAAACCGTTCGTACTTCTATCCTTCGGTAAGCGGTTCATTCGTATTTACTGAAGCCTTGCAGCGACTCGGTTGGCTGGATGACAGTGTGCTCAACTTTGGTAAATTGCGTGCATCGTGGGCCAAGGTAGGTAAAGATACCGGTGTGTACGAATTGGAAACTGCCTTATGGCCTACGGGTACCTATCTTGACGGTACGGTAGGTGTGGGAAATACTTGGACACGCGGTAATGACAAACTGAAACCGGAAATGACCAAGTCTACCGAAATAGGCGTGGAATTGAGTTTCTTCAAAAACCGCCTGCACATAGACTATGCTTACTATACCAACGATTCATATAATCAGATTCTTGCTCCTCGCGGTCCGCAATCTACCGGTTACATCTTTTGGAGTATCAATGCGGGCAATGTGTATAACAAAGGTATGGAACTCTCTATTTCGGGAACTCCCATACAGACTAAGGACTGGACATGGGACATTGGCTTGAACATGGCAGGTAATCGTGGTACTTTGGACGGGCTTCCCGAAGGTATGGGCGTGATGTATGTTACCGATGTGCAATATGCCGGTATGCAGGCAGCCTCGTTCAGCGGTGGAGATTTTATGGGTATTGCCGGTACCAAATGGAAACGTAATGACGCCGGTGAGGTGATACTCGACAAAAACGGTATGCCTACTTATGACAAAACCCTTGTAGCAGTAGGTAATCGTGAGTCATCGTTTACCGGTGGATTGAACAACACCCTTACTTGGAAGAATTTTACTTTCAATATGCTATGGGAATTCCGTGTAGGTGGCGATGTGGTCAACGGTACTCAATATGCTATGGATAACAGCGGTGTGAGCCAGTTCTCTGCCGATGTACGCAATCGTTCTCTCACTGTAACGGGTGTCAATGCCAATGGTGACCCAGTGACCAATACTTGGGAAGCCGATAAAACCTATACTTTTAATGGAGTACAAATGAGTGGCTACAACATCATTAAGGATTACTATCAGAACTATTATTCTAAGGAGTCAGCCAACTATATTACCGATGTCAACTCTTTGCGTTTGCGTTCTGTTTCATTGAGCTATGAGTTTCCTAAAACGTGGCTTTCCAAGATTGGATTTGTAAAGCGTGCTTCGGTATCGGTAGCTGCTACCAATCTATTGCTCATCACCAATTACGACGGTGATCCTGAAGTGGCTGCCGCCGGTGCGGGTGTAGGTGGCTCATCATCAGTAGGATTTGACTACTGCGGTGTACCTGCCACTTCTACCATGTCGTTTGGCTTGAATCTTACTTTCTAACTCTTAAAAAACAGAAGCAATATGAAATTATTCAAATCTATGATATTATGTAGTGTGGGTGCCCTTATGACTTTGTTCTCGGGGTGTAGTGACTGGCTCGATGTAAATGTCGATCCCGAAAATCCCACAGCCGGAAATGCGACCTATGATTCACGATTGGCACATATTGAATTTTATACCAACAGTGCCACTCAGTTTGCTGCTTGGCGTTCCAGTATGTCTATGGGCGATTGGACACGCTATTATGACGGCGGTACTTATTGGAGCATGTCTTATTGGAGTCCTCAGACCGGTGCCGTTACCACTCCCTACCAATGGTGGTTCTGTGGAGCTGCTGTAAATATTCCATTTTTGATTGACAAGGCTACGGCAGCCGAGGCTTGGCATTATGTGGGTGCAGCTCGCGTAATTCGTGCCTATGGTTTTATGCTTATGACAGACCTTTATGGAGAAATGCCTTACAAGTCGAGTGAGGCTGAAGCCGGTGTTACTCCTACCTATAATGACGGAAAAACAATCTATTTGGGCTGTTTGGCCGATCTTGACACCGCTATCGAGATGTTCCAAAAAGAGCAAGGGTCTGCGACAGCTTCGTTGGCTGTAGGCGATATTTGGAACGGTGGTAGTGTAGACAAGTGGCTTAAATTGGCATACTTACTTAAAGCACGTTACATTAACAAGCTTATTAAAAAGGGTGAAGGCAGTTATCTTGAAGGGAAATACGATGCCGCAGAAATCTTGGCTTGTCTTGACAAGGCTCAGCAAAGCAATGCCGACAATACCGTATTCAATCATATTGATGCCAATAATTCGCATGATGTATTGGGATGGGATGAACCGGTTGATTATTCACCGCTCTTTTCTGTATGTGGCATGAATGCCGGCTATATGCCTACCAAGATGCTTTACGATAATCTGACAAATTTTGCCGGAAGTGGAATAGAAGATCCGCGTGCCGATAAGATTTTACCTTGGGCATATTCGAAGCAATCAAGTAATTCACCCGCAGAGGTGAAGTTCAAAAACGGTTGGCGTCGTTCTATGGGTGTAGACATGATTGGCAATGATAGTCCCAGCCTTACCGGCGGACCGTTGCGCTCGAACTTCTCGGCAGCTAAAGGTTGGTGGATTGACAGTGAATCTTCTACCCGTAAGGGGGACACTATTTATGTAGAGTGTACCAGTCAGTGCAAAGCTTATCAAGGACGTCCTGATTTACTTTATCGTCGCGATGGCACTGATGCCTCTCGCGAATCGGGAACTTTCTATACTCGCGTGTCTTCTCCCACCTATATTGGAACCTATGCCGAAGCTTGTTTCATACGTGCTGAAGTACTCTTTAACCAAGGTAATAAAGGAGCGGCTTTTAATGCTTATAAGAAAGGTATTGCAGCCAGTATCGACGGTATGAACGATAAATTGAAAGTGTGGTGCCGTGAAGATGCCAATTTGGAAGCATGCCCCTCGTTCTCTCCTATGACGCAAACCGACATTGACAACTATTTGAACAATGGTATCGGCACTGAAGAGAATATTACTTTGGGCAAGATTCTTACTCAAAAGCGTTTGGCATTGCATTTTTCCATGGAAATTTGGAACGATATGCGTCGCTACGATTTTAATCCGGAGCTTTTCTTAGGCTGGGGTATTCCTGCACGCTATGGCGTTGATGCTACTGCCCAAAAGAATATTCCGCAAGGTAAACAGTTCCGTCGTTGGCAGCAATGCAGTCATGAACTCAACTACAATACGGCCAATCTGCAAGCTATCGGTGCCACTGTTCCGGGAGCTGATACTTCAATTGCACTTTGGAATGCTGCCGAGGACGTATGGACTTTACCCGTATGGTGGGACAGTGCCCAAAACTAATTTTTCATTGCATTTTATTTTGTGATACAAATTCATTATCTTTACGCCCAAAATGTGGATTTTAAGATATAGTTAAGATATTGAAGGCTCTAATGGTCTTCATTCATAGATGATGATTGGAACAGCCGGTTCGTGAGAATCGGCTGTTTTTTTGTTTCGTTTGTTTGCATATCAACGGCGGTAATATGTTACTTTTGCCCTAAAACCGAAGATAGGCTGCACCTCAGCATAAAAAATGGACAAGTTCATTTTATTTTGCATTCGGTTTGTACTATCTTTGCGAGAAATAGCTGAGATGGTGTGAACTGTCTTTGCAAAGATTAGTCTATATATGGAACAAAGCAAGAAATTTATCTCTCCGGGGGCATGGTTCTCCATGACTTATCCGGTAGACTGGAATGAATTCGAGGACGGGGAAGGCTCTTTCCTTTTTTATAACCCCAATGAGTGGACCGGTAATTTTCGCATTTCGGCTTTCAAAGGGAATGCTACATATGGCAAGGACTCCGTGAAGCAAGAGTTACGGGAAAACTCCTCTGCCATTCCGGTTAGGATAGGCCGGATGGAATGTGCATATAGTAAGGAGATGTTCGAGGAAGAAGGTGCGTACTATACTTCCCATTTATGGATAACGGGCGCGGATGAAGTTGCCTTTGAATGTTCGTTTACGGTGAAGAAAGGAGAGCCGGTTGCAGAAGCGGAGAAGATTATCGCTTCGCTGGAAACGCGGAAGGATGGAGTGAAGTATCCAGCGGAGATAATTCCGGTGCGCCTTTCGGAAATCTACCAGATTAATGAAGCATACGAGTGGGTGGATACTACTATAAAGGAATTGTTGAAGAAGGATTTCCAGGGAGCCGAGGAAGACATTGCCAAGATGCAGCAGATGATGGAAGAAAGCAACATCGGTCCTAAGAAGAAGGATGCATGGCTGGCTTTTGGCATCGCGCTTTGTGTTATTTTCGCCAATGAAGTGGACGGTATGGAATGGCGTACCTTGGTGGACGGAAACCGGGAAGCGCCCATATTGCTGAACACGTCTACCGGTGAATGGATAGACCCCATGAAGCTGGTTTGGAGCAAAGTAAAGGCAGGAGGTAAAGTGAATCTGCCGGAGATATACAGCTCCTTGTTCTAAGGTCCGGTCATCTCGGTACTGTGATTTTCAACTTTCAATTTTCATTTTTCAACTATTAAAGCATTGGCAGCAGTAAATTCAATTCTTCAGGTGGAAAACTTGACCAAGTCGTTCGGTGACTTGGTACTATTCGAAAATATTTCTTTGGGCTTGTCCGAGGGACAGCGTGTCGGGTTGATAGCCAAGAACGGCAGTGGCAAGACGACATTGCTCAATATCCTTTCCGGCAAGGAAGGGTATGACAATGGCACCATTTCCTTCCGTCGTGATTTGCGTGTGGGTTATCTGGAACAAGACCCGCAATATCCCGAAGAGCTGACCGTGCTCGAAGCGTGCTTCCATCATGGCAACAGTACTGTCGAGTTAATCAAGGAATATGAACGTTGCATGGAAACGGAGGGGCATCCCGGCTTGGACGAAATTCTGGTGCGTATGGACCATGAAAAAGCTTGGGAGTACGAGCAGAAGGCGAAACAGATTCTGTCTCAACTTAAAATACGTGATTTCAGTCAGCACGTAAAACATCTGTCCGGCGGGCAGTTGAAGCGTGTGGCACTTGCCAATACCCTTATCACTGAACCCGATTTGCTGATACTGGACGAGCCTACCAACCACCTCGACCTCGATATGACGGAGTGGCTGGAGGAATATCTCCGCCGGAATAACCTCAGCTTGCTGATGGTGACGCACGACCGTTATTTCCTCGACCGGGTATGCTCCGAAATCGTAGAGATAGACAACCGGCAGATTTATCAGTATAAAGGCAATTACAGTTATTATCTGGAGAAGCGCCAAGAGCGTATCGAGGCCAAGACTGTGGAGATAGAACGTGCCAATAACCTCTACCGCACAGAGCTGGAATGGATGCGCCGCATGCCGCAAGCCCGCGGGCACAAGGCACGCTATCGGGAGGATGCCTTTTACGAGTTGGAGAAGGTGGCTAAGCAGCGTTTCAACAACGACAATGTAAAGCTGGACGTTAAGGCTTCTTATATAGGCAGTAAGATATTCGAGGCAGACCATCTGTACAAATCCTTTGGTGACTTGAAGATTCTGGATGATTTCTCCTACATCTTCTCCCGTTACGAAAAGATGGGTATCGTAGGGAATAACGGTACGGGCAAGTCGACCTTCATCAAGATACTGATGGGGTTGGAGCAGGCAGACAGCGGTACGCTGGACATTGGCGAGACGGTCCGCTTCGGTTACTACTCGCAGGACGGCTTGCAGTTTGACGAGCAGATGAAAGTGATTGATGTAGTGCAGGACATTGCCGAAGTTATAGAACTGGGCAACGGCAAGAAGCTGACGGCATCGCAATTCCTGCAACATTTCCTGTTTACTCCCGAGACACAGCACAGCTATGTCTACAAGCTGAGTGGGGGAGAACGCCGCCGCCTCTATCTGTGTACGGTCCTGATGCGCAATCCCAACTTCCTGGTGCTGGATGAGCCGACCAATGACCTCGATATTGTGACGCTGAATGTGCTGGAAGAGTATTTGCAGAATTTCAAAGGATGCGTGATTGTGGTGAGCCACGACCGTTATTTCATGGACAAAGTGGTAGACCATCTGTTAGTGTTCAACGGACAAGGGGACATCCGCGACTTTCCCGGCAACTATACACAATATCGCGACTGGAAAGATGCGAAAGTCCATCAGGAAAAGGAGAAAGAGAAAGAAGCCGCCAAGGCTCAGGAGGACAAGACGGCGAAGGTGCGTCTGAACGAGAAACGGCGCATGTCTTTTAAGGAAAAACGCGAGTTTGAACAATTGGAGCAGGAGATAGCTGACCTGGAAACCGAAAAGAATGCAATTGAAGAGGCTCTGTGCAGCGGTACTTTGTCTGTGGACGAACTGACGGAGAAGTCGAAACGTTTGCCGGAATTGTCGGACTTGATTGACGAAAAAACATTGCGCTGGCTGGAGCTGAGTGAGATAGAATCGAACTGAAGTTCGAAATTGAAAATTAAGAATTAAGAATTAAAAATTAGAACTGAGAAAGTGGGAAATCTGACGAATTATCATAGCCATAGCCTTTATTGTGACGGGCGTGCCGGCATGGAGGACTTTGTGCGTTTTGCATTGAGTGAAGGTTTTACATCTTATGGCTTTTCATCGCATGCTCCATTGCCTTTTTCTACGGCATGGACTATGGAGTGGGATATCATGGACGACTATCTATCTGAATTCCATCGTCTGAAGGAGAAGTATGCCGGACGTATCGAACTGTATATCGGTCTGGAGATTGATTATCTGAATGAAGCGAGTAATCCGTCCATCGCCCGTTTCAGGGAGTTGCCGTTGGACTACCGTATTGGTTCTGTACATCTTCTCTACAATGACAAAGGGGAAGTGGTGGATGTAGATGTACCTGCGGATACCTTTAAGACCATTGTAGACGGACATTTCTGCGGTGACTTGGAGCATGTGGTCCGTCTCTATTATGGTAGGTTGACGAGGATGCTCGAGCTGGGTGGTTTTGATATTGTGGGCCATGCCGATAAGATGCACTACAATGCAGCATGCTATCGCCTGGGATTGCTGGACGAGCCTTGGTATGATGAGCTGGTTAGGGTGTATTTCGCAGATATTGCCCGTCGCGGCTATCAGGTAGAGGTCAATACCAAAGCCTATCATGACCTGGGTACTTTTTACCCCAATGAGCGGTATTTCTCCTACCTGCATGATTTGGGTGTACGTGTGCAGGTAAACAGTGATTCACACTATCCGGAACGGATAAGCAACGGACGTCCCGAAGCTTTGTGTGCCTTGAGGAAAGCTGGATATGAATCGGTGATGGAACTACACGGAGGAGAATGGAAAGAGATGCCTATCGTGTTTTGAGTGAATAGGATACAAAAACTCCTGACTTGCCTTTTTGTAAAGGTAGTCAGGAGTTTTTTCTTTCTATTATGAACTATTCTGTTTTCAGTAAAAAGTCGTCAATCGCCTTTTTGTAGGTAGCCTTATCGGCTGCTCCGCGGAAGAGCTGAGGCTCTCCATTCATAGGGATGAATACAAAAAGAGGGATGCTTGTTGCATTGAACAACGCTGCCAGTTCCTTTTCCTTATCCACATTGACTTTGTAGACAACGATTTTATCGGCATACTCTTTGGCCAGTTCCTTCATAATGGGAGCCACCATGCGGCAAGGTCCGCACCAGTCGGCATATAAGTCTATGATGGCAGGCTTGTTTCCCTTGTATTTCCAGTCCTGGGATTTCTCATAGTCGAACACATCCTTGATGAACATGGCTTTGTTCATGACGATAACTTCTCCGTTTGTTTGAGCATAGGCCAGCATGCAGGAAAACACGAGGGCAACCATTGCTATAATCTTCTTCATTTCTTCTTGTTAAGAGTTTTGTTCTATAACGGCTTTCAAATCCTTACCGCTGATGACACCCGAATGGCGCCATACGGCTTCACCTTTCTTAAATACGATAAATGTCGGTACTGCTTGTATGCGGTAGCGGGCAGCAAGCTCTTCGTGCTGGTCTACATCTATTTTGGCGATACGGGCAGCATCTCCTATTTCGTTTTTGAGTTCCTCCAGTACCGGATGCATGGCCTTGCACGGGCCACACCAGGTTGCAAAGAAATCAACTAAAACGGGCTTTTCTGATTGTATCAATTCTTCAAACTTTTCCATAATTTTTTCCTTTCTGTTTTTATTTATTTGTAATGATAACAAAATAGGAGGAGGATTTGTTCGCTAAATCATTATTTAATCGTCATCTCTTCAATGAGATGCGAAGCTCCCGCGTATTTGTCGATGATGAACAAGGTGTAGCGGATGTCTACACATGCTGCTCGTTGGGAGGACGGACGGAAGGCAATGTCGCCAGTCAGACCTTCGTAATTGCGGTCAAAGCCGGTACCTATCAGTTCTCCTTTGGCATTGAACACTGGGCTGCCGGAGTTTCCACCGGTATTGTCTGTGTTGACAATGAAGCAGATGGGCATTTCGTCGTTCGGCATGGCATAACGTCCGAAATCCTTTGCCTGATACAGCTGTTTCAGTTTGGCGGGGACTACAAACTCCCAATTGTCGGGATCTTCCTTCTCCATAGCTCCTTTCAGAGTGGTGTAGTAATCATATTTCACACCGTCTGCCGGAGCGTAGGGGAGCACTTGACCGTAGGTCAGGCGCAAGGTGGAGTTGGCATCCGGATAGATGGGCTGGCCGTTGGCAAGCTTCATGTCCATCATTCCCTTTACCCATACCTTGTGGGCGGCATTGTAGTTTTTATTGGCATCCATCATGGCAATGGAGGTCTGAAGCAGGCCGTCTGTGATGGAATATTTCAGCAAGACCATCCAGTCTGTATTAATCTTGTAGAGGCTGGGCTTGCGGATGAACTTGGCAAAGTTCTCTTTGTTGCCGAAGATGGAATGTTCAAAGCAGGCGTCGATGAAAGCGTCGCTGTTGCCCTTGAAACGCTTGTCTATGATTTGGAAAATACCGATGCGTTGTTCGGCAGGGATATACTTCATGTAGATTTTCAGCATTTCCTTGCCAACGATACGTTCCACTTCGGGGAAGGGGACAGAGGCGAAGTAGCGGTCGGCTGCCTTCTGAAGGCTGTCTTTAGCTGCTGCAATCTGTTTCTTGTCCTTGTTCTTCAAGGCAGACACCAGTCTTGCGGTACTGGGGATACGCATGAAATCGAGTCCCGTCACCAGTGCTTCCTGAATGGCTTGCTGGTGGTAGAGGGCTGGACGGCGTTGCTTTACGATGGCGCGTATCTGGTCGAATGCCTGCTGATAGCTATTGTCGTTCAGCGAGCGTCCGCGTGCCAGGAGTGCCTCTTGCTGTGCACGTTTGGTGTCCAATACTTTCAGACGGACGAGACCTTCGTTCATACCAATGGCATTTTTCCAGTAGTTGGCAGAAGATGCATACTTGCTGGCATAGTGGATGCGTACGGCATCGTCTTGCAACATTTGTTTCATCAGAGCTTTCTGGCGGACATCGCGCACGTGGTGGCGCATGAAGTTGGTGGTTTGCATACGCTCTTCCACCTCGTCGGAAATCATGTAGCGCCAGTTGCGTCCGGGGAATCCCATGACGAAGGTAAAGTCGCCCTCGCGATAGCCGTCAAGGCTGATGGTGAGATGTTTCTTCACTTTTAGGGGAACGTTGTCTTTGCTGTAAGCGGCGGGTTTCCCGTCTTTGTCGGCATAGATGCGGAAGATGGAGAAATCTCCCGTGTGGCGGGGCCACATCCAGTTGTCGGTGTCTGCGCCGAACTTGCCGATGGAGGAGGGGGGAGCGCCTACCATGCGGATGTCGCTATAGGTGGTCTTTACGAACAGATAGTATCTGTTTCCACCGTAGAAGGCTTTCAGTTCCAGCTTGCGGCCGGGTATCAGGGCGATGCCTTCGGACTTGGCGAAGCGGTCGGCTACTGTCTTCAGGTATTTGGGAGACAGATAATTGGTGCCGTTCGGGTCGTCGTCGGTTTTCAGTTGTTCGTTTACGTAGTCTGTCACGTCCAGTATCCGGTCGATGTAGGTGACGGTGAGTCCCTTGCAGGGAAGCTCCTCTTCGCGGGACATAGCCCAGAAACCGTCGGTCAGGTAGTCGTGTTCCACCGAGCTGTGTTGTTGTATGGCGCCATAGCCGCAGTGGTGGTTGGTCAGTACCAGGCCTTCGGCAGAGATGACTTCGCCGGTACAGCCACCGCCGAAATGCACCACGGCATCCTTTAGGGCAATGCCGTCGGGATTGTAGATTTGGTTGGCGGGGATGAGCAGTCCGAGTTCCGTCATGGCTACTTCGTTCTGCTTTTGCAGGTCGGTGAGCATCCACATACCTTCGTCGGCGTGTGCGGCAAGGACAGAAGATGTAATGAATAATGATAATAGGATTCTTTTCATGGTGATGTGCGTTAGAAGAGCATCTGAGAGGGGGGCTATTCAGTATACGACTGAATAGGGTTAAGTATACGACTGAATGGCATTCACTATACGACTGAATGCCATTCAGTATGGGAGGTAATCTCTCAGAGGCTTTAATTTATTCTATAATGTTCATTTCTTTTATCAGATGACTGCAATTGCCCAGTTTGTCGAGGATGAAGAGCACGTAGCGTATATCCAGTGCAATGCAACGCTGCAGGTCATTGTTGAAGTTGATGTCACCGCTCAGAGATTCCCAGTTACCGTCGAAAGCAGTACCGATGAGCTGTCCTTCGCCATTGATGACGGGGCTGCCCGAGTTGCCGCCGGTGATGTCGTTCGTCGTGAGGAAGCAAACCGGCATGGTGCCGTCTGCCATGGCGTAGCGTCCGAAGTCTTTCTTTTGAATCAGTTCTTTCAGCTTGGCGGGTACCACGAATTCACGGTCTTCGGGATTCTCTTTTTCAAGGATACCGTCGGTAGTGGTATAGTAGTCGTAGTGTACGGCATCGCGTGGGCTGTATGATTTTACATTACCATAGGTCAGACGCATGGTGAAGTTGGCATCCGGATAGGAGGGGACGGGCTGTTTCATTTCACCCAAGCCACGGATGTAGGCCTTGTGGAGCAGTTCCATTCCGCTTTCCAGTTCCATGTATTGCTTTCCGAGCTCCTGCAGCTTTTCGTTCTTGGAGCGCGAGTAAGCCGTAGCAGGGTCTTTCTCGATGGCTTTCACGGTGGGCTTTGCCAGGAATTTATCCAGGTTCTTGCGGTTGGAGAGGATGGAGTTGTCGTAAATGTTGTCTACGTATGCGTTGTAGTCGCCCTTGAACTCTCCGTTGATGGTTTGGTAGAAGGAGGGCAGCTCGTCGGCGTTCAGTGCCTTGGCAAGGGCGGGCAGGATGGCTTTGGCTACGGCGCGGTCCACTTCGTGGTCGTAGTCTTTATTGTGGATACCATCGTATGCATTTTCCAACTGCTTCTTCGAAGCTTGCAGCAATGAGTCGTTCTTCTCTTCGAGCGCTTTCTTTATGTTATCCATAATAAGGTAGGTACTGCCGAATTCGATAGCACCGCGCAATGCTTCGTTGGTATAGTAGAGCTGGCGCAGCGTGGGGGTGCTTTTCTCGATGATGGCATCAATTTTCTCTACCACACCCTCGTATTCGGGTTTTCCTTGGGCAAAGGCGGCATACTTTTTCTCGATTTCGGCTTTGGCGCCCAACACGTCATTGTCGATGATTGCCTTGTTCATACCAATGGAGTTCTTCCAGTAGTTACTGCTTCCGGCAAACTTGCTGGCATACTGGATGCGGGTCTTGTCACTGGCATCCATATACTTGCGCAGCACTTCGAGGCGTACGCCGCGCATATCAATCATTGCCTGATTCACGGCGTTCATGCGTTGCTTCACTTCGCTCTGGGTGAGGTAACGTTCTGTGCTGCCGGGGAAGCCCATAATCATGGCGTAGTCACCTTCGTTCAGACCTTTGATGGAGATGGGCAGGAACTTCGGCGTTTTCAGGGGTACATTGCTTTCACTGTATTCAGCCGGCTCTCCGTTGGCATCGGCATAGATACGGAACATGGAGAAGTCGCCCGTGTGGCGCGGCCACATCCAGTTGTCGGTCTCACCGCCAAACTTACCTACCGAGGAGGGAGGAGCGGCAACCATACGCACGTCGCTGTATACCTTATAATAGAACATATAGAATTTGTTTCCTGCATAGAAGGGGAGTGCGCGCACTTCAATGCCCGGTTTACCCTTCAAATCGCTCTTCTCCAGTTCTTCCTTTGCCAGTTTGCTGAGGAACGGGGAAGTCAGTGCATCGATTTCCGTCACTTCGCCTGCCTTTATTTTAGCGTTGACAAGGTCGGTGATGTCTACAATGCGGTGCACGAAACGGAATTTCAATCCCGGGGTGGGCAGTTCTTCACTGCGGTTCATGGCCCAGAAACCATCTGTCAGATAATCGTGTTCCACGCTGCTGTGCTGCTGTATGGCACCGTATCCGCAATGGTGATTGGTCAGAATCAGTCCTTCCGGAGAGATGATTTCGCCGGTACAGCCACCGCCAAAGATACCTACAGCATCTTTCAGTGACACGCCGTTGGGATTGTAAAGGTCGTCAGCCTCCAGCTTCAGTCCTTGCTTTTTCATCATGTCGATGGAGTTCTGCTGTTTCATCAGTTGCAACAACCACATTCCTTCGTCTGCACGCGCAGAGCAGACTGTCAGTGCGGCAATGGCCGCAAGCAAACCTTTCTTAAATGTAATCTTCATATAATCAATTATTAAGTAATGTCTTTGAATTTCATTGTCATCGCTTGTGGGCTTATGGCTTTATGGCATTGTTTCTTATTGCTTCCATAATGTTTGCAGGCGGACGCCGGTTCATCAGTTCGTTCTTCATAAAGTCCATGTATGGGGCTGCGTGACTGAAGAACTTATGATATCCTGCACAAAGGTAATTCAGTCCCGGCTCTCCGTCGGCTGTACGTGCAAAACGGTTCTTTGGACATTCGCCGTTGCAGGCAAACAGCCATTCGCACTCCCTGCATTGGGTGGGGAGAGATTGTTGCTTCATCAGTCCGAAGGCTTGTTGCCGTTCTCCGTACATCATCTCCACCAGTGTATTCTGATGGATGTTGCCCAGTTTATATTCGGGGAAAACAAAATGGTCGCACGCATATACGTCTCCGTTGAACTCCATGACGCCTGCATGGCCGCAAGTCTTTGCCATGGAACATACACCCGGTTGTTCGCCTATCCAGTTGGCAAGGGTAGAGTCGAATAACTGTATGTAGTAAGTACCCACGTCCTGCTTTACCCATTCGTCGAACAAGGCGCATAGGAAGTCTCCCCATTGTTCCGGCGTGACGGAAAAGTCTGCCAGCTGCGTGCTCTTTTCCTTGTCTGCCAGGGAGGCAAGATGGCGTCCGTCCCCATGAGGGGCAATGCGCTCCACGATGGGGGCAAACTGGATGTAATGGCATCCTATCTCCTTGAAGAAATTATAGAAGTCCAGCGGATAGTCGGCGTTGTAGTCATTGACCACTGCCATTCCGTTCCATTCCACACCGTGCTTTTTCAGCAGGTTGATGCCCTGCATCACCTTGACGAAAGAGGGCTTGCCCTGCTTGTTCTTCCGGTATTCGTCATGGAACTCCTGAGGCCCGTCTATGGAGACACCCACCAGCCAGTTGTTTTCTTTGAAAAACCGGCACCATTCATCGGTCAGCAACGTGCCGTTGGTCTGTATGCAGTTGTCTATGGTGCGTCCGTTGGCATATTTCTTTTGCAGCTCCATGGCACGTTTGTAGAAAGAGAGCGGACGCATCAGCGTCTCTCCGCCATGCCAGGTGAACAGAACCTGGGGCATGGTCTGCGAGTTGATGTACTCCTCGATGAACTTTTCCAGCAGTTCCTCGCTCATCACATGCTTGGGGTTGTCTCTATATAGTTTGGATTTCTCCAGATAATAGCAATAATCGCATGCCAGATTGCATACCGCACCTACCGGTTTCAGCATTACATAGAGCGGTTTGGCAAAAGGTGCATAGGTTGACATGTATATTTTCTCTATTTTTATGATTTATAATTGTGCAAAAATACGTAAACCGAATGAAAAATCCTTTCTTTCTATTCGGTTTATAAGGAATATTAATACCTTTGCTGGGTGTAATTCAAAAATCGTTTCTTGCATGATTAGAATGAGTGTGAACCGCATTTTACCCTTTTTGCTCCTGCTTGTGCTCTTTACTTCTTGCAACCGCAAGTATAAGATAGAGGGCAGTTCTTCGGTAACCAGCCTTGACGGAAAGATGTTGTTCCTCAAGACGCTTCGGGACGGGCAATGGGTGAACGTCGACTCGGCAGAGGTTATCCATGGGCATTTCAAGATGAAAGGCCGGGCCGATTCCGTGATGATGGTGACTCTTTATATGGACCACGAGGGCATTATGCCTTTGGTGCTGGAAGACGGCAAAATCGTGGTTTCCATCTCCAATACTCAGTTGATTGCCAAAGGGACTCCTTTGAATGACAAACTGTACGAGTTCATAGACAAGCGCAATTCCCTGGAAGTGAAGATAGAGGAGCTGGAACGGAAAGAGGCGCGTATGGTGCTGGACGGTGCCAATCTGGATGACGTGCATGGGCAGTTGGCAAAGGAAGGCGAAGTACTTGTGAAGGAGATGAACGACTACGTCCGGCAGTTCATTGTAGATAACTTTGAGAATGTGCTGGGTCCCAGTGTATTCATGATGATGTGCAGCACACTGCCCTATCCGGTGATGACTCCGCAGATTGAGGACATCATGAGAACTGCTCCCTTGTCTTTTAAAGAGAATACTTTGGTGAAGGATTTCCTTACAAAAGCGAAGGAGAACATGCAGCTGATTGAAGAGCAGAAACGCATGAAGCAAAATGCTTCTGTAGGAGGACAGAAATAAACAGGAATGAGTTGATAATGACAAACGGGAATGCCTGAATATCCTATCAAGATATTCAGGCATTCCCGTTTGTCATTATGTCTTTATCTGTCCTGGTCTTCGTTCTTCACCATCCCTTTATACTTTTCCGGCAATGCACTCTCCACCGCCGCATAAGCCTCGTTCATGCTTGCCTTGATGTTTTCTGCCCCTTTCCCTTTGGGAGGAATAGGTTCATGGATGGTCAGTATCATCCGGTGGCGGTGTATCCACTTTCCGGTGCGTGGAAGAATCTCGAACGAGCCGTCTATAGTGACGGGCACCACTTCCAGTTGCAGTTCATCTGCCAACTGGAAAGCACCTCTCTTGAAGTACCCCATGTGTCCCGTGAAGGTACGTGCCCCTTCGGGAAATACTACCAGTGACACGCCGTCTTTCAAAGATGATTCTGCCTGCCGCATGGTGGCAAGCACCTTCTTGGGGCTGGAACGGTCGACGAAGATATGTCCTGCGCTCTCGCATGCCTTGCCGACAAACGGGATTTTGCGCAGGCTCTTCTTCATCATCCATTTGAAGTTCCGTCCCAGGAATCCGTATATCAAGAATATGTCGAAGGCACCTTGGTGATTGGGCACAAACACGTAGGAAGTACGTTTGTGTATTTTCTCCCTTCCATGTACCTCCACCGGAATAAGCAGTATATAGCAGATGAGCTGTGACCAGATTTTACCGGGATAGTAACCCCAGATATGCGCTCCTCCTATCAGCGAACCGATGATGGTGACCAATGCTGTAAGGATAGTCAGTACCAATAAAATGGGCAACGCAAAGCAAACCTGATAAATAATATAAAGTATCTTCATAGGTGTCGGATTTTTTATTGCTACAAAGATATACCTTTTTCTTATTTCGTCACTCTTTCTCTCTTACTAATTTTAGTACTGTAATTTCCGGCCATGCCCCGAACCGGAACGGCAGTCCTACATAGCCGATGCCAATATTTACGTACAAAGCCCTCTTGCCTTCGTAGTACATTCCTCTCCATTCCGGATAGATAAGTTCGGCAAGGGAGTGCCCGAACAAGATGCCTTGCATGGCGTGGGTGTGTCCTGCAAGCATCAGTGAAATATCCGATCGGGGCAGTACCTCGCGCCTCCAGTGGGTAGGGTTATGGCTGAGCAATATTTGGAACATTCCCTCCGTGCCCTGCATGGCTTGTGGCAAGTCTGCAAATTGGGAGAAAGGAGGCTCCCCGTCGTTTTCCACACCGATGAGGGCTATGCTGTCACCTTTGTGATGAAGGATGTCATGCTCATTGTTCAGCAGTTTCCATCCCATTGCTTTCTGCTGCCGGATTAAATAGTCCAGATTGGCGATTTCTGCTTTCGGGCTTTGCCAGTGATAGTATGAGCCATAGTCATGGTTGCCGAGGATGGAGTATACTCCGTCCGGTGCGTATAGTTGGGAGAGTATTTCTTGGAAACCATCCAGTTCATGGCTCTGCTGGTTCACGAGGTCACCGGTGAAGACAATCAGGTCCGGCTTCTGTCCGTTGACTAAATCGACCAGCTGTTTGATGGGGTCCGGATTGCCTTGCCAACTGCCGATGTGTATGTCCGATATTTGCACGATGCGGTAGCCGTCGAAACCTTCCGGAATATTTGCAGAACGGTATTCCACTTCTTTTGTATCGAAACGGGTGATGCCTGCCAGGGTACCGTAAAGGATATTGAAGAAGCTGACGACAGCCAAAACCAGTCCTATAGCGGTGAACGGGCTGCGGGGACAACGACGGATGATGAAGTGTGCCAGTACTCCCACCAGCGAGCAAAGCATGAATATGGTTTTTGGAAAGACAAATAGCATGATGGTAATTGCCAGTCTGCCTATGGCCTGCGTATGGTTTGACATCGCATTGTCGCCCGTGAGGAACATGAAGTAAACATAGCCTGCCGCTAATAGCAAGGTGGGAAGCCAATAAAGGCAGTGAAGGACTGCCTTTCTGGTTTTTCTTACTACATAAACCAAGTAAATGTAAAGGTCGGGGATGAGAAGGAAAAGGATGAAAACAAGAGTTACTCGGTGCATATATCTTTCAATTCTTCAATGTTCTTTTTAATATTGTCCAGATGTTTGTAAATCACTTTTTTGTAGAGAATATAGATAATCAACGCATCAAATACTACAAAGAGGGTAATCAGTATGGCTTGCACGCCAACGGACATCAGATGATATTCCATCACCCAATAATTGAGGATATTGAAAAGGATAATCCAGATGGAGATGCCCATCACCTCATATTTGGTCCATTGGCGGAAAGTGGTCATACGGCGGCTGACTTCGGCAACACTCATTTCTTCAATATGTGTATTCTTATTCCAACGGTATGTTTTCCAGTCCCACCACATGCCTGCGAGAATGCTGATGGCAATGAATCCTAAAAAGGGAACAATCTTTTCTTGTAGTTGTTCGTTGAAACCGAAGGTGGGCAGTAGCAGCCATATAAGAAGAAGGGTAGCCAGACATATCGTTCCTATTCCGATAGAGAAGCGTTGTATGACTACGAGGCGTCCCAGACTTTTGCGGGTATTTGCCTTGTAGCCGGCAATCAGTTCTGTAATCTGCTGTTCATCAGCAATCGGTTCTTTCTGCAACTGTTCATTCAGTGCGTTCCATGATTTCTTCAGTTCATCCAGTTCCATATATCTATTCCTCCTTATTCATTCTTTTCAATTTGTCTTTGATGCGGCTGAGCTTGGTGGCAACGTTTGTCAAAGTCAGCCCGGTGATTTCGGCAATTTCTTCGTAGCTTTTCTCTTCCAGATAGAGCAGGATGATGGATTTTTCCAATTGTCCCAGCCGGTTTATCATCCGGTAGAGTTGCCGTAGCATGGCTTGTGTCTCGTCGGTTTCTTCAGTCCGGTCGGCTTCTTGGTTGAGGGTAACGATTTCGGGGATGTTCTTTTCTTTGCGGATAAAGCTGATGCACGTGTTCAGTGCGATGCGGTAAATCCATGTTGAAATCTTGCACTCCCGCCGGAACTTGGGAAATGCTTTCCATAAGTTGAGTACCACTTCCTGATACAAGTCGTTGAGGGTAGCGTTGGGCGTGGTGTACAGATAGCACACCTTATATATCACGCGCTCATACTCTCGTACCACGGATACAAACTCTTGTTCTGCATTTTCCATCTTTTTGCTTCTTTCGAGTTGCTTTGCACTGTTAGTCGCGGAAAGGGGCGATAAATCACAGTTCAAAAGGATTATTTTTTATGGCACATAGGTGACACAGATTAAACAGATGACCACAGATGAGAAATTCATGATGAACAAAATTATCAGTGAAAATCTGTTTAATCTGTGTCGTCTGTGTAACTCCTTTTTCAATGTACCGAATTATCAGCATTATGATACGCTTTCTAAATTTCCTGCCAGAAACTTCCGCATATTCCCTATTGGCATTCCTCGGCGGCGGGCGTAATCTTCCAGCTGGTCCTCTCCAATCTTGCCCACTGCAAAGTATCGGGATGCGGGATGTGCCAGCATCATGCCGCAGACGGAGGAGTGAGGATGCATGGCTCCATGTTCAGTCAGCGTGATGCCTATCTGTTTCATGCCGAGCAGTTCGTCCAGCAGGAAATTCACGGATTGGTCGGGTAGGGAGGGGTATCCCACAGCGGGGCGGATGCCTTGGTACTTCTCGACCAGCAAATCCGGAATGGACAAGGATTCGTCGGGGGCATAGCCCCAAGCCTCCTTGCGGACATATTCGTGCATCTTTTCTGTGGCGGCTTCGGCGAGGCGGTCGTTCAAGGTTTGTACAAGGAGATGTTTGTAAGGGTCGTTCTTGTAAGTCTCTTCGGCCTCTTCACTGATGGTAGAGGCGAAAAGCCCTACGATGTCGGGCGTGCCTGAAGAGAGGGGACGTACAAAATCACTCAGACAGAGAAATGGACCGCCATCGGGTTGTGGTGTCTGCTGTCGGAGCAGAGGGAAGGTTGTTCCTTCTATCAAGAGGTTATCTCCGTCTGCATTTGCCTGGCAAAGCCTGAAGATGCAATGGATGGAGATTGTTTCGTCCAGTCGGTCGAGCATTCTATTGGCTTCCTTGAAGAGCTGCATGGCTTCGGAAGCTTTGGTACGTTCCTCCTCGGGAAAGGTCGTCAGCCAAAGTGCACGGCAGGAATCGCAGCCATGGATGTTGGCAATAGCCGCAAAGCGAGGCTGGAAGCCCCAGGCATGGAAGAAATAAATCCAGTTGATGTAAGGGGTTACTTCATGAATCCGATACGAAAGCAATTCATGCCCCGGTGCCAGTATTGTCCTTTTCATCCCATTTAATCCTTAATCCCTAATCCTTAATTCCTAGCCTTCACTCCCCAAATCTCAGTTCCTCGCCACGATAAGCATCGTCCACCATGCCGTCGCTATAAACGGGATGTCCGTTGGCAAAAGTCCTTTCCACTTTCCAGTTGAAGGTATGTCCTTCCAATGGGCTCCAGCCGCATTTGCTCAAAACTTTGTCGGCTGTCACTTCCCACGGGGTATCGGGGCGTACCAGCACAAGGTCTGCCCGGTAACCTTCACGGATATAGCCGCGCTCGTTGATGCGGTAAATTTGTGCGGGAGCATGGCACATTTTTTCAACGATGGTTTCGAGTGTGAATACTCCCTCATCCACCAGTTGCAGCATGCTGACAAGTGAGAACTGTATCATCGGCATGCCGGACATGGCCTTCAAGGCACCTCCTTCTTTTTCGGAGAGCAGATGGGGCGCATGGTCGGTGGCTATAACGTCTATCAGGCCGGAGTTGACGGCTGCACGCAGGGCATCGCGGTCGGCTTGCTTCTTAATGGCAGGATTGCACTTGATACGTGTGCCCAACGTGCGATAGTCACTGAGCGTGAAGAGGAGATGGGCAACGCATGCTTCGGCGGTGATATGCTTCTCGGAAAGTGAATAGTCATTGAACAGTTGCAGTTCCTTGGCTGTGGACACATGCAGAATATGCAGCCGTGCACCGGCAATCCTTGCCAGCCGTACTGCCAGCTCAGAAGATGCATAGCATGCTGCCGAGGAGCGGATGTAGGGATGCTTGCCTATGGGAATATCATTCTCTCCGGCAAACATTTCCTTATACTTGGCAATATTGTTCTTGATGGTTTCCTGGTCTTCGCAGTGGGCGGCAATCAGCATGTCTGTACCGTTGAAGATGTTCAGCAGGCTGTTCATCTTGTCTACCAGCATGTTTCCGGTACTGGAGCCCATGAATAGCTTGATACCGCAGACGCGGTGCTTGTCCAGCTTGCCGAATTCGCTGTAATTGTCGTTTGTTGCGCCGAAGTAGCAGGAATGGTTTACGATACACTTCTCGTTCAGCAAATCAAGTTTGGCGTTCAAGGCATCCAGCGTAGTGGTCACCGGATTTGTATTGGGCATATCCATGATGGAGGTCACACCACCTGCGGCAGCCGCACGGCTTTCGGTGAGGATGTCCGCTTTGTGGGTCAGCCCGGGATCGCGAAAATGTACATGGTCGTCGATGATGCCAGGCAACAGATAGCATCCGGTGGCATCTATGGTCTCGTCACAAGGGGCGGAGAGAGGTTTCCAGTTGGTCAGTACCTCTGCAATGCGCCCGTCTTCTATCACTACGGAACCTTTCACGGATTGTCCTTCGTTGACAATCGTAGCGTTATGTATCAATGTTCTTTTCATATCTTCCTAATATTTATAGTAAACCCCTATCACTCTATCACCTATCACTTCATCTCCTTATCTACGGTAGGATATTTATGGAACCAACTGTTCCATTTCAACCGAATCACTCCGAATACGGCTTCACCAAAAATACTGCTGCTCATTTTGGAGGTGCCCAGTTCGCGATTGATGAAGATGACAGGCACTTCCTTTACCTTGAAGCCGCATTTGTAGGCGGTGAATTTCATTTCTATCTGGAAGGCGTATCCTTTGAAGCGGATGCCGTCCAGATTGATAGTCTCCAATACCCGGCGGCGGTAACATACAAATCCGGCTGTAGTGTCGTGGATGGGCAGCCCGGTGATGAAGCGCACATACTTGGAGGCAAAATAAGACATCAGTACACGTCCCATGGGCCAGTTCACTACGTTCACACCACTCACATAACGTGAACCGATGGCTACATCGGCACCCTCTTCGGAGCAGGCGCGGTAGAGTCGCGGCAAGTCTTGGGGATTGTGGCTGAAGTCGGCATCCATTTCGAATACATACTCATAACCTCGTTGCAATGCCCACTTAAAGCCGGCTATGTAGGCTGTACCCAGTCCTAACTTTCCTTTGCGCTCCACCATGAAGAGGCGTTCGGGAAACTCCTGCTGCAAGGTCTTTACAATGGCAGCCGTTCCGTCCGGCGAACCGTCTTCAATGACAAGGATGTGAAAACCATGTTTCAGAGCAAAAACGGCACGGATGATATTTTCTATATTCTCCCGTTCATTGTAGGTGGGGATGATGACAATGCTGTCTGATGTTTGCATACTTATAGGTAATGGGGGTTATAACTGGGAACAAATGTAATACATTTCTTTTTTATCTGGCAGCATTTTCACACAAATCTTGATTTTGCAAAGTTCTGGCGCCACGACTCTTTCATTTATGTAGTTCCTTCTAACTCCTGACTATGAGGAATGCAGGTTAAATCAAAGAACCGTATGCTTGACTTTGAACTTTAGCCTCAATCTTTAGCTATTCCCGTTTCAATCATTAACAGAAAACATTCAAACTATTAAAGAAAAACTTTCGAAGTATAAAGGATAAAGTGGGTAGATATAGGGAGAAAAAGTGCTCTTCAGTCTTGGTCTGTCTATCCCAAGCCTTGGGATAGACAGACCAAACCCTGGGATACATGTCCGCAGGCTGGGGATAAACTTTGTGTAACATAACTCCTGAATAGGGATTGTGCAGGCTGTGTTATTCATAATTGGAGGAAAAGAAGTTTCATTGCCTTCCCCGATAAATAGGGCGATACAGAAAAAAGGTGAAGGATGTGCAGGCTGACAGCAGAAAGATTATTTCAGAGAACATAGTTGCCGACAGGTCAAAGCTAAAGATTATTTGTGTATTTTTGCACCGAATTTATTTCGGTAGGATACCTTATGAGAGGTAATACCGGGGGAAAAAGCGCAAAGCAATGAATATAACTGAACTGCAACAATCTTATGCTTCCCATCCCAATGTAGAGGGGGTGTGCAGGCTTCTGAAAGATAACTCTGTCCGTCACCTATATTGCGGAGGTTTATATGCCTCTGCCGCTTCTTTGTTTTCGTCTGTATTGGTTCAGCGGGCTACTTGTCCGCTCGTTTTCATTCTGGGCGATATGGAGGAAGCCGGTTATTTCTATCATGATTTGACGCAGATATTGGGGACAGAGCAGGTATTGTTTTTTCCTTCTTCGTTCCGCCGCGCCATCAAGTACGGGCAGAAGGATGCGGCAAACGAAATACTCCGTACAGAAGTGCTGAGTCGCCTGCAAAAAGGAGAAGAGGGGCTTTGCGTGGTGACCTATCCGGATGCGCTGGCCGAAAAGGTTGTCTCACGTAAGGAACTTGGAGACAATACACTGAAACTGCATGCAGGCGAGAGGGTGGATATGAACTTCGTGACGGACGTATTGCGCAGCTACGGTTTCGAATATGTGGACTACGTCTACGAGCCGGGGCAGTATGCCGTTCGTGGCAGTATTATCGACGTCTTTTCCTTCTCTTCCGAATATCCCTTCCGTATAGACTTTTTCGGCGATGAGGTGGAAAGCGTCCGTACCTTCGAGGTGGAAACACAGCTCTCGAAGGAGAAGAAAGAAAGCATCGTGATAGTTCCCGACTTGAGCCATAGCCTGGAAAAAAAGGGAAGCGGCGGCATGGTGTCGTTCCTCGATTTCCTTCCGTCGGACAGCTTGCTTGCCATGCGCGACTTTCTCTGGCTACGCGAACGCATCCAGACCGTGCACGACGAATCGCTCACCCCACAGGCCATCGCCGCCCGTGAGTCGGAGGAGAATGGAGCCATCACGCTGGAAGGCAAGCTGATTGATGGTGGCGAGTTCACCCTGCGCGCCCTCGATTTCCGCCGGATGGAGTTCGGCAACAAGCCCACCGGAACGCCGGATGCTACCGTCTCGTTCCATACTACGGTACAGCCTATCTTCCATAAAAACTTCGACATGGTGGCGGAGAGTTTCCGCGAATACCTCTCCCGTCACTACACCATCTACATATGCAGCGACAGCCTGAAACAGACCGACCGCATCCGTGCCATCTTTGAGGACCGTGGAGACAACATATCCTTTACCGCCGTGGAACGGACACTGCACGAAGGCTTTGCCGACGACACTTTGCGTATCTGCGTCTTTACCGACCATCAGCTGTTCGACCGCTTTCACAAGTATAACTTGAAGAGCGACAAGGCACGCAGCGGCAAGGTGGCCTTGAGCCTGAAGGAGCTGAACCAATTCACCCCCGGCGACTATGTGGTGCATACCGACCACGGTGTGGGGCGTTTTGCCGGACTGGTACGTATCCCCAACGGTGACACCACGCAGGAGGTGATGAAGATTGTCTATCAGAACGAAGATGTGGTGTTTGTCTCCATCCACTCTCTGCACAAGGTTTCCAAGTACAAGGGAAAGGAGGGTGAAGCGCCCCGCCTCAACAAGCTCGGCACCGGAGCCTGGGAGAAGCTGAAAGACCGCACCAAGACGAAGATAAAGGATATTGCCCGCGACTTGATAAAACTCTACTCGCAACGCCGCGAGGAGAAGGGGTTTCAATACAGTCCCGACAGCTTCCTGCAACGGGAGTTGGAAGCCTCCTTCATCTATGAGGATACCCCCGACCAAAGCAAGGCTACTTCCGACGTGAAGGCCGACATGGAGAGTGCCCGTCCGATGGACCGCCTGGTGTGCGGTGACGTGGGCTTTGGCAAGACGGAGGTGGCTGTTCGTGCCGCTTTCAAGGCTGTGTCGGACAATAAGCAGGTGGCTGTACTGGTGCCCACTACCGTACTTGCCTATCAGCATTTCCAGACCTTCAAGGAGCGCTTGAAAGGCTTGCCTTGCCGGGTGGAGTATCTGAGTCGTGCCCGCACCGCTGCTCAGGCAAAGGCTGTAGTGAAAGGGCTTGCCGAAGGGGAAGTGAATATTCTTATCGGTACCCACCGTATCCTGGGAAAAGACGTTAAGTTCAAAGACCTTGGTTTGTTGATTATTGATGAGGAGCAGAAGTTCGGCGTCTCCGTCAAGGAGAAACTCCGCCAATTGAAGGTGAATGTGGATACGCTGACCATGACGGCTACACCCATTCCCCGTACCTTGCAGTTTTCGCTGATGGGTGCGCGCGACTTGAGCGTCATCCAGACACCGCCGCCTAACCGCTATCCCATCCAGACGGAAGTGCACACCTTCAACGAGGAAATCATTGCCGACGCCGTCAATTTTGAGATGAGCCGTAACGGGCAGGTATTCTTCGTGAATAACCGTATTTCCAATCTGTTTGAGTTGAAGGCCATGATAGAGCGGCACATTCCCGACTGCCGTGTCTGTATCGGACACGGACAGATGGAGCCTGCCGAACTGGAGAAGATAATCTTTGATTTCGTCAATTACGATTACGACGTGCTGCTTGCCACTACCATCATCGAAAGTGGCATCGACATACCCAATGCCAATACCATTATCATCAACCAGGCGCAGAACTTCGGCCTCAGTGACTTGCACCAGATGCGCGGACGTGTGGGGCGGAGCAATAAAAAAGCTTTCTGTTACCTGCTGGCACCGCCTTTGTCCTCCCTTACTCCCGAAGCAAAACGACGCCTGCAAGCCATCGAGAACTTCTCCGACCTGGGCAGTGGCATCCACATTGCCATGCAGGACCTTGACATCCGTGGCGCAGGCAATATGCTCGGTGCCGAACAGAGTGGTTTCATTGCCGACCTAGGCTACGAGACGTATCAAAAGATTCTCTCCGAAGCTGTGCACGAACTGAAGACCGACGAGTTTGCCGACCTTTATGCCGAAGAACTGAAAGCAGACGGAGGCGTCATCAGTGGAGAACAGTTTGTCGACGAATGCCAGGTGGAAAGTGACCTCGAACTTCTGTTGCCTGCCGATTACGTGACCGGCAGCAGCGAACGTATGTTGCTTTATCGCGAGTTGGACGGATTGACACTCGACAAGGATGTGGATGCTTTCCGTACCCGCCTCGAAGACCGCTTCGGTCCGATTCCTCCTGAAACGGAAGAGTTGCTGCGCATCGTTCCCTTGCGCCGCCTGGCTGCTCGGCTCGGGGTGGAAAAAGTCTTTCTGAAAGGTGGGCGCATGTCCCTGTTCTTCGTCTCCAATCCGGATAGCCCGTATTATCAGAGCCAGGCATTCGGCAAGGTCATTGCCTACATGATGAAGTACACCCGGCGTTGTGACCTGCGCGAACAGAACAACAAACGGAGTATGCTGGTGAAGGATGTCAGGACGGTGGAAGAAGCTGTCTGTGTGTTGCAGGAGGTAGTGGCAATGCAGGTGGAGGAGTAACTGTTGCCACTCCTGCCACTAACGTCCGAACTGCAAGGCGAATCCCAAATTGAAGAAAGTGATGTTGTTTTTGAACCAGCTATGGTCTACTCCGTCATCATAGCCGTCCGTGTTGTAAAGTCGTGCATCGGGGTTGGCAAACCAGTCTGCTGTCAGGAAATCACAGCGAATCATACCCGAGAGTTTACGGCTGATGCGGAACTCATAGCCTGCTGCGAAAGTTATTCCACAATATCCTTTATGGAAAAGGTGTCCGTTCCGTTCACCGCGTTTATATGTCCGTTCCTGATAGTTCATATACCCGATGCCGAACGAGAGGAACAGTCCTTGATTCCCGTTGCTCCACAAGGGCCGGTATGTGATGTTGGGGCGTATGCAGTGCAGATGTGCCTTATCCGGCAGGCGTGCCATGCGTAGATAGTCATATTGAAGTCCTGCGGCAAATAGGGGCGTGATGTAGTAGCGGCCTTCTGTCATGAGGTCATATCCCACCCGGTTGCCGTTCTTGCTGAAGAAGTCGTTGCGGTTTCCTTCTACATGAGGTAAGGATACACCGCCACCGAAGATGATACTGTAATTTTGCGGCAGGCATTCGCTTTGTGCCAGCAGACCTGTCGCTCCAATGGGGAGTAGGGATAGGCAGAGGAGGAGGAATCGTTTCATGCAGTTGCTGTGAGTTTCTTGGAAATATCGTATTTTTATCGTTTCCCGTATAGCTTGTCTATCAAATCCGTCCGTCCTATCCGGCGCAGTTCGTTTATGATGTTCCTGCGCTCTTCGGGTTTGTACCAGAAGAAGAATTGGCGTTGAGCCAGTTTCTCGCGCTGCGTTTTGGCACTGAATACCGGTTCCAGCGTATAAGGATGGAAGCCCGTGTACCATGCTTCGGTGGCAACGGTCATGGGAGTAGGGGTAAAGTCTTGCACTTGTTCCAGATGGAAGTCCAGTCGCTTGGTGATGACGGCAAGTTCTGCCATATCTTCCTCCTTGCATCCGGGATGGCTGCTGATGAAATAAGGAATAAGCTGCTGGCGTAGTCCTTCTTCATGGTTAATCCTGTCGAATATCTTCTTGAACTCACCGAACTGGCTGAACGGAGGCTTGCGCATGATGTTGAGCACGCGGTCTGACGTATGCTCCGGTGCTACCTTCAGGCGACCGCTGACATGGCGGGCAATGAGCTCGCGGGTATATTCCTGCGTACTTTTGTTAGTGTTCGGGTCCTTGCTCTGGTGCAGCAGCAGGTCATAGCGTACACCGCTGCCAATGAAGGACTTCTTGATGCCGGGCAGGGCATCTACGGCATGATAGATGTCGAGCAGCGGACGGTGGTCCGTATTCAGGTTGGGGCATACCTTGGGGTAGATGCACGACGGGCGTTTGCATTTCCTGCAGACGGCCTCATCCCGTCCCTTCATGCGGTACATATTGGCCGACGGGCCTCCTAAATCGCTCAAATAACCCTTGAAGTCTGGCAGCTCCGTGATGGCTTTCACCTCTTTCAGAATGCTCTCCTTGCTGCGGCTTACGATGAATTTGCCCTGGTGTGCGGAGATGGTGCAGAAGGCACATCCTCCGAAACATCCGCGATGCAGGTTGACGGAGAACTTTATCATGTCGTATGCCGGAATACGTTTTCCCTTGTATTTGGGATGGGGCAGGCGCGTGTATGGCAAGTCGAAAGAACGGTCGAGTTCAGCTTCCGTCAAAGGGGGATAGGGAGGATTGACTACTACCGTCAGCTTGCCGCTCTTTTGCAAGATGCGGGATGCTGTATATTTGTTGCTTTCCTCCTCGATATGACGGAAGTTGGCAGCTTCTTTCTTTTTATCTTTCAGACATTCTTCATGGGAAAAGAGGGTGATATCCCCTTCTTGTACCACTACTTCCTTGTCAAGGTAAACCATTTGGGGAATATCGGCGATGAGCTTTTTGAAGCTTGGGGCGTCCATCTGTGTCTGTTGGCGTTTCAGCCTTTCCGCAAGTTCCACCACCGGTTTCTCTCCCATACCGTAGATGAGTGAGTCGGCTCCGCTGTCGAGGAGGATGCTGGGGCGTACACGGTCCTGCCAATAGTCATAGTGCGTCAGGCGGCGCATGCTTGCCTCGATGCCGCCCAGTACGACGGGGACATCGGGGAATAGCTTCTTTAATATCTGGGTATATACAATGGAAGGGTACTCCGGACGCATATCCGGACGTGCATCCGGGGTATAGGCGTCATCACTGCGCAAGCGTTTGTTGGCAGTATATTTGTTGACCATCGAATCCATACAGCCGGGACTGATGCCGAAGAACAGACGGGGACGTCCCAGTTTTTTGAAGTCGCGCAAGTCGTCGCGCCAGTTGGGTTGGGGGATGATGGCTACGCGCAATCCTTCTGCTTCGAGGATGCGGCCTATGACGGCGGCTCCAAAAGAAGGGTGATCCACGTAGGCGTCACCGCTGAAAAGTATTACATCCAATTCGTCCCAACCACGCAGTTCCACTTCTTTCTTGGTAGTAGGAAGCCAGTCTGTAAGGCGATATTCTTTCATTTGCACATTAAAAACTGTAATGTCATCCGTTCTCCGTCGTAAATCTCACGGAAGCCTATCTGCTGCTCGGAAAGATACTCTTTCATGTCATTGAAGGCAGCAGCGTCGTCCATGATGATTTCCAGCTTCTCGCCTTTTCCGGCCTCGCACATGGCTTTGATGGCAGGGATTAAAGGGCTGTAATGCTGTTGTCCGCAGGTGTCGATGGTTTTCATTTATTCTTCTTCTATGGTGTCTTGTTGGGAAAGCCATTGCAGATAGAGCTTGATGAGCTGTTGTAGTCCGAAGGCCTTCATGTTGTTGTGATAGATAACGTCGATACAGAGGTCGAGCAGGTCTTTGCTGTCTTCCTCTTGCGAGGCGATGAGGGAGCGGATGTTCAGTTTCAACTTGTCGAGCACGGTTTCGTCCACAATACCGTTGCTGTCGATGAGATGGCGGAAGAGGCCGTATTTCTCGATGGTGGCAAGATTCTCTTCAGAAACTTCTAAACTACGGGTTCCGCTGGGGTTGGCTTGTATAGTGTACATGATGTTTAATGTTTAGTGGTTAATGTTTAATGATTAATGGAAGCAAAGATAGTTTTTTCACTACAGATTACACAGATTTTCACAGATTATTTATAGGGATTGCTATTTTGTCTGTGTTAATCTGTGTAATCTGTGGTGAGAAAGCGGAGTATGGATGCCATAATTACATTTCTGGATGTTTCTTCCCGGATGCTTTCAAAAGGGAATCCCATGACAAAAGTGCGATAATCACTGCCTTGATAGGCTACGGCGGCGGGTGTGTTGCCGATGGCATAGGTCATGACTGGAAAAGCGGGAGACATGGGCAGGATGCAATCAGGGGAAGTGACCGGATAGCTTTGCTCATTCGGCAGGCGGGGAAGGGTGAAGGTATGCCCCAGTCCCCGGACAGCGATTTTGTCCCCGTCTGTTTTCAGAGAGTTGCCATGCCGGTACTTCAAGATATTCTGAATAAATTCTTTATTGCCCTGCGAGCTGTCCATATCGGTGCCTACGTAGGCACCGCTGACCAGGAGATGACCTCCCGACTGGCAATAGGAAGTCAGTATGCGCTGCATGGGCGAGGAGAATGTTTTGTAGTAGGTATTGCGTGCCGGATTGCTGGAATTGTCTTCTTTCTCAAGTCCGAGGATATAGTCCACTATCGGATAATCCTCCAATGAGAGGATGCCCTTTTCCACAGCCTCGTCGCTGCATGAGACGAAGCTGTAATTTCCGGCTGCCTGGATGGCTTTGCCATGTACGAAGGGGTAATCGAAAGTGTTTCCGATGATTTTCATGCCTTCGTATTCGTCACTGCTCTCTCCCAGACGTCGTCCTGCTTCCTTTCGGCTGAAATTCTGCTGGGCGCCGCAGAGGGAGATGTCATAGAGATAGGGTACGCCGGGATCTTGTGACAGGTCGAAGCCTGCCGCATCGGGGGTGTCTATAACGGCAGGCCCGCTGATGCGGTCGAATCCGTTGACGATAAGTATCTGTCCTTTTTCACGCTTTGCCTTGTAGGCGGCAAGAATTTCCGAAGGGAAACTTTCGCCACCCCGGTTTACGGCGGTTACTTTAAAGGAATAGACGATGCCCGGTTCTATTTTTACGGTATGGGATGGGGAGCTGACGCGTACGCCATTGTCAAATCCTCCACGACCGATACGTGTATATACAATGTATTCACGTGGCTTGGCAGTCGGCTCCAACGGGTCTTCCTCTCCTTGCCAGGAAAGCTCTAAAGTATTCTTCTTTTGACCGAAGCGGATGGCAAAGTGGCTGACGGGAAGGGGTTGGACAACGTAGTCTCTGCCGTGCTGGCTGCATATGTATTGCAGAATGGCTTTATAGAGCGCACGCCCGACGGTGAACTTGAAGTTAGGGTCATGTCCCAAGCGCATATCTGCGAAGTTCTGGTGCGACAACAGTTCTACGATGGTGGAAGGGACGGCGGGCAGGCGTGTTTCACTGTAGTTGCGGTTCCATAGGCTGCGGCGTGTCCAGTCTACGTTGAAGGTAGAGCGGATATCACGCTGCAACTGCGTTAGCAGAATGTCCGAAAGGTCACGGGAGGCATGGCGGTCTGTACCGGCATGCAGTCGGCCGTTGTTGAAGTTGGTGGTATAAATGCCGAGAGTGCCTATAATCTCATCTTCCTTACTGAAACCGGCATCGCTATGCAGGGCCATACTCATTTCAAAGGGGATGCCCAAACCTTCTTCCGTCGGGTTGAATAGTGATTTTCCTGCAAGGTAATTCACTGTACGGGAACGTACGTTGATGTCGTCGTTCATATCATTCTTTCCCTCATAGCCTCCATAGACGGGATAGGGCATGCCTGCCCATTGGGCAAAGTAGCGTGCGCCTTCCAGGTATCTGGGCAAGCCGCTGGTTTGTCCTCCGCGGGCAATGTTGCCCATGCCTCCTCCAAAGCGGACGGCATCGGCACAGACCACGCCTTTCTCTTTGCTTTCGTTGCTCAATACCACCATGCCATAGTCATTCCGGCCTTTGTCGAAAGTGAATGTGCCGAGGTACACCCATGTGCCGCCTCCTATTTGCTGGTTCACCTTGAACTCCGTGACGCCTCCATTGTGAAATACAAGATATTTGGCATCGCTTACGCTGCCCGGCAGTGTTTGGTAAGATACGTATACAGCATATTCTCCCGTTTCCGGAATATCGGGTACCCATTCGGCAAAAGCCTTGTCTTTCTTCTTTTCAGTTTTGGCAAAGCGTGCCGTGCCGGAGAGGAAAGGGTTTTCATTGTCTTGATAGACTCGTTTCCGTTGGGCAAATCCGGGTCGGGAGGTCTGTTCCCAACGTGCTTTCCGGCTTTTCACGTCCAGATAAAGGGAACCTTGTCCTCCATGTCCGCTCAGGCTACCGTCATTGTCTACGATGACTTCCTGCTTCTGCGTGTCCCTTTCGCGGGGAGTGAATACATTGGCTCCTGCATTCTCTAGCATGGGCAGGAGGTAGGGCAGGATGAAGGATTGGGTGAACTGGTCTTCTGTAGTGCAGAACAGCCTCGGGCGTTGCCATCCCCATTTGTCCTTGTCATTGATATAATATTTCCCGTGGCTTTGCCAAAGGGCGATGTGGCGTCCTTCCAGTCCGCGGGTGATGTCGTAGGGGCGCGAGGTACGGGTTACCCAGGGGGTACCTTTGTATTCCAGGTGGCTGAACAGACGTGCCTTGTCTTTCTTCCCTTTCCGGTAGAGGTTGGGGATAAGCTCTTCGATGCTCTTCCCGTCAGCAAAGACGGTGAGGTCGAAATAGTTCACCGGTCCTGGCAGGATTTGTCCCAGATGGCGGTAAATGGCATCAACGGTTTCAGGCCGTAGAGGCTGGTAGGCAAAGCGCTCGTTTGTATAGACAAGCAATTTCTTCTTCCGGAAGTCAATGCGGAAACTATCCAGCTTGCAGGTACCGATGTTGGCCGTATGGGTGGTGTATTCCCTAAAGAATGTCTGGAGGCGTTCTTCCACATTCTGCTCTAGTTCTTGTGCCGGAAGGAGGAATCCACACAAGAGCCATATGCCGGTTAGGATAAGTTTTTTCATACTGATGAAATATTGAAGTTGCCAATATCTGCTTTTACCAGACGGTGGTGCGTGCAAAAGTACATAAAAGAAAGCTTCACTGATGAGCGGGTTACTTTCTTTTTATTATTTTGCAGACATATAAGTAAGTCTTAAGAATTAAAAAGCATTAATCGGCAATCTTTTTCAGTTCTGTCAGTTCCGTAACTTTGTCCGGATAGAGGATGGCGTTGTGCGCAGCCATTTGAGCTGCTTTCTTATGGATTGGGTCCATTCCTTCGGGAGAATATGGGTTTTCTGTTACATTCTGATGGGTCAATGCCTCAAACCATGTGCAGGCAGCTGTATATCTGCCTATGGTTAAGTCAAGGTGGTATCCGTCCCTATTCATATGGTCGCCGATAAAGGAGGTACGTGCATTTTGTATGGCGGTTCCCGAAGGGATAATTTTCTTGATACCCACCAGGTTGGCGGCTTTCTTTACTGCATCCACAATGCTGGTGTACATTTTCATTTGGTTCTGGTCATAGTTTTTGAATCCGGTGTGGTTGGCATTGGTAGCATAAGCCCATGTCTGGTGCACCATTAATACGGTTTCCTTTCCAATTCGTTCCCTGATATAGTTAACCAATTCAGGTAGGGAAGCTTTGTAGCTGTCATAGATACCAGACAAAGGGCTGGCCTGCTGAACACTGATATAGTCCCATTTCTCATCGGCCAGTGCTTTCTCAATAGTCATTGACCGGGTTTCTGTTTTTTCCCCGTCTTTCTCTACTTTGCGATAGGCATAGGCCGGAGCGTTGTTGCGTATGTTTTGCACGTGCCGTTCCAGTGAACATCCTCCGATAAACATATTGCCGATAATCATGGTGATACCTTCAGCTTCTCCCAGTTCGTGCAAATATTGCTCTACTGCATCTTGTGAAAAGCTGTTGCCTATTGCCAATACTTTGATGGTGTCGTTATTGGCATGGCATCCATTTGCAAACAATGTAAATGGCGTGAGTAGGAATAAAATGACAAGGATGTTGATAGCATACTTTTTCATAATGGTGTTTGTTTTTAAGTTTTGTCGTTTCGATAAATAAGTAACAAAATTATTTGATTGTTTTTATATCTGCAAATATTCCTTGGGAATATAAGAAGGCTGAGACATGAAAAAATGAGATGCATTGCCGGAGCAATACATCTCATCCTATTGTTAATATTTTATCCGTTTATAGCGGAATGTATTCCACAAAGGCTTCCATCGCCTCATAGGAAGCAAGTCCGAGGCTGTCATACAAGGCAGCTGTTCCGCGGTTACGGTCCTCGCTGCGTTGCCAGAACAGACGTTCGTCATTGCCCAGGAACGGTGCGCTTTCCATCTGCGATTGATGCTTCAGGATAGAGTTACGCTTGGCACGCAGTTCTTCCGGGCTGATGGGCACAGCCATCTCGATGTTTTCGATTTCCCATTCGGCCCATGCACCGCGGTACATCCAGATGCGGCATTCCTTCAACCATTTGGCACCTTCTTCTTTTTCCAAGTCAATGGCGGCAAATACGGCGTCCGTACAAACACGGTGTGTGCCGTGCGGGTCGGCCAGGTCGCCGGCAACGAAAATCTGATGGGGTTTCACTTCACGCAATAGGTTGCGTACAATTTCCACGTCTGCTTCGCTGATAGGATTCTTCTGTATCTTGCCCGTTTCGTAGAATGGCAGGTCAAGGAAATGACAGTGATCCAGAGGGATATTATTGTATGTACATGCAGTGCGTGCCTCGCCACGGCGAATCAGTCCCTTGATGGTCAAGATGTCGCGTGTATCCATGTCACCGTCTTTCTTCTCCTTCAAGTATTTACGGATTTCAGTATATTTGTCATTGATGACCTGGTCTTCGCTGTTGTTGAAGATTTGGTTGAACCCGTTGATGAAGTGCAGGAAGCGGATAACTTCTTCATCGCCTACGGCAATGTTACCGGAAGTTTCGTAAGCCACATGCACGTCATGTTTCTGCTCTACCAGACGACGGATGGTGCCTCCCATGGAGATAACGTCATCATCGGGATGCGGAGAGAATACGACCACGCGTTTGGGATAGGGCTTTGCACGTTCAGGGCGATAGGTGTCGTCTGCGTTCGGCTTGCCGCCCGGCCATCCGGTGATGGTATGCTGCAGGTCATTGAATATCTTGATGTTCACGTTATAGGCTGAGCCGAACAATGCCAGCAGTTCACTCAAACCGTTTTCATTGTAGTCCTTGTTGGTCAGCTTCAGAATGGGTTTTCCGGTGAGTTGGCATAGCCAGACGATGGCGCTGCGGATGAGCTTGTCGTTCCATTCGCAGGAAGTTACCAGCCAGGGGCGTTGGATACGTGTCAAGTTGGCGGCGGCAGACAAGTCGATAGCTACATGTGCATTGTTGTGGGTCTGTAGATAAGATGCAGGGATAGTATCTGTTACCGGACCTTCAACGCATTCTTTCACCTTTTGTGCTTTCTCCTCACCCCATGCCAGTAGATATATTTTCTTTGCCGAGAGGATGGTGGCTACTCCCATGGTGATGGAGCTGATGGGGGTATTTTCAATGCTACCGAACATTTTGGAAGCTTCATTGCGGGAATCGCTGTCCAGCAATATCAGACGGGTGGTAGAGTTCTGGCGTGAACCCGGTTCGTTGAAACCGATGTTACCTACACGACCAATGCCCAGCAAAGCGATATCTAAGCCACCGAAACTTTCAATGCGCTGCTCGTAAAGACGGCAATATTCAAAGATGGCGTCTTTGGCGATGGTGCTGTCGGGGGTGAAAACATTCTGTTTGTCAATGTCCACATGGTCTATCAGCATTTCCTTCAATGCGTTGAAGTTGCTGTTGATGGCATTGGGAGCTAATGGATAATATTCGTAGAGGTTGAATATGACTACGTTGCGGAAACTTAATCCCTCTTCCTGGTGCATACGTACCAAGTCTGCATATACATTGCGCGGAGAGTTACCGCCTGCCAGTGCCAAGACACAGAAACGTCCCGCCTTTTGCTTGTCACGGATTAACTGTGCAATGTCAAGGGCAATCTGGTTGGCGCCTTCTTCCGCAGACTCATAAATATCTGTCGGGATTTTTTCCAGTCGGGTCAATACCGACCGTTCAAATGCATTCTCAGGTCTATAGTACCTGGGGGAGACTCTGTTGAGAGTGATTTGAGAGCTTAGATTGGTTTTCATAAAATTTATTATTAATAAATGATTAAGTATTGAACTGTTCTTTCAATCAACAAATATACGAAAAACAATGTTCATCCGCATATTGCTGAAGATTAATTAAGAAATACTGGTCGTCCCATATCTCATATGGGTTTTGACGGTTGTACGGAAAGTGTCTTCGGTCATTCCATAAAGTCACGGCCAACCGCCACCGTGAGTATGGATTTTACGTTGGGTCAACATAGGATTTAGGGGTTAGAATTATTAAATTAATCATGTTGTCGCTTTGACATTGTTTCGAAGGACAAAAATAGGTACTTTTTGGAGAAGATGTACTCCTTCTTTTGGGTATTTTCATTAAATACTCTAAAAAAGAGGATTTGGTGCATTTTGTATAATGTCTCGTTCGTTTGGGGTATAAGTGAGGATAATCATATAAAAATAGACCATTCATCGCACTTTTTGTCGTTTGGGTTTGTTATATTTGTGTGTGTTTATAAACTCTAAAATATCAATGTATGAAAAGCTGGAAAGTAGAAGCAGCCATCATAGCCGTGGGGCTGCTTTTGTTGGGAATCATGGTAAAAGGCGGTATCAACAATTTTGTGAATAAGGACCGTGTGGTCAGTGTGAAAGGGCTGGCCGAAATGGAAGTGCCTGCCGACAAGGTAGTCTGGCCTCTTGTCTACAAAGACATAGGTAATGACCCTGCACTGCTTTATGCCAATATGGAGAAGAAAAACACTGCCGTCGTGAGTTTCCTTGAAAACAACGGTATTGAGAAGGAGGAAATCAGTATTGCACCGCCCGAAGTGATTGACATGCAGGCCGAACGTTACGTTGACCGCAACGTGGCCTATCGTTATAATGCCACGTCTGTCATCACTGTCACTTCCAAGAATGTGGATAGGGTGCGTAAGCTCATGTCGGGGCAGGCTGAACTCTTGAAGCAGGGTATTGCCATCACGGGAGGGGATTATAAATATAATGTGTCTTATGAATTCACCGGTCTCAACGAAGTGAAGCCCAGAATGATAGAGGAGGCCACGAAGAACGCTCGTGCTGCAGCCGAGAAGTTTGCCAAGGATTCGGACAGTGAACTGGGGAAAATCCGCAATGCCTCGCAAGGGCAGTTCTCCATAAGTGACCGCGATGCCTATACTCCTTATATAAAAAGCGTACGTGTAGTGACTACTGTGAACTATTATTTGAAGAAATAACGAACTCGTCCGCATCTTTCCAAGCGGGAAACTTTAGCCTGAACTCCTGCAGGGAGGAAAGGTTGAGGGAGGCGGTGGCAATCGCCTCTTCGTTGTCGGGCACAGTGGCAAGCACTTCCCCCTTCGGAGAGTAGACCACACTGCCTCCGCTGTGTGGAATGTCTCTGCCGTCCTTGCCGATACGGTTGACACCGCAGACATAACTGATGTTTTCCAGCGCGCGCGCTTGCAGCAGGATGTCCCAGACTTTCCGGCGGGGAATGGGCCAGTTGGCGACGTAAATCAGGAGGTCGTATTCATTGCTCGTATTGCGGCTCCAGACCGGGAAACGAAGGTCATAGCATACAAGCAGCAGTATATTCCAGCCGCGATATCGGATGATGGGACGCCGGTTACCGGAGGTGAAATGTTCTGTCTCGTGCCCCATCCGGAAGAGGTGGCGTTTGTCGTAATAGTAAGTATTGCCTTCGGGCGTAAGGAAGAATGCGCGGTTGTAGTAGGATGGCTTTCCGCCTTCCGAGGCTGTTTCGCAGGCAATATAGCTGCCGGCAAGAGCAAGCCGGTACTCTTCGGACCATTGGCGCAGTGTTGCGATGGTTTCTCCCGTTGTGGGTTCGGCCAAGCTGGCGGTGTCCATACTGAAGCCGGTGGAGAATGTTTCCGGTAAAACAACAATCTCCGTTGTTCCACGAAGAGTTTCTAACTTCTCGCGGAGACGACGGAGATTTTCTTGTTTATTTTCCCAGACGATGTCTGTTTGCAAGATGCTTATTCGCATGGCATTAATGCTTAATACCTGATTAGATATTTCCTAAATCAAAATTTTCGGGATTTTTTCCTTTAAAGTTCTTGAAGTACAGTTTTATCTCGCGCATATCCTTTTCGATGTCTCCGGTAGGCATGACAGCCTTGGTAGAGGAGATGGTCTTGGAAGGATAATCAATCCCGATAAGCATGATGGGCACTTGTGCTTTAAGTGCTATGTAATAAAAACCTTTCTTCCAGTTGGGATTGGCTTTACGGGTTCCTTCCGGTGTAATAGCCAGGTGGAAATGCTTGCTGTTTGCAAACTTTTCGGTCATTTGGTCCACTAAGGAAGATTTACGTCCCCGGTTCACCGGAATGCCGCCAACGGCTTTGAATATCAGTCCCAGAGGAAAAAAGAACCATTCCTTTTTCATCATGAAACTGGTCTTGCGACCGATGGCACCATAAAACAATTTACCGATAAATAAGTCCCAATTGGAAGTATGGGGTGCCGCACAAATTACACATTTGTCGTAGTCGGGCACCGTCACGTTTGTCTTCCAGCCCAGCAGGCGATAATAAATGAAGCTATAAAAGGCTTTCTTCATCTTATTTCAGTTTGCCCATTGCGTCAATAATTTCGTCTACTTTTGCATTGAAGTCAGCACGAAGTTTTTTGTAGAAACCTTTTACATTTCCTGGCTCGGTGTGGCTGATGCGGCTTATGAATTCATCTTGCATTTTCAGAATTTCAGCCATCAGTTCATCGGCTTTTTGTTTGTCTGTTCCAGGCACATATAAGCTGTTTACAAGACACTCTGTGAACAATTCACCTGCAATATAGTTTATATTCTTCTTTAGTTCTTTTCTACTTGCCATAATCTTTACGTTTAAAATGAATAATCTGAATTATTTTCGGTAAAGATAATGTTTTTCTTTGTTAGTGTAGAGCAAAAAAGGGTTTTTATGTGTTTTTAATTTAGTAGTTTTGTGGAATTATTCCACAAACTGTGGACACATTCCACAGGGAAAAATGGAGGATGCCACCATGAATAAAGAACTGCCGTCTGCTTTTCTGCTTGATATATAGTTTGTTAGACGTAATGGATGAGATGGTGATAGATTGGCATCGGATTTGCTTTAATAGAAAGAAACAGGGTTAAATTTAATATACAAACAAGCATGAGACAGTTTTTTACGAAAAAAGAATTGAAACTAAAGAAGAAGAGGTTGCTGATGATGGTTGCCTGCATGGCGGTATTGTTGGCAGGTTACGTTATTCTGACTTGGCCTAAGAAGGTGGAATCGGAAGCTCCTACCGTGATTGTGGAATCTGCGGAAAAAGGAGATGTGGAGATATATGGCGAGTACGTGGGACGTATTCGCGCTCAGCAGTTTGTAGAGGTACGTGCGCGTGTGGAAGGGTATTTGGAGAATATGCTTTTCGCAGAAGGAACATATGTCACCAAGAACCAGGTACTTTTTGTGATAAACCAGGACCAGTATAGGGCAAAGGCTGACAAAGCTCGTGCACAGTTAAAGAAGGATGAAGCGCAGGCATTGAAGGCAAAGCGCGATTTGGAGCGTATCCGCCCCCTCTATGCGCAGAACGCTGCCAGCCAGCTGGATTTGGACAATGCCCAGGCTGCTTACGAGACTGCAGAAGCCTCAGTAGCGATGAGCCAGGCCGATTTGGACCAGGCTGAATTGGAATTGGGATATACGTTGGTTCGTTCTCCGCTATCGGGACATATCAGTGAAAGAAATGTGGATTTGGGAACATTGGTCGGACCGGGAGGCAAGTCCTTGCTGGCTACGGTTGTGAAAAGTGATACGGTTCTGGTAGATTTCAGCATGACGGCATTGGATTACCTGAAAAGCAAGGAACGGAATATCGATATAGGGCGTCAGGACTCTACACGTTCCTGGCAGCCGAACATTACGATTACTTTGGCGGATAATACCGTCTATCCTTATAAGGGCTATGTGGATTTTGCCGAACCTCAGGTGGACCCTCAGACCGGAACATTCTCCGTGCGTGCCGAAATGCCGAACCCTAACAAAGTGTTGTTACCGGGGCAGTTTACAAAGGTTAAGCTATTGCTGGATGTACGTGAGGGTGCTGTCGCCGTTCCTCAAAAGGCGGTTACCATTGAGAAAGGTGGTGCATATATTTTTGTGATGCGCCGGGACTCTACGGTTGAAAAGCGTTTCATTGAACTGGGACCTGAATTTGGCAACAATTGGGTGGTTGAGCGTGGTTTGGTTGCCGGAGAACAAATTGTGACTGAAGGTTTCCACAAGCTGACTCCGGGTATGAAAGTACGTGCCCAGGCTGCCGTTCCTAAAAAGGAGGAAGAGCAGACGAGTGATTCTCTGAACAAGCAGGTTGTTTCCGAAACGAAGCAGACTACTCCGGCTGAGAATAAATCAAAGGACAACAACCCTTCAAAGTAATGATGTTATGAAAGTAAGTTTCTTTATAGACCGCCCGGTATTCTCGGCGGTGATATCGATTGTGATTGTAATTGTCGGTATCATTGGCCTGACCATGCTGCCGGTAGACCAATATCCGCAGATAACGCCTCCCGTAGTGAAAATCAGTGCTTCCTATCCGGGAGCCAGTGCATTGACTGTTTCGCAGGCGGTGGCAACCCCTATCGAGCAAGAGATAAACGGTACTCCCGGTATGCTGTACATGGAGTCCAACAGTTCTAATTCCGGAGGATTTTCAGCTACGGTCACTTTCGACGTGTCTGCCGACCCGGATTTGGCTGCCGTAGAAATACAGAACCGTGTGAAACTGGCGGAGAGCCGTTTGCCAGCCGAAGTGATTCAGAACGGTATTTCTGTGGAAAAGCAGGCTCCCAGCCAATTGATGACTATCTGTCTGACTTCCAGTGACCCGAAGTTCGACGAAATTTATTTGAGTAACTTTGCTACTATCAATGTACTCGACTTGTTGCGCCGTATCCCCGGTGTGGGACGTGTTTCCAACATCGGTAGCCGCTACTATGCCATGCAGATATGGGCGTTGCCCGACAAACTTGCCAACTTCGGACTGACGGTGCAGGATTTGCAGAATGCCCTGAAGGACCAGAACCGTGAGTCTGCTGCGGGTGTTTTGGGACAACAGCCGGTGAAGGGACTCGACATTACTATCCCTATCACTACCCAGGGACGTTTAAGTTCGGCAAAGCAGTTTGAGGACATTGTGGTCCGTGCCAATGCCAACGGTTCCATTATCCGTCTGCGCGATGTGGCGCGTGTTTCATTGGAAGCATCTTCATATAGCACGGAGAGTGGCATCAACGGTGAGAATGCTGCCGTTCTCGGTATCTATATGCTTCCCGGGGCCAATGCAATGGAAGTTGCAAAGAGCGTAAAGGCTGCTATGGAGGAAATCAGTGCAAATTTCCCTGAGGGGATGAGTTATGAGATTCCCTTCGACATGACGACTTATATTTCCGAATCCATTCACGAAGTGTACAAGACGTTGTTCGAAGCGCTGATTCTGGTGGTGCTGGTTGTATTTCTATCCTTGCAAAGTTGGCGTGCGACGGTGATACCGATTGTTGCGGTACCTATTTCCCTGATTGGTACCTTCGGTTTCATGCTTATTTTCGGTTTCTCTCTGAACATACTGACTTTGCTTGGATTGATTCTCGCCATCGGTATTGTGGTGGATGATGCCATTGTGGTGGTGGAGAATGTAGAACATCTTATGGAGACGGAGAAATTGAGCCCGTATGAAGCTACCAAAAAGGCGATGAACGGATTGGCAAGTGCCTTGATTGCCACATCATTGGTGCTCTGTGCCGTGTTTGTGCCGGTAAGTTTCTTGAGCGGAATCACCGGACAGTTATACCGTCAGTTTACCATTACTATCGCCGTTTCCGTATTGCTTTCTACGGTAGTGGCCCTGACGCTTAGTCCCGTCATGTGTTCGCTCATATTGAAGCCCGACAGTGGAAAGAAAAAGAACATAGTTTTCCGCAAAATCAATGAATGGCTGAACTTGGGCAATCACAAATACGTGGCTGTCATTAACCGGGTCATCAGGAATCCCCGCCGCTTGATGAGTGCGTTCGGCCTGGTACTGGTTGCCATTTTCATTATCCACCGGTTGGTGCCTACCAGCTTCCTGCCGGTAGAAGACCAGGGCTATTTTAAGATAGAGTTGGAGTTGCCGGAAGGTGCTACTTTGGAGCGAACCCGTGTGGTGACCGACCGTGCCGTGCAATACTTGGAGAAGAATCCCTATGTGGCCTATGTGCAGAACGTGACGGGTAGCAGCCCCCGTGTGGGTAGCAACCAGGCACGCAGTGAGCTGACGGTTATTCTGAAACCGTGGGAAGAGCGTAAGGGGATTTCCATCGATAAGATAATGGAGAATGTGGAGCAGGATTTGAAGGAATATCCCGAATGCAAGGTCTATCTTTCCACGCCTCCGGTCATTCCGGGATTGGGTACTTCGGGAGGTTTCGAAATGCAGCTTGAGGCACGTGGAGACGCCACGTTTGATGACTTGGTACAGGCAGCAGATACGCTGATGTTCTATGCCCGGAAGCATAAAGAACTGGCGGGACTCTCATCTTCCTTGCAGTCTGAAATACCGCAGCTTTATTTTGATGTGGACCGTGATAAGGTGAAAATGCTGGGTGTGCCCCTGGCGGATGTTTTCTCTACCATGAAGGCTTATACCGGTTCTGTATATGTGAATGACTTCAATATGTTCAACCGTATATATAAGGTGTATATCCAGGCTGAGGCTCCTTATCGTGAGCATAAGGACAATATCAACTTGTTCTTTGTAAAGGCAAAGGACGGAGTGATGGTGCCGCTTACCTCTTTGGGAAATGCCTCCTATACCACCGGACCGGGCAGTATCAAGCGTTTCAACATGTTTACCACTGCCGTTATCCGCGGTTCTGCGGCACAAGGCTACAGCTCCGGTCAGGCAATGGAGATTATGGAACAGATTGCGCGTGACCACCTGCCGGACAATATCGGCCTGGAGTGGAGCGGCCTTTCCTATCAGGAAAAAAAGGCGGGAGGACAGACGGGCCTTGTGCTTACGCTGGTGTTCCTTTTCGTATTCCTCTTTCTGGCTGCGCAATATGAAAGCTGGACGGTACCTATCGCTGTATTGCTTTCGCTGCCGGTAGCCGCTTTGGGTGCCTATCTGGGCGTTGTGATATGCGGATTGGAGAATGATATTTATTTCCAGATTGGCTTGGTGATGCTGGTGGGGCTTGCGGCAAAGAATGCCATTCTGATTGTGGAGTTTGCTAAGGTGCAAGTCGACAAGGGAGGAGACTTGATACAGTCTGCCATCCATGCTGCCCAACTCCGTTTCCGGCCTATCCTGATGACTTCCCTTGCTTTTGTGCTGGGTATGCTTCCTATGGTATTGGCAAGCGGACCGGGTTCGGCAAGCCGTCAGGCCATCGGTACGGGTGTCTTCTTCGGAATGATATTTGCCATTGTATTTGGTATCGTGCTTGTACCGTTCTTCTTTGTCCTGGTCTACAAGACGAAAGCCAAAGTGCAGCATAAGATTAAGAAAGACTGATTTAAAATACTACATTATTTATGAAAAGAAAGAATATATATATCACTTTGTTGCTGGGTATGTTTGTTCTTACATCATGTAAGGTGGGTAAGAGCTATGTACGCCCGGAGATGGCATTGCCGGATAGTCTGGCGCAGCAGCAGGATAGCATGAGCATAGCCGATGAACGGTGGCAGGCAGTTTATACGGACAGCACGCTGCGTGCTTTGATAGACCGTGCTCTGGAATATAACAAAGACATGCTGATTGCAGCTTCCCGTGTCAAGGAGATGGCTGCCCAAAAACGTATCAGTGTTGCCAACCTTCTGCCGCAGCTCACCGGAAAGGTGGAGGCTGAGCGCGAGGTGGAGAATTACGGTGGTCATAGCCGTGATGTAGGCAATACTTACGAAGCCAAGGCGTTGCTCTCTTGGGAACTGGACCTTTGGGGAAACTTGAGATGGAAGAAAGTGGCTGCTGTGGCCGAATATTTGCAAAGTGTGGAGGCGCAGCGTGCGTTGCGCATGACCATCGTTGCCGAAGTGGCGCAGGCTTATTATGAGCTGGTAGCCCTTGATACGGAACTGGAGATTGTGCGCCAGACACAAAAGGCGCGTGAAGAGGGAGTGCGCTTGGCGCGTATCCGTTTTGAAGGAGGGCTGACCTCGGAGACCTCTTATCAACAGGCTCAAGTGGAGTTGGCTCGTACGGCTACTCTTGTTCCGGATTTGGAACGCCGTATCTCTCTGAAAGAAAATGATATATCCTTCCTTGTGGGGGAATTCCCTACCCGTATCAAGCGTGTCAATTTTCTGCAGGAACTGGATGTGCCGGAGTTCTTACCGGTAGGTCTGCCTTCCGATTTGTTGGAACGTCGCCCCGATGTCCGTGTGGCAGAGCAGCAGTTGAGGGCTGAACATGCCAGAGTGAAAGTTGCTTATACCAATATGTTCCCCCGTTTGGCCCTGACCGGACAATTTGGATTGGAAAGTGATGTGTTATCCAATTTCCTGGAATCTCCCTATTCCTTATTGAATGGGGCAGTCTTGGCACCACTTTTCGGTTGGGGAAAGAACCGTGCTGCATTGAATGCACAGAAGGCTTCTTTTGAAGCCGAAGTGCATAGCTATGAAAAGACAGTGCTGAATGCTTTTAAGGAAGCGAAGAATGCCATTGTAGATTTCAATAAGATAAAGGAGGTCTACCAACTGCGTGCCAAACTTGAACGTTCTGCCAAGGGATATGTGGATTTGGCACAGTTGCAATACATCAACGGTGTCATCAATTATATGGATGTGCTCGATGCCCAGCGTGGTTATTTCGATGCCCAAATAGGGGTGAGCAATGCCATCCGCGACGAACTTATTGCCATGGTAAATGTCTATAAGGCATTGGGGGGTGGCTGGCAAACCGAATGACGTGTGATTAAAGAAGATAGCAAGGGCGTGTATGTACCGAAATATTTGATGGTATATACACGCCCTTGTTCTATAATTGGCTTATTTCATCTAGGATTCTGTATTTAGAGTCTCCTTGTTTTCTTTCTTTTCCTTTGCCTTTTCTACTTCAAGAGCTACGTTTACAGCATTCATGCCTTTAAGGCCACGTTCGAGGTCGAACGTCACAATATTGTTTTCTGCTATATCTGTCAGCACATTGTTAATGTGGAAAAAGTATTTTTCGACCCCGGATAAGTCCTTGATGAAGCCGAAGCCTTTCGATTCATTGAAAAACTCGATACGTCCTCTGCGGATGACCGGTTCTTCCTTGTCTTTTTTGGGAGTTGATATGACGATTTCTTCCAGCTTTATTTCTTCTTTGGGAGTGTTTTCTGCCGGAGGAGTAGAGGTTATCATGCCGTTTTCGTCAACATAGGCAATCATATCTTCAAAGCTATTGGCTTTGTTGGATAGTTTTTTTTCTTCTTTCTTTTTTTGTTTTTCAGCTCGTCGGGCGAGTCTTTTCTTTTCATTTTCACGCTTGTCTGCGGAGATGGATTTGGCCATGTATTTTTATTTATTGAGTTATAAAAAAAGCAGGGGGCATTGTTACAACACCTCCTGCTCTTGTCAGTAGTTAAGAATATTAATATCTTCTGGAGTTGTAACCGCCTCTTCTGTCGCGATTGCCGCCATTGGAAGGTCTTTCTTCGCGGGGGCGTGCCACGTTTACCGAGATTTGTTTGTGGTCAAATTCAGCACCGTTCAATTCGTCAATGGCTTTTTGGCCTGCTGCATCGTCCGGCATTTCTACGAAACCGAAACCTCTGGATCTTCTTGTTTCTCTGTCTGTAATGATTCTTGCAGAAGAAACTTCTCCGTACTCTGAAAATAAATCGCTCAAATCAGCGTCTGTTGTGCTGAAGTTTAAACCTGAAATGTAAATGTTCATTTGAAATTTTAATTAATTGTAATTATTAAATTGGAGTATGGAGAATAATTATGGAAGAGACCGCCTAATAATAGTTGTATATTAAAAGAAGAACAATGCGATAACGACTCGTAACTCAAACTTTGCGGCAAAGATAACACAATAAATCAGTTAATTGCTTTCTTCTCCTTTTTATTTTAGGATAAAAAACGATAAATGTCATTTTATACATTATTTCGGCCTCTCGTTTGCATATCTTACGAAAAAAAGCGAAATTTGCGACGCTTTTAAACGGAACTTTACTAACACCTTTAAATAATTAAGAGAAATGACTAAAAGTGCATTGCAAATTGCAAGGGCTGCCTATCAGCCCAAACTTCCGAAAGCGCTGAAAGGAACTGTTAAGGCTGCAGAAGGCGCAGCTACTCAGTCTGTTGCTGACCAGGAAGAAATCAAGAAATTGTTCCCCAACACGTACGGAATGCCTTTGATTAAGTTTGAAACTACCGATGAGGTGGTTAACTTCCCCGCAATGAACGTGGGTGTTATCCTTTCCGGTGGACAGGCTCCTGGCGGTCACAATGTGATTTCCGGTATTTTCGACGGTATCAAGAAGCTGAACAAAGACAGCAAATTGTATGGCTTTATTCTGGGTCCTGGCGGCTTGGTTGACCATAATTATATGGAACTGACTGCTGACATCATTGATGAATACCGCAATACGGGTGGTTTTGACATCATCGGTTCGGGCCGTACCAAGCTGGAAAAGGAAGAACAGTTTGAGAAAGGTTATGAAATCCTGAAAGAACTCGGCATCAAGGCATTGGTTATCATCGGTGGCGATGACTCCAACACTAATGCTTGCGTACTGGCTGAATACTATGCTGCCAAGAATTATGGCGTGCAGGTAATAGGTTGCCCCAAGACCATCGACGGTGACTTGAAGAATGATATGATTGAAACTTCTTTCGGTTTCGATACTGCTTGCAAGACTTACTCTGAAGTAATCGGCAACATCCAACGTGACTGTAACTCTGCTCGTAAATACTGGCACTTCATCAAGTTGATGGGACGTTCCGCTTCTCATATCGCTTTGGAATGTGCATTGCAGGTTCAACCCAATATGTGTATCATCTCTGAAGAGGTTGAAGCTAAGGATATGTCTTTGGACGACATCGTGACCAGCATTGCCAAGGTCGTTGCTGAACGTGCAGCCCAGGGTAACAACTTTGGTACGGTTCTTATCCCCGAAGGATTGGTTGAATTCATCCCGGCCATGAAGCGTCTGATTGCTGAGTTGAACGACTTCCTTGCTGCCAATGCAGAAGAGTTTGCTCAAATTAAGAAATCTCACCAACGCGATTATATCATCCGTAAACTCTCTCCGGAGAATGCGGCCATCTACGCAAGCTTGCCCGAAGGCGTGGCTCGCCAGTTGTCTCTGGACCGCGACCCGCACGGAAACGTACAGGTATCTCTGATTGAAACAGAAAAGTTGCTGTCCGAAATGGTTGGCACTAAGCTGGCTCAGTGGAAAGAAGAGGGCAAGTTCGTAGGCAAGTTTGCTGCACAGCACCACTTCTTCGGTTACGAAGGACGTTGCGCTGCTCCGTCTAACTTCGACGCTGACTACTGCTACTCTTTGGGTTATGCAGCATCTGCATTGATTGCTAACGGAAAGACCGGTTACATGTCTTCTGTACGCAACACTACTGCTCCTGCCGAAGAATGGATTGCAGGCGGTGTGCCCATCACTATGATGATGAACATGGAACGTCGCCACGGTGAAATGAAGCCGGTTATCCAGAAGGCTCTGGTGAAGCTGGACGGTGCTCCGTTCAAGGCATTCGCTGCTCAGCGTGACCGTTGGGCTATGGAAACAGACTACGTTTATCCAGGCCCTATCCAGTACTTCGGTCCGACAGAAGTTTGCGACCAGGCTACGAAGACTTTGCAGCTGGAGCAGGCTAAATAAGTTGATGCATCAACAAGTTGACAATAAAACGGAGGGGCGGTTCATTCCGCCCTTTCTTTTCCTTTGCTCATGGCAACCAAGACCTCCACAAATATCCGGCGTAAAACTACTGCCGCCCGTCGTTCTTCCTCTCCGCGGAGCAAGAAGAAAATGCAGCCGCGTACCATGCCCGTATGGTTGCGCAATCTTTTGGCGGTCTGTATCATTCTTGTTTTTTCTACCGGCTTTTACTGGTTTTTCATTCGTCCTTATGCTTATCGCTGGAAGCCTTGTTATGGTCAGAAAGGTTACGGTGTATGTATGCCTTGCAACTATGAGGTGCATGGCATAGACATATCCCACTATCAGGGAAAGATAGATTGGGAACTCCTGACACATAATAGAGAAGCCCAATTTCCCATTCACTTTATTTTTCTGAAAGCTACCGAAGGCGGCGATCATGGTGACGATACGTTTACGCAGAACTTCGGCCAGGCGCGTAAATACGGTTTTATCCGTGGTGCCTATCATTATTTTATCCCTAAGACCGATGCCCGCAAGCAAGCCGATTTCTTTATCCGTACCGTGCAGCTGGCAAAGGGAGACCTGCCTCCCGTACTTGATGTGGAGACTACCGGCAAGCAGTCACCGCAGGAACTTAAAACGGCAGTCAAGACTTGGCTGGATAGGGTAGAGGCGCATTACGGCGTAAAGCCTATTCTTTATACTTCCTATAAATTCAAGAAACGCTATCTCAGCGATTCCATTTTCAATGCTTATCCTTATTGGATAGCCCATTATTATGTAGATTCCGTGCGTTATGAGGGCAAGTGGCACTTTTGGCAGCACACGGATGTAGGCACTGTGCCCGGTATTGAAGAAGAGGTGGATTTGAACGTCTTTAATGGTACAATGGAAGAGTTGCAGGCGCTTACATTGCAGAAGTAATCCGTCGTTACTGTTTTTCATCTGTCCGATAGTGGACATGTGTTCATTTTCGGACACAGGCTTAGTTTCGTTTTTCTTTGATAATCTGATTGTTGGCAGTTTGGTCTGTCTTTTGCTTTTTATCATACATTAATATGTATCTGTATGATAGGAAAATACTTGCAACAATCTTTTATGATGCTGAAGCAGCAACCCTTGTTCAGTTGCTTCTATATTGTCGCTACCGGACTGGCTATCTCTATGGTCATGGTACTGGCTGTCTTGTATTATATAAAGATAGGGGATATCTATCCTGAGACCCATCGTAGCCGTATGCTTGTTGCATCTTCAGCTCATATGCAATATACAAAAGATACGGACTGGAATACTACCTGGAAATTTTCCATCCCTTTTGTAAAGGATTGCTTTTACTCTTTGGAGGGAGTGGAAGCTGTGACTGCCGTGAGCGATGCCGATAGCTGGTTTGTGAAAGTAGGGAATGTGAAGCGTCCTCTTTCAGCACTTGTGAAGCTGACCGATACCGGCTTCTGGAAAGTATTCGATTTTTCCTTCATTTACGGACAACCTTTTACTGATGCCGATTTTCAGAGTGGCATGCGTACAGCGGTTATTTCGGAAGATATGGCTCGCCGTGTTTTTGGAAAAGGGGATGCCGTGGGGGAGTATATCAAACTGAATTATACGGATTACCGTGTATGTGGGGTCGTGAAGTCGCCAAGCTATGCCATGAAGCTGAGTTACGCGCAAGTCTGGTTGCCTTATACCTGCCAGCCTGCCTATGTGAGAGACAATAACCAGTGGGGAGTAATCGGACCGTTTCAGGTGGCAGTTCTTCTGCCCTCGGCAGCAGATGCCGACCGGGTGAAATTGCAGGTAGATGAATATGTACGCAAATTCAATACTCTGCCGCATGATGATTATCATCTGGTGATGCACGGTCAGCCTTATCTTTATTGGAAGACGCTGTTTTATGTCAATGACATGGACGACTTGGATTTCTTTGTGATAGTCCGGCAAATGGGATTGTGGCTGCTGATGCTGTTGTTAGTACCTGCACTCAATTTGTCAGGAATGATTTCCTCGCGCATGGAGCGCAGGCTTCCTGAGATGGGAATACGGAAAGCATTCGGTGCTACCGGGGAACGTCTTTTCTCACAGATTGTATGGGAGAATCTTTTGCTGACGTGCTTGGGAGGCATTATGGGGCTGATACTCTCTTTCAGCATGGTGTACTTTGCTAAGAGTTGGTTGCTGACCATGCTTGACGGAGGAACGCAACCGTTACCGGACAGTGTTCAGATGAGCATAACGACGGATATGCTGTTCAATCCTACCTTGTTTGCAGTTACGTTTGTGGTTTGTGTGGTACTGAATTTACTTTCGGCATTGATACCCACCTGCGTGGCTTTGAAGAAAGATATTGTTTATTCGCTCAGCCGACAAAAATAATAAGTTATGTTACAACAAATCATGAATATGCTGTGGAACAGCCGTCGGCACAATCTGTGGATTATGCTGGAACTGGTGGTGATAACGATAGTCAGTTGGGCTGTTCTGGACCCGTTGTTTGTCTTGACATACAACCAGTCCATCCCGAACGGTTACGATGCTGAAGGACTCTACCGTCTGGAGGTGACGCGTAATAAGGCGGATACACTTTCCGTTCCTGCCCGGGACTTTGAACGGATTATGCAGGGATTGCGCCATCACAAGGACATTGAGTCAGCTACATGTGTGCTGTCCGGAGCCTATCCCAGTTCTCCGGGTAATAATATGAATAGAGTTTTTAAAGATTCAGTAGAGGTACGCATGACGTATATTCCCTTTTTTACGAACTCCGGCTTTTTCCGGACTTGGCGTTTCCGTTCGGCTAAGGATGGTGCTTGGGAGACACTTGAGAAGCTGGAAGTTCCCAAAGGCAGCGTGATAATGTCGGAAGATGCCGTCATGTTGCTTTCCGAAGGCAAGGATTTGATCGGGCAAAGCGTGTACAGTACTTATGATTCCACGGAAATTCGTGTTGCAGGAATCATGAAGCCTATTAAAATGCGGAACAGTATGCAACCTTATCTGGTACGCTTGGTTTCCTATGGAAATGAAGAACAGATGCCCTCATGGGCCTTTGATAGCGGGCTGCGTATATTTTTCCGGACAAAGGCGGATGTTTCCGAAGGGCGTTTTATAGAAGAATTCATGTCGTGGGTGGATGATAACCTTTCGTCCGGTTCGTTGGTGTTCACGAAACTGACTCCTTTCCATGAAGTGCAGCGTGAAAGTGATTTGCAGGAAGGAGCTACGAACGAGATACGGATGAAGTATGCTTTGGCCTATTTCTTCATGATAAATTTGCTGTTGGCTGTAAGCGGTACCTTCTGGCTGCATACACGGACTCGCCGCGAGGAAATAGGTATCCGCCTATCCTATGGAGCCTCTCCCGGAGGTATCTGCCGAATGTTGATAGGAGAGGCTTTTATCATGACAACCATAGCTGTCTTTGTCGGTTGTTTCTTGTATTTCCAGTGGGCCTATTATGAAGGATTCTATACGCTGGATGACGGCGTGCCGGGATATGGCGACCTTTACCTGACCAATCATTTCTTTGCACATTTCTGCATCGTATCACTGCTGGTATATGTGGTGATGATGGCGGTGACATGGCTTGGTGTATACATTCCAGCGCACAGTATCAGCCGTATATCGCCGGTAGAAGCGTTACGGGATGAATAAATGCTCATTTTCTGAACTTCACCGCTGCCCATCGGTTCTTCTCACGATGGTGGACAAAGTGCAGTCCGTTACGTTCGGCTTCTTCGCGGATGACGGGAATGTCATCTATGTAGAAACCGCTCATCAACAACTCCGCTCCGGGATTCATGCGAGCTATGTAGTGCTTCATGTCCGCCAGGAGGATATTGCGGTTGATGTTGGCGATAACCATATCAAACGGACCTTTGCTTTTCAGAGAGGAGGCATCGCCTTGGGATACGGCAATGTTGTCCACTCCATTCAATGCTATATTTTCGAGGGAGTTGCGCACGCACCATTCATCTATGTCGATAGCCGTACAAGGAGAGGCTCCACGCATGCGTGCCAGTATGGCAAGGATGGAAGTTCCACAACCCATATCGAGCAGTGATTTGCCTTGCAGGTCACTGTCCAGCAGTTCGCCGATGATGAGGCTGGTGGTCTCGTGGTGCCCCGTGCCGAATGCCATCTGCGGATTGATGACGATGTCATATTCAGCCTGGGGAACATCATTGTGGAAAGTGCTGTGGATGACACAGCGGTCTCCGATGACGATGGGCTGGAAGAAGTTCTTTTCCCATTCTTCGTTCCAGTCTTTATCTTCGGCTTCCACATAGCTGTATGCTATTTGCGTGTCGGGCAGGGGGAAGTCGGCAAGTGCCTCTTTGAGGACGGTTTCGCTATAAAGGTCTTTCTGTATGTAAGCGGTGATGCCGTCGGTCTGCTCGACAAAACTTTCAAAGCCGGCTTCGCCCAAGACGCCGGAAAGTACATCGTTGACTATTTCTGTGCACGGAACGGTGCGGAATGTAAATTCTAAATATTTCATCGGAATATGATTGTTTGTTAAATACAGAACATGATTTTTAGAAGCAAACCAGTTTCTGCGTATATTTGTTTATCTTTCTGCAAAGGTAATGCAAACCGAGGGTAGAATAAAACGAACGTGCTCTTTTTTATCCGGCAGGGACTTTGATTTATTGAATGATAGGGTATTTAGGGAATTCCCTATAAATCTTTGGGGAAAATCTGCTGCATGGGATAAAATCCGGCGTTATCTTTGTGACGTGAAGAAATAGATAAACGTAAAATCCATAGACCAAACTAATATGAAAAAGATTGTTTTTTTATCGCTTTTTGCCTTGTGCCTCCCATGGACACTGGTGGCACAAAGTATAGATGACGACCTTTACTACACTCCTTCCAAGAATAAGGAAGAGAAAAAAGAAGAGGTGAAGCAGGAGAAGAAAGTCGCTGCTCCCGTAGAAGAGATTGTAGTAAAGTCGAATGTACCGACCACTGTCTATTCATCGCCGGGAAGCACTACTGTTGTAGTAAAAGACCGTAAGGGAAACACCCGCGATGTGGACGAATATAACCGCCGTTATGACTCCCGCGACAATGATTTCGTGATGGAGAACGATACCCTTTACATCAATGAAAAAGAAGATGACGGCCTGGACGGCGAATGGGTGAACGGTGAATTTGAAGGTTCGCAGGATGATTACGAGTATGCTACCCGTATCATCCGTTTCCGTAATCCCCGTTATGCCATCAGCATCAGCAGCCCGCTATATTGGGATGTGGTCTATGGCTTGAATTCCTGGGATTGGAACGTGTATACCGACGGATTATATGCATATGCTTTCCCTACATTCACCAACCGCTTGTGGTGGGATTGGCGCTATAACTCTTATGGTTGGGGCGGTTATCCTTACTATGGCTGGGGATGGAACAGCTGGTACGGTCCGAGCTGGAGCTTTGGCTGGGGCGGCTGGTACGGCGGTGGCTGGTGGGGACATCATCATCACCATCACTATCATCCCGGATATTATCCCGGTGGCGGTGGTCATTGGGGAGGCGGCCATTGGGGAAATGCATATACCAATAGACGTTCTTATGGTTCGAGCCGTTCTTCATATGCCGGAAACAGAGTATCGTCTTCCACTTCCCGCCGTTCTTCTGTTGTAAATGGAGGGCAGACTGTACGTCGTAGCAGTACTACTTCCGGTCAAGTGAGACGTAGCAGTACCGGTACGTCAGCCCGTCGGGTGGTGGGTACAAGAAGTTCGTCTACAGTTCGTTCGGGTTCTTCTGCAACTCGCTCAAGTGTAAATCGTTCGAGTGCAGCTTCTACCCGCCGTTCCACTTACACCCGTCCAAGCAGTACGCGTAGTAGTTCATATAATAGCAGTGTAGAAGGAGTTCGCAGCAGTCGTTCTTCCGGTGTACGTTCTTCTGTTGGAACTTCAACACGCAGCAGAACTTCATCGACTTATAACAGAGGTTCAAGCACTGCGCCGACACGCAGCTATTCTAATGATAACAATCGTAGCAGCAGTCGTTCATATTCTGCTCCTGTACGTTCATCCGGTAGCACCCGTTCTTCTTCCAGCTTCTCTTCAGGCAGTAGCTCACGTTCCAGTTACTCCAGTGGTGGTGGCGGTGGTGCCAGTCGTTCCAGTGGCGGCGGTGGTTCCAGAAGACGGTAAGTATAAGTATGTTTTAATCTAACAAGACTAAGAATTATGAAGAAGATAACCATGATAGCCCTTGCTATGTTTACAGCTGTAGGCGCAGGGGCACAGACAATATATGATGCAACGAATATTGCACAGAAGGAATTGAATGGAACCGCCCGTTTTGTCGGAATGGGCGGAGCTATGGGAGCATTGGGTGGTGATATTTCTACCATAGGAACCAATCCTGCCGGTATCGGTATTTATCGTAGCAATGATGCTATGCTTACCTTTGGCTATTCAATGACGGGTACAGAAAGCAATTATGTAGGTAATAAATTTGAAACGAACAAGAACCGCTGGAGTTTTGATAATGCCGGTTTTGTGATAGCTTCGAAGATAGGCAATCATACTCCTTTGCGGTATGTGAATTTTGGTTTTAATTACCACAAATCAAAGTCATTCTATAAGAATATGACGATGCAGGGGTTGATGGGAAGCATAGATAATCAATATGTATCTCAAGTGCGGAGTATGGCGCAGCAGGCTACGGATGCAGCTTATGCGTTCTATCATCGTCCTCAATATGATTACCCGGATCAAGGAGCTTATTTGGACTATGGGCGCAAGGATATTTATCAACATAATTATGCTGGATGGCTGGGGACTATGGGGTATCAAGGTGCACTTGTTCTTGAGGATATAGAAAGTGAGGACTATAATACTTATCCTCCTTATATTCCTTCCGAAGCGGATGCTTATTTCTTGTCGCGTGAGCGTGGCGGTGTTGACCAATATGATTTCAATATCTCCTTCAATATAAATGACCGTTTTTACTTTGGTGTTACTCTGGGTGCTTATGATGTGGATTACAACAAGTATTCCCTTTATGATGAAAAGTATGCCTATACATTGGAAGGAGATACACATGTTTATGATGACGAAGGTTATTCCTTGGAGAGCTTTAATCGTATACATGGTTCGGGTTTCGACTTTAAATTCGGCGCCATTTTCCGGCCGATTGAAGATTCTCCGCTTCGTATAGGTTTAGCTGTGCATACTCCTATCTATTACAAACTGACTTATACTACGGGGGCATTACTGACTTCGGATTTGTATTTGCCTGATGATGCGGGGAATGAACGTCTTACTCGTACAACTGTAGATACTTATTCTGCATTGGGCGGTAGAGACATGGACCGTGACTTTAAACTGCAAACCCCGTGGGTGTTTAACGCCAGTTTAGGCTATACGGTAGGTAATAATCTGGCTTTGGGAGCTGAATATGAATATGAGGATTACTCAAGCATGAAGTTCAAATATCCTGAAGGTGATGAGATGGCATGGGAAACGGGTGAGGCTGACCTCTGTATGAAGGGGGTAAGTACGCTTCGTTTAGGAGCAGAATACAAGCCGATACCTGCTTTCTCTCTGCGTGCCGGTTACAATTACAGTACTGCAGCCTATAAAAAGGATGCTATTAAGGCATTGCCTTCCAATTCTATAAATACAGATACGGATTTTGCCAATAGCAAATCGATGAATACTTTCACTTTAGGTATCGGTTATCGCTTTTCTTCGTTTTATGCGGATTTGGCTTATAAATTCGATACTTATAAATCTGATTTCTATCCGTTTTATAATGATATAAATGGCTTGGTAACACCGCCAACAACGGAAGTTACCAACACTCGCAGTAAAGTGCTATTTACATTGGGCATGCGTTTTTAGAAGAACAATTTTTATTGCAGATAACCTTTCATTGTCAATACCTTAGGGTATAAAAGAACTCCCCGGAATGTACAAATACATTTCGGGGAGTCTTGTGTTATAGGGGAGGGATTACAGATACCATGCCACGCCAAATGAATAGGGAGATACTTCCGGTCCCTTGTCTTTCTGGAATAATCCGTATGTGGAGTAGCGCAGGTAAATGCCGATATTACCATAACCGGCTTGTGCCAGCAGGTTTATGCCGACGGGCTGCACATACATACCTTTGCCTACGGTTTTCTTCTTGCCTCCGTTGATGTGTGAGAATGACTTCACGCTGTGACGTATCTCAAATTCGGGACCGGCATTGAAGAACACTTTGTTTCTTCCCACTCTTTGCTGCCATTCCATCAATACGGGTATACGGAAGAAGAAATGGCGCAGACGGCTTTTATTGTAACTGGTGTCTTCGTTGCCTGCGGTGAAGATGCTGGTTCCGTTTTCCTTCAGCAAGGCATAGTTACCGTCGATATTGAAAGAACGGTATCCCCAGCTGACTCCCAGGTTGATTCCCCAATGCGGGTTCTTCTTGAAGTTGTGATATACGGAGAGGATGTTGAAGCCGAATTCCCATGACTTGGATAAGTCGAGTCCCATCTTGTCGCTTGCTCCGAAGGAAAGGAAGTCGTTAGCCAGCCGGCTGTAGCCAATATACAGACCGGAACAGTGCGGTTCGTAAGCATTGTATCTTCTCTTTTTGGGGATGAATGGCAGTGCGTCGAGGAAAGTGCGCTTGTCTGCATCCACTTTCTCGAGATAGACTCCTTCATAAATTTGTACTTCTTTCTTTTCTCCGTCTTCCAACTGCTCTTCGTACACCTTGATGCGCATGTCTCCTTTTCCTTTCCGGATGATGATGGAGTCGCCTTGTGTCTGTACTGTAGCTTTCTGTTCAGGGTCAGTCTGTTGTTGTGCTGCCATGCGGCCGGCCGGCACAGCAAGCAGGCAGGCCAAAATCATAATTCTGGTTTTCATATCGTATATTGTTTTTAGTGTTATTCCGATTTGTAAAGCATATCCATCATTTCCTTTTCACTGAGCAGACCCTCTATGTAAATCAAAGTGCCCATGGAGTCTTTTCCTATCTTGAAAATGATGTAGCGGTTCAGCTTCTTTCCATTGCGTTCCACCTCTTTCAGTTGGTAATAAGCGCTACGCAGCACACCGCTTTCCATTACCTCCTGCGCCTTCTTTGCGTTATCTTGCTTGTCGTGTACAATGGCCTGCTGAATTTCCCGGCGATAGGGGGATACATTCTTGAACACAAGGCTCTTGTAGGTAGTCATGCGGTAAGATTTCAGGATACTGCCGTTCAGTTCTACCCTGGTCACGTCCTTTTGCTCGCCATACTTGCTGAATAGGTCGGCTATTTGCAGTCTCTCTTGTGCATGTACAAAGGCTGGCAGGCAAATCAGCAGGGAAAAGAGGCACAGACTACGTATGCAAATCAGTATAGATGTTTTCATAACCTTGTTATATTAGTGTTGAAACAGTAAGTTGCTTAAATCTTCATCCGTGAAGCTGGCGTTCTGCAGGGCTTCCAGTGCTTTGGCTTCCACCAGTTTCTCGTCTGTATACCGCTGGCCGTCGATGACGACATAATTTTCGGGAACATCGGAAAGCGGAAATATAATCTTAGCTACCCCGAGAAGCAGGAGCAATCCGGCGGCAATGCCGCTGACAGCATAGAATGTGCGATAGAGACGGAAAGGCTTCCGCTGTGCGGGTACTTCCTTTGCCGATTCTGTTGTTACGGATTTTTCCTCTGTCGGTTCTGCCATTGAAGTTGCTTCCCGGTTCAGATAAGCGAATAGGGGGCGGTACGTTTGCAGGTGCTCCGGCACTTCCTCTTCGGTAAAGAAACGGCGCAGTTCACGCTCTTCTTCGCAGGAAGTTTCCCCTTCGAAATATTTATCCAGCAGTTCATCTATCTTCATGGCTCATTTCTCCTTTCTTTTCTTTCTTGTATGGTTCGCAGGTAAACGTCTCTCACTTTCTTCCGGGCTCTTGACAGATTGCTGCGGATGGCTTCCGGTCCGCATCCCGTGATTTCGGCGATTTCGTCCGTTTCGTATCCTTCGATGTCCTTCATCCGCATGATGGTGCGTTGAAGATTGGGCAGCGAGTCGATGATTTCGTGCATCAGGTGGATTTCATCTTTGATTTCCAACAGCCGTTCCGGTGTTCCGGTGGGGGATGCCGCCTGCACTATGTCGAGAGATAGGGTGTCGTTGCGTTTGCAGCGCCACATATCTATACAGATGTTGTGCGTCAACGTCATGGCAAATGCTTCGATGCTCCGGTATTGCTCCAGTTCAAGCCTTTTGTTCCATAGCTTGAGCAGTACCTCCTGGACGGCATCTTCTGCATCCTCCGGTTCGTCGGTCAACTTCCGTGCATAGTTCAACAGCTTGGCACGGAGTGGAAGAACGGTTATTTTGAATTCTTTGAGTTCCATTTACACAGATAAGACGAATGGGAAATACAAACGTGACATTGTAAAGTGAAAAAAGTTGGAATAAAAAAGGGACTTACTAACATTAGCAGTCCCTTTTCTTCACATTACTATAAAAGTATAGGATTATTTCTTGAAATAGCGGTTGTACAGACCTTCGAAACCTTTACCGTGACGGGCTTCGTCCTTAGCCATTTCGTGAACGGTGTCATGGATAGCGTCGAGGTTCAATGCTTTGGCACGGGTAGCGATACGCTTCTTGTCTTCGCATGCACCTGATTCTGCGTTCATTCTCTTTTCGAGGTTTGTCTTGGTGTCCCATACGCAGTCGCCCAGCAGTTCGGCAAACTTGGAAGCGTGTTCTGCTTCTTCCCAAGCGTAACGCTTGAAAGCTTCTGCAACTTCGGGATAACCTTCACGGTCTGCCTGGCGGCTCATTGCCAAGTACATACCAACTTCTGTACATTCGCCCATGAAGTGGTTGTTTAGGTCCTTAATCATTTCGTCGTCGCAACCTTTGGCTACGCCGATTACGTGTTCGTCGGCAAATACCAGCGGGCCGTCAGCTGTTGCTTCTTCAACTTCTACGAACTTGCTTGCGGGAGCTTTACACAATGGGCACTTTTCGGGAGCTGCATCTCCTTCGTATACGTAACCGCATACAGTACATCTAAATTTTTTCATTTTCTCTCAGATTTTAATTAGTTGAATTAGTTATTCTTTGTTGTTCTTAAACGTTCTTCTTCTATGCAATGTTTACAGATTCCTTTATAATAGTAGTGGATTTCCTGCACATCGTGCCCGTCCATATCCATGTCGACCACTTTCTTGATGTTGTTATTGCACATCAAGTCATAAATCTTTCCGCAACGCTTGCACAAGAAATGACCGTGCGGGCTGGTATCGGCATCATAACATGTGTTACGCTCGTCGATAGTCAGGGTTTGTGCGGCACCTTGCTCGCTCAGTAGTTTCAAGGTATTGTATACCGTTGTTTTAGACAGTGTCGGTATGGAGGGAGACAGTGCCGTATAGATTTCATCCACCGTGGGATGCGTACGATGCTCTATCAAGTAATTCATGATGGCTATGCGCTGTACTGAAGGCTTGATATTATGATTCTGCAATCGTTTTACTACATCCATATAATCTAAAGTTTCAAACTTGTAATTATTACATTTTTAATTCACTTGCAAAGATAGGAAGTTCCTATAATTCTCCAAAAGATTTTTGGAAAATTTTTAGTTGCGGTCATTAAAATTGTTTATATATGTTCCTCTTCTTGTAGGTAGGTTGCCGTATTTTTGTCATAAAAGCGAAGGCAGGATGCACCCGGTTTTAGTCAGTTTCTCGTGCCGATATAGATAAAACGTTTTTCCCTTATCTCTCTTAATCAGAATTTTGCCGTATCTTTGCACCGAATAAATAATATAGCATCCTTATGAATTACGGATATGTAAAAGTAGCGGCGGCTGTGCCCCGTGTCAAGGTGGCTGACTGTAAGTTCAATGCCTCAGAGATTGAAAAAGAGATTATTATAGCCGATGGGAAAGGTGTGCAAATCATTGCTTTTCCGGAGTTGTGCATTACCGGATATACTTGTGGCGACCTCTTTGCCCAGCAACTTCTGCTCGAAGAGGCGGAAATGGGGCTGATACAGATTCTGAACAATACGCGCCAGATGGATATCATTTCGATATTGGGCATGCCCGTTGCACTGAACGGTGTGTTGCTGAATGCGGCGGTTGTCATTCAGAAGGGGAGAGTGCTGGGCGTTGTCCCGAAGACTTATCTTCCCAATTATAAGGAGTTTTATGAGAAGCGCTGGTTTACTTCCGCATGTGATGTGGCAGAAAACAGTGTGCGCCTTTGCGGGCAGATTATTCCGATGGGGAGAGACCTGCTGTTCGAAACGGCAGATACCACTTTCGGAGTGGAGATATGCGAAGATTTGTGGGCACCCATACCGCCCAGTTCCACGCTGGCACTGCAAGGTGCGGAAATCTTGTTCAATCTTTCGGCCGACAATGAAGGTATCGGCAAGCACAATTATCTGCGCTCGCTTATCAGCCAGCAGTCGGCACGGTGCATTGCCGGTTATGTATTCAGCTCATGCGGTTTCGGAGAATCCACTACGGATGTGGTGTTTGCCGGCAACGGACTGATTTATGAGAACGGGACTCTGCTGGCGGCAAACGAACGCTTCTCTTTCGAAGGGCAGGTGGTCATCAGTGAAATTGATGTGGAACACTTGCGTACGGAGCGCCGGGTGAATACGACCTTCGCGGCTTGCCATGCAAATTGTGTTTCGGCCCTTCCGGTACGAATCTCTACGGAGTATGTCAACAGCAGGGATTTGAATCTGACACGTACTTTTGAACCGCATCCATTTGTTCCGCAGGGGATAGCGTTGGACGAACGCTGTGAGGAGGTATTCTCCATCCAGGTGTCCGGACTGGCGCAACGTCTGGTGCATACTAAAGCGAAGAGTGCCGTTATCGGCATTTCGGGTGGACTGGATTCTACGCTGGCGCTGCTGGTTTGCGTAAAGACTTTCGATAAGTTGGGATGGTCCCGCCAGGGTATTGTCGGTGTCACCATGCCGGGATTCGGAACGACCGACCGTACTTACACGAATGCCATCGACCTGATGAACTCCCTCGGTGTGACTGTCCGCGAAGTCAGTATCAAGGAGGCCTGCATACAGCATTTCAAAGACATAGACCATGATGTCCATGTGCACGACGTGGTTTACGAGAATGCGCAGGCACGGGAGCGTACCCAAATCTTGATGGATATTGCCAACCAGACCTGGGGAATGGTTATCGGTACGGGCGACCTTTCGGAACTTGCTTTAGGATGGGCCACTTACAACGGCGATCACATGTCGATGTACGGTGTGAATGCCAGCGTCCCCAAGACTCTGGTGAAGCACTTGGTGAAATGGGTGGCAGAGCATGATATGGACGATGCTTCACGTGCTACCTTGCTCGATATTGTGGATACTCCCATCAGCCCGGAACTGATTCCGGCAGATGAGAACGGTAATATCCAGCAGATTACCGAGGATTTGGTGGGGCCGTATGAGCTTCACGACTTCTTCCTTTATTACTTCCTGCGCTGCGGTTTCCGTCCTTCCAAGATATTTTTCCTGGCAGCACACACATTCAAGGGGATGTATGATGAAGAAACCATCAAAAAATGGTTGCAGACTTTCTGCCGTCGTTTCTTCAACCAGCAGTTCAAGCGTTCCTGTTTGCCGGATGGTCCGAAGGTGGGCAGTATCTCTCTGAGTCCGCGCGGTGATTGGAGAATGCCGAGCGATGCTTCGTCGGAGATGTGGCTAAGGGAGGTGGAAGGACTCTAATTCTTTACTTCGGGTATGCCGTAATATCGATATGGGTATTTGATGACTGCATCTTGTTTGCATTCTTGCTGCATGTATTTTGCAGTGCGACTGCAAACGTGTTGCAGTATCACTGCATAACTGTTGCAGTCGTACTGCATATCGGTGTGCAGTGCCACTGCAACGGCTTTGCAGTGGCACTGCAAAATGTATGCAGGATTTTGCAGTAATAAGCTGCTGATTGATAACTAGTTGTAAAAGTAGGGATATGCTGCGTGTATGGAAAAGTGCAGCTTAGTTTCGTTTCCCGTAGTATCGTTTGTAGATTTTCTTGTATTCTTTTCCCTTTTTGAAACTATCCAGCCATGTGTTGAGGCTGTCCAGCAGGATAGGGGACTGTTTGCTTACCCCCCAGGAATAGAATTGCGTGAAGCTGATGGCGGTATTGATGTCTATTTGAGGAATGCTGTCGGCTGCGGTACGGGCAATGCTTTCGTCGCATACGGCATAGTCGATGTCTCCATGGGCTACTAAGGCAATCAGTTGTTCGGAACCGTACTTCTCTATTTCCTCAACGTAGATGGTGTCGCCTATCTCATTTCCCAGGTTGCGGATGCGTAGTATGGAAGGGGAGCCTTTCACTACGTGCAGTGTCTTTCCAGCCAGGTCCAGTTGGCTTTTGATGAATAATGACGAGTCGGAAATATTCTCAAGCTTGCGTTGCACCAGCACTTGCTTGTTCAGCACAATAGGGGTGGTAAGCAGCAAGGAGTCTTTCAGCTCACTGGTGGCGAGGATGCCGTAAGCAATCACGTCATATTGCCCGTCGGCCAGGCCTTCCAGCCGCTTGTTGAAGCTCATTTCCGGTGATATGGCCGCTTGCAGCCCGTGGTCGCGTGCAAAAGCTTCTATCAGCTCGTAGTGGAAACCGGACAAGGTGTCATCATCCACATAGAAACTGATGGAGTTGTATTCCGTCGAAGCATGTATGATGCCTTCGGCAGCTATCTCGGCATAATCGCGCGGATGACCTTTCGGTTTCTCTTCTTTCTTGATGAGATAGTGGGCAATGAGAGCCGCTGCAATTCCCAGAAGTGCGTATTTGAACAGTCTGCTTTTCGTCATACAGTCATCTGTTAGTCATAGAAATTCCATGAGACGCCAATTTTGAACAAGCGCGGATTGATGGGGTAGTGCGGCACCAGGAAGGAATTGGCGCTTCCCATACCCGCGTTGACGTGATACATCATGGCAAAGATACGCGTCCGCTTCAAGTGCAGGTTGGCATATACGTTTACGATGGGGTAACCGCCTATTTCCACCAAATCGTCCGTAGGTTGCAGATGGAACTGCTGGACGCCGGGTGCATAGGCAGGTGCGTTGTACTTGGTGAAGTAACGGACATCGGCACCCAACTGAACGGTCAGCACCTTCTTGGCGAGTTTAGCCAGTATATAGAAGTTATGGTAGAGCGAGAGTTGGGGCAGTGGAAGTACTGTTTCATTGCTCGTCTTCTGCCAGGTCACCTCGTTGTCCAGGTGGAAGACACCAAGGCGGAAGTCTTGTTTCAGCGTGGCAGACAGCACTTGTATGTTGCCTCCGTTCTGTTCGGGCAGGGCGCTTTGGTTGAAGTAAGTGTAGTTCTTTATATTCTCTACACCGGCACGGAGATTGGTTCCCCAATGGGAAATGTTCAGCTCGCCTTCCACACGCGTACGGAATTCTTTGTCCATGTTGTCATTGTCCCAGTTGTAGTGGTTGGAGTGATAATGACGCATATAGAAGGAAGGAAGCGTGTTGCTCACATAACCGCGGGCGTAGAAGTTCACCGTATCTTTCCATAGACGGAAGTTCAGGTCCAGATTGGCGTTGACGCGGAACTGCCCGATGGCTTTGTCTACCAACCCCACTTCACCGTTTACGTTGTAGTGCAGCAGTTTGCCTTCGCGCTTGGCGAGTTCGCCACCCAGGAAGATTTCCTGCTCGGTGTAGCGGATGCGGCGCATGTCGGTAAGTGTGTCCGTATTCATCAGGTCGTACCGGCTGAACTTGTGGGAGATATAAGCCGTAAGTCCGGCTTTGGCGTATTTGTTGAAACCTTCCAGCAAGGCTATTCCGAACACGTTCTTTACACTGAATGCCGTGGTGGAGTCGTTGCTGTAATTCTTGTAAAGCTTGTAGTCTTCCGGGAAGAATCCTTCGGGCTCGCTTCCCGAACGGAATTGGTGCCGCGACCGCTCTACTTTCAAGGTATGGATAAAGCTGGTGACGGGGACGAACTCTTCTTCGAAAAGTGAGTCGTTGTCTGCGGTAGAAACAGACGGCAGGCTGTCATTGGCAGCTGCAAGTGTGCTGACCGATTTTGATGCTATGCTGTCGTTTGGCAATGCTATGTCGTTGTTCGAAGCGGATATTTCGGATTCAGAGGACGGGGAGGATGAGGCTTTGGGTGCGGATACCGTCGGTTTGCCTTCTTGTGTGTTCCGTACTCTCCGCGTAAAACCAAGACGATAGCGCTGTGTCAGATAGATATAAAAATCCTTGTTACGGTTGGAACTCTGTTCCAATTTGACCGGAATAGTGGTGGACTCGTACTCTTTCTTTCCTCCGGACATGTTTTCGGGACGGGTGATGTATTGGTCGTCTGCAATACCGCCGTTCTCGTTCATCTTCAGGAAAAAGTTGTTGTAGACTGCTTGTACCTGGTATTTCTCGCCGATATAGCTACCGAACAGACCTGCATTGAAGTGCGAGGTGGACTGGTTCTGGTAATAACCGCGTCCGTACAGATAGTCGATGTTAAAGCCAAATGCCAACTGCTTGTTGACGTTGACGGAGAAGTAGGACTTGAAGCGTTCTTCACCGTTCACTTTGCTGCCGGCTTTGTAGTAGGTAAGATTGGTGTAAGGCACGTTGCTGTTGGTGAAAAGCACCTGGTCGGGACGTGTGAAAAAACTGGAGAAGGGAGCCATGAAGATGGTAGGTTCGCTTTCCTCCCGTTCGAAGAACAGACGTGAGAGGCGTGGAGAACCTAAATTTCCCAAGTAGTTGTAATGGCCGAACATTCCTTCCACCAGATTGGTGCTCTGGAAGTTGAGGCTGGCTGTGTCGGCAGGTATGATGGTACGGTTGCCCAGTGTCTCACTTAGTTTCCACATGTAAAGCTTGGGTGGAAGACTTTGAATCTCAGTATTGGTACTGTCTTCCAGATTGTCCGGCTGGGTATTCGGGTCAATCTGGTTACCGAACCGGTCGCGATTGTTCATCGGGTTTAAGGTGTTTTGCGCCATAGCCCCCCATATCCCTATAACGGACAGAAATATATATGTCAGTACAATTCGTCTCATAATTAGGCGCAAAGATACAATAAAAAATTATTTGCTTACTGAATTCAGCCTTTTTTGCTTCTTTTAAACTGTCTTGTTTTCTGTTTTGTTCTATACTGCTTCCGGTTCTCTGCCCTTGAATCCATACTTTTTCCGGCTTGAAATGAAATAAGCCCTTGCAATAAATCAATATCACAAGGGCTTATCCGTTTTCCTTTATCTCTTATTCTGGCGTAAAGTTCCTCCTCTTATGGGGAGTGGCTTTACATAGCCTTTCATTTCATTTCCTGAATAAGTTCCATTCCTTTCTTGATAGCTTCTTCGTTCATCGGTATCAAGTGGTGGTGGCGTTCGGGCAGTGTCTTCTTCAATCCTCTGAGTACACTGTCCAGTGTAACCATCGGCTTGATTTTCAATAATCCACCCAATACAATCATGTTGAATGCCTTGGCGTTGTTCATTTCATTGGCGGCATCCATGGCGTTGATGCGGTAAACGTGGATGTCCTTACGCGTCGGCGGGTTGATGATGCCGTAACCGTCGTAGATAAGTACGCCTCCGGGTTTTACCTTGCTTTCGAATTTCTCCAATGACGGCTGGTTCAGGATGATGGCGGCATCGTACTTGCTTAAGATGGGTGAGGATATTTTCTCGTCACTTACGATGACTGTTACGTTGGCTGTACCACCACGTTGTTCCGGTCCGTAAGCCGGCATCCAAGTCACCTCTTTGCCTTCCATCAATCCGGAATATGCCAAAATCTTTCCCATGGACAATACACCTTGTCCACCGAAGCCTGCTATAATGATTTCTTCTTTCATTGTTCTTCTGTCTTTAGCATGATTATTTATCTTTCAGGTCGCCCAGCGGATAGAAGGGGAACATGTTCTCTACCATCCATTCATTGGATTTCGCAGGAGACATCTTCCAGCCGGAGTTACAGGTGGAAACGATTTCCACAAGGTTGGAACCTTTGCCTGCCATAGAGTTCTCGAATGCTTTGCGGATAGCCTTTTTCGCTTTGCGGATGGCGGGAACGGACTGTACGCTTTGGCGTGTCACGTAAGCGGTTCCTTCCAATTGTGCAGCAATATCGGCCATCTTCAGCGGATAGCCGTGCAGATGCACGTCACGTCCGTAAGGGCTGGTCGATGTCTTCATGCCTACAAGGGTAGTGGGAGCCATTTGTCCCCCGGTCATACCATAGATGGCATTGTTGATGAAGATGATGGTGATGTTTTCGCCGCGGTTCAAGGCGTGGATGGTTTCGGCAGTACCGATACAAGCCAGGTCGCCGTCTCCTTGGTAAGTGAACACCAGGCGGTCTGGCCAAAGGCGCTTGATGGCAGTGGCAAGTGCGGGCGCACGTCCATGGGCGGCTTCCTGCCAGTCGATGTCTATATAATTATAGATGAACACGGCACATCCCACGGGGGAGATGCCTATTGCTTTGTCTTCCAGTCCCATTTCTTCGATAACTTCGGCTACGAGTTTATGAACTACGCCGTGACTGCATCCCGGGCAGTAGTGCATGGGATTGTCGTTCATCAGAGTCGGTTTCTTGGCAACCAGATTCTCGGGCTTTATAATATCTTCTTTTGTCATAATCACTTCTCCTATCTGTTGGTGAACCGTATGAAAAACTCCATCAACTTGACGAATATCGCCGCGCCGCAGACGTAGATGAACAGCTTGAAGTCATCTTTTGCAGCAAAATATATAATGATAGCTGCCAAGGCAAGTACCATGAAGAGAATGTTCAGTACGTTTCTTATTTTATCAGGATTCATTTCTTAATCAGTTTTTCTTTCAATGCATCTACTATCTCATCCGGATCGGGAACAATGCCGCCGAGGCGTCCGAAATGTTCCACTTTCACTTTACCGTTCACGGCAAGGCGGACATCTTCCACCATCTGTCCGGCATTCAATTCTGTAACGAGCATACCTTTCACCTTGTCGGCATACGCGGCAATGGCTTTGGTCGGGAACGGCCACAACGTGATGGGGCGGAGCATACCTACCTTGATTCCTTCTTCGCGTGCCAGCTCCATTGCTTTCTGTCCGATGCGTGCCATAGAGCCGAAGGCTACAATCAGGTAGTCGGCATCATCGCAATGAATTTCCTCGAAGCGAACCTCATTCTCTTCTATCTGCTTGTATTTGGCCTGGAAACGGATGTTGTTCTTTTCCATTTCTTCCGGTTTCAGTTCCAATGAGGTGATGACGTTGGGTTTGCGGCCATTGGTTCTGCCGGTAGTGGCCCATGGGCATTGTTCGATGACTTCCGCATCGGTGCGGCGTGGCTTTTGTACCGGGAGCACCACTTTTTCCATCATCTGGCCGATGACACCGTCGGCAAGGATGATTGCCGGATTACGGTATTTGAAGGCAAGTTCGAATGCCAGTCCTACGAAATCTGCCATTTCTTGTACGGAAGCCGGAGCAAGGGCAATCAGACGATAGTCACCGTGGCCGCCTCCTTTTACTGTCTGGAAATAGTCGGCCTGGCTCGGTTGGATGGTTCCCAGACCGGGACCGCCGCGCATAACGTTTACAATCAAGCAAGGCAGCTCGGCACCTGCCAGATAAGAGATACCTTCCTGCTTTAGGCTGACACCGGGGCTGGAGGAGGAGGTCATGACCATTTTACCACTTCCGGCACCGCCGTACACCATATTGATAGCTGCCACTTCACTTTCTGCCTGAAGAACCACCATGCCGGTCGTCTCCCAGGGTTTCAGTTCGGCAAGAGTTTCCAATACCTCCGATTGCGGAGTAATGGGATATCCGAAGTAACCGTCTGCACCGCAACGGATGGCTGCGTGGGCGATGGCTTCGTTTCCTTTCATTAATACAACTTCTTCTGCCATATTCTACTGATTTACAGATTTATTCTACTTTTATTTTATATACTGAGATACATCCGTCCGGACATACTGTGGCGCACGAGGCGCAGCCGTTACAAGTATCTTCCAATATCTGGTGGGCATAGTTATACCCTTTCACATTCACCTCCTTGGTGAGGGCTATTACGTTGAGCGGACACGCTACCACACACAAGTTGCAGCCTTTGCAACGTTCGGTGTCTACTACGATTGCTCCTTTGATTTTTGCCATAATTTACGTTCTTTATTTATTGATTGTACATATCCTTGTTGTAGAAGTTCAGGATGTCCATAGCCATTTGATAGGCATGTTGTGCCGGGCTTTCGGGGTTCAGGTCGATGGCATACTGATAGTTGTTCAGTGCTTGTTGCCAGTTGCCTTGTTTCCGATAGGCATTTCCCCGCAGGTAGTAAGCTTCGTCTTTGCCGGGAAAGTCTGTTTGCAGTATTTCGTCAAGCTGCTGGATGGCTTGCTCTACATTTCCCTGGTTGATAAGCTCTTTTATGGTATTCAGTCGTTCCATATCTAAAAAATATCCGGGTTATCGAACCACAAAGATAGTTTTTATTTGAAGACAATGAGCATCTTCACTGTGAAAAATAAGAAAAAGGGGCAAATAAAAAGCCCGAAGTTTCTCACGATTCTATCAGAATGTCAGAGCTTCGGGCGGATATCATAAAGAATGTGATTCTACTGCTTTACAAGTGTACCGGTATCTTGTCCACTCTTCGTTGGTGGCGTCCGCCTTCGAATGGTGTACTGAAGAATTCCCTCATAATCATGTCGGCTTCTTCGGTACTGATGAATCGCCCTGGCATGACAAGCACATTGGCATCATTGTGCTGGCGTGCCAAATGGGCTATTTCTGCCGTCCAGCAGAGGGCTGCGCGGATACCCTGATGCTTGTTCAGCGTTATGCTGATACCTTCACCGCTTCCGCAGATGGCAATTCCCGGATAGCACTCTCCGGCTTCAACGGCCAGTGCCAAAGGATGTGCAAAGTCGGGATAGTCGCAACTCTCGGTTGAGTAGGTCCCGAAGTCCTTGTAAGCCCAGCCTTTGGCTTCCAACCAGCCGCGAACATATTCCTTCAATTCGAAGCCTGCATGGTCGGAACAGATTCCTATTGTTTTCATGATGGTCAGTTAATATACCAATGTGCCAATGTGCTGATGCCTGCAGCTTGTAGGGCGCGGGCAATCAGCACATCAGCACATTGGATAATGATTATAACATTGCTTTTACTTGTTTGTAAACGTTCTCTGCGGTGAAACCGAGCTTTTCGTCCAGCACTTTATAAGGTGCCGAGAATCCGAATGATTCCAATCCCCATACTTTACCGCGGGGACCTACCAGCCCTTGCAGTGTGACGGGCAGACCGGCTGTCAGGCCGAATACCTTGGCACCACACGGGATAATGCCTTCTTGATATCCCGGAGCTTGGCTACGGAACAGACCTTCGGAAGGAACGGACACGATACGCACCTTGATGCCATCCTTGCGCAGCAATTCAGTACCGGCTACCAATGTGGCAACTTCCGAGCCTGAAGCAACGAGGATTATATTTGGATTTTCATCGGAGCCGGCTACAATATAAGCGCCTTTGGCAGCTTGTTCGTAATCGTTGCCTTCGGGCAGGTTGGCGATGTTCTGGCGGGAGAAAATCAAACCGGTTGGGGTTGTGGTATTTTCCATTGCCAGTTTCCATGCCACAGTTGTTTCTTCTGCATCTGCCGGGCGGAGTACCAACATGGAATTATGTCCCTTGTGGTTTTTCAGTTTTTCCATCAGGCGGATTTGGGCTTCCTGCTCTACCGGTTCATGGGTAGGACCGTCTTCACCTACACGGAAGGCATCGTGTGTCCAGATGAACTTCACGGGAACTTCCATCAGGGCTGCCATACGTACGGCAGGTTTCATGTAGTCGGAGAATACGAAGAAAGTTCCGCAAGCGGGGATTACACCGCCATGCAGTGCCATACCGATACAGCAACATGCCATAGTCAGCTCGGCAACACCGGCCTGGAAGAATGCACCGCTGAAGTCACCTTTCTTGAAGGCATGTGTTTTCTTGAGGAATCCGTCTGTCTTGTCGGAATTGGAAAGGTCGGCAGAAGCAACAATCATATTTTCTACTTGAGTGGCGAGAGCACTGAGCACAGTGGCAGATGCTGCGCGGGTGGCAACGCCTGCTTTCTGTTCGATGGCGGCCCAATTCACTTCGGGAGCCTTGCCGGAGAAAAACATTTCCAGTTTGGCAGCCTTTTCCGGATTGGCTTTTGCCCATGCGGCTTTGGCTGCATACTTTTCAGCCATGATTTTCTTCAGCTCAGTTGCACGCTTGGCATATAGTTCGGCCACTTCGGGGAAGATGACAAACGGATTTGTCGGGTCACCACCCAAATTCTTGATAGTGTTTATATAAGCGTCGCCGCCCAGAGGAGCACCGTGCGTGGCACAATCAGCCTCGTAGCTGCTGCCGTCTGCCTTGCGGGCACCTTTACCCATTACGGTATGACCGATAATCAGCGTCGGACACTCTTTCTCAGCTTTGGCTTCGTTCAGTGCACCGCGGATGGCATCGGGATCGTTACCATTGATTTTAATGACTTTCCAGCCCCAAGCTTCGTATTTCTTGCCGGTATCTTCGATGGTCACATCCTTTGTCTCGGTAGAAAGCTGAATGTCGTTGGCATCATAGAACATGATGAGATTATCCAACCCTAATGCTCCGGCGATACGGCCTGAGCCTTGGGAGATTTCTTCCTGGATGCCACCGTCAGAAATATAAGCGTAGATGGTCTGTGGCATTACTTCTTCGAAACGTGCCTTCATGAACTTGGCTGCGATGGCTGCACCGACTGCAAATGTGTGTCCCTGGCCGAGCGGTCCGGAAGTGTTTTCGATGCCGCGCATGATGTCACGTTCGGGATGTCCCGGAGTAGGGCTTCCCCATTGGCGGAACTCTTTCAGTTCGTCCAGCGTGAACTTGCCGGTCAGGGCCAATGTAGAGTAAAGCATCGGTGACATGTGTCCCGGGTCGAGGAAGAAACGGTCACGACCTTCCCAAGCCGGATTTTCAGGGTCATATACCAGGAACTCTGAGAAGAGTACATTTACAAAGTCAGCACCACCCATGGCACCGCCCGGATGCCCGGAGTTGGCTTTCTCAACCATGGATGCAGCAAGGATACGGATATTGTCCGCCGCACGGTTCATAAGTTTGTTGTCGTTCATATTGAATCTAATTAATTTTGAATATTATCAATAGGTTATTTGGTCCTTGTAGGTTTTCCAAGGGCAAAGATAACTCTTTATGCGTAATTCACAACACTCGAAGAGTGTCTTTTTTATCAGTATTACTGCCTTTTTGCTGCTAAAATGATACTAAACGTATTTAGCTGATTTTGTGCGGTGCACGGTAGTTTTACTGTAACTCAATAGTAACGATTGATTTGGCCGGAAGTTTAATCTTGAGAATATCTTTATTGATTTTTACCTCTTTGAACGGAACGGGTTTCACATTGTCGGGATTTTCAAATGAATTGTAGTCCGTCAGATTGGTGGAAGTCAATATTTCACCAACTGCTTTCTTGGCTTTCGTTCCAGACAGATTGATGGTCACTTCCTGTGCATTGTCTGCATCTACGTTGGACATGGAAATGTGTATCTTGCCGTTTGGGTCTTTGGAGGCGGTAGCGCTGACCATTGGTATTCTGCGGTTGTCGCGTACATCCATCATGTCGCAGTTCAGCTCAAGAGGAATGTAGGTGGCATCCTGGTGTACATTGTACATTTTGAATACATAATAAGTGGGGGTGAGTACCATGTTTTTTCCGCTGGTCAGAATCATGGATTGCAATACATTGACGATTTGGGCAATGTTTGCCATTTTCAGACGGTCGGTATATTTATGGAAGATGTCGAAGCTGAGGGAAGCGACAAAAGCATCACGCAATGTATTCTGTTGGTACAGATGTCCGGGATTGGTACCCGGTTCAGTGCCCCACCAGGTTCCCCATTCGTCAAGCATAAGAGCCACGTTCTTTTGAGGGTCGTATTCATCCATAATGGTGCAATGCTTCTTGATGACATCTTCTATTTCGCGGCATTTGCCCAGTGTCCAGTAATAGTCGTCTTTACTGAATTGGGTGGCGGCGCCTTTACTGCCGTTCCATCCGCTGACGGTATAGTAGTGCAAGGAAAGACCGTGCATACGGCCGCCTACGCGGTCCATCAGCACTTTGGTCCAGTTATAGTCGTAGTCGCTGGCACCGCTGGCTATCTTGAAAAGGCTATTGCCGTCATAGTTGCGGCAGTAGGTGGAGTAGCGGCGGTAGAGGTCGGCATAATATTCGGGACGCATGCTTCCACCGCAACCCCAGCTTTCGTTACCCACACCGAGGTATTTTACTTTCCAGGCTTTGTCGCGACCGTTCTGGCGGCGCAGGCGTGCCATGGGGGAGTCTCCTTCGGAGGTCATGTATTCCACCCATTTGGCAAGTTCTTCTACGGTACCACTGCCTACGTTTCCGCTGATATAGGGCTCACAACCCAGCATTTCGCAGAGATTGAGGAACTCATGGGTTCCGAAACTGTTGTCTTCGATAGTGCCTCCCCAGTTGTTGTTCACCATTTTGGGGCGGTTTTCTTTAGGGCCGATACCGTCCATCCAGTGGTATTCATCGGCAAAGCAGCCTCCCGGCCAGCGAAGGACGGGTACACGGAGCTCCTTCAGTGCATTGAATACGTCGGTGCGATAACCGTTGATGTTGGGAATATCGGAGTTTTCACCTACCCAAAGTCCACCATAGATACAAGTTCCCAAATGCTCTGCAAATTGGCCGTAGATTTCTTTGGGAATGATTTGCTCGCTCTGGTCTGTGTGTAAAGTGATAGTGGCACTTTTCTGTGCGAAGAGTGACAACGAGGTGGAGAGAAATATGCTACTGATAAATAACTTTGTGTTCATAGTTTTTTAGTGTTATTAAATACTTAGTTCTTGAATCTTACTGCTGCTTCTTCGATGGGCAAACCAGCTTTATAGCTTTCAATGTAGGTGTTGAATCCGCTTACATCTTCGGCTGTCGGTGAGATTTCAATACCGGCATTTCCGGTGAATACATGCTTGTCCAGGAAGTCGGCAAGGGATTGGTCGTTTCCGTTGTTTGCAAGGTAGGAAGCGAGGAGGGCAATACCCCAGGCACCACCTTCGCCAGCTGTTTCCATAACGGAAATGGGTGAATTGATGGCAGCTGCCAGTATTCTCTGGCCTACTCCTTTGGTTTTGAAGAGTCCTCCGTGACCGGTGATTCTGTCTACTCTGATTTTCTCTTCATTGAAAAGGATGTCGTTGCCGATTTTGAGAACTCCCACTGAAGCATACAGATGGGTGCGCATGAAGTTGGCAAGGTTGAACTTGTCGTTTGCCGAACGTACAAACAGTGGACGTCCGTCTGCCAGTCCCGTTATAGGTTCGCCTGATATGTAGTTGTATGAGATGAGGCCTCCGCAGTCTGCATTGCCTGTCAGGGCGTGGTTATAGAGCTTTCCGTAGATTTCGTCCATATCTACGGGGATACCCATCAGTTCCTGGTATTCTTTGAAAATATTGATCCAGGCATTGAGGTCGGAAGTGCAGTTGTTGCAATGCACCATAGCTACGAGGCTTCCGTCGGGGGTGGTTACCATGTCAATCATTTCGTAGGGCTTGGACAATTCTTTCTCCAATACAATCATTGAGAAAGAGGAGGTGCCTGCCGATACGTTTCCAGTGCGCTGCTTTACGGCGTTGGTGGCAACCATGCCGGTTCCAGCGTCACCTTCGGGCGGACAGACGGGAATTCCTGCTTTCAGATGTCCCGATACGTCGAGGCGACTGGCTCCTTCGGGAGTAAGGAAGCCTGCGTTTTCACCGGCCGACAATACCTTCGGCAGAATATCTCGAAGCTTCCAGTCGTATCCTTTCGGAGCAATAAGTTTGTCGAACTTATCCACCATTTCAGAAGAATAGTTTTTGGTGATGGGATCGATAGGGAGCATACCGGAGGCATCTCCTATGCCCAGTACCTTTTGGCCGGTTATTTGCCAGTGGACAAAACCTGCAAGGGTGGTCAGGTAATTGATGGATGGAACGTGCTCTTCATTATCCAGGATGGCTTGGTAGAGGTGGGAGATGCTCCAACGCAGAGGGATGTTGTAGACAAATAGTTCGGATAGGGCTGCGGCAGCCTGTCCGGTATTAGTATTTCTCCAGGTACGGAAGGGTACAAGGATTTCTTCTTTTTCATTGAATGCCATATAGCCGTGCATCATGGCACTGACACCGATAGCTGCCAAGGTCTCTATCTCTGTAGCGTAGAGGCTCTTTACATTGGTACGAAGGTCTGCGTAGCAATCCTGCAACCCATACCAGACAGCCTCGACGCTATATGTCCACAGTCCGTCGACTAACTGATTCTCCCAAGTATGGCTTCCCTGGGCGATGGGTTTGTTTTCCTGGTCAATCAAAACCGCCTTGATTCGTGTGGAACCGAGTTCTATACCAAGGATGGCCTTGCCTGCCTCAATGGTTGATTTTGCATCTAATTTCATGGTATTAATGATAATTTACGGATTTATAGTACGATTATAAACAACGGATTACTAATTGCAAACTACTAGTTACGTTTGTGGTACGTGTAATTAGTAGTCCGCAATCGGTAATCCGTAATGATTATCAGCAAAGTGCCTTGTTCAGCATATAGTAGACTTCATTCATGCGCAGTTCTTTTTTGAACTCGCTGATGGTGGTATTTTCATCGATGACTACCATTTCGATGCCGGCCATTTCGGCAAAGTCTTCCCAATATTCCACCGTCAGGTCGTAGGAGAAGCTGGTATGATGTGTACCTCCGGCCAGAATCCAGGCTGCAGCGCCCACCTCGAGGTTGGGCATTGGAATCCACAGTGCGCTGGCAACGGGCAACTTGGGCAGAGGCTTGCTCTTGATGCATTCTACTTTGTTCACAATGAGGCGGAAGCGATTGCCCAGGTCTACGATGGTAGCGGCTACACCTTCACCTTGCTTGCTGGTAAATACCAGGCGGGCTGTTTCGCTGTCGATACCGATGCTCAGACGGTGCACTTCCAGTTTCGGCTTCTGTTCGGCAATCAGTGGACAGACTTCCAACATGTGTGCCTGCAGGATGGCGCTCTTTTCTCCGTCGAAGTTCAGCGTATAGTCTTCGAGGAAGGAGCACCCCTTCGGCATGCCTTGACTCATCACCCAAGTGGTACGGTATAGTGCCGCAGTTTTCCAGTCGCCTTCGGCACCGAAGCCGTAACCTTCCGCCATCAGTCGCTGTGAGGCCAGTCCGGGGATTTGGTCAAAGTCGCCCAAATCGTTGAAGTTGGTGGTGAAGCCTTTGGCACCCGTGTCTTTCAGCACGCGGCGAATGGCGACTTCGGCCTTGGCGGAGTTCCATACTTTGGTGTAGGCTTCCGTACGTGCGTCTTCCAGTTCGGGAGCGTGGTCGTAGAGCTTGAAGTATTCTGCTACGAGTGCCTTCACGTCCTCGTCGCTGACAGCATTGTAGTGTGTCATCACATCATTGATGGGATAGTAGTCCACATGATAGCCCAATACTTGTTCGGCACTGACCTTGTCACCGTCTGTCACAGCCACGTTGTTCATCTGGTCGCCGAAGCGGATGATGAGCATATCCTGCGCATCAGCCCATGCAGCAGCTACGCGCATCCATGCGGCAATCTGGTTTTGGGCTTTTTCGTCCTGCCAGTGGCCTACTACCACTTTGCGGTTCTTTCGCATACGTGTCACGATGTGTCCGAACTCGCGGTCGCCGTGAGCCGATTGGTTCAGGTTCATAAAATCCATGTCCATCGTCTCCCAGGGAATTTCCTTGTTGAACTGTGTATGGAAGTGTAGTAATGGCTTCTTCAGTTCCTGCAAACCGTGAATCCACATTTTGGCAGGAGAGAAGGTGTGCATCCAGGTGATGACTCCGATACACTTATCGTCGTTGTTGGCGGCTTTGAAGGTAGCGGTTACTTCTTTGGATGAATTGACCGTACCTTTATATACTACCTTTACGGGCAGTTTCCCGGAATCATTCAGACCTTTCACCATTTCATTACTATGTGCGTCTACTGCGATAACTGCGTCACCTCCGTACAAGAGCTGTGCTCCGGTTACGAACCATACTTCATATTGTTCAAATGTGTTCATACAATTTATTTTTATAGTTTATATTTAAAGAATGATAGTTATTTCTGTCCATAATAAGCGTTAGGACCGTGCTTGCGGCTGAAATGTTTTTCTATCAGCAGCGGATTCATGGTCAGATTGGGGTTCACGGCATAGGCTATACTTGCCATTTTTGCCACCTGCTCCATCACTACGGCATTATGTACCGCTTCGTGTGCGTCTTTTCCCCACGAGAAAGGACCGTGGTTCTTTACCAATACTCCGGGAGTATGTACCGGGTTCAGCCCCTCAAAGCGTTTTACGATGACATTTCCCGTTTCCAGTTCATACGCTCCTTCCACTTCCTCCTTCGTCATGTCTGCTGTGCAGGGTATGGCGTCGTGGAAGTAATCGGCATGTGTTGTCCCGATATTCGGTATGTCACATCCGGCTTGTGCCCAGGCTGTGGCGTAAGTAGAGTGCGTGTGCACCACACCGCCGATTTCGGGGAATGCTTTATAGAGAACCAGGTGGGTCGGCGTGTCTGAAGAGGGCTTTAACCGTCCTTCCACGACCTTGCCGTCAAGATTCACTACCACCATATCCTCTGCTTTCATTTCATCGTAACTCACCCCACTGGGCTTGATGACTACCAGACCAGATTCGCGGTCAATGCCCGATACATTGCCCCATGTGAAGATAACCAATCCGTGCTTCACCAGTTCAAGGTTAGCATGGAATACTTTGTCTTTCAGTGCTTCCAGCATATTATTTAAATTACTAATTACAAGTTGTTGAATATTAGGTTCTCAGAGCTTAAATTTCGGAGCTTTGCGGTATGCCTTCTCATTAAACTGATATAAAGCAGCTCCACGTTTGGACCCCGTTTTGTCTATTTTGTCAGTTTTTTCTATATAGTCCATTTCTGCTATGCGTTTTCGGAAGTTCCGTTTGTCAATGCTCTCGCCGTATATAGCTTCGTATAAGCTTTGCAGTTGTGACAGCGTGAACAGTTTAGGTAGTAGATTAAAGCCGATTGGTTCGGTGGACGCTTTTTGTTGCATCAACTTCCGAGCTTTCTCCACCATTTGCGGATGATCAAAGATTAGCGCTGGCAGTTCATTGATATTTACCCAGAAAGCATTGTGTTGCTGTACGGATTCTTTGTCGTATTCGTTGATGTTGATGAGCGCATAGTAAACAATGGAGACTACGCGTTCTCCTGGGTCACGATCTATGGCTCCGAAAGCTTGGACTTGTTCCATATATACATCTTCCAGTCCGGTTAGTTCATTCAGGACTCGTTTGGCTGCATCATCCACGCTTTCGTCTTCCTGCACGAATCCACCCATCAGCGACCATTCGCCCATTGCCGGTTCGAAGTTACGCTTCAGCAACAGCAGGTTCAATTCTCCTTCATTGAAACCGAAAATAATGCAGTCGATACCTACATAAAGTTTCGGATTTGAACTATAGTAATTACTCATATCTTAATTTTTGTTTAAGGGGTATGCTGCATGGATATATATCATAGCAACATACCGATTTACCAGAAATACCAATAAAAAGCAGCAGTAATACCCAGGATGATAAGGGTATGAATGATATCCCATTTATTCCAACTCGCACGTGTAGCTGCTTTTTGTTCAGGAGTTGAAGTTCCGAATACCAGCCCTTGAATCTTTTCAGCGCTTGGGGCAGCTGTAAACATGCTGACTGCGATAACTACTACGATGCAGAACAAGAACATCCATCCGCAGAAAAACAGCCAGTTCATATCGTAGAACAGATACTTGAAGGTACTGCTTGACACATCTCCTACATTGCTGTAATATACTTTTGCCCCCAGACGGGTTAAACCGATAATCATTCCGGCAATCAGTCCCCACATACCGCCTTGTGCAGAGGTGCGTTTCCAGCAGATCCCCAAGAGGAAGGCTGCGGCAATGCCTGGTGCTAATACAGATTGTACATCTTGTAAGTAGGTGTAAAGTACATCGCCTACACTGCGCATAATGGGAATCCAGAGTATACCCAATATCACAATCGCAACAGTTGCCATCTGTCCAATTCCTACCAACTTTTTCTCAGAAGTGTTCGGCTTGAAACGTTTGTAGAAGTCAATGGTGAAAAGCATAGCAGATGAGTTGAACAAAGATGCGAGAGAACTCATCAATGCTGCAAGAATACCGCAAACAACCAAACCTTTGACTCCTGCAGGAAGCAATTTTGCTACTAGAGTTGGGAAAGCAGCATCTGCATTGGCATTTCCGTTTGCCAGCATAGGTAGAAAACCTTCTCCCCCGGTTCCGAGATATTTTTGGTGTAATGCGAAAGCAATCATGCCTGGGATAAGGAATAAGAATACGGGCAATAATTTCAGGTAAGCTCCGAAGATGGTACCGCGCCGTGCTTCCTTTTCATTCTTTCCGGAAAGTACGCGTTGCACGATGAACTGGTCTGTACACCAATACCAGAATCCGATAATGGCTGAACCAATCAGTGCACCCAACCAAGGGAAGTTAGGGTCGTTATTACTGCGTATAAGTTCTGTCATTGTGTTGCCATAATCGTTCACTGTGACTGCACCGCAGATTCTCATCATCTCATCCCAGCCTCCCAATTCTTTGAAGCCGAGTACAAGGATTATCAGTGAACCTAACAGCAAGATGGGGGTCTGCAGGATGGAGGTATAAAGTACCGACTTCATTCCTCCGAAGATTGTGTAGAGCGCAGTCAGTATAACCAGACCGATGGCGGCAATCCAAAAGAAGTCGATTCCCCAAAGTTCTTTTATACCGAATACTTGTTGGAATACCAATCCTCCTGCATAAACCGTCACGGCAACTTTTGTCAGTACATAGCTGATTAAAGATATTACAGACAATATTGTACGTGATTGTGGATTATAGCGGCGTTCTAGGAATTCAGGCATTGTGAATACCATACTTCGCGAATAGAACGGTACGAATACCCAACCTAAGATAAGGATCATCCAGCCTTGTATTTCCCAATGTGCCATCGCCATACCGCTGGAAGCACCGGCACCGGCTAATCCGATTAAGTGTTCCGAACCGATGTTGGATGCAAAGATAGATGCACCGATAGCGAGCCATGTGGCATCACGACCACCTAAAAAATAGTCTGCTGAGTCATTCTGTTTCTGTTTGACAACCCAGACAATAATTCCAATTAAAGCCAGGAAAAAGATTCCAATGACTAACCAATCTAATGTTTCCACGATAATAAATGATTTATAAGGTTATTGTTATTTTTCTACGGAAAATTTGAAAACACATTCACTGTTGTAAATTTGTCCGGGTTCCAGTACGACAGAAGGCCATTGGGATTTGTTGGGGCTATCCGGATAATGTTGTGTCTCGAGGCATACGGAAGCGCGCTGGTTGTAAGTAATGCCTTTTTTACCTTTTACGGTGCCATCCAGGAAATTCCCGGTATATACTTGTATGCCTGGCTCATTGGTATAAACTTCCAGGGTGATGCCGCTTATAGGCGATGTCAGTTTGGCTGCCACTTGGGATAGGTCACCTTTAGTATTCAGTACCCAATTGTGGTCATATCCGTTTCCGTTCTTTATTTGTTCAAAGTCCGTCCGGTTGATGTCTTGTGCCACACTCTTGGGAGTGGTAAAGTCCATTGGTGTTTCTTTGACGGAGATGATGTCACCCGTTGTCATGAAAGTACTGTCTACCGGAGTATAGTTGTCTGCATTGATGTATAAGATGTGGTCTGTTGCTGCCTTTGAAGGGTCACCTGATAAATTGAAATAAGAATGGTTAGTCATATTGATAACCGTCTTTTGGTCTGTTGTTGCACTGTATTTTATATCAATGGCATTGTCATCCGTTAACTTGAAAAGTACTTTTGCCGTAACATTACCCGGGAAATTCTCGTCTCCATCCGGTGAAATGCGGGTGAGCTTCAGAGTTGTGCTGTCAATGGGATTGGCACTGTATACTTGGTATTGCCATCCTTTGGGGCCACCGTGCAGGCAATGTCCGAAATTGTTCTGTGGTAACTGTATGGTATCTCCGTCAAGAACGATTTTCCCTTGGTTAATCCGGTTGGCGTAGCGTCCGATAGAAGCACCAAAGTCACTTGGTATGTTGATGTAATCGGCAATGCTGTCAAAGCCCAATACTACATCCTGCATAACTCCATTTTTGTCGGGTACCATAATGGATACAATACGTCCTCCAAAGTTTGTGATGCATACTTCCATGCCCGCTTTATTCTTCAGCGTATAAAGCTGTGTCTGGGCGTCATTGACTGTTGTTTGGAATTTTACTGGATCAAGACCGGACAGCGTAAGCGTTGTTTCTGTCTTTTGATTGCACGCAGTTAGCATCATTGCGGCAATTCCTGCAAGTAGAACATGTCTTTTCATGGTTTTGTATTTAATGTAAATGAGATGATTATCTTTCTTTGGGTGTAAAAGTAACACTTTTCTTTAGTGTAGGCTGTACACTTTTATATGTTATGCAACATAAGTGTCAAGAAACATATCTGTGCCAACTGGCTGTACAGATAGATGTGTTCGGAATAAACTTCTCGGATGATTTTGTTTTTAGAGTGGAAAACGGTGGAATAGGGGAGAAGAAAAAGGCGCTTCCCATTACTGGGAAACGCCTTTTATTTGAATGCTGATGTCTATTATTCTAATCTGCGGGCACCGTCGCTGATGACTACATCATATACTTTTGGGCTTCTGCCGAACTTCTTCTTGAATTCATCTTTTGCTTTTTCGATGAATGTACTGTACAATTCATCCTTTACCAGATTGATTGTACATCCACCGAATCCACCGCCCATGACACGTGAACCGGTAACTCCACAATCAAATGCAAGGTCATTCAGAAAATCGAGTTCTTCGCAGCTTACTTCATACAACTTACTCATGCCATGATGTGTTTCATACATCTTTTGGCCTACAGTTTCATAATCGCCTTTTTCCAGGGCGTCGCAAACGTCGAGTACGCGTTGAATCTCTTCGATGACATATTCTGCACGCATATAGTCTTCTGCGCTGATGTCGGCTTTGGCTTCTTCCAGCATGCCCATGGTAACGTCACGCAGGAATTCTACGTGTGGATGCTTCTTCTGAACAGCGGCAACAGCAGCTTCGCAGCTTTGACGACGTTTGTTGTATGCTGAAGATGCAAGTTCGTGTTTCACTACAGAATCTACAAGAACCAGACGATAGCCTTGCGGGTCGAATGGGAAATACTGATATTCCAGTGAACGGCAATCCAGGCGGATGAGGCTTCCTTTCTTTCCGAATACAGAAGCAAATTGGTCCATGATACCACAGTTTACGCCACAATAGTTGTGTTCTGTAGATTGTCCCACTTTTGCCAATTCAAATTTGTCTATCTTGTTGTCACCGAACAAGTCGTTCAAAGCATAGGCATAGGTACTTTCCAAAGCTGCTGACGAGGACATTCCTGCACCCAGAGGCACATCGCCTGCAAAAGCGGTATTGAAACCTTTTACATCTACACCGCGTTTCATCATTTCCCGGCACACGCCAAAGATATATCTTGCCCAGCTTGCGCGGGGTGCATCTTCTTCATTCAAGCCAAATTCCACATAATCTTTCAGGTCGATGGAATAAGCTTTTACTGTGTTTGTGCCGTTGGGCTTTATTTCTGCAATCATTCCCTTATCGATTGCTCCGGGGAATACAAAACCACCGTTATAGTCTGTATGCTCACCGATAAGGTTGATGCGACCCGGAGAAGCATAAACAGCTCCCGTTGTTCCGTCAAAGTGCTTGATGAAACGGCTTCTTACGTATTCTATATCCATGATATTTATATTTTATAAGGTGAATAAATAAATTACCTATATTTTCTTGTTAATCGACCTTGATGTCCTTATTGACATTTTTGCAGCCTACCAAACCGTAGAACAACAGATAGCCAAGGGCTGCGATGATAACCCAGTAACTCGGCATGAAACCTGCAATGTCGGCCACCAAACCTTGGATAACGGGCAAGATGCCGCCGCCGCATACCAATACCATGAACAGACCGGAAGCCGCTGCCAGATATTTACCCAATCCTTCTACGGCCAAATTAAAGATACCACCCCACATGATGGAAGTACACAGACCTACCAGTACCAGATACATTGCATTGATGGGTACTTCTGCAAATCCGAAAGAGAGACCTCCCGTAGCACTTTGTTGGAGTACCGGCAGATTGACAAGCGAACCGGTAGATGAGAAGATGGCAAGGAATACCAAAAGTAAGCCTAATGCGGAAGTAAAGGTAAGCATTGCCTTACTGGAGATTTTTGCACCCAATGAAGCGCCGGCCAGACGTCCAATCAGCATGAGGAACCAATATGTACCTACAACAAAACCGGAAATGGTGGAAGAAATGCCTGCTCCTCCCTTTTCAATCGGATCGGTCAAGAACAAGTTCAGAGTACCCGGTACACCAACTTCGACACCTACATATACAAAGATCGCTATAGCTCCCAAAATGAAGTGGCGGAATTTTAAAGCGCCTGACATCAACTTACCGATAGGTTCTGTTGAAGTTGCAGCATTGGGTTCCGGTATGGGCACAATCAAAAGAACGAAGAACGCGATGGCAAATACAGCCATTGCTGTGTACATTACAGGGAATATCTGAGAGATAGTAGCTTTTTCAATGGAACCGGCAATCAGGATACCTACGAACATCGGAGTAATGGTGGCCATTACGGAGTTGAAAGAACCACCCACTTGGATAAGCTGGTTTCCTTTGTTACCTTCGCCGCCGAGCTTGTTCAGCATCGGGTTGACTACCGTATTAAGCAAACACATGGAGAAACCGGCGATGAAAGCGCCAATCAAATATACGGCAAAAGCCATATCAGGGCTTGAATGACCTGATAAATATTGGATACCTACACCGATAAAGCCTACAGCTACTGCTATCAATGCCGTTTTTTTATACCCTACCCGTTGTAGTAAGATGCCGCTTGGTATTCCCATCACTGCATATGCAATAAAGTTACCAAAGTTACCCAACATCCCTAAAGCGTTGGATACTGAAAACTGATTTTTCAGTACGATTCCCATAGGGGCAGCAAGGTTGGTAACAAATGAAATCATACCAAAAAGGAAGATCATCGTGATAATTGCGATGAGTTTACCATTCTGTTTTTGTTGTGTCATGGTTTTGTAAAATTAATAAGTTTATAAATTGGATTAGTTATTTCATTCTTGTACACCAAACTTGTAGATTGTCACTTGCTGGTACTCATCACCCGGTAGCAATACTGCCGACGGAAAATGGGACTTGTTGGGCGTATCGGGAAAACACTGGGCCTCAAAGCAGACTGCACTTCTTGCAGGGAAAGTGGCTCCATGGGCACCTTCAAAGCCCCCGAGCCAGTTTCCTGTGTAGAGCTGGACGCCATTTTCAGTGGTATATACTTCCATCGTTCGCCCGCTGTTGGGCTCTATGCAGGTGGCTGCAAGGCTCAGCTCTCCACTTTCAGTCTTGTTCAGTACATAGCAATGGTCATATCCTGCGCCATTCACAATTTGTGTATGTTTTTCATCAATTCGTTCACCAAGAGTATGGGGAGTACGGAAATCCATAGGAGTACCTTCTACCTTCAATATCTCTCCGGTAGGAATGGATACTTCATCGATGGGTACATAAAAATCTGCGTTGATGGTAACGATATTGTTTAAGACTGTAGGGGAGGGATTGGCTATACCGGCAAGATTGAAGAAACCGTGATTGGTCAGATTGACGATGGTGGCTTTATCGGTAGTAGCCCGGTATTCGATGACCAGAGCATTGGTCTCATCCTCCAGGCGATAAGTCATTTCTACTTCGAGATTTCCGGGGAAGCCCTCTTCGCCGTCAGCGGATGTGTAGTTGAAGATGACTGTTGATGGCTCTGGCTGGACAGCATCCCATACACGGGTATGAAAACCAGTCGGACCGCCATGCAGTGAGTTGGGACCATTGTTGATTGCCAATTGGTGCTCTTCGCCGTATAAAGTAAACTTTCCTTTAGCTATCCGGTTACCGTAGCGTCCGATGGTAGTGTTTAGAAAAGGTTCCGGGCTGTTGATTACATGTTCAATACTGTCGTGTCCTAATACAACATTGGCATATTTGCCATTTTTGTCGGGTACCATGATGGAAAGTATTGCACAGCCGTAATTAGTAACTGCAACTTCCATTCCCTGGGCATTCTTCAGGATAAATAAATCTGTCTTTTTGTTATTTATATCCTTTTGAAAGTCTTTTTGGTTCAAACCGGACAAATTACTTTCTGTTGGAGTAGTGTTTATCATATCCATGGTATTAATTAAATTTCTTGCAAATAAAAAGAAATTCTTTTGTTCCCCCAAGTAATTGGAAGGAAATGTGGAGAACATTTTAGGAAAGTTTAGCGTTTAACAAATGGAATACAAATTGATATTTTTTGTATGTTTGCCCCCGGAATCTAAAAAAATCACATCATTAACAGAAAGTTCTAATAAAAACAACGAATGTATCCTCTAAAATTTGAGCCTATTCTGAAGCAGACGCTTTGGGGAGGCGACAAGATTATTCCATTCAAACATTTGAATGATACCCTTGCCAATGTAGGCGAGAGTTGGGAAGTGTCGGCAGTAGAAGGCAGTGAGTCTATAGTGGCCAATGGTGCAGACAAAGGATTGACGCTGCCGGATATGGTCAGAAAATATAAGGAAGACCTGGTAGGAGAAGCCAACTATGCACGTTTCGGAAATAAGTTTCCTTTATTGATAAAGTTTATTGATGCCAAGTTGGACTTGTCGATTCAGGTACACCCGGGTGACGAGTTGGCTAAGAAACGTCATAACAGTTTTGGTAAAAATGAAATGTGGTATGTTATTGCTGCTGACCAGGGTGCCAAGCTGATTTCCGGTTTTGCAGAGCAGATTACTCCGAAAGAATATAAGGAACGAGTGTATAATGGTACGTTTGCGGATGTTCTGCAGACTTGCGCCATTAAACCGGGCGATGTGTTTTATGTGCCTGCAGGTCGGGTACATGGAATCGGTGCGGGAGCTTTTGTAGCAGAAATACAGCAAACGTCGGATATCACTTACCGTATTTTTGATTACAATCGTAAGGATAAGGATGGTAAATCAAGAGAACTGCATACAAGCCAGGCCATTGATGCCATTAATTTTGCAGATGTGCAGGACGATTTTCGTACGGAGTACGAGCAGGTGCAGAATGAACCGGTAGAAATGGTGGCAAGCCCGTATTTCACGACTTCCATCTATGACATGACGGAAGAAATCACTTGTGACTATTCTGAACTGGATTCTTTTGTTATCTTTATTTGTGTAGAGGGTTCTTGCCGTATTATTGATAATGAGAAGAATGAAGTTTCCGTACAAGCGGGCGAAACAATCCTGCTGCCAGCTGCAACCCAAGAAGTGACGATTGTGCCTGAAGGAGCAGTGAAGTTGCTTGAGACGTACGTATAAAAGTGCTCAGACTATATCGGATAAAAAAAGAGGGGATGACTGTTATGGCCATCCCCTCTTTTTTTATCCGATATTCTATCTCTTTCTTCCAAATATTTTTCTGAATTTCTTCATTACCTTTACCCCCAATACTATACCGTCAAAAACAGCCATACCCGTGTTGAATGCTCTCATCATGGCATTTGCCTTGTTGGTAGCTGGTTCCAGCGGAGCAAAAATTTCTTGTGTAAGCCCAGTCATGATTTCTTTCTGGAGTCGTATTTCTTGTAGCAGCATGGCTTTTTTCTGGGCGATGCTTTCTAAAGTGACGGGAGTCGTATTGGTCGTATTATCCATGAATATTTCGAATTAATTGTCTAAGAATAATTCTGCGATAAGTTTTACTGTCGGATCAATAATGAGCTTTTTGCGGAATAGGACAAGCAGAACGATGAGTAGGATATGGAAGCACGTGATAAGTGCAAAACTCATCATTAGCCCGCCTACCAGCGGAGCTAAGATATAGACCAGCGTAAACGACAGATGAAACAGAACCACTACGCCGAGTATGACGACCAATAGCACCAATAAAAGTGTAGAAAGCAGTTTGGATAGTTTTTCGGTGACTTCCAGTTTGGTATATTCTTTTTGCAGCTCCAGGTATTTCTTGAATTCAATGAAGAGCTGCTGCATATTTTCTATACTTTTGTCGTCTGCAAACATAGTGGTTCTGTTTTTTACCTTATTCCGTTACCTCACCTTTAATTTCCGCAGCAATTTCATCTACCAAGTCTTCCATTTCGCTTCGGTTCAGACGAATCCCTTTCTTACGGAGAATTTCTGCGATTTTGTTACGGGTGTCTTCTCCTTTTTCAGGAGCAAATAAGATACCGAGGGCTGCACCTACTGCGGCGCCACCCAGGAAAGCTGCTAAAACATTTAATCCTTTCATAATGATATTCCTTTCTTTTTTGAGGTTCGTACGACAAAACTAACAAATCTTTTTGAAACTTTGTTCGGAATATCAGTTTTTTTATGATTGTCTTTATCTTCCAACTCCTTTTTGGGTGTTGTTTTGCGAGGTTTGCTTTTTTCTTCTCCAAAAGTCTCCATTCGTACGGCTCCCGCGATAGATTTTGTTTTCCTTGGTTTTGGCCTTAATTTCTTCAGTCTTGATTTTCTGGGCTTTTAAACCATCGGCGGTGACAAAAGGGTGTTCTTTTATTACTGGGATACTTTTCCCTATCAATTTTTGGATATCTTTCAGGTAAGGCAGTTCTTCCGATTCGCAAAAGGAGAGGGCAATACCGTCGTGGCCGGCACGTCCGGTTCGTCCGATACGGTGTACGTATGTTTCCGGAATGTTGGGCAACTCGTAGTTGATGACGTGTGATAGTTGGTCCACGTCGATACCTCGTGCTGCAATATCGGTTGCTATCAGTACACGCAGTTCATGGTTCTTAAAGCCGGTCAGTGCTCGCTGTCGGGCATTCTGCGACTTGTTTCCATGTATGGCTTCGGCTCTTATTCCGGACTTACTAAGGGTACGTGCAAGTTTGTCTGCTCCATATTTAGTTCTGGTGAAGATAAGTACGGACTTGATAGCCGGATTCTTCAGCAGATGAATCAGTAAGTCTTTTTTCTCTTTTTTCTCAACGAAATAGACTGATTGGGAGATTGTGTCAACCGTAGACGATGCAGGGGTGACTTCCACTTTCTCGGGGTGCGTCAGCATGGAGTTTGCCAAGGTCTCTATTTCTGGAGGCATTGTGGCCGAAAAGAAGAGAGTCTGCCGTTTTGCGGGCAATAGCTTTAATATGCGTCGGATATCATGTATGAATCCCATGTCCAGCATCCGGTCTGCTTCGTCCAATACGAAGAATTCGAGTGCTTTTAGGTTAATGAAACCTTGGTTGACCAGGTCTTGCAGTCGTCCGGGAGTTGCAACCAGTATTTGTACTCCACGTTTCAGTTCATCTGTCTGTGGCTTTTGTCCTACACCGCCGAAGATGACGGCATGTCTCAGTCCGGTATACTTACCGTATGCACTGAAGGATTCTCCTATCTGTATGGCCAACTCGCGGGTCGGCGTCAGAATGAGTGCTTTGATACTTTTGCGATTATCCGTTTTATATAACTTTTGCAAGATAGGGATGGAAAATGCGGCGGTTTTGCCTGTTCCGGTTTGAGCACATCCTAATAAGTCTTTTCCTTGAAGTAATATAGGGATCGATTTTTCCTGGATTGGGGTAGGGGTGGAATACCCCTCTTCTTGAAGAGCCTTCAATATAGGTTCTATCAAATTCAAATTTTCAAATGTCATGTAATCAATTAAGTGAGCCTCATGCTCTGTTTATATTTGGCAAATATACGTCAAGTCTTCCGGGAAATCTCTTTTTATGGAGGGGTTTAATTATATTTAACTAAGGATGCTGAGGTATAATCGCATGTTATGGTGTACTTTTGTTCCATATTTAGATAGTGGCATGGAAAAATGATGAAATTGCATTTAAAATATCTTTGGATTGTATTGGTGGCTTGTACTTTGACCGCTTGCATGAATGGTGGGGGGGACTTGGCCGGTAAGTGGCAGTTGCGTCAGTATCAATATGCCGACGGTACATCAGAGAAGGTGGACAGTGTATTCTATAATTTTCAAAAAGGAAGTTTTTCTGCCATATGTTTGTTGAAAGATGGAGGGTTGACTACGTTTTTTGGAAATTATTCTTTGAAAGGTGCTGAAATTTCCATTATTTTGTTGCCTGAAAGCGTTAACGATAAAAATTATGATACTTATTTCGGGTGGCCGGAAGGAAAATGTACCTTTAAAGTAGAAGATTTGTCCTACTCTTCATTGCGTTTGGAATATGAGGGCACGAAATCTATTTTTCGAAAATTTTGAGATAAAGAATAAGAATAGACGATTTTACTAATAAAAACAATAGAAAAGATGAAAAAATTAGCCGTATTGGGAATGGGAGTATGCATAGCTCTGGCATTCTCTTCTTGTAAATCAAGTGAAAGTGCTTATAAGAAAGCATATGAAAAGGCAAAACAGCAGGAATTGGCTGAGCCGCAAACAACTGCCCCTGCAGAAGAGGTGGCTCCAGTGGTTACCGCTCCAGTAGAAGTAAAGGTGGTGGAAAGTGCACCTGCCGGCATGCGTCAGGAAAAGGTGACTGTGGTATCAGGTGGTACCAGCTTGAAAACCTTTAGTGTAGTTTGCGGAGCTTATAGCGTGAAAGCTAATGCGGAAGGTGTGAAGCAGGCATTGGTGAATGAAGGCTATACTGCAATGGTGGTTTACAATGCAGAAAGAAACCTGTATCGTGTAGTTATCGGTACATTCGATGACAGAGCATCCGCCGAGAATCTGCGCGACTCTTTCAAAGCTAAACATCCTTCGAATGATGACTTCCAGAAGGCATGGTTGCTGTATAGCGTCAATTAATAGAATTCTTTTTGGTAATTCATAACAGAAAGGAATGTATGTTTCCTTTCAAGATGAGGCAGTAACTGCGAAGTTACTGCCTTTTTCATGATATGCCGAAAGAATGTGAAGGCTGGCGCTGTCGCGTGTTTGGTTTGGCAAAACAAAGTGTTTCTATATACTGAAACAACTTGTTTTTAAAGGTTGAAACAAAGTGTTCAGTACTGTGAACTAACGGACTAATTGAGAAAAGACCCAGATAAACTCATGTTGTCACAGTCTCTTTAGTTCCTCTTCCTTCGTGAATATTTCACTCTATTTTTCTCTGCTCCGGATTGATTTTCCTGATTGTGAAAAGTGCTTATAATATTCTCTCTTTCGTTTAAAAGAAGTTATAAAACAAGAGATGGAAACTTTTAGACCTGAAAAAGTTTTTAATTTTGTGCCTTATCTTTGAGAAGAATATAGTATGGAACGACGATATATACTGAATGCGATTGATGCCGCTTTGCAGGCTGGCGAGAAAATCCTTTCCATTTACGATGATCCGGCATCGGATTTTCAGGTAGAAAAAAAAGCGGATAATTCTCCTCTTACTATTGCCGACCGTAAGGCTCATGAAACTATCTGCCGTTTTTTGGCTGATACACCTTTCCCTCTGCTAAGCGAGGAAGGCAAACATTTGCCTTTTTCGGAACGACGGAGTTGGGAAACTTTATGGATTGTAGACCCTTTGGACGGTACGAAGGAGTTCATCAAGAGGAACGGTGAGTTCACAGTGAATATAGCTTTGGTGCATCACTCAGTACCGGTAATGGGAGTCATTTATGTGCCGGTAAAAAAGGAGCTCTATTTTGGAGTGCATGATTCGGGTGCTTATAAGCTATCCGGTATTACTGCACGTGATGGAATGTCGTGGGATGAACTGCTTGCGAAAGCTGTCCGGCTGCCGGAAACAAGCGTGCACGAACGGTTTGTAATTGTGGCTTCCCGTTCGCATCTGACGCCCGAGACAGAAGATTATATCGAGAAAATGAAATGCAGCCATGCGGAAGTTGAGCTTATATCAAGTGGAAGTTCCATCAAGATTTGTCTGGTAGCTGAAGGCAAGGCTGATGTATATCCTCGTTTTGCCCCTACGATGGAATGGGATACGGCGGCTGGGCATGCTATTGCACATGCTGCCGGAATGGAAATTTATCAGGCGGGGAAGGAAGAACCTTTGCAATATAATAAGGAGGATTTGCTGAATCCGTGGTTTATCGTAGAACCCAAGCATACCGAAATAAAATAACGACTTTATGACATTTGAGATATTGTTTGTGCTGCTGGCATTGTTGGGCATGGTGATTGCCTTGGTTCTGGATAAAATGCGTCCGGGCATGGTGCTCTTTTCTGTCGTAGTATTGTTCTTGTGTGCAGGTATCCTCACTCCTAAGGAGATGCTGGAAGGGTTCAGTAATAAGGGGATGATGACTGTTGCCATGCTGTTTTTGGTCAGTGAAGGCATCAGGCAATCGGGTGCTTTGGGGCAAGTAATCAAGAAGCTGCTTCCCCAAGGTAAGACTACGGTCTTTAAAGCGCAGTTCCGTATGTTGCCCACCATTGCTTTTATTTCAGCTTTTCTAAATAATACTCCGGTGGTTGTTATCTTTGCTCCCATTATCAAGCGTTGGGCCGAATCTGTAAAATTGCCTGCTACCAAGTTCCTTATACCCCTTTCTTATGTGACGATACTTGGCGGAATCTGCACCCTGATAGGGACGTCGACCAATCTGGTGGTGCATGGTATGATATTGGAAGCCGGATATGAAGGCTTTACTATGTTCGAGTTGGGTAAAGTGGGCATTTTCGTCGCGATTGCAGGCATCCTTTATCTGTTCGCTTTTTCCTCAAGGCTTTTGCCGGATGTTCGTACGGATGCGGTAAAGCTGGATGAGGAACCGGAGGAGCATGGAGATTTACATCGGGTGGAAGCTGTACTCGGCGCCCGTTTTCCCGGTATCAACAAGAAACTTGGTGATTTTAACTTCAAGCGGCATTATGGGGCCGAAGTGAAGGAGATTAAGCGTAGCGGTCAGAGCATTGTCGGAAATCTGGAAAATGAATATCTCCGCGAAGGGGATACGCTGGTGGTGATGGCTGATGACTCTTTTGTAAAGACCTGGGGGGAATCTTCGGTGTTCGTGTTGCTGGCCAATGGCAAGGATACGGAACCGGTGCCCGGAAAGGGAAAGCGCTGGTTTGCCTTGGCTTTGCTGATATTGATGATAGTGGGTGCAACGGTTGGTGAACTTCCGGTTGTCAAGGAAGCTTTTCCGGAAATCAAGTTGGATATGTTTTTCTTCGTTTCCATTACTACTATCATTATGGCCTGGACAAAGATATTTCCGGCCCGCAAGTATACCAAATATATATCTTGGGATATTCTGATAACGATTGCTTGTGCTTTTGCTATCAGCAAGGCGATGGTGAATTCCGGAGTGGCAGATGCTGTGGCGCGTTTCATTATAGGCATGAGCCATCATTATGGCCCCCACGTGTTGCTGGCTGCTGTGTTTATCATAACGAACTTGTTTACAGAACTGATTACGAACAATGCGGCCGCGGCACTCGCTTTCCCGTTGGCACTTTCCATCTCTTCACAGATGGGAGTCAGTCCGATGCCTTTCTTCGTTGTAATTTGTATGGCGGCTTCTGCCAGCTTCTCCACTCCTATAGGGTATCAGACTAATTTGATTGTACAAGGTATCGGTAACTATAAGTTCACGGATTTTGTACGCATCGGGTTACCTTTGAATATCATTACTTTCCTGATATCCATTTTCTTGATTCCTTTAATTTGGCCATTTTAAAAAAAGAAGAAATAATAACATATGGAAGAAAACAACCACATATATCCGATATTTGACAAAATGCTGATGCGGAAAGACAAAGAAGACTTGTTGAAGCAGCACAGCGTGATGGTTTGGTTTACCGGCTTGAGCGGCTCCGGCAAAAGTACGATAGCCATTGCCTTGGAGCGCGAACTTCATAAAAGAGGATTGCTTTGCCGTATCCTGGATGGTGACAACATCCGCAGTGGCATCAACAATAACCTCGGTTTTACGGAGGCCGACCGTGTGGAGAATATCCGGCGTATAGCCGAAGTTTCCAAACTCTTTCTTGATACGGGTGTTATAACAATCGCGGCTTTTATCAGTCCTAATAACGATATTCGTGAAATGGCGGCTGATATTATCGGACAAGACGATTTTCTGGAAGTTTATGTCAGTACCCCGCTTGAAGAGTGTGAACGCCGTGACGTGAAGGGACTTTATGCCAAGGCACGTAAGGGAGAAATCAAGAATTTTACTGGTATTTCCGCGCCTTTTGAGGAGCCGGCTCATCCGGCTCTGACGTTGGACACCTCTGTTCTCAGCCTGGAAGAATCGGTCAATAAACTGTTGGAACTCATTTTACCAAGAATTCAGAAGAAATAAGATATAATGAAAGAAGAATATAAATTGAGCCATTTGAAGGAACTCGAAGCAGAGTCCATTCATATTATCCGTGAAGTGGCAGCGGAGTTTGAAAATCCGGTGATGCTGTATAGTATCGGCAAGGATTCTTCGGTTATGGTGCGCTTGGCCGAAAAGGCGTTTGCTCCCGGCAAAGTGCCGTTCCCGTTGATGCACATCGATTCCAAGTGGAAGTTTAAGGAGATGATACAGTTCCGTGACGAGTATGCCAAGAAGTATGGTTGGAACCTGATAGTGGAAAGCAATATGGAAGCTTTCAATGCAGGTGTCGGGCCTTTTACGCATGGCAGCAAGGTGCATACGGACTTGATGAAAACGCAGGCTTTGCTCCACGCATTGGATAAGTATAAGTTTGATGCGGCATTCGGTGGTGCTCGTCGCGACGAGGAGAAGTCACGTGCCAAAGAGCGTATTTTCTCTTTCCGCGACAAGTTCCATCAATGGGACCCCAAAAATCAGCGTCCCGAATTGTGGGATATTTATAATGCCCGGGTACATAAAGGAGAGAGTATCCGCGTATTTCCGTTAAGTAATTGGACGGAGCTGGACATCTGGCAATATATACGTTTGGAAAACATCCCTATTGTGCCGTTGTATTTTGCCAAGGAACGTCCTTGTGTGGAGATTGACGGAAATCTGATAATGGCGGATGACGACCGCTTGCCGGAACAGTACCGCGACCAGATAAAGATGCGTATGGTGCGTTTCCGTACGCTGGGTTGCTGGCCGTTGACCGGTGCTGTGGAAAGCGATGCCGATACCATCGAGAAGATTGTCGAGGAAATGATGACCACCACCAAGAGTGAACGGACGACCCGTGTCATTGACTTCGACCAAGACGCAAGCATGGAGCAGAAGAAGCGCGAGGGATACTTCTAAAGGAATTAAAAATTAAGAATTAAAAATTAAATCATTAAGGATGAACGATTCTACACTTGATATAAAGGCTTTTCTTGATAAGGATGAGCAGAAAGACTTGTTGCGCTTACTGACTGCCGGTTCTGTGGATGACGGAAAATCCACATTGATAGGCCGTCTGTTGTTCGACAGCAAGAAACTATATGAGGACCAGCTGGACGCACTGGAACGCGACAGCAAGCGCATGGGAAATGCCGGCGACCACATTGACTACGCCCTTTTGCTGGACGGCTTGAAGGCGGAGCGCGAACAAGGCATCACCATCGACGTGGCATACCGCTACTTCTCGACCAACAATCGTAAGTTTATCATTGCCGACACTCCGGGACACGAGCAATACACACGCAACATGATTACCGGGGGCTCTACAGCTAACTTGGCAATTATTCTGGTGGATGCACGTATGGGTGTCATTACGCAGACGCGCCGGCATACTTTCCTGGTGTCGTTGCTTGGCATCAAGCATGTGGTGCTTGCTGTCAATAAGATGGACCTGGTGGATTTCTCCGAAGAACGTTTTAATGAGATAGTCGATGAATATCGGACGTTTATAGCTCCATTGGGTATTCCTGACGTAAACTGCATTCCGCTGTCAGCTTTGGATGGCGACAATGTGGTGGAGAAATCGGAACGTACTCCTTGGTATGAGGGTATTTCACTTCTTGACTTTCTGGAGACGGTACATATTGACAACGACCATAATTTGAAGGATTTTCGTTTCCCGGTTCAATACGTCTTGCGCCCCAATCTCGATTTCCGTGGTTTTTGCGGTAAGGTGGCTTCGGGTATTATTCGTAAGGGAGATGAAGTGATGGCATTGCCTTCTGGTAAGAAGTCGCATATCAAGAGTATAGTTACATACGACGGCGAGTTGGATTACGCCTTTCCGCCCCAGTCCGTCACCCTGACTTTGGAGGACGAAATAGATGTGTCGAGAGGGGAAATGCTGGTACATCCGGATAACCTGCCCGTCATGGACCGCAATTTTGAAACGATGCTGGTTTGGATGGATGAAGAGCCGATGGATATCAACAAATCATTCTTCATCAAACAGACCACCAATATAAGCCGCACCCGCATCGACAGCATCAAGTATAAAGTGGATGTCAATACGATGGAGCATCTTTCCATTGACAACGGAAAGTTGAGCAAGGAAACATTGCCGATGCAGCTCAATCAGATTGCGCGTGTGGTGCTGACCACTGCCAAAGAGCTTTTCTTTGACCCTTATCGGCAGAATAAGGCTACCGGTTCGTTCATCTTGATAGACCCGATAACCAACAATACCAGTGCTGTAGGTATGATTATCGATAGGGTGGAGGATAAGGACATGCACTTAGCTGAGGACCTGCCTATACTGAATTTGCCTAAGCTGGGTATAGCTCCCGAACATTACGAAGCTATAGAAAAGGCTGTGAAAGAGCTGGAACGCCAGGGCGTGGCTGTACGGATAGAGCGCAGTACTTCTTTATAAGTATTGCAGTTCTCTCTCGGTATCACCGGAAGAAAACCATAACATATTAATATAAAGATAATAATGGGATTGTTAGAATTCAATAAGCTTCCGATAAACACCCTGGTAGGTGCGGATTGGAAAACATTCAAGGATATAACGGGCGGTCGTGACATCGGTGCTGCCTACAAAGGCAAGTATCGGCTGACAAAAGTTGTCTGCCGCCTGCTGTCCACTTTGGCTCCTCTGCAGGACAGACGCTATGAAAAGCTCCTGGCAGATAAGCCCTTGGAGCATGATCCGGTATTCATTTTGGGACACTGGCGTAGCGGGACTACGTTTGTGCATAATGTTTTCTCCTGCGACAAGCATTTCGGCTACAACACGACATACCAGACTGTATTTCCGCATCTTATGATGTGGGGGCAGCCTTTCTTCAAGAAGAACATGAGTTGGTTGATGCCGGACAAACGTCCCACGGACAATATGGAACTTGCCGTTGACCTTCCGCAAGAAGAGGAATTTGCTTTGGCAAATATGATGCCCTACACCTATTATAATTTCTGGTTCCTGCCCGAATATCAGCAAGAGTATGCCGATAAATACCTACTGTTTGATGACATCACAGAGAAAGAGCTGAAAGTGTTTGAGGAGACTTTCGTCAAACTGATAAAGATTTCTCTTTGGAATACGAACGGAACCCAGTTTCTTAGTAAGAATCCGCCTCATACGGGACGTGTGAAAGAGCTTGTCAAGATGTTCCCCAATGCCAAGTTTATCTATCTGATGCGTAATCCTTATACTGTTTTCGAAAGCACACGTAGTTTCTTTACTAACACCATTCAGCCGTTGAAACTGCAGGATATCAGTAATGAGGAGCTTGAGAAGAATATTTTGTCCATTTATGCCAAACTGTATCATAAATACGAAGCGGACAAGGCATGCATTCCTGAAGGAAACTTGATAGAGGTGAAGTTTGAGGACTTCGAAGCGGACGCAATGGGAATGACTGAACATATCTACAAGGCTTTGTCCATTCCGGGCTTTGCAGAGGCGCGTGCCGATATTGAGAAGTATGTAGGCGGAAAGAAAGGATATAAGAAGAATAAATACAAGTATGATGAGCGTACAGTGCAGTTGGTTCAGGATAACTGGAATTTTGCGCTGGAACAGTGGAAGTACGATTTATAATGATTGTCAATTATCAATGAGAGAAATGATTCAAAAGAAAATTCGTATGTTGGGAGTGCTGTCTGCCATGCTTTGTTGCGGAGCCGTTTCTGCGCAGCAGCACGAGGTAGAGATGATTCCTTTCGGAAATATGGATCAATGGATTGACCGCCAAATCAAGGAATCCGGTATTATTGGCGGTGCCACGAAGAATGTGTATGCCATCGGCCCTACTGCTACTGTCACCGAAACCAAGGCATACAAGAATATGGGAGGTTCGCCGTGGGCGACATCCAATGTGATGGCCCGGGTAGCCGGTATCACGAAAACTAATACTTCTGTTTTTCCGGAAAAGCGAGGGGATGGTTTCTGCGCCCGCATGGACACCCGTATGGAGAGTGTGAAGGTTTTTGGAATAGTAGATATCACGGTGCTGGCTGCCGGCTCTATGTTTCTGGGTGAGGTGCACGAACCTATCAAGGGAACCAAAAATCCGCAGAAAATGCTGAATTCCGGCATACCGTTTACAAAGAAACCTATCGCCATACAGTTTGATTATAAAGTAAAGATGTCCGACCGCGAGAAGCGTATCCGTGCAACGGGCTTTAGCCGTATCACAGATGTGGAAGGAAAGGACTTCCCGGAAGTGAATCTGTTTCTGCAAAAGCGTTGGGAAGATGAGAAGGGGAATATCTATGCCAAGCGCGTAGGAACGATGGTCGTAAGATATTATACTACTACCGATTGGCATAATAATGCCACTTATTCCATCATGTACGGTGATATTACCGGTGACCCTGCGTACAAGGCCCACATGATGCGTCTTCAAGTTGAAGAACGCTATGCAGTTAATAGTAAAGGAGAGAGCGTACCTATTAAGGAGGTTGCCTGGGGAACGGAAGATGATGTGCCTACTCATTTGTTGTTACAGTTTACTTCCAGCCATGGCGGTGCTTACATAGGTTCTCCCGGTAATTCGTTGTGGATTGACAATGTAAAATTGGTATATTAGAATAAAAGCAGTTAAAGTTGGATGCCATACTTTAGCTGCTTTTTTAATGGAGTCACTGAGACTTTGGGTTACTTCTTATTTCTTATTTCAGATGAATTTTGTATGTCAGCCCTCCACTGAAATATTTCATCCTCTGCATTTCCACCTGCACATGCAGATGCTTGAACAACAGATAGGTGGCTCCCAAGGCAAAGTCCTTGGAGTCATATTCCGCTATCATCCTTAACTGCGGATGAAAGGACGGATTGTAGGTGACACCCAGTGCAAAGCCATTCAGCTTGTACTCCTTGCGGTCATTATACAGATAGGAAAGATGCACGCCAACCTCCTCTTTACCCGCAACGGGTATCTGCTTGGAAGCGGCAATATAGAAACGGCTGTAATAGCCGTTACCTTCCGTAGTGCTAACTTGACCGCCGCCAGAGGAAGTGAACGGGTCAGATGTCCCCAGCACCACGGCCGGCATGTATTTCCAGAACTGCCCCTCCTTCAACACACGCAGACGGGCGGAAAAGTAGCGGTCCTGGTTCGTGAATCCGCTGTACCCGTATGGCTTCAATCCTAACGCCTCCGCCTTGAAAAGTGTACACGTGTAGGCCACTTCCAGAAAGGGAAAGACTGTGACATTTAGGAAGTAGTTGTAGGTATGATAGTACCAGGTGGGCGGTGTGAGCTCCTTGTTCAGGAAGTTACCGCCAACCATGAAAGTCTTGTCACGCTGCATCTCCGCAGAGGGCGCATGCAACAGCCCGGTCGTACCATACGTCAACTGGGAAAAGGCCGAAAGGGAAAGGCTGCAAAACAGAACGATAAAGAATAGCTTAAACTTCATCATCACATATAAATTCAGTCGCTGATAAAAAATGGATTGCTTTATGACATGCATCGGACATAGTACCAAAAAAAGGCGTCTGAGTCCCAGACGCCTTCATTTTTAGAGTCTATTTGTCACTTGGAGTATATTATTCCAGGATAACTACGCGGTTCAGGAAGTTCTTGCCGAACATATTGGCAGTACCACCGAATCCAACGAGTTCGAGCTGGTCTTTGTCAACACCCTGAGCAATCAAGGCATCGTAAACAACCTGAGCACGCTTTTCAGACAGCTTCTGGTTCCAAGAAGCGCTACCGGTAGCCTTGTCGGCATAGCCTGCAACCTTGTACTTCTTGTCCGGATTAGCCTTCAGAATCTTGGCTGCCAGTTCGATGTTAACCTTGCCATAGTCGTCCAGACGGGCGCTGCCAATCTTGAAGAAGATGGCACGCGGACCGGCAACTTCAACTTCCTTGGTCACTTCCTTAACTTCAGGTTTAGCGTTGGCCAGTGCATTCTTGCAGTTAGCCAGGTCAGCCTGAGCCTGAGCCAGTTCACTTCTATATCTGTTGATTTCCGCATTGACTGCGTCTTCGTCAATCTTAGAAACCGGAACGAACTTCTTACCGCCGAAGATGTAGCTAACACCTGCGGTCAGCATACCTGTACCTTCAGCCTTGCGATGGCTGCTGATATTACCGAAAATGGACGGAGCGATGGCACCGCGAGCTTCTACGTCAATGGTCCACTTGGTGTTGATATTGAACTTCAAGCCCAAACCGGCAGAAGCGCCTACACGTGCTCTAGCCTTTTCATCTCCATCAGGAATCATTGTTCCATCGTTTTGAATCAGCACATTTGCTGACTTTGCAACAGTTACTTGAGGACCCAAGAATCCATAAACTTCAAAGAAACGGTTAGGATTAACGCCTGCGAACAATGTAGAAAGATTGATCATTGCATCAATGTTACCACCAAAGTACGTCTTATTGTGTTCCCAATATGAGTTATCCAGACACAAGTGCTGAGTAACGCCATTGAACTGGGCACGTACACCCCATGTCGGAGTAATCAACTTACCAACTGATACGCTGAAATGCGGAGCCAATTTATTGAAACCATCATTGTTGATAGCGTGGACACCACCACCTACACTCACGAAAATATTATCGCTCCATTTCGGAGTGTAGTAGTTCGTTTTTTCTTGTGCATTCAGATTTGCTGCACAAGCGCCTGCTAATAATAAGGAGGCTATTACTAATTTACTTTTCATTATTCCTTTAGTTTAAAATTAAAATAATAACTAAAACTATTATTATTCAGCAGCACCGTCACCACCACCGGCATTGTTACCATTGCCATGACCGTGACCATGACCATGTTCAGTTGAAGTAAAGACTGGATCTACAACAGTCTTAACTACCTTCTTAATCTTTACATTAGGAATAGTGTACAGTTTGCCATCCACCACTGTAGAGATTGTATTATCAGAAGTTTCGTATTCTGTAGTAGTCTTCAAAGTTACAATAGTATAAGCAGGAACTGTTACTTTCTTAGTATAAGTTACATCTGTGATACCCGGGCTATATGATTTAACCAATGCTTTCAACACCTTTTTTACTTCATCATCAGACAATCCTCTAGTTATAGGCATAGCATCAATCGATGCATTTACAGCAGCAATATTAGTAACTTCTTGTCCAACTTTTGCTGTATATGGCAGATCCATTTCTTTTTCTTTACTACTTGTATTTTCACCACCTTTTTGTTCTCCTCCAACTTCACTAGGGGTAATAGTTTCCTCATCCTGATCAACAACAACATCTTCAGCAGCATTCAGTTCTTGTTGCAAGAAAATACTTACCGGAATCAAAGCAAATTGTCCTTTATTCAAAGCAGGAACAGTAGCTTGGCCTTCTCCAGACAGATACTCGTCTTTTGTAGCTGCAAAAGTTCTTGTTGCAGCAGCAATCTTTCCATCTGAACCAGCTTCAATTACGAAAGGATTGCTAGTAATAGCAGCACCATTTTCTGTAATGCTTGCACCATTTATGATAGAACCATCTGATAAATCATATACAGTAATAGCAACAGTAGCACTTGCAGGGTCCAATTCTACAGGCGCAACATTGAATTCTTCTTTTTCGCAGCTTGTGAACATCACACTTGTCAAAGCCACTGCCGCCAATGCTAATTTAGCATTTACGCCACTTAAAAAAATTTTCTTTTTCATCTCAATTAATTAATTAAAAATTTAACAATTCTGACTTAATAAAATATGGGTTAAAACTATTTCTTTCCATTATATTATCACTTGCTTCTGCCTTATAGTCCTTATAATAATACCTTTCATTACCCGCATTATAAGCAATGCCCATGTTAGTAGAAGTATTCACACGTGGGATATGCCCCCTTCTTTTATATTTGTATGGAGGCAATGCCACTTGAAACCGAAATCCTCCATTTGCTTTGGCATGCTCCGCCTTCATCGCATAAAAGCCTATCGAACAATAGCGGAAATGACGGATCATTTCAAACCGAACCCCCTTTTCCTTCAACAAATACTGTTCAGCCTTCAGTGTGAACAGTGTATTAAATCGTGGCCAATAGAAATTTCCACCCAAAGACCACGTCATACGCCATAATGAAGGATCATATTGGAACCTAAATCCGTCCCAACGTCCAGCTCCCGTATATCCTATTCTTGCCAACAAAGAAAAACGTTCATCTTTAAAGGGGCGAAAGAAATCTACATCAGCACCATATCGGTTACCACTAAAATAGCCTACAGAGAATTTACCAAAAACATTATAAGGCAACCTGAAACGTTGTGAAAGAGTTAGGAAACCCGGATGAACCTTTCCTTCCCGAGCTCCATATCCATCATTATAAACCGGTATCTTCACTTGTGCTGTGGCTTTCATCCCCTTCCATAACGAAATTTCTATTGCAGGGCTCAAATCAAATAGAATTTGATAAATCTGCGTAATAATCACGTTCTTGAAAGAGAATTCCGGATACACCAATATATCAATCTTGAACAAAGAACTATTTTTCAACTTTATTTTTCGTGCATTTTTCCAAGTATCACCCAATTCATAGCTTACATTCCAGTCATCACGTTCTGCTTGGAGCACCGAATCTCCCTTTATGGGATGATAATAAAGAGAAATCTGGGGTACATTATTATCCAGAACTATTATGCGGCATGACTTTTCTTCCGGTAAACCCATCTTTTGAATAACATCCACCGCTTTGCCTATGCCTACGCCTTGCAAACGATATGCAGAGTTCTGCAGAACATACACACGTTCATTGCCATCTTCTGTCCATCCAACATTTTCAAATCCCATTTCCACTAAAGCATCTACAGTACTTTCCCCCGTTTGGCAAATCCCTTTTAAAGGGAGCAAACAGTATAAAAAGAACGCTGCACACAGTGCTATTGTTTTAGTATTTAGGCACTTTCTTATGTTAGAGTTTTTATACCTCATCTTTTTCAACCATTTTTTGTGTTCGTATAACACAAAATATGCTGCAAAAATAGACACATTTTTAATAATACCAAAGATTTTTATATGAAAAAATGAAATAATGTTGTTTTTTCTTCAAAAGCCCCCAACAAATACTCAGAATGTTTATATGAAATATATTAGCTATCTTAAAATCCTTAATATAGCTATGCATAATTACTATACAGAATGTTGTTTTTTGTGCCAAATAGTCATTTTTCAGATGTTTTTGCTAATTCACTTTTCTCTGAAAAAGGATAAATAGAAGAAATATCTGCAAGAATTAAAGAGAATGACAAATTGCACTTCGCATTTAACCAACCCCTATGATATATTAGGAATTAAATCAATAGCTTTCTTTTTACTTTCATCTACAAGCTTTGCATAAATTTGTGTTGTTTGTATATTGGTATGTCCCAATAGTTTGGAGACCGTATATAAATCTACTCCCAGTGTCAGCATCATTGTTGCATGTGTGTGGCGCGCTGTATGAAATGTTACATGCTTTGATATCCCAGCTTGTTCAACCCATTTGTGTAAAATTACATTACTTCTCCCCAGTGAGACCAATCCGGCAAACACCTTTTCCGTTTCTGGTGCATTTCCTCTGTCTGGCAGATGTTTTATGGCTTCCGAACAGAGTGGAAGCGATATGGCTTCTTTCGTCTTCTTCTGAATAATACTCAATAGTGCATTGCCATTTTCATCATAGCGTATATCTTCCCATCTCAATGCAATAATATCACAATGCCTCAATCCACAAAAACAGCTGAATAAAAATGCTTTCCTTAATAAGGTATTATAAAAAGGAGTATGAACCAATCTGGTCAATTCCTTTATAGTAAGATAATCCCTTTCTGTTCGATTACGTTTTGGTTTGTCCTCGTTCTTTATCTTATTCATCGGATTAACAGTTATATAATCTTCAGAGACGGCCCTATTCAAGCAGTAGCGCAGCGTTTTCAAATAATAGAATTGGGTGTTAACATGCAATGTCTTTTCCTTCTTACAATGTTCTTGTTTTGTTTTCTTCAAGTAATCTATAAAACCCAACAAATAAGTCTTGTCCACCTTCCTTAGCAATATTCCATTCGGAGTATATCTTTCCAAATGGCATACAACGGCATGTATGGCACTTTTCCGTACTCTATTGTTCACACTTTGTTCTGCTATTAATTTCATATAGCCAGTCAGCTTCATATTGGACAATCTGTTATGATTAAATCCGTAAGTTTGATTATATATTTCCAAAATCTTCTGAGCCTTTATCGCATTTGCCAAATTTAGCGTCTCGACATTTCTTTTTTTATCAGCTTGATTATGTTCAGGGATAATATACAACTTTAAGAATTCGTATTGCCGCCTTCCATTCATATAAATATCCAGATATATGGATTGGCATCCATTAACCAATTTTTTTGTTCTCACCTTTATTGGCTCTTTTAAATTCAATTGCTTTTTCATATTCTTTAAATAAAAATATACAGTTTATTATTAGTAGTAACAAAGCAGTAACAAAAATCAATCCTACAAATTGCTTTCATGTTCTATCACTCTTGTCTTTTTTTATAATTACCTTATTAACTATCAAATATTTACAGTATAGGGCACAGCGTTACTGAAAGAACAAATATAATAATAAGCCAGTAACAATTAAACTATCAAGAGTGTGGCTATTGCTATGGCGGCGGAAACTTTCTCTGGAAATTTATTTTCCATCACTTTGCTTCCACACTTCCACCCACCTTCTGCATTCCCCTATCCATCGGCATTTGCCCTGCGGTGGAAGCAAGCCGAAAAGGTGGAAGCAAATTTTGCTTCCACCTGCCTGAAACGCCGAGGTTTTGCAGTAACCACCTGTTTACTAGCATAATATTACGTAAGAGCTACATAAATCAATCAGTTCGTTTTTCCTGCATTTTCGAGCTTGCTCTTCTACGAAATCGGTGGATATCGAGTTGGGCGGTAGGACGCATCATTCCGCAGGGACTATGAAAGGTACCGGTAGAGTGAGCCATTCAAGCGGATGATTTCTAACTCATGGCTATGAATAATGCCGTCTAATGTCCTTTAAGTTGTTGTACAATACATTTGCGCCCTATCCACAATAGATGCAGGCTACGTACTTCATCCGAAAAGTCTTGGGGTTAGTGACGCCTAACAGTCATGAACAACCCTGCTTACGGCCATAAAGCAATCGCTTGACGACCATTAGCAGAGTTGTTCATGGCCGTTAGGCATCATTAATCCCCTATGCAACAGCAGACAAACAAAGAGAGAGAAGCCAAGGATTGTCTGTGTTTTAGATAGAAAACCCATTTATTAGCAGGTGTACCGGAAGAAAAGTCATGCCGGATAATAGTTCTGGACAATAATGTACCTCAGATTTCTCTTTATTATCATCCCATAAAGGGGGATTCGGTGCTCCAAGCAGAACGTGATGACTGGAATGTAAGCTATGAATTGGGTGATACTTGGAAAAATGCACGGAAAATAAAGTTGAAAAATAGTTCTTTGTTCAAGATTGATGTATTGGTATATCCTCAATTAGCTTTCAAGAATCTGGTGATTACACAGATTTACCAGGTCTTGTTTGATTTGAGTCCTGCGATAGAAGTTTCGTTATGGAAAGGTATGAAATTAACGGCACAGTTGAAAATACCGGTTTATAATGATGGGTATGGAAGGTTTGAAGATAAAGTTCATCCAGGACATATTACAATTTCACAGCGTTTTAGATTACCGTATAATGTGTTTGGTAAAGTGACTGTGGGATGTTTTAGTGCTGACCAATATGGAGTGGACGCCGAATTTTATCGCCCTTTTAAGGATGAACGCTTTTCCTTAATGGCTCGGATTGGGTATACAGGAATGGGATATTGGAGCGGATTTCGCTATGTATATGATCCTTCGACAGCACTTGTTACTTGGTCTTTGGGCGGTAGCTTTTATTGGCCGCAATTTAACACTCAGTTTAATCTGAAAGCAGAACAGTATTTATTGAAGGAGAAAGGTGTTAAATTTGAAATGATTCGCCATTTTCGCTATTGTTCGATTGGTTTCTATGCAATGAAAGCAGAACATGCAAAGATGAATGGAGGCTTCCGATTTCAAGTGGCATTACCTCCTTATAAATATAAAAGGAAAGGATATATACCTCGTGTGAATACCTCTGCTAATATGGGCATTGTTTATAATGCAGGTAATGAAAGGTACTATTATAGACAGTATAAAGCGGAAGTTAGTGACAATATAATGGAAGAAAATAGTTTTAACCCATATTTTATTAAGTCAGAATTGTTAAATTTTTAATTAATTAATTGAGATGAAAAAGATTAAATTCTTAAACGGCATAAGTGCAGTATTTGCGTTAGCCGTAGTAGCTTTAGCTACAACTTTAACTTCTTGTGAGAAGGAAGAGTTCAACGTTAATGTAACTCCTACTAATGCACAAGCTGTTATTAGTCCGATTGTGCTTGCTATAGAGGATGGTGTTACTACAGATGTAACTGGCCAAGCCACTATCGCACCTGCAGAGTTGACATTTACTGGTAATCCTACTCTGGCTGCTAAGAGTGTTGATGTTACAGCTTCTTATAATGGTTTGAGTGCAACTGTTACAGTTAAGGTTCCTGCTTTGCAAGCTGGGCAATTTGCTACTCTGACTCCGACTATCATTCTTCAGGAAGAAGATGCTGAGACTAAGATTGTAGCAGAATCTACAAAACTTGAACCAGTAACGGATCCTAAAGTTAAGACTTGGGATAACTACGAGCTTTATTGGTTTGACATTCCATCATTCCCTTATGTAGTAAAAGAAGGTGCAAAAGTAGGTGCAAAGAAAATCAATACAACTGATCTTATTGAACGCGCAGCTATTGAATCTTTCTTTAACACGCTTGAGAATACATATGAGGAAACGACAGTAACAACACCGGAGAATAAGTATAAAGTTTATGCTAACTCTAGAACAACTGCATCTATTACTTATACTGTTGTAACAACTGAATATAAAGTAGTGAAGAAGGCTGTAACAAAAGCTGAAACAGAGCCTTTAGCTTCTATTGAAGTAGATGATTATACAACTTCTACACTGTTTGTTCTTGAAAATCAAGATATTCCTGGTCACGGTCATAGCCACGGTCATGGTCATGGTCATGGTGAAGGCAATGCCGGTGGTGGTGGTGGTGAACTTGATTAATAGAAGTTTTAGTTGTTATTTATCTTAAACTCAAGAGAAAATGAAAAGTAAATTAATGATAGCCTCCTTACTATTGGCAGGCGCTTGTGCAGCAAATCTGAATGCACAGGAAAAAACGAACTACTACACTCCGAAATGGAGCGATAATATTTTTGTCAGTGTAGGTGGTGGTATCCACGCCATCAACAATGACGGTTTCAATAAGATTGCTCCGCATTTCAGCGTGTCAGTTGGTAAGCTGATTACTCCGACTTGGGGGGTACGTGCTCAGGTAAACGGTATTACTCAGCATTTGTGTTTGGATGATGCATACTGGGAACACAACAAGACTTATGTAGGTGGTAACATTGATGCAATGATCAATCTTTCTACATTGTTTGCCGGTGCTAATCCTAACCGTTTCTTCGAAGTTTACGGTTTCTTGGGACCTCAAATTTCTGTAGCAAAATCTCAAAATGTGGATGTTACAATTAGTGCTGACGGTACTTCGCAGTCTATGGCTCCTGCCGGTGAAGCTGAAATGCGTGCACGTATCGGCGCTTCTGCCGGTTTGGGCTTGAAGTTCAATATCAACACTAAGTGGACCATTGACGTAGAAGCTCGCGGTGCCATCGCTCCGTCCATTTTCGGTAATATCAGCAGCCATCGCAAGGCTGAAGGTACAGGTATGCTGACCGCAGGTGTTAGCTACATCTTCGGCGGTAAGAAGTTCGTTCCGGTTTCTAAGATTGACGAAGACGCAGTCAATGCGGAAATCAACAGATATAGAAGTGAACTGGCTCAGGCTCAGGCTGACCTGGCTAACTGCAAGAATGCACTGGCCAACGCTAAACCTGAAGTTAAGGAAGTGACCAAGGAAGTTGAAGTTGCCGGTCCGCGTGCCATCTTCTTCAAGATTGGCAGCGCCCGTCTGGACGACTATGGCAAGGTTAACATCGAACTGGCTGCCAAGATTCTGAAGGCTAATCCGGACAAGAAGTACAAAGTTGCAGGTTATGCAGACAAGGCTACCGGTAGCGCTTCTTGGAACCAGAAGCTGTCCGAAAAGCGTGCCCAGGTTGTTTACGACGCTTTGATTGCTCAGGGTGTTGACAAGGACCAGCTTGAACTCGTAGGATTCGGTGGTACTGAAAACATGTTCGGTAAGAACTTCCTGAACCGCGTAGTTATCCTGGAATAATACACTCCAAGTGACAAATAGACTCTAAAAATGAAGGCGTCTGGGACTCAGACGCCTTTTTTTGGTACTATGTCCGATGTATGTTATAAAGCAACCCATTTTTTATCAGCGACTGAATTTATATGTGATGATGAAGTTTAAGCTATTCTTTATTGTTCTGTTTTGCAGCCTTTCCCTTTCGGCCTTTTCCCAGTTGACGTATGGTACAACCGGGCTGTTGCATGCGCCCTCTGCGGAGATGCAGCGCGACAAGACTTTCATGGTCGGCGGCAACTTCCTGAACAAGGAGCTCACACCGCCCACCTGGTACTATCATACCTACAACTACTTCCTGAACGTCACCATCTTCCCCTTTCTGGAAGTGGCCTACACGTGTACGCTCTTCAAGGCGGAGGCGTTGGGATTGAAGCCATACGGGTACAGCGGATTCACGAACCAGGACCGCTACTTTTCCGCCCGTCTGCGTGTGTTGAAGGAGGGGCAGTTCTGGAAATACATGCCGGCTGTCGTGCTGGGGACGTCCGACCCGTTCACTTCTTCCGGCGGCGGCCAGGTAGGCACCACGGAAGGTAACGGCTATTACAGCCGTTTCTATATTGCCGCCTCCAAGCATATACCCGTTGTGGGTAAGGAGGAGATCGGTGTCCATCTTTCCTACCTTTACAACAACCGCAAGGAGTACAAACTGAATGGCTTTGCACTGGGTGTCACCTACAATCCCTCCTTCCATCCGCAGTTGAGGGTGATAGCGGAGTACGACTCCAAGGACTTTGCTTTGGGAGCCACTTATCTGCTGTTCAAGCATCTGCATGTGCAGGTCGAAATGCAGAGGATGAAATATTTCACGGGAGGGCTGACATACAAAATTCATTTGAAATAATTAATGAAAAAATCAGCGGAGGGATGTTTGATACTATCAGACATCCCTTTTTTCTGTATTATATATGTAAGATTAACGGAGGAATTCAAATTTTAATCGTAATTTTGTAACCCATTATGAGTAGAATAATAGCCATAGACTACGGTCGGAAACGTACGGGAATAGCCGTGAGTGATACATTGCAGATGATTGCGAATGGACTGACAACTGTGCCTACACACCAATTGTTGCAGTTTCTTCTTGATTATGTGGCTAAGGAGCCGGTAGAGCGTATCTTGGTAGGCCTTCCTAAGCAGATGAATAATGAGGCTTCGGAAAACATGAAGAATATCGAACCTTTTGTCCGTTCGCTGAAGAAGAAACTGCCTGACATGCCGGTTGAATATGTAGACGAGCGTTTTACTTCTGTTCTGGCTCATCGGACGATGCTTGAGGCTGGATTGAAAAAGAAAGACCGCCAAAATAAAGCACTGGTGGATGAAATCAGTGCAACTATTATTCTGCAAACTTATTTGGAGAACAAACGTTTCTCCTTTTTATAATGTATAGAAAATAATTTGTAATTAGTAATTTGTAGTAAAGGAAATGATTTTACCCATTTATGTGTACGGTCAGCCCGTATTGAGAAAGGTAGCAGAGGATATTGCCCCGGACTATCCGAATTTGAAAGAGCTTATTGAGAATATGTTTGAAACGATGGACCATGCCGAAGGCGTAGGACTTGCAGCACCGCAGATTGGGCTTCCCATCCGCGTGGTGGTAATCGATTTGGATGTACTTTCCGAAGATATGCCAGAATATAAAGATTTCCGCAAGGCGTATATCAATGCCCATATTTTGGAGGTGTCCGGTGAGGAGGTTTCTATGGACGAGGGGTGCTTGAGCCTTCCCGGTATTCATGAGTCGGTGAAGCGTGGCAACAAAATACGTGTGCAGTACCTGGACGAGAATCTGGAACCGCACGATGAGATTATCGAAGGCTACCTGGCACGCGTGATGCAGCACGAGTTCGACCATCTGGAAGGAAAGATGTTCATCGACCATTTGTCTCCGTTGCGCAAGCAGATGATTAAAGGAAAACTGAATGCCATGTTGAAGGGCAAGGCACACTGCACTTATAAGGTGAAAACCGTAAAGAAATAAGTCAACCATATAATATGGTATAAAAGGCTCAAAAAATATAAAAAGTGTTCCGCTAATCCTGACAAGTAAACGAAAAACGTTACTTTTGTTTCGTTTACAAGCATTTATAAAACAAGATGATAAGAAAAATACTGACAGCTATTTTGCTGTTACCCACATTGTTGTATGCGCAAATCAATACGGAACGGGTGATGACCATTGCTCGGAATGCATTGTATTTTGAGGATTACGTGCTTTCTATCCAATATTTTAATCAGGTAATCAACGCGAAACCTTATTTATATGAGCCTTATTTCTTCCGTGGACTGGCAAAAATCAATTTGGATGACTATCAGGGAGCGGAGAGTGATTGTGATGCTGCGATTCAAAGAAATCCTTTTGTGGTAGGTGCTTACCAGATCAGAGGATTGGCACGTATCCGTCAGAACAAGTTTGACGAGGCGATTGAAGATTATAAAACCGCTATCAAATACGATCCGGAGAATGTGGTGCTTTGGCATAATCTTTCCCTTTGCCATATTCAGAAAGAAGATTATGAGGCGGCTAAGGAAGATTTGGGTACGCTTCTGACAATTGCCCCCAAATATACGCGTGCCTATCTGATGCGCGGGGAAGTCTCCCTGAAACAGAACGATACGATACAAGCTTTGCGTGATTTTGACAAAGCTATTGATATGGACCGTTATGACCCGGACGGATGGGGGGCAAGAGCCATTGTACGTCTCCAGCAGGGAAAGTATAAAGAGGCTGAAGCTGATTTGGACCAGTCTATCCATCTGAGTGCAAAGAATGCCGGTAACTATATCAACCGTGCCTTGGCGCGTTTCCATCAGAATAATTTGAGAGGCGCCATGAGTGACTATGATTTGGCTTTGGATATTGATCCGAATAATTTTCTCGGGCACTACAACCGCGGTCTGCTGCGTGCCCAGGTAGGCGATGACAACCGGGCGATAGAGGATTTTGATTTTGTGTTGAAGATGGAACCGGATAATATGATGGCCATTTTCAATCGTGGTTTGTTACGTGCGCAGACGGGGGATTACCGGGGAGCTATCAGTGACTATTCCAAAGTGATTGCAGAATATCCTAACTTTATGGCCGGCTATTATCAGCGTGCCGAAGCCCGTAAAAAGATTGGCGACTGTAAAGGAGCCGAGCAGGATGAGTTCAAAATCATGAAGATGCAGATAGACAAGCGTAACGGTGTTTCTTCCGGTGACAAAAAGGAAGGTGGCGACAGTAAGGATGTTGCGGATAATTCTTCGGGGAACTCCAATGGAGATGGCGGGAAGACCCGTAAGAAATCCGACAAGAATATGGAAAATTATCGGAAAATTGTAATAGCGGACGATTCGGAAGTTGACCAGCGTTATAAGAGCGATTATCGCGGACGTGTACAAGACCGGAATGTGACCATCAAGCTCGAGCCGATGTATGCTTTGACTTATTATGAGAAACTGAGCGATGTGAAGCGTATCGTACATTATCATAAGTATATTGAGGAACTGAACCATTCGAAACTGTTCCCGAAGCCACTGCGCATCACCAATATGGAAGCTCCGCTGACGGAGGAACAAGTACGCTTCCACTTTGCTTTGATAGACGCTCATACGTCTGATGTGGTGGCTGACGAGAAGAACGCCAAGAAACGTTTCATGAGAGGTCTGGACTTCTATCTGGTTCAGGATTTTGCCAGTTCCATAGATGACTTTACAAAGAGTATCTTGTTGGACGACACTTTCTTTCCGGCATACTTTATGCGTGCTTTGGTGCGTTATAAGCAACTGGAATATAAAAAGGCCGAAGCCACAATGAGTGAAGGCGCCACTTCGGGTACAACGGAAATGAAGAAGCCAGAAGTGATGGCCATCGATTATGAAGTTGTGAAGAATGACCTGGACCACGTTATCCAATTGGCTCCTGATTTTGTCTATGGCTATTATAACCGTGGCAATGTGTCTTCGTTGCTGAAGGATTATCGTGCCGCCTTGGCGGATTATGACAAGGCGATTGAGCTGAGCCCCGATTTTGCTGAAGCATACTTTAACCGTGGATTGACGCACATCTTCCTGGGGAATAACAAACAAGGTATTGCCGATTTGAGTAAAGCAGGAGAGTTGGGTATTGTGTCGGCCTATAATATCATAAAGAGGTTTACAGATACACGTGAATAACATTTTTTTGTTAAAAAATAGAATATCAAAAAGAATTAGCTATTTTTGCGTTCTGAAAAATGAAATATACATATAAACTATGATAAAGATAACATTTCCAGACGGCTCTGTTCGTGAATATAACGAAGGAGTAACGGGACTGCAGATTGCAGAAAGCATCAGTTCTCGATTGGCACAAGATGTGCTGGCTTGTGGCGTGAACGGAGAAATTTATGATTTGGGGCGTCCTATCATGCAAGACGCTGAAGTGGTTCTTTATAAATGGGAGGATGAGCAGGGTAAGCATGCCTTTTGGCATACCAGTGCCCACCTGCTGGCCGAAGCTTTGCAGGAACTCTATCCGGGCATCCAGTTCGGTATAGGTCCTGCTATCGAAAACGGTTTCTACTATGATGTGGACCCGGGTGAAACGACTATCAAGGAAGCTGACCTGCCGGCCATTGAGAAAAAGATGGCTGAACTGGTGGCTAAGAAAGAAGCGGTTGTCAGACAAGACATTGCCAAGGCAGATGCTTTGAAGATGTTTGGTGACCGTGGAGAAACTTATAAATGCGAGCTGATTTCCGAATTGGAAGACGGCCACATCACAACTTATACGCAGGGTGCATTTACCGACTTGTGCCGTGGCCCTCACTTGATGACCACAGCTCCTATCAAGGCTATTAAGCTGACTTCCGTTGCCGGTGCTTATTGGCGTGGACAAGAAGACCGTAAGATGATGACCCGTATCTATGGTATCACCTTCCCGAAGAAGAAGATGCTGGATGAGTATCTTGTTCTGCTGGAAGAGGCAAAGAAGCGCGATCACCGTAAAATCGGTAAGGAGATGGACTTGTTCATGTTCTCCGACACTGTAGGTAAGGGACTCCCGATGTGGCTGCCCAAAGGTACTGCACTGCGTATCCGCTTGCAGGACTTCTTACGTCGCATCCAGGCCCGTTACGATTATCAGGAAGTAATGTGTCCACCCATCGGCAACAAATTGCTTTACATCACTTCCGGCCATTATGCAAAATATGGTAAGGACTCCTTCCAGCCCATACATACGCCGGAAGAAGGGGAAGAGTACTTCTTGAAACCGATGAACTGCCCTCACCACTGTATGATTTACAAGAACTCACCCCGTTCTTACAAAGACCTGCCTTTGCGTTTGGCAGAGTTCGGTACGGTTTGCCGTTACGAGCAGAGTGGCGAGTTGCACGGTCTGACACGTGTACGTAGCTTTACGCAGGATGATGCGCATATCTTCTGCCGTCCGGACCAGGTGAAGGATGAGTTCCTCCGTGTCATGGACATTATCTCCATCGTGTTCGAATCTATGGACTTCGAGAACTTCGAGGCACAGATTTCCTTGCGTGACAAGGTGAACCGCGAAAAATACATCGGTAGCGACGAGAACTGGGAAAAAGCAGAACGCGCCATCATCGAAGCTTGTGAAGAAAAGGGGCTGAAGGCAAAAATAGAATATGGAGAAGCCGCTTTCTATGGTCCTAAACTGGACTTCATGGTGAAGGATGCCATCGGTCGCCGTTGGCAGCTGGGTACCATCCAGGTGGACTACAACCTGCCGGAACGTTTCCAGCTGGAATATACCGGTGCTGACAATCAGAAGCACCGTCCCGTAATGGTTCACCGTGCTCCGTTCGGCTCCATGGAACGCTTCGTGGCTGTGCTTATTGAGCATACGGCCGGTAAGTTCCCGTTGTGGCTGACTCCTGACCAGGTTGCCATCCTGCCTATCAGCGAGAAGTTCAACGACTATGCGCATGAAGTGAAACAATATTTGAAGCGATATGACATCCGTGCCATTGTGGATGAACGTAATGAAAAGATTGGTCGTAAGATTCGTGACAATGAGATGAAGCGTATTCCGTACATGCTGGTTGTAGGTGAAAAGGAGGCTGAAAACAAGGAAGTTGCTGTCCGCAAGCAGGGAGAAGGTGATAAAGGAACCATGAAATTTGAAGAATTTGCCAAAAAAATGAACGAAGAAGTTCAGAATATGATAAATAAATGGTAACTTTGCGCCCAATTGTAGAAGCATAGTATATATTAGATGTTCTAAAGTTCGCTTTTACTTAACAAAAACATTAATTTGGGAATAGTAAATAAGAAACAAACTGGAAGTAAACGTTATTTAATGAAGAATGACAGCTTAAAAGGGCAACATCGGATTAACGAACAAATCCGGGCCAAAGAAGTCCGCATAGTGGGCGATGAAGTAGAACCAAAAGTGTATCCGATAGCACAGGCTTTAAGACTTGCTGAAGAACATGAAGCGGATCTCGTGGAGATTTCTCCAAATGCACAACCCCCTGTTTGTCGTATTATTGATTATTCTAAATTTCTTTATCAGTTAAAGAAGCGTCAGAAAGAACAAAAGGCAAAGCAGGTGAAGGTGAACGTGAAGGAAATACGTTTTGGACCTCAGACTGATGACCATGATTATAACTTCAAGTTGAAGCATGCCAAAGGCTTTTTGGAAGATGGCGATAAGGTGAAAGCCTACGTATTCTTTAAAGGCCGTTCTATCTTGTTCAAAGAGCAAGGTGAAGTGTTGCTGCTCCGTTTTGCCAATGATTTGGAAGACTATGCGAAGGTAGACCAGATGCCGGTTTTGGAAGGAAAGAGAATGACAATCCAACTCTCTCCGAAGAAAGTGGCGGCACCTAAGAAGAGCGCGGCTCCCAAGCCTGCAGAAGATGCGCCAAAGGCTGCGTCGGCTGAAACCGAAGAAGAATAAAGAAGTGAGTAACGCCATAGGTATAGTGCGTTGCCATATAATTTAATAATTAAAAAGTTTAAAAAAGATGCCAAAGATGAAGACTAACTCCGGTTCTAAAAAGAGATTTACTCTTACCGGAACAGGTAAAATCAAAAGAAAGCACGCTTTTCATAGTCACATCCTGACTAAGAAAACTAAGAAGCAGAAAAGAAACTTGTGCTACTCTACACTTGTTAGTACAACAGATGTAAGCCAGGTGAAAGAGCTCTTAGCAATGAAGTAATTGAAAAGCGTACAAAAGTATTAAAGTTATTAACCGAATGCATTAGCTTTAAGTCCGCTGCGTGAAGTAACGGCGCTAACATTCAAAAACAAGTAAAACTATGCCAAGATCAGTAAATCATGTTGCTTCTAAAGCAAGAAGAAAGAAAATTTTGAAATTGACCAGAGGTTACTTTGGTGCAAGAAAGAACGTTTGGACCGTTGCCAAGAATACTTGGGAAAAAGGTTTGACCTATGCGTTCCGTGACCGTAAGAACAAGAAGAGAAACTTCCGTGCTTTGTGGATTCAGCGTATCAACGCTGCCGCTCGTCTGGAAGGTATGTCTTACTCTAAGCTGATGGGCGCTTTGCACAAAGCTGGTATCGAAATCAACCGCAAAGTGTTGGCTGATTTAGCGATGAACCATCCGGAAGCTTTCAAGGCTATCGTTGCTAAAGCAAAGGCTGCATAAAAACAGTTAGCAGATAAATTACGAGGTGCTGATTACTCTTTTGGTAGTCAGCACTTTTTGTTTTCTGATACTCCGGGGAGGGGTTAAAACTTGAAAAGGACTTGAAACAATTTACTGCTTTTACTTGTTTCTTTCATAGAAACTCATTACCTTTGTTATAGAAAAAATAGCCGCATTGATTGGATCGGGAAACTCATCAATTTTTATGAAATACCGAGACAAGCTTCGCTTCTCAATGGCGGGCCACGCCCTTCGGGGTAACTCTTGAGTCGGTGGATTACAAAGAGGAGGAGCACTCAAATCATGTCATACGGAGTTTCATCACATCATCGGTGCGGCTTTCTATAAAAGAGGAACGGTAATCTGTTTGGATAACCGTTCCTCTTTCGTTTTATGCGGATGTGGGTGATTGTGAAACGATGATACGTGATGCTGAAACAGATGATGTGTCAAGGGAAGATAGATGATGTGTTTATACAAGACAGACCATCTGTATCGGGTGAACAGATGGTCTGTTTTGAAAAGAGTTTTTTTAAGTTTATTTGTTGTCCCGTAAGTCTTTTACCCTGACGGCTTTTCCTTCGCTCTGCGGCAAGGAACCTTTCTTTACCAACCGTAACTTCGGAGTTACCAGAATCTCGTCTTTCAGCTGGCGGGTAATGGCTTTGCTAATCTTTTGTAGCTCGATGTAATTGTCAGTAGAGAGGTCGCTAAGTTCAACTTCCACAATCATCTCATCCTGGTTATTGACCGTTTCGAGCGTGATGAGGTAATTGCTGCCCAATTCGGGGAATTGTACCAGCACCTTTTCCACCTGCATGGGGAAGATATTGACTCCCTTGATGATGAACATATCGTCGCTACGGCCTTTGATGCGGTCTATACGGATGTGGGTACGTCCGCAAGGGCACTTGCCGGGCAGGATGCGGGTAAGGTCGCGTGTACGGTAGCGGATGAGGGGCATCATCTCTCTGTCCAGCGTTGTCAGTACCAGTTCGCCGATTTCACCTTCCGGTACGGGTTCGCCGGTTTCCGGGTTAATGATTTCGACCAGGTAGCAATCTTCCCAGAAGTGCATGCCGTCTTGTTCGGTGCACTCGAAGGCTACGCCGGGACCGTTCATTTCAGTCATACCAAAGCTGTTATAGGCTTTGACGCCAAGCATGCGTTCAATCTTTCTGCGTTGCTCGTCTGTGTGGGGTTCGGCACCGATAACAAGCGTTTTCAGACTTGTGCCGGCGGGGTCCATCCCTTCTTCCTGGAATACCTCTGCCAAGCGGATGGCATAGCTGGGAATGGCATGCAGGGCAGTGGTCTTGAAGTCGGTGATGAACTTTATCTGACGCTTGCTGTTTCCGGCAGCGGCAGGAACAGTCAGCGCACCCAGACGTTCGGCTCCATACTGAAAGCCCAGTCCTCCGGTGAACATGCCGTAACCGGAGCTGTTTTGGAAAACATCCGTCTTACGGATACCTACCATATAGAGGCAGCGTGCCACTAAGTTAGCCCAAGAGTCCAAATCGTGTTGGGAGTGTACGATGACCGTCGGCGTGCCCGTAGTGCCACTGGAAGAATGGATACGTACTCCGTCCTCACGCATATCGCCTGCTACTAATCCAAAAGGATAATTGGCGCGCATATCGGCCTTGGTAGTAAACGGTATCTTACGTATGTCTTCTATAGACCGGATGCTGTCGGCAGTGATGCCATGCTCTTGGAATACCTTTTTATAATAAGGAGAGTTGGCGGCAATGCTGACAGTCTTTTTTAACCGTTGCAGTTGCAGTTCGCGCAACTGCTCACGGGGCATCGTTTCAATCTCTTCTTCCCAGTATTTGTTATTCATGGTATGTTGAAATTTAGAGTCAATTATAGTTTACATCAGTTTTTCAGCAATCTCTTTGCCGGCAGCCAACGCTTTGAGGTTCAGCTCTACAATGGCGTCGCCCTTGCGTTGGAAGATTTCGCGGATGCTGTCTTGCACCTTTGCGTAGTCGATGCCGAGGAAGGGGATGGTGGCGCCCAGCAGTACGATGTTCGCTACGCGGGGAGAGCCGACTTCTTTTGCCACTTCGTTTACGTTCAGCATGATTTTATGCGGCAGCTTGTTGATTTCGGCCTTGATGTCTTCTTCTGCCGGATAGTTGGGAATGTTGATGAAGGGGGCTTCATTGGTCACCAGCCAACCTTCGGGGCTGAGGTAGGGGAGGTAGCGCAGTGCTTCCATCGGTTCCAGGGAGATGATGAGGTCGCATTTTCCTGTGGGAATGAGGTCCGAAGCGATGGGTTGGTCGCTGATGCGCAGGTTGGACTGCACGTCGCCGCCTCGCTGGCTCATGCCGTGTACTTCTGCCTGCTTCATGTAGAGTCCGTCCTTGAGGGCTGCTTTGCCGATTACGGTGGCGATGGAGAGGATACCTTGTCCTCCTACGCCGGAAAGTATGATGTCTTTTTTCATGGCTTTACTTGTTTCTTTTTTTGCGTGCTAATGTTTGGATACATTCTCTGCGGGGGATGATGACGGATACGCCGTGGTGCTCGATTTCTTCCCGGATGATTTGCTTCATCTCTTCGTAGTTTTTCTTCAAGGGCACTACGACGCGGATGTGTTCGGGAGCTACACCGATGCCGGCGCAGATGGCTTCCAGACGTCCGGTGCCGGCAGAATCTTGTCCTCCGGTCATGGCGGTGGTTTCGTTGTCGGAGATGACGATGGTGACGTCGGCGTTTTCGTTGACGCAATCCAGCAGTCCCGTCATGCCCGAGTGGGTGAAGGTGGAGTCGCCGATGACGGCTACGGCAGGATGCAGGCCGGCATCCGAAGCACCCTTCGCCATGGTGATGGAGGCGCCCATATCCACGCAAGAGTTAATGGCGTTGAATGGGGCATTGGCTCCCAGCGTGTAGCAACCAATGTCGCTGAACACCTTATAAGTGGGATATTCTTCTTTCAATACTTGGGTCAGCACCGTGTACATGTCGCGATGGCCGCAACCCTCGCACAAAGCGGGCGGGCGCATCTCTACCAGAGAAGGAACGCTGAATTCAGCCTTGTTCTCCTTGCCTACGGCACGTGCCACGCTGTCCGGGTTCAGCTCTCCGTCTCGTGAAAGAGTGCCGTCCAAACGGCCTTTTACTTTGATGCCGATGCCCAGATAGCCTTTTAGCTGTTTTTCTACGAACGGTTGTCCGTCTTCCAGTACCAGAATCTCGTCACATGCTTCTACCAGCTGCATCAGCTGTTTCTTGGGCAACGGGTATTGTCCGATTTTCAGTACCGGATATTCGCAACCTTCGGGATAGTTCTCCATCAGGTAGTTGTAGCCGATGCCGCATGCCACGATACCCAGCTTTTTGTTGGGGCCGTCGGTATATTTGTTGTAAGCGGAGTTTTCAGAAGCTTTGATAAATTCGTCCTGGCGTTGCAGCAATGCTTTGTAACGTTTGCGTGCATTACCCGGCAGGAGGATGAACTGACGCGGGTCTTCGCTGAAGGAAATCTCATTCTGCGGTTGTTGCTCCTTGCGCTCTACGCCGGAACGGGAGTGTGCCAGGCGCGTAACCATGCGCATCAGGATGGGTTCGCCGGTCTGTTCGGAGAAGTTGAATCCGTTGTACACCATGTCGTATGCTTCCTGCTGGTTGCTTGGTTCGTACATCGGGATGAGGGAGAAGTCGCCATAGAAGCGGCTGTCTTGCTCGTTTTGTGAGGAGTGCATGCTGGGGTCGTCGGCAGCAATGACTATCAGACCGCCTTTTACTCCGGTAATGGCGGAATTGATGAAACAGTCGGCAGCTACGTTCATACCCACGTGCTTCATGCACACCAATGAACGCTTACCTGCAAAGGACATGCCCAGGGCAGCTTCCATCGCAGTTTTCTCGTTAGAGCACCAGCGGTTATGGATATTCTTTTCGGCAGTAATCGGTGCCATCTGAATATATTCGGTGATTTCCGTAGAAGGAGTGCCGGGATAGGCATATACACCCGAAAGTCCGGCATCTAATGCAGCTTGTGCAATGGCTTCATCGCCAAGTAAGAGTTGCTTGCTCATATCTGAATATTTAAGTGTTAGTCATGGATTAATATTTGACGCAAATATAGGATTTTGCTTTTATTTTATCAGCAGATTACTTGAAAATCTTTCTTTCGTTTAATGCATTCCAATATTTTCTTGCATTTTTCATGTGCTCGGCATAATTGGATGCAAAGTTATGGGTGCCCGAGAAGTCCTCTTTGGCACACATGTAGAGGTAGTTGTGTTTCGTATGGTTCAGCACAGCATCCAGCCCGATGGGTGAGGGGATGCGTATGGGACCGGGAGGTAGTCCGGTGTTGAGATAGGTATTGTAGGGGGATTCTACTGCCAGATGGGCATTCGTAATTCTCCGCAAGCCGAAGTCCTGCAAGGCAAATTTGATGGTAGGGTCGGCTTGCAGGGGCATGCCGGTGTGCAGGCGGTTGATGTAGAGCCCTGCCACCATTGGTTTTTCGGGAGTGTTGTTTGTCTCTTCCTCGACGATGGAGGCAAGGGTGCAGACTTCCGTCGGGGTCATTCCGATGGCGGTGGCTTTGTCTAAGCGTTCCTGGTTCCAGAACTTCTGGTGCTCTTTTTGCATTCTTTCGAAGAACTCTTCTGCACTCATGTCCCAATAGACTTGGTAGGTTTCGGGGATGAAGAGGCAGGGCAGGGTCTCTTTGTTGTATCCCAGTTTTTGTTGGAATGCGGAGTCGTTCATCAATCCGGCTATTTCGGCGGAGTCTATCATGAGCTGTTTGCCTACGCTGCGTGCCAGCCGGTCCAGTGTGCGTACGCTGCCGACGGTGAGATTCGTAGGTTCTTGATATCCGCGGTACAGACGGCTGAATACGTGATATACGTTTTCCCCCGGCCGGATGGTGTAGCGTCCGGTGTGTATATTTTCGGAATATTTCTTGTATTGGGCCATCCAGCGGAAGCCGGTGAAGCTTCGAGGATGGCCTTGTTGTTCCACCTTATTATATATGGAGTCGGCGGTGTCGTCGCGGTCTATATAGATATAGACTGTCTTTTTCGGATGGAATTGCGGGGCAAACAGATAGTAGTATACTGTTCCTGCACAAGCTGCTCCAATAAGAATCAGTGCGACGAATGTTCCGATAATGATTTTCTTCTTTTCCATTTTGTTTTACTGCATCTTTAGTCGGGCAAAGTTAGTAAAAAATGGAGTGAAAACCATCAAGTCATATCAGTTAATTCGATAGCTGACGAAGGCTATGCGTTTGCTGTCCGGTGCCCATGAGTTGACATTGATGGTGCCTTGTCCACCGAAAAGCTTTAACAATGTCTTGGGTTCTCCACCGTTTGCGGGCATTAGGCGCAGCTCTACGTTCTTGTTTGCCAGGTGCTCTCCCGGTTCCAGGTCACCTTTGTAGTAGGTGATGAATACAACGGATTTTCCGTCAGGGGAGATGTGGGGGAACCAGGAGTTACGGGTTTCGTCAAAGGTCATCTGGGTCTGTTCGGAGCCGTCTGCCTTCATGCGCCAGACTTGCATGAGTCCGGTGCGTACGGAATTGAACCAGATGTATTGTCCGCAGGGGGAATATTCCGGTCCGTCATCCAGACCTTCGGCAGTGGTCAGGCGGGTTTCTTCACCTCCTTCCGCTGGGATGGTATAGACGTCATAGTTGCCGTTTCGTTCGGCGCAATAGGCAAGCTCTTTGCCGTCGGGGCTCCAGCCGTGGAGGTAGCTGGGAGCCATAGGTGTTATTAAACGGGGAGTGCCGCCCGTGATGGGAAGTGTATAAATGCGCGATTTATAGTCTTCTTTCGTCCCGTGGCTGATGGCTATCTGCTGTCCGTCGGCCGAGAGGACGTGGTCGTTGTTGCAGTTTTGGGCAAATCCGGTGTTTATCAGTTCCGGTTCGGCAGGCGAGGTGGGGGAAAGGCGGTAAAGCTTTCCGTCGCTGTTGTATAGCAGCCATTGCCCGTCGGGCGTCCAATTGGGAGCTTCAATCCGGTAGGGAAATTCTTTTACGACGGTCCGGTTACCGTTAGTTACATCCAGTATTTCGAGGACGCTGGTAATCTCGTTTTTTTGTTGAGCGGTTGCGGTCAGTGCAACAGTTGCAAAGAAGGGGATTAGATAGGGTTTCATGTTCATATCGTATTTAATAAATCTCCGCAAGATACATTTTTTATTGGAAACTACATAGTCGGAGCATGCTTTTTTCAGAGAGAATCTGTAGTGATGGTCGAATGCGTAGTGCTTATCATATGAATAGTCTCCGGGATTCTTGAAATAGTTGTCCACATACTGCCAGTTGTCGGTGTCGAGCGGCGTGTGCGAAGTCATGTACGATAGGGAGCTTTTGTCTCTACTATCTCGCTGTCCAGACTAATCAGGTCTTTGCCCAAGCGGACAATGCGGGCATGTAGTCGGTGCCGACTTCCCCCTTTCCGCCTCCACCGAATGACAACCATCCTGTACCTTCGTCATCTATCACGGCACCCGGGTCGAAAGGAGCCCTGCAGTGGCCTAATCCTTGGGTGAACTGGCTCACCAGCATACGTCTTACCGTCCGATTCCACCCGCGATACGATGGATGGCGCCCATGAGGCTATACCCCATGGCGAGAGGGCCTTTACGTCAATCAGTCCGTGATAAGTCCAATTTACCATGTCATCGGTGGACAGCATGACCAGTGAATGGGATGTATTGGTATGTGTTTTTGCCGTCTTTTCCCACACTGTCCAGTTGCTGGGTGTCATTGGTTCCATACACATAGAGCCTTCCGTTGTATTCCACCGATGTCGGGTCGGCCACAAAAATGAAATCCAACAGCGGGTTGGCGTTTCCACTGAAGAATTGGGGTGATTCTACCGGACGCGTGTCTTTCTTTCTTGAATCGGAAAGCGCCCACACATCGTTTCCTGCGGATATAGCCGCCAGCAGCAAAGCCGCTGTAAATAATTTGATTCTTTTCATTTGTTTATAGTATGTTATAGAAACCTATGGTAGCCTTTTGATTTTGGCTTGTGTTCTTCAATCACCTCAATCCTTTATTTAAGATTGAAAAATCGGGTTATTGAAAAGTTGCCGCAAATATTGGGAATTACTATGTATAATATAAGGTGTATTATGTTTTTAATAATGTGCCTATATGTTTCAAGTTATCATTGTAATCAGATGGTGCTGTTTTAAACTTGCTTTACTTGCTTTGGGATAATTATGCGGCTATGGATTAAACTGTTTGGAAGGGCATTATGTTTTATGCAAATATATTGGTAGAAGAGCGTTTTTTTATTCTAACGATTCTTGAAAAGAAAAAGCACTGATTATTCCAGATAATCAGTGCTTGAATATCGAGCCGCTAGCCAGACTTGAACTGGCGACCTACGCGTTACGAATGCGTTGCTCTACCAACTGAGCTATAGCGGCAATAAGCTTTTGTTTACGGGGTGCAAAGGTACATCTTTATTTGAAAAGGCAAAAAGAATCTCTGTTTTTTTTAGAAATATTTTAGTGGGATAATTTTCTATTTGAATGTCTTGAACTTTATTGCCATAAAAATTGGATAATAAAACGAAAAGAAGCATCTTTGTCGTAGGTCCTATAGCAAATAAGTCTGATACTGATTATGAATTTAAGAATCTATTATAAATATCTTTCTTCACGCATAGCGTCCAAATGGACGGTGCTGTTGGTAGATGTAATTATCGTTGTGATTTCCATGCTTTCTGCATGTTTTTTGCAATATAGGCTTTCGTCCGTATCTTATGAAATTTCTTTATATGTATGGCTGACCATTTGGGCTGTCTTGTGTAATATCTGTTTCTTTCATATTCTCCGTACTTATGTGGGTGTTATCCGTTTTTCCTCTTTTGTAGATATTTATCGTGTGTTTTGGAGTCTTACGATAAGCTATGTTGTACTGTTTTTAGGGAATTGCTGTTGGTCTGTTTCGGGGCTTGGAGAAACTTTGCCGAACAGCATTCTGTTTATGGCATATATGTTCACCTTCTCTCTGATGGCTTGTATGCGCATTGCTGTGAAGATGCTTTATGAAGCTATTGCTTTTGATGCACGTCATTGCGTGAATGTTTTTATTTATGGATTCCATGGGACTGGAGTCAATGTTGCAAAATCCTTGAGAGTTAGTCGTAATAATCATTATCGCCTGCGTGGCTTTATTTCGGACGAACCTGATATGATAGGTAAACATACGATGGGATGCAGGGTATATCCCAATGATGAGCAGCTGTTTGACCGTCTAAAGAAAAAGAAAGTGGATACAATCATTATCTCTCCAAGCAAGGTGTCGGATTTGGAAAATTCCGGAATGCTGGATAAACTGTTCTCTCATGATATTCATGTAATGACCGTTCCTCCCTTAAGCGATTGTATGGACGATGGACTGATAAAGGACATTCAAATAGAAGATTGGCTCCGTAGAGAACCGGTGCAAGTTGACATGCGTAAAATTACGGCCCATATCGAGGGGCGTAGAGTAATGGTTACGGGAGCGGCGGGAGCTGTAGGAAGGGAAATCGTTCGCCAGTTGGCTACACTGAATCCTTATCAGTTGATTCTGGTAGATCAGGCAGAATCCCCATTGTATGATGTACAGTTGGAATTGTCTGATCATTGGAAGAATCTGGAGGTCCGTGTATTGGTTGCAGATGTTGCTAACCGTACGCGTATGGAGGCTATATTTGAAGAAACACGTCCTCAACTTGTTTTTCATTCTGCTGCGTATAAGCATGTACAACTGATGGATGATTTTGTATCGGAGGCAATTCAAACGAATATATCGGGGACAGTGAATATTGCGGACCTGGCGGCAAAGTATAGAGTGTCCCGTATGGTTATGATATCTGCTGCTAATGCACGTCATCCGGAGAATGCTATGGAATATAGTAAGCGTGTGGCGGAAATATATGTGCAATCATCTGATTGCAGGTTGAAACGCGACACAAGGGAAACTGATATGTTCATAGTACGTTTGGGTGAGGTGTATCCGACGAATACTCATTGTTTGATTACCTTGTCTGAAGCTTGTATGCTCACCCTGGAAGTGGGAGTCATGGGGGATGGGGGAGAAGTGTACATTGTGGGAGGGCCTGGGGATGGACTTTTGGATTCTGTAATCGGTGAAAAGATAAAGCGTGAAAAGGCATCTGTTGATGATTATGAACATGTGCGGGAAGAAGTGCTGGCCTTGGTGCAACATAGTTATACTGAAAAAAAGGCTATTTTGATTGGACTAATGAAAAAAATAGTGCCAATTTTTCCGCTTTCTTCTACCCGATGAAAAGACGTGAAAGTGACAGTTTTTTAATGCTTTTTCTGAAACTTAGAGGTGGAATAAATGTATATTATAAAAATAATATATTACCTTTGTGCCCGATTTATATTTATTACAAGAACTCAAAAGATTAATCAGAATATCTTATGCGTAGATTAATAACACTATTCTTTTTGGTATTTACTTTGTCAGGGGTAGCTTTTGCTCAGCAGATGTCAGATGATCAGGTTGTTCAGTATGTAAAAAGCGCTCAGCAGATGGGCAAAAATCAAAAGCAGATTACTACTGAATTAATGCGGCGGGGAGTGACAAAGGAACAAGTTGAAAGAATTCAGAAAAAGTATGAAAACTCTAAATCTGGAAGTCCGCAGAGCAATACCCAAGATGAGAAGCGTTCTCGTCAACGTGGTGAAATGAGTGGCGTAGTCAAAGGGCTGCGTACAACTTCGGAAACTTATTCTGCCAGACAAACGGATGTTGCAGGGGATTCTTTACAAATGATGGATAATCGTTCCTTGTCTCAAGAGAAGGAAACAGAGGATCCGACTTCGCAAATTTATGGTCATAATATTTTTACTAACGATAATTTGACTTTCGAACCCAATGTGAATGTTGCTACTCCCGAGAATTATCGTCTGGGGCCTGGTGACGAGGTGATTATTGATGTGTGGGGAGCTTCTGAAACAACGATTCGACAAACAATCTCTCCGGAAGGAAGTATTCTTGTGAATAATTTAGGACCGGTTTATCTGAGTGGCAAAACTGTAAAGGAAGCCAATAATTATTTGAAACAAGAATTTGCCAGAATATATTCTGGAGTAACCGGAAATGTTCCGTCTACCCAAGTTAAACTGACATTAGGAGAAATACGTTCTATTCAAGTAAACGTTATGGGTGAAGTTGTGGTGCCCGGAACTTATACCCTCTCATCATTTGCTTCCGTATTTCATGCTTTATATCGTGCAGGTGGTGTGAATCCGATTGGTAGTTTACGCAGTATTAAAGTGATTCGCAATGGAAATACAATAGCGGATTTGGATGTTTACGATTTACTTATGAAAGGAAAAATGAAAGATGACATCCGTCTGCAGGATGGTGATGTAATTCTTGTGGATCCTTACCAGTCATTGGTACAGATATTGGGTAAGGTAAAACGTCCGATGTTTTATGAAATGAAACCCACTGAAACCGTAGGCACATTATTGAAGTATTCAGGTGGTTTTACGGGTGATGCTTATAAAAAAGCATTACGTATAATCCGTAAAAGTGGACGTGAGCATCAAATTTATAATGTGGATGAGATGGATTATTCTGTATTCCGCGTAGATGACGGTGATAAGATAACGGTTGATTCCGTTTTACAACGTTTTGAGAATCGTGTGGAAGTCCGCGGTGCTGTATATCGTGAAGGCTTGTATCAGTTGGACGGTACGATGAATACAGTGAAACAGCTGATTAAGAAAGCAGAAGGACTTCGCGGAGATGCATTCTTAAACCGTGCTATAATCGATCGTGAGCTTGAAGACTTGTCGCATGAGATTATACAAGTAGATGTGAAAGGTTTGCTGAACGGGACGGCTGCAGATATTCCTTTGCAGAAGAATGATATTTTATATATCCCAAGTATTCATGATTTGAAGGAAGAAGCTACACTTACCATCCATGGTGAAGTTGCCAATCCGGGTACATATCTCTATTCTGATAAAATGACAGTAGAGGATTTGGTGTTGCAGGCTGGTGGCTTGTTGGAGGCAGCGGCTACGACGAAAGTTGAAGTGGCACGGCGTATGAAAGATACGAAGAGTACATCTTTCAGTACTACAGTAGGCCAGAATTTCTCTTTTGATTTGAAAGATGGCTTATTGGTGGGAGAAGGAAGCCAGGATTTCCATCTTGAACCTTTTGATGAAGTTTATATTCGTAAGAGTCCGTCTTATTTTAAACAACAGAATGTTATGGTGGGAGGAGAAGTTCTTTTTAGCGGTAATTATGCACTATCGAAAAAAAATGAACGTTTGAGTGACTTGATAGCTAAGGCTGGTGGAGTGACTCCCGATGCTTATGTAAAAGGAGCGCGTCTTATTCGTAGGATGACCGAAGAAGAATTTCGCCGTAAAGAAGATGCCCTGCGTATGGCGCAAGCGGGAGGTGGAGATTCCATATCTGTAAAAAAATTGGATTTGTCTGATACCTATTCTGTAGGTATAAATCTGGGAGAGGCTTTGAAGAATCCCGGTTCAGATGCTGATATGGTGCTTCGTGAGGGAGATGTGTTATTTGTTCCGGAGTACGTAAGTACAGTGAAAATCAACGGTGCTGTAATGTATCCGAATACAGTTTTATATAAAAAGGGTGAAAGCTTGAAATATTACATCAATCAAGCTGGTGGTTTTGGTAATGATGCCAAGAAACGTAAGGTCTATGTAATATACATGAATGGTACAGTTTCTCGTTTAAAAGCAGGGAACAAGAAAGCCATTGAACCTGGTTGTGAAATAATTGTTCCAAGTAAAGAACAGAAAAAGAAGATGACTACTGCTGAAATTCTGGGAATGGGAAGTACGACAGCTTCTATTGCAGCGATGATTGCGACTATGGTTAATCTCTTTAAGTAATTTGAATTATGAGCGAAGAAAGAATACAAAACATAACCTCTCCACAACCTGAGGAACAAGAAATAGATTTGATAGAACTGGCCCAGAAAGTATGGGCTAGTCGCAAATTGGTTTTTAAGGCGTGTGGTATCGCTGCTCTTGTAGGACTGGTTGTTGCATTTAGTATTCCTAAGGAGTACTCTACAAGTGTGACATTGGCTCCGGAGAGTGGTGGCAAATCTGGTGGTGGAAGTATGGGAGCCCTTGCAGCCATGGCGGGTATCAATTTGGGCACTTCTTCTGGTGAGGATGCTTTGTCACCCGAACTTTATCCTGATATTGTAAGTTCTACTCCTTTTCTGATTGAACTGTTCGATGTTAAAGTCAAGGATCAGAAAGCAAAAGTAGACACGACTTTATATGCTTATTTGAAAGAAGAACAGCGTTCTCCTTGGTGGAGTGCAATTTTCTCCGCTCCTTTTAAGGTGTTAGGATGGACATTGTCTTTGTTTAAGGATGAACCGGAAGAGGGGGACGCAAAGCTGGATCCTTTTCGTCTTACTAGAGATGAGTCTGCCATTGCAGATGCTTTAAGTAAACGTATCTCTGTTTCCGTAGACAAAAAGACAGGTGTGACAACCTTGTCTGTTACTATGCAGGATCCTTTGATATCTGCTTCGCTGACGGATACCGTGATGCATTGCCTGCAGAACTACATCACAGATTATCGGACTAATAAGGCTCGTCATGATTTGGCATTTACCGAAAAACTTTATGGAGAAGCAAAGGCCAGTTATGAGGATGCCCAGAAGAAATACGCAAATTTTGTAGATGCAAACCAGAATATAATATTACTGAGTTATCGCGCAGAGCAAGAGCGTTTACAGAATGAAATGAATTTAGCCTATCAAGTATATACACAAGTGTCTCAACAATTGCAGATGGCAAGAGCTAAGGTGCAGGAGATTACACCGGTATATACGGTTGTCCAGCCGGCTACGGTACCTTTGAAGCCTGCAAAGCCCAATAAATTGATGATTTTGATCGGCTTCATGTTCTTGGCAGGTGTCGGCAGTGTGGGATGGATATTATTTGTAAAAGATTTATTAAAGGGATGGAAAAAGCAAACAATATGATGACGGATAATGATATGATGTGCTGGCATGCATTGTACACAGCACCTAAGTCTGAACATAAGTTGATGCAGCGTTTGAATGCTGCGGGATATACTACATATTGCCCGATGCAGGCTGTGTTTGTAAAATGGAAAGGGCATACCCGGAAGGTGATTACCCCTCTTTTTTCCGGATGCTTGTTTGTTGCTGGTAATGTGGCGGAAGTTGCCTCATTGGCTTCCTCGCAGAAGGCTGCTATATTACTAGATAAAGAAGGAAAAAGTTTGTCTATTGAAGCGGGTAAAGCAGAACTTCCTGCCAAGTTTGCTCAATTGCTGAGGTTATGATGAAGCTGATAACAGAAGAGCTGCTGGATACCGTTACTTCACAAGCCAAGGAGAATTCCCGTTTACGTATGAATTATAATTTTCATGCGTCTATGGATGCCCCTATTCATCGGTTGCTGAATGCTTTGGAACCAGGAACTTATCTTCCTCCTCACCGTCATACAGATAAGGAAGAAACTTATCTGGTTTTGCGTGGAAGTCTGCTGGCATTTTTTTATGATGATGCCGGTAATGTAACAGATAAGGTATGCCTCAATCCTTCGGAAGGTAAATATGGTCTGGAAATTCCTTCTAATACATGGCATAGTATTATTGCCTTGGAGTCAGGTACCGTTATTTTTGAAATTAAAAAAGGCCCATATCAGCCTCTACCCTCAGAGGATTTGGCTTCGTGGGCTCCTCAGACTTCTGATGCAGAAGGAATAAAGGCTTTTATGAAGCGGATGTTGGAGCTTTAACATTTTCCCCGATAAACCCATAAGAAAGCCTCCCGATATATTTTATTGTATACCGGGAGGCTTCTTTATGTACCATGTTATTAGTCAAACAGGCTCTTGAACTTTTTGAATATTTTCTCTTTAATCGAAGTGTTCGGCTTGAAGTTATCCGATTCTTCCATCTCCTCCAATGCTCTCTTCTCATCCTTGCTCAGCGTTTCGGGTACATATACGCTGACATTTACCAGCAAATCTCCCGTGCCGTACCCGTTCACGTTGGGTAAACCTTTGCCGCGCAGGCGGAGTACTTTTCCCGGTTGCGTACCTGAGTCAATTTTTACTTTCACCTTTCCATCAATCGTGGGAATTTCTACCGCACCACCCAAGGCTGCTGTCGGGAAGCTGAGGAGCAGGTTGTAAATCAAGTCATTTTCATCGCGTATCAGGTTCGGGTCTTGCTCTTCCTCTACAAGAATCAGCAGGTCACCCGGTACACCGTTGTGCTTGCCTGCATTTCCTTTTCCGCCCATAGAGAGTTGCATACCTTCTGCAACACCTTTCGGGATTTTTACGGTTACTACTTCTTCACCGTATACAATACCTTCACCGGCACATTCCTTACACTTGTTTTTGATGATTTTGCCTTCACCGCCACAAGTCGGACAAGTGGTTCTTGTTTGCATGGTGCCGAGTATGGTTTGCTGGTTACGGATTACCGTGCCGCTGCCGTTACAGGTCGGGCATGTTTCAGCGCCGCCGTCACCTTCGGCTCCCGTACCATGACAGTGGGTACAAGGCACGTATTTCTTCAGTTTGAATTTCTTTTCCACGCCGGTAGAGATTTCCTTGAGGTTCAGTTTCACCTTGACACGCAGGTCCGAACCACGGTAACGGCGTTGTTGTTGTGCTCCACCGCCTCCGCCGAAACCTCCAAAACCGCCGAAACCTCCACTGTGTCCGCCAAAGATGTCACCGAACATGGAGAAGATGTCGTCCATGGACATGCCTCCACTGAAGCCGCCGAACGGACCACCATTACCGGCGGCACCACCCAGTCCGGCATGACCGAACTGATCGTAGCGGGCACGCTTGTCCGGATTGCTTAGTACGTCGTATGCTTCTGCCGCTTCCTTGAATTTCTCTTCGGCTGTTTTGTCGCCCGGATTCTTGTCCGGATGATATTGGATGGCTTTCTTGCGATAGGCTTTCTTTATTTCTTCTACCGTTGCTGTCTTTTCGACTTCCAATACTTCGTAGTAATCTCTTTTTTCCATACAGTTTTATGTTATTCTCCGACTACCACTTTGGCATGACGGATCACTTTGTCGTTTAGGATGTAACCGGTTTGTACACAGTCCAGAATTTTGCCTTTCAGTGCTTCATTGGGTGCCGGAATCACGGCGATGGCTTCGTGATAGTCTGTATCGAGCGGTTGTTCCTTTGTCTCTATTACCTTAACGCCGTTTTGTCCCAATACAGACATGAATTTGTTGTAGATCAGTTCAACGCCTTCTTTTACGGCGGCTACGTCGGTGGCTGTCTCCATGTTTTTGAGGGCGCGTTCAAAGTCATCCACAATGGGTAGGATACTGCTGATACTCTTTTCACCACCGTTCAGGATGAGTTCTGCTTTCTCCTTCATGGTACGTTTGCGGTAATTGTCAAACTCGGCAGACAAGCGCAGGTATTTGTCCTTCTGCTCTTCAATCTGTTCATTGGCCTTTTCCAGTTCCTGGGCGAGCTTTTCTTCTTCTGTCAGGGGAGCTTCGTTTTCTTGTGAAGTTTCTTGTCCGACAGTTTCTTCGTCACATTCGTTAGGAGTAGCTTGAGTTTTCAGCTCCTCTTCCTGGTTGTTTTCTTTTTCTTTCGGATTCATATTGTTATGCTTATTATTCTTGTAAAATGATTTAGCTTTCATTGCTGTTAAGGGTTTAAGTTAATACGATATTAGTGCTCCAGCAAAAACTTTGCCAAAACGGATATTTTTGCCGAAAACGCTGCAAAGGTAATACTTTTATGTCAGATTGACAGCGCTTCTCTGTGTCTATTCATGGAAAAATAACTATCTTTGCACTCGCAATTCGCAGACTAATAGGTATTAAATAGTAAATTGTAAATAAATAAATCGTAAATATAAAGATGATTACAGTCTCTAATGTCTCAGTACAGTTTGGTAAAAGAGTGTTGTTCAATGACGTAAACTTGAAGTTTACAAGTGGTAACTGTTATGGTATCATCGGTGCCAACGGCGCCGGAAAATCTACTTTCCTGAAAACGATTTCCGGGGAGCTGGACCCTACGACGGGCTCCATCATGCTGGCTCCGGGAGAGCGTCTTTCCGTTTTGAGCCAGGACCATTTCAAGTGGGATGCTTTTACGGTGATGGACACGGTGATGATGGGACACACGGTGTTGTGGGATATCATGAAGCAGCGTGAAGTGCTGTATGCCAAAGAGGATTTCACAGACGAGGATGGACTGAAGGTTTCCGAATTGGAAGAGAAATTTGCCGAGTTGGACGGCTGGAATGCCGAAAGCGATGCTGCCGCCTTGTTGAGTGGTTTGGGTATCAAGGAAGACAAGCATTATCTGTTGATGGGTGAGTTGAACAACAAAGAAAAGGTGCGTGTCATGCTGGCGCAAGCTCTCTATGGAAATCCTGATAACTTGCTGCTGGACGAGCCTACCAATGACTTGGATATGGAGACCGTGACTTGGCTGGAAGAGTACCTCTCCAACTTTGAGCATACGGTGCTGGTGGTAAGCCACGACCGTCACTTCCTCGACTCCGTTTGTACGCATACGGTGGACATCGACTACGGAAAGATTAACCTCTTTGCCGGTAACTATAGCTTCTGGTACGAGTCCAGCCAGCTGGCGCTCCGTCAGCAGCAGAACCAGAAGGCAAAGGCCGAGGAGAAGAAGAAAGAGCTGGAAGAGTTTATCCGCCGATTCAGTGCCAATGTGGCAAAGAGCAAGCAGACTACCAGCCGCAAGAAGATGTTGGAGAAACTGAATGTAGAAGAAATCAAGCCGTCATCACGTAAGTATCCGGGCATCATCTTTACGCCCGAACGCGAACCGGGTAATCAGATTCTGGAAGTTTCCGGTTTGACGAAAACGCTGGAAGATGGTACGGTGCTGTTCCGCGACGTCAACTTCAACGTAGAGAAGGGAGACAAGATTGTATTCCTTTCGCACGACCCGCGTGCCATGACCGCCCTGTTCGAGATTATCAACGAGAATATGAAACCGGATGCAGGTACTTTCAACTGGGGTGTGACTATCACCACCGCTTACCTGCCGCTGGACAATACTGCATTCTTTAATACAGACCTGAATCTGGTGGACTGGTTGAGCCAGTTCGGTGAAGGCAATGAAGTCTATATGAAGAGCTTCCTGGGACGTATGCTGTTCTCCGGCGAGGAGGTGCTGAAGAAAGCAAGCGTATTGTCGGGAGGTGAGAAGATGCGTTGCATGATTGCACGTATGCAGCTGCGCAATGCCAATTGCTTGATTCTGGATACACCTACCAATCACCTCGACTTGGAGTCTATCCAGGCATTCAACAATAATCTAAAGACCTATAAAGGCAATATCCTTTTCTCATCCCACGACCACGAGTTCATTCAGACGGTTGCCAACCGTATCATCGAATTGACTCCGAACGGTATTATCGACAAGATGATGGAGTATGACGAATACATCACTTCAGACCACATCAAGGAGTTGCGTGCACGTATGTACGCAACAAAGTGATAACGGAAGCTAAGGACTAAATAAGCATATTTTAAATCGTTCCATCATGAGGAAAAAATCGTTCCACCATGGTGGAACGATTTTTTTACCACGGTGGAACAATATTTCTGCCATGATGGAACGATTCTTCTTTCATATCTTTTTGGTTTAATAAAGGCTTGTGCGATATTGAAAAAAAGAAGAAGGTGTGTCAGAATGATTTTTAGCTATCATTCTGACACACCTTCTTTTGCTATTAAAAGAGTCTCTTTGTTCTTATTAAGGCGGGGAATAGTCTGAGTTATTGTTTCTCCTTATATATAATTTTGCCTTGGCTTTCGCCGAAAAGGTTGTCGCCTAGCGTGGTAATCTTATTCCCCGTGGCAAGCACATAGCGCAGGTTGTCGCATCCCATAAATGCTCCGTACTCAATGGCGGTTACACTGGCAGGAAGCACCAGCGTGCCGCACAAACGGCCGCAGCCACTGAATGCACGCTGTCCAATGCTTCTAAGCTCTTGCGGGAGCCGTACGTTCAGCAGATACTTCTTTTGGGTGAAAGTATAGTCGGGAATTGCAGTGGCATTACTGTTGGTCATGTCGATGGAAACCAGATTGGGCATATAGTCGCGTATCAATGTGAAGTCGGCTTCGTCCATTTTTCCTTCAACGGTCAGAAAGTTAACGTCTTTGGGCTGAAATCCGGCTCTTAACAGTTCGCTGGCAAGGCTGCCCATTTTACCAATCTGCACATTTACTGTCAGTGGTTCTCCTTCAATGAATGCAAAGGTTTCCCATTTCTTTTTGGTACGATAGGAGTCACTGCATCCCAATGGAACAAATATGGCTGTAACGCTATCGGCCAATGCTTCGGACAACAGATTGGGAGCCGTTTTCTTCCGTATCTGGCATATCTTGAGATTTTTGCATCCCTTAAAGGCAGCATCTTCGATGTTCTTGGTCTTGTCGGAAAGGATAATCCTGGTCAGCGTCTCCTTACCTACAAATGTACTGTCGTCCATTTGCTTGCAGAAGGCATATGCCGGAATGCAATTGGCAGGATATACATAAAAACGGTTTGGATAAGTCCCGTTCTTGCCTGCATACATGCTGATGGAGGCATTGGAAATGTCCAGCAGTTGCAGGTTTTTGAATTCATCCCGTAGATGCCTGAAATCTACGGCATTCAGCTTGCCCTGCAGGGTCAGTTGGGTGATTTCATTGGCTTCCGCTTCTGTCATCAGTTCCACCAGGGTGCCAGGTTTGGCCACGTAGTATCTTTTGGATTTTTGTGCCGAGGCATTCAGCATTAACGCCAGTCCGGCAACGGCTAAAAGTATTTTTCTTAGTTTCATGTTTGTCGATTCCAGATTGATTTTTCAAATATAAGAAGAAACCGGCAGGAATACATGAAGTTTTTTCTTTTTATTATTATTTTTGTCGGATATTAATCAAAATGAGATACAAATGGAGACGGAAGAAACGGTGAAGGAAGAGTGTGTTGCTATGAGTAAAACAAAACGTATTTGGCTGGCATTCGTTGATATAGTACTGTTTACTGTACTTTTTATGATTTTTCTGTTTTTGTTTGCCATACCTTTTGCGATTGCTTTCCCTGAGTTGAAGACACAAGCTGGTGGGATGAGCGTCTATTCAATGATGTTGAATGAAGTCTTGATGTTGGCCAGTGGGCTTATTGCCGCTTGTATGGTGCTGGGCTTCAGGAAGCTTCCTTTTTCGGGCTTGGGCTTGTCTTTGAAGGGATGGGGCAGAAGCCTGCTGAACGGAGCTTTGTTTGTCGTGTTCTTGTATGCAGTTGGTTTTGGCTTGTCTTTATTGTTGGGGGCTGTGGAAGTGGCAGGGGTCTTGTTTTCTCCCATTTCGTTGTTGTCGAGTCTTTTGCTTTATTTTTTAGTGGCAGTTACGGAAGAAGTTATTGGACGCGGTTTCATTTTAGGGCGTATGCTGGATGGAGGCGTCAATAAGTTTGTGGCATTGCTTATCTCTGCGGTGTTATTTTCGTTGATGCATCTTTTCAATCCCAGCTTTGCCTTCGTCCCGTTTTTGAATATCATGCTGGCGGGTTGTTTCTTGGGAGCTTCCTATATATACACGCGCAACCTCTGTTTCCCCATTGCCTTGCATTGGTTTTGGAACTGGATTCAAGGTTCTGTTTTGGGATATAAAGTCAGTGGAAATGAATTTAGCAATGAGAATCTGCTGATTCTTCACTTTCCGGAAGAAAATCTGATAAATGGAGGAACTTTCGGGTTCGAAGGCTCTATTCTGTGTTCACTACTTTTAGTGCTTGGTACAGTATTTATCTTAAGACACTATTATAAGGGATTAGTGATTAATCATTAATCATTAATCCCTAATCACTAATTCTGTTCCACTCCTTTCATTGTCAGCTGTATGCGTTTCCGGTCCATATCTATGCTGAGTACCTTTACGCGTATATGCTGGTGAATGGACACTACTTCATTAGGGTCTGATATGAATCTGTCGGCGAGTTGGGAGAGGTGTACCAGTCCGTTTTCCTTGATGCCTATGTCGACAAATGCGCCGAAGTTGGTGATGTTTCCTACGATGCCGGGCAATTCCATGCCTTCGCGCAGGTCGTTGATGGTGCGCACGTTCTTGTCAAATTCAAATATCTTTATCGGTCCGCGTGGGTCACGTCCGGGCTTGTCCAGCTCTTGCAGGATGTCTTTCAGTGTCGGCATGCCCACGGTGGGGGAGAGGTAGCGTTCGGGATTAATCTTCAGACGCAGCTCCCGGCTGGCTATCAGCTCGGCTACGCTGCAACCCAAGTCCTTTGCCATTTGTTCTACGATGCAATAGCTTTCCGGGTGTACGGCAGTATTGTCCAGCGGATTCTTTGCCTGCGGAATACGTAGGAAGCCGGCACATTGCTCAAATGCCTTGGCACCCATGCGCGGTACTTTCATCAGTTCCTTGCGCGAGGTGAAGGCACCGTTTTCGGCGCGATAGTTCACAATGTTCTGTGCCAGTTGCGGACCCAATCCCGAGATATAGGTCAGCAGATGGCTGCTTGCGGTGTTCAGGTTGACACCTACCAAGTTTACACAGTTTTCTACGGTCTGGTCCAGTGATTTTTTCAGCTTGGTTTGGTCCACGTCATGCTGGTATTGCCCCACACCAATAGATTTCGGGTCAATCTTTACCAACTCTGCCAGCGGGTCCATCAGTCGTCTGCCTATGGACACAGCACCGCGTACGGTGACGTCGTAGTCGGGAAACTCGTCCCGTGCGATTTTAGAGGCCGAATAGATGGAAGCTCCCTGCTCGCTGACGATGAATATCTGTATGTCGCGGTTGAAGCGCTGATGTTTCAAGAACTCCTCCGTCTCGCGGCTGGCTGTTCCGTTACCTATGGCAACGGCATCTATCTTATAAGACTCTATCATCATTTGCAGCTTGGCAAATGCCTCTTTCTGCTTGCTGACCGGAGGGTGGGGGTAGATGTTCTCATTGTGGAGCAGATTTCCTTGTGCATCGAGGCACACGACTTTACAACCCGTACGAAATCCGGGGTCTATACCCATCACACGCTTTTGCCCCAGTGGTGAAGCCAGCAACAACTGACGGAGGTTTTCGGCAAATACCTTGATGGCTTCCTCATCAGCACGTTCCTTACTTTGCGTGGCAAATTCCGTCTCTATGGATGGCTTCAATAGGCGTTTGTAGGAATCCTGCACGGCTTCCGCCACTTGCTGTCCGCAGGGGTTGTTGCTCCGCACGAATTGGCGTTCCAGCCGTTCCACGCACTCCTCATCGTCTGGGCTGATGCTGACTTTCAGCAGGCCTTCCGCTTCGGCACGCCGGATGGCGAGCAGGCGGTGGGAGCTGCATCGCTTCAACGATTCGGAGCAATCGAAGTAGTCGCGGTATTTGGTCGCTTCCTCTTCTTTGCCTTTCACCACCTTGGCGGTCAGTGTGCCTTGGCGGGCAAATGCGTTGCGCACGCTGTTTCGGGCACGTTCGTCTTCGCTAACATGCTCGGCTATGATGTCACGGGCACCTTTCAGTGCATCTTCCACGTTCTTCACGTCTCCTTTCACGTAATTGGCGGCGCGTTCCTCCGGATGAGGCTCACGTTGCAGCATCAGCAGGGTGGCGAGGGGTTCCAGTCCTTTTTGACGGGCTGCTTCGGCACGTGTTTTCCGTTTGGGCTTGTAGGGGAGGTAGATGTCCTCCAGTAGGGTATTGTCCCAAGTCTCCTCGATGCGCTTCTGAAGTTCGGCGGTCAGTTTACCTTGTTCCTGTATGGTGTTCAGGATGGTTTCTTTACGTTTGGCGGTTTCGCTCAGTTTCTCATATTGCGTCTGGATAGCTTCAATCTGCACTTCGTCCAGTCCTCCCGTTGCTTCCTTGCGGTAACGGCTGATGAAAGGGATTGTCGCTCCGTCTTCCAGCAGGCCGAGGGTCTGGCTTATTTGTCTTTCTGATATGCCGAGAGCGGCAGATATCATTCGATGAAAATCTTGTATCATTTTGTATCTCATTTTATAATAGGTGCCAAAAGTACAAAAAAACAATTGTTGTTTTTTCTTTAGGTTCCAACTTTTATCTATATTTGTCAAAGCTATGGAGCAATTAAACGAATCAATCAATTGAAACACATATATCGTACAATATTACCATGCATGGTAGCGCTTTTCTGTTGCCTTTTGCCCGCTTTTTCTATTACGGGAGAGCATCCGGTACTGATTATCAGTTCCTATAATCCGGATGCCGGCCGTACTTCCGGCAACATCTCCGACTTTATGGAGGAGTTCCAACGCCTGGGCGGGACAAACACCATCGCATTGGAGAACATGAACTGCAAGAGTTTTTCCGAATCCCCTCTTTGGGAGAGGAGAATGGCTGAGCTGTTGGCTAAATATCAAGGTGATAAAAGTCCGGCGCTGATTGTACTTATAGGGCAGGAAGCCTGGGCTGCCTATCTTTCTCTGGAAGACTCCATATGCGGCAATACTCCGGTAGTGAGTGCACTGTCCAGCCGGAACGCCATATTGCTGCCGGGTGATACCGTTGACCTGAAGACCTGGATGCCCGAATCCGTCGACTTCTTCACGGATTTCCCCAGTTCGCCTATCAAGGCCGGCTTCGTTTATGAGTATGATGTGGAGGCCAACATCAATATGATAAAGCAGATGTATCCCGGCACCAAGAATATCGCTTTTGTCTCAGACAACAGTTATGGCGGCGTTGCCATGCAGGCCTATGTAGTGAAGGAGATGCAGAAGTTCCCGGAACTAAACCTGATTCTGCTGGACGGACGCGTCAATACCATATATACCATTTGTGACAGATTGCATGAGTTACCGGAAAATACAGCTATATTGATGGGGACATGGCGTGTGGACATGAACGATGGTTACTTCATGCGGAATGCAACCTACGCCATGATGGAAGCAGCTCCCACTTTGCCCACTTTCTCGCTCAGTTCCGTAGGCTTGGGATATTGGGCTGTGGCAGGTGTCGTTCCTGCCTACCGTGCTTTGGGCAAGGAGATGGCAAGACAGTCTTACCGCCTGCTGACCACCTCCCAGGATAGTGAGACCCATATGGAAATCATTCCGAATGAGACCATACTGGACGGCAAACTTGTGAAGGAAAAGAAACTGAATATCGCCGGCCTTCCGGAACCGGTAAAGATGCTGAACGTAACCCCTTCTTTCTACGAGCAGTACAAGTATCATATCTGGTTTGTCGGTGTTGTTCTGTTGGTGCTGTTGGGCGGTTTGTTCGTTTCCCTTTATTTTTATTATCATACAAAGAAGTTGAAGGATGAACTGGAGGTATCCGAAGGTGCCTTGCGCGAAGCAAAGGACCGTGCCGAAGAATCCAGCCGCCTGAAGAGTGCTTTCCTTGCCAATATGAGCCACGAAATCCGTACTCCATTGAATGCGATTGTGGGCTTCTCGGACGTGCTGTCTGCCGGAGGAGCCTCGGAAGAAGAACAGCGTGGCTATTTCGAGATTATCAGGACCAACTCTGATTTGCTGCTTCGGCTAATCAATGACATATTGGATGTGTCCCGTTTGGAGGCCGACCGCGTCATCCTTTCTTTGGAGAGCTGCAATGTAGTGCAGATATGCCAGCAGGTAGTAGCTTCCGTGGCCCAGGCACGCAGGTCGACCAATCAATTCTTATTTGAGTGTGAACGTGAGGTAGTGGAGATGCGGACGGATGTGCAGCGTTTACAGCAGGTTGTGATAAATCTGCTTTCCAATGCGGACAAGTTTACAAAAGAAGGCACGATAACCTTGAAGCTGGAACTGGATACAGCAGGGAATGTAGCAGTATTTTCGGTGACCGACACCGGTTGCGGCATTCCTTTGGACAAACAGAAACGGGTGTTCGAACGTTTCGAGAAGCTGAACGAATATGTGCAGGGAACCGGCTTGGGCCTGTCCATCTGTAAGCTGACCGTTGAGAAGTGGGGCGGCGAGATTTGGATAGATCCTGCCTATACGGATGGAGCGCGGTTTATGTTTACCCACCCTATGAACTTATAAGAACCGACAAGAAATAAGGATATATAATGAAAAGATTTAGTTGTTTTTTTATCTGGATTTTTGTCCTGACAAGCATACTGCCTGCGCAGGAAAGAGAGGTGAAACTGAAAGTCGTACAGACCAGTGATATACACGGCAACTACTATCCCTACGACTTTATACGCCGCCGGGAGGCAACCGGCAGTCTGGCACGTGTGCATGCTTTGGTGCAAAAAGAACGTGAGGCTTATGGCGAAAACCTGATTCTTTTGGACAATGGCGACATTCTGCAGGGACAGCCCACAGCCTATTATTATAATTACATAGATACCGTTGCCCCTCATCTGGCAGCGGAGATGATGAATTTCATGGGGTATAATGCCGGTAATATGGGTAACCATGACGTAGAGACCGGCCGTACCGTTTTCGACCGTTGGGCAGGTGACTGCCGTTTTCCGATATTGGGTGCCAATATTGTGGATACTGCTACCGGAGAAACCCATTTCAAACCCTATGAGGTGCTGGAACGTGACGGAGTGAAAATTGTGGTTCTCGGTATGATAACTCCTGCCATCCCCGTATGGCTTTCAGAGAATCTGTGGAAAGGGCTGCGTTTCGACGATATGGAGGAGACTGCCCGCAAATGGATGAAGATTATCCGTGAGCAGGAAAAGCCTGATTTGGTTATCGGTATGTTCCATGCCGGCCAGGATGCCCAGCTGATGGGAGGCAAGTATCGCGAAAACGCTTCGGTGGAAGTGGCGTGCAACGTGCCGGGATTCGATATTGTCCTGATGGGGCACGACCATGCGCGCGAATGCAAGAGGGTGTGCAACATAGCCGGTGACTCGGTACTGGTGATGGACCCTGCCAGCAACGGTGTTGTTGTGAGTAATGTGGATATAACCTTGAAACTGCGTGATGGTAAAGTTATAGACAAGAAGATAGACGGCATACTGTCCGATACGCAAGACTACGGCGTCAGCGAAGAGTTCATGCAACGCTTTGCCCCCGAAAATGAAGCTGTGCAGAATTTTGTTTCCAAGAAAATTGGTTCCTTTACCGAGACTATCTCCACACGTCCTGCCTATTTCGGTTCTTCCGCTTTTATAGACCTTATCCACGAATTGCAGTTGGCAATCAGCGGAGCGGATATTTCTTTTGCGGCTCCTTTGTCCTATGATACGGAAATCCGTAAAGGAGACATTTTTGTGAACGATATGTTCAATCTGTATAAGTACGAAAATATGCTTTACACCATGCGTCTGACGGGGAAGGAGATACGCGATGCCTTGGAGATGTCGTATGATTTGTGGACCAATCGGATGAAGTCTCCGGACGACCATATCCTTCTCTTCCGTGAGAAGCGCCGCGAAGGTGCTACGGATAGGGCCTCATTCAAGAATTTCAGCTTCAACTTCGATTCTGCGGCGGGTATTATCTACACGGTGGATGTGACCAAGCCGGATGGGGAGAAGGTAGCCATTCTCAGTATGGCAGACGGTACCCCGTTCGATATGGATAAAATGTATAAGGTAGCGGTGAATTCTTATCGCGGAAACGGTGGCGGCGAATTGCTGACAAAGGGTTCCGGCATCTCGCAGGATGAATTGAAGGAGCGCATCATCCACTCTACGGATAAGGACTTACGCTATTATCTGATGCAGTACATCGAGCGAAAGAAGGTGATTGAACCGCGTGCGCTGAATCAGTGGAAGTTTATTCCCGAAGAATGGGTGGCTCCGGCTTCCATGCGTGATTATGAGTTCTTGTTTGGCAAAGTTAAAGAATAATTCACTATCTTTGCGGCTCAGAATCTATAATGTAAGTTTTTGGACGTGAAGCAGAAGAAAAAAAATATAGGCGCATTGAGCTTGCTGGTACTGTTTATCATGTACCAGGCAAGCATCACCGCGTTCACTCACGTCCATTATGTGAATGGGGTGATGATAACGCACTCGCACCCTTTTCATGGCACACACTCTCACTCCCAGACTTCCCTTCTGGTCATCGGGCATTTGTCGGCATTCTACTCTTCCGGGGTGGATGTGTATGAGGTTCAGCACCCGATGCGTCCTTTGCTGGCCATGCTCAGAGCCAAACCGGCAACACCTACTGTTAAGGGGGAAGTGATACGTACCCTTTCCCTTCGCGCTCCTCCCGCTCTTTTTTCATAGTCATTAGGTTTAAAAACGCCTGGATTTTTTGTATGTAGATACCAGGCATTTTAGTCTCGAAGTCCGGCATTTCAGTGAACGAAGTGCGGCATCTCGGATGATTATCTTTTTTCAGACTTGAATTATTTTTTTTATTTAGAGCGCTAATTTGATGAAACAATACATTTTGGCGTTGGTACTTGCAGTGGTAAGTGCCAGCGTAGCTTTTGCCGTAAATCCTATAAAAGAAGGCAATATGATTTCCGGCCATGTGATAGTGAAAGGTACGGAGGAAAATATACCGTATGCCACGGTTTTGATTATCGGCAGTGGTCAGGGAACGGTTTCCAATGAAGAAGGACAATTTGAGTTCCGCAAGCTTCCGGCGGGAAAATACAAGCTCCGTGTGTCGGCAGTGGGTTACAAGACCCAAGAGAAGGAGGTGACGGTGAGCAAGGACTTTACTGCCGTCATACATTTCCCGATGGAAGAGGAGAGTTTCATGACCGATGAAGTGGTGGTATCCGCCAACCGCAACGAGGTAAGCCGCAAGGCAGCTCCGGTAGTTGTAAATGTGATGAGTACCAAATTGTTCGAGATGGTCAACTCCACCGACCTTGCCAAGACACTGAACTACCAATCGGGCTTGCGTGTGGAGAACAACTGCCAGAACTGTGGTTTCCCCCAGGTGCGCATCAATGGCTTGGAAGGTCCGTATTCGCAGATATTGATAAACAGCCGTCCCATCATCAGTGCATTGAGCGGTGTGTACGGATTGGAGCAAATCCCCGTGAACATGATTGAACGGGTAGAAGTGGTGCGTGGCGGAGGCTCTGCCTTGTTTGGGGCCAATGCTGTGGGAGGAACTATCAATATTATAACCAAAGACCCCATCAACAATTCCTTTCAGGTATCGAGCATGTTCTCCAATATGGACGGCAAGTCCTGGGAGCAATATATGGGTGGCAATGTGTCGCTGGTTGCCAAAGATAACTCTTACGGCATTGCCTTTTATGAGAGTTACCGCAACCGCAACCCCTACGACCGCGATGGCGATGGCTTTTCCGAGCTGGGCAAGCTGAACATGAATACTTTCGGCTTCCGCGCCTATTACCGTCCTACGCATTTCAGCCGCATCAATCTGGAATACCATACCACCAACGAACTTCGTCGCGGAGGCAACAAATTCGATTTGCAGCCGCACGAGACGGACATCACCGAGCAGACCAAGCATATCATCAATAGCGGAGGCGTGAGTTATGATTTGTTCTGGAAAGAGTACAAGCATAAGATTTCGGCTTACACCTCCATCCAGCACACCGACCGCAACAGCTACTATGGTGCCCAAAAGAACATGAATGCCTACGGCAAGACGAAAGACCTGACCTGGGTTGCCGGCGGCATGTATGTGGGCAATATGGACAACTGCTTCTTTGCCCCCGCCACCTTCACCGGCGGACTGGAATATCAGAACAACTCCCTGCACGACATCATGACCGGCTATCATCGTGACATGGAGCAGGATGTCCGCATTGCCAGCGCCTTCGTGCAGAATGAGTGGAAGATGAACGTACTGACCATGCTGGTCGGCGCCCGCCTGGACAAACACAACCTGATAGACAAGCTTATTTTCAGCCCCCGCGTCAACCTGCTCTACAAGCCGGCAGATGATTTTCAGGCACGCTTGACTTACTCTACCGGTTTCCGCGCTCCGCAGGCATACGATGAGGACTTGCACGTGACGGCAGTAGGCGGCAAGGGAGTCCAAATCAAACTCGCCGATAACCTGAGTGAAGAACGCTCCAACAGTTACAGCGGTTCGGTGGACTGGACTGCCCATCTGGGACACTGGCAGGCAAACATCCTGGTGGAGGGTTTCTATACAGACCTGCGCCACGTCTTTGTGCTCGAAGATATCGGCAAGAACGAAGTAGGGGATGTCATCAAGGAGCGCCGCAACGGAAACGGCGCACGCGTATACGGTGCCAATCTGGATGCGAAGATTGCCCACGGCAAGGAGGCGCAGTTCCAGCTCGGCTTCACGGCGCAGCGCAGCCGCTATATCCATGAGGAAGCCTGGACGAAGGTGGACGGCAAAGACCTTACCACCAAGCGCATGCCCCGTACACCGGACTATTACGGATATTTCACTTTCTCCTCGGCGCCGGTGAAGAATTTCGACTTCTCCCTTTCCGGCACTTATACGGGAAAGATGATTGTTCCGCACTACGCACCGGAAGATGCTCCCGAAGGTGCCTTCTGCAATATCACCTCGGACCGCATGGAGCATACTCCCCAATTCCTGGACCTGAATGTGAAGCTGAACTATACGTTTGTGCTTCACGACCATATCAAGCTTCAGTTGAATACGGGTGTACAGAATATCTTCAACAGTTTCCAGAAAGACCTGGATAAAGGGGAATTCCGCGATGCGGGCTATTTCTACGGACCTACGCAGCCGAGAACCTTCTTTGTCGGCTTCAAGATAATGAACTAAAAGTTTCCATTTAAGGATTTTTAGAGCTAAATTCCGCAAAATAGTCCTACATTTGTCGCCAAAGCACAAAAACCATGGATACTAAGAGAATACGGAATGTAGATATTTCCCAGATACATCATTTGCCGATGATCGATTTCATCGGCAATGATTTTGCTATTTTTGATGACATCAAGGACATGTCTTTGAGCTCTTATCCCACCCGTTTGAATGCTGCTTGCCTGACTGTCTGCCTGAAAGGGTGGTGCAAACTGGAACTCAACTTGCAGCAATGTGAAATGCGGGAAGGTATGTTGGGTATTATCCTTCCCGACCAGATTGTTCTGCAAGGAGAACGCTCCGATGACTTTGCCGGACTTTTCATTGCCGTCTCAAAAGATTTTATGGATATGGTGATACCCACCATGCAACAGCTTTTCCCCATGTTCTTCATGATTAAGGAACGGCCTTTCGTCCACATCACTCCGGAGGAATCCCAATCATTCCAGGAGTATCACTCTTTCCTCTGGAGCAAGGTGAAGCTGAAGGACAATCCTTTCCGTAAGGAAATCACCCAGGGATTGCTGCTGGCACTGTTCTATGAGATATACAACATCTATCAAGGGCATGCCGTTCAGGAGCGCATACCCAAAAGCAGGAAGGAAGACTTGTTCGAACGCTTTATCCGTGCCGTTTCAGAGTCCTATAAGGAAGAGCGAAGTGTGTCCTATTATGCCGATAAGATGTTCCTCACCGCCAAGCACCTTTCCACCGTAGTGAAGGAAATCAGCGGAAAGACGGCAGGCGAATGGATTGACAGTCTCGTCGTTTTGGAAGCCAAAGCCTTGTTGAAGTCTTCCGAGCTGAGCATTCAGGAAATTGCGGACGAGCTGCACTTTGCCAACCAGTCGTTCTTTGGCAAGTATTTCAAGCATCACACCGGTATGTCACCTAAAGAATATCGCCGGCAATAGGTTCAATGTGACGGAATAATGTTTATTTTTGCGGTAAAGATTTACCCCCAAAATAAACTATCATGGAAAAAAGAGAAATTGACCTTACTGTTTCCTGCTATGGAAAGGTGAAAGGAGTGAAGTATGACGTTGTCATCCTGCCTTGGGGAGCTACGGAGCCCCATAATCTGCATCTGCCTTATCTCACTGATTGTATTCTGCCGCATGACATTGCCGTAGACGCGGCTGCATTGGCTTTACAGAATTCCGGTGTACGCTGCATGGTGATGCCTCCCGTACCTTTCGGTGCACACAATCCGGGGCAGCGCGAACTTCCGTTCTGCATCCATACCCGCTATTCCACCCAGCAGGCCATTCTGGAAGACATAGTTGCCTCCCTCTATGCACAAGGCATGCGCAAGCTGATTATTCTCAGCGGTCATGGCGGCAACAACTTCAAGGGAATGATTCGTGACCTGGCGTTTGTGTATCCCGATTTTCTGATTATCGCTGCCGACTGGTTCAGCATCGTCCCTCCCAAAGACTACTTTGAGGCTGTTGTCGACGACCATGCCGGCGAGTCTGAGACTTCCGTCATGATGCATTACCATCCCGAGCTGGTGAATCTGGCTGAGGCCGGTGACGGAGAATCCCGACCGTTTGCTATTCCTTCCCTGAATGAAAAGGTGGGCTGGGCTCCCCGCCATTGGGATAAGGCTACAGTCGACAGCGGGGTAGGGAACCCCAAAAAAGCTTCTGCCGAGAAAGGAAAACGTTATATGAAACCGGTGGTGGAGAAGTTGGCGAAGCTCTTTACGGAAGTCGGCCTGGGAAGTCTGTATTGATGTACTTGGCTTCCGGCTATATATAAAAATAGGCAATAACCATTGTTGGATATTGCCTATTTTTTTAGTGCACCCTAAAAACTAATCTCTTTACTCTTATAAAAACTAATCTTTCTCTATTTCGAGTACAAAATTAGAAGGTTTTTGCGGGTTATGAATTGACATAAGTCAAAAATCTTATTTGGATATTATTTTTTCAAACGTGCCCAAAAGCCCTTCTTTTTCTGCCGGACCGGTTCACTGTTTTCGCGAAACAGTTCTTCGTAGGTCAGCCCGTCATGCACCATGCGGTAGATGCTTCCCCAGTCGGGCAGTCCGCCCAGATTGCGGTCATCGATAAAGAGATCGGCTTTTACTTTGCGCGAAAAACCGGTGTGTGCGATGTCTTCTTCCGGATAGTCCCGGTTGACGGCATAGAATTCCACACCCCGTTTCCTGCACCATTCCACGGCTTCCTCCAGAAGCTTCCCTTCACGTACCGTCCACAGAATCAGCCGGTGGCGCTCGTCCATCAGCATCTTCAGCGTAGCGGTGGCAAAGGGAATCTCTTCTCCTATCCGGGGATAGCGGTGCTCTACGATGGTACCGTCAAAATCAATGGCTATGGTCATAGGCAGATAAATTGCTTAAAGGGGATTATAAGTTATGCCGTTCGCTTTATTTTCCGGTTGTACCGCCTGAATGCTTGTTGATAGGGGTATTGCTGTATTCTTCGGTATAGCCCGTGTAGCAATTCAGTTGGACAACTACCTGTTTTTTCGCACCGTTTACGAATACGGGGAATGTATATGTCTTCGTCTGGGTTTTGCTGCGGCTGCCGAAAACCAGTTGGTTGTTTCCGCTGATGGCGGTCTTCAATTCTTTTTCTACGGTGTAATAGCCATTCTTGCTGCCTTCGGCGTTGGTGATACACTTTTCGATGACAGAAGCCAGTCCTTTAGAGGCTCCCACGGCTTGCAATGCAGCTTCCGGGGTAGTGGTGTAGTCCCAGCCGCACTTGGTGATTACCTTCAGAGTGGCGGTCAGTGCCGAGTAATCTCTGTTTTCAATCTTGATTACACCGTTTTCTCCGTTCACGGTGTTATATCCGCCTTGCTGTATTTTGCTTACAGTTTTGCTTGGCAGGATATTGGTCAGATACTTGCCTTGTATTTTTTCGCCTTCGGGAATTGTAATGACGTAGTTGCCGTCTTTGTAGGTTACGTCTCCAAAGTGTACGGCAGCTCTTGTGACAACAGCATCTTTCAACGCTTCCATGGAGGCAGGGTCAAAGTAAGAGCCGGTGCTTGCACTACCTGTTACCGCTGTCTTTATTTCAATAGGAGCTTTGGCCACCGCATCTTCCGGTGTCACTTTGATGGCTACTGCCGTCACGGGCACCGCTTCTTCTTTCGGAGTTTCTGCCACCTCTTCGCTTGTGCTGGCTTTCGGCTCTTCGTAAGTTACGGCGGCAATAGTCGTGCCTTCTTCAGCAGCTTGTGCCGGTACGGATACGGTTGTGGTAGTGGCTGCTTCTTCCGCAGAGGTTTCGTTCTGGGCAGCTTCCACGTTGGTTTCCTTGTCAGCTTCTACTGTCACTTCTTCTACATTTTCAAAGCTGATGGCTTTCGCCATTTTCACATTCAGAGTGGTTTGTGTACGATTGGCGGCGCTTGCGGCAATGGTCACTTTGCTTTCCATGCTTTCCATGTCGGTAGCTGTGAATTTCAGGTTATATTCACCGGTTTCTTTCACGGTCAGCATGTACACGCCTTGTGCATCGGTAGTAGCTGTCAGGTTGTTTCCGGTATCTACCTGGGCACCGGTCAATGCACCGCCGGTAGCTGTCACTGTGCCCACAATGTAATATTCCTTTTCCGTTTCCAGCGGATCTACTACTTCTTCATTCTCTTTGTCATCGTCACCACAGGCGATGAGTGCTACAGTACTAAAGGCCATGGCAAACATCAGCAGACCTCCAAAAAACAAATTTTTCTTTTTCATAACTTTGTCAATTAATAAAATTCAAGTGTTTAATTAATATTTATTTTGATAACTCCCGTTGTATTTCTTTTGATAGTTCCCGTTGTATTTCTTTTATAAGGAAGTAGCGTATATAGTCCGGCTGGTAGAAGTTGCTGCTCCGGTTCTCGTCAGGGCGTGTGCTGTAACTTCTTCCCAGTCGTTTTTCTATGTATTCTCCATCTGCCACCATGCCGTATGTCCATGTAAAGTAGTCGGCAGGCTTTACCCTGAAGAATCCTTTCTGGCTCCATTTCTTTCCCGGCAGGGGGATGGCAAAATGAAATCCTCCGTTTATCTCTCCGTCCGTACAGAGGGCATACAAGCCGATGGCATACTCTCCGAAGTGCCGCGTACAGTCTCCTCTCACTCCATAATCACCGTAAATATACCTCCCTGCTTTCAGGTCGAACTGCAAGTTGAGGTGCGGTTCGTAGTACGAAGCGTTCAGCGAGGCATTGATACGTTGTTTTCTGCCCATATACCATCCGTCTTCCCGGGTGACGGCGGAGAAACCGGTGGAGCCTGCCGTTCCGCCCAGTTCCCAGCGTCCGTTGTCGGTGCGGTATTTTATTTCCAGTTGCGCACCGTAGCGGTTGTTGGTAAAGTTGCCCACCGTCATTTTCCCGAAGATATTATGCCTGAAGCGTACATCCTGCGATAGAGCTATGATTCCCGGTCTTATCCGTTTCATCTCTCCACTCAGATTGGTGGCTACGGGCAGTATCACTTGTGCGGTCATTTTCCCACCTTTCCATAGAGCCATTTCCACTGCCGGATTCAGGTTGATGGCATATGTATACAGTTCGTCAAACGTATTGTTCTCCAAAAACAAATCGGGGTATATCACCAAATCCACCTTCCAGGCAGACGGCACTTCTTCCTGACCGGCATTTTTCAATGCCTTCATGGCAGGATCCGTATCTACTGTAATCCCCATTTGCTGATATACTTGTGTCAGGTTGATTTCTCCGTTTCTGTATGCTTCCGTCAATGTATCCGGCAGATTGATGCAAAGCCTGGGAATCCGGTTTTCCAGTACCACCAATTGCAAATCGCCCTTTGTCTTGCTTCCCAAGCAGGCATCTATGGCTTTGCCCACTCCGGTGTAGGTACTTCTATATACGTTGTTCTCAAAACTTACAGTGGTCATTCCCGGTGTCTGTGCACATCGGATATTTTCCATTCCGATAGCTTTCAGGCCCTCTGTCACTTGGGCATCTGCCATTGCAGAAATACCACAGAACCATACTGCCAGTATCCACTTCAAACCGCTTTTTCTCTTGTTTTTCATCCTACTCTTTAATCCCTAATCCTTAATCCTTCATCTCTCTCTTAGTGCAACAGCCTGCATTCATACCGTATCCCTCCCGATATGCTGTTGAATTCTCTGGTAAACACATGGATGGAGAGCTGCCTCCATAATCTGGCGGCAGCTCCCACATTGAAACCTTCCGAATCATATTCGGCCATGACAGTCATTTCCCGGCAGAAAGCAGGGGAGTAGCTGATACCTCCGAAAGGACCGTCTTTTATGCTGTGATCATTCAGTGGGATGTAGTAGCCTGCTGTCACAGCAAGACGGTCACCTTGGGCAATGGAGAAGCCTTTGGTAAGAGCGCCGTAGACAGTGGCAAAATAGTTTGTTCCGGTATTTTTGAAGGGGTCGTCTACACCTATTACTAGACTTGGCCGGTATTTCCCTTCTTTCAATGGTCGTATACGTGCAGTCATCGACCGGTCTTGCTGGAAATAGCCTCTTTTCCCGTCATATCGTCTGGTTTTCAATAGTGTGCATCGATAACTTAATTCCACAAACGAGAGGAAGGTCATATTCACGAAATAATTTCCGGTATTGAAGTTGAACGGTGTCATGCCGTCCGGCAGATAATTACCACCTCCCATAAAGGTGCCGGCTTCCTGCATGTCTGCTGTGGGGATATTCAGTAGCCCGGTGTTGCCCATGGAGTATTGGGCTTGTACCTTGAGGGCACAGCACAACAAGCAACAGACCATAAGTCCTTGTTTAAATTTCATGCTAATTTTTGATTCTAAAACGTTGTTGTCTGGTGGGTCTAAAGTACGCTACGCTATTGCCGGTCACATGGGGAAGAGGTTCGTGGCAGCATCTGATTTTTTTATATGTGACAAAATTACGTCAAATGTATTTGATATGCAAGAGAAAAATGGGGAAATAACACTAAACTGTTGTTCCAATAGTGCTATTTTCATATTACCGAGGTGACACACAGCCTCTGTATACTTCTGCCACTTTTTCCGCTATTTTGTTCCAATCGAAAGCCGACAAGTTGTATGTACGTTTTTGGGGTGTCGCTAATTTTTGTTGCAGGTGGCAGGCCAAATCATGCACATCACCTGGTTTGAAGTAATCAGATTCTTTCAAATCTATTAAGTGAGTGGCTGGAATATCACTCACCAGTACATCTAATTGATAACTCATAGCTTCCAATAATACCAACGGGAATCCTTCGTTATACGAAGAAAGCACATACATTCCGGCATGACTATACACTTCGTTAAGTTTCTCGCCAAAGATATACCCTGTAAAGACTACCCGATTGGACTTTATCAACTTCTTAAGGTTTTCTTCGTAATCCGATTCTGCCTCCACACCGCCAACTATCACCAACTTATAGTCGGTATTCAGTTTCTCGAATGCTTGAATCAATACATCGAACCCCTTTTCAGGAGTAATACGTCCCACGCTGATTACATATTTTCCAGGTGTTAATCCCATGCTGCTAATATAATTGCATTTCGAGGTGGGTTGTACATTGGGTATTCCGTTAGGAATATAAACAGACTTCTTTTGTACCTTTTCCGGATATTTTTGCATTTGGAATTTATTCACAAAAATAATTGCCTGTGAGCAATTCAATGCAATACTTTCACTGAATTTCAATATTTTTTTGGCCATTCTTCCCCATTTGGTATGTTCATAATTGGGACTGTGGTAGGTAAGTACCACTTTCTTACCAGACAATCTGAGCAATGGGGCAAACAGTGCGGGACCAATGTTATGAATATGTACCACATCACTTTTTCCAAAGCATGCTGATAAGGTAGCCAAAAAAGAGTGAAATACGGCTTCAAATCCTTTTATTTTAGTGGAAGGTAGGTCAATGAACTTTATATTGGGATAAGTCTTATCTGAGTTCACATATGGTTTACGGCGATATACTGTTATTTGATACTTTGCGTTAAATAGTGGGTAGAGTGATTCACAATGTTTTTCCACTCCACCTTGTATCTTTGGAAATCCTCTGGTTCCCAATACTGAAATTTTCATTGCTATTTCTTATTATTTAATAGTTGTTCATAGAATGGGAGTAGCCGCTTGTAATAACTCTCTTTGCTCATATCTTTGTGGGCAAAACTGATGGCGTTATCACTCATCTGCTGATACACTTCTGCGCTCAAATCCGATGCTTTAGCAATCTTTTCTGTCAATTCAGTTGTATTGTGCGGCTTAAATATATAACCTGTTTTACCCTCATTGATAATTTCGGGGATGCCACCGATACGCGATCCAATGGCGGGTACACCTTCACAATAAGATTCGATGATTGCCATTGGATTGTTCTCGTACCATTCTGATGGAACTACTACAAAGTAGGCATTCTTCTTCAAATCCATCAGTTCTTGACCGCTCTTATAGCCTAAGAATTCTATATTTTTTATCCCATGCTGCTCTTTATAAGCCTCTAATTGATTGCGCAATGGTCCGTCGCCTACAATTTTCAGTTTGTCTTGAGGTCTGTTCTTAAATGCGTTCATCAGTGTAATAATGCCTTTCTCTTGAGACAAACGACCCAAGAATAAGAAGTATTTCTCTTTTAATGGTATGCGATGTTCACTGATACTTACTGAGAAGTTATGAAGTACAATGTTAGGTAATTCTTTCAATGCAGGCATATACTTTTCGTGCTTTCCTTTAGCAAAGTTACTCACGTAGAGCAAGCCGTCTATGTATTTAGCCGGGTTGAAGAATTTATTTCGGTAGTATTGTTCAGCAGCCATAAAGATACTTAGGAAATAACTGCCTTTAGTACATCTGTTGGTGACACAACGGTAGAAGTGCTTTCCTTGGCATTTTTCACAGACCTCATCCTTTCCGTTTCTGAAACTATAGGCAGGACATACTATACGGTAATCGTGGATAGTGAAAACAATGGGAATATTGTATTTTTTCAATATAGTGAAAATGGAAGGGGAAATTTGTCCCCACAGCAGATGGATATGCGCAATGTCTGGCTTTTCATCAATGATGAGTTGCTCTATTTTGCGAGCTGCATCTGGATAGTAAAAGTAGTTTCGAAGATTAATTACTTGCCTAAACACTCCTTTGCGTGTATCTTTCGATTCAGGGAAGTATTTTTCAAATTTAGAAGGGCGATTCTGCTTCCACTTCAGCGTAAAATATGTCACTTCGTGTCCATTTTGTTCCAGCATATCGCCTGTATTGAAACATACCGTTTCAGCACCTCCTTTATTGTAATTATATACGTCAATTAATAGAACTTTCATGATTAGAAAATTATTGTTCAATGATTGTTTTCAGTGTGTGTATTGACTTTGCTCTCTCTGTAGCAATAATATTGTTAACTCTTTCAAAATCAATCTTCTTATTGGTCAACGAGAAATCATTGAAATCTGTAACAATACGATCTTGTAAATCTGTGAGATGTAGGATACTCTGATTCCTGCTTCCGGTTTTGGTATTGGGCAGAACTTCGATAAACTGTGTATTGAAATTAATAGCAAAAGCTGTTCCGTGGAAAGAGTCTGTTACCATGTAGGTAGCATTCTTTATGTAGGATAGGAATTCCCCAATATTAGGTAGCAACACCATTTTCCCACCTCTCACAGCTTGATGTAAAGTTGGTGTAATACGTACTAATGGTAAACCTACATAGGCTGCAAAATACTTGGCATAAGTATCCAGCCGGGGATTGTTATGAATTTCATAAATTAACACATATTTGCCTTTTATCTCTTTCTTGATGTATTGGCACCATTGGCTTTTGTCAATAAGTAAAGTTGGATCCAATACTTGACCGTCACAATGTAAGCCTAAGTCTTTCAGTAATTCTACGGCACTATTTTCTCTCACAGTAAGATGAGTATAAGACGACATATGGAGCTTGTATGCTCGTAGGATATCGGGGGTAAACTCTGTATGTCCAAAGCTGGCGGCATACGATATTTTCTTTGAAGTGCTATCTGTAAAATCAAGGAAGTAGGTCGGATCATACTTTACTTTAAAGAGAGGTCCCCACACTTGGTCGCTGCCGGTCATGAACACATCTGCTTTGAGTAGTTTCAGTTCTTTTTGTGTATAACATGCAGGAGTCAGTTTTAGATGTAGTTTGCGCATACGGTCAAATGCTCGTTGGGCCATCCATTCACCTGGATAACGCAAAATAATATATGCAAATTTCTTTAACGAGTTTTCATTCCATTCTTTTTTGCTTACCATACTCGAAAGGATACCTTGCAGTCCTCTTTCGTCTTTGCGTACATAATTTATAATCTCGCATTGATGTCCCAATGTTTCAATGATATGCTGTGTTGCGATACTTTGAAGCAGTGATCCATAATTGTTAGGCATATGCCGGGTAATAACTTTTATGTTCATAATGTTTATCTTGATAGTATTCTATCTATTTTCCTAACCAACTTTTTGGGTAGTTGCAGAATTTTCTCAGCAATGATGAGTCGTTTCCAATCAGTCAATGAATAAGTTTTTGGGCTGTGCAACATTTTCCAGGCTATACTTGATAAATAGGCTGTGTGTGCATTCTCTTTCATCTGTCCTTCAGCTACCACTTCAAACGGATGTTCTTTCAGTTCGCAGTTCATTTGCTGAATTAGCATGTTCCCTTTTTCAGTAAAAGCTACCAAGGCACTAACCCCATCTTCATTCTTACGGTATGTTCTGCCCCAGAGGTCGCCTATGCGGATATCAGCACTAGAGCGGTCGTATTTATATTTACAATTTTTTTGGCAGGCACGGTTACAGCAAAAATCACCTAAAAAAAGGTTGTAGAAAACGTCTCCTTGCGAGAGTCTGGAGTTGAAGAAGCTTTTTTTTCCCCTTATTAACAAATTGTAAGAATCGTGCCAATCCATCTTTTCAGCAGTCTTCTCGCCATCAATTCCCATGGCCCATGAGTCGTGCCATCCGGTGTGCTTATTTCTCCACGAAGCGTAGTTCACCTTGCCTGTGACCTGCTCCACCATGCGCAAATATTTATTCCATACCCACATGGATGGCACGCTGTGGCAAAAGAAGTCCATCAACACAAAGTTGTCCTCCACCCGGAACTTCCGTATATACCTACGGAATGAGTCTATTTGGCAAGGTGTACCCGTTACCAAATATTTCCGTTTGCGGTCTATGGCGCAGAATCCGTCGAGTGTATAGCTTTGGATGTACTTGCTACCAATCGCCGGTATCAGCTCTTCGGGAGTGGAGGCAATGTAGTGCTCGGCTCGTCCCGCTTCAGCATTGTAACGTACTCCGCACACCTCGTAGCCTTGTGCCATCAGCGTGCGTCCCAATTCGTAACCTGCGCCGCCCGATGAACATTTACGTTGCACGGCATATTCTTTGCTCCAGGCGGCATAGCTCTTGATGGGGCGGTTGTCGTTGTTGGCAAGTTCTTTGTTCGCAAAGGCGCATACTTCCATGCATAGGCTACAATCGGTACATTGGGTAGTGTCGGTGATGGTTGGTTCATAGAATCCATTCTTATTAAGAGTTATCGAAATAATCTTTTTACTGCAAACGGTGGCACAGAGAGAGCATCCATAGCAGTGGTGGATGGAGGAGATATTTGGCATAAACTAACGTTTGATTATGAATTAGAATAGCACCTTTTTTATTTCATAAAAAGGTCTCGTAATTTTCTTTGTTAACATGATTCATATACTATGGTTTAAGGCTTTATTTTTGAATATTCCTTTAAATATTTATTTGCTGTAATTGATACATCATATGTGTTACAAACATATTTTAGTGCATTTTCTGCTTTTTGTATTGCTGTGTCATAATGTGAAATAATATACTCAATCTTTTCCTTCAAATCATTGATATTACCGTTAATAAATAACCAGCCATATTTGTCACCACAGGTTACTTCAGCAGGTCCTTGTCCTTCGCTTACTAAAACAGGTAAACGAGCAGCCATGGCTTCAGCAACTGTCAGCCCGAATCCTTCCCAACGTGATGGTTGTACAAAAAGGTCATAATTTGATAAATGTTCGGAAATGTATTTTTGGGTCTTCTTACCTAAAAAATGAACATAATTTTCAATTTTTAGTTTATTGGCTTTCGCTTTTAAATAATCTAAACTCGTTCCTTCGCCTATAAAATCAATGGTGACTTGACCTTTGATGCGAGCTACTGCTTCTAATAGTAAATCTTGTCCTTTTTTAAGATGTTCCAATCTACTTACCGTTAGAATTTTAAAAATATCTTTGGGATTTGTTGCCATTCTTTGAGTGAAATTTGATGTCAAAATACCATTAAAAACAACTGTGCTATAAATCTTGTAACGAGTTAATAAATCGTTTTGTACGGTATTACTTATGGCAAAAACTAAAGGTATACGATTAATGTATGTAACATTACTATGCTTGATGGGGCGCTTATTAATTTTTCGCCAAATGTAGTTCATAAAAGTATCATTTTTCATTTCGCCGATTGGTATATCGTGAAGAGTTACGCATGCTATTTTGCGAAATTTTTTATAAAGAAGTAATTGACCAATATCAGAACGATGTAAATGGATAACATCAGGTTGTAGTAAAAATAGTAATCGATTTAGTTTAAAAATAAATCCAACTCCCTTCGATTCTTGTTTGCGCATTAATAGATGTAATGTAACTTCAGGATAAAGCAATTGTAAAAGTGATTCCTCGCATAAGTCGTTGATGATTATAATTGACACTTTTGCGCCAGACTTTACTTGTGCATTGGCTATATTTACCAACATAGTTTCTATTCCACCGAAACCTAGCCCCCAAAAAATATGAACTACATTCATGAAAATAATGTTATTACTCAAGATTTAAATTTTAGTATAATATGCGAACCTGTATTTAATTTCTGATTCTTAGTTTTTTTGTAGCAAAGTTAGATATACTAGTTTTAAGCCCTAATTTGAGTGCTTACTCCATAGCTAAACTTTTATAGCTTCCTATTACTGTACGATATTAAATGTTCTATTACTTTTTGTGGGCATGCTGAGTTTTTCCAATAACTTAGAGCATTTTGTTGCAGTTCATTTTGGAAACTTATATCATTAGTAATTGTATTAATAATTTCTTCTATGTTTTTAGGATCTACAAATAGAATATTTTTTCTATCTTGAATTCCATTAGGAATATTATTTTGAAAATTAGTAGATAATATAATTTTACCGAGACAAAAATATTCACCTAGTTTCCATCCATGGCAAAAATGGACAGCTGGTGTATTGAATACAATTTTTGATTTTTTTATTTTGTCTAAGTATTCATGTATATTATAACGTTTGGATATTGCATATTTTAGATATTTCTCTTTTAAAGGATGATTAGGAGGGATAATAAATCCACCTTCAAAATCAATCTTTTTATTTTTGGTACATGCGATGATAAATCTTTCACGGATTAAATTGGTAGTGTCATTGCAATTTTCAATGTTCCATAAGTTCGATGCAAAGAAAACATAATTATTACCATTGTTTTTAAGAGAAGGTGTTTCATAGTATGATAGTCTAGACCTATGTACGTATTGAAGTAGATAATCTTTTATATGCACATGAATCCCTACACTTCTATTACTTAATGATTTAATATAATTTGTAATACAATAAAATATAGTTTGGTAACTATTCCATATTTTGATACCAAAATAAGGAGGCAATTGTATTATTCGATTATAATCTACTATTTTATTATATGCATAAAAAAGAGTAAAAGACTTGTTTATATTTACTTTGGCGTAGATATCCGCCCACTTATATGCACTTCTATTGATGTCGCTTGCATCGTCTGCAAAATCTATAACATATTTTGTTATTACCCCATCGTTTATTAATACAAAAGCAAAATAAACATCGTAGGCAGTTCTTCCTTCATTTCGCCTTAGGTCTTTGAAATATTTTGCTGAAAATGAAATGTTTGGCTTCCCAATAGAATCATATAGACCTTGTATATAAAACGAAGCATAATAAACTTGACTTGAAGGATCGATATATGCTTTAATCATAGTAATGACTTGTAGAGTTCAACATATTGTAATGCTGTGTTTTCCCAGGAAAATCTCTTTATATAATTTTTAGCTTGCTCTCTAAATAAATGTAAATCAAAATTTTCGTTTTCAAATAATTCCATATAGTATGACATTTCATCAACTCCGTCTTCATCAGTATATAACGCTATATTGCCACCTACTTCTGGTAGTGAGGTATTTCTACAAGTTACTACAGGTGTATTACATGCGAATGATTCCAAAATAGGAAAACCAAATCCTTCATATCTTGTAGGGAAGAATGTTGCTGTGGCTCCATTATATACAGATACTAAATCTTTATCTGAAATATATTTCAAAAAAATAATATCACTATTTTCAATATTCTTTTGACATAGATTTAAAATGCTTTTAGGTGGGTTACTCCACACTAATACAAGTTTATGCTCTCTTTTCTTTGAGTTAAATTGAATAAATGCTTTTATTAATGTTTCTATATTTTTTCTAGGGTGACTACAAGACACTGATAGAAAGTATCTTGATGGTAAGTTTAAGCGAGTTTTACATTCAGATAGTATAGCTGGAGAAACTTTATTAAAATCACTGGATATTCCCCATGGAATAGAAACAACTTTTGAGCATGGGAGGTTGAAAGTTTCCTCAATCATAGACTTAGAATATTGGGAGCATGTTACAATACATGAAGCATTATAAACGGCTCGCTCCCATTTCTTTTTTTCTTTTTTGTTTGTAATATTTTTATATCCCCAAACATCATGTATTGTAAGTAGCAAATTTTCTTCTTTATATGAGTCATCGTAATTGTGAGGAATATGGACTAAATTAGGTCTTAATATATATTTTCTATAGAGCACATCTAATTCTGTAATGTGAATTATTTTATCGGGAAATGGAATTTTAAAATATTGAAAATCAATGTCTGTACGATCCATGTTATTAGCTCTTAGGCCTGTAGTATAATAATACAATTTGAAGGGCAAATTGTTTATTTTACTTAAAGCTTTCATTAGCTCAAGCGTAGAACGGCCAACACCAGTTATATATTGTCCTTTTCTATATGTAACACCACATGCTTTTATTAGTATTTCATCCATATCATAATGTTTTAAGATATATTTTGATTATAAATTTATCTAATGGAGTGTTTACTTGATTTAGACGTTGAAATACATATTCTGGATTGTTAAGTTGTCTAATATAAAGAAATTTAGAAAATATAATATTTCTATAAATGCGTCCAAATGGATATTTTTGTTTTGTTGCTTTTAGGAAAGAGTCCATCCAATTAAAGAATTTGATTGTAGAATCTTGTTTGCGACGTATCATACTTAGATTATTTATTCCCGAAATGTTTTCATTACTATATCTCCAATTAATACGGCTTGTATCTATGCTTTTAATACCATTGGGATGTGCCAATTTGATTATAGTAGCATTATCACTTCTCCATGCTAAATCAAAATTTACAAAACCTTTTTTTTCTTCAAAGGTCGATCTACGCAAAACGAACTCAGGCATTCTTGCTTCTATTTTCCAAGAATAAAGCTTTTTAAAGAAATCAGCTGAAGATAAGTGGTCTGGATAAGCATTCGTTTTTCGGATTAGCTTATCTTGGTTATCAATGATGTTAATATTAAAGTGGATAACATCTTCTTTAATCCCTAAATTGATTTGATGGTTTAGATCCCTAATACAGTTATCTTCCATTAAGTCATCGTCAGAAAATAGCCATATCCATTCTTCATTTTTTATCTGATTGATACATCTATTCCAATGTTGGATAAGATCAGAACCTCCTAGATTGTTTTCGAATTTAATATATTCAAAATGAATCTTATTGATTTTTTTAAAATCAGCTAATACTTTTTCAATATTGTAAGGGCTACTATCGTTGCATATATATAGATTAAACTTTTTATCTGTTTGGTTATTTATAGAAATCAATGTGTTCAGAAGATAAGTATCTTTATATGCAGGAATAATAACAGCAATTTTATTTTCCATGCTATTCTATAATTTCTGTATCATTATCGTAATCTCTGTATATTCCAGTTTTGACAACTTTAGGTGGAGTACCAACTAAAAGACTGTATGGCTCGCATTCAATTTTTTTTGTTAATACAGAGCCTAATCCAAAAATACATCTTTTAGGGGTTTCTACTCCATGCATAATACAACATTTAGAACCAAACCAATTGTAGTCACCGATTTTAATAGGTGAGCTAGCTTTAGTTTGCTTTCCTGTTCTCATTATGACCAATGGATGAAAACCAGTATCCATTACTAAAACATCCCATCCTATCCTTGTATATTTTCCAAAAATGACAGAACGCACTGAGATTAATTTCATTGCTGCGTTATTTTTGAAGTTTTCACCGAACTCAATATATGCTTTTCTCCCGATTGATATGGAAGCGGCGTTTCCTATCATACAATTACCTTTGAAAACTACAGTTCCACCTTGGTTTTCCCATGCAATGCCACTATTGGGATATTGTAATGTACTCCAAAAGCCCATACGGATCATGCCAAAATAAATATTTGATGAATCTATCACAACTTTCCCCTTTAGCTCTTTGAAATATGGTTTATAAAGTAGTATTGGTAGCTTTAGGGCTTGATTAAATGGCAAATATTTAAAATTGAAATAGAGCGAACTAATTATGGCTCGTAATAGAATTATATAATGTTGCATTTTTCATAGATTTAATACTTGTCGAAGCAAATAGGAAGAATAGTGTGTAATAATAGAAAAGTGCTAACCTGTAGTCTGTAATGGAAGTACATACACACAGAATAAGACTTAGTAATGGAACCACAAAAACTTCATGGTACCTTTTTAATATTATAAATCTTTTTATCATGGCGTAGATTAAATAGAAATGTAGTAAGATTCCTATTAGACCTGATATGATAAAAATAGTTGTCCATGATGTGTCATTGGTGGCAACTTGTTGTTTATAGCGTTCTCCATTTACAGTACGATTAGCACCATAACGGAAATTGAAAGTCTTTTGAGTGTATTTTGAATCTTCATGGACAAGACCAACCCCAAATAGGAATAGATTTTTTTTCAATAAATATTCGGATCTTTCAAGAAAGATTGCCATTCTAAAAACAAAATTACCACCACCTTCAAAATCTTCCGAGCTTTTTAGCGAGGTTGTTAATTGTATATCTTCGAGTGTGTTTTCTTTGGCTAAACGTTGAGCAAAATATGGCCAAACAGCAGCTAATCCAATAAATAGTGGAATAAAATATTTCAATAGACGTTTTTTGTTTCTGTAGAAAAAAAAGTAATAAACGGCTGTAATTCCTGCAAATACAAAGGTAATAGTTCTACTCATAGGTAAAATAAGAGCACTAGCTAAGATACATGTAAATAGGGTAGAGTAACGTTTTATGCATGTCGTAAATAGAATCGCAAATAAACCGATTTCTACAAATAAAGAAGTGTTCCTATAACGGGTAAGTTCTCCATGTGTTGCCACCTCATCTGCACCTCCAACAAGAATAGGAATACCTGTAGCAACTTGTTGAATGAATAATCCAGCTGTTATTGCTATTAGCACAAAGATGAACTTGAATATTTTTAATTTCGATTTGAAGCCCAGTAATCTAAATTGAAAATAGATGGCGTATAATAGATATAATCTATAAACTTTTATTGCTGAAAAGCAATCTTGATCAATAAATATCCAAGTAGCAAATAATAGTATAGTAAAGTAGAGCAAGATGTATGAAATCGCCTTTGCAACTTCATCATTTTTTATACTAAAGTAGTTTTGTTTTCTACTGTATAGATAAAATGATGTTAGGAATAAGTATATGAGGCAAGCGTCATTCCATTTTATTCCAAAGTTTAGAAAAGATTGGGGCAAAAGTCGAAATGCCTCTGATACCATAAATATGTAACCAGAGAGAGCATAAACTAAATTCTTTCTTTTAAAAAAGAAATATAGAGATAATAGTAATATTATAATCATTGTAATATGTTGACTTTATTAAGAGCTTGCTTTATTAAGCTGTTTTTCATTACTACACTATACGCTATTATACAATAGAGAATGATGAGTATTGAGATAATAGAACATCTAAGAATAATGGATGTGTCCGACATTATATATATACCAATTATATATATAAGGATTCCCGGTAATGTACATATTAGGTATCTTGTGAACTGGAAAAATGGGAAAGTAATGCCTTTGTATTTTTTTACATAATATTGAGCCATTAATAGTACTGTGAATTCGGAACATACCCACACAATTGCTGAACCTACTGACTGTAGGTGTTTTACTAAACAAATATTTAATAAAAGGCCGACGGATGCACCCAATATTGAATTAGTTAATATTGCTTTATCCTTTTTTAAAGGCATTAGTATTTGCATGATTATTATTTGTTCATATCCTATTATGAGGATTAGTGGCATGACTATTCTCATTGGTATGATAGCGCCTTCATAACCTACTCCAGATATTATCATAATTATGTCAGGCGCACATAATACGCCTATCAATGCTATAGGAAACGAAAAAGCCCATAGCGCTTCATATGATTTAGATAATAATCTATTAAATTCTGCTTCATTGTTGTCTACAATGAGAGAACTCATCCTTGGTAACATAACGCCTGTAAAAGCTGTAAATATGCCAATTAAAATACTATATAACTTTGTAGCTGTTGTATAATAACCCACTTCTGTTGGTGATGTGACAAGTCCCAAGAAGGTAGTATTGAAACTAGTATACATTGATGTTAGAATTGAATAAGTTCCGAATATGCATAAAGGCTTAAAGTAATGCGATAAATTGAAGTGTATCAATTTTAAGGAAATAAAATTCCTCAAATAAAAAATATTGCAGAATGCATTTACCACAACCATACCAACAGTTATTGCATAGTATATATAATAATCCTTTTGTTCTTTTACAAGCACAAATATGGCAATTACATATAAACATTTGACAATAAAACTTCTGATTGTGATGTATTTGAAATTTTCAATTCCTTTGTAAAACCATTCTACTAAAAAAGTATTAAGCAATAATTTGCAAATTCCAATGTATACAAGTTGCTTGTTTTGAGATAATGTTTCGGAATAATTTAGTGATATAAATAGGATAAAACAAAGTAGAATAGACATTAAGATATTTATGCTTATCAAATCATAGAAGGTTTGATTGAGTTTAGTCTTGTCACTTTTGTTTTTTGCAATTTCTCTTATACCGTATGTGCTTATGCCTAACATGGAGAACAGTATAAAATAGTTTATTATACTGTCTACAAAATTACACAATCCTATTCTTTCGACTTGTAAAACTCTAGAAACATATGGATATGTAATCAATGGGAATACATAGTTACTAATAGTAAGAAATGTACTGAAAAAGAAATTCTTTTTTATTGAATTCATCGATAGTAGGTCTCCAAAACTTGATATACGTACTTAAGACAGATACCTGTAAGCATCTGTCGAATTGTAAGCACTCTCTGTATGGTTATCATACTCTTGAAGGTATCATAGCCACACCTAAGTTATTTTCTATATTAGACTTTAATTTATTTTGTAATATTCACAGGTAAAAGTGGCGTATTATCCGTTTCGCCACTGATGAATTTTCTTAAAATATTTGCAACATGTTTAGCAGGGCGAAGACAGTTCATTTTGCAGGTCTCTATCAGTTAGCGTTAAATTTTGGCGTGTCCCCCAAGAAAGCCGCCACAAGGCGGTTCCCTAATAAATAACGTCAAAAAATATACTGATTTTTAATATTTGTTATTGATCTAATCCGATTGGCTATACGCTTGGAATTGGAATTCATGTTATAATAATTGCCGGAACTTATTCTTAACGATACGGGATGATTTCAACCAATCTTTCAATTCCTGAAAGATTGTACACTACAATTTTCCGATAAGAGATACGAAAGTTGCCTATTCTTTTAGTTACTTCTCGAAGGCAGACAAAGATATTCAATTGGTGTTCGGACACCTCCAAGCATCCACGCTTAACCTCCATATCAGCGGGTACATGGTCTTTTAAAGTAGGAAAGGAAGCCAACGATATATCTCCCTCCAAGTCCTCAGTACAACAAAATATTTAGGTTTGGGCACAGCCCCATTCTTGAAGAGAAACGGTTCGAATTTCAGTAAGTTCTCTTCTTCAAACATTGTCACTCGCTTTTAATATATTGGCAGTCTGCTTGATATCCAGACTTTCACGATAAGTCTCTGCCGTACATAGAGCCAAAGCCAATGAAAGAGCTGTCTGATAATCAGAGTTATTGCATTCGTGCTGGGTAAACGGTTCTAATAGTTCATGTTCTTTCGCCGCATTGTACCATAATGTGCCTTCCTTATGAGTTTTTGCTACCAACTGATTGGCTGTTAGATGCCCGTACTTCTGCAACACTTCATCCATCATTTCAATTTTAAGTTCAGAGAATTTATCATCACAGAATTCTGCGGTCGGGGTTACGTATATCCCATTTTGTTGTACCTCTGTCTTTATGAAATTTTCAGGATATAAGGTCTGTCAGACAAATCAATGAAAACATCTTTGGTAACAACAAGCTCTGCCTGCCATACTTCGTAAAGTATGGCTAAAAAGGGAGTGTGATAGTTCTAAAATTTGCACATACACGAATGATTTCGATACAAAGAAAGACATTATATTCTGAAAAAACAAAGATAATTTTTTATTCAATAATCCACCTCTCTATGTTCCTCGTCTTATTGCTGAAATTGATTCCAATCTTGAACAACTTCCGTGAATCCGTCTCGAAGGGGCGGGCGTAATGTTTCTCTTCTATCTGGGCGATGGCCTCTTCAGCGGTGCCTTCCAGCTTGAATTCCATCACGTAGATGTAGTCCGTAGTTTTTACCACGAGGTCAATCCGTCCTTCGGACGTATGATATTCTGCCTGGGTATAGAAACCTACCAGTTTGAAGACGATGAAGAGCACGTTCTGGTAGTGCCGTTCCAGCTCGCTTGCCAGTTCGTAGGGAGTATCGGCAAAGAAAGTCTGCAGACGTTTGAGAAAGGCTTCCGGTTGTCCGGAGCGTATCTCACGTACAAATTTCTGTATCTCAAACGGCGCTTCTATCTTCGAGAAACGGGTGTAGAACGGTATCAGGAACTTGATAAACCCTTCTTCTACTTCCCGGTTGGGAAATCCGAGGCGGTATAAGCCAAATTCTTTGTCATATTCTTTGATGGTGAGATAACCGCTCTGGAAGATGACCGGTATGGGCTCTTCGTCGCCGTAGATGCTGTTCAGTACGTCGGCATCGGTTTCTTCGTGTGCCATGCGCTCCAGGTCGTAATGGTTGTTTTTGAGTAGCTCCACCAGATAGGTGGGGGTACCGGTCTCAAACCAGTAGTTGCCGAACTTCTTGTACTTGAAGGTGTTGAGCAGGCTGAAAGGGTTGTAAATTCCTTCTGTGTTTTCTACAAAGTGGTAGCCGTCGTAACATGCTTTCAGTTCTTGGCATGCCTTCTGGTATGTCATGTCTTGCGTTGCGGCCAATTCGTGAATTTCTTCTTCGAAATTGTCATGAATCTCTTTTTCGGTGATTCCGCATAGACTGACGTAGGGATCGCGCATCGTGATGTCGTCCAGGTTGTTCAAGTCGCTGAACACGCTGACCTTTCCAAATTTGGTAACTCCCGTAAGCAGGGCGAACTTGATGCAGCCGTCCATGGTTTTTAATACCCCGTAGAAGGGTTTCAGCGTGTTGCGGAATTCGCGTTGCAGGTCGTGGTTACCGATGGCTTGTAGCAAGGGCTTGTCGTACTCGTCGATGAGGATGGCCACTCGCTCGCCCGTCTGCTTATAAGCGCGTTCAAGGATGCCTTTGAAGCGTAGCGCCAAGGTGGCTTCCGCTATCCCCGTGCCGTAGATTGCTTCCCATTGCGAGATGGCATTGTCCAGAATCTTGTCCAGGCTATCCGGCGTATCATATTTTCCGATGTTAAGGTCTAGGTGCAGCACGGGGCGTTTCACCCAGTTTTTCTCCAGCTTTTCCATTGCTAGTCCTTCGAAAAGCTCCCGCTTGCCTTGGAAGTAGGCTTCCAAGGTAGATATGAGCAGGCTCTTGCCGAAGCGGCGCGGGCGGCTTAGGAAGTAATAGCTGCCGCTGCTCACTAACTGGTAGATAAGTGCCGTCTTGTCTATGTAGACATAGCCGTCCTTGCGTATTTTCTCGAAGTTCTGTACTCCAATCGGATATATTCGTTGCTGCGATTCCATATTATCGTTTTTTGCACGGTTCTATCTGCAAAGAAACAAATTCTCTTCCGTTTTTCCTAATTTTCACACTGTTGTTTCAAAGCCCGGTTGACACCTATGGCACCCTTAATCATAAATATCCGTTACGCGCGCGAGACAAATTATCAATTTCACAAACCTACATGGGTTGTGCGTGTGATAAAAGTTGATCTATTAATAGTGTGGGAAAAAGGGTGCCACAGGTGTCAAGGCCTCGAGTGAGGTTAAGGTTTCAAGACTCCCGTATGGATTCTATAATTCCTCAAATCCCTCTCCAGGCAATCTGCTACCTCTTTCTCAAAGCTCTCCCTTTCTTGGTCTGTTTTCGGGAACGACCTCCAGAAATGCGTTATGGCATGTATCTGGTTGATGTTGTTGCTCAGCCCTTTTTTAAAAGGTTGTAGGTTCTGGTACTCATCATCGTTGCTTGGGCGATGGTCTCGTTGGTCAGATGTCTGCCGTTAACGAGCTGTTCTTTCTGGCATTTGCTCAGAAAAGCTCCGAATGCCGGTGTCACCGGCTCTTTCTTTGTCATGTTGACTCTTTTAATTGTTAAACAATAATAAAAACAAGCGAAATCATTTCCATGTAGTGGAAACGACCGGACTTGTGTATCTGGGCACTTATGCGTTCCTTCGCGTCGTAATTTTAAACATAAACAAAAATCAGTAAATTATGGAACACCGCAATATCAGCCTTTTCAGAGGCTATTCGGATACAGAATCAGTAGAAACTTCTCTTGAAGAAATAGTCAACATCATTAAATGCGACGCTGCCCTGCGAGACCGCACCGAGAAACATCGCTACTACTTGCAGCAAGACCTGCGTAAGGATGCCGACCGCGAGAAGTCCGGCTGTCCCTGCTTCGCTGTTGCCGTCTGCTTTGAAGGTGGGAAGACCCGCGAACATATCTGTGCCTGGACCGGCTATACCTTGGTCGACCTGGACCATATCGCTCCCGAGCGGATGGCTGCCACACTGACATTGATTTGTGCCGACAAGTATACATTGATGGCCTACACCACCATCAGCGGTCATGGCATCCGTATCATCTGCCGCATCGATGACCTGAACGGAGCGGAAAAGGGAAAAGCCTTCCGGCAATACGCCAAGTATTTCAATCAAGTCAACGACTACTATTCCTGCCTGGTGGGCTTCGAAAGCGACGGGCAGTGCAAGAATGCTACCCGTATCAGTGGACTGGCTTCCGACCCTCATGTATATTACAATCCCAGTGCCGCTTCTTTTGTTTTGCAAGATAGTCCGATTGCTCCCCAACCGCAGGATGGCGCTTCCGAAGCTGTGCCGACAAAGCGCAACAAACGTTTGGAGAAGGTGGTGAAAGCTGCCGAACGCCTGCTGGAAGAGGAGGGAGTGAGTTATTGTGAACATCATCATAACGAATATGTGATGCGCATGGGTTATCTGCTCAACCAGTACGGAGTGGCTCGGAAGACAGCCGCCGCTTGGGCAGCGGAGCACTTTCCCGACTATGACGGGGATGTGGCAGCTGTCATCGGCTCCTGCTACGCGAATACCGGGGAGCATGGTATCCGCTCCCTTGTCCGCAGGGGAGAGGACGATGAAAAGTTTGCCACGGTGGCAGATATCGAGCAGTTCCTTTCCGAACAGGCGAAGTTCCGCAAAAATACGGTGAGCGGCAAGTTCGAAGTCCTGATGGCCGACTGCGGAGAGGAGTATGCGGAGCTGACCGACCGCTACGTCAACACGTTGTGGAGCCGCATGAACAAGGCAGGGATGCTTGCCCGCATTGCGGACATACGTTCCGTGCTCGATTCGGAGTACACGCCGCTTTTCAATCCCTTTGTAGCCTATCTGGAGGGGCTGCCTGCTTGGGACGGTACTACTGACCCTATTGCCCGTCTGGCTGCCGGCGTACATGTGAAGGACGACCAGAAGCTTTTCGGCATCTATTTCAAGAAGTGGCTGGTGGCCACCATTGCTTCGCTGCTCGATACCAAGGTGGTGAATCATGAGATTCTGGTCTTCATCGGTAAGCAGGGCATCTACAAGACTACCTGGATGCAGCGTCTGCTTCCTGTCGAACTTCAGCGTTATTTTTATGTGAAAAGCAACAGCCGGCGCGTCAGCAAGGACGACCTTTTTACGCTGACCGAGTTTGCACTGGTATGCCTTGAAGAGCTGGAGGAGATGACCTCTGCCCAGGTCAGCCAGTTGAAGGCCATCACCGGCATGACAGACGTGAACGAGCGTGCCGCCTACGGGCACTTCAAGGAGAGCCGTCCGCATATAGCCAGCTTCTGCGGCACGAGCAACAACGTCACCTTCCTCAACGACCTCAGTGGCAACCGCCGTTGGCTTCCCTTCGAGGTGGATTCCATAGACAGTCCTTTCGATTATCCCATAGACTATGCCGGAGTGTATGCGCAAGGCTATGCCCTCTGGAAGAGCGGCTTCCACTACTGGTTTGAGCAGGAGGAGATTGATGCCGTGAATCTTCATAACCGTTATTTTGAGGTGCCCTGCCTGGAGCGTGAGCTCGTTCAGGTGTACTATCGCCGCCCCATGCCGGGCGAGGAGTGCATGTTCTTGACCAATGCCCAGATACTGGGACATATCAACATAGGTATCCGGCAACCCTTGAGTCCCACGCGCCTCGGTCTGGTGATGAAGCAGGAGGGCTATGAGGCTGTCCGTTCCGGTGGCCGCCGTGGTTATCGGGTGGTCGAGCTGAAAGGGGATGAAATCTACCGCAACCAATGCGCCATGGCGCGCTATGTGGGGGATTGATTCTTTCACGGTTTTCCTAAATACCTGAATATAAGTTCCACCTGCAGGGAGGTGAATATTTTCTGGGAGCCTTTGTAGCCGGTATGCCGCAGGGCTTCGTCCAGTTCCAAATTCAGCTTCATCCATTTGGACAAGCGGTTGAGTGCGGATGCCGGTGAAATGGTGGGGGCGTATGCCTCTGCCAGTTCACGTTTGTAATAGGGACGGACGGGCCACTCTTTGCCGGGGATATTTTCGTAGTCTTCAACGTACTTCATAAACAATACTTTAACAGGTTAATACACTGTAAATGTACGGAATTTTTTCTGTATACCCATTGCCGGAACCCGGTATAATCTTACCTAATCTCACATTTTCCCACATCCCTTCATATCACTTCACCGCATCTCTTATTCTGCCCGGAGGTACGTCGTATCTTTGTTCTGTCAGACGATGAGGGGTGAAGATTAGTAATCGTGACGCGCGAAGATTAGTAATCGTAAGCCCCTGGGATTAGTATCGTCTCCCTATCTTTTAATTTTTAACTTATAATTTTTAATTTATGATTAACTACAGTATCGTGATGCGTGGCAATCCTACCGATAAGACGGTTGCCAAAAAAGCGTACGCAAGTGCGCAATATTCGGAAGTGATGGACATCAACCGCTTTGCCGAGCATATAGCCAGTCATGGCTGCGTGTACAAGCGTTCGGATATCGTTGCTATCCTCACCATGTCCGTGGATTGCATGCGGGAGCAGTTGCTGGCCGGACAAAAAATCCAGTTGGGCGACCTGGGGAGTTTCTACATCAGCATCAACAGTATCGGCGCGGCTTCTGCCAAGGAGTTCAATCCTGCCATCCATATCCGTAGGCTGAATGTGAACTGGACCTGCGGCCAGCGTTTTGGAGAGCTGCTGGAGGAGGCGGAATTCAATCTGGTGGCAACCCGAAGTGCAGCCCGTGCCGTGGTGAAAGCCCTGAAGGCCGGAAAGACTACCGTGGACCTGACCGGAGCCACTGGCGGGGGTGAAGATGCCGGTGGAGGCAGCAACCCGGGAGGCGGTTCGGACGGAGACCAGGGGGAAAATCCGTTAGGATGAAACGAAAAGACAAAAGAGAGAAAATAAATATGTTCTTCTGTCTAAAAAATGCAGCTAACCATAGTATTTAATTCCTTAATTGCAAATTGTTATGAGTGAGAAAACAAAATCAAAATCTGTATGGGGCATTGTCCTCAAAGTGATTATTACCGTGGCCACTACCTTGGCCGGAGTGTTTGGCCTGACTTCCTGTATCAACCGTTAGCCGGATGAAAGCAGGCAGTTTCTATCAGAACTATCGGGAGGTAACCCTCCTGGTAGTTCATTGCAGCGCTACGCGCTGTGACCGTCACTTCTCGGTGGAGGCGCTTCGCCGCAGTCATCTGGCACGGGGCTTTGCCGATATCGGTTATCATTTCTACATCACCCGTGACGGCGAGGTGCATATCTGCCGTCCGGTTCATCAGATTGGAGCCCATGCCACCGGCTGGAACGACAAGAGCATCGGCATCTGCTATGAGGGCGGGCTCAACGAGAATGGTGTCCCTGCCGATACACGTACCTATGCGCAGAAATGCTCTTTGCTCGACTTGCTCCGGCAGCTGAAGACCGACTATCCCAATGCCCGTATTTCAGGGCATCGGCAACTCAGTTCCTCTATCCATAAGGCTTGTCCTTGTTTTGACGCCAAAAGCGAATACGAGACAATTAAAAATTAATTCTCTCCACGTATCCTATCGGCATGTCCACATGTGCGCAGCCCAGCATATCCAGCCGGACTGCCACTTTGCTTTTTCCCCCTATCATGACCAGTTCTCCCTCCAATCCGGCAAGGGGGCCTTTTATTACTTTCACGGCATCACCTGCTGCCAGAGGTGTACTGCAAATCTCTACAGCCTCCGGGCTATAATCCAGCATAAAGCGGAAACGTTCCATCTGTTCCTCGGGAATGACGGCGGGACGGCTTTCACCGCGCAATACCATGTATCGACTGATAGCTTGTAAGGTAAGCGGCAGGGGGCGTTCCTGCGGAGTGACATGCACGAAAATCATCATCGGGATGACCAGGCGGTCCACTTTCTTGCGCCGGTCGCTCCATTGGCGTATTTCGCTTTGTATGGGTAGGTAGCATTCCACTCCCATAGCTTTCAGCCGTTCGGCAGTCTTCTTTTCCAGACAAAACTGCACGTATGCCACCAGCCATTGGCGACGAGGAATAATATGAGGGGTGATATCAGTATGGTTCATGTAAAATCCTTTAAAGGTGTATTTCTATGGTTCATAAATAGTTGAGGTTCGAGCGCGCTACGCGGTCGCCTGTCACATTGGAGGGGCGGGGTTAATTAAAAATTAGAAATTAAAAATTAGACACTCGATTATTTACTCTCAACTCTTAATAGCTAGTCGCTAACTCAACTGTATCCGTATTTCTTACCGTAGCCGTAATACTTTCCGTATTTACCATAGCCGTAGTAATAACCGTATTTTTTCTTCTTCATATCGATTCCGTTGACTACTGTGCATAAGTTGGGGAGGCGATGATGCTCCTGAAGCTCGTTGATGAGCTGGTAATCAGTCTTATGCGTATAATCTGCACGACAGACGTAGATGCTGGCGTCCGCTACGCGCGAAAGGATGAGCGTGTCGGTCACCATGCCGATAGGGGCTGTATCCAGTACGATATAGTCATATTCTTTGCGTAATGTACTGATGGTGTCTTCCAGTGACTGGCGTGCCAGTAGTTCCGTAGGATTGGGTGGGATGGGACCGCCCAATAGCAAGTCAAGGTTGGAAGTTATGCCGGAAGGCTGTATCAGCGCATGCAAGTCCGTAGATTGAGGAGCAGCAAGATATTGCGTGATTCCCTTTTCTTTGTGTGAAAGATGGAATATCTTGTTCAATCCCGGTTTGCGTATATCCAATCCTACCAGAATGACCTTTTTGCCGAGCAGTGCCAAGCTGACGGCAAGATTGGAAGCCATGAATGTCTTACCTTCACCGCTTATGGTGGAGGTGACGAGGATTACTTTCTTGTCCGGGTCACCCATGATGAAGAGCAGGTTGGTGCGCAGGCTACGGAAAGTTTCTGCCATGATATTATTGTCGTTTTCGCGGACGGCGATAGTCGGTGTTCCATTTTTACCAGCATCGGTAAGAGGTATGTCACCAATAATGGGGACGGTTGTAAGCTTTTCCACGTCGGTGTGCCCTTCGATACGAAAACGGAGTAGGTTGAGGAGGTAGATGATGCTTATGGGGATGCCTATACCGATGACAAGAGCAATTATGTAAATTAGTTTGCCTTTAGGAGAGACGATACCGCCAGGGATGGGCTCTTCGATAATCCGTCCATTATTGGCGGTGGCGGCCAGTGTAATGGCATTTTCCTCACGTTTCTGCAACAACATGATGTAAAGGGTGGCTTTGATTTCCTGCTGGCGGGAAATGGTCATAAATTCTTGCTCTTGCTTGGGGGCATTGCTGATGCGGCTTTCGTATTTGCGCGATTGCCGGTCGATATTGTTCCGTGTGATTTGCAGTCCTTTCAGTACACTGTTCACCGTAGTTTTCACATTGTGGCGCATGGCTTCGATACCCGTATTTAGATTGATAATGGCGGGGTTACTTTCTGATGAAGTGCGGAGCAGACGCTTACGCTCTACGACGAGATTATTGTATTTCTCAATGGCAGATGCCAGGTTGACATCGCTCAAGCCTACATTGGCAGGGATGACTTCGTCATTATTGTCGGGGTTATTGATATAGTCGCGTAGATAAGTCACTAAATTGATTTGAGTGGCGTTTTCGGCATATTGCTGTTCGTATTTGGAGCTTTCCTGCAGGGCAAGCTGTGCATCGCTGCTGAGGTCGGTCAGACCGGCACGTTGTTTGAATGCCGCCAACTCATTTTCAGTCGTACCCAGCTCGTTGTTGATAATGCCTATACGCTCTTCAATGAAGTCAGCGCTTTTCTGTGCTACTTCATTCTTTTCGGTGTTGGTGTCTATATTATAGACTGCTATCAAATCATTGATGAAGTCAATGGCCCGCTGTACATTCGTATTCTTTAGGCTGACAGCTGCAATAGTACTAGTTTTAGAAGTAGGCTCTATGGTGAGGGCAGAACTGTAGCCAATGGCTACGGCAGTAGGTTTGCTGATGGTGACTTTTAACTTGATGGGTTCGGTCGGGATTGACAAAGAGTCTCTGCCCGAGATGGTGATTACACCGATGGGAAGCGGCAGAATAGCGGGGAGTTTGTCAAAAGACTTTTGTGCTTTCTGCTTCTCGTTGTCTTGTGTGTAACTGACTTCGGCAGACAGTTTGCCGAGTGTATCGTAAGTCAGGTCCAATAGAATGTTTTCATCCAGTTTATCTGCCTCCTCGGCAGTCATGAAGACGTCAAAGGGAGTATCTTTATAAAGTGGAATATCGTAACCGAATGGCTGTTTTTGTGCTATGTTTATATAAAGATTCAGGTGTGATACGACTTTCTTGATGAGCGTGCGTGATTTTAGGATTTCCACTTCATTGTCAAAATTGCTGGTCATGGAAAACATACCGAAATCCTGCATAGCGGCTAAAGCATTGTTAGCGCTCTTCTTATTGTCATCTTCTTTAATAAGTACAGAAGAGGCTACTTCGTATACAGGAGCCTGATAGCGTAGATAAATGAAGGCGAGAGCCATGCATATCAGTATACTTGCAATAAACCAGGGCCAGTGGATGACATATTTAAAAAAGAGGGCTTGAAAATCTGTCTTTTCCTCTTTCTCATCAAAAAGGTCATCGTATAAATCTTCTTTCATCGATATGTAGGGATTAATGATTAGCGTTTAACTTTTAACTTTTAATTATCTTGCTATCGTCACAATCAAGCTTGCCAGCGAAACGAGTGTACCTACTACGGAGAACCAGATGGTGGTGCTGTTGCTGATACTGGCATTTTTAGCTTTGGTCTTGTTTGGAGTGACATAAAGAATGTCATTTTGTTGCAGATAATAATAAGGAGAATGAAGGATATTTTGCTCATTTAGATTCAAGCTTATGATATTCCGCTGTCCGTTATTGTCTTCGCGGATAAGCTTGACGTTACTGCGTATACCGTAGACCGTCATGTCTCCTGCCATGGCGAGTGCCTCAAAGAGATTTACTTTCTCGTTGTTGATGGTAAATGTACCGGGATGGTTCACTTCTCCGATAACTGATATTTTGTAGTTGGACATGCGTACGGTGACGATGGGAGTCTCTTTGAGGTAAGGGCGAAGTTGCTCACGAACCAGTTTTTCCGCTGCGGTTTTAGTCAATCCGCCTATCTTTAATTTACCTATGACGGGAAAGTCTATCTCACCTTCATTATTGACCAGGTATTGCTGTAGGGTGGGCTGTGATGTGACATAGGTACTATTGGCTTGAGCCACATTGATAGAGGTCTGCATGGTTAGGTTGAACGGTGCCGCTGCTTGCGGGTCGCTAGTGTTGACCGTGATGCTCAACAGGTCTTTCGGCTGAATGCGTGCATCATAGAGGGTATCCTGCTGGTTTACTTCATTAATGACAATTTCCTTATAACCCTTATCTGTAAGTGATTCGTAGCTTTGCAAATAAGGTACTCTTTTATAGGATTGGCAACTTGCCAATGTAAATGCCACCATTAGGATAGTTATGCTTTTCTTGTTTTTCATCACTATGTCTTTTTTATTTTAATTCTCATTTTTTTATTTTAATAGGCTTCCTTCTCGCCCCGGACGGCATTTCTGACTGTCTTGTATATGATGTACAAATCCAATAGGAAAGTCCAGTGTTCCAGGTACCAGACATCACGCTGTACACGTCCCTCCATCTGCCAGAGTTCTTTGGTTTCACCACGGTAGCCGGTGACTTGGGCCCAACCGGTGATGCCGGGCTTTACCAGATGTCTGACCATATATTTGTCGATAAGGTGTGAATATTCTTCAGTGTGTTTCAGCATATGGGGGCGTGGCCCTACAACGGACATTTGTCCCAATAATACATTGATGAATTGGGGAAGTTCGTCAATACTGGTTTTACGGATGAAATCTCCGATTTTTGTTTTGCGCGGGTCATTGGCTGTGGCTTGTAGTTTGTCACTATCTATGTTGACACGCATTGAGCGAAATTTGTAACACCAGAATTCTTTTCCGTTTTCTCCGCTTCGTTTTTGTTTGAAGAAGATGGGGCCGGAAGAAGATAGCTTGATGGTTGTACCTATGATGATATAGACAAAGGGAAATACGGTACAAAGGAAAGAGAGGGAGAAAAAGAGGTCGAAGGCTCTTTTCAGCAGACGATTTTCCATTTGTGTCAAAGGTTCCTCACGGATAGTTAGTACGGGAATATTGCCGAACAGCTCGAAGTGCATGCGGCGATGCAGGTAATTGCGGATATTAGGCACACTGTAGAAGCGAATCAAGTGATTCTCGCAATAGTTGATGATAGGAACTATCTCATGACTGCGTGCAGAGGGTAGACAGCAATAGACTTGCTCTATATGATGTTGCTGTAAATAAGTGACGACTTCTTTAGGTTGACCTAAATAGGGGATACTTTCAGGAAAATCATTGGAGGGTAAATCGCAGAAATAGCCGCTAATGCGGAAACCGGTAGTAGGATCTCCTGCCATTTCTTGATAAAGTTCGGCCATATTCTTGTTGCTACCAACCAGAACGACAGTACGTGAATTACCTCCATATTCCCTATATCTTTTGAGAAGATACCGAAACATAAGTCTATAAACAGCAAGACAGATAAAAAATATACCATAAAAACAAGCGAAAAAGCGGAGTGAACTGGTGCCGATTTCCGCTAGAGTAGCCAGACTTATAAATAAGGCTGCGTGGAAAATCGTGTTGCGGAAAGCTCGACGTACAATTCGTTCTGGTCGTACAATGCGTTCATGCAGTATGACTCCGTTAGAATAATTGCAAAGTAGATAGACGAGATTTAATAATACCAATAACTGTGGCAATGAATGTGTAAATTCATTGCCCAGTGTTTGGTAGTCAAAAATGTGATATAGCGAGATGAAAATGATGTTCAGTAAGCATAAGTCGCCAAAGATAATGACGAACTTAATCACTTTATTGAAATGGAGAACTTGTTTCATAATTCACACTAATTCAATAGCTTTTTGCTCTCTCAATGGTATGGAAAGAGAAAAACCTGTTCATTTCTGTTTGTTTAATAATTCTCTTACTTACAAGGTAAGAGGTCGTGTTTTATTTAGAAGATAATCTTATAAATCAGCCATTAAAAGGTGTTTTACATTAAAAGACTATATATGTAATTAAAATGTAAAACGATATTTTATCTCATAATTAAATTTAATTTTTGAATTAAAAATAGATGTGTTTATGTAAATATATAAGACTGAAATACAAGTGGCTGCAATGTGTCTTATATCTATATATGAGATAAATATGAATTAAAAAATAAATCTATTTTTTACGATTGTAGTAATCTTTTTCATATCTTTGCAGCCACAAAATATATTCTCTTACCTTGTAAGTAAGAGAGTATTGGTATCCATTACCTTGTAAGTAAGAGAATAAAATTGACGAATAAAAGTACTCCTATACAAATAGGAATACTTTTACAAATTCTTGCTTTTAGGGCTTTTTCTTTTTGTTTGGATGAATTGTCGCAATCACTTTTTTATTTGCTTTACTCATCGCATTGTTGTCAAAAGAAGCGAGGTAAACATGAGTTACCTTTTCAGAAGTATGTCCTAAGCTTTCACTAATCACAGAAATGGCCACTCCTTCGTCTTTGGCAGTGGTGGCCCAGCTATGGCGGGCTACATAAGATGTTAATGGAATGCTTAACCGTAACATCTTCGAAAGTGTGTGTAAATGTTGGTTGTAGAGCCGTAAAGCACTTTTGTATTGTCTGTAACCATCTTCCCCGGTCAGTGATAATATCAGTAGCAAATAGGGGGAAGAGGCGGCTTCGTTTTTATACCTATTTATAATCTGTGCGGCATACGACTCTATATGTACGGACAATTGCTGACGGGTCTTATGGCGGTAATAATAAATGGTATTGTGCTTGACATCCGTTTTGCGGAGATGTACAAGGTCTACGAACGGAATGCCTCGTAAGTAAAAACTTAACAGAAACATGTCGCGGCTGAAACGCAAGGCGGGTTTCTTCTCCAAATCAAGATTTACCAAGCGCCGGATTAGTAAAGGAGAGATGGCCCGTTTGGCGGTAGGCTCATAGCCAGTGAATACATAGGCGAACAAATCGTCTATACTGTGTGTGAATGGAATGCCTTGTTCGGCAGCTTGGTGAGAGATGGAACGGAGCATACGCATATAGGTGGATATGGTATTATGGCGCCGCCCTTCGCCGAGCAGCCGGTCTTCGTATTGCTTGATGAGGCTGGGGGTGAGATCTGCAAAAGTGATGGAACGGTGGCCGATGAAGCGGAAAAAGCTGTTCACTGTACTGGTATATATACCGGATGTACTGTATCGTCCGGCTTGTTTTGTCCGCTGTATCAGGGAAGCGGAAAAATTATGTATAGTATTCATAATCTGAATTTTAATATTTTAAATACATATAAAACAACCTTGAGCATGAAATGATTGTATGGCAATCAATGCACGCTTAGGGGAGAAATGGTAAAATTTCTATATAAATTCAGATATGTATTCTCCGGGCAGACAGGAGGAGGGTTACAGTATGCCCGAACGTACCCGACTCAGTGTTTCGGGGGTCATCAGCAGATAGGACGCAATGTGCGACAAAGGAGCCCGCTTGATGACTTCGGGCTGATGTTCCATGAGCTGGTTATAGCGCTCGCGTGCAGTCTCAAACCGCCAGGAGTCAGCCTTTATCTGTGAAACAATCAGGGAATATTCCAGAATCTTCCGATAGAACATGTTTATTTCCCATGAGATTTCGGTAAGTGTCAGCAGCTTGTTGTATGGCAGCAGGTATACGACACTCGGTTCGAGTGCCTCAATCATGAGGTGGGTGGGTTCCTGCTTCAAGGTACTTTCTATGCAGATGATGATGCAGCCTTCATAGGAAAAGTGTTCGGTGACGTCTTTACCGTTTTTATAATAGAATTGGCGCAACATGCCTTTTCCTACAAATACGATATTATGGCTTATCTGCCCTTCATTGAGTAATAATGCGCCCTTTTCTACTTCCTTGCGAATGAGGATTTCCTCTATCAACCTTCTTCCCTCGGGAGCCATGCCTGGATAGCGGGAGTTGATAGCGGCATCTACGGTTTCTTTCAATAGTGCATCCATAAAGCCATAATTTGTTTGTTCGAGGGGCAAAGATAAGGTTTTTACGAGAAAAAATCAGCTCCGTATGAAACTTTTGTTTACCCATTTCATGCCATACCAGCGGCGGACGAAAATGAAGCCGCGGATATTCTCGTCCAACAGGAAGGCTACCCACATGCCGCAGATACCCCAGCCGAAGGGGAAGCCGAAAAGGTATCCCACACCTACAGCTACACTCCACTGCACCACCAACCCTACGTAGAAGGGGTAGTTGACATCTCCTGCCGCACGAAGGGCGTTGGTGGCGAAGATGTTGATGGGGCGGCCTATTTCGAGGAGTACATCTATGATAAGGATGGTGGCACCCATACGTATGATGTCGGGGTTGGACGTGAGCCAGCCAAAGATGGCATGCCCCGAAAGGGCGAGGATGCAGGACAGCATGACGGTAATCATGACGGATTTCTTCATGACGTATTTTCCCATAAGGAAGGCTGCGTGAGGTTTCTTCTCGCCTATCAGATGCCCGATACAGATGGCGCCGCCTTGTGCCATGGAGATGCTGAACAGATAAGCGAACATGATGATGTTGACACAATAGGTACGGGTGGCGAGCGCTTCCACTCCCAGCATGTTGATGAAGTAGGTGATGACGACTTGCGACGAGCTGTACGACAATTGTTCGCCGGCAGAGGGCAGGCCTACCTTCATCAGGTTCTTTAGTTCTATCCACGGAAAAGGGCGGAAGTATGCCGGTGGGAAACGGTGGATGTGCTTGCGGAACAGTATGACGAACAGTATAATCATGGAGACACCCCGGCTGAAGGCTGTGGAGATGGCGGCGCCTTCCACGCCCAGTTCCGGAAAGCCGAAGCGGCCGAAGATGAGGGAGTAGTTGCCGATGATATTGAGGATATTGACTACGACGGTGACCATCATCGGGTAGATGGCCTTGTTGGCACTGCGCAGGGAGGCGGAGAGGGTGAGGGATAGTGCCTGGAAGAAGGCGAAAGCGCCTACGATACGCATATAGTCCATGCCGTCCTGCATCAGTTCAGCGGTGAGCCCCATCAGCCGGAGGATGGGATGGGCGCAGGAGAACAGTACCAGGCTGACCGTGATACCTACCGCCAGGTTGACGAGGATGGATACGCCGACTACTTGCACTACTTTCTTGTGTAGTTTCGCACCGAGATACTGGGAACACAGAACGGACGTTCCGAGGTTGATGACTTCGAAAACGAGGAAAGTGAGCATGATAATTTGGTTGACTACCCCTACGGCGGCAACACTGTTGTCCGAGTGGCGGCTCAGCATGATGGTGTCCACCGCACCGAGCATCATGATGAGAAGTGTCTCTATAAAAATGGGGGCGGCCAGCTTGGCAAGCCGCTTTTTTAGGCTTTCTTGTTGTATCATTGTCCGTGTATGTGCACTATACTTTAAAAATCGCGCAAAGATAAGGAAAGGTTGAAAAGGACGGTTTGATATGTATCAAATTTTTTTTCTTGTTTTAGGGTTTGAGTGTTAACGTGTTATCTCAAATTGTATGAAAACGGTGAAAAAAATATGTAGGAAAGATTTGCACAGTCCAAAAGTTTGCCCTACATTTGCACCGCATTTGAAAAGAATGCTGGTTATAAAAAAGGAAGTTTGGGTGAGTGGCTGAAACCACCAGTTTGCTAAACTGACGTACGGGTAACCGTACCGGGGGTTCGAATCCCCCAGCTTCCGCCAGATGCACTCTTAGCTCAGTTGGTAGAGCAACTGACTCTTAATCAGTGGGTCCAGGGTTCGAATCCCTGAGGGTGTACAAGACAAATGCGAGGGTGGGTTCATCTAACGGTTAGGATACATGCCTCTCACGCATGGTATACGAGTTCGATTCTCGTACCCACTACAAAAACAAGAAAGCGGTTGACTGATGAAACGGTTAACCGCTTTTTGTTTTTCATTTTTCTGTTGTAATCCGAAAATAGTTTCTATATTTGCACCCGCTATGGCGAAATGTATATTCTATATCTTGTTAGGGTTGTTCCTCATATCGAAGTTCACTTCCGTTTCTGATGATATGGAGGGATGTAAGACACTCCCTACTGCGGATGTGCATTATTTCTCCGGAGCCCAGCACAGCTTGTCGGGGGCAGATGGCAGACAATGCCAGGAAAAAGGGGAGGACGCGAATTATAATTGCCTGGCAGATGCCGGTTGCATAGGAAATACCTTCTCATTACGGCATGCCTCTTGCTCGAAATTGTTGAGGCTTAATCCGGACTTCATTGCCGCCAAGGTTGCGAGAACCCTGAAAACTCTGCTCCCGGAAGAAAAGACAACTTCTTTCCCCTTTACTTTCCATCCCCATAAGATTTCATATAGATATTATGTATATACGCTGAGGCGTATTCTTATTTAGTACTTTCCCTTCCTCTCTTTCGGGAGCCAGAGAGATTGCCCGTCTCCCCATGCCGAGTTTTTCTCTATTTTTTAAGTACTGATAATCAATATATAATGGATTTTCTATTAGATTTTATTCTCCATATCGATCAGTATATGATTGATATAGTGCAGGAATATCATATGTGGGCGTATGCCATATTGTTTCTGATTATTTTCTGCGAAACGGGGCTGGTGGTCACACCTTTCCTGCCGGGCGATTCCCTGCTTTTTGTGGCGGGAGCTATTGCCGCACTGCCCGACATGCCTCTCGAGGTCAATGTGCTGGCTTTGATATTGTTTGTTGCCGCGGTATTGGGCGACTCTTGCAACTACATGATAGGGCATTTCTTCGGGCAAAGGCTCTTCAATAATCCCGATTCCAGAATATTCAAGCAAAGCCATCTCGACAAGACCCATGAGTTCTATAAGAAGTATGGAGGCAAGACAATTATCATAGCCCGTTTTGTGCCTATCGTCCGTACGTTTGCGCCATTCGTGGCGGGGATGGGTAAGATGCATTACTATTACTTCATGCTGTACAACCTGATTGGGGGCGCCTGCTGGATTGCCATCTTCTGTTATGCGGGTTATTTCTTCGGTGACCTTCCGTTTGTACAAGAGAACCTCAAACTGCTGATTGTGGCCATTATTGTGGTTTCCATACTGCCGGCCGTGGTAGAAGTGCTGCGTGCAAGACTGAAACAACGAAAACAAAAATAAATTAATATACTTAGTACATTTATCCATTATGAAGAATTCTTTTTTTAGCCGGTTCACACCGAAAGAACCGAAATTCTTTCCTTTGCTGAAGCAATTGTCTGAGATTTTATTGTCCTCGTCGGCTCTGTTGATAGAAATATTGGGCCATGACTCGCCTGAGAAGAGGGCGGAAGATTATAAACGAATCAAAGATTTGGAGCGCGAGGGCGATAAGCTGACCAATCTGATTCTGGATGAACTGGGCACTACTTTCATTACTCCTTTTGACCGGGAGGATATCCATGACCTGGCTTCGGGCATGGATGATGTGATTGATGGAATAAACAGCTGTGCCAAGCGTATCACTATCTATAATCCGCATCCTATTTCGGACAAGGGGAAAGAGCTGGGACATATGGTTCAACAAGAAGCGGCCCTCATCGGCCAGGCCATGGATGAACTGGAGGCATTCCGCAAGAGTCCGGATAAGCTGCGCGCATATTGCAACCAGCTGCATGACATAGAAAACCGGGCAGATGATATTTATGAATTTTTCATCACCAGGCTTTTTGAAGAAGAGAAGGACTGCATTGAACTCATCAAAATCAAGGAGATTATGTATGAGTTGGAAAAAACGACGGACGCAGCCGAACACGTGGGCAAGATTTTGAGGAGCCTGATTGTGAAATACGCATAAACGAACGGACGCATGGAACTATTAGTGATTATCATTGTACTGGCTCTGATATTCGATTATATCAACGGTTTTCATGATGCGGCCAATTCTATTGCCACCATTGTGTCTACCAAAGTGCTTACACCGTTTCAGGCGGTGATATGGGCGGCTTTCTTCAATTTTGTGGCCTTTTTCATCGCCAAGTGTGTCATCGGCGGTTTCGGCATTGCCAACACCGTATCGAAAACGGTGATGGAGCCTTACATTACTTTGCCTATCATTCTGGCCGGCGTGATTGCGGCTATTGCCTGGAATCTGTTCACTTGGTGGAAGGGAATCCCTTCCTCTTCTTCGCACACGCTTATCGGAGGTTTTGCCGGAGCTGCCATCATGGCACACGGTTTTGAGGCCATCCAGTTGAGTATCATTCTGAAGATTGCGGCATTCATTTTTCTGGCTCCCTTGATTGGTATGGTGGTGGCATTTGGTTTTACGTTGTTGGTCTTGTACATTTGCCGCAGGGCGCATCCCCATACGGCCGAGGTGTGGTTCAAGAAACTGCAGCTGGTGTCTTCGGCTTTGTTCAGCATCGGGCACGGTCTGAATGATTCACAGAAGGTAATGGGTATCATTGCTGCGGCTATGATAGCCGGACATTCGGAAGGACTGGGAATGGGGATAAACAGTATTGATGACCTGCCGGACTGGGTGGCATTCTCTTGTTTTACGGCCATTTCACTCGGTACCATGTCCGGCGGGTGGAAGATTGTGAAGACCATGGGGACTAAGATTACGAAGGTGACGCCACTGGAAGGGGTGATTGCGGAAACTGCCGGTGCGTTTACGCTTTATCTGACGGAGTATCTGAAGATTCCGGTAAGTACGACACACACCATTACGGGAGCTATTATCGGAGTAGGGGCCACGAAGCGGCTTTCGGCTGTGCGTTGGGGAGTTACGAAGAGTCTGATGACCGCTTGGGTGCTGACTATCCCCGTCAGTGCTTTGCTGGCAGCAGGGATTTATTGTATCGTATCCCTTTTTTAGAAGTGCTGCCGCATAAAAAATAGACGGGTTCGTTTTATTTTGCATGAGGTTTGCACTATCTTTGCAGCCTGAAACTGTAAAATAGAATGCACATTGGACTGGCTATATAGTTTATTCGTCGAGCACTCCGCCTTGCAGGCGGTTGTGGTACTCTCACTGATTTCCGCTATCGGATTGGGATTGGGGAAGATACATGTTTGCGGCATTTCATTGGGAGTGACGTTTGTATTCTTTGCCGGCATCATTGCCGGGCATTTCGGGTTGTCCATAGACCCGCAGATGCTGAATTATGCGGAAAGCTTCGGGCTGGTGATATTTGTGTATGCTTTGGGTTTGCAGGTGGGACCGGGCTTTTTCAGCTCTTTCCGTAAAGGAGGGGTACAACTGAATATGCTCGCCACGGGTGTAGTGCTTATCGGCACCCTGCTGACTGTACTGGGCAGCTATGGGTTGGGAGTATCCCTGCCGGATATGGTGGGCATACTTTGCGGTGCCACGACAAACACACCGGCACTCGGTGCGGCACAGCAGACATTGAAACAGATGGGATTGGAGTCCAGTACCCCTGCTTTGGGGTGTGCGGTGGCATATCCGCTGGGGGTGGTAGGGGTCATTCTGGCCGTACTGTTCATCCGTAAGACGCTGGCGCATAAGGAAGACCTGGAATTGAAAGAGAAGGATGACGTGAACAAGCCTTACATTGTTGCGTTCCAGGTGCACAATCCTGCCATCTTCAACAAGAGTATCAAGGAAATAGGCGGGCTGAACAGCTATCCGAAGTTCGTGATTTCCCGCTTGTGGCGGGATGGGAATGTGAGTATTCCTACCTCGGAAAAGATTATAAAGGAAGGTGACCGCCTGCTGGTGATTACCTCGGAGAAAAATACGCCGGCTCTGACCGTGCTTTTCGGCGAGCAGGAGCATACTGATTGGAACAAGGAAGATATAGACTGGAATGCCATAGACAGCCAGTTGATTTCGCAACGTATCGTGGTGACGCGCCCGGAGTTGAACGGCAAGAAGCTGGGTTCTCTCCATCTGCGTAATCATTACGGTATCAATATCAGCCGGGTTTATCGTAGCGGCGTGCAGCTGCTGGCCACAGCGGAACTGACCTTGCAATTGGGTGACCGCCTGACCGTAGTGGGCGAAGCCGCTGCTATACAAAATGTGGAGAAGGTGCTGGGCAATGCTGTGAAAAGCCTGAAGGAACCGAACTTGGTGGCGGTATTTATCGGCATTGTCATCGGTCTGGCTTTGGGAGCAATTCCTATTTCCATTCCCGGCATCAGCGCTCCCGTGCGGCTCGGATTGGCAGGAGGCCCTATCATCGTAGGTATTCTTATCGGGACATTCGGTCCGAGGATGCACATGGTGACTTATACTACGCGCAGTGCGAACCTGATGCTCCGTGCATTGGGATTGTCTCTTTACCTGGCTTGCCTGGGACTGGATGCAGGTGCCCATTTCTTCGATACGGTATTCCGGCCGGAAGGGCTGTTATGGATTGCTACGGGTTTTGCGTTGACTGTGGTTCCGGTATTGATTATGGGTATCGTTACCTTCAAGTGGCTGAAGATAGATTTCGGAACAATGGCGGGTATGCTGTGCGGAAGCATGGCAAACCCCATGGCGCTGAACTACGCCAACGACACCATTCCGGGAGACAATCCGTCTGTAGCTTATGCTACGGTTTATCCGCTGTGCATGTTTCTACGGGTAATTATAGCCCAAGTGCTGCTCATGTTCTTCATTAATGGATAATGAAGAATGAGGGATATTATCAACTGTCAATTATCAACTATCAATTAAATAACTATGGGAAATATAACTCCGGAAAGTATTGTCAATGACTTGCGTTATTTGCAATTATTATCACGCAGTTTTCCTACCATTGCTGATGCCAGTACAGAAATCATCAATCTGGAGGCCATTCTGAATCTGCCGAAAGGTACAGAGCATTTTCTGACGGATATTCATGGCGAGTATGAGGCTTTTCAGCATGTGCTGAAGAATGCATCGGGGGCAGTGAAACGTAAGGTGAACGAAATATTCGGGCATACACTGCGCGAAAGTGAGAAGAAGGAAATCTGTACGTTAATTTATTATCCGGAAGAGAAGCTGCAACTTATCAAGGAGCAGGAAACGGACCTGGATGACTGGTATTTGATAACACTGAACCAGTTGGTAAAAGTATGCCAGAACGTTTCGTCCAAATATACCCGTTCGAAAGTACGCAAGGCACTTCCGGCAGAGTTCTCGTATATCATTCAAGAGCTGTTGCACGAATCGAGCATCGAACCTAACAAGCATGCCTATATCAATGTCATAATCAGTACCATTATCTCTACGAAGCGTGCGGATGATTTTATTGTGGCGATGTGCAACCTTATCCAGCGCTTGACCATCGACTCGCTGCATATCGTGGGCGATATATACGACCGCGGACCGGGTGCGCATATTATCATGGATACTCTCTGTGATTATCATAATTTCGACATCCAATGGGGTAACCACGATATTCTGTGGATGGGTGCCGCATCGGGTAATGATGCTTGTATAGCCAACGTAATCCGTATGTCGATGCGCTATGCCAATTTAGCAACGCTGGAGGATGGTTATGGCATCAATCTGTTGCCGCTTGCAACGTTTGCCATGGATACCTATGCGGATGACCCTTGCACCATCTTTGCACCGAAAATGAACTTTGCCGATGCGGAATACAATGAGAAGACCTTGCGGCTGATTACACAGATGCATAAGGCAATTACGGTTATCCAGTTGAAACTGGAAGCGGAAATCATCAGCCGCCGTCCTGAGTTCGGTATGGAGAACCGGAAACTGCTGCATCTGGTGGATTTCGAGCGTGGTGTGTTTGTATACGAAGGCAAGGAATATCCGTTGCGCGATGTGAATTTCCCCACCGTAGACCCGGCGGACCCGTATCGTCTGTCGGACGAAGAGCGCGAACTGATGCACCGGATTCATTCTTCTTTCATGAACAGCGAGAAGATGAAGAAGCACATGCGCTGCTTGTTTACGTATGGCGGCATGTATCTGGTGTGCAACAGTAACCTGCTTTATCATGCTTCCGTGCCTCTGAATGCGGACGGCAGTTTTAAACATGTCCGCATCGGCCAAAAGGAATACTGGGGACGTAAGTTGCTGAAAAAGACCGACCAGCTGATACGTACCGCTTACTTTGACGAGGACGGTTCGGACGAGAAACAGTTTGCACTGGATTATGTCTGGTACATGTGGTGCGGACCGGATGCCCCTTCCTTCGATAAAGACAAGATGGCTACCTTTGAACGCTATTTTGTGGCCGACAAAACATTGCATAAGGAGACGAAAGGGCATTACTATGCTTTGCGCAACGAGGCTGAGGTGTGTGACCGCATTCTTGAAGAGTTCGGCGTGAAGCCGGGGCCACATTCGCATATCATCAACGGACATGTACCGGTAAAGACCATTAAAGGTGAGAAACCCATCAAAGCGGATGGTAAGCTGCTGGTGATTGACGGTGGTTTTTCAAAAGCCTATCAGCCGGAAACGGGAATTGCGGGATATACGCTGGTATATCATTCCCACGGCTTGCAGTTGGTGCAGCATGAGCCGTTCCAGAGCCGTCAGAAAGCCATTGAAGAAGGACAAGACATCAAGTCTACAACCCTGGTTGTCGAATTCAATTCGCAGCGTATGATGGTGAAGGATACGGATAAAGGAAGTGAACTCGTTACGCAGATTCAGGATTTGATGAAACTGCTGGTGGCGTATAGGACGGGGCTGATTAAGGAGAAACAATAATTTATAATTTCAGTATCGTCACCCCGCCCTCTACAATGATGCCTTTGTCATAGGTTTTCCCTTGGGTGTAGTAGCGGCTG